>OJMH01000001.1_pt1 | contig 575321 bp, 499 predicted proteins | sample 1597111 | NCBI WGS metagenome assembly OJMH01 (sample SAMEA2452115, study PRJEB22498) | human gut metagenome | reverse complement strand
TAACATGGATAGGGCTTTTCAGTGGGGCAATTGTACTATTAAGGAAGAAAAAGTAAAATTAAAGTTAACCAAATAGAAAAACTAGTTTGAATATAACAAACTAGTTTTTTTGTTTGGCTTTTGTAAATAGGAAAAAATGATTTAATAATTAAAAAAATGAAACAAAAAAATAAAAGAATTTATAAAAAAATGCATCTGGTTTGCAAAAAAATGGAAAATATGTATAATATAAAAGGCTAAAAAGAAGGCATAGATATGCGAGGTTGCTGACACACACGGTAGAGTTGTCATGGATATGTGTAGTCAGGTAATTCGTATGGAGCCGAAAGCTTATTAAAATCAAGCTAGGAGGATAAACATGGCAAAAGAAAAAAAATTAAGAATAAGATTGTTATCTTATGATCACAGATTACTTGATGAATCTGCGAAAAAAATTGTAGAAGCTTGTAAGAGAACTGGTGCAAAAGTATCTGGACCAATTCCGCTACCTACAGAAAAGGAAGTATTTACAATTATTCGTTCACCTCATAAGTATAAAGATAGTCGTGAACAATTTGAAAGACGTACACATAAACGTTTAATTGATATTGTAAATATGACTCCTAAAACAATGGATGCGCTTGTTCATTTAGAACTTCCATCTGGTGTCGATATCGTTTTAAAATAATTGAGAAATAGGAGGTAGACTCATGGCCAAAGGAATCTTAGGTAAGAAAATCGGAATGACACAAATTTTTACTGATGCTGGCACTTTAATCCCAGTTACAGTAATTGAAGTAACTCCGAACGTAGTATTACAAAAAAAGACTATTGAAACTGATGGTTACGTAGCAGTTCAACTTGGATATGCTGATAAAAAAGAAAATTTAGCAACTAAACCTGAACTTGGACACGTAAAAAAAGTTTCAACAGCCCCTAAGCGCTTCGTTAAAGAAATCGCTGGGGAAGAGATGCTAGCGTTTGAAGTTGGACAAGAGGTTAAAGGAAATATATTTTATGTTGGTGAACTTGTAGATGTTACAGGTATTTCTAAAGGTAAAGGTTACCAAGGCGTAATTAAACGTTGGAACTATCATTTAGGACCTGCAGCTCATGGTTCTGGATATCATCGCGGAACTGGTTCAATGGGTTCCATTCAACCTGCTCGTATTAAACCAGGTAAAAAATTACCAGGTCGTATGGGTGGTGTGACTAAAACAGTTCAAAATCTTGAATTTGTTAAATATGATGCTGAAAATAATGTAATTTTAATTAAAGGGAATGTTCCTGGAGCGAAAAACTCATATGTAGTTGTAACAAATGCTGTTAAAGCTAAAAAGCCAGAACTTAACCCTGAAGCATTAGCTTAAAAGAAAGGAGTTAACACATGCCAAAAGTTGTATTATATAATCAAAATGGTTCTAATGTTGGTGAACTTGAATTAAACGATCATGTATTTGGAGTTGAGGACAATCAACAAGTAATTTATGATACAGTTATTGCTGAACGTGCAGCAATGAGACAAGGTACCCAAAAAGCTAAAACGCGTTCAGAAGTACGTGGTGGTGGTCGCAAACCATGGCGTCAAAAAGGAACAGGACGTGCAAGACAAGGTTCAATTCGTTCTCCACAATGGCGTGGTGGTGGTGTTGTTTTTGCACCAACTCCGAGATCTCATGCTATTAAAATCAATAAAAAAGTTGTTAGACTTGCAATGCGTTGTGCATTAAGTTCAAAAGTACGTGATAACCATATTGTTGTTTTAGATCAACTTACCCTTGATACTTTTAAAACAAAAGGTTTAGTTGAAGTATTAAAAACATTTCATTTAGAAAATGATAAAGTAGTTTTAGCACTTGATGAAGCAAATGGTAATGTTGAACTTGCAGGGCGCAATTTACCTAATGTTTTAGTTGGTCAATATAATCATATTTCAGTTTATCAAATGATGAATGCTAAACATTTAGTGATTACTAAAACAGCGGTAGAAAAATTTGAGGAGGTTCTTAAATAATGAAGTCACATTATGATATTATTAAAAGACCAATCATCACTGAAAAGTCAAGTGGTTTAGTAGACAAACTTCAATATACCTTTGAAGTAGCAGTAGATGCAAATAAAGTAGAAATTAAAAAAGCAATTGAAGCTATTTTTAATGTAAAAGTGAAAGCGATTAGAACAATCAATGTTCATCGAAAAGCAAAAAGATTACAAAGATATGAAGGCTTTAAAGCAGCTTACAAAAAAGCAATTGTAAGACTTGAAGAAGGCCAAACAATCGATGTATTTGAACTATAGGATAGGAGGAAGAAAATATGGCTATTAGAAAATATAAACCTACCACCAATGGTAGACGAAATATGACAGTACTTGTTTATGATGAAATTACAACCGATACTCCTGAGAAGAGCCTTTTAGTTCCTCTTAATAAAAAAGCAGGACGTAATGCTCAAGGTGTAATAACTGTACGTCATAAAGGTGGAGCCGAAAAAAGAAAATATCGTTTAATTGATTTTAAACGTAACAAAGATAATATTCCAGCTGTAGTAAAGACAATTGAATACGACCCAAATCGTAGTGCTAATATTGCGTTACTTGCATATGCCGATGGAGAAAAACGTTATATTTTAGCGCCTAAAGATTTAATGGTTGGTCAAACTGTAATGTCTGGTGAAAAAGCTGATATCACAGTTGGGAATGCTCTTCCTATTGTAAATATTCCTGTTGGTACAACTATTCATAATATTGAACTACATCCAGGTCATGGAGGACAACTTGCAAGAGCTGCAGGTGCAAATGCCCAAATTCTTGGTCGTGAAGATCGTTATGTTTTAGTTCGCCTTGGCAGTGGTGAAGTACGTCGTATCTTAAATGAATGTCGTGCAACAATTGGTGTTGTAGGAAATTTAGATTATTCACTTGTTAATATTGGTAAAGCAGGACGCACTCGTCATATGGGTATTCGCCCAACAGTCAGAGGTTCTGTTATGAACCCTAATGATCACCCACATGGTGGTGGTGAAGGACGTCAACCAATTGGTAGAAAAGCACCAATGACTCCTTGGGGCAAAATTGCTCTTGGTCTTAAGACTAGAAAAACAAAAAATAAATCTAACGGACTTATCGTTCGTCGTAGAAATGATAAATAGGAGGGAACCAAATATATGTCACGTTCACTTAAAAAAGGTCCTTTTATTGATGAACATTTAATGAAAAAAGTTGTCGCATTAAATGAAGCCAATCAAAAGAAAGTAATTCAAACTTGGTCTAGAAGATCAACAATCTATCCTGAATTCGTGGGACACACAGTAGCAGTACATAATGGTAAAGAGCATTTACCAGTATATGTAACTGAAGATATGGTAGGTCATAAATTTGGTGAATTTGCACCAACTAGAACTTATCGTGGTCACGGCAAGGATAAGAAAGCTGCTAAGAAGTAGAGGTGAAAAATATGGCAGAAGCAAAAGCAATGGCAAAATCAATTAGAGTATCACCTCGAAAAGCAAGACTAGTAGTCAACTTAATTCGTGGTAAAAAAGTAGGAGAAGCAGTAGGTATTTTACATGGTACTAAGAGTACTGCAACTGAGTCTATTTTAAAAGTTTTAAATTCAGCAGTTGCAAACGCTGATCATAATTATGGTATGGACGTTAATCAACTTGTTGTAAAAGAAATTTATGTTAATGAAGGTGCAACCCTTAAAAGAATGAGAGCGCGTGCGAAGGGAAGCGGCAATAGAATTTTAAAAAGAACTAGCCACATTACAGTTGTAGTGGCAGATAATAACTAGAAGGAGGAAACATATGGGTCAAAAGGTAAATCCAATCGGGTTAAGAATCGGAATTATCCGTGAATGGGATGCAAAATGGTATGCGCCTAAAACAAAAGTTGCAGACCTTTTACACGAAGATTTAAAGATTCGTAAATTTTTAAATACTTTTTATAAATCTGCATATGTTTCACGTATTGAAACAAAACGTACAGGTAAAAGAGTAATTGTTACAATTCATGCTGGAAAACCTGGTCTTGTAATTGGATCACAAGGTTCAAAGAAAAATGAAGCTGTAAAACAACTTGAAAAAATAACTGGTAAAACAATTTTCTTAACTGTTGTTGAAGTAAAACAAGCGGAGTCTGATAAAGATGCAAGAATTGTTTCTCGCAAGATGGCAGAAGATTTAGAAAATCGTGCATCATTTAGACGTGTACAAAAAATGGCTATCCAAAAAGCTCTAAAAGCTGGTGCCAAAGGTATTAAAACAATGGTTTCAGGACGCCTTGGTGGTGCTGAAATTGCAAGAAGTGAATGGTATTCAGAAGGAAGTGTTCCTCTTCATACTTTCCGTGCTAACATTGATTATGCAACTGCAGAAGCAGCAACTACTTATGGTAAACTTGGAGTTAAAGTTTGGATTAATAAGGGTGAAGTTTTACCTGAAGCCAAAAAAACTGTTCCAAGTAAGGAGGATAAGTAGTTATGTTAATGCCTAAAAGAACTAAATATCGTCGTCCTCATCGTGTAAGTTATGAAGGCAAGGCTAAAGGTGGAAAGACTATTGCATTTGGTGAATATGGTTTACAATCTTTAGAAGGTGCTTGGATTACTGATCGTCAAATTGAGGCAGCTCGTATTGCAATGACTCGTTATATGAGACGTGATGGTAAAGTTTGGATTAAAATTTTTCCTCACAATATTAGAACTAAAAAACCGCTAGAAGTTCGTATGGGTTCTGGTAAAGGTGCTCCAGACGGCTATGTAGCAGTAGTAAAAGATGGTACAATTATGTTTGAAATTGCTGGAGTATCAGAAGAGACAGCACGTGAGGCATTAAGACTTGCTGCGCATAAACTTCCAGTTAAAACAAAATTTGTAACAAGAGAAAGTGGTGATCGTTAATGGCAGCAAAAGTTAAAGTTGATAAAAAAGTTGCAAAAAAAATTGCAGAAAAGCAAACACCTGCTGGTAAACTTCGCGATTTAAGCGAATCTGAAATCCAAACAAAAATTAACGAATTAAAACAAGAATTATTTAATTTACGCTTTCAAGCTGAAGTTGGTAAATTAGAAAATACTGCTCAGTTAAAGAAAGTAAAAAAGGAAATTGCTAGATGTTATACCGTTCTTACAGAACGCACATCTAAGTAGTGGGAGGTAGACGATGGAAAGAAATAGTCGTAAAGTTTACGTAGGTAGAGTTGTTTCTGCTAAAAATGATAAAACAATTACTGTTTTAGTTGAAACTTATCGTAAACATCCTTTATATGGAAAAAGAGTAAAATATTCAAAGAAATTTAGAGCTCATGATGAACTAAATACTGCTAAAGAAGGAGATATTGTAGAAATTATGGAAACTCGTCCACTTTCTGCAACCAAACGTTTCCGTTTAGTGAAGATAGTTCAAGAAGCTGTAATTATTTAATCAGGAGGTAGATTATGGTTCAACAAGAAACTAGAGTCAATGTAGCCGATAATACTGGCGCAAAACAACTTTTGATTATTAAAATTTTAGGTGGTTCATTCCACAAAACTGCCACTATTGGAGATATTTGTGTTTGTTCAGTTAAATCTGCAACAACTAGTGGTATGGTAAAAAAAGGTGATGTCGTAAAAGCAGTAATAGTACGTACCAAAAAAGCTGTAAAAAGACCAGATGGTTCTTATATTAAATTTGATGATAATGCTGCAGTTATTATTAAAGAAGATAAAAATCCTCGTGGTACTCGTATTTTTGGTCCAGTTGCTAGAGAATTACGTGAAAAAGATTTCATGAAAATTGTTTCTTTAGCACCAGAAGTACTATAGAAAGGAAAACGCGTATATGAGACTAAAAAAAGGTGATGTAGTAGTAGTTACTACAGGAAAAAATAAACCAAATCATGGAACTTATACAACAGGTGAAGTTCTTGCAGTATATCCTTTAAAGAATCGTGTAGTAGTAAAAGGTGTTAATATCGTTACAAAACATAATCGTCCATCAAACGCTAATCCTGATGGTGGTATTACAAAAAAGGAAGCACCTATTCATGTATCTAATGTTGCATATTTAGATCCTGTTCAAAAGAAACCAACAAAAATTGGTTATAAAGTAGTAGATGGTAAGAAAGTTCGTTATTGTAAACTTTCTGGTACTGTCATTAATAATTAGAAAGGAGCCTTGCAAAAATTATGAATCGTGTATTAGAACATTACAAGAACGAAGTAATGGCTAAATTAACTGAACAATTCGGTTATACAACTGTTATGCAAGTTCCTAAAATTGATAAAATTGTAGTTAATATGGGTGTAGGAGATTCAATTAGCAATTCTAAGTTATTAGATGCTGCAGTTGAAGATTTAACTCAAATCACAGGACAAAAACCTTTGGTTACAAAAGCTAAAAAATCAATTGCCGTATTCAAACTTCGTGAGGGTATGTCAATTGGTGCAAAAGTTACTTTACGTGGCGAAAGAATGTATGAATTCTATGATAAATTAATTTCAATTGCATTACCTCGAGTTAGGGATTTCCGTGGTGTAAATCCTAACTCATTTGATGGAAGAGGAAATTATACAATTGGTGTTAAGGAACAATTAATTTTCCCTGAAATCAATTATGATAAAGTATTAAAGATCCGTGGTATGGATATCGTTATCGTAACTACTGCGAAGACTGATGAAGAAGGTCGTGCTCTACTTAGTTATCTAGGCATGCCTTTTGCAAAGAAGTAGGAGGTAAATAATGGCTAAAAAATCATTAAAAGTAAAATGTGCTCGTCCAGCAAAATTTTCAACAAGAAACTATACTAGATGTGAACGTTGTGGACGTCCTCATGCTGTATATCGCAAATTCAAAGTATGTAGAGTTTGCTTTAGAGAATTAGCATATGAAGGACTAATCCCAGGCGTTACGAAAGCTAGCTGGTAGAAGGAGGTTATTCTATGGTGATGACTGATCCAATTGCTGATATGTTAACAAGAATTCGCAATGCTAATCAAATGAAACATGCAACTGTTTCGATGCCAGCATCACGTTTAAAATTAGAAATTTTAAATGTGTTAAAGAATGAAGGATATATTAGTGAATATGAAAAAATCGAAGATGGCAAACAAGGAGTAATTAAAGTAACTTTAAAGTATGCTGAAAAAACTCGTGTTATTAAAGGTATTAAAAGAATTTCTAAACCTGGACTTAGAGTTTATGCCAAAGCAAATGAACTTCCTAAAGTTTTAAATGGTTTAGGTATTGCAATTATTTCAACTTCAAATGGGATTATGACTGATCGTGAAGCTCGTCTTAATAAGCTTGGTGGCGAAGTCGTAGCCTTTGTTTGGTAGGAGGTATATATATGTCAAGAATTGGTAATAAACATATTGATATTCCTCAAGGTGTTGAAGTAAAGGTTGAAGGTAATTGCATCACTACTAAAGGTGAGAAAGGAACATTAAGTTTTAACTTTAATCACGATCTAGGTGTTGAAGTAAAAGATAATGTGATATATGTAACACGTCCAAGTGATGACAAAAATCATCGTGCATTACATGGTACAACTCGTGCAGTAATTCACAATATGGTAGTTGGTGTATCAAGTGGATTTACAAAAGTATTAGAGATTAATGGTGTAGGTTATCGTGCACAAATGCAAGGAGATACTCTTGTTGTTTCAGCAGGATATTCACACACTGTACCAATGAAATTACCTGAAGGTATTAAGGTAGTTTGTCCTACTCCTACAGAAATCCAAATCAGTGGATATGATAAACAAGTTGTAGGTGAATTTGCGGCGGAAGTTCGAAAGATTCGTAAACCTGAACCATATAAAGGAAAAGGTATTCGTTATCAAGGTGAATATGTTCGTCGTAAAGAAGGAAAGAAAGCTAAGTAGAAAGGAGAGACTATAGGAAATGATCGTTAAAAAATCTAAAAAAGTTTCACGTCGTGTAAGACATGATCGTGTAAGAGCAGTTGTTGAAGGAACTGCCGCTAGACCTCGTCTTGCTGTATATCGTTCAAATAAACACATATCAGCTCAAATTATTGATGATGAAAAACAAGTTACTTTAGTTTCTGCATCTACATTTGAAAGTGGAAATAAATTTGCTAATGGCTCAAATATTGAGGCTGCCCAAAAAGTTGGCGAAATGGTTGCTAAAAAAGCTCTTGAAGCTGGAATTACAACTGTTGTATTTGATCGTGGTGGATTTTTATTCCATGGACGTGTAAAAGCTTTAGCTGATGCGGCTCGTGAAGCCGGACTAAAGTTCTAGGAGGTATTTTTCGTGAGTGATCAAGTAAAAGAAATGACACAAAATATGACTGCTACAACCGAAGAAAGACAATATGAGGAACGCGTTGTTGTGATTAATCGTGTAACGAAAGTTGTTAAGGGTGGTAGAAGATTCCGCTTTGCGGCTTTAGTTGTAGTAGGAGATTATAATGGCCATGTTGGATTTGGTAGTGGTAAGGCTCAAGAAGTTCCTGAAGCTATTAAAAAGGCTGTCGAAGATGCTAAGAAAAATATCGTTACAATACCAATTGTAGGAACAACTATTCCACATGAAATTACAGGTATTCATGGTGCTGGACAAGTATTTTTAAAACCAGCTCCAGCAGGTACTGGTATTATTGCTGGTGGACCTGTTCGTAATGTTGTTGAACTTGCAGGTATTCAAGATATCGTATCTAAATCACAAGGTTCAAGTACACCAATTAATATTGTGCGTGCAACATTTAAAGGGCTAGAAGCACTTCGTACAATAGAGGATGTTGCTAAACTGCGTGGAAAAGATAAATCAGAAATTTTATAGGGTGGTGCTAAGATGGAAAAAACAGTAACAATTAAATTAGTCAAAAGCCCTATTGCTCATCCTAAAAATCAAAGAGCAACACTTAAAGCTCTTGGTTTATCAAAAATTGGACAAATGGTTACTAAAACGGATAATGATGCCATTCGTGGTATGATTAAAACAGTTTCGCATTTAGTAACTGTTGTTGAAGCATAGGAGGCGCATTTATGAATTTAAATGAATTAAAACCAGTTGCCGGTGCAAGACACGCTAAAAAACGTGTTGGACGTGGTATTGGTAGTGGAATGGGAAAAACTTCTACACGTGGTCATAAAGGACAAAATGCTCGTAGTGGTGGTGGTGTAAGACCAGGTTATGAAGGTGGTCAAACTCAATTATTCAAACGTTTACCAAAACGTGGTTTTACAAATGTAAATCGTAAAGAATATGCCTTAGTTAAATTAGGTGATTTAAACGATAAATTTGAAGCAGGTGCAGTTGTTGACCTAGCTAGCTTAAAAGAAGCTGGACTTGTTAAAAAAGAATATGAAGGAGTGAAGATTTTAAGCAACGGTGAACTTAGTAAAGCTTTAACAATTAAAGCAACTAAATTCTCAAAAGCTGCTGAGGAAAAAGTCAAAGCAGCTGGTGGAACAGTAGAGGTGGCTTAAGATGAAAAAGTTTTTCGGGAAGTATAAAAAATTAATAGGAATGATTCTTTTTACCCTTCTTTGCTTAATCGTTTGGCGTATTGGAATTCACATTAAGTTTCCATTTGCAAATTATGATTCTATCCCATCAACAGGTGGAGGAAATATTTTTGGTTTCTTAGATGTATTTGCGGGTGGAGGTTTAACACAATTTTCTATTTTGTCACTTGGTATTAGCCCGTATATTACAGCATCTATTGTTGTACAAATGTTACAACTAGATATTATTCCTGCCTTTAAGGAATGGGCTGAAGAAGGAGAAGCAGGTAGAGAAAAATTAAATCGTTGGACTAGATATATCGCTTTATTTATTGCCTTTGTACAAGCTCTTGCTTTAATTCTTGGTCTAAAGGCTACAAGTAATGTATATTTTAGAGATATTTCAGAGTTTAACGCATTTACATATATATATATTGCAATCGTACTTACAGCAGGTACAGCATTTACACTTTGGCTTTCAGATCAAATTACAATGCGTGGTGTTGGTAATGGTGCTTCGATGCTTATCGTTTCTGGTATTGTTGTAAGTTTACCAACAATGATGTATCAATTATGGCAATATTTCATTAGTGGAGATACATATCGTAATGCAGATACAAATGCTCTTGGTTGGCAAGGAATTGTATTGTATATTGTAATGATGTTAATTTTTATTGGTATAGTCATTGGAGTTGTATGGATGGAAGGGTTACAAAGAAAAATTCCTGTAACCTATACCAATCGACCAGCAGGAGCTAAACTTGTGGGAAGACAAGATTCTAATATTCCAATTAAATTAAATTCTGCATCTGTAATTCCAGTTATTTTTGCATCTACACTTTTATCACTTCCTACAACAATTTTACAATTTGTTGAAACGAGTGGTAAAACAATTAGTGAATGGTGGTATACCATATTTAGTTATCAAAAACCAATTGGATTTGCAATATATATTATTTTAATCTTTATATTTGCATTCTTTTATTCATTCTTGCAAATTGATCCAGATAAAATGGCAGATAATTTGAAAAAGCAAAATGCTCATATTCCCGGTGTAAAACCAGGTGAAGAAACTGCTGTATTTATTTCAAAAGTATTATTTAAAGTAACACTACTTGGTGCAACCTATTTAGCAATACTTGCATCAATTCCAGTCATTGTGACCTTTATATTTCCAGAGCTTCCAGCATCAGTTCAAATTGGTGGTACATCACTTATGATCGTTGTAGGTGTTGCTCTTGAAACCATTAAACAAATTAAAACTGAAGGTCAAGCTCAAGACTATCACGGATTTTTATAATTAGGTGAAACTTATGCATCTACTTATTATGGGTGCTCCTGGATCTGGTAAGGGGACTTGTGCTGTAGAACTTAAAAATTACTACAGCATTCCCCACATTTCCACTGGAGATATATTTAGAAAAGCAATATCAAAGAAAACTCCTATGGGTCTTCTTGCACAAAGTTATATTGACCAAGGACAACTTGTTCCTGATGAAATAACAAATCAAATTGTTAAAGAAAGACTTAGTGAAGATGACTGTCAAAAGGGATTTTTATTAGATGGATTCCCACGTAATCTTAATCAAGCGAAGGCTTTGTCTAATATCTTAAATGAATTAAACATAAAACTTGATGCTGCAATAAATCTAGAAATTGAAGATGAAGTGATTGAAGAAAGAATTGTTAATAGACGTATATGTTCAAAATGCGGTAGAGGTTATAATATCAAATCGCTAAAACCCAAAGTTGAAGGTATTTGTGATTATTGTGGCGGTGACCTTTATCAAAGAAAAGATGATACAAAAGAAACAATTGAAGAAAGGCTTGTTGTATATAATAATAAAACAAAGCCCATTATAACGTATTATGAAAGTCTTGGAATTTTAGTACCGGTAAATAGTAATCAAGAACCATCTAAGGTTATTGATGAAATAATTAATAAGGTGAATTGAAATGATAACATATAAAAGTGAGCGCGAAATCGCCCTTATGAAAGAGGCAGGACATATCGCAATGCTTGCCCATGAAGAGATTAGAAAAGCAATAAAACCTGGTGTTTCAACAAAAGAACTTGATAAAATTGCTTATGATGTTATTACATCACATGGTGCTATACCATCATTTTTAAATTATAATGGATATCCTGCATCCATATGCGCATCCATTAATGAAGTTGTAATTCATGGAATTCCAAGTAGTAAACAAATTTTAAAAGATGGTGATATTATTTCCATTGATATTGGTGCAAATTATAAAGGATATCATGGAGATTGTGCGAGAACTTGGCCTTGTGGCAATGTAAAAAGTGATCGCCTTAAGTTAATAGAAGTTACGGAACAATCATTCTTTGAAGGATTAAAATATGCTCATCCGGGGAATCGATTATCCGATATATCTCATGCAATTGAAATGTATGCAAAAAAATTTAATTATGGTGTTGTAAGAGACTTTACAGGACATGGAGTTGGAAGTAAATTACATGAAGATCCAGCCGTTCCCAATTATGGAAAAGAAGGAATGGGACCAGTTTTGAGAAAAGGAATGACACTAGCTATTGAACCAATGATTAATATGGGCACATATAAGGTAAAAATATTAGCTGATGGTTGGACGACAATAACATCCGATCATTCGCCTAGTGCACACTATGAAAATTCAATTGTTATTACTGATAACGGTTATGAAATTTTAACTAAAATAAAGGAGAACGATTAATGTCAAAAAATGATATGTTCGAAATGGAAGGAACAGTCGTTGAAGTTTTACCAAATACAGTTTTCAAAGTAAAGTTAACTGCAAATGGTCAAATTATTACAGCCCACGTTTCTGGTAAAATCCGTATGAATACGATTCGCATTTTACCAGGTGATAGAGTGACTGTTGAAATATCACCATATGACTTAACACGTGGACGAATAACTTATCGTCATAAATAAGTTGTATAATTAGCAAATTAAACAAGTACATAGGAGGTACACAATGAAGGTTAGACCATCTGTAAAACCAATTTGTGATAAATGTAAAGTTATTAAAAGACATGGACGTGTTATGGTAATCTGTTCAGCTTACCCAAAACACAAACAAAGACAAGGATAATAGGAGGCTTATGAAAATATGGCACGTATATCTGGTGTTGATATTCCTAACAATAAACGTGTAGTAATATCACTTACATATATTTATGGTATTGGCAAACCAACAGCTGAAGAAATTTTAAAAAATGCCAATGTTAGCGTTGATAAAAGAGTAAAAGATTTATCAGAGGCTGAACTTACTGCAATTCGTCAAGAGATTGCAAAATATCATGTTGAAGGTGACTTACGTAGAGAAGTTGCTATGAATGTAAAAAGATTGATGGAAATTGGAAGTTATCGTGGACTTCGTCATAGAAGAGGCTTACCAGTTAGAGGACAAAGAACAAGAACAAATGCTCGTACAAGAAAAGGTCCTGCTAAGACTGTAGCGAATAAGAAGAAATAGGAGGCGTGAATTAAATGGCTAAAAAAGTAATTCGTAAACGTCGTGTAAGAAAGAATATACCTCAAGGGGTTGCACATATTCATTCTACATTTAATAATACAATTGTAACTATAACTGACCCAGTAGGTAATGTTGTTTCATGGAGTAGTGCTGGTGCAGTAGGGTTTAAAGGTAGTAAAAAATCCACTCCGTTTGCTGCACAAATGGCATCTGAGGCTGCTGCAAAAGCCGCAATGGATAATGGTATGATAAAAGTAGAAGTAACAGTTAAAGGTCCAGGACCTGGTCGTGAGGCAGCAATCAGATCTTTGCAAGTAGCTGGTCTTGAAATTGTTTCAATTCAAGATGTTACACCTGTTCCCCACAATGGATGTCGTCCTCCAAAAAGACCTCGTGGATAGTATTCAAAATTCACTTCAAGGTATGGACATACCAAATAAATCTAATGGGAGGATTAAATGAGAAGAGTGGAATTTATTAAACCAGAATTAAAGATTAATGAAGATGTTCAAAACGTTAATGATAACTATTGTAAATTAAAATTATCTCCTCTTGAAAGAGGATATGGTATGACAATTGGAAACTCTTTAAGAAGAGTGTTGTTGTCATCACTTCCTGGTGCTGCTATTGTGGCAATTAGTATAGAAGGAGTTGAACACGAGTTCTGTGCGATTAATGGTGTCCGTGAGGATGTAACTGAAATCATTTTAAATTTAAAAAAGGTTGTTTTTACTATTAATGCCTATAAGAATGAAACAGGTGATTTTGGTGACCAAGATCAAACATATCGTTTAGAATTGATTGAATCACTTCCAACTATTGAAGAACAAAAAAAATCGGGAACTCCTGATGAAGAACTTATATATGAAAAAGTGATTAAAGCAAAAGATATCAATACTGCATCGACTGAGGATATCCAAGTAATTAATGGTGAACAAGAAATTGCAACTCTTGCAGCAGGCGGAAAAATAAAAATGGAACTATTTGTTAGAAATGGTGTTGGCTATGTCAATGCTGATGAAAATAAAAAGTTTTGTAAGGAAGGAAATAACCGTGTGATTGGACGCCTTCCAATCGATTCAATTTTTACTCCAGTTGTAAGATGCAAATATGATGTAACTAAAACTCGTTATGGTGATAATTTTGATTGCGATCAATTGATTGTTGAGGTATGGACAAATGGTTCAATTAAAGCTACCAACGCCCTTTCTCTTGCATCCAAATTTTTAATTGAACATTTTTCTGTAATTCAAAACTTGAATACGGAAATTGAACAAAGAAAATATATGATTGAAACTGAGGAAAAGGTAGTTGATAGCAAACTTGATAAAAAGATTGAAGACCTTGATTTATCAGTTCGTTCTTATAACTGTTTAAAACGGGCAAATATCAATACAGTTGGTGAACTTACTCAAAAAACAGAAGAAGAAATGATGAAAGTTAGAAATTTAGGTCGCAAATCGTTAAAAGAAGTGGTTCAAAAACTTCGTGAAATTGGTTTAGATCTTAAAAATAGTACTACATTATTTGATGATGAAGATTCAGAATTTGATGATGAAGATTCAGAAGAATAAAGAATTACCAAAAAATCTTTAGAAGGAGAAAAAAATTATGGCATTAGGATATCGTACTTTAAGTCGCAAAAGTTTTCAAAGAAAAGCTTTATTTCGCGATTTAATTACAGATTTAATTTTAAATGGTCGTATAGAAACTACCATCTCTAAAGCAAAAGAATTAAAACGCCTCGCAGACAAAATGGTTACTCTTGGTAAAAAAGGTGATCTTGCTGCACGTAGACAAGCTGCTGAATTAATTCGTTTTGAAAAAGATGAAGAAGGTAACTATGCACTTCAAAAATTATTTAGTGAAATTGCCCCAAAATATACAGATCGCAATGGTGGGTATACAAGAGTATTAAAACTTGGACCACGCCGTGGTGATGCAAGTGAAATGGCAATGATTGAATTTATTTAGTAAATAAAACTTAATAAAAGTAGACACAAAAAAGAATCTGTTTGATTTAAAACAGTTGGGAAATAAAAAAACACATTAGATCTCAAGTAATCTATATTAGATTACTTATCTAATGTGTTTTTTTACAATTCAATCAAGAAGGAAAAGGATATATATATATATATTGGGGAATCAAATTACAAAATATACTATTGATGAAAAAACAAACAGTATGAATATATTGAAATCATAAAATGACTGCTAGTCAAATTGTTAGAGAATTTGATTTAGCTAGTGGATAAATTGTATACACCTAGATTAAAATATATTCTCATCTTATAAAATAGTTAAAGATTATCAACAACCTAAAGAAATTTTTGAGATTTCATCTGTTTTGTTAGTATTTGGATTATATTGTTATTCTAAAGGGTATCTAATAAGAATAGAATTTTAATCATAGAGTTTTACAATCGTGTGAAAGTCCTATGTAGTTTAAATCTAAATAGAATGTTTTTATTAAATATCAGATCAAATTTTAATAAATGGTCTAAAGATACTAAACTTGTAATATAATATATATCATAAGATATATATATCTTGACAGATGAGGTATATTATAGTATAATATTTAAGATGAAAGGAGCCTTCTTATATGACAATAACATCTGATATTATTAGAGGCCATACTGATACAATTATTTTAGCTCATTTAGAAGTAAATGATAGTTATGGCTATCAAATAAATAAATCCATTCAAGAAAGAACAGGATATATATTAAAAGATGCCACTCTTTATACTGCTTTTAGAAGACTTGAGGATTTAGGGTATATTACATCCTATTGGGGTGATGGTGATACTGGTGCAAGAAGGCGATATTATACAATTACTAAAATGGGAAGAGTTGCCTTAGCTCAAATGAAAAATGAATGGTTAGAGGCCAAACAAATTATTGATAAATTGATTCATATGGAGGAATAAAAATGAAGGATAAATTGAGAAATTTTATTGAATCTCTTTTCGAGGATGCTCCAAAAAATAAGCAGACGATTGAATTAAAAGAGGAGATGCTACAAAATTTAATTGATAAATATAATGATTTAGTAGATAGTGGGAAAAGTAGTGAGGCAGCCTACAATATTGCTACCGCAAGTATTGGTGATATTCATGAACTAATTAGGCAAATTGAAAAAAGAGAAGAAAATAATCCCTTGTTTGAACAAAATTATGATAAAGGACGAAAACGCTTTGCGCTTTTATTATCTATATCAGTAATGTTATATATCTTATGTGTCGTACCTGTCATTCTTTTAGAAGATAGCGTCTTGGGTGTTGTTATTATGTTTGTGATGGTAGCAATTGCAACAGGCCTTATTTTATATAATAATATGACAAAACCCAAATATCTAAAAAAAGATAGTACTGTTGTTGAAGAATTCAAAGAATGGAAGGCAAATAGCACAGAAAAAAACACGTTATATCAGTCTATTACTAAAGTTATGTGGTCTTGCATAACGATTCTATATTTTATTGTAAGTTTTTTAACAATGGCTTGGCATATCACGTGGATTATTTTTTTAATTGGCAGTGCTATTCAAGGAATTATTCGTGCCATATTCGAACTTAAAAAATAGGTGATAAAATGAAAAAAAGGGCAATATTTAAAATTATAATCTTTTCAGTTATTGGTGTAGTATTAATTGGGGTATTGATATATGGACTGACAAATAAAAAAGTAAGGTCTGGTTTGAGTTTAGGAGGATTTTTCTATGCCAATGCATCTGAATATAAAGTTGCAGAAGAAAAAGTACAACTTTCAGATTTAACTATTGATGAAATAGAGGTTAACTGGATCGGTGGGAATGTTTTAATAAAATATAGTGAGGATGCAACAATTTCGTTTAAAGAAACGTTTGATAATAAAGACGAAAATTCGAATTATTTGATGCGTTATTTGGTTAAAAATAATAAACTAACTATTCAATTTTGCAAACCTAAATGGTATATTAAAAAGAAAATAAGAGATTGCAAAAATTTAGAAATTTATTTGCCAAAGAAAAGTTATCATGAAATTGATGTTTCGTCAGTAAGTGCTGATATAGATTATCAAGGTTCTAAAGACAACAATTGTACGTATGTAAAATTAGAAAGTGTTTCAGGCAATATTGTATGTAAACAAGCAACAACTGAAAATATAAAGGTTGAAAATGTTTCAGGTAATATTTATATAGCAGATGTCAAAAGTAACAAAGAAATTGAAATTGATAGTGTTAGTGGTGCTTTGAATTTTGAAAAAGTAGAAACAAATCAGTTGGAAGTAGATACCGTCAGTTCAAAAATCAATATTTCAGGTAATATCAATCATATAGAATTGGATAGCGTATCAAGCGATGTAGATTTAATGATGTATGAGGCTCCCGAAACAATCCATTGTGATACTGTTTCCGGAATGGTTCGGTTAATACTACCAGAAAATGAAGGCTTTTCAGCTGTTTTAGATAGTGTTAGTGGAAATATAAGTAGTAATTTTGAAGTAACATATACAAAAAAACAAATTGTTTACAAAAATGCTCGTTTTATTTATAAATTTAATAGCGTTTCTGGTGACGTTTCTATCAATAAACAAAATGATAATTAACTTGATGTATTATTTAGATGTATAGTGATTTCAATTTGCAATAGATGAACTAAAAAGGGGATATTTTGCTAGTTTCTTGATAAAATAAAAAAATAGGGTATAATATATATAATGATTTATAAAGGAGTTAACTATGTTTGGAAACTTAATCGAATATTTGTATATTGTACCAGCTGCTCTAATTGCTATTATGCTTCATGAAATTGCTCATGGTCTTGTTTCATATTGGCTTGGTGATCCAACCCCTAAAAGACAAGGGAGGTTATCACTTAATCCACTCAAACATTTAGATCCTGTTGGTACTATTTGTTTAATCTTATTTCATGTAGGGTGGGCTAAACCTGTAGTGGTTAATCCTGATTATTATAAAAAACGCAAACTAGGAATGGCACTCGTAGCTTTAGCAGGACCGCTTACTAATTTTATTGTGGCAATTGTTTCAATGATTATTATTGGTTTTATTTTAAAATTCGCTAATTCTTCATTAGCTATCTTTGATATAATCAATACTTTTTTGTTAATATTAGCCATCATTAATATTGGACTTGGCGTGTTTAATTTAATTCCTATTCCGCCTCTTGATGGTTCAAAAATCTTGGGTTCTTTTTTGAAAGGTCAAGTATATGAGCAATATATGAAATATCAACAATATGGTTTTATTATTCTTGCTTTACTCTTACTTTTATCAAGTCTTGCAGGAGGAGGAGTTTCTTTTATATCGATTGCTGTAGACTATATTACGAATTTTTTCTTAAAAATTGTATATATTATTTTTGGTTTGGCATAAACTATGAAACAATCATATATATGATAGATAAAAAATGGAATAACAATTATCTTATAATAGATAATTGTTTTTTTCTTCTCATATGATTGGATAACAATTACAATAAGTTTGCAAAAAAATGTAAAAAGTGGTATAATAAATAAAGTATAAAAAGGAGGAGGTTATAGCGTGTTTATTGAATTCAAAGATGTTAGTTTCAAATATTATGGTAGTGATGAATATGTTTTCAATCAATTATCTTTTGCAATTGAAAAAGGTAGCATGCTTGCCATACTCGGACACAATGGTAGTGGTAAAAGTACCATTGCAAAATTAATGATGGGATTGCTTGAAACAACTAGTGGTGATATATATATAGAAGGAGAAAAACTGACAGAAGATAATGTCGATGTGTTAAGAAAGAAAATGGGGATTATTTTTCAAAACCCTGATAATCAATTTGTAGGAGTTACTGTAAGAGATGATATTGCTTTTGGTCTTGAAAATCATAAAATACCGCGAAAAGAAATGATTGAAAAAATTGATAAATATGCCAAACTTGTAAATATGCAAGATTTTTTAGATGAAAATCCCGAAAACCTATCAGGTGGTCAGAAACAACGAGTAGCGATTGCGGGAGCCCTAGCGATGGATACGGATTTAATTATTTTTGATGAATCTACATCGATGCTTGATCCAAAAGGAACCAAGGAAATTCATCAAATGATCGAGACCTTAAGAAAAACATATCATAAAACAATTATATCTATCACACATAATTTAGAAGAAGCTCTAATTGCTGATCGAGTTATTGTTTTGAATGAGGGAAAAATTGTTTTAGATGGTACGCCTAAAGAGGTCTTAAAAGAACAAACCATTTTGGAAGCTAGTGGTTTGAAATTAATAGATGGCATATCTTTACTAAATAGGATTCAAGATAGCAAGTTACATATTAATAAAAAAGAGGAAATTATAAAAGAATTATGGGAATTAACTTTCAAAATGTAGATTTTAAATATTCAAAAAAAGCTTCCTATAAACAACTTGATCAAGTTAGTTTAAACATTAATGAAAAAGATGAATTTGTGATGATTGTTGGTCATACAGGTTCTGGTAAGTCAACTCTTGTTCAACATATGAATGGGCTTCTTCTTGCAACTAGTGGAAGGGTCGAAGTGTTTAATATAAATGTCATTAGAAGTAAAAAAATTAAACTTAAACCAGTAAGAGAACATGTTGGTTTGGTTTTTCAATTTCCTGAATATCAAATTTTTGAATCAACTGTTTTAGAAGATATCATGTTTGGGCCGAAAAATTTTGGTAAATCTAAAGAGGAAGCAAAACAATTAGCAATTCAAGCGGCTCACCGAATTGGGATCAATGATGAAATTTTGGAAAGATCACCATTTACTTTAAGTGGTGGTCAAATGAGAAGAGTAGCGATTGCGGGAGCAATGGCGATTAATCCGGATATATTAATTTTAGATGAACCGACAGTTGGATTAGATCCAAAAGGAAAAGATGAATTAATGAACTTACTTGTTCATATGCACAATGAAACACATAAAACGATTATTATGATTTCGCATGATATGGATATTGTAGCATCTTATGCTAAAAGAATTTTGGTAATGGATCAAGGAAAATTAATTTATGATGGAGATAAAAAAGGGTTATTTGCAGATGAAGAATTTTTAAGACGACACAATCTTGATTTACCGGTAATATCAACAATTGCTAAAGGGTTAAAAGCGAAAGGTTTTATTCAGTATGACCAATTACCTTTAACCAAGGACGAGCTATACGATATTATTGTTGGAGGCAAGACAAATGAATGATAAAATTGTATTTGGACAGTATATCTATAGAAATAGTATTATTCATAAACTCGATCCAAGAGTAAAATTAGGCGTCTTATTTATAATGATGATTGGTACTTTTTTAATCCCCAAAGATAACTTTATTTTACTTGGTATTGCTTTTTTCATTCCTTTGATTGCGGTTATTTTTTCTAAAATTTCTTTGTTTAAATATTTGAAAAGTTTAAAGCAAATTGCTTTTGTAATGATTTTTTCTTTTGTTTTTCAACTCTTTGCATCTCCTAGTGGTAAAATTGTGATTACTTTTCCGATTCATTTCACATATGTCAATATCATTATTAGTAGTTTAATTTTAATTGCTTATTTTATAGTAAGAAAATATTTACCTTTTAAATTATTATGTTTGGTTTTGATTTGTCTTTTTATTTTATATTTATTAAGGTATCCTATATATGGTAATCCCTTTACTTCGGTTAATTTGCATATATATGAAAGTGGTATTGTTCATGGTAGTTTTTTAGTTCTTAGAGTTTTTGTCATTATACTAGCCTCAACAACTTTGACTTTAACAACCAAACCAACCGATCTTACAAATGCTATTGAATGGATTTTAAAACCGCTTGAAAAAATAAAAATAAAAACCAGTATTTTTGCAATGATGATTTCTATTGCCTTGAGGTTTATTCCAACCCTTTTTAATGAAACAAATAAAATTTTAAAGGCTCAAGCCTCTAGAGGAGTCGATTTTAATGAGGGAAAATTTAGAGAACAAATTAAACAAATTGTATCATTATTGGTACCAATGTTTGTGATTTCAATCAAACGTGCTGAAGATTTGGCTGATGCAATGGAAGCAAGAGGATATATTCCGGGTGCTGTGCGTACAAAGCTGGTAAAAATGAAATGTCACTTATTAGATTATGTGGTACTATTTGTTGTTTTGACGTTATTTATTTTACTCATTCTTGGAAGATGTGGTCTTTATGCGCTATAAAATGATTGTCAGTTATGATGGAAGTTTTTTTCATGGTTTTCAGCGACAAAAAAATGATGTATCAGTTCAAGAAGTTTTAGAAGAGAAATTAACAGAAATTCTAAAGACAAATATTGTTGTTCATGCTTCTGGTAGAACTGATGCAGGTGTGCATGCTATTGGTCAAGTTATTCATTTTGATTCTAGTCAATATGTACCAGTTCTTAATTTAAAAAAGATTTTAAATAAAAAGGTTTATCCTCATATATATATAACATCAGCAGAAATGGTTGATGAAAGTTTTCATAGTAGAAAATCAGCACGTTTAAAGGAATATCATTATTTTGTAAGTATTAATACATTTGATCCTTTTAAAGCCAATTATCTTTATTTTTTTCATGATAGAATAGATTTATCTAAAATTAGAGAAGCAATGGAATATATTGTTGGTACACATGATTTCAGAAGTTTTTCCAAAAATAAGACCATTTCTTCATGTATAAGAACTATTACTAAATTCGATTTAATAATCAAAGATGGCATTTTGGAATTTGTTATTATTGGTAGTGGATTTATGTACAATATGGTAAGAATCATTATTGCTTTAATGTTAAAGGTTGGTGAAGGAAAATTACAACCAAGTGATATTGGAAAAATCATTGAAGGAAAACAAAGGCGTCTTGCCCCTTATGTTGCTCCTGCGGGTGGTCTTTATTTATGGAAGGTATATTATCAATAAAAAAAACGCAAATGAAACGAATTCAATTTGCGCTTTTTTATTATTTTTTAGGTTTATTTTTTCTTCCTTCTAATAATTCATCATCTATATTATAATTATCAGTATGGATTGCTTTTTTAAAGTCATCATAGGGATTGACAAATTCTTTAGCAAATTCAGTATTATCATCAAATTTTTTCTTCATATCATTATCAAAAGGATTAGGTTTATTAAACTCATGTTTATTCATCTTTTCACCTCAATTATATTTTGTGCTAAGATTTTAAACAATATACCAATAAAATATTTTCTTTTTTCGTATTACTTTATAAAATCTTAAAAATATGTTATAATAAATATAAATAAAAGGATATATATTTGAGGTAAAGTCATGAAAGGATTATTTATTACTTTTGAAGGCAATGATGGCAGTGGAAAATCAAGTGTGATTGAAACAATCAAAAAAGAATTAATGAATAGAGGATATGATGTTTTATATTCTAGAGAACCTGGCGGAAGTAAGATTGCGGAAAAAATAAGAGAAGTAATTTTAGATGTTGACAATGTCGGAATGGATGATAAAACAGAATCTTTGCTTTATGCCGCAAGTAGGAGGGAGCATATTGTAAAAACGTTACTCCCTGCTTTAAATGAAGGTAAAATTGTCCTTTGCGATAGATATTTGGATTCTTCGCTTGCTTATCAAGGATATGCAAGGGGAATTGGTATTGATGAAGTATATCATATGAATACATATGCAACTGATCATTTACTTCCGGATTTAACGCTTTTAATATGTGTGAAACCTGAAGTAGGTATGGAAAGAATTAAAAAAAATCAACGTGGGGCACTTGATAGATTAGAAATTGAGAAAATGGAATTTCATAAGAAAGTTTATGAGGGGTATTTAGAGGTTCAAAAAAAATTTCCTAACCGGATTAAGATTATCAATGGGGAAGCCTCTAAAGAACAGGTAAAAAAAGATGCCTTAGAAGTTGTTATAAAATTTCTAGAGGAAAAGGTAAAACAATGAAAAATGAAGATTTATTTAATTATCAATATGAAGCGATGAGGCTTCTTATCAATGGTTTTGATAAGGATAGAATGGTTCATGCTTATTTATTAGATGGTGAGGCGGGAACTGGTAGCATAGATGCGGCAAAATATATGGCCAAAAAACTGATATGCAAAAAAGATAATGCACCTTGTATGAGTTGTGGGGATTGTAAAAGAATAGATAGTGATACACATTTGAATGTTTTATACATTGAACCAATAGGTGATATGATTAAAAAAGAACAAATTGAAAATTTGATTCATGAATTTTCAATGTCAAGTCTTGATGGTATGCCACAGATATATATTATTAAAGATGCTGATAAAGTGAATGTTGCAGCTCAAAATTCTCTTTTAAAATTTTTAGAAGAACCAAACCCTAACCATTTTGCTTTTTTGACAACTTCTAATTATAAAAAATTATTAGATACGATTGTATCTAGATGCCAGTTTATTCATTTCAAACCTATACCTAAAAAATATTTAATGGAAAAATTGATTGACTATGGAGTGGAAGTGGATATATCATATATTGTTAGTCATTTGACATCTGAGGTTGATGTAGCAATGAAATATATAGAAGAAGGTAAAATTACTAATATGATGAACATTGCCAAAAAAATTGTAGATAAAGATTTAAAAAAGAAGGATTCATATATTGAATATTTTAGAAATAAAGTATTATTTTTAGAGGAAAAAGATAAATTTTATCATCGATTATTTTTGGATATTTTAATTTTAATTTATCAAGAGTTATTGAATAGAATATCGCTTCATGAAGCTAAATATTTTGATGATATTTTAGATAATGTTAAAATTCAAGAAATTGATAAGAAAGAAATGATTAGAAAATTAGAACTATTAAATTTATATCAAGAGCGGTTTAATTATCATATAAACCTTGATTTACAATATACTAGTTTATTTTCTAAATTATAGGAGGAAAAAATGAAGACCATTGTTGGAATTCAATTTAAAGGTGGTGGACGAGTATATTATTTTGATCCACTAAATTTTGATTTTAAAAGAGGGGACTATGCAATTGTAGAAACTGTTAGAGGGTTAGAGTTAGGATATGTTTCTATTGGCAATAGAATGGTTGAAGATGATCAATTAGAACATGAATTAAAACCAGTTATTAGGATTGCCACTGAGCGAGATTTAAAACAAGAAAAGAAAAATAATGAACAAGCCAAAAATAGTTTTGAAATATTTAAAAAATATGTAAAAGAATTTGGTCTAGCGATGAAACCTCTGTATTGTGAATATACAATTGATTCTTCAAAAGTTATTTTTTATTATAGTGCAGATGATCGAATTGATTTTCGGGATTTATTAAAGGTGTTAGCACCAGAATTTAAGATTCGTGTTGAATTAAGGCAAATAGGTACAAGAGAAGCCGCTAGAGTGATTGGTGGAGTTGGTAGTTGTGGTCGAGAACTTTGTTGTAAAACGCATTTATCAAATTTTGATTTTGTTACTATGAAAATGGCTAAAGAACAAGGAATGGCTCTCAATACAAATAAAATTAGTGGTATTTGTGATAAGTTGATGTGTTGTATTGCATATGAACATGAACTTTATCAAGAATTAAAAAAAGAATTACCAAATGTTGGACAAATGGTTAAAACACCAAGTTGTGAATGCTGTAAAGTTGTTTCAGTAGATTATATTAAAAAATTAGTTAGAACGAGCGAAAATGCCAGTGGGGCTTTAAGCATCCACAAAGCAGAAGATGTAGAGTTAATTCATTTTGACGCAAAATTGAAAGATAATGCCCAAGTTGTAGCCTCTATTGATGAAGAAGACAATATTGTAATTGAAGAAACGATTCCTTCTTTTCATGATTTAGAAACTAAGGTTTTAACAAAAGATAAAAAGACAAATAATAAGTCAAAAAATAGACATCATCAAAAGAAAAAACAAGGAATAACAAATGACAAAACCAAAAATTGAGGTAATAAATGATTTATTAGGATATGAAGGGTTAAAAATCATTCAACGGCCGGATATCTTTAATTTTTCGCTTGATTCAACGTTACTTGCCTCTTTTGTTACCATCAACAAACAAGATAAATTCATCATTGATTTGGGATGTGGTAATGGTTATATTCCCATTTTCTTAACGTTAAGAACGAGTGCTCAACTGATTGGAGTAGAAATTCAAGAAGAAATTGCTGATCTTGCAAAAAGAAGTGTAGAATACAATGCTTTACAAAAACAAATTACAATTTATCATAACGATTTAAAAGATATATATAAACTTGTTGGTTCAAGTAAATTTGATGTAGTGACTTGCAATCCACCCTTCTTCAAATATGCCTCATCAAGTAACGTAAATGAAAGTGTATATCAAACAATTGCAAGGCATGAGGTAATGGCAAATCTTGATGATATAGTAAAGGTGAGTAATATTTTGTTAAAAGATAAGGGAACTTTGGCAATGGTTCACAGAGTAGATAGAATGATGGAAGTGATAGATACGTTTAAAAAATATCATTTTGAAATAAAGAGATTGCGCTTTGTTTATCCTAAAAAAACCTCAAGCGAAGCATTATCTATTTTAATTGAGGCTAAGAAAAAAGGTAGCAGTGGTGGGTTGAAAATTTTAAAACCACTTTATGTTTATGATGAAGAAAATCAGTATACTGATGAGATTTTGCAAATATTTAATTATAAAAAGGATGATGGAAAGTGTTGAAAAGGCAAAAAACGTTAGGTAATGATTGCGCAAAACTTTATATGGTAGGCGTTCCTATTGGCAATTTGGATGATATTACATTAAGAGCGATAAAAACTTTGCAAAAGATAGAGGTTATATATTGCGAAGATACAAGAGTAACCAAAAAACTTTTAAACCATTTCGATATTCATAAACCTCTGAGAAGTTATCATACGTTCAATGAAAACGAAATTACCAAAGATGTCTTAGAGTTTATTAGAAAAGGGCAAAATGTTGCGATTGTTAGTGATGCGGGAATGCCTATTATTAGTGATCCTGGCTTTTTAGCGGTTAGAGAAGCAATTAAGATGGATATTGATGTTGTGGTTGTTCCTGGACCTTCAGCCTTTATTACAGCCTTAGTAGGAAGCGGTATTGCATCAAACAGGATTGTATTTACGGGTTTTTTAAATAGTGGTGATCATAAAAGAAAGAAAGAACTTGAAAAACTAAAAGATATAGAAGAAACCCTTATTTTATATGAATCGCCTCATCGCATCAAAGAAACCTTAATGATGTTAGATGAACTTATGCCCAATCGCCACATCTGTCTTGCAAGAGAACTTACAAAGCCATATGAAGAATATTTACATGGTACACCTCATGAAATTTTAGAAGTTATAGATGAAATCAAAGGGGAAATTGTTCTTGTTATTGAAGGAGCAACACGCAAGGAAATGAAAGAAGATTTAATTGCTAGTACTATTGAAAAACATATGCAGTATTATTTAGAACAAGGATTAGATGAAAAAAATGCGATGAAAATGGTTGCTAAAGATCGAGGTGTTTCTAAAAGCCAAATCTATCAACAAGTAAAGAAAAAATAAAGGTAGGATATATTTGGTATATGTGTTTTTATTTTATATAAATAAAACCAATCAACCATATGAGTGATTGATTGGTTTTTGTTATGTATGCTTTTTAATATTTTTAGCACTAATTGAAGTAATAAAGGAACGGGGAAAAAATCTAGTGGCGAAAACAATAAGTTTATTTTTAAATCCAACAATAGCAACTTTTTTTCCTTTTTGAGATTTTTTGTAACCATATAGGGCTACAACTTTTGCGGAAACAGGTGTTATTTTTGTAAATGTATAATCATTATGCGCTTCTTTGACAAAACTAGAAATAAAAGGTCCAGGACACAAGGTCAACAATTTGACATTTGTTTTTCTAATCTCATAAGAAATAGCCTCACCCAATAATAAAACATAACTTTTACAAGCATGATATGTACACATATAAGGTCCAGGCATAAATCCTGCAATTGAACTGATATTGATAATATGCCCTTCATTTCTTACAAGCATATCATCTAAAAAGACTTTTGTAAAATATAACAAAGCATTACAATCTACATTTGTCATTGTCAATTGTTTATCAATATTCATTTTATCAATATCACAACAGTCGCCAAAGCCTGCACAATTTACTAAATAATTGATAAAATAATTGTTTTCTTTCGTATAAGCATAGATTTTTTTATAAGAAGTTAGATCTGATAAATCGGCTTCTAATAGATCGATATGTATTGAATGATTTATCTTTTGGATTTCTTGCTTTGTTTTTTCAAGACCTTCTTTATGAATATCAATTAATAAAAGATTGTTGCCATCTTTAGCAAACAAATAACTAAACTCTCTTCCAAGACCACTTGCGGCCCCTGTTATTAAGGTTGCTTTCATAAAATACCTACTTTAATAAAAAATTTAAAACATCATTTGGATTTTGACTAGGATTGACATTTTCCTTTGCATATATAATATACCCAGATTCATCAATAATATAAGTTGTTCTTACTGTTCCCATATAAGTTTTTCCATATAGTTTTTTTTCATGCCATACATCATAATCTTTGATGACTTGTAGGGATGGATCGGAAAGTAATGTAAAAGGTAATTGATATGTAGAGATAAAGTTTTGATGAGACTGAATGGAATCTTTAGAAATACCAATTAACACAACTTTGAGTTCAGTGAGTTTATCATAAATATGTTTAAAATGAACTGCTTGACTACTACAACCAGATGTATTGTCTTTGGGGTAAAAATACAATACTATTTTTTTACCTTTAAACATATCGAGAGATACAAGGTTGTGTTTATCATCATACAATTGAAAATGCATTGCTTTGGTTCCAACTTCTAACATATATATATTCTCCTTTTTTAATAGTATATCAAATAAAAAGAATTTTATCTAATAAAGCGACTTATTTGCAAGTTGTAAAAAAAGAATTTATAATATAATGGTCTTATAAGGAGCCAAAATATGAAATATATAATAAAAGAAAATAAAATGGTATTAGAAAAAGTGAATAAAATGAATCTTGAAGAGTTATTAAACTGTATAGTATGTCCTAATATTGTGGCTACACAAGAAGATGTAACAAAAGCATACTTTTGTTTTATTCATCCTAATACGTATGATAATATGAAAAGAAAAATTGAAAATATCACGAGTTTAAATCAGCATAAAATGCTATTTGTGACTGATATGGAAGCAGGAGCGGGAAGTGCCATTGATGGTGCAACTCGATTTCCCTCGATGAGAGCAGCTTGTGAGGCTGGTGATGAAAACTTGGCCTATTTGATGGGAAAAGCAGCAGCCTATGAAGCAAGAAAGGTCGGATTTCACTGGACATTCGGTCCTTGTGTAGATATTTTAGGCAATCATTTTTCGCCTATGACTTCAATCAGAAGTGCCTCAGAAAATAAAGATGATGTTTTAAAATATACAGCAGCCTATATGAGAGGTCTTCAGGACTTTGGGTTGATTGCAACACTCAAACATTTTCCTGGTGATGGCTATACGATGTTTGACCAGCATTTAACAACTTCTTGTAATCCGTTAACAAAAAAACAGTGGGATGATAGTTATGGATATATATATCAACAATTCATTCATAATGGTGTGAAGGTCATTATGGCAGGTCATATTTCATTGCCAGCATATGATGAAAAGGATAGCAATGGTATCTATCCACCTGCTAGTCTTTCCTATCCTCTTTTAACAAATTTATTGAAAGAAAAATTAGGATTTGAAGGGATTATTATATCTGATGCAACCGAAATGAGTGGTTTTTGTGGATACATGAACTATTATGAGGCTTGTTGTGCCTTTTTCAATGCAGGTGGTGATTGTCTTTTATTTGCACATCCTACAGAAGAATTCGTTGATAAAATGAAAGAGTATATTGCAAGTGGTAAGTTGACGATGGAAGTCATTCAAAATAGGGCATATCGGATGCTTTGTTTTTTAGAAGAATATGTTGCACAAGTCAATACATTACCAGAAAACGATAAGGAAAACTTTGAAATTTATGCGAACCAAATGGTAGATTTATCTTGTAAAATATATCGTGATCGCAATCATATATTACCCATTCAATTAGATAAACCACTTAAAATAGCACATGTTGTTATTGCCTGTCAATATGATTTTTCTTTGATTGAAAAGTTTACAAAACAACTTTCATCATTTGCTAGTGTAGATGAATTAAGAGATCCTGGTTGTAAAAAATTAAAAGAAATTGCAAGAAGCAAGGAATATGATTATATCATCTGTAGTATAGGTTGTTTTCCTTGGTTTGGTACAAATCAAATAACTTTATCAGGAGTGATTGCTAGAAATATGATGAATGGTTGGATGAAATATGAAACAAAGGTTATCTTTGTTGATTTTGGTCATCCTTATATTCATGAAGAATATGATGCTATGATAGATACCTTAATTTATACATATGGATATGCAAATCATACAATTGATAAAGTATTATCGTTCATATTTAAAAAATAAGGAAAGCATACTTTCCTTATTTTTATATTTTAATATCTAATAAATAGTCAAAATCAGAATAGGGATAAATAATATTGTTTTCTTCAAAAAAGTTTTCGCGACCTTTTCCGGTAACTAAAATAATATCATCTTTTTTGGCAATTTTAAAAGCATAAGAAAGCGCATCTTGCCTATTAATAATAATTTTATAATTAGGGTTTTCTAAATCAATCATTTTAGTCATTTCTTTGATAATATCATTGGGATCTTCAAGACGAGGATCTTCAGATGTAAAAATTGTGTAATCAGCATATTCTGTTGCTACATTTCCCATTAAAGGTCTTTTGGTTTTATCTTTATTTCCGGCAGCTCCACATACTAAAATAATATTTCTTTTTGCTTTTTTTCTAAGAGCAGATAGTACATTTTTTAAAGCATTAGGAGTATGAGCAAAATCAATATAAACATCAAAAGGATATTTAACAGGAACTTTTTCAAGACGGCCAGGAATAATTGGTAAATCCAGAAGAAGTTCATATAGTAAATTAACATCAAGACCTTCTTTTAAGGCAATGATAATAGCTGGCAAAATATTATATATATTGTACTCTTCGGTTCTATTGACCCTTAAGTTTTCTAAAACAAAATCTTTAGCCTTTAAATCAAAGACGGTATGATTTTGATAATATCTGATATGTATAGCTTGATAATCTGAGGGAGAAAATAAACTATAATAGATAACATTTGAATATTTTTCAAAAAATTTAGCATAATAATCGTCTTTATTCACAATCATTATTCCTTGTTTTTTTAATTGTTTAAAAAGTTTCAATTTAGTTAAAAAATAATTATGCATGGTTTTATGCGTATCTAAATGTTCATGGGATAGATTGGTAAAAATAGCATAATCATATAAAATACCTTCAATTCGTTTATTTGCAATACCTTGACTAGATACTTCCATTGAAACGTAAGAAATACCAAGATTTGAAAACTCTCTTAAAAGACTATAATTTTGCGTTAAAATCGGTGTTGTAAATACGTTATCAATAATTTCTTTATCATAGATAATTCCATTTGTGCCGATATTTGCACATCGAGATAAATGGTTTAAAAGATAGGATGTTAAAGTAGAAACACTAGTTTTACCATCGGTTCCTGTTACACCAATCATTGTCAATTCGTTATATGGTTTTTCATAAATGAGATCAATTAATCGGAATAATTCTTTTTCTAAGTTATCTACAATAATAACAGGGATGGTCAAATTGTGAATAGCCTTATCATAGACGATGGCAACAGCACCCTTTGTAATGGCATCAATAAAAAACTCATCACCTTCAAAGTTTTTACCCCGAATTGGTAAAAATAAATTACCAGGCTTAACAAATCGTGAATCCGTTTGAACCCCAGTAATTTCAATATTATAATCATATTCACTATATATTTCTTTTAATAACATATCTATCACCATTAGTAGTATATGTGAAAAAAGTGCTTTTATGTATTTTTTAAATAGTAGTAAAATTTGTAAATTTAAATGTATAAACTGCTTACAAATAGGAAAAAATTAATAAGTAATATAAAATCTTTAATACTAGAATTATTTTAATTTTTATTTCATTATTTGATATGGATGTGAAAGAAAGATGAAAAGAAAAAAATGTTAATCGCTTTTATTGTGAAAGTTTAAAAATTTTAGTATAATAACTAAAGAAAAGTTGTTTATGAATAAGTGAGTTATTTTTATTTATATTGTTAGCTATTTTATATTTTGATATTAGGAGGATAGATTGTGAAAAAAATCTTTTATGGTATAACATTAGTATTAGCAGTTGCGATGTGTTTTAGTTTGTTGTTTTTTCCCATTTTAAAGTTTGATTTAGATAAAGTATATAGTAATCATCAAGAAGAAATTGAAAAATATATTTCAGATAATGAAAATCTTGATAAATCCTATGAAGAATTAAAGGAAGAAGGAATCAATGAGATTATTTATAATACGTGTATTGCTTTACAAATGTATTATAGTACAAATGATGTAGTGTTTGATGAAGATGGCAATATGATTGAATCTGGTAATGACAACGAGGCAATAATGTTTGATGTTGTAAGATTGAAAAATAAAGGCATTAAATATACTGATTTAGCCAATAGTATTAAAAATCAATTTGATTATAATATTAAATTGAATAAAGCCATTCAAGCATATAACGGAAAGATGGATATGAAAATGTTTTTTGATAATTGGGCTAATCCATTTCCAATGTTAGCAATTGTTATTTTAATTGCATTAGAATTTGCTTGTGCTGTTTTGGTTGTTATTAGATCCATTAAAGGTATTTTGGAAAAGAAGAAAAATAAATTATTTAGAATTAGTATTTTTGGAATTGCAATTAGTGCAGGATTACTTTTAATGCCTGTTATTTTTCAAACAAAGATTAATGCCTCAGAAGTAACAAATATCAATGATTTTGTAGGTATTTTTGTTATGAATGTAAAAGGAACATCTGTATGTTATTATTGTGGTATTGGTTTTGCCATTTCATCCATTTTAGCAATATTGACAAAGTTTTTGAAGTATTAAAACAAAATTTATGTTATTTTGTTTACCAAATTAACATAATGTGGTATAATAAATAAGTATGAAAGATAAATAGGAGGAATTATTTATGTCTAAAAAAGTTTTCCAATCTATGGATGGTAATCAAGCAGCGGCTCATTGCGCGTATGCTTTTACTGAAGTAGCTGGTATCTATCCAATTACTCCATCATCACCAATGGCTGAGTATGCGGAAGAATGGGCATCAAAAGGAAAAAAGAATCTTTTCGGTATGCCTGTTAAGATTGTTGAAATGCAATCAGAAGCTGGTGCGGCTGGTTCTGTACATGGATCTTTACAAGCAGGAGCACTGACAACAACATTCACAGCAAGCCAAGGATTATTATTAAAAATTCCTAACATGTATAAAATTGCGGGTGAGTTATTACCAGGAGTCATTCACGTTTCAGCAAGAAGTTTAGCTGCTCAAGCTTTATCTATTTTTGGTGATCATCAAGATGTGATGGCATGTCGTCAAACCGGTTTTGCGATGATGGCAACTTCGTCTGTTCAAGAAGTAATGGATCTTGCTGGAGTTGCGCATCTTGCTGCAATTAAGACGAGTGTACCATTTATGCATTTCTTTGATGGTTTTAGAACTTCACATGAAATTCAAAAAGTTGAAGTAATGGATTATGAAGTATTCGAAAATTTACTTGATAAAGATGCTGTAAAACGGTTTAGAGAAAGAGCTTTAACATTTGAACATCCTGTAACAAGAGGTTCTGCTCAAAACGATGATGTTTATTTTCAAACAAGAGAAATACAAAATAAATTTTATAATGAAGTGCCTAGCGTAGTTGCTGACTATATGAAAAAAATTAGTGAAGTAACAGGTAGAACGTATGCACCATTTGTATATTATGGTGCAGAGGATGCAACTGATGTTATTGTTGCAATGGGTTCAGTTACAGAAACAGTTAAACAAGTAGTGGATTATTTAAATAAAAAAGGTAAAAAAGTTGGTTGTATAACTGTTCATTTATATCGTCCTTTTGCAAAAGAATATTTATTCCGTGCAATGCCAAAAACGGTAAAAAGAGTGGCTGTATTAGATCGAACTAAAGAACCAGGTGCTCTTGGTGAACCATTGTATTTAGATGTGAAGGCAGCATATTATGGTGTAAAAGGAGCTCCTACTATTATTGGTGGTCGATATGGTTTATCTAGCAAAGATACAACTCCTGCTCAAATGATTGCTGTATTTGATCATTTAAAGAAAAATGGGTTTGATGGATTTACTGTTGGTATTGAAGATGATGTAACACATTTAAGTATACCTGTTGGTAAAGAACTTAAATTATTAGAAGACACATCAGAACTTGTTTTCTTTGGACTTGGAAGCGATGGTACTGTTGGTGCTAATAAGAATACAATTAAAATTATTGGTGATAATACAGATCTTTATGCACAAGCTTACTTTGCGTATGATTCTAAAAAATCAGGAGGAGTAACCCGTTCGCATTTGCGTTTTGGTCCTAAACCAATTACAGCTCCATACCTTGTAAGTCATGCTGATTTTGTTAGTTGTAGTTTAGAGGCATATGTTGAAAAATATGATATGCTTAGTTGTTTAAAAGATGGCGGAACTTTCCTTTTAAATACAGTAAGAAGCGCTAAAGAATTAGAGGCTCATTTACCTAATGCTTTCAAAAAACAACTTGCTCAAAAACATGCCAAATTCTATATTATTGATGCGGTTCATCTTGCAAGAGAAATTGGTCTTGGTAATAGAACAAATACAATTTTACAATCCGCTTTCTTTAAATTGAATGAGCAAATTATGCCATATGAAACTGCTCAAGATTTGATGAAAAAATATGCAGCTAAAACGTATGGTAAAAAAGGTGAAGCTATTGTTCAATTGAATTATCAAGCAATTGATAAAGGTGCTGAAGGATTGGTTGAAGTAAAAGTAAAATCAGCATGGAAAAATCTACCTGTTGAAGAAGTGACAGTTGATGAAAATCGTCCTCATTTTGTTAAAACAATTGCTGATCCAGTTAATCAAGTAAAAGGATATGACTTACCAGTTTCCGCTTTTACAGGATATGAAGATGGTACAATGCCAAATGGTAGTGCTGCATATGAAAAACGTGGTACAGCAAATTTCGTACCAATGTGGCTTCCTGATAATTGTATTCAATGTAATCAATGTTCTTTTGTTTGTCCGCATGCAGTAGTTAGACCATTTTTAGTAAGTGAAGAAGAAGTTAAAAAAGCTCCAGAAGGAACACTTTATTTAACTCCAACTGGAAAAGGTTTGGAAGGATTAAAATATTCTCTTCAAATTTCAACTCTTGATTGTACAGGATGTGAGGTATGCGTAAATACTTGTCCTGGTAAAAAAGGTGAAAAAGCTCTTAAGATGGTTCCAATTAGCGAAGCTTTAGAAAAAGGCCAAGCAGAAAAGGCTAAATATTTCTTTGATGAAGTGACTTATAAAGATTATTTAGTAGATAAAATGGCAAACCCTAAAAACAGCCAATTTGCACAACCTTTATTTGAATTCTCTGGAGCATGTGGTGGATGTGGTGAAACACCATATGTAAAACTTGCAACACAATTATTTGGTGATCATATGGTTATTGCTAATGCTACAGGATGTTCATCAATTTATGGTGGTAGTTTCCCTGCTACACCATATACAAAAAATAAAGATGGTCATGGACCTGCTTGGGCTAATTCATTATTTGAAGATAATGCTGAATTCGGTTTTGGTATGGTTGCCGCAAGTGTTGCTTTACGTGATCAAATTGCAACACATATGGAAGAAGCTTTAAAAGAATGCCAAAATACTGATGGTCGTATTCATGAACTATTTAAAATATGGCTTGAAAATAGAGAAGATTATAAGGTGACAAGAGAAGTTGCTGATGAACTTGTACCACTTCTTGAGGGGAAAGATTGCCCACATGCCCAAGCGATTTTAGATTTGAAAGATCATCTTGTTAAACGTTCACAATGGATTTTTGGTGGTGATGGTTGGGCATATGATATTGGATATGGTGGTCTTGACCATGTTATTGCAAATAACGAAGATGTCAATATTTTAGTTTTAGATACAGAAGTTTATTCTAATACAGGAGGACAATCTTCTAAATCTTCACCAACAGCATCTATTGCTAAATTCACTGCTGCTGGAAAACATGGAAAGAAAAAGGATTTAGCCGCAATCGCTATGAGTTATGGTCATGTTTATGTTGCTTATGTATCACATGGTGCAAGTCAAGCTCAATTATTAAAAGCAATGAGAGAAGCGGAAAGTTATCATGGACCATCTATTGTAATTGCTTATTCTCCATGTATCAATCATGGTTTAAAACGTGGTATGGGAAAAGCTCAAGAACAAGCTAAACTTGCAGTTGAATGTGGATATTGGACTCTTCTTCGCTATGATCCACGTCTTGCTCAAGAAGGAAAAAATCCTCTTCAAGTGGATTCTAAAGAACCAGATTGGGATAAATATGATGAATATTTAATGAGTGAAACACGTTATGCTCAATTAAAGAACATTAATCCTACAGAAGCCGAAAAGCTTCTTGCTAAAAATAAAGAGGAAGCTCAAAGAAGATATAAGAGTTATCAAAGATATCTATCAATGAACTTTGCTGAATAATTAGATAAATATAAATAAACACCTCATTTCCTATTTGCTAAGTAGATGAGGTGTTATTTTTATCGTTTTAAACTATAAAACAATGAGTGAAATATTCGTTTGATAATATGTTTGAATAATAACAAAAACATACCCATATCAAAAATAGGAATAAAGAGATTTTGTGATACATTTGACAAAAAAGGGTATAACGTGGTAAAATATGGATAAATTATAAATATAATTAATTCATAAAAGGAGTATAATTTATGCCATTATTTAAGTTACCTGGTATACATGTTCCCCATCACAAAAATACCGATGAGATGAAGGCTGTCAGAATGCCTATTCCTAAAGAGGTTATCTTACAAATGAATATGCACATTGGTGCTTTTGCAAAACCAATTGTAAATGTTGGTGATCATGTTTTAGTTGGCCAAAAAATTGCCGAGGCAGGAGGGTACATATCTGCTCCCGTTCATTCTTCGGTTTCGGGAGTAGTAAAAAAAATTGAAAATGTTCTTGAATCCGATGGAACATATGTGCCTGCTATTTTTATTGAAACAGATGGTTTACAAGAAATATCTAAAGATGTTAAAAAAGTTGAAGTGAATAGTTATGAATCATTTGTAGAGGCTGTTAAAAATAGTGGTATTGTTGGCCTTGGTGGTGCAGGCTTTCCAACATATGTTAAATTTTCAATAAAAGATTTGTCAATGGTTGATACAGTAATTATTAATGGAGCCGAATGTGAGCCATATATTACAAGTGATACGAGAACAATGATTGATAATCTTTCAGATCTTGAAGAAGGAATTAAACTAATTGAGAAATACCTAAAGGTAAAACACATTATTTTTGGCATTGAAAATAACAAAAAAGCAGCAATTCAATCCTTAAATAAGTTAGCAGGGCAAGATGAAAAAGTCGAAATAAAAGTCCTTCCTGCTCTTTATCCTCAAGGTGGTGAAAAAGTCTTAATTTATAATACGACCAAAAGAGTCGTTCCAGAGGGTAAGCTTCCACTTGATGTAGGAGTAGTAATTATTAATGTAACTACTTTGGCTTGGATTGCTAGATATATTCAAACAGGTATGCCACTTGTGGAGAAAGTAGTTACCGTTGATGGTTCTTGTGTTAAAAAACCACAAAATGTTATAGTACCAATAGGTACAAAAATAAAAGATGTTTTTGCTTTTTGTGAAGGATTTAAAGAATCTCCTTTTAAGGTAATGTATGGTGGTCCTATGATGGGTATTGCATTGCCAAGTCTCGATTTACCTATTACAAAAAGGACAAATGCAATTCTTGCATTGAATGAAAAAGAAGCAAGACTACCAGAAGCATCAAATTGTATTCGTTGTGGTAGATGTATCAATCATTGCCCACTACATTTAGATCCACCTGCATTTGCTAAAGCTCTTGAATTAAATAACCCTGAAGAATTAGTCAAATTAAAAATCAATCTTTGTATGGAATGTGGAGTATGTTCTTATGTTTGTCCTGCTAAAAGACCTCTTGTTCAAAATAATCGCTTAGCAAAAGCAGAACTTAAAAAATATTTAAATGTTTTAGCAAGTAAAAAGAAGAAAGAAGAGGAAAAACAAAATGAAAATAAGTAATAAATATAATAACAATGCTTTTTTCAAAAAGAAAGGAGTTTTCCTTTTATGGTAGAAACTAAAAATTTAAATGAAAATAAAATAATAGCTCAAGAATTAGAAAATGATTTGATTGTTTCCTCCTCACCGCATATTTTTAGTAAAGATACTACAAGTAAAATAATGTTAGATGTTTTGATTGCTCTATTACCCGCAACGATTGCATCGGTTATTATCTTTGGTCTTCAAGCTTTTATTTTAGTTGTAGTATGTACGGCATCAGCTGTTTTAGCTGAATGGGGATTTCAAGCATTATGTAAACAAAAAATTACTATTTCTGATTTGTCTGCTGCAGTCACGGGTCTTTTATTGGCTTTAAATTTGCCAGCTTCAGTAACTTGGTGGCAAGCAATAATTGGTAGTGTGATTGCGGTAGTAGTTGTGAAAGGTTTATTTGGAGGAATTGGTAAAAATTTTGCTAATCCTGCAATTACTGCTAGAATTATACTATTACTAGCTTTTAGTGCATCCGTTGGTGCTGCTGTTCAACCGGTTATTGTTGATGCGACTTCAACTGCTACACCACTTACTATTTTAAAATTAGATTATGGTATTTTGCCATCACTTTTTGAAATGATGATTGGTTTAAGAGGTGGAGCTATTGGTGAGACTTGTTCACTTGCTTTAATTTTAGGTGGCGTTTATCTAATGATTCGTAAAGTAATCACTTGGCATACACCAGTTATTTTTGTTGGTTGCGTTTTTTTATTCACACTTATTTTAAATGGTAGTTTAGAATTTGCTTTATATGAAGTATTATCAGGAGGATTGTTAATAGGAGCAATTTTTATGGCAACCGATTACTCTACGACACCATCTAGGGCTTGGGGTAAAGTAATCTTTGCAGTAGGATGTGCTATCATAACAGTAGCTATTAGAATGTGGGGTAGTTATCCAGAAGGTGTCTCTTTTGCTATTTTGTTTATGAATATATTGACACCATACATAGATAAACTGACTAGAAAAAGACCTTTTGGAGGTGTTAGATAATGAAAACAAGTATAAAAAGTGTTATTGTTTTAACACTAATATGTTTAGTTGTTTCAGGAATCTTAGCAGGAATAAATTTTTTTACAGGTCCAATCATCAAAGAATATGAAAGCCGAGTAGCATATGAGGCGTGTTATAAAGTAATGCCTGATGCTAGTACGTTTGAAGAAATAAATGTGGATAACTTGCCTAAAACAGTAACCAATGTTTATAAAGAAACAACAGGAAAAGGATATGTTTTTAAAATGGAAACAACGGGATATAGTAGTGGTCTTGTTATTATGTGTGGTATTACTTCAGATGGAAAAATTACAAAAGTTACAACAGTGTCTAGTAATGAAACTCCAAGTATTGGTGGTAAAACTGAGGAAGATTCTTATACGAATCAATATATTGGTAAAGATTCATCATTAAATGGAGTTGTTGGCATTAGTGGTGCAACGATGACGTCTAATGCATATAAAGCAGCGATTGCTGATGCGTTTACTGCCTTTGATATGATAAATGGAGGTGCATTATAATGAATAATGAAAAGAAACTTTCTGTTTTCTTAAAAGGTTTAGTTAAAGAAAATCCTGTACTTGTTTTAATTCTTGGTACTTGTCCCACTCTTGCTATGTCATCAAATGTAATTTCGGCTTTAGCTATGGGAGTTTCAGCAACTTTAGTATTGCTTTGTTCTAATGTTGTTATCTCACTACTTAGAAAAGTGATTCCTGATCAAGTTAGAATACCTAGTTATATTGTCATTATTGCGGGCTTTGTTACAATGGTTCAAATGCTTCTTCATGCGTATTTACCTGACCTTTATCAAATGCTTGGTGTTTATCTTGCTTTAATCGTCGTTAATTGTATTATTCTAGGTAGAGCTGAAATGTATGCTAGCAAAAATAATGTTCTCAATTCAGCTTTAGATGGACTCGGAATGGGAATTGGTTTTACTCTTGCTTTATTTGTAATTGCAACAATTAGAGAAGTATTTGGTAATGCTAGTTTTGCTAATTTAGAAATTCCGTTTTTACAAAATTATAAAATTGCTATTTTAACTCAAGCACCTGGTGGTTTCTTTGTTTATGGGTGTATGATTGCTCTTGTCAATAAAATAACCAAAGGTAGAGCAATTAAAAAGAAAGAGTTTAGTTGTAATGGTTGTCCTAGTGCAAATTTTTGTAAAAAAGATGTATGCGAAGAAGAAGTCAATCAAAAAATGGATATGGAAAAGGAGGCTAACTAATTATGTTTAAAACTTTAATTGTTATTTTAATGACATCGGTTTTAGTAAATAACTATGTATTAAATCGTTTTTTAGGTATTTGTCCTTTTCTTGGTGTATCTAAAAAATTAAATCAGGCAGTTGGAATGGGGGTTGCGGTCATCTTTGTTATGTTGCTTGCAACACTTGTTACTTGGCCGATTCAAAGATTCTTGCTTGAACCAAATGATCTTGGTTATATGCAAACAATTATCTTTATTTTAGTCATTGCCGCCTTAGTTCAATTAGTAGAAATTATTTTAAAAAGATATATACCATCTTTGCATAAAGCTCTTGGAGTATATTTACCTCTGATTACTACGAATTGTGCCGTTTTAGGTGTTACAATTAATAATATTAATGATGGGTATAATTTTCTTGAATCAATGGTTAGTTCTTTAGGATGCGGGCTTGGATTCTTACTTGCAATGGTTTTATTTGCTGGAGTAAGATCTCGTTTAGAAACTTCAAATGCTCCTCAGTCTTTTAAAGGTTTGCCAATCACATTAATTGCTGCTGCTATTGTTTCTTGTGCTTTTTTTGGATTTGCTGGCATTATAGAAAATTTATTTATGTAAGAGGTAATTTATGTCAATTGTAATTGCAATTATTTTAGTTACATTAACAGGTCTTCTTTGTAGTGTTATGCTAGTTGTAGCATCTCATTTTATGATGGTTCCTACCAATGAAAAAGAAGAAAAACTAAGAAACTGTCTTCCTGGTGCTAATTGTGGAGCATGTGGGTATACAGGATGTGATAGTTATGCTAAGGCACTTGCTGAGGATGAAACAGTAAAAACAAATTTATGTGTTCCAGGAGCTGATAAAGTAGCCAAAGAACTTGCTGAAGTATTAGGCGTTAAGGCTTTAGATGTTGTGGAAAAAGTAGCTTTTATTCATTGTTTTGGTGATTGTACAAAAAGAACTAAAAAAAATGAATATGAAGGGTTAAAAAGTTGTCTTGCCGCAAAATCTTTGTATGGTGGTGAGGCAGATTGTACATATGGATGCATTGGTTATGGGGATTGTGCAAAAGTTTGTCCAGTTGATGCAATTTGTGTAGAAAATGGAATTGCTCATATTGATCAAAGAAAATGTATTGGATGTGGTCTTTGTGAAAAAACTTGTCCTAATCATTTAATTACTTTATTTGCCGATAAGGAAAAAGTAGCTGTGACTTGTAGCAATCATGAAAAAGGTGCCGTTGCGAGAAAAAAATGTACAAATGCTTGTATTAAATGCAAAAAATGTGAAAACACATGTCCAACGAAAGCTATTACAGTAAAGGATAACCTTGCTCAAATTGACTATCGTTTATGTATCAATTGTGGAAAGTGTGTTGAGGTTTGTCCAACACATTGCATTATAAAAGCAGATTTAACAGGAATGCATCATATAGAAGAACAATGATGAAGAAACATCGATTAGATTTTATCATCATTGGTTCGATCGTACTGTTTGCTTTTATTTGTGTTTTAGTAATTAAACTTACTCAAAAAGAAGGTAAATATGTTGTTGTTATTTTCAACCAAACAGAACAAGGTCGATATAGACTTCAAGAAGATATAGAAGTAAAACTTTCTTTTAGTGATGATAAATATAATATTTTAGTAATAAAAGATGGTAAGGCCAGTATAAAAAGTGCAAGTTGTCCTGATCAAATTTGTGTAAGACAAAAAAGTATTTCTAAAGTTGGTGAAACTATTACTTGTCTTCCTAATAAAACCGTTATTAAAATAGTTGGAGACAACTCGGAAGTAGATGTGGTAAGTTGATGAAAAATAAAGTAAAACAAATAGCTATGATGGCCATTTTAATAGCCTTATCATTGATTTTATCATATGTGGATTCGTTAATTGTTTTACCATTTGGAATTCCTGGAATTAAACTTGGAATTGCTAATATTGCCATTATTTATACTCTTTATAAAATAGGGGCTAAAGAAGCAATTATGGTATCTATACTACGATTGATTTTATCTAGTATTTTGTTTGGTACAATTCTTACCTTTTTGTATAGTTTAGTCGGAGCCGTATTCAGTTTATCTTTGATGATTATTTTAAAAAAATATACAAGTTTAGCATTAATTACAATAAGTATTAGTGGAGCTGTATTACATAATATTGGTCAAATTATGGTTGCAGTATTGGTTATGGCAACCAAAGAGATTATCCTTTGGTTACCAGTTTTAATCATTACAGGGATACTTTCGGGAATTGGGGTAGGTATTTTAAGTGTACTAACAATTCGATATACCAAAAATATCCAATATTAAATGCGATTTAAAAAATAAAAAAGATCCAAATTGTTATCTATTTGACAATTATCTAGCAATTAGTTAAAATAAAAGAGAAGATGAAAGACAAATAAAATCTTCTCTTATTTTTAAAAAGAGGAAATAAAAAATGAAAATAAATAAACTAATAGGAGTTATGCTTATTTTTTCTTGTATTATAATGTTAAATGGGTGTAAGAAAAATCAGTATAAAGCTTATTCTATTACATATTTTGATTATTTTGATACAGTTACTACTATTATTGGTTATGAAAAAAAAGAAGAAGACTTTAATGAAAGAGTTATATATATTGAAAATTTATTAAAAGAATACCATCGTTTATATGATATATATGATAGTTATGTAAATATAAATAATCTTTATACGCTTAATCAAGAAGTAGGAAACGAAGTAGTAGTAGACCAAAAGATTATTGATCTATTAAACTATGCCATTGATATGTATAATCAAACATCTGGAATGATGAATATTGCAATGGGTTCTGTTTTAAAATTGTGGCATGATGAAAGAGAATATGCTTCCTATCATCCTAATTTAGAAGGGAAATTACCTCTAATGTCCGATTTGGAGGAGGCTGCAAAACATACAAATATATTAGATATAGTTATTGATGATGAAAGAAATACCGTTTTATTAAAAGATAAATTAATGAGGCTTGATGTTGGAGCAATTGCAAAAGGATATGCAACAGAAGAGATTGCTAAAAAATTACAATCTTTGGGTGTTTCATCATATATGTTAAATGTTGGTGGCAATATTCGTTTAATTGGCTCAAAAGCAAATGGAGAAAAATGGAAAGTGGGAATTCAAGACCCTGATGAATCGGCTACTAATAATAGTATTGCGATATTAGAATTACAAGATTTTGCGATTGTAACAAGCGGTTCATATCAAAGGTATTATTATGTTGATGGAGTAAAATATCATCATATTATTGATCCTAAAACTTTAATGCCAGAAAATAAATATGTATCTGTTAGTGTTGTTGCTAAAGATTCTGCTTTAGCAGATGCCTTGTCTACCGCATTATTCAATTTGAGTTTAGATGATGGCAAAGCTTTGATTAAAGATTTAAATGATGTATATGTCATGTGGATTGATATGGATAATAAAATCCATTATTCTAGTGGATTTGAAAATTTTCTAATAGAATAAAAGGAGCATACGATGAACAATAACCAAGAACAAAGAACCCTTAACAATCTTAAGAAAAATAAACCAAGTATAGTTTTACCTATCATAAATACGGTTTTTTCAGTCATTTTTTTAGCAGGTAGTATCTATTGTAAAATTGCTTTTAAAGAACAATATGCTTTAGGATATTTTATTGCCTTTAACATTTTAGTCATTCTTTTTCCGATAACTAGTTGGTATAATAGTTATTTTTCTAAAAAACAAAATATTAAAAAAATCAAAAATTATGACCATGAAACTAAAGAAATCGTTTCTTATATTAAAAGATTACAATCCTTTAAAGGTATTGAATTGAATAAAGATTATAAAATAAAAGTTACTTATGAATTAACAGATCAGATTATTGATAAAACTCCTCATTATGATATGGAGCATTGCTCACTTGGTCTTGCTCAAACAAATGCGATTATTATAACAATGGGAGTTGGATTTTCAGGGCTCGAACTAAAAGCTTATAATCAGGAAGTAATTGGTTTATGTGGAGTTTTACCAAGATCAGTATGGTACAAAAAACACTTAAAAGTCCCAACTGCAAAAAGAGGAAAAATAAAACTGGAGCCAATCGGATTTGAATTTAATGAAAAGATGGTCGTGCAAGCATTAAAAAATCAAGATACATATTATGACAATAAAACAGGCTGGACGTTAATTGGAGAAAGAAAAGCTACTCCACTTGATGAAGTGATTGAAATTATGACTGATGTTTATGTTGTCATTAGAGATCAAGAATTGGTTTCGCTTTGGATGAAAATAGAACCTTCACTTGCAATCTAATAGCTAAAAAATGCATTCTGTTAGTTTTAACTTGATATTTTAAAATATATTTGATATAATGCTTTTGTAAAATTTATTCGGAGGTAAGTTATATGAAAAAAGTTTTAAAATTATCTAGTTTAGCTATTGTATTAATGGCTCTTTTGACTCTTACTGCTTGTGCACCTAAGGCTGATAAAGCAGAAGAAAAAATGGAAAAGGCTGGTTATTTTTCAATTGATGCGAAAGCAATTGTAGGCACTGAAACAAGTAAATATGAAAATTTCTTTGTTTTTGCTAAAGGGGATAATGCTATCAATGCTGCAGCAAATATGTTAACTGGTGGCGATTTTGTAGTTGCTTTATATTATAAGGATGCTGAAGAAGCAAAAAAAGCATATGATGAATACAAAGCATCAAAAGATGAAGAAGAAGCTAATGTTAAAAAATCTGGAAAATGCTTATACTATGGTACTGAACAAGGAATGAAAGACTTCGCATAAAGAAGTTAAAAATTGATGTTAACAAAGGTTAACATCTTTTTTTTCATATTTAGTGCGTAAAAAAACAAAAAATGGTATAATAATATATTAGGAAGATGATAGTAAAATTCTAAAATTAGAGGTGATATAGATGTCTAAATTACAAATAAAAAATTTACATGTAGAAGTAGAAGGGAAAGAAATCTTAAAAGGGGTTAACCTTGAATTAAATACGAATGAATTTCACGTTATTATGGGACCTAATGGTACTGGTAAATCAACTTTAGTATCCACAATTATGGGGCATTATAAATATAAAGTAACAGAAGGTGAAATTTTACTAGATGGTGAAGATGTTTTAAAAATGAGTGTAGATGAAAGAAGTAGAAAAGGTCTTTTTCTTGCAATGCAATATCCGAGTGAAATTGAAGGAGTAACCAATTCAGATTTTATTAAAACAGCTCTTCATACAAGAATGAATAAAGATGAAAAATTTTCTCTTATTCAATATATTAAAGCATTTGAAAAAGCTACAGAAGAACTTAAGATGAGATCAGATCTTCCTCACCGATATGTAAATGTTGGTTTTTCTGGTGGTGAAAAGAAGCGAAATGAAATTTTACAGATGAAAATGCTAAAACCTAAATTTGCTTTACTTGATGAAATTGATTCAGGATTGGATGTTGATGCTTTAAAGATTGTTGGTGAAAATGTGAATATGATGAAATCTAATGATTTTGGGGCTTTAATTATTACTCATTATGAACGTCTTTTAGATTATCTGCGTGTTGATAGGGTTCATATTTTAATGCAGGGGAAAATTGTTACCTCAGGCGGTGCGGAATTAATTGAAAAAATTGATAAAGAAGGGTATGACTTTATTAAAGAAGAATTTGGTTTGCAAGAAGAAACCGAAGATAGCAAAAGAGGTATAATTGGTACTTGTGCAATTAAGGAATCTCTTGGTGATCACAATGGCTAGTCAAATTAAGATTAAAAAATTGGTGGATTTTAAAAGCAATTTTTTACATCTGTCCCAAATTAAAGTTGGTAAGGCAGAAGAAAAAATTGTTATCAATCAGACACTTGATCAAAAGGAAATAAACATCAATTTAGATGAAAATGCCAATTTAACATATATTACTTTTGACTATGGAAAAGTAGGTTCTTCATATAATTCTTTTGTTGCTCATTTAAAGAAAGATTCTATATTAAAAATTTATAATGTTGTTACCTCACAATATGATGCTACAATTAAAGGGACGATAAACTTAATGGAAAAAGGGGCAAATGTTGAAGTAATTAATTTACTACTATGTACCAAAAATGCTAAATTAGATAGTTTTATTGATATCTATCATTATGTTGGTCATACATCAAGCAATTTAACCAATTATGCGATTGCTAAAGATGAAGCTGAAATGACTATCAATAATAATGCTACAATTAAACATTTGGCATCATCTTCGGTTGCACATCAACAAACGAAAGGCTTAACTTTATCAAAAAGTGCGAAGATTAAAGCCCTTCCAAATTTGTATATAGATGAATATGATGTAGTAGCAAATCATGCTTGTTCTATTGGTTCTATCAATAAAGAGGATTTATTTTACTTAATGAGCAGAGGACTAGATGAAACTGAAGCATCAAAAATTGTTGTTATGGGTTATGTTAAGCCTATTTTAGATCATATTGATGATGCTGATTTAAAACAAAAAATTGAAAAAGAATTTGCCAAAAAATTACTAAATTAAAAAGAAAGGAGTTAAAGCAGATGTCAGAACTTTTAGATGTAAAAAAGGACTTTCCTGTTTTAGTAAATAACAAAGATTTAGTCTATTTAGATACGGGAGCTACTGCTTTAAAGCCCCAAAGCGTTATTGATAAAATAAATGAATATTATACGTTATATGGTGTGAATGTGAATCGTGGTGTATATACTTTAAGTTATCAAGCAACACTTGAATATGAACAAACAAGAACCCTTACGGCAAAATTTTTAAATGCTAAAGAAAAAGAAATTGTTTTTACTAAGGGTGCAAGTAATGGGTTAAATATGGTTGCTTTCGGATTTGGTATGGATTATTTAGAAGAAGGTGATGAAGTCATTACTTCTGAACTTGAGCATCATAGTAATGTGCTTCCTTGGATGGAGGTTTGCAAAAAGAAAAAAGCAAATCTTAAATATATCCCTCTTGATTCTACTGGTAGAATTACAGTCGAGGCTTTTCAAAAAACATTAAGTAGTAAAACAAAAGTAGTTGCGCTTACATATGTATCAAATGTAATGGGTTATATTACACCGATTGAGGAAATAACTAAAATCGCCCATGAAAGAGGAATTATTGTGGTAGTTGATGCTGCCCAAGCGGTTCCTCATATGAGGATTGACGTTACTAGCCTAGACTGTGATTTTTTAGCCTTTTCGGCTCATAAAATGATGGGTCCTACAGGTTTTGGTATTTTATATGGTAAATATAAATATTTAAAGAAAATGAAGCCAGTTGAATATGGTGGTGATATGATTGATATTGTAGAAAAGTACTCTAATATAACCAAAGATGCACCTTTTAAATTTGAAACAGGCACACCACCGGTAGCAGAGGCTATCGCATTTAAAGAAGCCATTCGCTATATTGAAGCGATTGGTTATGATAAAATTAAGATGCATGAAGAAACTCTTTTACAATATGCCAAAGATAAACTTAGCCAAATTGAGGGAATTACTGTTTATAATATGACAACTGAAACAGGCATTATCGCTTTTAATATAAATAAAGCGCATCCTCATGATGCTGCTACCATTTTTGATGAAAATCATATTGCTTTAAGAGCAGGACATCATTGTGCTCAATTGACTATAAAATGGTTAGAATGTGTTGGAACTCTTAGAGCATGTATATATATATATAATGATTATAGTGATATTGATAAATTTGTAGAAGCGGTTAAAGAAGCTGCCAAATATTTTGAGGAGTGGTAAAATGGCAAATAATATATCCGAATTGTATAATCAAGTGATTAATGAGCATCGCAAATATCCTCGTAATAAGGGGTTAATTGAAGGATATAAAACTCTTCATCTAAAAAATCCTTCTTGTGGAGATGATGTAACTGTGCAAGTAAATATCAAAGATGGCAAAGTTGTTGATGTAAGACATGATGGTACAGGATGTGTAATATGTTGTTCATCTGCATCAGTTATGAGTGAAGTTTTAATAGGGAAAACGGTAGAGGAAGCAAGCGAAATCATTGATGATTTTTATGAATTGATTAAAGGTAATATCCCTAAGGATGAAGAAAGATTGGAAGATGCCATTGTTTATGTGAATATTCATCATTTTCCCCCTCGTGCTAAATGTGCAACTCTTGCTTGGAGAGCTGCGGGGGCATTACTTTTAGGAAATGAAGGAGAACAAGAAGATGAGTGATCAAAACAAAGAGTTGGAAAAAATTGTTGGGGATTATAAATATGGGTTTAAAACTGATGTTGAAACTGTTTTTGATACTGGACGGGGCATCAATGAAGAAGTTGTTAAGTTAATTTCGAAAATGAAAAATGAACCAGATTGGATGCTTGCCATTCGTCTAAAAGCCTATAATGAATTTAAAAAGATGAAATGGCCTAATTTTGGTCCAGATTTATCAAGTGTTCATTTTGATGAATATATTTATTATATTAAATCCAGTCAAAAAACTGAGAGTAGCTGGGATGATGTTCCAGAGGCAATTAAGGAAACTTTTGATAAATTAGGGATTAGAGAAGCAGAACAAAAATATTTAGCAGGCGTATCTACTCAGTTTGAATCAGAGGTTGTTTATCATAATACAATCAAAGAATTAGAAAAACAAGGAGTCTTATTCTGTGATACAGATACTGCAATTAAAAAATACCCTGAAATTGTTAAAAAATATTTTGCTAAAGTCGTTCCCGCAACTGATAATATGTTTGCATCTTTAAATACGGCTGTTTGGAGTGGAGGTTCTTTTATCTATGTACCAAAAAATGTCAAATTAGATAAACCACTACAATCTTATTTTCGTATTAATACTGAACAAATGGGTCAATTTGAACGAACTTTAATTATTGTTGATGATGGGGCCAGTGTGCATTATGTTGAAGGATGTACTGCTCCACAATATTCAAAGGATTCTTTACATGCGGCAGTAGTTGAAATATATGTTGGTAAAAATGCTTATTGTCGCTATTCAACTGTTCAAAATTGGTCTAATAATATTGTAAATTTAGTTACCAAAAGGACTTTGGTTGAAGCAGGTGGTCATATGGAATGGATTGATGGCAATATTGGTTCTAATATCAATATGAAATATCCAGCTTGTATTCTAAATGGTGAAGGGGCAAAAGGTACAACCATTTCAATTGCATTTGCGGGAGCAGGTCAAATACAAGATACAGGAGCCAAAATGATTCATTTAGCTCCAAATACTACAAGCCAAATCATTTCTAAATCTATTTGTCGTGGTGGAGGTAAAGTGAACTATCGGGGACTTGTACGTCACACAAAAGAAGCTACAAACGCTAAAAGTCATGTTGAATGTGATACTATTATTTTAGATAAAGCATCAACTAGTGATACAATACCTACTAATATTGTTGAAAATGACACATCCTACATTGAACATGAGGCGACCGTTTCTAAAGTTAGTGAAGAACAACTATTTTATTTAATGAGTAGGGGGTTAACCGAAGAACAAGCAACAGAGATGATTGTAATGGGATTTATTGAACCATTTGCTAAAGAATTACCGATGGAGTATGCGGTAGAACTCAATCAACTCATTAAGTTAGAAATGAAAAATTCTATTGGTTAGAATAAAAAAGAAGTAAGAAAAAGTTTACTTCTTTTTTATTTTTAATTAAATACTTGTCAAAAAAAATAATAAATGATAAAATAAAACAAAAGTTGGGGGGTAAAATTATAATATTATAATTTTTAAACCATCCTTCAAACGATTAAAAATTAGTTTGAAGTTTTCTTTTTTAATATATAAAAGGGGGGAGTGACTATATGTAAAATGAATAAAAAATACAAAAAAAGTTACTAAATTAAAAAAGGAAAGGTGAGAAGTATGATAATAAAAATAGAGAAGAGAATTAGAAAAATATTTGTAGCACTTCTTATACTAGGATTTTTTGCTAATTTTTTCAGCAATTTTCCTTTTAAAGTTCTTGCTGCAAAACTAGGAAACGATCAAGCAAAAGAAATAATATTGAATCCTAATAATCAAGATAATATTGCCATTCTTGAGGAAGTAAAAGAAGCAAGAACAACGTATGAAAAAACTTTTAAGAAAAGTGATGGAAGTCTTGAGGTCTACTATTATGAAAGACCAATACATGAATATATAGAGGATAAAGGGTTTGAAGAAATTGATTCAACCTTTCAAAATAATGGTGATGAATGGAGTAGTGATGCTTTACTATATAATGTAAAATTGCCAAAAAAAATTCATGAAAATAAAAAGATTAAATTCAGTTATCAAAATACAAAAATAGAAATAACCTATCAGGATATAAATAAAGTAACTGCCACTCATATCAAACAAGAGAACCATGATGAAACTGATTTAACTAGATTAGAAGGTCATATAAAGTATAATGATATTTTAGAAGGTGTTGATTTAGAATATATTACAAATACAATAGGGGTTAAAGAAAATATTATTATGAAAAAATATATTGAAAATTTCACTTTTTCATATAATATAAAAATTACCAATTTAAAATTAATTCATGAAAATAATTATTTTTATTTCCTAAACGAAAGCAATGAAATAATTTACCAAATTGATCCATATTATATGATAGATCAAAAAGGGAATAGTAGTTTTGATTTAACAATTCGTATAGATGAAATCAAACAAGGTGAATATAAAGTTGAAGTAAAACCCAATCAAGAGTGGTTAAAAGAAGCCACCTATCCCGTTATAATAGATCCGACTATTAATTATAATAATAATGTGATAAATGATAAAGTAACAATTAAAGGTTTTAATAAAGGAAATCTTATTTCAACTATTCAAAATAATGTTTTAATAAGCAAATATATCAATAGTGCAACCAATGAAGATATATCTAGAGTAAATATTATGCGTCTTGATATTAGTGATTTACCTAAAAATGTCACTTATCTTGATGCAAAATTAAAAATGTATGCAATCAATGATAATGTGGTTTCACAAACCGTTTCACTAAATGAAATAACAAGTCATATTGATTTTGAAGAAATTAATGGAACAACGAATTACAATAAGATGCATTTATCAAGCCAAAAAAAGATTATAGATACTTTTTATGAATTTGATATCATTGATGCTATCCATCGCAATAGGGAAGATGATGAAATAATTTTGGAATTTTCTCCTCAACTTTTTACGGGAAATGACATAGAGGTAGGATTTTATGGTCCTTCATCAACGTCTAAACCAATGTTGGTAATCAATTATTATGAAACCAGCGGATTAAAGGACTATTGGACATATCATAGTGTGGATGTAGGTAGTGCTGGTGTTATGTATGTAAATGATTTTTCTGGTAATTTAGTTATTGAAAAAAAAGATTATACCAACAGTTCCCAAAGACTATCTTTTAATATTAGTCACTATTATAATAGCAATGAAGCCAATATAAATATAGGATATGGCAAAGGATGGAGAATAAATTATGCTCAAATTATGCAAAATTTAAATGGAGTAGTTGGAGTAAATAGTAGCAATTATTATACATACATAGATGGAACAGGGCATAAGGCTTACTATAAAAAAAAGGGAATCTTAAATGAAACTATACCAGGAAGTGCATATTATTTAAATGAAGAAGGTGATGATGCTAGAATTGAAATAGGGGCAAGTTATACGGATTATTACCGAAGAATTGTAGAAGAAGAATATATTTATAAATATAATGTATATGGTGAATTGGTATTTATTTGTGATGAAAGAATGTCAAATTGCATATTTATAGCATATAACGAATTACCAAGTGGTTTAAGAGTTATTTCTGAGGTCAGTGATAGCATTGGAAATTGTGCTCTTTTTTCCTATGAAAACGATCTTTTAAAAGAAGTAACAATTAATAGGAAAAAGGTTGATGAAAATGGAAACAGCATTTTAGAAGATGGCAATGCAATATATGAAACTGCTCTAACGATAACTTATGAGTATGATAACAATCAAAACTTAATTTCTATTTTAGAATATGTGAAAGATACAAATAATATAAAAGCATATTCTAAATATAACTATGATGTAAATGGTAGATTGAATTCTTTATATGATTATCAAAACCAAATGAATTCAACTAATAAAGAGGGAGTTCTTATTAGTTATAATCAGACAAATAAAAAAGTAGAAAAATATGAAATAAAAAAATATGACAATCATCAATCCCTCAGTCATTTGCCAATGATGAATATCACTTATCAAAAAGGAATGACCACTTTCAAAGATAGCAACAATTATCAGACAAACTATATATTTGATTCATATGGGCATACAATTAATGTATATGATAGTGATGGATATGCACAATTTTATCAATATGAATCTACTAATAGTAATACTTATTTAAACAATAAAGTATTAAAAACAAGTGATGCCATTTACAATGCCTATAATATTATCAATAATCATAGTTTTGAAAAATTCCAAAGTGCATATGAAATACCAAATTGGCAAATTATAAATGGTACGTCTAATTTAGTTAAAAATGTATCTTTAGATAGTACAAATAATTTATATGGAAAATATGCCTTAAGAATTAAAAATGATAATCAAAATAAAAAACCTTCAGTAGCACAAACCATAAAATTAAACGGGGGTAAAACTTATCAATTATCTTATTTTGCAAAAGTAAAAGAAAATAATGGCTATGCTGGTGGAGGTGCATATATTGAAATTGAAGCAGTGGATAGTTCTGGTAGTATTATAACAACTGCGGAGGAATATGTTCTTCCAAGTGATAACTATGGTCAATATATAAAGAGTTTTACTATTGGTGGTTATGATATGGCGACATATGATGTTACAATTAAACTTACTACATCCTATGGTACCACAGCTTATTTTGATAATGTTTCATTCGTTTGTGGTATAAATGACTGCCGTAATAATTTATTAAGTGATGCATCTTTTGAAAACAGTTATCAAAGTACAAATAATTATTTTTGGACAGGTGGTGAAGTTGTTGAAAGAGAGCCATCTAAAATATATGGAAATTATGAAATGTTGTTAAATGGCAATTCGACACTTAGTCAAACAATAGATGTTCATATCAAAAATGGTACGACTCTTTCCTTTGGTGGTTATATTCAAGCAAATCAAAATAAAGTTAAAATGCGAATTCGTTTTTACAATTTATTAACAAATACCTTTAGCGATTATTATACAATTTCATTTAATGATACAATTAGTAACTATCAATATTTAGTTGAAAATGTAACATTAGATACAATGGATGAGGCCCATCAAATTACAGTGGAAATAATTAATGAAGGAAATACAAGCATTTATGTTGATAACCTAGTATTACTTGAAGATGTTTACAAAAATACATATGAATATAATGAATATGGTAAAACGACGAAGGTTACAAGTAATCATCAAACAATTCATATAACAAGAACAAATGGTAGGGACATAAACAAAATAGAATATGATAATCTTGATGTGAATATTAGTGAATCAAATTTTTCAAGTTATGATAAGCAAGAAATAAATATTGAGGGAACCATTCATAATGTATCAAATATTTCTTATAGTTATCAAGCAGGACCAGAAGCTGAAAGTATTATTGGTGATATATCAAAAAAATATTTTGTTACAAGCACAAAGTATTCGGATGGGTATCAATATATATCATCAGTTACAGATGAATTTGGAAATACTACAAAGTATGAGTATGATTATGTAAGTGGTTTATTAGAAAAAGTTATTGATGCCAAAAACACTTCAACTAATTATATATATGATGAGTATGAAAGATTAACCCAAATTTTAACTAATAGTAGAAAAATCACCTATACTTATGATACAAAAGGAAGAGTTCAAACAGTTGAGGTAGGTAATCTTACCAATTATATACAATATCAATTTACTTATAATGGATACAATGATATAGTCTCAATAGCAAGTACTTCAAATAATGATATAGGATATCAAAATATAATTAGTTATGAATACTATATGTATAATGATTTATACACAGGTCTTTATAATAAAATTATTTATCCTAATGGTACATATATAAGATATGAGTATGATAATAAATTAAATATCAGTAAAGTTTTTGAAAAAAATGATTCTAATGAGGAAGAAGAACTAATCTCAAAATATATATATAACGAATTAGGTTTGGTATCAATTTACTATAATATGAAAGATAATATTATTTATTATAACAACTATGATATGGAAGGTAAACTTACCAAAATATCAGATAGTAATCACAATGAAATTCAATATTTTTATGATGATAAGGCAAATCTTTCTAAAATAGAATATCTATTAGAAGAACTTAGTGGCGTAGTAGAATTGAATTACGATGAAGATGGCAATAAAAATAAAATAAAACATCAGGGTATTGAAACAATTTTAGAAAATGAAAATGATCCTCTAGGTAGATATTTTACGAAATTAGTTAAAAAAGATAATTTTAATATTTTAACTTATCAGTATACCTATGATGAAAACTCTTCAATGCAACAATCTAGTATTGAGGAAAATAATACCAATAATCTTTCCTCTTGTCGAATTGAAAAAGCTGAAGTTACAGTAGGAGAACAAAAATATACCTATCAGTATACCTATGATGAACTAGGGAATATTGTTAGTTATCTTGAAATAGGGGTAAATACGACTACAAATGAAGTAGTTAGTAATAGGCGATATTTATATGAATACGATTTGTATAATCAGTTAACAAAAGAAAAGGTAGAAAAACAAGATGATGAAACTGGTTATATAACTATTTTAGAATGTAATTATACATATGATGAAATTGGTAATATCATTAGTATGAATAGAACTATAAAGCAGAATGAATATCAAACTTTACCAACTCATATTACGTATTATTATAGTGATATAAATAATAAAACAAGATTAACAAGTTATAGTATTGATGGCGTAACTTTTACAATAACGTATGATATCAATGGTAATCCTCTTGAATATTATAATTATGATGTAGAATTTGAAAACGGAAAACTCATCGCATTAAAAGAAAACAATCAAATAAAACTTCGATTTACTTATGATAGCAATGGAAAAAGAACAAAAAAGGAAATATATAATGAAGAAACAAATACTTACGATTCAGTAGAATATATATATGTAGGAGAGTTATTGATTGGCGAAAAACAGGACAATCAAATGATTGAATATATTTATGATGAGCAAAATTTAGTAGGATTTCAAATAACAACAGATAGTGTTACAGAAACATATTATTATGTAAAAAATCTTCAAAAAGATATTACAAAAATTATAGATGAAACAGGTAAAGAAGTAGTAAGTTATATATATGATGCATATGGAAATATTGTATCAACCAAAGGAAGCAAAAAGGATACAATTGGTAAAATTAATCCATATAGATATAGAGGGTATTATTATGATATAGAAACTCAGCTCTATTGGGTATCCTCACGTTACTATAATCCTGAATGGGGACGCTGGATTTCACCGGATAGCATTGAGTATTTAGATCCTGAAAGCATTAATGGATTAAATTTATATGCGTACTGCGGAAATGATCCTGTCGATTATAAATTAGGACCCGTATCGGGTAGAGTAGTTTCTTCTCATAGCGGATTGCGTTCTAATTTATCTTACAATTTATTTAGATATTCAAGTTTTACAAGTTTATTCGGATTATATGCTATGATGTCTGGATTCAATTATGGTAAGAATCATAGAAACCCTAATAGAGGATTGCCTAATTCGGTTGGTAGAATATTTTATCCAGATGGTTCTCCAAAACAAGAAAGAGAATATGGACCGGATGGAAGACCAGTGATTGACCATGACCATCATCAAGGTGAGGATGCAGGATATGATCATGACCATGATTGGGACTGGGGTAAAAATCCACCACGACAACCAGCAAGAGAACCTAGTAAAATTTTAGTAACATTAGGTCTTATTGGAACGGGTGCAGCATTAGCGTGGTTTACGTTGAATGATGTTACAGGGGCTGGAGTTGCAGATGACGGTATGATTCCTGCTACGGCTACAGCGTTTGTTGCTTTCTTAGCAATATTATTTGGAAATGGAGATGATAACATATGGTAGGTGCAGTTTTAAAATTCACTGGAGATTTACCCAACATTATTAATAGCTTACTTAAAATATTTGATTTTGAGCAAAAATGTATTGATATTAAATATTGGGAATCATATGGAGATAATGGTACATTAGATTTTAATGAATTTGACAATCTATCAAGTATTCAAATAGTTAATGAATTAATTAATGAAGAAAATGAAATCTATCCTGAGTTTGCTGAGATATTTATCAGAAATAAATCATCTTTAAAGGCCGATATCGAAACATATAATGATTTTATTAATTCCGAATATGATTTATCATTGATTATTATAGATAGGAGAAATATAGAAATTTGTTCTAAAAAACACGAATATTTAAATGAAATTATTGAAAAATTTAGTGAATGTAACTTAGAAAATAAAAAAATTAAATTATTAGAAAATATCAATTTAAATGCCAAATTAAAGTGCTGGCGTCAAAAAACTGATATAAATATTTATGATTAAGTAAAACATTAACTAATTAGCTCGTATTAATTTTTATACCTACTATAATGTGTAAGTTATGGTAGGTATTTTTTCATTTATCGTGATTTAAATTTTGTTTTATGGTAAAATTGTATAAAGAAATTATTTATTTTTATAAATGAATGATTCCGTAATATCAAAATAATTCGGACTACACTAATCAACAAAATATAGAGCATTTCCACATTATGGAGATAGGTAATTGAATCGCATTAATATATAATCATAGTGGAGGTGTCAATTAATGAAAAATATAATTTTAAAAAGAAGAAAACAATTAGGTTTAACACAGCAAGAACTAGCAGATAAATTATTTGTTAGCAACAAAGTAATATCAAAATGGGAAACTGGAAAAAGCGTTCCAGATACATCAATGCTAGTTGAATTGAGTAAGGTTTTAAATATTTCATTAGATGAATTACTTAATGTAAATAATGAAGAAACAGATAAAAATATTAAACTTGCAATAAACGATCATGTAAATATTAAATACACTAATATAGTTATAATGACATTTGCACTGGCAGGAATCGCGTGTTTATTATTTTGCTTTACAAGATATTTTGATCGTAATAGTCACCATATCATCTTTAAATTATTATATGTTATATCTGTGATAGTTTTGATTGTGAGTGTAGTGTATTTTGTGTTATTAAGAAATAAAATCTCAATGGATTATCCTAGATTTAAAGAAATAGAAAAATTTAAGATTAAGACAGTAATTATCGGATATGGATTAATCGTATTTACTTGTACTGCTACAATAGTTTTTACACATGGATTGACTTCATTTGAAGAATTAATAACTCTATTAATCGCTGGAGTGATAGAATCAATTTTCTTTATTTTACTAAATTTACTATTATTTAAATTGCTTAACAGAGAATAAATTAGTTCAGAATGTTAAAATTAATCAGACTATGAATAAGGAGGTATTTACATGAAGAAAATATTTTGTATGATCATTTCATTAGTTGTAATGATTACTACTCTTACATCATGTGGTGGAACAAACTATCCAGGTAATGTTAAGCCTAAATATTGGTTATCTACTGATAATACAATGATGTTTTATTTTCCTGCAGAAGCTGGAAGAGGAAATAGTGAAGGAAGATACTTAGCAGAAGAAGGAATTATTGAAGATTTAATTTTTGAGTTTGATACTAAAACTGGTGTTGTTCAAGTTAAAACAAGTGGATATGTAAATGTATTTTCAGCTAATACAGTTACTGATGAAAATAATCTAAAATGTACTTTTGAAGTAATATCTCAAGAAGATGGATATAGTTTTCCAGATACAATAATTTTTAATTGAACAAAAGAAATTAAATTTTTTGAATGTCTTAATAATATTCATCAATGGCAAGCAGTACATTCTGATATTATAGAAGGAACTTTAAAAGAAGAAACACTTTATAGATGTACAGTTTGTAATAGAAATAAATATGAAATTACAAAGAATCCTACTATTGATGAATATGTCACTTTTACTGAAATGAATATACCTTATGATTATTTTAACCAATATGATTTAGTTGAGGAAACTAGAGAAAACATTGATTTTATAAGAAGTTATAATATGATAGGAAATCAAAAAAAATACGATTTTGAATACGGATATTTAAATAATTGGTACAAAGATGGGGATTTATATATTAGAAATAGTATTTTAGAAAACACAAGATTAATCAATGATAAAATACTTCAAGTTAAAGAATTTCATAATTCTGAACATAATAATTTTCAGTTTGAACAGATCATAGATGGAAATGGATTTTTCTTGAACCAAAACCCTCAAATAGATGATGCACTATATGTAGGTAAATTTACTACTGATGCTGAAGGTAGTTTTACATTTTTATGGGTCAAAGACCATCTGATATTTTATCTTTACCTACGAGTGAAGTGAAATATGAGTATAGAGTTTATCCAAATATTGAAATCGTAAAAATATCAGGCAAATACAATGATTCTGAAAATAGAATTGAATTATTTAATGTTGCTTTTGATATTACTTATTTAATTAAAGATAATACAATTATTGCTTACTTGTTTAATGAAATCGCCTCTAATGATGATAATACAGAATATACAGAAATTACTGAATATTGTATTCCATTTACTGGCGAATTAAAATTATTACCACAAGATTTAATTGATGAGTTATTAGCCATTTCAAGTTCTATTAATTGATTTTAGTGAGATATATTAGAATATAACGGACAGGCACATAATAAAAAAATCTATTATTGCTGGCTGAATATATTAATTAAAACAACAATTTTATATAACAAAAAAGTCCAAATGATACTACTATTAGTTGTAGTCATCTGGACTTATTTTATTTTTTAGGTTTTAATAATTCATCAAAATTAGGAAATTGGCCTTTATTATATTCTTTTACATTTGGTTCAAGTTTTCTAGAAATATCCATTACCATAGCTACAACATCTTCATAAGAATATTTTCCACCATAGTGTTCTGGATTGTGAAAATTATCAATAATATTAAAACATATATTTCTGACTTCTAAAGCATTTTTTCTACGTTCATCTATGTTGTTTAAAACATCACCATAAAATTCAATGAATTCTTCAATGTGTTTATTATTATCAATTTTAGTGTTGATCTTAGGTAAAGAAGAGCTTGCATCTATTTCATGATAGTTATAACCAGCAAGTTCCATTAGTGTTGTTAAATCTAAGTCTAATGTTTCTGATATACCTTTTAGGTATAAAACATTAGGCTTTTTTCTTTGTCCAGCTTCAATACGTGAAACTTCAGCACAATCCATTCCAACTAATTTAGCTAACTTTCTTTGAGATATACCTTTATCAGTTCTAGCTTTATTAATAATTTGTCCTAAATCATTAGATTCTAAGTCTTTAATTTCATTATTCATGACCTAATAACCTCACTTTCGATAATAGTATAACATAAAGTGATGTAAAAATCAACAAAAATAATATTTAATGTGTTGACAAACTCAACAAACAATGATATTATATTTATGATGAGCAACTCGACACTTGTTTTGATGAGTTATTCCATCAGTGAAAGGATGTGGTTATTTGGGTTTAAAATATATTAACTCTAAAATTATACACAAGTAAAAATACTTGTTTTTTAAACTTATACTAAAAAATGATTGGAGGAATGATTATAGAAAAAGAAAGAAAAGATTTTAGTAAAGTACAAATTTATATTCAAGACTTAGATTTATGCGATAAGTTAAATGATGATTTTTATAATGTAGGCTGTGCAAATAAAAGTGAATATGCAAGATATGTGTTTGAATCATATTTAAAACAAAAAGAAGAATTAAATAATATTAAATTAAAATTAATTGATAAGTTAGATTCTATTGGTTTAGATATAGAAGAAGTGATTGATATTTTAGATAATGATGATGTTATTAAAGAATTAAATAAACTTCAATCTATACATGAAGAAAGTAAAAATTTATTAGAAAAGATATATAAAGCAATTCGATTAGCATATGAAAATGATCATGCAATTATCCATAATCAAAAAGAACAATTAAAACTTCTTGGCGCAAATTATAATTTGAGTAAAGTTATACAAAATAAAAAACTATTAAGTAGTAATGTAATCACAGATGATGAACTTATTGAAGATACCAAAATATTAAATAAATTAAATTTAAAAGATTTTAGAGGATATATTGATAAGGATGATATCAAATGGAAAAAGTAGTATTTATTCAAAAGTACATTGGTAAGAGTCATCCTAAAAGAAATTACTATGATTGTAATGGAGGAAATGACAATAATTATTTAAACTATATTGAAAAAGGTACTTCTAAAGATAACTCATATTTAGAATACATGGGTAATGAATTAAAGTCATCTGGATTATTTAGTAGTAATGGTATGTTAACAAGTGATGAAATTAAAAAGATTAAAAATATGTTGAAAAGCACTGGTTCAGTTATATGGGATTGTGTTATTTCTTTTGAAAGTGATTATGGTAAAAAACATTTATATAATACTGAACAAGCTATTGAATTACTTAATAATGTATTTCCAAAGTATTTAAAAGAAGCTAACTTTAAAGTAGATAATATTATTTGGGTAGCAGGACTTCATGAAAATACTGATAATAGACATATTCATATTACATTTTTTGAAAAAGAACCAAGATATATTTACGCTAATAAAAAGAAACGTTATCGATATGGTAAGACCAATAAAACAAAGTTTGACTATTTAAGATTCTTAGTAGATGGGTATTTTGACTCTAGTAATGAAAGTATTAAACAAGGAAGAAAAATAGCCTTAGAAAAGGCTAGGATAAATTTAGCTAAAACAGATAATATTGAATTAGAAAAGCTATTGAGTGAGTATTTTAAGACTTTAATTGAGGAAATACCTAAAGAAGGTAGAGTTAGTTATGACAGTAAAAACATGAGTAAACTAAGACCTATTGTTGATAAAGCTGTTGAACTTGTTATTAATAGTAAAAAACTAAAACCTCATTTTGAAGTGTTAGAAAATGCTATTTTAGAAGTTGATGAAAGAATAATTGATAAATGTGAACATTATAAAATGGATCCATATGGTTATTTATATTCACCAAAATTTAATAGAGATGTTAGACGTAGAATGGGGAATATTTTAATTAAAGAAATAGTAAAGCGTAGAAAAGAAGTTTATAAAGAATATGCACATATTAGAAATGAACATTTAAGAAGAAAAAATGAACTTAGAAAAACGAAATATTTAATTGGTCAATCATTAATCATAATGGATGAGATGATTAACGGAGTTGATATTGAATTTTTAGAATTTCAAGAACGTATAAAGAAAGCTGAACTAGAACGACTTATCGAAGAAGGTATTATCGATAGAGAAGATTTAGAAGCCGAAATGTAAAGAATAGATTATTTGTTAGTGATAATTAAGACATTGAACTAGGAGAAAATCATAGTAAATGATGATGCAAATCTTAGGTAAATGTCTAATTAAAGCAACAACAACAGGATAAGAGTCGTACCTAAATTTTAGGTACTCTCAAAATTATTGAGCAACTGGGATACCCAGTTCTATTGATGAAGCTAATGCTTCAAGAAAGGAATTTAAAATGAAAACTATATTAAAAAAATTAAAAATCATATATGAATTGATAAAGGAGGAGTTTTTATAAGTTTAAAAATAATTGAGATTAATGGATTAAAAGACATTATTAATGTAGGTTATACAGATAGAGAACTTACTAGTGGTGATGTCATAAGAGAATTTTATAAGTTGAAGGAGGTTATTGAAATTGATAACTATCCTTGTTTAGATAATAAAACTATCTTTATAGTAGAACGTACTTACAAAGGAAAACAAACATTAAAGGATAAGATAAGAGATTTGATCCTAAATAATCGAGGTGCTATATAGATGGAAAAAAATAACAAAATATTGTATAATATAGGTAGCGAGCTGATTAGTAATGTTGTTAAGGAGGATAAAATGAAACAACATAACAAAATAACAGCATTATTATGCAGACTATCTCGTGATGATGGAAATGTAGGTGATTCAGGTTCAATTCAAACGCAAAAGATTATTTTAGAGGAATATGCTAAAAGTCATGGCTTTAAGATATATGAAATTTATGTTGATGATGGGTATAGTGGACTTAACTTTAATAGACCAGGTTTTCAAAGAATGTTACAAGATATTGAAAGTGGCAAAGTAAATGTAGTTATTACTAAAGATTTATCTAGACTAGGTAGAGATTATATTATGACTGGATATTATACTGAAAATTACTTTAAAGATAATGCTGTAAGATATATTGCTATTAATGATAATAATGATATTGCCCCATTTAAAAATATCTTAAATGATATGTATGCAAAAGATTTATCTAGAAAAGTTAAATCAGCAAAAAGACAAAGAGCTTTAAATGGATTGTTTATATCAGCACAAGTTCCTTATGAATATATGAAAGAACTTACTAATAAGAATAATTTAGTAGTAAATGTTAAATGTAGATATCCTTAGTATTTGTAAAAAATTAAAAAAGAAAGGATAAATCTATTTATTTGTTATTAAAATAGATTGAAAAACTAGGTAAAAATGGTTAAACATCATTACCTAGTTTTTATTTTAAAATTTTGGTTCTTGTTTTTTGTTGAGTTCAATGGCTTTTAAACATTCTTCATATTCATTATTCGCATATTCAAAACAAATATATTTTAACCATTGTTCAACATATGTTTTTTTATCATTTTTGTATTTTAAATAGTAGGCATGCTCAAACATATCAATACCAAAAATTGGACATAGATTTGCTTTAACAGTTGTTTTGTTGCCTAATACTTGTTCAATTGCCACTTTGCCGTCTTCATCACATACCAAAAAGACAAAGCCACAACCATTTAAATTTAAACAAGCTTTTTTAAACTCTTGATAAAAATTATTCAGAGATTGATATTTTTTTTCAATTGCCATTTTTAATTTAGGAGAAATTTGAACAATTGGATTAGGAGTCATTGATTCAAAAATAATTTGATGGTTATATGCACCGCTTGCCGCATGAATGGTTTTCGTTCTTTTGGTAGTAGGAATCAAATTTTCATTAAATAAAATCTCATCTAAACTTAATGTTTGTAAATTTTTTAAATCTTGTAAATTTTTATTTAATTCATCAATATATCCTTTATAAATTTGATTATAATGGATACTTAAAGTTTGAAAGTCTAAAAAGTCACTAAAACTTGTAAGTGGATACTTCAAAGGAATCATTTCAAACGGATAATGTTTATCAATATACATAATAAAATACCTCACAATCTTTTTGTATATTATATAAATAACTTTGCAATTTTATGAATAAGATAGAGTACAAAGGGGGAATTTAGTGGATTATATATATCAAGATAAATATGTCTATTTCAAAAAAGAAGGCAATGGCTCTCCAATTATTTTATTGCATGGCTGGGGAGTTGATTCTAGTTGTTTTGATGATTTAATGGATAGTTTAAAAGAAAAATATCAAGTATTTGCAATAGACTTACCAGGGTTTGGTAAAAGTGTGGAACCTAGTGATTATTATGTATTAGAAGATTATGTGGGATTGGTTGAACAATTTGTAAATGACAAAAAATTAGCCAACCCAATCATCTTAGGGCATTCCTTTGGAGGAAGAATTGCCATTCGATATGCTTCAAGACATCAAGTATCTAAGTTAATTTTAGTTGATAGTGCAGGTATGAAACCAAAAAACTATGTAAAGGTTAAATTAAAAATAATGATATATAAATTAAAAAAGAAATGGTATAAGTTAACTAAAAACGTCGTGAAGTATCATGCTTTAATCCAAAAAAGCGGTAGTATAGATTATCAAAATGCAAGCATTCCGATGAAAAAGACTTTATCTAAAGTCGTTGGTGAATACCTTGAAAAAGATTTAAAAAAGATTAAACATGAAACTTTAATTATATGGGGTAAAAATGACCAAGAAACGCCATATCATGATGCTTTAAAGTTAAAAAGAAAAATTAAAAATTCAGGACTTGTTTCTTTAGATGGGGTTGGCCATTTCCCATTTATTGAAACGAAAAGAATTTTTAATAAAATTGTAAGAGAATATTTAGAGGTTAAATAAAATGGTTGCTATCATTTTTTTGAATATAATTTTAGTTTTGTATATAATAAAATGTTTTATCTATTTGGTTACTCTTTTTCAACAAAATCATTATGATTTAAAAAAGACTTCTTATAGTCTTGGTAAGTATTATTTGAGAAAAACATATCAATATTATTATTATGTTGGAATCATTTTTGTTGTTCTTAGTCTTTTTTATGATGTTTTTGGTTATATTGCTAGTGCCCTATTGCTAGTTTCATTTATTCATAGAAATCATTATGTTATTCGACTTAAATTTACCAAAAGAATAATTAGACTATTGTTTACTTCAAGCCTTATTATTTTCATTCCTATGATTCTTTGTTTTCGTTTCATCCTTGTCAATTATTGTTTAGTTATGCTTTTACCCATTGTTTTAGTACTTGCCAACTTGATAAATTATCCGGTAGAACAAGTAATTAAAAAGTATTACAAGAAAAAAGCAATAAAAAAAATAGATAAGATGGAAACATTAACAAAAATTGCGATAACGGGTAGTTTTGGTAAAACTTCTACAAAAGATATTATTACACAAATTTTATCATCTAAATATTTAACTTTAAAAACGCCTGCATCTTATAATACTATGATGGGACTTTCTCTTACAATTAATAATCAGTTAAATCCTGAAACTGAAATTTTTGTAATGGAAATGGGAGCTTTTTTTGTAGGTGAAATTGAACAAATGAGTAGGGCTTTTAGACCCAATATTGCTATTATTACTGAAATTGGCATGCAACATATGTCAACCTTTAAATCAGTTAAAAATATTGCTAAAGCGAAGTTTGAAATTGCATCTTCACTTGATCAAAATGGCTGTTTAATTTTAAATTATGATAATGAATATATTAGGGATTATGATAAAAGCAAGATAGTAACAAATCATATTTATACATATGGGATTGAAAGGGGCGATTACCATATTGAAAATTTAGTCTTTAATGGTAAAGAAACGACCTTTTCTATATTTCATTTTGACCATTTCGTTATGGATATAAAAACAAATTTACTCGGGCGTCATCATGTTTTAAATATTTTGGCGGCTTTCACAACGCTTAAGGCTTTAGAAAGATATCATATATATATAGATAATGAAACATTTCAAAAAGTGGTGGCGAAAATCACACCAACGCTACATCGATTAAGTTATAGGGAAGAGGGTATGTATCATATATATGATGATTCATATAGTTCTAATATTATTGGGTTTAAAAATGCTAGTGAGGTTCTTAGCATGCAAGAAGGAAGGAAAATTATTATTACACCTGGAATTGTTGATGGAGGAGAATATGATCAATCTATCAATGAAGAGATTGCAAAAGTAATGATAGATATTTTTGATGAAATTTATTTAATCAATAATAAATCTAGTCAAGTTATTGCACAAATTTTAAAAGATAAGAAAATAAATTATTTGATATTTTCTTCCTTTAAAGAGGCATATTTAACGATTTTATCGAAATATAATAGAAGTGATGAAATCATTAATATTTTAATTGAGAATGATTTACCCGATAGTTTTTTAGAAAGGTAGCGAATAAAAATGAAAGACGATCGAATTCATGTTGGTATTATTATTGGGGGAAGAAGTGTAGAATGCGAAATATCGCTAATTTCGGGTTTACAAGCCTATTATGCGATGGATAAAAGCAAGTATCATCCTACCATCTTTTATTTAGATAAAAATAATCATTTGTTTGTAGGAGAAACTCTGAATGATATCAACACGTATAAATTAGAAAATATTAAAAATTTAAAGGAAGTATTCTTACATCATGAAAATAACCAAGTGTATTATCACTATGTAAAAAGACCTAAAAAGAAATTTCCAATAGATGTTTTTATCCCAGTTGTTCATGGATTTGGAGTTGAGGATGGAACAGTTGTAGGAATGCTTGATTTAATGGGAGCCATTTATTCTGCTAGTGATGTTATTCCTTCTGCAATCGTTCAAGACAAGGTTGCTACTAAGGCGCTTTTAGATAAGTTTATGCTTCCTAATATTGCATATCAAGTGTTGTATGAAAATCATCCATTAGAAAGTGATCTCTCATTTCCTGTAATTGTAAAACCTTCTTATCTTGGTTCAAGTATTGGCATAAATGTTGCAAAAAATGAACAAGAATTAGCCGATGCATTAAAAGAAGCCTTTGCATATACGGATGAAGTATTAGTAGAAAAAGCATTAACTGATTTTAAGGAATTTAACTGTGCGGCAATATGTGATCATCATCAAGTCATTACATCTTGTGTTGAAGAAGTCATGCATACAAAAGATATTTTATCGTTTATAGACAAATATGAAACTGATTTAAACAAACTTTCTAATGCTACAAATCGGATTATTCCCGCTTTAATAGATAAAGAGTTAGAAACAAAAATTAAAGAATTGACCAGTAAAATATATACTTTGTTTCATTTAAAAGGGATTGTACGGATTGACTTTTTATTTGATAATTTAGAAAATAAATTATACATAAATGAAATAAATAATATTCCTGGTTCACTAGCTTTCTATTTATTTGAACCTCTTGGTATTTCCTTTACAGAACTTTTAAATATGTTAATTCACAATGCTATGATTACTCATCATCAAAAAAGTCAAAAAATAACTACCTTTCAATCCAATATTTTAACAAAAAAATCATCAAAATTAATGAAGAAATAAACAATCTATGATATAATAAAATGGAAGCTGACGTAGCACAATCGGCAGTGCACCTCCATGGTAAGGAGGAGGTTGCTGGTTCAAGTCCGGCCGTCAGCACCATTAGAAATAAATTAGGTTTGATATATGAAGTAACTCAAATAAGGTTTGCTTTCGTATTCAAGCCTTTTTCTTTTATCCTAATTGGCTATTTTCAATCAAGAAGAAAGGAAAAAGGAGCTGAAATTTTGATCATATGCATCATGGAAAGTAAAATAGTTGACTAAAGTTCAATTTCGTACTATAATAAAGTACGAATTAGGATTTTAAAGGAGAAAACGAAAATGGATGCAAAAGAATTCTTTTATCTTTTAGGTAAAGCAATTTATCGGATTGATGCCATTTATACTGATTATGCAAAAGAAAGTGATGTATCACCAACCCTGTTATGGATACTTTATGCATTAAACGATGGCAAGCCACATACACAAAAAGAAATTTGTCTTTCTTGGGATTTACCCAAAAGCACAGTAAATACCATTGTAATGGGACTAAAAAAAAAGGGATATGTACAATTAGAACCAATTAAAGGACAAAAAAGGGAAATGACAATAGGGATTACTGAAGAGGGAAAACAGTATGCAAAAATAAAATTACAACCTATTTATGAAAGAGAAAAAAAAGTTTTTCATCACTTAACAGATGAGGATATGCAAGTAGTAGAAGCATTGAATAAGCTTGCCAAATTGTTATGTGAATAAAAAAATGAAAGGATGGAAAAATAGTTTATGAAAAAGTTATGGACGTGTCTTTTAATATGTTTATTTTTTGGTTTATTGTTTAGTTGTTCTAAAGATAATCAAAATGAATCAGAAAATCCAAATCAAATCAATCAAAAGATTGCTGTAGTATATTTTTCTGCTACTAAAACAACCGAAAATATTGCTATTCAAATAGCAGATATAACAAAAGGAAGGTTAATGCAGATTTTGCCTGCCATTCCTTATTCAGCAGATGATTTAAATTATACTAACGATGATTGCAGAGCCAATGTTGAACAAAATGATGAAAATGCAAGACCAGAAATAGCAAATAATATTGAGATAAATGATTGTTCGATCATATTTATCGGCTATCCGATATGGTGGGGAAAATTACCTAAAATTATTTATACTTTTTTTGATACATATGATTTGGCAGATAAAACAATTATTCCGTTTTGTACTAGTGGTGGTAGCGCAATTTCAACTAGTGTAAATGAAATCAAAGAACTAGAACCCTTTGCTTTTGTTAAAGAGGGGAAAAGATTTTCGTCATCTTCATCGCAGTCTGAAATAAAAAATTGGATTGCTCAGTTAAATGTAAAAATAAATGAAAAGGTAGGTATGGAATAATGATAAAACAAGATGCAGGTACAAAGCAATTAGGGGATATAGCACCTAAATTTGCTCAACTCAATGATGAGGTCTTATTTGGTGAGGTTTGGTCTAGGGAAGATAAACTTTCTTTAAGAGATAGAAGTCTTATTACGGTTGCAGCATTATTGACAAAAGGAATTGTTGATCATTCAATTCAATATCATTTAGAAAATGCTAAAAACCATGGTGTAAGCAAAACTGAAATGGTTGAAGTGATTACTCAACTTGCTTTTTATGCCGGATGGCCTAATGCATGGGCAGTTTTTCCTATGGTTAAAAAAGTTTATCAAGATGAAAAAGAAATTTTAGGCGATAGTTTATTTGGAAGAGGAGAACCCAATGTAGCATTTGCTAATTATTTTACGGGGAAGTCCTATCTTAAAACACTCAATACTAAAAATATTGGTATTTATAATGTAACTTTTGAACCAAAGTGTCGAAATAATTGGCATATTCATCATAAGGGTGGACAAATTCTTCTTTGTACAGATGGTGAGGGTTGGTATCAAGAAGAAGGTAAACAAGCAATAAAACTAACACCGGGTAGTGTGGTTTATATTCCTGCTGAGGTTAAACATTGGCATGGGGCAAGTAAAGATGCATGGTTTACCCATCTAGCAATTGAAATACCAGCCGATTATGCCACAAATGAGTGGTGTGAACCAGTAGATGATGAAACATATAATATGTTGTAGGAGGAATCGAAAATGAAACAATTAGTAGCATATTTTAGTGCATCCGGTATTACTAAAGCGGTAGCAGAAAAACTTGCAAGAATAAAGGAAGCAGATTTGTTTGAAATCATACCCCAAGAAATGTATACTAGTGATGATTTAGATTGGACAAATGCCAATTCTAGATCGAGTATTGAAATGAAAGATAAGTCATCTAGACCTAAAATCATTTCAAAAGTTAAAAATATAAATGAGTATGATGTTATCTATTTGGGATTTCCCATTTGGTGGTATCAAGCCCCTACTATCATCAATACTTTTTTAGAAATGTATGATTTTAATGGTCAAACAATTATTCCTTTTGCAACCTCTGGTGGAAGTGGTATGGGAAAAACCAATCAATATTTATTACCATCATGTAAGAAAGCAAAACTATTAGATGGGAAGCGGTTGTCATCTAATCCTAGTGAAGAGGAATTAAAACATCTTTAAAAAAATATACTATGTAAACAAAAGCCTAATATTTAGGCTTTTTTATTTATAAATAGATAAACTGAGATTCTTAAATCATAGGAATGATATAGGATCTTTATATAGAAAATAGTATCGGTTAGAACATATAAAAGAGGCGGTTAAAAGATGTATCATGCGTAATATTTTAATCATAACATTGGCGTTCAATCCATATTTTTAGGAAAGTTTAGGAAAAGTTTAGATATATTTCATTTACAAAATATTCTATTTATAGTATAATAATAAATTGTAGGAGAATCTTTATAGGTGGTCATATGGATGAAAATATCAATCTAGTAATAGAAAAACTAAAGCAAACTTTAAAGTTGCAAAAGGTATTATTGGCTTGTTCAACAGGTGTCGATTCAATGGTTCTTTTAGATTTACTTAGAAAAAGTCTAGATGCTAGTCAAATTGTTATTGCCCATGTCAATCATCAAAGAAGAAGTGAATCAGCAATAGAAGAAACATATATTCTTTCATATGCTAAGAAAAATCATATAAATTGCTACACGACAAAACTTCCCCACTACAGTGGCAATAATTTTCAAAATTGGGCAAGAAAAAAGCGGTATGCGTTTTTTTTAGAAATTGCTGAAGCGGAAAAGATTGATATTGTTTTGCTTGCTCATCATGCTGATGACAATTTAGAGACCATTTTGTTAAGATTACTTCGCAGTTCATCTTTAGAAGGATATGGTGGTATCAAAGAATATTCAAACTATCAAGGATTAACTATATATAGACCACTTTTAAACATCAGTAAAGATGAAATTATAGAATATGCTAAAAGCAATAGCATTAAATATTTTGAAGATTCTAGCAATTTTGAAGATGATTATGCTAGAAATAGAATTAGACATTATGTTTTACCCATTTTAAAAAAAGAAAATTCTGCTTTAACCAAAGCTATTTCTTGTTTTAGCAATACTATTTTAGAAGCTAATGAATTTATAAAAAATTACGAAACTAATTTTATAAAAAGACAACAAATGGTTTATAATAATAATGATTATTTCGCGAAAATAGATTTAGGTGAATTTTTAAATGAAACAACGTTTTTACAAACGCAGATTTTATTTAGAATGTTAAAACCTTTTTCGTTATCAAAAGAATGTATTCTTGATACAATCAAACAACTCAAATCATCTAAACAAAATATTGTTCAAAATATAAATCCTCATTTAATGATGATTAAAGAATATGGTTATGTTATTTTTACCAATCAGAAAATCAAAGACTATTATTTGAAGATTGATGAAGAAGGTGAGTATGAGTTAGATAATCATACTTATTTGCATATTACTAAAAATATTTGTAATTTTATCACATCGAGTGGTAAATTATGGTATAATATAAACATGTTGCCAATCATTATTAGAACTAGAAAAAATGGTGATAAAATTAAAACTAAAAAGGGTAGCATAAGTGTAAGTGATTATTTGACTAATCATAAAATTCCATATTTACAAAGAAAACAAATCTTATTACTATGTGATAAGGATGATTTACCAATAGCTATACTTGGCTATATAATAAAATAAAAGGAGGAACAAATGGCAAGTATGAATAAAAGTCCCAAAAAGCGTTTTGGTCTTGGTGACATCATTATTTTTGGGATTATTTTAATTGCAATCATTTTTATATTTGCGGGATCATGCGGTGGAAATAAAGCCAAAACAATTGAAACAAAAGAAGAATTTTATGGCTATTTCTTCAAAAATGCCTCAGATGGTGCAGCAGTATATAATGATTTATCACAACTAGATAAAGACAAATTAATTAGTGCCCAAGATTTACAAATTGAAAGAATCTATTACTATGGTGCAACTGGTGATGGAAATTATTTTTATAATATATATATCTATTTGCCATCATCGGCGAATTGTATGAATTTATCATCGAGTGCGAAAATTTATCATTTTAAAGCTGATGATAAAGATTTGGAAATCATTAAGGCTATTCAAAATTTAATGTTACAAATAAATGAAGAAATTAAACTTGATAATGAAGCAAATAAAGATAATCCAAATTATACACAACAAAAAACCTATAAGATTTTTGAGGTAACACCAAGAGAAAATAAGAGTATTGATATTTTAGGTATTTTATCTATTGCCATTCCTATCATTGCTATTGTTGCTTTCATTATCATTATGTTGAAAAATGGTAAGAGCAATAATCAAGCCTTTGATTTTGGTAAAAGTCGTGCAAGAATGGCTAAAAAATCAAATGTTACCTTCAAAGATGTGGCTGGATTAGATGAAGAAAAAGAAGAGATGATAGAACTTGTAGATTTCTTGAAAAATCCTAAAAAGTATTTTGATATGGGAGCAAGAATTCCTAAAGGAGTACTATTACTTGGTAGTCCTGGTACTGGTAAAACGTTAATGGCTAGAGCTGTAGCAGGTGAGGCTGGAGTTCCTTTTTATACCATATCAGGTTCTGATTTTGTTGAAATGTTTGTCGGTGTTGGTGCTAGCCGTGTTAGGGATATGTTTAAGACAGCAAAACAAAATGCTCCATGTATTTTATTTATTGATGAAATCGATGCGGTAGGTAGACAAAGAGGTGCTGGTCTTGGTGGTGGACATGATGAAAGAGAGCAAACGCTTAACCAACTATTAGTTGAAATGGATGGATTCCAACCTAATTCGGGTGTAATTGTGATGGCCGCAACCAACCGAGCAGATATTTTAGATCCTGCCCTTCTTCGTCCAGGAAGATTTGACCGTCAAATTAGAATTAGTAATCCGGATGTTAGATCACGTGAGGCTATTTTAAAGGTTCATGCTAGAAATAAACATTTATCTCCTCGAGTAAATCTAACCGATGTTGCTAGAAGAACACCAGGATTTAGTGGGGCTGATCTTGAAAATTTATTAAATGAGGCAGCATTACTTGCGGCACGTGAGAATTGTCGTGAAATAAAAATATATCATATTGATGAGGCTATTGATAGAGTAATGATGGGGCCTGCAAAAAGAAGTAGAAAATATACAGATACCGAAAAAGCTTTGGTTGCATATCATGAAGCAGGACATGCTGTTATTGGTCTGAAATTAAAACATGCTGTTGTAGTACAAAAAGTAACAATTGTACCACGTGGAGATGCAGGTGGATATAACCTAATGACACCAGAAGAGGAAAACTTCTTAGAAACCAAACAAACACTAACAGCGAATATTACAAGTTTTTTAGCAGGGCGAATTGCCGAAGAATTGGTATTCAATCAAATGACAACAGGTGCTCACAATGATTTTGAAAGAGCAACAAAGATTGCAAGAGCGATGGTTACTGAATTTGGTATGAGTTCTTTAGGACCTGTTCAATATGAAAGTGGTTCACATGATGTTTTCTTAGGTCGTGATTATATGAGTGATAAAAATTTCTCTGATAAAGTGGCACATGAAATTGATTTAGAAGTTCGTAAAATTATAGATGAGTGTTACAAACAAGGAGAAACAATTATCAAAGAAAATCGCCAACTTTTAGATTTAATTGCGAAACATCTAGTTGAAGTGGAAACTCTTACTAAAGAAGATATTGATGAACTTGTAAATACAGGAAAGTTAAATTGGTGGGAGAAGAAGAAGGCAAAGATGGCTGAAGATAGAAAAATGGATGAAACTCCTGTACAAAAAGTACAAGTAACTGAAGAAAAGAAGGAAGAAACTCCTAAGGTAGAAGATGTTTCTCATAAAGAAGAAACCAAAACTGAGGATGATTCTAATGAGACTAGATAAGTATTTAAAAGTATCAAGACTGATTAAAAGAAGAACCCTTGCAAAAGAAGCAACGGAAGCTGATCGAATATTATTAAATGGAAGTCCTGCTAAACCTTCTAAAGAGGTTAAGGTTGGTGATCATTTAACAATCAGTTATGGTAAAAGGGTGGTAGAAGTTAAGATTACTTCTTTACTGGATTCTACGAAGAAAGCGGATGCTTCTTTCATGTATGAATTCATTGGTGAAACTACTCGCTGATAAAGAATTGGTCATAAGGTAAGTGTATCTTATGACCAATTTTATGTTTTATGATATACTATATAAAGTAAAGGAGTTAAATATGAATATAATACTTGCCTCAAATTCACCAAGAAGAACCCAAATTTTAACACTTGCCCAAATCTATCATCAAGTAGTACCTTCAGCGTGTGAAGAAACGATTGCCCAAAATTTAGAACCTTATGAAGTAGTAGAATCACTTTCTTATCAAAAAGCGGCTGATGTTGCTAAAAAATATCCTGATGATATTATCATTGGTGCTGATACAATCGTAGTAATTGATAATCAGATTTTAGGCAAACCTAAAAATGAACAAGAAGCCATCTTGATGTTAGAAAAACTTAGTGCTAAGACACATCATGTTATAACAGGTATTACAATTTTATCAAAAAATAGGTGTAAAACTTTCCATGAAATAACCAAAGTAGAAATTGCGCAATTATCTAAACAAGATATTACAACATATCTAAAAGAAGAAAATGTTTATGATAAAGCAGGTTCTTATGGTATTCAAGGGGTATTTTGTAAATATATTACTAAAATAGAAGGTGATTATTATAATGTGATGGGACTTCCAATTGCTAAAGTATATAAAGAATTAAAGGAGTTTAATAATGAAATATAATAAACAATTATTTGATCAAATTGAAACAGAATATAATCAAGTTCTAAATTTGTGTGAATTCATTTTTGATAACTTAATTGAAAAAAATGATGAAATTAAAAAATATGATATTATGTGTGAATTTGATTATTATCTTCAAAGTATTCTTGCCAAAATTGTTTTAGATCATAATCCTAAAAATCCTGCACTATTGAATATGTTAAAAAAACTCAATACATATATTAGTTTTTATCAAGGAATTCATTTAGATGATTGGTTTAACGCAAAAGAAAAAATTCTTTTTAGTATAGATAAAAAAATCAAACAAATGACTTCAAATATTCCTGTTATATTACAGATTGTCATCAACATAGATGAAAAAACAAAAAAGACTGAATTATCTTATCAAATTTTAGAATCGTTAGTATCTCTTGCACTGACGATTATTCCTGATAAAGAAACTTTTGAAGATATAGAAAGTGAAGTTGTCAATAAATATTTTGGTGATATATACCATCAAATACAAATAAAAGTCAAATAGATAGATAAAATATTACAAATAGTTATAATATTTTAAATAAGTTTTATAATGTTGTTAAATTTAAATATGATAAGTAATATTGACTTTCATCAATAATTTTGTTATAATTGATTTAGAAAAGGTGTAAGGTCCCTTATGGTTGAACCTGTTAGTAATGATCAATTTTTATTGATGTTCTACCTTTTCTTTTTTATTTATCGTAATATCATTTTTATGATAAAAAAGTGGCAATGCCACTTTTATTTATTTTCTATATATAATTTTATTAGTTTATATGTATTATTTAAACCATTAATGTGCGTACGTTCCATACCATGAGATGCTTGGATACCTGCACCAATTAGTGCACATTTGATATCATTACCGCCTCTTAAAGCTGCTGATCCATCAGATGAATAAAATGGATATACATCTATTGCATAATTTAAATTATTTTCTTTTGCAAGATGTATAAGTTTTGAGGTCATCTTGTAATCATAAGGTCCAGAACCATCTTTAGCACAAATTGATACCATTTCTTCAGTACAAGTAAGGTCGGCTCCAACACAGCCCATATCAACTACTAAAATTTCGTCAACCATTGGAAGACTAGAACAACCATGCCCTACTTCTTCATAGGTCGTAAAAACAAAAAGAAGTGTATCTTTAGGGGTAATATGGGCTTCTTTTAATTCTTTTAAATATTCTAAAAGTAAGAAAGCACTAGCAAGATCATCTAAAAATCTTGTTTTAATAAAACCTTTTTGAGTATATTCAAATTTAGGATCAATTGATATGTAGTCTCCTACACTTATTCCAAGATTTTCAACATCCTTTTTATTATATACCAATTCATCAAGTCTAACATACATTGTATCTATATTTCTTTCTTTCGTTTTGGCATCTTTATAGACATGGACACTAGGAGATGTAGATAAAATAGTGCCCGTATAAGTTTTACCATCTCTTGTGTGAATTTTACAATATTCGCCATCGTAAGTATTAAGAAGAGGACCACCAATTGAAGTAAACATAATTCTTCCGCTGTTATCAATACTTCTAATCATTAATCCTAGTGTGTCAATGTGAGCACTTAAAGCGATTTTATATTCACTTTTTCCTTTTACTTCAACAAAGAGGTTTCCTTTTTTATTTTTAAAAGGGGTATATCCTAAATGTTTTAAATACTCTTCAAGGTAGGTTGTTAATTGAAAAGTATATCCTGAGGGACTTGGAATTGAAGTTAATTTTTCTAATAATTTAATATTTAACATGTTTTGTACTCCTTTTCTTTTGCTATTTTATATAAATCATCTAAATCTTCTTTGGTAAAATAGTACTTATTGCCACAAAAATGACAAGTGGTTTCTTGCGTTTTGTTTTCGTCAATCATTTCTTTAATTTCAATTGCACCAAGTGACAAAATTCCTCTTGCAAAGCGTTCTTTAGAACAGTTACAACGAAAATTTAGGGGAATTTTTTCTAATATTTCAACGTCTTCAGCAATATTGTATATCATATCTTCTACAGTATAGCCAGATGATAACATTTCTGATACGGTTGGAATTAATTTTAATTTTTCTTCAAGTTTATAAATTACTTCTTCACTCGTATTGGGCATAAGTTGTACAATAAAACCACCACTGGATGTTGCCATATTATTTGTATCAACTAAAACACCAAGGCCGACTGCAGAGGGTATTTGTTCACTAACTTGAAAATAGTATGCAAAGTCTTCAGCAATTTCACCGCTAATAATCGGTGTTGAGCCGATAAAAGGTTCTTTTAATTTTAAGTCTTTAATAACACTAATAAAGCCTGTTGTTCCAATTGTTTGTTTTGCGTTTAGTCTAAAATCATTGTATTCAAAATGACAATGGGGGTTATCACAATACCCTCTAATATTTCCATGTGCATCACTATCCACAATTATTTTACCAATTGGTCCATCCCCTTCAACTTTTAAAGTAATGGTTTCTTCTAGTTTTAACATAGAACCCATCATTGCTCCCATACTTAAAACACGTCCCATCGCATCTAAGGCACTAGGATAGTAATGTAGACGTTTTCCTATTTCATTTAAAGTATTGGTATTTGACACTGCATAGATTCTTACTGATTGATTAAAAGCTAATGCTTTAATTATTTCATCATTCATCATAAAATCACCTCATTTATTAGTATATCACATCATGTTTAAAATGATTGATGAAATACTTTATAAAATAAAGGTGGAAAATGGTGATATAATTGACAAATCAATCAATAATTATTATAATAAAGAATAAGAAAATGAGGTAATAATATGAATATTTATGAAGACTATGCAAATTATATTAGTGAATGTCAAGAATTAATTGAAGAAATGATTCAATATAATAGTTCAGTGTATTATGCAATCGCAGATGTCTTAAAAGTAACTGATTATATCTATCAAAAAAATGAAAAAAAAGAAACAATTGATGAAGATATGTTAGAAATTTTTGAAATAGGATATGGATATCTTGCTAATGTATTAGGTGATTTAAAAACATATTATCTTGATTATTTTGATAAAAATATAGAAGTTTTTAATTATTATTCAGAGTTAATGTTATATTCTATCTATATTGAAGATTATAAAAGTCACCTCAATGTCCAAGATTTAATCAATGATGATATTGAAAAAAATTTAACCGATTTAATTTATAAAATTGATGGTATTTTAGTAAATAAGAAACCATATGATAAAAGCACGATAACTGATATTGAGGCAAAAGTGAGTGAAAACAAACCTCAAAATGATAATTATAAACCAGTATATAATGTTTTTAGACTAATTGTTGAAGAACTAGATTTAGAATAAATTATTGAATGTGAATGAAGGAGAATCTATGCTTTATTTATCCAAATTTAACTTTCCTAGTTATGATAAAGAATATAGTTTTAGACTCAGCATAAAGCGAACTTGTTATGATACGATTTATCCTTTTTTTGTTCTGTCTAATCGAGGGTTAGAAACGTTAGAATTTGAACCTATTACGATTCTTTATGGTGGTAATGGTAGTGGGAAATCAACTGCTTTGAATATTATGGCAGAAACTCTTCAATTAAAACGCGATACAATTTATAATAGTTCAAGTTTTTTTGAAGATTATATCAAAATGTGTAGTTTTGAACAAAGAAAAAAAATAAACTTGAATAGTCGTATAATTACTAGTGATGATGTTTTTGATTATATGCTCAATATTAGAACCCTAAATCAAGGAATTGATCAAAAAAGAGAAAATTTATTTGAAGAATATTTAAATACGAAATATGCAACGTTTAAATTTCAATCTTTAGAAGACTATGAACAATTGAAAAAGGTTTGTGAAACTAGAAGCAAAACACAATCAAAATATGTAAGAAATCATTTGAATAACAATATTAGAACGTATTCAAACGGAGAAAGTGCCTATCAGTATTTTACAGAAAAAATTCTAGATGGTGGCCTTTATTTATTAGATGAACCAGAAAATAGTTTGTCACCCCAAAAGCAATTAGAATTGCTTCAATTTTTAGAAGATTCTGTCCGTTTTTATGATTGTCAGTTTATCATTGCAACTCATTCTCCATTTCTCTTATCATTAAAAGGCGCTAGAATTTATGATATGGATGCAGAAGTTGTTGATATTAAACCATGGACTAAACTTAAAAATGTAAGAGAGTATTATAATTTTTTTAAACAATATGAAGATGAATTTAAAAAATAAAAACAGATTATTTAATCTTTTGGTGAAATAATCTGTTTTTTAATTTTATAATTTGTTGGGATCAAATACAACTCCCGTATCATCTTGATTATACATCATACCTTTCGTATAGCAATAACTATTACTATTTTCAAAATTTTTAAAAGACACTTTTACTGAAGAATTTAAATCAATATTTTTGGCTACTTCTAAAAAATCATATACTTTGCTTTTAGGAAGAAGACACCCTTTACCATGACCTAAAAGAATAGAATTAAAATCCAATTTTATAATTCTTTCTAGCATATTAATATATGTAGAAACTGTAGTGGATTCCTCTAGAAAAAGCCAAACAAAAGGACAGGTGGCATCGCTAACAACTAAAATTTTCTCTTCTTTTATATAAAAGCCAACACTTCCTTTCGTATGACCTTCCATAGGAATTGTTAAAACAAGAATAGATCCCAAATCAAATTCTTGGTTAGGTTTTAATGGAATAAGATTGCCTTCTTTTTGTTTTAAAAAATTTTCTTTATCAAAGGTATGATCAATTAAATTTAAATTCAAAGCAGTATCAATCTCATTTTGTCGCCATACTTTATTATTATGTTTTTTACATAAATTGATGTCTTTTTCATCTATATATACTTGTTCAAATAAATAGTTACCACCAGTATGATCCATATGACCATGACTTGCAACAACAATTAAAGGAAGAGTAGTAATGTTAGATATATATTTTTTCAAATTATAAAGACCATATCCTGTATCTATTAATAAAGCTTTTTCTTTTCCAATTATAAGAGTTGTCAGTACTCCCATAGCATCTTTAATTTGATATATATGATGATTTATTTTAAATGTTGTAAAATAGTTATTCATAAAAGCACCTCAAGTAATATTATAATATATTTTTAAAAAATAAATATCGAATTAAATAAAAATTATGTATATAAAATACATATAACACATATAATATAATTTTTTAACTAAAAATTATATATTAAGACATAATTCGACATAATTTTTTTTAAAAAAATATATAATATAAAAATAAGGTGGTAAAAAGCATGAGTATTTTATTTTCACCTATTGGTGAATCTGATCCTATTAGAAATAATTATGATGGTCCTATGCTACATATATTAAGAAATTATAGTGATATAGATGTTTGTTACTTATTTTTAACAGATAAGATGAAGAAAAATTATGATAATAAATTATATGATTTAGCAATTAAAGATTTAGAAAATAGATTAAACCGAAAAATAGAGTGCAATTATATTATTACAGAAATTAAGGAAGCCAACAACTTCGATATTTTTTATAGTCCTTTTATAGATAATTTAAAACAAATTAGAACAAAATATCAAAATGATACCATATATCTAAATTTATCTTCCGGTACTCCTCAAATGGGAACTACACTTGCTTTAATTTCTTGTAGTAGTAATATAACAAATTTAGTTGCACTTCAAGTATCAAGACCTAGTGAAGATGTTAAAAGAGGCACTAGTTCAGTTGAAAAAGAGTATGATTTAGAATTTGAAACCTATTTTAATTATGATAATAATCTAAATATTAATAGATGTAAAAAAGTTGAGTCAATAATGATTATAAATAATAATGTCCTTGAAAGGGTAGAAACCTTAATTAAAAGCTACAATTATGATATTGCTTATGAAATCTATAAAAATAGTCCATTATATAATCAGAATGTAGCCCATTTAATTATGCATCTAAAATATCGAGAAAAATTAGATATAGATAAAGCAAAAGAAGTTGTTAAAAATAGTCCTTATAAAGGAAGATTGTTTTTAAAATATTTAGATAAAAATTTTAAAAAAAATAGAATTTTAGAATATTTTTTATTATTAAAAAATCTTTATTTTTCTAATAAAATTAATGATTTCATTGTACGTCTTTGTTCATATTGTGAAGAATTACAAAAAGAAATTATTTTTCATTTATTTAAATATAATGTGGAATCAAAATTCTGTGAAAAAAATAACGATAAGTATATTTTATCAGAATTTTTAATAAAAGATTATTCAAAAGAGTTATATAATTTAATTCAAAATAGATTTAATCAAAATTATAAAAGTAATTTATTAAATATTGAAGTTTTAAATGTCATAATCAATTATGAATTAGAACATAAAAAAATTGATCATTCAAACCTTTATGAAAAAACCTTAACGAAAATTGAAAAGTTAAAAAAATATAGAAATATATCGGCCCATCGACTAGAAATTGTTACTAAAAATAATTTAAATGAAGAATGCGATATAGAACAATTATTAAAATCAATAAAAGATATATTAGCCGATATATATCCGGATTTAAATAAAAAATATTTTTTACTTTATTATGATATAAATAAACTAATAATAGAAGAAATGAGGTAATAAAATGAGAACTACATTAGCTGCATTATTACATGATATAGGGAAGTTTTATCAAAGAACTGGTATTTCTTTGGAAAAACAATATTATCGTTATACTAAAAATAATGGTTACTATCACGCAGGATATACAGCAAAATTTATTGAAGAGTATATTAAACTTGCTTTTGATCAGCCTTTTAATTTAATTAATGAAAGTGCTTCTCATCATATTGATAGTGAAGGTATTGTAAAAATTTCTGATATAATTTCATCAGGTCATGATAGAAAAGATGCAAGTCGAAAAGATTATTTTTCAGAAGATACTGAAAAGCAAGCAGAAACGAATGGTAATTATAAAGTAAAAAGAATGAATTCCATTTTCGATGAAATTAAAACTGAAGAACATCAAGTAAATAACCAATCTTTTATTGAGTTAAATACATATGATAAATACAAAATTAGTAATAAATTAGAAACAACAAATGTTGCTAAAAGTGAAGAAGAATATGACATTTTATTTAAAGAATTTTCTAATAGAGTTTTAAATTGTAGTTTAAATACTAAAACATATATAGAATTACATCATAAAATATATCCTATTATAAAAGAATATACAACGACAATTCCTGCTAATACAATTAGTGATTTTACAACAGTTAGTTTATTTGATCATTTAAAGTTAACAGCCGCAATTGCTTCTTGTATAAGACAAGAGACAAAGGAAAAACCATTTATTTTATTTGATTATGATGTATCTGGTATACAATCTTTTATTTATCAAATAACTGAGGGGGATAAAAGCAAAGAAAAAATTTCTAAATCGCTTAGAACGAGATCTTTTTATGTAAATATTCTTGCAGATTTTATAGCCTATTATATAATCAATGCTTTTGATATTTCATATGAAAATGTTTTATATTCATCATCAGGAAGAGGAAGGTTATTATTACCAAATACTAATAAATTTATTGAAAAAATTACAACTATATGTCATAAAATTGAAGAAGAATTATATAACCTTCACAAAGGAAAACTATCAGTTATTTTTTCATATTCAGTTGTTGATGGTAATGAATTAGCCAAATCCAATTTATCGGACTTAGTTTCCATGGATAAAAAAGAGAATATTAATAATAAAAAGCAAAAATTCATTCATATTATTGATAAAACTAATTTTGATTTTGTTGAAAAAACTCACGGAAAATTATGTAATATGTGCAATATCCATTTTTCTGATGATGTTTTTTGTTCATTTTGTAATGATATGATTCAATTAAATGATTTAATTATTGCAAAATTTAATCAATTTATTGTGGAATTTAATTTTGATATGAATCAAAAATTTAAGGAATATAGTTTGAAGATTGGAAATTTAGGACATATTATTTTTCATACTACTTCAACAATTGATAAAATCAATGATAATTCATATTATCTTTCTATTAATGGTAATAATTTAGGGGAAACTAAATACTATGCAAAATCAGTTAATGCTAATATTTCATTTACTGATATTGCAAACATCAAGAAAAATAATTTAGGTGATGATAAAATAGCTGTCATTAAAATGGATGTTGATAATCTTGGATATATTTTTATGCAAGGTTTAAAAAAGAAGAATAAAAGTAAAAATGAAACAGACAAAGAAACGATATCTAAATTATTGACATTATCAAGAACTTTGGATTACTTTTTTACTAAAAAGTTAGTTGATATATGTGGAGAAAATGTATATATAAACTATGCAGGAGGAGACGATTTAGTAATTGTTTGTCCATGTTGGCAATCATTAGAGTTAGTTAGTAAAATTAATGAAAGTTTTAAAAGGTTTATTAATGATAATCTATCTTTTCATATTAGTGCTGGAATTGATTTATTTGATTCTGTAACACCGATTAGATATGCAATAACAAGAGCAGAAGAAAATTTAGCATCATCAAAAGAGTGTAGAGGTAAAAATTGTTTTACTGTTATGGAATGTACAATAAAAAATGATAAATTATTGCTTATTTTAAATGAAATTGATAAATATGAAAAGGCAATTTTATCTAAAAAAATATCAAGAGGTGGAATTTTTGATATATATAATGCAATTTTTGAAAGTTTAAATGATAAGCAAACTATAATAAGATATATGAAATATATACCACATATTTCCTATTCAATTGAAAGAAATATTTTAGATTATGGTTTTAAAGAAGAACTTAAAAAAACATTTATTCATTTGCAAATAAATGAAGAAACTCTAAAAATGTATAAAGTAGTATTGGCATATGCCCTAATGAATACAAGAAAGGAAAGTGATAATAATGAATAAAGATGAATATAGATATTCAAATTTAAATAAGAATTCAAATTTTCAATCAACTAAAAACAACAATGATCCAATAAAAAATGAGAATTTGAAAAAAATAATAAACGATATTAAAAAAAATGGTCCCTTAAGTAAGACACTTACACCAGAAGAGATTAATCTTCCTAATAAAATTGGATATACAATTGGAAAATACTTTGCTAATAATGGGAATAGTTCAGATAGTAGATGTTTAAATACTAATCAACTGAGAAAATATTTTCAGTTAATAAGTAATGTATTATTAATTGATAAGTTAGAAGAACAAAAAGAACAACTTTTTAAAGTATTACCTCAAATTGCTTATGCGGCAGGTAGAAATGTATGTCCTAAAGATTTTTATTATTTAATGGAAACATGTATATCTGAAAAAGCTCTTGAGACGAAAAAAGATATAGAGGCATTAATTGATTTTTTAACTGCGGTTGTTGCATATAGTAAATTAAATGGTAGATAGGAGAGAAGGTAAATGATTATTAGTGAAAGAAAATTAATAGAATATGAAGTTGAATTATGTACAGGATTACATATTGGTGGTAACAAAGAATCATATGGTATTGGTGGAATTGATTCACCGGTTATTAAAGACCCTCTAACCAATAAACCTATTATTCCTGGTAGTTCTATAAAAGGAAAAATTAGAATGTTACTAACACATATAGATGTAGAAAATCATAATTTAGATGAAATAGATAAGGCTTTTGGTAGTAGCGATAAAGACATTGGTCTTACAAGAATAATCTTTAGAGATTTATTTTTAACTGAGGATTCCGCAAAAGAGTTAGAAAATAGACTAGGAAAGGGTTTCTACACTGAAGTTAAAGCAGAAAATAAAATTGATAATTTAAAAGCAATGCCAAGATTTATTGAAAGAGTTCCTGCCGGTGCAAAATTTCATGGTGAATGTATAGTACAAAAGTTAGATGAGGATAAAGAAGATTTTTTTGAACTTTTGAAAAGAGGATTTGAACTTTTAAAAAATAGTGCGCTTGGAGGGAGCGGGAGTAGAGGTTATGGAAAAGTAAACATTACAATTAAAAATGAAAAGGATTTATAAAAAATGAGTTTATATAGCATACAATTTGAAAGTATCTCTCCTATGACTGCGGTTCCTAATTCTCAAACAATTTTTGGAACCATATGTCATTATTATGAAAATATATATGGTACGGAAAAACTTGAAGAACTTCTTCAAATTCAAAAGAAAGAGCCTATTTTTGTAGTATCTTCAATGTTTTTGAAAGACACTATACCTTTACCTCAAAATTTTATGCCTCAATTTAAAAAAATTAATGATGAAAATGATTTAATTTTATTAAAAGAAACTAAAAAAATTCAATATATTTCCAAAGAACTTTATCTAAATGAATACAAAGTTGATTTTAAGGCTTTTCAAGAATTATATTTTGAAAATTTAAAAAATCAAAATTATGTTATAAAAAACAATATTTTAATGTTGAAAAAAGAAGAAAAACAATTTTTAAATAACTTTATAAAAACACAACGTACAAGAACCAATACTTTTGAAAAAGAATATTATCAAAATCAAATTTTATATTTTGAACCTCAAACACAATTTGAATTTTATATTGAAATATTTAATTTAGATTATATTGAAAAATTTAAAAAATTATTTAGTACAATGAATTATATTACATTTGGAGGACATAAATCAATTGGTTATAATATGTTTAATTTTGTTAATATGGAATTATCTAATAATTTAAAATTAAATCGACCACACTTGTTACTTTCTCTTTCTATTGGTGATAGTTCAATTGATTATCAAAACTCGTATTATCAATTGAAACAATTAAATGCGAAGTTTAATAATGCTAAAGATGTAGTAAATAGAAATCAAGTGTTGGTGTTTACGGAAGGAAGTATAATTGCAACTGATAAATCGTATATTGGGCAAATTATTGAGGAAACAAATAATAAAAAAGTGACTTATCAAAATGTTATGGGATTATTAATATAAGGAGAAATATATGGGTAAAATAGAAACAATAACTCCAGTTCACATTTTTAATGGACAAAATTTTTGGTTTATTAAAAAAGAAAATTATATATATGCATTAGATAAATTAATAGAATCAGTTTCACTATCAAGTCAATCTTTAAGAAAACTTGTTGAAATTAATAATCCCGGTCAAAAGGATTTTATTAATATACTTAATTTTAATTTAAATAGTTTAGAACCTAAAGATGCTATAAGTATGAAAGAATCATATGGGAAATATGCTTTTCATCGTGGTAATGTTTTTCAAAATACAAAATATTTTGATTTACCATATATACCAGCCTCAAGTTTGAAGGGAGCCTTTATTAACGTTTTTTGGTTTAATTTTATAAATCATAATGACGATGTCAAAGAATATCTTATAAAGCAAAAAGATTTATTAAAAGAATTAAAATCTATTGATAATGAAATTAAATCATTAAGAAAGTATTTTATAGTAAATGATGTTATATTTGAACAAGAAGCAATTATATATAATGTAAAAAGATATAATACTACTAAAGTTTTAGGATTTAATGAAAATGTTGAAACAATTGATAAAGAATTAATTCAATTCAGTGATATTGTAAAAGATTTAAATAGCAAAGAGAGAAATTTGTTAAATAAATTAAAAAATAATTTATTAAATCAAAATCGAGAAAAAACTATTTTACAAAAAGCTATTGAAGAGTTATATAATTATATAATTAATTTTAAAATAATTTTCCCTAAAGCAAATAAAGAATATATGAAAAAAGTTTTAATCAAAGAACAAAGTTTTATTTATAATGCGCGAAATGATAAAATTAATTCAAATTATTTAAAAAATTTTTATAAATTTCTCATTAGCGAATTAGAAAATGATAAAATTATAATGCAAATAGGTAGATATACTAATTATGTAGATAAATCATTTAGTATTGCTTTTGGAGAATTTTATGAAAAAAATTTTAAAACAATTTTTACACCAATTAAAACAAAAAAAGTTTCTACAATTGAAACAATGAATCTTATTACTATTGATGATCAAGGTATCTATCCTTTGGGTTTTGTTAAATTGGAGTTTTGATGATTTTACAAATTAGTTATCAAATTAGATTTCCATTAGGAGCTGAATTTCAAAGTGACCCTAAATATTTATTCATAAAAAAAATTTATTCGAATATGAAAAAAATAATATGTGTTAATAGTAAGCTTTATAAATGTGAAAATTGTATTAAAAAAGAAAATTGTTTGTACTATTTTTTGTCAGGAGAAGATTTTAAAGGTTTTCCTGCTATTATTGTCAATAGACAACTTTTAGAAAAGAAAAAATATAACAAAAATGAAAGTTTAGAATTAAGTTTTTATTTAATAGGAACAGCAACCCAATATGTAGATTTTATTAGTGAATATTTGGATACAACAAATAAATTATGGAACAATTTTTTTCAAAAAAGATTAATGAAAGTAGAATATTTAGATGATACTGAATTATATAATGGAAAATTAAAGTCTGAAACTTTATTAACAGATATGAATGAAATACCATTATGTTTATGTTATTATAATGAAAAATATAATTGTCAATATATAATACCTGATACAAAAATTGTTTTAGAAGGTTCTTATATAAGAGATTTTAATTATTATCAAATAAATCTTAAAAGATTTTATTTTAATGGATTTAAAATGATAATTGAAGTTAAAAATTATCCAGCTATCTTTATGAGAATTGGTATAGGTAAAAATGCTTTTTTAGGGGGAGGAAAATTCAATGAGAATTAGAATAGTTTTAGATTTAAAAAATAAGTTAATACCTATCAATTATCGTAGTATTTTAGCTGGTATTGTATATTCAATGTTACCATTAAATGAGAATACAACTATACTACATAATGAAGGGATAAAATTAAATAATAGAAAATTTAAATTATTAACATTTTCAGAGATATATGGAGATACGATTTATAATAAAAATAAGAAAGTATTATTATTTCATAGTTCTGGTTGTTTTGATGTAACTAGTTTCAATGATGAAATCATTCTTAATATAGTAAAATATATAGAGGATAATAATTATATTATCTTTAAAAATCAATGCATTAAAATAATAAAATATGATATTTTAAATGATTTTTGTAATAATAACGAAAAAGTCACTTTTTATACAGTATCACCTATTACCATATATAAGACTATCAATAAGTTTGTAAAGTACTATAATCCTAATGAAAAAGAATTTAAAGAAGCTATTATTAATAACATAAGAAAAAAATATTTTCTTTGTTATAATCGAAACGCTGCTAATTTTGATATTTTAGAAATTGAAGATGTTGTAAAAAAATTAGTCTATTTTAGAAATACTATATATGAAGCATATCATTTATCGATTACTTTCAAAGGATTAAATCCCGAAATTCAAAAAATTATAATGACAACAGGACTTGGACCAAAAAATGCTCTTGGATTTGGAATGGTTGCAAAGAGTAAATGAAGAGAAGATTTTATATTTTTTCTACAGGAATTCTTCAAAGACAAGATAATAGTCTAGTGTATATTACTAAAAAAGGAAAGGAATATATACCAATTTTTCAAACAGAAATAATATATATTTTTGGTTCATGTACTTTAAATAAAACTGTTCTACAAATATTAAGTGAATATAATATAATATTAATATTTTTTTCTTATTATGGTAGATATATAGGAAGTTATTTACCAAGACAAAATTACATAGGCCAAATTACTCAATTACAAATAGAACTATTTAAAGATAAAAATAAAGTATTTAGTTATCAAAAAGAAATAATTTATACATCTATTTATAATATGGTATCAGTTTTAAAATTTTATCAAAAAAAACGTCTAATAGTATTTGAACAAACAGATCAATTACAAAATATTAATAATGAAATTATATCTTTAGATATGAATAATAAAAATAAATTATTAATATTAGAAGCTAGAGCAAAACAAGTATATTACTCAACTTTTAATTTAATTATAAAAAATTCTGATTTTAAGTTTATAACTAGAACGGTTAATCCACCTAAGGATGCTATTAATGCAATAATGAGTTATGGATACGCTTTGCTTTATGGTGTTATTGAAACATCTTTATATTGTTCCCATCTATTACCACATTTAGGAATAATACATAGTCAAACCAAGACAGAAAATAGTTTAAAATATGATATTGCGGATATATTTAAACCAGTTTTAATAGATAGATTAATATTTAGGATGATTAATAAAAAACAATTAACAATTAATAATTTTATAAATAAGGATAATGCTGTATATTTATCTAAAGAGGGGGCAGTTTTATTTATTGAAGAATTTGAAGAAACTCTTAAAAGTACAATTAATATTACAAATAGAAAATGGTCTTATAGAAGTATAATAAGGCGAGAAATTTATAATATTGAGTTGTCATTACAAAATAAAAAAATATATACTGGATATAAAATGAGGTGGTAAGTATTTATATTATAGTTAGTTATGATGTAAAAGCAGAAAAATGTATAAAAGTAATGAAATTATTAAGAAAATATTTATTTCATATACAAAATTCTGTTTTTGAAGGAGAATTAACAACACAAGCAAAAAATAATTTAATAAGTGATATCAATAAGATTATACATAAAGAAGATGGAAATGTTTTAATGTATACATTACCTTCAGAAAAACCACTTAAAAAGTTATTAATTGGAAATTCCAAAGCTATTTGCAAAACGATAATATGATATTCGACCATCATATTATTTAAATGGATATATAATTTTATTTTTATATAAATATATAGGGATGGTCGATTCAAAATGATATAAAAAATAACTTTTGTTTATAAAAAACAACTGAAATTTAATTTTTTATTAAAAAAACCTTATAACAATTGTTCCTTTATAGGAATTGAAGCGATTTTATCTATTTCCATATGCAAACCGAATATTCTATAACAATTGTTCCTTTATAGGAATTGAAGCTGTTTTCATATTAAACCTCATAATGAAAATGAATAAAATAACAATTGTTCCTTTATAGGAATTGAAGCAAATTAAAATTAAAATCTTTTAATGTCATAGTGTCATAACAATTGTTCCTTTATAGGAATTGAAGCAAATTAAAATTAAAATCTTTCAGATTCATTATTTTCATAACAATTGTTCCTTTATAGGAATTGAAGCTCTAAAAGGAGAGGGGTTTAAAACAAGTCTAAGATATAACAATTGTTCCTTTATAGGAATTGAAGCTATATTATCTCTTTGCGTTATATGCATATCTATACTATAACAATTGTTCCTTTATAGGAATTGAAGCCAAAACCTTTAGAAAAGCCACAAGTGCCATTAGAAATAACAATTGTTCCTTTATAGGAATTGAAGCATTTTGCGATAAACCCTTAATATTACCTACTTCATATAACAATTGTTCCTTTATAGGAATTGAAGCCTTTGCGTTATATACATATATATTGTGTACATATCATAACAATTGTTCCTTTATAGGAATTGAAGCAAATCGATTGTGTAAATGTTTTTAACCTTGTGCATATGATAACAATTGTTCCTTTATAGGAATTGAAGCGAAAAGGAGGTGTTAATTATTAGTTTCGAGCAAGTTATAACAATTGTTCCTTTATAGGAATTGAAGCTAAGTCCCGCAAAGTCTTTGCTTAAGTCAGCATAAAATAACAATTGTTCCTTTATAGGAATTGAAGCTTTTTTATTAATCAAAATATTTTACTTGGATGCCCATAACAATTGTTCCTTTATAGGAATTGAAGCCAATTTGATAAGCATACAATTCTTTTGTATAAACAGATAACAATTGTTCCTTTATAGGAATTGAAGCGTCAAAAACATTATTAATTAATGATTTACCACTATATAACAATTGTTCCTTTATAGGAATTGAAGCTCTTTTGCTTTATTCTTCGACATACTACCTTTTAAATAACAATTGTTCCTTTATAGGAATTGAAGCTTATAATACCCATTAGCTAATTTAGACCAATCTTATAACAATTGTTCCTTTATAGGAATTGAAGCAAATTGCAAATTTAATTCAAAATATTCTGTTAAATCATAACAATTGTTCCTTTATAGGAATTGAAGCTTAAACATGGTCTTATGATGATGAGATAAATCAAATAACAATTGTTCCTTTATAGGAATTGAAGCTTTGACCAAATTGTCTCCAATATTTTAGAACCATATAATAACAATTGTTCCTTTATAGGAATTGAAGCATACAGAACAATGGTAGATTAGGTGGCTTTCTATATAACAATTGTTCCTTTATAGGAATTGAAGCTGTGTTTACAACTGTTCTAATTGAAACAAATGTATCATAACAATTGTTCCTTTATAGGAATTGAAGCATCTCTTGGACATAAAACGGAATTAACTGTCCCTCATAACAATTGTTCCTTTATAGGAATTGAAGCCAAAATGATTATCATATATTTCATTTTGATTAACATATAACAATTGTTCCTTTATAGGAATTGAAGCAGTTTTGTAGAACCTCTAAACATTAGGTAATCAATAACAATTGTTCCTTTATAGGAATTGAAGCTTTATCGTCAATTATTAAAGATAAATAATCGGTTAATAACAATTGTTCCTTTATAGGAATTGAAGCTTTTCAATACACAAATTAAGCACTTCAAGCCAATTTATATAACAATTGTTCCTTTATAGGAATTGAAGCTCGGTGCATTTTAAAATTTTAACTTCTTTCATATAACAATTGTTCCTTTATAGGAATTGAAGCGATTACACTCCGCGCATTTTAAAACTTTTTCTAATTCATAACAATTGTTCCTTTATAGGAATTGAAGCTTAGGGCATTTAAAATTAAATCACGGGTTCTTTCGATAACAATTGTTCCTTTATAGGAATTGAAGCTAATTTCATAATTTACCTCTTTCTAATTGGTAATCATAACAATTGTTCCTTTATAGGAATTGAAGCAGTTTTATTATTTGAGTTTATATCTGGTATAGGTTTAACATAACAATTGTTCCTTTATAGGAATTGAAGCTTTTTTAGATGAATCAGATTTACGTAAGTTTTTATATAACAATTGTTCCTTTATAGGAATTGAAGCATTTTAATATAGAAGATGATTGGACAGACTTATCAATAACAATTGTTCCTTTATAGGAATTGAAGCAGTTGTCATATCTAATTCTTGTAACTCAACACCTAATAACAATTGTTCCTTTATAGGAATTGAAGCATTTTAATATAGAAGATGATTGGACAGACTTATCAATAACAATTGTTCCTTTATAGGAATTGAAGCAATGATCGTTAAATCTTTTTAAATGGCCTTCTTTATATAACAATTGTTCCTTTATAGGAATTGAAGCAAATCATTATCTAAATCAAAATTAATATAAACAAATAACAATTGTTCCTTTATAGGAATTGAAGCTTTTTAAGCGTTTCTTTTGCTGTTAAACCATCACATATAACAATTGTTCCTTTATAGGAATTGAAGCCTGAATTATCATCATTCAATCTGATAAAATCTGAAATAACAATTGTTCCTTTATAGGAATTGAAGCCACTGAAGCAATTTTTTTATATTTTAATAATTTTGATAACAATTGTTCCTTTATAGGAATTGAAGCCTAAATTAAAGCATAAATAAACACAATCTTCAGCAAATATAACAATTGTTCCTTTATAGGAATTGAAGCTTTAAATGCAACTTTATTTAAACCATCTAAAATTGATAACAATTGTTCCTTTATAGGAATTGAAGCTAGAATGTAATGTCCTTTTTCTTGAGGTCTGCAAAGATAACAATTGTTCCTTTATAGGAATTGAAGCTTTATTAATTAAAGTAATCACTTTCCCCCAAGCCTCATAACAATTGTTCCTTTATAGGAATTGAAGCTATATTTATTGAAATTCCTGCTACTGTACCAATAACATAACAATTGTTCCTTTATAGGAATTGAAGCAAATTTAAAAACTTTTTTCATTTTTCCTCCTTTTATATAACAATTGTTCCTTTATAGGAATTGAAGCAAAATCGTACGATAGATTAAATTTGTGTTATAAGTATAACAATTGTTCCTTTATAGGAATTGAAGCTTAATCATCCACACCGAAATATTTTACTTGGATACCATAACAATTGTTCCTTTATAGGAATTGAAGCGAAAGTGTCACATGAGCAAATATCCCATAACCAAACAATAACAATTGTTCCTTTATAGGAATTGAAGCAGAAAACCAATAAAACAAAAACTGCAACAACACTTAAATAACAATTGTTCCTTTATAGGAATTGAAGCTACATTGTTATAAAAACAAATAGAAAAAACCTCTAATATAACAATTGTTCCTTTATAGGAATTGAAGCTAGTAAGGGTCAAATTTAGACATTATCCAAAAAAAATAACAATTGTTCCTTTATAGGAATTGAAGCGAATGTTTTTATTTCTTTAAAATATTTGATATTCATATAACAATTGTTCCTTTATAGGAATTGAAGCAAAGTAAAAAGAAAAACAAAATAAGAAACAAAATTATAACAATTGTTCCTTTATAGGAATTGAAGCCCAAAAATGTTAACTTTTAAATTTTCTACTACAGTGAATAACAATTGTTCCTTTATAGGAATTGAAGCTTAAACACTTTAAAATCTAAATGCTCATTATTTAATAACAATTGTTCCTTTATAGGAATTGAAGCTAATTCCTCTAATTTTTCTCTAATATCGCAAAATTATAACAATTGTTCCTTTATAGGAATTGAAGCATATTACCGAAATACTTTTTGATCTTTTCTTCTAAGATAGCAATTGTTCCTTTATAGGAATTGAAGCTAAAAATTATAATTATTATTTAATTTTGTCCCAGTTATAACAATTGTTCCTTTATAGGAATTGAAGCAATATTTATCATACAACTTCAAATCCTTTCTAATAATAACAATTGTTCCTTTATAGGAATTGAAGCTTTTCATAAAGTTCTTTATTTTGCTTTCCAACAATAACAATTGTTCCTTTATAGGAATTGAAGCTCAAATCATCTAAAAAAAATAAATATTCACCAAAAAATAACAATTGTTCCTTTATAGGAATTGAAGCTTAAATGGATTTTTAAAAATGGAAACATATGAGCGTTATAACAATTGTTCCTTTATAGGAATTGAAGCTAATATAATCTAACCAGTCAAATTTTTTATTCAATAACAATTGTTCCTCTATAGGGATTTAAAGATATATAATGATTCGTATAAGTCATTAAAAAAACCTTACTTTTTAAGAGTAAGGTTTTTAAATACTATTTTTTATTGTTTATTTCGCATATGTGGGAAAAGAAGAACATCACGAATTGTATCTGTGCCAGTTAAAAGCATAACAAGACGATCGATGCCAATACCAATACCTCCTGTTGGGGGCATTCCATATTCTAAAGCTTCAATAAAGTCATTATCCATATCATTTGCTTCATCATTTCCTAGTTCGCGTTCTTTTAATTGATTTAGGAAACGTTCTTTTTGATCAATAGGATCATTTAATTCAGTATAAGCATTGCCATATTCTTTTCCATTAATAAATAACTCAAAGCGATCTGTAAATCTTGGATTATCTTTGTTCTTTTTAGTTAGTGGACTGATTTCAATTGGATGACCATATAAAATAGTAGGTTGGATTAGGGTTTTTTCTACATATTCTTCAAAGAATAAATTAATAATATGACCCACTGTTTGTTCATGTTTGGGTACTTCAATGTTATGTTCTCTCGCAAGACGCATAGCCTCATCAATATCAGTGATTTGCCAAAAATCAATACCGGTTTGTTCTTTAATAGCATCTACCATATGAAGTCTTTTAAAAGGAGCTTTTAAAGAAATGTCTTGATTGCAATAACTGATTTCAGTAGTTCCTAAAAGGTGCATTGCAAGGGTGCTGAATAATTCTTCTACAAGCCGCATCATATCAAACAAGTCACCATATGCTTGATAAATTTCAACGGTTGTAAATTCGGGATTATGAGTAGCATCCATTCCTTCATTTCTAAAAAGTCGACCAATTTCATATACTTTTTCCATCCCACCAATAATTAGACGTTTTAAATGTAGTTCAGTGGCAATTCTTAAATAAAAATCCATATCAAGAGCATTGTGATGAGTAACAAAAGGACGCGCTGCTGCTCCACCTAATATAGGATTTAAAACAGGTGTTTCTACCTCAACAAAGTCTAAAGAATCAAGATAATGTTGAATACAGCGAATAATTTTAGGTCTGGAAAAAGCAATTCTTCTTGCCTCATCATTCATAATTAAATCTAGATATCTTTTACGACGTGCTTCTTCTTTGTCTTGAAGACCATGAAATTTTTCTGGAAGTGGCCTGAGAGCTTTAGTGAGGTGAGTATATACAAAAGCTCGAACACTTAATTCACCTGTTTGGGTTTTCATAACTTCTCCCTCAATGCCTACAATATCTCCGATGTCAGCAACCTTAAATAAGTCATACTGTGCATCACCTAAAGTATCGTATCTTAAAAAAATTTGTATTTGACCAAAGCGATCTTGAATATGCATAAAACCAATCTTACCTTGACGACGTTTAGTCATAATTCTTCCGGCAAGTTTTACTTGAATATGCATTTCTTCTAATTCTTCTTTCGTATGATTGAGATATGCATCTTTAATAGACTGAGTTGAAGCGGTTCTCTCATAACGACTACCAAAAGGGTCAATTCCCTTGTCTATTAATTCTTGCATTTTATTACGACGCACAATTTCTTGTTCTGATAAACGAGTATCTTCCATAAAGTTCCTCCAATAATTAGTATACATATATTTATTATATCATATTTTTTTAAAATAAGTAAAAATTTACTACTAATTTATTAATTATTAGCATATATAATAACATACAGGGGGAAAGATAATATGAATAATGATATAACAAGTCAAGTAACGGGTCAAAATATAGTCTTAAAAGATCGAAAAAGATTAGAGATTTCAGGAATTAAAAAAATTGAAAGTTTGAATAATGAAGAGTTTTTAATTGATACAAAACTTGGAATGTTGTTTGTTAAAGGTAAGGAATTAGAAATGCAACAACTAGATGTTGATAATGGCAATCTTTGGATTAGTGGAACGATTAATTTAATTCAATATATAGAAGCGACTAAAAAAGAAAAGACAGGTTTTTTCGGCAAAGTATTTAAATAATGTATACAATTCAAGAAGAGTTATATATCCTCCTTTATTTAGTGGCTTTTGGGATATATCTTTTTTCAACATTAGATATTGTTACTATCATCTGTAAAAAGTTTAAAAAGAAAGCAATAAAAATTATAATTCAAGTGATATTTTGGTTGTTACAAATATATATATCATTTATCTTTAGTTATCAATTGATGAGTGGGTATGTGCCAATATATTTTATTGCTTTTGTCTATAGTGGTTATTTTATTTATGAAAAACTTTTAAAAAGATATTTTAGAAAAGTAATAAATAGTATTTTTTTAGTATTAAAAAGAATAATCAAACTCATAATAAAATTAATAAAACCACTTATTTATTCGAAAAAGTTAACTACTTTTTTGAATAAATTTTTAAAAAGAGAAAAAAGGATTATTAAAAAACAGCTTTTCACAAAACCTCTAAATGAAGAAAACGAAGAAGAGGAAAATAATTTATCATAATAGTTTACAATTGCTAAAAAATGTAGTATAATACTTTAGCAATGTCTTTTAAACATTGTTAGAGTAGGGAGGGTAGCGAAGTGGCTAAACGCGGCGGACTGTAAATCCGCTCTCTCCGAGTTCGATGGTTCGAATCCGTCCCCTCCCACCATTTTTTATAATAGGGCTATAGCCAAGCGGTAAGGCAACGGACTTTGACTCCGTCATTCGATAGTTCGAATCTATCTAGCCCTACCATATTAAAATTTTATAATAAAAAAATAAAAATAAGAACGTAATTATATGATTACGTTCTTTATTTTTTATCATAAAATTGATAATATATATAAATGCTTGACATCTAAATTTAGGTATTATATCATACAATATATATTTTGATTTAAAAGAAAATATGAGGAGAGAATAAAAAATTATGAATGTAAAAAAAATAATTAAAGATTTGAAAGCTTTTAATTATAAATTATTTATTGCATTATGTAGTCTTGCTCTTGCACCAGCAATTTATCAATCAATAAGAACTTTTCTAATTGAAAAAACAGTTTCTTCTTTCGCCTTTGATGTGATTGGTCAAATGGAATGGTTTGATTTAATCAATGAAACTCTTTTAGCTTTTCTGATTATCCCACTTTATTCTATTTTAAATAAACTTTTTAAAGAAAATAAAGAATTATTTGCCACTTATGTATTTAAAATGATGATAATTGTTTTTTTATTCTATGGTCTTTTTTTAGTTGGTATTTTAATATATGGTAAATATTTCATTAGTTTTATGAATCAAAATGATATGGATTTAGATGTCGTAAATACATATTTATATTTAGAAACGATTGCTTTTTTTCTTGGAGTAATTTACAATTTTTCTAATGTAGTTTTTGTTGTTACTGGTAGAGCTCAAAATATGTATATTCTTTTAGTTGTCAACGCTTTTTTATTAATTATAACAGATTTTTTCTTTATTCCATCTTTTGGCATCAATGGAGTTGCTTATTCAAATATGTTGATAAATATGGTTTTGGGAATTGTTTGTATTGTAATTTTGATCAGAACTAAAAATATGGTTTTTTCTTTCTTACCCAAAGGTGATAAAAAAATTTACCAAAAATGGATAAAAATTGGTTTATTTTCAGGGTTGCAAACTTTTATTGATAATATCTTTTATGCACTTATGATAGGAAAGATGGTGAATGTAGTTTTAGAACAAGGTAACTATTGGGTTGCTAATAATTTTATATGGGGTTGGTTATTAATTCCTATTACCGCATTAGGTGAGGTTATCAGAAGAGATTGTCAAAGTGGATATCAAAATTTAAATAAAAATAATTATTATATCCTCACAATGATTACAATTATAATATGGTTTATTAGTGTACCACTTTGGAAATGGTTTTATCGGGATTTACAAAAACTTTCTAATGCAAAGGAAATTTTTACGATAACAATAAAACTTGTTCCATTTTATATCGCCTATGCTTTATACAATATTCCTGATAATATTTTTATTGGACTTGGAAAAACTAAATATAATGCCTTTAATTCAGTAATAATTAATTTTATTTACTATGGATGCTTCTTTTTATTATATAAAACGCATAGGATAAAGATGACAATGGATACAATCATTATTATGTTTGGTTTGGGAATGGTTTTTCATTTTATTCTTTCTTATTTAGAAGAGAAACATTTAAAGAGGCAATATAATCGAAACAATTCAAAAATGATTATTGATAAGACGAATAATGTTTAATTTATTGCACTTTTTATAGAGCCTCATTTATTTTACTTTAAATATTTGATAAAAGTAAAGTGTTGTGTTATAATAAATATAATGATTAGATAAGGAGGTATTTTATGGGGAAACTTGAAGAATTTTTATTAGAATTAGAAACAGAATTACAATATTTGAAACCAAAAGATGCCAGTGAAGTTTTAAAATATTATCGTGATCGAATAAATATTGCCCTAGATTATGGGGAAACAATTGAACATATTCTCGCAAAACTTCCCACTCCTCAAAAAATTGCGGCAGAAACGTATAAGTCAAAAGGGACAGATTTTTTGAATATTAGAAAAAAGCAGTTAAGAAAAAAGCAAATTGTAAATGCTATATTCTCTAGTATTTTACTATTCATTATGGTTGTTGCTTTTTTTGCCATCAGTTTCTTTTTAATTACCTCAATTGTTAGATTGTTTAATTTAGTAATTGCTTCTTTTCAAATGAATACATGGATTGATAAAATTACTTTATTTTTTCTTGTAGTTTCTTATATTTTTATAATAATTATTGCAATGATATATATATTTGATTTATTTTATATTATTGGTATGCACTTTTTACAATATGTATTAGATGCTTTGAATAAACAAGAAAAAGAATATAAATTTATGGACTTTACTATTAGTGGTAGTTTGGAGAACACATTCAAAAAGAAAAAAATTCTTGGAAAGATATTATTAGGTTTTACTTTATCGATTGTTTTATTTGGTATTACTAGTTATACCACAAAAGGATATTTATATCGATCGATGAATAATTTAATAGAAACGAATAAAAGCGTTGACATAGCAGGTCAAATTCATAAAATAACACTCAATGAAAGTGAAGTATTTTTGAAGGTTTCCTCTAGTGATGAAATCATTCAAGTAAAATTAAATTATGGATTTGAATTTGATCATACATTAAACTATGAAGTTATAGATGGTAACTTAATCATTGATTCAATTACAACTAATAAATATGATATTTTTGGTCTTTTAGATGAACCTTTGCCAATTATTGAGATTGTTATACCTACTTCAATGGCCGTATCTGATTTTGATTTAACTTTCAATAATGGTATTTTAGATTTTGCTTATTTAACAAAGGGAATTGATTTAAAAATTAGTGGTAGTAATTCAACGATTGCTTTGACCAAAAATACGATTCATCATTTGCAAATAGATGGTTACAATTTAAATATCAATAATGAAGAAAATCAAATGGATATATGTAATCTTGATATTGAAGAAGGTAGGTATTGTGCAGTAAAAGATGAGTATAATACCATTAAAATTAACAATCACTTAGCTACACTTATTTTACAAGAAGTTCGTGCTGAGGTTGCTGATATAACTTGTCGTTCAACAAAGACGGCATTAGACAAGATTCAAATTACGAATTTAACATATACCGATTTAAATTCTGAAAGTTATTTAAGAGATGTCTTTTTAACTAAGGCTGTGATTTGTTCGGAAGGAAGTTCAAAGATTTCATTAGAAAGAGTAGTGGCTACAGAAGAAATAGAATTCAAAACGGTATCAGGGACGATAGATACGAAATATTTAAAATCACCTAGTATAATTGGAGATTTCAATCGTGGTAGTATTAATTTTTTAAATATAGGTCAAAATACAATTACTCAAGATGAAACCAATGCATATTTAGTAAAGTATAATGCATATAATATAGATATCAATACTACTATATATGCTAATAATGCTGAAACAACAATCAGTAATACTAAAATAGTAAATTTTGATGGTGAAATTGAAAAAGGAAAATTAGCAATTACTTCTTCATATTTTAAAAATAGTAGTATAAAAGAAACAAGTGCAACCCTTGATTTTGCCGACTTAGATGGTGAGACAATGAAAGTGAATGTAGATGGCGGTAATTTTTATTATTATAATGATAATATTACAAGTAATATTATATTAACAATTGAAGGGCAAACTTTAAAGACGAATATAAGTGTGGACGATGAGATCAAACGGGGGGAATAAATGAAAAAAGTGATATATATAATAATGACTATATTAGGACTTGTGGGTTTTCTTAGCCTGTATGTGATTGTATGTTTGGTTCAAGAAGAAGAATTTGCTGGTTTAAAATATGTTATTATGATAATTGGATATCTATCGGTTATTTTATTTGGTGGTGGCTTTTTGATGCTACTTACCAAAAAGAAAGAGGTGAATGAAGATGCTAAAAGATAAAGATCCCCAAATATATGAGGCTATTTGTTTAGAACAAAAAAGACAAGAAGAACATTTGGAATTGATTGCTTCTGAAAATTATGTTTCGAAGGAAGTATTAGAAGCAGCAGGTTCTATTCTTACTAATAAATATGCAGAAGGATACCCATCTAAAAGATATTATGGTGGTTGTGAATATATTGATGTCGTAGAAGAACTGGCCAAAGAAAGACTAAAAAAGTTATTCAAGGCCAAATATGTGAATGTTCAGCCGCATTCTGGATCGCAAGCAAATATGGGTGCTTATCGCGCTTTATTAAAAAATGGAGATACTGTAATGGGACTTGCTTTAGATCATGGTGGTCATCTAACGCATGGACATGCTCTTAGTTTTTCTGGTCAAGATTATCATTTTGTGCCTTATTATTTAAATAATGATGGAATGATTGATTATGATGAAGTTTTACAAATTGCTAAATCAGTAAAGCCCAAATTAATTGTAACCGGAGCAAGTGCATATCCAAGAAAAATTGATTTTCAACGTTTTTCTGAAATTGCCAAAGAAGTTGGAGCCTATTTAATGGTTGATATGGCACACATTGCGGGACTTGTTGCTACCAATCTTCATCAAAGCCCTCTTCCTTATGCCGATGTTGTAACTTCAACAACACATAAAACGCTTCGTGGACCAAGAGGTGGAATTATTCTGACGAATCATGAAGAGATTGCTAAAAAAATTGATAAAAATATTTTTCCAGGAATTCAAGGAGGTCCCTTAATGCATATTATTGCCGCAAAAGCTGTTGCTTTTGAAGAGGCTTTGAAGCCAGAGTTTATTTTATATCAACAACAAGTTATTAAAAATGCGCAAGTGTTAGCAGATGAATTGAAAAAACTTGGTTATAAGTTAGTCAGTGGAGGTACTGATAATCACTTGATGTTAGTTGATGTTAAATCATCAGTTGGTTTGACAGGAAAATATGCTGAAAAAGTATTATGCAGTTTGAATATCACTTGTAATAAAAATACGATTCCCAATGATTCTGAAAAACCAATGATTTCTAGTGGTATTCGTCTTGGCACGCCAGCCCTTACAACAAGAGGAATGAAAGAAAAAGAAATGATTGCCATTGCTCATTTGATTGATAAGGCTTTAAGAAATCATGATAATGAAGAACTTAAGCAACAAGTGAAAGAAGAAGTCTTGTTACTTACTAGTAAATTTCCTTTGTAAAATAGTAAAACATATCCTTTTATAAAAGGATATGTTTTTATCAACAATATTTATCTAACTAGGTTAGCAAAATAATTGACAGCATCATAGAAAAATGATAAAATACTAACTGGGTTAGTTAATAGAGGAGGTATATATGGATAAAAGAGAACAAGCAATAAAATTATTAAATAACTTTAGGGAGAATAGACCCCAAATATTTTTAGAAACTTTTGAAAGTTCAGAAAAAGGGATTAATTTTATTTTAGGATATTTAGAAGAAGCAAAGCATGAAGTCATAGCCAAAGATCTTGCACAAGCTTTGAATGTTTCTACCGCAAGAATTGCTACCCTTTTAAATAAGATGGAAAAGAAAGATTTGATTCAAAAACATAATTCAACAAAGGATGCGAGAAAAACAGTAATTATTTTGACAAAAAAAGGACAACATCTAACAACTCAATATAAAGAAGTGCTTATTGATATTACCATTAAAATGATTGAGGAAGTTGGTATGGAAGATTTAGAAAAATTTATTGAAATTTCTAAGAAGATGAAACAATCCATTGTAAAGTTTGGAAAACAGATCAAAAAGATGAAAAAAGATAGTGATAGTTAAAATATTATAACAAGAGTATGGATGAATAGGAGGTATAAAATGATAAATTTATTTAAATATATTAAGAAAAAAGATTGGTTTTTTATAATTATAGCAATAGGTTTTATCGTTGTTCAAGTTTGGCTTGAATTAAAGATGCCAGATTATACTAAAGAATTAACTAAAATTGTTCAAAGTGGAACCAATACAATGACAGAAGTTTGGAAAAATGGGGGCATGATGCTTCTTTGTGCAGCAGGTAGTATGGTGAGCGCAATTATTTGTAGTTATTTCATTTCTCAAGTGGCTAGTTCTTTTTCAATGACTTTAAGAGAAGAACTGTTTAAAAGAATAACTAGTTTTTCTAATGTTGAAATGAATCAATTTTTAACTCCAAGTTTAATTACAAGAACAACCAATGATGTGGTGCAAATGCAAAATTTTATGGCAATGGGGGTGCAACTCTTATTTAAAGCACCTATTATGGCAATTTGGGCAATTTGTAAGATATCAGCAACTGATGTGAGATGGACCCTTGCAACCATTATTTGCGTTTTCATTATTGTGATTTGCGTTGGAATTTTGATAGCTTTGTGCTTACCACGTTTTAAGAAAATTCAAAAACTAACCGATGAATTAAATGATAGAACAAGGGAAAATATTTCAGGCGTTAGAGTTGTTAGAGCTTTTAATGCGGAAGCATATCAAACCCAAAAATTTGAAAATGTCAACGATACAATTACCAAAACCAATTTATTTACCAGTAAAGCTATGGGATTATTAAGTCCTATTATGAATGTATGTATGAATGGATTAATGATTGCAATATATTTTATTGGGGCAATTTTAATCAATGCTATTACAAGTAATGATTTTAACAATGTTGTCTTAGAAAGAGTAAATGTGATTGGCAATATGACAGCCTTTTCTCAATATGCTATTCAAGTTGTAATGGCCTTTATGATGTTAATTATGATTTTTATCATTTTACCAAGAACAATTGTATCTGGTAATCGTATATATGAAGTTTTGAAAACCAAACCAAGTATTACAGATGGTAAACAAGAAAACAGTTTAGAAAAAGAAGGGGGAGAAGTTGAATTTAGAAATGTCTCTTTTTCATATAATAAAGATTCTTTGCCTACCATTAGTAATATTTCCTTTCATGTAAAGAAAGGAGAAACGCTTGCTATTATTGGTGCAACCGGTTCTGGTAAATCTACAATCATTCATTTGATTCCAAGATTTTATGATGCAACAAGTGGTGAGGTTCTTGTCAATGGGATAAATGTTTTAGATTATAAAGTTAAAGATTTAAGAAATCTTGTTGCTATTGCATCTCAAAAAGCAGCTTTATTCAAAGGAACGATTAAAGATAATATTACGTATGGATCATCTACCATAGATCAAGAAAGAATGGATATGGCGCTAGATATTGCTAAAGCCGATTTTGTTAAAGATTTAGAACAAGGAGTAGATAGTATGGTTGCGCAAGGTGGTAGTAATTTTTCAGGTGGACAAAAACAAAGAATTTCAATTGCTAGAGCAGTTTACAAAAATGCACCTATTATTATATTTGATGATACTTTTTCCGCTCTTGATTATAAAACAGATATGTTAGTACGAAAAAAAATTAAAGAAAATTTAAAAGACACTACAGTTATCATTATTGCTCAAAGAATTGGTACTATTATGAATGCTGATAAAATTGTTGTTTTAGATGAAGGAAAAATTGTTGGAATGGGAACACATGAACAATTGCTTCAATCATGCAGTATTTATCAAGAAATTGCATTATCACAATTATCAAAGGAGGAATTATAAGATGCCAGGACCACAAAGAAATAGGTATACAACAAAAGAAAAAGCAGATTTTAAAGCACTTGGCAAATTGTTAAAGTATTGTAAGTCTTATGTGGTAGCAATTCTTGTTGCACTTTTTTTTGCAATGGTTGCTGCCATTACAAGTATTATAGGCCCCAATAAAATTAATGATTTAATGAATGTAATTGAATCAGGAATTCAATCAATTGATGGTATTTCTATGCCTGATTTTCTAAAAATTTGTTATTTCTTAATTAGTATATATATATTAGGTGCCATAGTGAATTATTGTCAACAATTTATTATGGCAGATGTGACACAAAAAACTTCCAAACGTTTACGAAGTGATATCAATAAAAAAATTAATCAATTGCCTTTAAGTTATTTTGATACAACAACAAGAGGAGATATTTTATCAAGAATTACAAATGATGTTGATACTATTTCGCAAACTTTAAGTTCTACTATTGCTAATTTAGTAAATGCTATTACTTTATTTATTGGTGTTATTATTATGATGTTTGTAGTCAATTGGGAACTTGCTTTAGTGACAATTGCTTCATCTATCATTGGCTTTATTTTAGTTTTTTTCATTTTGACTTTTTCTCAAAAGTATTTTAATAAAAGACAAAAAAATTTAGGTGATATGAATGGTCATATTGAAGAAATTTATTCTAACCATCATGTTGTTAAATCTTATAATGGTGAAAGTAAAGCAATAGAACAATTTGATGTAATCAACAAGGAATTGTATCGCAATAATTATAAATCCCAATTTCTTTCAGGTTTGATGCAACCGATTATGAATTTTTCTGGAAATTTATCATATGCTTCTATTTTCATTGTTGGTGTTTTCCTAATTTTAAATGGCAATTCTAATGTTGGTTTTGGTACAATTATTTCTTTTACAATTTATGCTAGATTATTTTCCCAACCTCTTTCAACATTTGCTCAATCACTTACTTCTATTCAACAAGCTTCCGCTGCTTCAAGAAGAGTATTTGAGATGTTAGAAGCACCTAATTTAGAAGATGAAAGCATGAAAAATAAAAAACTTGAAGAAGTAAAAGGAGATGTAGAATTTAAAAATGTTCAGTTTGGTTATCACAAGGATAATCTAATTATTAAAAACTTTTCAATTGAATTAAAAAGAGGACAAAAAGTGGCTATTGTTGGACCAACAGGAGCAGGAAAAACAACAATTGTAAATTTATTGATGCGATTTTATGAGGTTACTAGTGGGGATATTTTAATAGATGGTGTTTCAATTCAAGAGATGAAAAGAGAAGAAGTGCATAATTTATTTGATATGATTTTGCAAGATACATGGTTGTTTCATGGTAGTGTAAGAGAAAATCTTGTTTATAATAAGGAAAATGTTACCAATGAAACTCTAGATATGGTATGTAAAGCAGTAGGATTACATCATTTTATTCAAACTCTGCCTAATGGATATGATACAATATTAGATGATTCAATTAATATTTCAGAAGGTCAAAAACAACAATTAACAATTGCAAGAGCAATGATAAAAGATGCACCATTGTTAATTTTAGATGAAGCTACCTCATCAGTTGATACAAGAACGGAAATTGTAATACAAAATGCGATGGATCAGTTAACAGTTGGTAGGACTTCATTTGTTATTGCACATCGGCTTTCAACAATTAAAAATGCAGATATCATTTTAGTAATGAATAAAGGTGATATAATTGAACAAGGAACTCATGAACAATTGCTTGCAAAAAAAGGCTTTTATGCTGAATTGTATAATTCACAGTTTGAAATTGTTTCATAGATAAAAATAACAAAAAAAGGAGTTGTAAAAATGGAAAAACCGGTGAATAAAATACATAAAATGATTAGAATCCTTACAGTTGCTCCTTTTATGGCAATCATCACTCTAAGCATACTTTTGATTTTTAGAAAAGAAGTGTATCCCAATCTTTGGTATTATCTATTTAGTCTTTGTTTCCTCGGTTTGTTGCCACTTCTTGCTTATCCTTTACAAAGATTTATTCCACCTTTTAAAAATCAAGGAAGAAGGGGTCAACGAAATTTAGCCATTGTATTTGCGGTAATAGGTTATATTTTAGGTTGTATTGTTGGACTTTTTGCCTCTTATACAAAAGAACTTTGGCTCATTTATCTAGAATACTTATTATCAGGATTAACAATAGCAATTGTGAATAAATGTTTTCATTTGAAAATTAGTGGGCATGCGTGCGGAATGATAGGTCCGGTTATGTTGTTTATTTATTTTAAATTGTATATTATGGCAATGATTGGTTTGTTTATAGCCGTTATTGTATATATATCTAGCATAAAAATGAAAAGACATACTTTCTATCAATTACTAGGTGGTAGTCTTGTTCCTATTATTGCTATCCTTATTTTAATCCTCATTTTAAATTAAAAAGGCCAAATGATTGGCTTTTTTATTTTTTTCAAATATAATTGAAGAAAACCAATAAAAGTATATTGAATTTTGTTGAATAAGTAGAAGGAAATATTATGCATAAAAAATCCCATATCAAAAATTTAGAAGATATTATTGAAGAATTCAGAGTTGGAAACTATGATTCTTTTGATGAATTTTATCACCAAACCAATAAGCAATTATATGTCTTTATATATGATATTATTAGAAATCGTCAATCAAGTGAAGACTTGTTACAAGAAACATATATGAGATTTTTAAATCATATTGACAAATATAAAAAGAATACCAATTATTTTAATTTCCTTGTAACCATTGCTAGAAATTTAGCCATTAATGAATATCATAAACAAAAAAGAATGGTTTATGATGAAGAATATATATATTCGGTGAAGGAAGAAAGCCCAACTGATGTACCTGATTTGTTTTATTTGTTAGATTATTTAAATGAAAAAGAAAGAGAAATTGTTATTTTACATATGATTGATAATTTAAAATTTAAAGAAATTGCCAAAATGAAAGATAAACCTTTAGGTACTATTCTTTGGCTTTACAATAAGGCTATTAAAAAATTAAAAAGAAAGGTGGAAGAAGAAAATGAAAACTAAAGATTTAAAAAAACATCTTAATAATTTAGTAGAAGAAGTTGAAACTCCCATTTTTGATGCTTCCCTTTTTAATCATGTAGTATATCAACCGATAAAAGTAGATAGCAAACAAAAAAATCATAAATTTGTTTGGGGTCTTTTGTTCTCTTTTGTTCTTATTTTTATTACTTTGATAGTTGTTGTTCATATAGATGATAGATTTAATCAGTTGAATAAAGTTGAAATTTCTATGTCTAAAACAAAAAAACAATTAGCTTATCAGACTTTAGGTATTTATAGTTTAATTGAAGCATCATCAATGCAACAAGGTGTTTTCCTTTCTATTAGTAATCAAGAGGAAGTCAAAAAAGAAATAGAGTCATACTTAATATTGGCTAGAAATTATTTAGATTTAGCTAATGCAGAGGTGAAATTATATAAAAGTGATAAAAAAACCTATCAATATATGTATGCCTTTAAGGTAAATAATGAAGAGGTATGGTTTTATTTTAACGAAGAAGCAGATGAAGAACATAGTGATATAGATGAAGTTTCTTCTCATATTATAGGGTGTTTATATATGAATGATAAAGAATATCCTGTTGTAGGTGAAAAAGAAGTGGAAGGATTAGAGATAGAAACTACTTTGATTATATATATCACCGATATGTATTATATTGAGGTTTGTCAAGAAATTGAAAATGCGGAAAACGAATATGAATTTACATACTATCATCAAAATAAAAAGCAAAAATCATTGGAGATTGAAATAGAACAAGAATGGAATGTCAATAAAATTTCGATTGAAGATAAAGATTATGCGGGCAATTTGAACAATAAAATGGAATTTGAAATGATGGACAACAAAATCTTATGTGATATAGAAACAAAAAATTATAAAGGAGAAGTAGTCATTATAATTCAAGGGAATAGTTATGAATATATATTTATGGAAAAAGATTAAAAAATAACCAATAAAATTCTGCTTTCATTTGTTTCATAGATGAATATAAAAGAAAGAGGTAAATATAAATGAAAAAAAATAAGTTATTTTTGTCAATTATTTCAGTGTTAGGATTAGGATTATTATCGGTAGCGGTTATATCTTGTAAAAAAACATTTCCCAACAATTCAATGAGTATAAAAGATATCTATTCTCAAAATATTGTAGCATCCATAGGTCTTTTAGATAGTCAGTTAGAAACTAGTAAAGTCAATGTATCAACTCAAAAAGAGGTTAATCAAAAGATGCTTTTAACAAATACAACCGAAATTGATTTCAATGAACTTGTAAGTTTTGTAAAAAGTATGGCAACATTTGTTGATGATATGGAAAATAAATTTGTTGTAGAGGAATCAGATAAAGATGCATATGAAACTAAAATTACTTATAATGGTCAAGGTTTAGATAAAGAAGAACAAACTTATATGATTTATTATAAGGAAACAATTGTAAATGACAAGGATAAAGACAAAGACAAAGATGAAGTTGAAACGACTTTAGAAGGAATTGCTATTGTTGATGGTCAAGAATATCAAGTGTTTGGCAAAAAAGAAGTGGAACAAGATGAACTAGAAATAGAATTAGAAATTATCTTTGATAAAGATAATTATGTAAAAATTTCGCAAGAAAAAGAAAACAATGAAACCGAATATGAATATGAAATAGTAAAAAATGGTAAAACTGTAAATGAATTTGAAATGGAATTTAAAGAGAAAAATGGTAAAATAACTGTTGAAATTGAAAAAGAAATCAATGGTAAAAAGGAAAAAATTGAAGTAAAAGGTTCTGATAATCGCAATACAATAAAAATTGAAATAGAATTAAATGAAATAAAATCTAAATTTTTATGTGAATATTTTACTAAAGAAGATGGTTCTAATTCTTATGTATTTACAAATATTGAAAATGGAGAAAAAATTGAAGTTTTGGATAAAAACTAATAATAAAATTGACAGTACTATTTTAGTGTGCTATAATATAACTAAATATTTTTATAATAAAACTCTAGTCGTTCTAGGGTTTTATTATTTGGAATGAGGACATAATTTATGAAAATAATTGTAATTGGTTGTGGGAAAATTGGTAAGACGATTATTGAACATGTTAGTAAAGAAGGCCATAGCCTTGTTATTGTTGATAATAACCGAGAAAAGGTAGAAGAATTAATTGAAAGATATGATGTAATGGGAGTAGTCGGCAATGGTGCTAGCCTTGATATACAAGAAGAAGCAGGAGTAAAATCTGCCGATTTAGTGATTGCGGTAACTCCTGAGGATGAAATTAACATTTTAGCCTCAATGGTTGCAAAAAAACTAGGTGCTAGTTCTACAATTGCTAGAGTGAGAAATCCTGAATATTTACGCCAAACAAAACTTATGCAAGAAGAATTAGGACTTTCTATGGTAGTAAATCCTGAACAAGAAACAGCAGATGAAATTATTAATATGGTAAATTTACCATCTTTATTAAAATTAGAACCCTTTGCTAAAGGTAAAGTTAATTTGGTAGAAATTTTAGTAGAGGAAAATAATCCTTTAATTGGTGAAACCCTAATTACAATGAGTAAAAAGATTAAAACGAAGGTTTTAATTTGTGCTATTCAACGCGCTAGTCATGTTATTATTCCTAATGGTAATTTTAAAATTGAACAAGGTGATCGACTTAGTATTACCGCAAACGCGAGTAGTCTTGTCACCTTTTTAAAAGAATTAAATCTCATTAAATCGCCACTTAAAAATATTATGATAATAGGTGGGGGTAAAATTAGTTACTATTTAGCAAAAGAACTATCTAATAAAAAATATCATATTAAATTGATTGAGATGAATAAAAATCGGGCTGAAGAAATGGCAGAGGCATTACCAAAAGTCGATGTGATTTGTGGCGATGGTACGGATCATGATTTGCTTATTGAAGAAGGCATTGAAGCTTCTGATGCCTGTATTGCTTTAACAAATGTAGATGAAGAAAATATTATTGTTTCAATGTATGCAACAAGACTGAAAATCAAAAAAGTGATTGCGAAAATCAAACGCAATAGTTTTCTTACTATGGTCAACGATTTAGGCATTGCTAGTATTGTTTCTCCTAAAGATATTGTGGCAAGTAAAATTATTAGTTATATTAGAGCTCTTTCTAATAAAAGGGGGAGTAATGTTTTAACTTTATATAAACTAGTAAATAATCAAGTTGAAGCCTTAGAATTTGATGCAAAGAAAAAGGAAAAATTTTATAATAAACCCCTAAAGGATTTAAATATTAAAGAAAATTGCTTAATCGCTTGTATTATAAGAGATGGTAATGTTTTAATTCCTAGTGGGAATGATTGTATTCAACTCAATGATAGAGTATTAGTTGTGACGACGCATCAACAATTTGATGATTTAATGGATGCGTTTGAATAGGTAATGGGATATGAATGTAAAAGTAATCGGTAAAATTGTTGGTAAAATAATGATTCTTGAGGGAATCTTAATGTTTTTTCCTTTTGTGGTTTCCATTATTTATAAAGAAAATTATATATATATTTTATCCTTTCTAATACCTAGTTGTTGTTTAATTATTATTGGTAAGTTATTACAACTCCTAAAGCCAAGCCGAAAGGGGTTATATCAAAAAGAAGGATTTGCGGTATGTGCATTAACATGGATTGTAATGACTATTTTTGGTGCTTTGCCTTTTGTGATCAATCAAGATATTCCCAATTATATTGATGCTTTGTTTGAAACAATGTCAGGATTTACCACAACAGGAGCGAGTATTGTTCCTGATATTACCCAATTGGCTCATAGTTCACTTTTTTGGCGCAGTTTTACTCACTGGATTGGTGGAATGGGAATTTTAGTTTTTATTTTAATTTTTATTCCTGAAAGTGAGGATGGGTCTTCCCTTCATTTGTTAAAAGCTGAAAGTCCTGGACCTCAGGTAGGAAAATTAGCATCTAAAATGAAAATGACAACGAGAATCCTTTATTTAATTTATTTGGGTCTTACAATTATTGAAGTTATTTTATTGTTGTTTAGCCCTAAACAAGTAGCTTCAGATGGTACTGTATATCAAATGGATTTGTTTAATAGTCTATTGACTGCTTTTGGTAGTGCAGGAACGGGTGGATTTGGTTTTGTTACAAATAGTATGGAATATTTTAGTGCTTATTCTCAGTATGTCATAGCAACCTTTTTAATTTTATTTGGGGTGAATTTTAGTTTATATTATCTGATTTTAATTGGAAAATGTAAAGAAGCGTTTAAAAGTGAAGAATTAAGAACTTATTTAATGATTATTGTTATTTCTGTTTTTATAATTTGTTTCAATGTTATCAGTAATCAGATTGATAATTTGCAAAGTTTAGGTGTAGTGGATCTAGAAGAAATTTTTAGGCACTCTTATTTCCAAGTAGCATCAATTATTACTACTACTGGTTATTCAACGACAAATTATGAATATTGGCCAGAACTTTCTAAATGTATTATTCTTATTTTAATGCTTTTAGGAGCAATGGCTGGTTCAACGGGTGGGGGAATTAAAATATCTAGATTAGTTATTAGTTTTAAAGGAATTTTTACTAGAATTCGTAAGTTAATCAATCCTAGATATGTATCTAAAACCAAATTTGAAGGCAAAATCCTTGAAGAGACGACAACTAATGATGTTTTTGCTTTCATTACGTTATATTTTTTCTTGACCTTTATTATTATTTTGATTTTATCTTGTGATCCTATCAATGGAACTGTAGTTAATGTGGCAGGGAAAGAAGTTACTCATGGTTTTGTTTCAAATTTTTCAGCCACCATTTCTTGTCTTTCTAATATTGGACCAGGACTGGAGGCAGTAGGCCCATATGGATCTTTTAATTTGTATAATCATTTTTCTAAAATTGTTTTAACTTTTGCCATGCTAATAGGTCGATTAGAAATTTTACCGGTACTCATTTTGTTTACGCCTAAAACATGGAAAAAATAGTAGGTTGTAAAAGTGAATAAAGTATTGGAATATTTTAAAAGTTTATCAAAAGATGTCTTTACAAAAGATATAACGGTATATGGTTATGAATCGAATTACCCCTATCACCTGATTAGCAGTATACTACCCTATCTTTTTTCTAATTTAGAAATAAAAGAAAATTTGGCTTTAAAATCAAATAGCAATCGGGATGGTAGAATCAAAGAGAAAAAGTATCTTGTCATTCATGATACAGGAGATACAACTAGAGAAAGAAATGCTGCATATTGGAGTCATGTTGTCAAAACACAAATGCATAGCGATATGCAATATCATGCGAGTTTTCAATATGTTGTTGGCAATGATGGAATTTATCACAATATTCCTGATAATGAAATAGCCTATCATGCAGGAGATGGTACGCAGTTTGATTATAAATTATATTATACGGGTATTAAGAAACAAAGGGATTGTAAAGTTACAATAAAGAAGGGATATTATTATATCAATCATCAAAACACCAATGTTTTAGTTCCTTCTACAAGCAGACCTCTTTTTCAATCAGATATAAATGATGATGGGATTTTAGTGGTAATAAAAGATGATGAATATTATTTAGGAGAAACATATTTTAATCAAACTTATCAAAAAATTGCTAATCGTGGTGGCAATAACAATGGGATTGGAATTGAAATTTGTGTAAATCAAGGTGATGATATCTATCTTAACTATCAATTGGCAAGTAAATTAGTTGCTAAATTATTGGATGAATATCATTTACCATTAGATAGTATAAAACCACACCATTTTTTTAGTGGTAAAAATTGTCCACAAACCTTAAGAGAAAATCATCTATGGTCTCATTTTATTAAATTGGTAAAAACCGAATATGATGTGCTTCAATTTGAAAAAGAAGGGTATCAAATCCAATTGGTGCCATTGAGTGACAATATTTTAAAAAATGGTCGAATTACTTCTAATCCACAAAAGCGACAGTATAAAATTATTACTAAAAAAGATGAAAGTGAAGAAGAATATGAATACATCTTCTAAAGTACATCTTGCTAAATATTTAAAAGAATGTGGTAATTATACCAAAAGTCAGGTTCAAGATTTAATCAAACAAAAACGCGTTTTAGTCAATCATCATTATTATCCGCTATCATATATTGTAAAGGAAAGTGATATAATTAGGGTAGATGGTATGGTTTTATCTAAGGTACCATATGTTTATTATTTGTATCATAAACCAGTTGGCATTGTTTGTACCAACAATCTCAATATAAAAAATAATATTATAAAGCAAGTGAATTTGCCTTATCGGGTTTTTTGTGTTGGTCGTCTTGATAAAGAAAGTAGTGGTCTGATCATTTTGACCAATGATGGTGTTTTTGCAAATGATCTGATAAATGCCGATAAAAACGTGGAAAAAGAATACATTGTAACGTTAGAAAAACCAATTGATCAAAAATTGTTAGAAAGTCTCAAAACTCCTATTACGATTCGCAATAAGATTACTAAAGAAACGAGAGTGAAAATAATAAATAATTATAGTTTTCAAATTATATTAACAGATGGTAAATATCATCAAATTAGGCGTCTAGTGATAAGGGGTGAAAATAAAGTAAAGACACTCAAAAGAATTAGAATTGGTAAGTATAAGTTAAACGGATTAAAAGAGAATGAAATTTTAAAATTTAATGGAGGTAATGATGAAAAAATTTAAAATTGTTCTAATGTTTATAGCGATGTTTATGATGGTAGGTACGCTATCATCTTGTGCAAGTAAACCAAAAGAATTTTCTTCTAATGGCATTACAATAACATTGACTAATAAATTTAAGTATGGCAATGATGAAAATGTACAAGTATTATTGCTTACTAGTAAAATCGGATTTATGGGAAATGGCGAATATAAAACTTCTGTAGGAGTTTCTGATAATCAACTTGAACACTATACCCAAAAAGTCTTAAATGTATCTGGTAAAACAGCAGATATTACGAATTATGACGAAGATGGAGTAACGTTTTGTTATGCATATTATACCGCAACCGCTCAAAATATAACTTTTAAATATATGCTTATTACCAAAGAGGGGGCTAGTAAATATTACACGATGAATTTTTGGTCGAAAGAATCTGAATTCGATGAATATAAAGACCAATTTTTTGAATGGGCTAAAACAATTCAAGTTGAATAAAATGAACCTTTAAAAAAGAAGAAGAGTTAACATTCTAAATGATGAAAAAGTTAACTCTTTTATTTTTTATGTTTTGAATTAAATAAAATAAAAAAGATAGCAAGATAATAGATATGAACAATAAAAAAAGGAGTAAATGCTAACTTAATTGAGGTAATTTAATAAATATCACATTAAGTCAGCACACTAAAGCAAAAAAGGATTAATCAAAATTTGAAGTGGTTAATCCTTTTAAAATTATTTTAGTATTTTATTAAGTTATTAAAAGCATTGTTATGATTTTCAATGTCTTTTTTAGTCTCCACCAGTCAATAATTTGATTTGATTCTACCAGAAGCATTATCCCACATATGAGTTACTTAAGAGGTAATTTTCAAAATTAAGAAAGATATATATACAATTATTTACATATATTGTGATTTATTATGAAAAAAATGATATAATTAGGTATCGATAAATATTACTGCTTAGGCAGAGTTATCAAAATATTATGGAATAATGGAGGAGTTATAATTCTAACTGAAAAAGAAAAAGATATTATCTTATTATGGTGAAATAAGTAATGAAGAATGCGGACCATGGAATATATCACTTAAATCAAAATGGTATGATTATAAAATTACTGAATACTTTGAAGAAAACTTTAAACTAAAATATGCCAAAAATATTTGCAATATTGGTATAGGGACTGGTCATTGGGATAGATACTTATCATATCATATGAACGATAAATGTCATTTGGTTAGCGTAGATATAGACCCTGATATTACGGAAACATTTAGATTATGTTTAGAAAATGAACAAAATAAAAGAAAGATAGAAATTATTAATAAAGATATATTTAAATACAAACCAACAATTAAATTTGAAATTATTACTATGATAGGCTCAACTGTACAAGAGATAGGATTTTATAAAGAGATATTTCATAAAGCCGTATCAATGTTAAGCGATAATGGTGAATTATTTTATTCATGTGTAACTAAAGAAGAAACAAAAGAACAACTTATAGATGCTATTACTGATACTGGGGCAAAATGTGTTGATTATCAAAGACTTGAAAAGTATGGATTCGTGTTAATAGTATCTAAAATCACTCGATAATATTACAATAAAATGCAATAACATATCTTAAGTCGTATGAGTAATTCTAACTGCTTCTTAATTTTTTATTTTAAATAGTCAAAAATTAAAAAAATAATAAAATTTGTCTATTTAAATTGACTATATATAATCTAAGTGATATAATATATTATATAAATAGGAGTGATTTTATGAATTTATATAAAAGGGAAGAATATTTAAAAAGAATAAGAGGCTTTTATCATGATACGGAAATCATTAAAGTAATTAGTGGTGTAAGAAGATGTGGTAAATCATCTTTAATGCTTACTATTAAACAAGAATTACTAGATAGTGGAATAAGTGAAGAAAATTGCATATTTATTGACTTAGATAGTAGAAAATATAATAAGATTAAAACTGATCAAGATTTAGAAGATTTATTAGAATCATATTCTAACATTCGTGGTACAAAATATATTTTTATTGATGAAATACAAAACATTAAAAATTTTGAAGAGGTTATAAATGCCTTTAGAACTGATGGTGAATATTCAATTTTCATAACAGGATCTAATTCTTATTTATTAAGTGGAGAACTTGTAACTAAACTTACAGGTAGATATATTGAGTTTGAAATTTTCACTTTATCATTTTATGAATATATCGAAATGAAAAAATATTATAATAAACAAGTTGATTCTAATATTATTAACGAACTAAATAATTATATTATTGAAGGCGGTTTTCCAAAAACAATTCAATATGATTCAATTATTGATAAAAGATCCTATACTAATGCAGTTGTTGAAGAAATATTTGAAAAAGATATTAAGAAAAGAGTAAAGGTTAGAACTGTTGAAACATTTAATTTAGTTAAAAACTTTATAATCAATAATTATGGTCAAACTATGAGTGTTTTAAGTATACAAAAAGGGTTAGAAAATGTAGGCATAAAGGTGAGAAGAGAAACAATAACTAAATATATTGATATACTTGTTAGTGCTAAAATAATTTATCAATGTGATAGATTTGATATGAAAAGTAAGCGAGCATTAAAAGGAGAAAAAAAGTATTATTTAGCAGATTCATCATTTTATTATGCGATAAATACAGATAATAGAATAAACTATGGTCCTGCATTAGAAAATGTAATCTATACATATGCTAGAAGTAAAAAATATACAGTTAGCGTTGGTAGAATAGGTTTATTAGAATGTGATTTTATCTTGAGGGATGATTACCTAAACTATTCATATATACAAATTGCTTATACTATTTTAGAAAGTAAAAAAACGGAAGATAGAGAATATAGTTCATTAGAGCTAATAAAGGATAATTATCCAAAATACGTTTTAACAACAGATTTTTTAATCCAAAAGCGTAACGGAATTGTTCATGCTAATATAGCGAGCTTTATTAATAATAATTTAATGTTTTAATAGTTAGTTTCTTAAATATGATTATGGCGATATATTAGAATATCTCGGATTGAATAAATAATGAAGATTAGCTTAACAGCTAGTCTTTTTCTTTTAATAAAATCAAAATTAAGAAAAGATTGAAACTGATACTGTAGAACATACTTACATTTTATCAAGATACTTTATGATATTCACGATTTAGATAATCTTACAAGACAAGATATTTGCTTATTAATTAATAAAATAATTGTTCACCCTAAAATAAAAAAAAGAAAAATCTATCTTACATAATATTGAAATCTATTACAATTTCATTGGTAAGATAGATTAATCTAATTAATTACCTCATTTAAATGAGCTAATTTACTCCTTTTTCATTCTTTAGTATAGATTTATTCTTGTTCTTTTTTTTCTTTTAAGATATTTTCTAAAGCAATACCAGGATTTGTCATATTGCTTTCGTCTAAAACCATATTGATAATTTCTTCACTTAAAATATGGTGGTCTAATAAAACCTGTTTAATTGTTTTTTCACTACTAATTGCCTCATTGACTACGTTGCATGCTTCTTCATGGCCTAAATGTGGTGATAAAGCAGTGATTAAGTAGATACTATTGTCTGTTTTATATTTCGTAGTATTTGCAATCAGTCCACTAATTGCAAGATTATGAAAGGTTCTAGTTGCTCTTCTAAGAGTAGTAATTTGTTCAAAAAGGCTCATTAAAATAATAGGTCCAAAAACATTGAGTTCAAGTTGACCAGCTTCAATAGCCTTCGTGATTGTGACATCAAGACCGATCACATAAAAGCAAACTTGGTTGACCATTTCAGGAACAACGGGATTATATTTACCAGGCATAATAGAAGAGCCAGGTTGAACATGAGGGAGAGTAATTTCACTAAAGCCATTGCTACCAGAACTTGCCATCAGGCGTAAATCACTAGCAGTTTTAGATAAATTTAAAGCGAGTAATTTTAAGGTGCTACTAGCTTGACCAAAAGTATCAAAATTACGTGTGGCATCAATTAAATCTTTAGCTGGTTTAATTTGTTCACCAGAAAATTTATTCAAGTAATAAATCACTTTTTTACGATACTTTTCATTTGCGTTAAGACTAGTACCGATTGCGGTAGCACCCATATTCACCTCAAGCAAAGCCTCAATTGCTACATCAATTCTTTTCATATCACGATTTAAAGCACTAGCATAAGCGCTAAACTCTTGACCTAACCTAAGGGGTAAAGCTTCTTGTAGATGCGTTCTACCCATTTTAATCACATCTTTAAATTCAGTGGCTTTATTCAAATAAGCATTATAAAGTTTTTTGAGTTCTACTTGTAGTTTTTTAAGTTGTTTGACAATAGCAATTTTACCCGCTGTTTGAATCACATCGTTAGTTGATTGGCCAAAGTTTACATGATCATTGGGATGAACAAAATCATATACACCCTTTTTTCCACCAAGAAGTTCATTTGCACGATTTGCAATTACTTCGTTAGCGTTCATATTCATACTGGTTCCGGCTCCACCTTGAATTAAGTCGGTTACAAATTGTCCATGAAGTCGCCCATTTAAAATTTCATCACAAGCAAGCATAATCGCTTTACCTACTTTTTCATCAATGTTCAAAGCATCAACATTGGCTTTAGCAGCTGCTTTTTTAACAATTGCCAAAGCTTTTATCATTTGTCTACAAATGCCACGTTTTGTAATTTCAAAATTTTCTTTTCCACGCAAAGTCTCAATACCATAGTAGGCTTCAGCCGGAACTTGACGCTGTCCTAAAAGATCTTTTTCTATTCGATATCTCATAGCTTCTCCCTTCTTTTAATTGATAATTTAAAACCATGATATATGATATCATAAAATTTAAAAAAATTCAATCATATTTAATTATATTTTCTAATATTTTCGCATAAATTGTAACAAAGGTGATAAATTTGAAATTAGAAATCGAAGGAACTACTGCACTAAGAGGCAAAATTAGTATCAGTGGTTCAAAAAATGCAACGCTACCTTTGATGGTTTGTAGTATCTTAACCGATGATTTGCTTATTCTTAACAATGTACCCAATATTAGTGATGTTTTGATGCTTGCTAATTTGTTAAAACAAGTTGGGGTTGAGGTAATTTATTTAGAAGATAAAAAACGAATGTATTTGAAACGAAATAAAATTCAAATAAACTTGCAATCAGAAGATGTACATAAAATTAGGGCATCTTATTATATTATGGGAGCACTTGTAGCTTGTCGAAAAAATTTTAAAACAAGTTATCCTGGAGGATGTTCTTTTACCAAAAGACCGATTGATTATCATATTGAAGCATTTAAAAGTGTGGGTTATAAAATTACAGAAAATAACAATTGGCTTATTTTTAAAAAGAAAAAAATTAACAATAAAAACCATAGTTTTCGACTTTTTCAAAAATCAGTTGGAGCAACCATTAATATTATATATATATCGGTAATTAGAAAAGCATCAACAATAATTAAGAATCCTTCACTAGAACCAGAAGTACTTCAAGTTATTCATTTATTAAATAAAATGGGTGCGAAAATTACAATTTTAGATAATGATACGATTGAAATTGTTGGTGTCAAAAAATTAAATGGTGCGTATTTTACTATTATGAGTGATCGAATTGAGGCTGGTAGTTATATGCTTTTAGCAGCAGCTGTTGATAAAAGTGATATGAAGATTGAAAATGTCTATTTGCCTCATTTGCGTGAAGTAATCAAGACCCTTCAACAATTAGGGGTTAACGTACGGGAAAATAAAAATAGTATTGAAATTAAAAAAGATTTTCCGCTTAAAGGAATTCAAAAAAAGATTTCTTTCTATCCCTCTTTTCCAACCGACCTACAACAAATTTTAACAGTTGTATGTACGAAAGCGATTACTCCTTCTATTATTATGGATACAATTTATCCTAAAAGGGTTTCACATGTTGCAGAAATCGTAAAAGCAAAGGGGAATGTTGAGGTTATTCATGATAAGATATATATATATTCTTCTGCTTTAGAGGCAACGAATATCTATGCACATGACTTAAGATGTGGTTTTGCTTGTATTGTGATTGGAGCAATTGCGAAAGGATGTACAACAATTGATCATGTTGAGGTTATTTTAAGAGGCTATGAAGATTTAATCAATAAATTAAAGGCTTTAGGATTAACAATAAAGATAATGTAAAACTACTTGTAAATTAAGAAACATTATGATATAATTATACGAACAAAGGAGGTTTCGTATGAGTGAATCACTAATCACAACTTTAAAAATTATTCTCATCGTTTTTGATGTTCTCATCATATTATCCATTATATGTTATGCTTTTAAGGGCTTTCGTAAAGGATTGATTCATACTTCGTTGGTTTTAGCGAGTAGGATTTTACCTTTATTGCTTATCTTACTTTTTATAAAACCCATTGGGAAGATAATTATTCATGCACATATTCCTTATGATGAAGAAGTATTGACCGAAGAAGTATCTATTAGTGGTATTGTGAAAACCGAAATTGCTAACAATTATTTTGATGGCAATCTTGATGAATTAATACAAACCAAACTTGACCTTTTAATTGATGACTTTTTGATATCAATGGTCGGAATTGTCTTATATATTGTTTTTGCCATTTTTGTTTTTTTAATTCTTTCCCCTCTAATAAGATTAATTTTTCGTTTGACACTTCCTTTTGCCAAAGCCAAAGAACATCATCTTTTAAGCCGTATTTTAGGAGGATGTCTTGGTGTTTGTTCTTATTTCGTTTTATTTGTAGTTTTGATATTGCCGGTTTATGGAGCATTAGAAACCGGTAAAGTGATTATAAATGAAGCCGCAACATATGATGCTAATTTAAATGAAACAAAAGAGGTTGTCAATAGCATTACAGATAGTTCTGTAACCTTAAAGTTAACATCTCATTTAGGAAAGACCAAAGAAGGTAAATTTGGACTTGGTGCCAAATATTTTGGTCAAAATCTATCCATCAAAACAGAATATGGAAAAATAAATATAATTAAAGAATTAGATGCCATTGGTGCTTATCTACCAAGGGCGATTGAATTGTTTCAAAATTTTACGAAAGAGGATAGGGACATCAACTATATGGTTGATGAGTTAAATGAGGAGGATATAAATAGCATCATAGCTTATCTTGCTAAAAGTAAAATAATTAAAGTTGCATATCCAACCTTAATGAATATTTTAAAAGTAAAAGAGGAGCATATTGATTTAATTAAAAGAAGTAATCTGAATTATGATGAATTAATAACAATTGACATTAATCAAGATTTAGAACAATCTCAAGCTTTTTTTGTGGCAGTTTTAAAAATTGCTAAAGAAATCGATTTGAACAATGTAAGTATAGAAGCAATTTTAACTAATCAAAATATTAAATTGAATATATCTAATGCTTTAGATGAAGGGTTTAATTTGGAAATATCTGAAAAAGGTTTATCTAAAATTTTAATCTGTTATTTAGATGATTTGTTAAAAGAAAATAATTTTGAACATTTAATGGGTCTAATCGATATAGATTATTTAAAAAATGATTTAGCAGATGATTTTTTAACATTAGCAGATATATATACAACTCTTGATGAAAATGGGGTTATAGCTTATTTTGCTAATGAAAATCCCAATTTGAGTATTACAGATGAATTGAGAACAAAATTAAATCATGCTATTGATCAGTTATTTGGCCTAAAGTTATTAGAAAATCAAGAAAAGAAATTGGTTCAAACCGCCTTTATGTTTACAGACTATGATCAAGAAAAACTAAATCAAATGCTAAATGAAAATATTGATTGGCATCAAGAAGTGGATAGTGTCGCAAAAATGGCGGTAAGTGTTTTAGAATTGATCATTGAGGCTAAATTGAATCAAGATGATATGACAGCGATGTTAGAAAATAATCATATTGTTGATATTTTAACGGATGTAATTGATGAAACGTTTAAGATGCAACTTTCAGAAAAATATTTTGTTCCCCTTGTTATTCAATATTTAGAGGATTATTTAAATAATCATAATTTAAGTGAATTTGTTGGTATAATCACTCCTGACTATTTGCAACACTTTTTCACTAGTGATTTTCATTTATTAGTGAACAATTATAAAACAATAAAGGAATTAAAAATAGTAGAGTATTTTCAAAACAAAGAAGAAAATAGAATAGAGGTTACTCCTGAATTTGAATTGAAGTTACAAGAAGCAATCAATGGTATATTATCTATGAAATTAGTTGAAAATCATGAAAATATATTTATTAAAAAAATTTTCTCATTTATGCCAGAAGAAATAAATATTAATGTTGAGGAAATGTTGAAAGAAGATATAGATTGGCAAGTAGAATTGCATAGTTTAGGAACAACTTTAAAAGAGGCAATGGTATTTATTATTGATACTGATTTGAATCCAGATGAGTTATCGGTTTTGTTAGATAATCAAAAAGCTAGAACTAGATTGCCAATTTTAATGGAACAAATTTTTCAATTACAAATATCGGAAAAATATCTTGCTCCAATTGTGATAGATTATCTTGAAAAAATGTTTGTGAATACAAGTTTTGATGAAATGGTAAATTATATTACACCAAGTTATTTAAAAAATGAGTTTACTAAAGATATTGATACTATTTTTGATATCTATGATTTATCAAAAGAATTAAAATTAGAAGAGCATTTTGATAGTACAAATCAGTATCAACTAGACTTAAATGTTGAAGCAAATGAAATGAAATTTAGAGATTTTGTAAATAAAATTTTATCTCTTCGATTGATTTGTTCTCATGAAAAAGAATTGATCACAAAAATTTTGGAACTTACTAAAATGGATCAAATCATATCATTTGATGCTTCGTCTCTTGATGCAGTAGATTGGGAAAGCGAAAGAGCAAATTTAGTTGATATCAGTGTTGAGTTAGTAAAGTTAAGTAATATTGATCATGTCTTTTCTGATAATTACTTAGAGGCTAGCAATTATTTAGAAATTTCTAATCAGTTTGCTGCAACCTTTGATGCTTTAGTTCAATCTCAAGTAACTAGTGAATATGCTTTCCAAATTATAACAGAGATGTTAAAATCTACAGGATATCAGGTTCAACTATCAGATGATGATAAACAGACCATTATTGAGAATACTGCCGTTTGGGAATTTGAAATTTTAACAAAAGTATCTAAAAAAGGTTTAGCATTATTTGCAGAAGATGAAGAGGGTAATATTGATTTTGAAAAAATACAAGGCGAAGAGATAACCTCTTTGATGCTACTTGCAAGCGATGGTGTAATTGCTTCTAAGTTATGTGGTGCAATTTTAAATGATATGCTTGGTGTAAATGGGTTAAATATGCTACCAGTAGATGAAAGTACGAATCTACCATTATATGATTTTACACTACCTACAACTTTAAAAACCCAAGCAATTAGTATCGGTACAACTTTTAATTTAGCTAAGAATATAAAGAATTTAGATATCGATCATATGACTACAAACGATATTGACGAGTTAAAACAAAATATTGAGGCCTTTGATAGGAATGATATGGATTATAACTTTGTTGAAGATGTTTTCAATACCATTATAAGTGGTAATACGAGTATGAAGATAGATGATACTACAAATTGGCAAGAAGAAGCAAGTACCATCACTTCAGTTTTAGAGGCTTATCAAAATACCTCGGATAAAGAAAATTTTAATATTCAAGATGATGAATCTTTAAGTAATATGGTTAATAATTCAGAACTTGCTAAAACATTTTTAGAATATTTAGGATTGATCAAATAAAAAAAGAGTCTCTTAATTTTATTTAAGAGACTTTTAATTATATAAAATTAAATAATTAGAGATAAAAATTAAATAAATTTCTAACTGAAAAATTCCTATTTATTATCCAATTAAATAATTGAATAATATTTCAAAAAATACAATATAATGTATAGATTGAAAACAAATATAAAGAAAAAAACATGAATTAGACAAAAACGCTTGCAAAAAAATCAAAAATTTGATAAAATAAGTAGGTAAAGTCATGAAATAAAGAGGTGAAAAAATGATGGATTTTAATCTAATCTTACTACTTGCCGGATTGGGATTGCTGGTGGTGGTAATATTATATGCATTATGGGGCTTTCTAGGTGGATTAAAGAGAGAACTATCATGCATCGCTGTTTTCATAGTTTTACTAGTCTTATCTTGGCTTGTATTTGGGGATTCCGCAACACTTTTGAATGCGAAGGCAGGTCAACAAGTGGCAGAATTTCTGGGTATTCAAGATGGATCGATATCTACTGTTTGGGATGCTGTTTTAGTATATGCAAGAGCACAGATTCCCAATGGTGAGGTTTTACTAGTAGAAGGAAAGGAAACATACGCTCTTTTCTATAGCATTGCTTCAACAGTATGCCATGCGATTGGTTTGCTAGTTGGTACCATAGCAGTTCTAGTGATTTGTCCAATTATTCGTTTGATAACTCATATTGTTGGATTGATTATGAGAGCAGTTAAAAAGAGTAAAGCTAAGAAAAATTCTACTGCGATAACAACTGAAGAGAAAGAAGAACAAAAAGCAGTAGTTGTAATTCCAAGCACAGAAGAAGGCGAAGAAGCAGTTTTAACTAAAGATGAAAACTTTATTGAAAAAAAACCTGCTGGCAAAAGACGTCTATGGGGTGCACTTGCTGGGGCATTGAAGGGTGTCTTTGTTGTGATTATGGTTTGTGCTCCACTTTCTGGTTTATCTTCAGTGATAAATAGTGCTAGTCCTGAAACACAAAAATTATTAAAAGATGTCATAAATGGTGATGCTAAAGTTCAAGTAGCTGAATCATCTGATGATCCAATCGAAATGGTTTTTGAATTTGCTAAAGAATATGAAAATAGTGCGCTTGGTAAATTTGCAAATGGTTCAAGATTCTTCTTTGGTAAATCTTTTAGTGAACAAATGTTTGATGGTTTGTTTAAAATGGAAACTAAAAATCAGACGATTTATTTAAGTGATGAGTTAATCACTTTTATTGAGGCTATAAACGCTTTAGATGGAAAGGTTAATTTTAATCAAGTAAATAGAACGGAATTTAGAACCGCTTTAGAAGCACTAAAGAGTTCAAAACTTATGGCTGAGTTGATGCCGGTTGGTATTGAATATGTCTATGAAATTGAAGAATTCAATCAGTTATTAGTAGAATCTGGTGAAACAGATGCTTTCTTAGATTTAAGATATAACAATTGGAAACGGGATATGAAATTAGTATTAGATGCGGTAAAAGAAGCATATGATCTAAATTTATTCCCATTTGAAGAGTTCAATTATTTAACAATGAATTCTAAAGAATTGAATGATGTTACAACCTTATTGAGCCGAACAGAATTGTTATCTGATGCGTTACCAATTGGTCTTGAAATCGTATTTAGTTTAGAAGCAGTCCAAAAACAAATTGGTAAAATTGATGTTCCTGATTTACAAGATGTCAATATGGAACAAGAGTTGGATATGATTGTTTCTATTTATGACAAATTTAAAGATTATGGCATTGAAAGTTTTGAAGGCTTTGATGGAAATGAATTTTTGAAGACAGTATTGAATGATGAAAACCAAACGAATGTGTTATTTGATATTGTACAGAAAGTTTTAGATTTACAACTTGTCGATAAACTTGCAATTCCTGCAGTCTTTGGATATGCAAAAACAAATGAGCAATTTGCGTCTTTACTTGAGGATTCTGGTGAAACTGACAATTTTATGGCACTAGCAGACACGTTAACAGTTGATGATTTATCAATATATGTTGATGCTGTGAAGATTGCTTTAGAATTAGTTGATGTAACAAATTTCCCATCCATTGGTATTGATTATTTCCATTTTAATCCTAACCTTTTAGATGAAGTTATTTTAAAATTATTTTCAACTAGTAAAACGAACCAAGTTTTATCAGTTGGTGTTCCAATTGCTCTTTCAGTAGATGCAATTAAACAAGTAATGGAAGATGCTTTAACAGATGTTCGTTTTGATGGTATAGACTGGGAAAGTGAATGTATCCTTATAGTAAATATCTACCGAGAATTTTTAAAATTGGAATTTGAATCTGTAGATGATTTTGCTGGAGACAAAATTGATTTATTACAAACTCTTTTAGAAGATGAAGGAAAATACAATGCAACTCTTTCTATTTTATTAAAATTAGTAGATGCACAATTGTACAATCGTGCAGGAGTTCCTTCTATGCAATATTTCTTAGATAAGCTTATTGATGAAAACTATCAAGAATTTAGTGATATTATTGGTTTAGATGGAATAAGTGTCGAACAGTGGAAAGCTGACCTTCAAAATATATTAGAATCTGCAAAATTAATCAATGAATTGCATGTATTAGATAATTTAAATCCATTTGATTATACAAAGTTAGATATTGCCTCAGATGAGGGTGTGGAAAAAATTAAAGTATTGATTCAAAATATTTTTGATCTTCATCTTCTTGGTAATGATGAATTGAAAACAAAATTATTAGTTGCTTCTATTCGTCAATTTAATTGGGCGATTTTACCGGAAAATTTTGCAATGGATTCAATTGTTTGGGACAATGAGGAAAGTGTTTTATTACAACTTGTTGATATCTATAAAAATATTAATGATTTAGATGGCTTTGATATTTTTGATATAAATAATACAAAATGGGTTGATTTACTTGAAAATGAAGAATTCTTAGACTATGTTATTAGTGCTTTAGAATCCGCTGTTGATTCAAGTATTGTACTAGAATTATTACCAGGCTTATTAGATAAATATGTATTACCAAGACTTGATGAAATTGAAAGTGTTGACGATGAAACATTATTTAGTGACATTTTATCGAAAGTGCCATCTGAAGAACTAGTTAATGAAATTATCAAATTGATTGATGTTGTAAAAGCCGCTGTTGAGATTCATTTGTTAGATTCCGCAAATAATATTGACGCAATTGATTTTGCCAATACAGATGCTTTAAAAACGATTGTCAGTGGTATTTTTGATTCTACACTTATTCAAGGTTACGAAGGTAGAATTCTTAGAATTATTTTAAAGGCGACAAATCTTTTAGATATACCAAAAGATTCAGCTGTGTATGAGCAACTTGTTTCCATTGATTATAGTGGGGAAAAGGATGTTTTGATTCAATTTATTGATGCGATAGAGCCAGTTTTAAAAGACCCTAATTTTAAACTTACAAATGAAGAAGGTAAATTCAATTTAGATTTGGTATTCTGGGCAGAAGATCAAAATGCGAATACCCTTTTAGAAGGAATTAAGATTTTATTTGGTAGTTATCCTGATAATGAAGAAGTAGGTTCTAAATTAATTGAAGCCTTATTACCAAGTATTTATGATACATTTATTGAAGGTAAGGATTTAATTCCTGAGGAATTTAAAGATATCATTGCCGAATTAGATGTTACAAATGCAAGTGGAGAGTTGCTAGTAAGAGATATTCGCCGTTTAATTTTTGTGGCAGAGCAACTCATTGAAATGGATGCACATACGTTATTAAACAATGGCGATATGTTTATCAGTACTCCTGAGGCAGTAAATGCTATTCATCGTATTCTTGATGCTTTACATGATATCGAATTGATTAAAGGTCACGAATCTCAAACGCTTGCATGGGGTGTAAATTATCTTGCTAATAAATTAGAAATTAATGTGGATGAAGTAACTGATGAATTTAATGATGTAAATTGGTTAGAACAAAATGAAGTGTATAAAGAAATTTTTGCTGATATAGCAACGTTATTGAGAAATAATGAAATCTTAACATACAACGAACTTCTTGAATTTATTAGGAATAAAGAGTACAATACATCAAAATTCATAACAGATCAAAATGTAAATGATGTATTAGATATCTTAGATCGACTTGTAGATGTTGAGGTAATTGATGCAATCGTACCACTTGCTGTAAAATATGGTATTACTGTTTTAGATAATAAGAGTGGAATTGCTGCGGATTATATCAATGATTTTACAAGCGAGGAGTTAAATCATGATTTCCATAAATTGATTGAAATTGCTCATAAATTAGTTGATGATTTAGATATCGTTACGTATTATATTCATCAATTTGATGGTGATTTACCACTACCAAATGAAGAGGTTGTTAGATTATTAGTGGATGATGTATTTGAACTGAATATAGTAATACATGCTGATGGAAAACTTGCAACTTTAATTTATGATGAAATTGTTAAAAGAGTGTTAAAAGATGATCAAAAATTAATTGTTAGTGCGGATGATTTTGCTTTTGATACAATTGATTGGGCAAGCGAAAAAGAAATTATTAGAGAATTTATTTCAATTGGTTATGATTTCTTAGAAGTAAATAACATTCAAAATATGGCATCTGTTCAACAATTGATTAAAGAAAAATTGTATGCTTCACCAGCAATTTTAAGAGATGAAACGGGTTATGTTTTATCTGATGCAATCAGAGTACTACAAAATTCTCAACTTGTAGAAAATGTGATTGAGAAATTATATAATTATGGTATTGATTTCTTGGCAAATAGTGGAAAAGTGAATCTTCCAATCCCAATTGATTATCTAAGTGGTATGCCAAAAGATAAATTAATGGAAGATCTTGGTCATGTTGCAAACATTTTAGATAAAGCTGTAGAATTTGGTCTAATGGAATATTTTGCAGATAATGATATTCGTGGTCTTAATTTAGAACTTGTTGCGCAAATGGTTGAAGATTTGTATACGTTAAATATTGTAAAAGATCATGACTTAGAATTATTAGGAAATATTTATAATTATGGATTAAAATATTTAGAAGATCAAACAAATGGTACATTTATACTAACACAAACCCAAATTGATCAAATTGATGGTGAACAAGAATTTGTTGCATTAGCTAATGTTGTAAGATCACTTCAAGCAGTAATTGATACAGGTAGTATACATTCATTAGGCGATGTAATGAACTTTATCAATAATAAGACATATAAGACCAAAGAATTTTATGCGAAAAATGTATATCACGCCATCATTGATGTTGTAAATTGTGCAACCGATTTACAATTATTAGAATTAATTACACCTCAACTTATAAATCATGCGAAAGTCTTTGGTGAAACAAAGAATTTAGATTTATCATTCTTACAAACAGATGAATATACTGCAAGTTTATTTATTGATGATGTTAGAACTATATTAGATATGGCTAAGATTGGTTATGATTTTGGTATTATCGATTATGTATTTGATCGTACTTTATACACGATTGAATCTGAAGCGTTATGCAATATGTTAGATTTCGTTCCATCACTTCATATTGCGAATATGTATCTTGATGAATTGCTCTATCAAGGAGTTAGATACGGATTAGATAAGGCAAACATAGCTATCACTGTTACTAAAGAAGATTTCGCAAATATTGCTTTAGCTACTGAAATTTCTGCGTTAAAAGAGGTAGTTAGAGCAACCAAAGAATTACTTGATGAAAAAGACATCATTACTTTAAATGATGTGAAAACATTCTTTAACGATAAAGAGTATAACAAAGAGGCCTTTTATGATGTTGCAACAGGAACCATTTTAGAAAAGGTTGTTACTGCTGCTGCTGATTTACAAACAGTTCAAGTATTATTACCAAAAGCGTTAAATTATGGTGTAGATAAAGTTACTCAAGTTGATCTTGGTTTCTTAAAGGATGAATTTAGTAAAGAAGAACTTGCCGCTGATTTAAAAGTATTAGCACGATGCATCGTTCCTGCTATACAAGCGGAACTAGTTGGTCTTGCTTTTGGCAAAGATTTCAATGATTTAGTATTACATTTTGAAATATATCCAGAAATGTTAGATGTTATGCAAGATATGTATATCTTGAATAAGAAATATGCTCAATTTGCTGCTCTTGGAATAAATGAAACTTTAAAAGCGATAAAAATTGATAAGAGTGTAAAAGCAAGTGAATTTGAAGGTATTACCTTTAAACAAGAACTTTCTTCTTTAAAAGAAGTAGTAAGCGGTATAGAAATGTTAGCATCCTCTAAAGGCTATCATACAATTGGTGGTGTTCGTGATGCTATAAATGCCAAAGTATATCAAACTGTAGCATTCTATGATACTGAAGTGGGTGCATCTTTAGAAAAAATATTAGATTATGCTGCTGATTTACAAACAGTTCAAGTATTATTACCAAAAGCGTTAAATTATGGTGTAGATAAAGTCACTCAAGTTGATCTTAGTTTCTTAAAGAATGAATTTAGTAAAGAAGAACTTGCTGAGGATGTAAAAGCTTTTGCAAAACTTGTAACACCTTTAATTGAAGCTGAGTTTGTTAAAGTTTTATTCAAAGGTAATCTTGATGAAGTCACACTACATTATGATATATATCAAGAAATGTTAGATGGCATTCAAAATATGAATATTTTGAATAAGAAGTATGCGAACTTTATTGTTATGGCAACAAATTATGGTCTTGATAAAGTAAATTCAAAACAAGAAGTAACAACTGATATGTTTGATGGCATTCAATTTGCTAATGAAGTCACAATGCTTAAAGATGTTGTCTCATCTATTGCTCAGTTAACAGATGGTCTAAATGCTTATACAATTGGTAGCGTAAAAGATATCTATGATGATGTTGTGAAAAATAAACAATATAAAGATATCAAATACTCTAATCAAGTTGTTGTCAATGATGTATTAAATGTATTGAATCAAGCATTAAATGTTGAGGCTTTACAAGTATTATTACCAACAGCTTCAATTCATGTATCGGAATACTTATTTGAAAAAGGTACGGATATTCGTTTCTTATTTGAAAGTGTTTCTCAAGAAGAATTAGTAGAAGATGCTAAGAATTTAATTTTCACTTTAACTGATTTAGTAGAGTATGGTATGGTAGAGTTTGCTTTACATGATGGTGAAATTGATGTCGCAAATGTTGATGCTATTCAAAATGCTATTGATAAAGTTATCCATCTTCACATCTTAAGTAATAACGAAGAAAGAGCAATTTTTGTCTTATTAGATAAACTTGGTATAGATACAAAAGATATCACTTTAAGCGATGTGAACTGGCAAGAAGAAGTTCTCACTTTACAAAATATTGTAAATGAAGCAAAAGATATTTTAGTAATGGAACAAGCAAATACTATTTCAAAAATTAAAGCGATTGAAGTTAAGAAATTTATTACAATTACTGATGATACGAATGGATATATTGATGTGTTTGCGGAAGTATTGAAAGCTCTTTCTGCTGATCAACTTGTAGAAAGATTATCTCTTCCTGTAGCTAAAAAATATCTTGCTAAATTAGATCCTAAATATGAGGGATTACTTGATATTCATAATATCTATCATAATGGTAACGAATTTAGTGCCGATCTTGCATCTTTAGCCGATATTTTATTAGAAATTAAGAAACTTGATATTTTCACTTTCTTAGTACAATCAGCTGATTATCCATTTAGTGAAATCAATGTAATTGATCAGTTAATTCAACTTGTCTTTAACTTAAATTATTTGAATATTGATTCGAATCGTTTGAATGAAGTGATTAAAGCTGTTGATCCACTTGTTAAGTATGATTTAAGTCAAATTGACGCAACAGGAGTAGATTTAAGAGCTGATGCAGATAAATTTGTTGAAATGTATGATTCTTTAGTTGTCGTATTAACTCATGAAAATTGGCCAATTAAGAATAAAGATGATTTAAAGAATGTATCTGTTCAAAAAGAATTCTTATTATCAACAACAGTTTGGGAAAATATGGTTGATGCTTTATTAAAATGGATGGATACAACTGTTTATGACAAAACAGGTGCCGCAATTGCTGTTCTTGCTTTACCGGCAGTAAAACAATTTGCCCCAACTTATTATGATTTATTGGCATTAGATAGTGTAACAGTTGAGATGATGGCTAATGATTTAGAATTAGCAAGAGGAGTATTAGAAGACTTAAGTGTCCTTGATTTAACTCAGATTGCTAAGAATGGTGAATATTTGACTATGGATGTGAAAACGGTAATCAATCATGTTATTGATGTCGTAGTTGATTCAATGATTTTAGAAGGTCATACCAATCGTCTATTTGAACATCTGATGGATACTTATGTAAATGGTCATCAGATTGCAGGAATTGATGTACCAAATGGTACAATTGTAGCAGAAGGTATTGATTTTGCTTATGATAGAGATGCGTATAAAGGACTTGTTGATGAAGCATTTGCCATTTTTGCAAATGAAAATATCACAACAATTGACCAACTTAAAACTTTTGTAAAAGAAATTCGTCAAAAATCTAAATTTGTTGAGTTTACTTCACAAGATTCTAATTGGCAATCGATGGAAAAAATAGTAAATTATTTAGCAAATATGACTATGGTTGAAGTGAATGGACTCTCAGTAATGAATCATATTGTCAGCCCTCAATTAGATGGTGATTTAGCAACTATAGTTGATTTTAGTCAATATAATAAGTCAGAATTTATGAGTGATATGCATGCGTTAGCCGTATTCATTGCTCAATTAAATGAATTTGGTATTGCATCTGTGATGCGTAATGAAAATATTCATTATGATCAAGCACCATTAGTCAAAGATATGCTTCATACTATTGCAAGTGTAAATTATCTTAAATATAATTTAGATGCTTTGATTGATTTAGTTGATAGTAAGAATGTATTACCAATTCAACTTGAATCCTTAAAGTTAGATGAATTTGATTATCAAGGTGATGTTATATTTATTGGCAATGCTTACGAAGACTTAATTCCATTCCTTACTTCAAGTGATAATACACTTCAAACAAGAAGTGATATTATGAACTTCATTAGAAGTAACTTTGAATTAAGCGATACTTTAAAGGATGCAGTAGTTGCACATAAATATGCATTTGTCGATGCTTATGATGAATTGGTACAAACAACAATGCTTCCATTATTAATGAATGAAGTAGCAAATTATGCAAAGACAAAACTTCCAACACAATATCAAGATGTAATTGATATGATGAAGATTGATGAATTAACCTTTGCTCAAAAGCAACAAGATGTTTTGCAATCCGCAATCATTGCTAGATCACTTGTTGATTTAGGATTAGGTGATGTGATTCGTCATAGAGATTATAACTTTGAGGGTAGTGTGATTTCGACTCTAAATAATAGTTTTGTTGAAATTGAAAAGGTAGATTTAATTACTGATATAATTGATATGTTGTATCCACTTCATATTTTAAGAAATCGTGCTGATTTAGTAGTTGAATTCTTACATGCTTTAGATGTTGATACTACTGAAATTGATTTCAGCCATGTGGATTGGGACTTTGAACTTGTTCAAGTGAAAACTGTAGTGTATAATGGTCTCAAAGCATTATTAGATTATGATATTCAGACGGTTAAAGAAACTAAGAATTATATATCTAACTTTATTCATATGACTGCGAAAGACATGTTAAAAGAATTAAGAGATATATACCATATGATTGATCTAGAGCGTGTCGTTTATGTTGTGGAAGCAATGGATTATTCTAGTGCTTTCGATCAAATCTTTAAACCTCTTTATAATAGATATATATTAAATAGATTACCATCTAGATTAAGCGAACTTGGTGATTTAACAGAGTATAGTGTAACGAATTTAGACGAAGATATGCATTATTTTGCAATTATGGCTCGAGCATTATTTGATATTAAAGAAGTTCCTGGCTCAATTAAAGACAATGCAGAATCATTAGATTGCATTTTGCCAGCACAAAATGCTATTGAAGCATTCTTCTCATTACATTATTTAGATCAAAAACGTCAAGCTATTGTTCACTTTATTGATGATTGGAAACCAAGCCTTGGTCTTGATTCATTAGATTTAACCAATGTTGACTTTAAAGTGGATGGCCACACTATTTCTCAATATGCAAAAGATATTTTGGTTGTCTTAAGTCAAACAAATTACTTGCAGTTAGAAATAACCCAATTAGGTAATACTTATCTGATGAGTTCAGTAGTGGCTTTATATAATGGTCTTGTGGAAACATCATTATTTGATGTAACATCACTTTGGGCTTTTGATACACATATTGAACCAAAACTACAAGATATAGAACAATTAGGTAAATTGACATTTACAGATGAAAGAGTACATAGTATTTTTGTTGAAGTTGGTGAAACATTAGATGCAATGCTTGATATGGGCTTCTTCAGTAATGATGGTGTTGACTTTACGAATAAAGAGAATACTGATCGTTTGTTTGGATTGTTAACAGATATCTTTACACCAAATGATATTACTTTAAAATATATTGATAAATTTAAAGCAAATATGTATGAAATCGGTTATGTAGCCCTTTCATATGAAGGTTTATCTACAACAGATGAATTAAGAGCTATAAGAAATAGTATGAAATCAGTTATGTCATTTATAAGAAATTACGCAAGCGAATTCAAAGATAATTATTCGATTCTTGCTGATGCAACATTACAAGCTGATTTAACAAATTGTATACAAGAGTTGTTTGATTCTCGGATTATAGCACAACTTGGTATGCCATTTATTCATGGTGCAGTCAAGATTTTAACAAAAGATATTGTTACTTTGAATATCTTAGAAAATGTTCAAAATGATGAATTCATTCATGTATTCTTGCCGGATGTATATACCGTAATCAATGCATTAGATCAGTTAGGTATCTTGAATAAAGACTTAAATTATAAAGATGCAGATGCTATTTTAGCACTTGCAAGAAGCATCATTTATGGTGAATCCTTCCAAGAACATGTAGCGGATATCATTCAGTTTGCAATGTGTTTTGTAGGTATTCAAGTGAAAGATGCAGATTTAAGTGATGTAAACTGGGATAGTGAATATATAGCTCTTGAAGGTGCTTTAAATGAAATGAGAGATGTCTTAAAAGATGTTGTTATTTCTAATAAACATACATATTTGAATAACGAATTCTTAAGTGCACTTGCTAATGCAACACCTTACTTTGAAACTTCGAAATTCTTACCAAAAGTTGCTCGTGAGGTTGCTGAATTTGTTGCAAATAGATATTATGGCAATAGATTTGATGCATATATAAATCACTTATTTGATGTTAACTATACAGATGAATATTTGATGAAGGATTATGGGTATGCTGATGACATTTTAAGACTTGTTGTGGCAAGTGATTACTTTGGTAATGGTATCAGCAATGATAATCTTGATCCAGTTGTTGATCTAGTTGATATTTTATTCAGTTTAGAATATGCTAAAGGTATGGAAGCAAGAATTCTTGAAGCTGGATTCAAACGAATGGATTTATTTAAAGATTATGAAGTTGACTTTAATAAAGTAACTGATTGGTCAATTGAAAAAGATGCATTTGTTTTGGCATTAAGAGAACTTGCACAATTCTCGAAGATGATTGCATTAAATGAAATTACACCAGAAATTATGAAAGATGAAGGTGTTCAAAATCAATTTGTTATAGTTGTAGATGCCATGAGTAAATCCATTCTTGGACAACAATTATTACCACAAATATATGCAGAATATATTGAAAATAATCTTGGTGATGAATATGCTGGTATTATTGACTTCAATGATCCAGAATTTACACCTGATATGTGGGCTAGTGAATTTGAAAAATTATTTAAGGGATACAATACATTGGTAAATAATGGCTTTGGTAGTGATAGTGGTTTAACATTATCCTTAGATGAAACGATTGATACAATGGCAATCTTATTTGGCCAAAGAGGAAATAGTGAAGCAGGAATTTATGCAATTGTTAAACATCCTGAAGAATGGGTAAAAAGATTACTAGATAATCATGTTGTAGATTTAAGTAATGGTGCAACTTTAAATATGAGCACGGATCGTGATTGGCTTGAAGAAGCATATGCAATTGTGGATGTTCTTGTCGCAATGAAGAGTTTCACAGATGTAGAACAAGATTTCGATTATAGTCTTGTTTATCACACAACTGATGCTACAAAACTAGAAAATGTATTGGTTGCCACTACAAATTGCGTAGCATTAAGAGGAACAATTATGCAAATCATTGTGAATACGATGAATACAAATCCAAGTATGCAAGAAAAACTTGAAGAAAGTGGTGTGATTGATGCTACATTCTTTGAAGAGTATGCTTTATATGAGGCTGATTCAACTTATTATAATGCGTCATATTGGACAAGTGAAAGGATTCATCAGTTTGCAGTAGGCATTGCTGAAGTAAATGAATTTCTTTCTAATTAAAGAATTTAGGATAGGAAAATATTTTCCTATCCTTTTCTTATAAACAATAAATTAAAAGATTTGACTTTTATAAATATATTTGATATAATATAAAAGGTTAAAAACTTACTATGATTTAAAAGGTAACCAAATCATGGCGGAAGGAGTATAAATTATGCGTAAAGGAATTCATCCAAAATATCAAAAGGTAACTGTTACTTGTGTATCTTGTGGAAATACTTTTGAAACCGGTTCAACAAAAGGCGAAATTCGTGTTGATACTTGTTCAAAATGTCATCCATTTTATACTGGTGAACAAAAATTTGTTCAAGCAGCAGGTCGAATTGATCGCTTTAATAAGCGTGCAAGTCTTGCTAAAAACAATCAAAAGTAAAAAAACAAAAAGTCATAACTTAGTTATGGCTTTTTCTTTTACAAATAGAAAAAAATAAATGATGAATTTTTATGTAAAATAGTAAAAAACAATCTTAAAATATGATATAATAAGAAAAGGTGAACAAATATGCTTGTAACATTTTATCAGGTATCAGTTAAATATTTAGATCAAACAATTTTAGATCAGGTGTCATTTACAATTCATGAAAATGATAAAATAGGTATTGTAGGAGGAAATGGTGCAGGTAAATCAACGTTATTAAAAGCCATTTATTTGGATCATTTTATTGATGATGGAGAAGTTTATAAAAAGAATAATTTAAAAATAGCATATTTAGAACAAGAACCATCTTTTGATAAAGATCAAACAATATTTCACGAAGCTGCAAAATTAGCACAGGTGGAAAATGCGTTTGAGATAAAATCTATGCTGTCTAAATTTGGACTTGATGAATATGATAAGAAAATTCAAATGCTATCAGGTGGTGAAAAAAGAAGATTGGCACTAGCTATTACACTATTGCAACCTTGCGAGTTATTAATTTTAGATGAGCCAACCAATCATTTAGATATTTGGATGATTAATTGGTTAGAAAAATATCTTATGAAGTGGAACAAGGCTTTAGTGCTAGTTACACATGATCGATATTTTTTGGAGCGTATTACAAAAAAGACCCTTGAAATTGAAATGGGTAAGTTATATTTATATGATGCGAATTACTCTTCCTATCTTCTTTTAAAAGAACAAAGAATGGAATCTATGATGGGGACCTTGCGTAAACTAACAGTTCTTCTAAAAAAAGAGGCTGCTTGGGCAAGCCTTAATCCACAAGCACGTTCAACTAAATCAAAAGAACGTTTATTGCGTTTACAGACTTTAGAACAAGAAGTCAATCAACAAAATGATACAATTGGTCAAATAAAGCGAGAAATGGCCTTTTCTTCTAAAGTTTCCAGACTAGGAGGGAAAACAATCAATATAGAAAATGTAACGCAAGAAATGAATGGTAAAATTTTATTTAGTAATTTTTCCTATCATGTTAAACGTTTTGATCGACTTGGTATTGTGGGTAAAAATGGTAGCGGTAAAACAACTTTATTTAAAACTATTTTACAGCAGTTAAAACCAATTAAAGGAACCATTACAATTGGTGAAACAGTTAAGATTGGATATTTAAAACAAGAAGATTTTGAATTTGATTTAGATATGAAAATTATCGATTATATTAGACAATTTGGTGAAGTTGTTCAAACAACAAAGGGTACTATTAGTGCCTCTAATCTACTTGAAGAATTTCTATTTTCAAAAAATCAACAATATATGCGTATTGCCACTTTATCAGGAGGAGAAAAAAGGCGACTTCAACTTCTAGCTATTCTTATGACAAATCCGAATATTTTATTGCTAGATGAACCAACCAATGATTTAGATATATATACTTTAGAAATTCTAGAAAACTATTTAGAAACATTCCGAGGAGCCGTTATTGTTATATCCCATGATCGATATTTTTTGGACAAAGTTGTTGATCATTGTTTTATTTATCAAGATGGTAATATAAAGGAATATACGGGTTGTATTAGTGAGTATATTAAAGAAGCAATTTTAGTAGAAAAGAAAAGTCAAAAACCCAAAGAACATGTAGCAAAACAAATTCCTCGATTTACCTCTTCTGAAAAAAAAGAATTTGATCAAATTGAAGATAAAATTATGGCTTTAGAAAGTCAAATAGAAAGTTTAAATGAACAAATGTTTTCTTCAGGAAGTGATTATGTCAAACTGCTTCATCTTGAAAAAGAAATACAAGATAAGAAGAATCTATTAGACTGTATGTATGAAAGATATGAATATTTAAATAATATAAATGAACAAATTGAAAAATACAAAAAGGAGAAATATCATGAATAAAAAAGAAATACTTACGAAAAAATTGGCAAATCTTGCAGTAAGAGTGGGGGCAAACGTGCAAAAAGATCAAATTGTGGTCATTACATCTGATTTGCACGCTGCTCCACTTGTTAAGTTTATTCAAAAAGAAGCCTATCTTGCAGGAGCCAAAAAAGTCTATGTTGAATGGAATGATGATGAATTAACTAGAAATTATTATACTTACGCAAGTGATGAAACACTTCAAGAAATTCCTGAATGGAATCTTTCTAAGATGAGATATTTTGTTGATCAGCATGCCTGTCGCATTGTAATTGATTCTAAAAATCCTCATGCTATGAAAGGTGTTGATGTCAATAAGATGATGATGGCCAATCGAGCTATTGGTCCTAAAACAGCCTTTTTCCAAAATCATTATAGTTCAAGTAAATCTCAGTGGACAATTGTTGCATATCCTAATGATGAATGGGCTCAAACGGTTTTTCCTAATTTGACGGTAGATGAGGCTTGGGATAAATTATTTGATGCGATTATGTATACATCAAGAATTTCTCTTGATCATGATGAAAAAGAAGAGTGGAAAAATCATACTAAAGATTTAGAAAATCATAGTAAAAAAATGAATGCGTATAATTTTAAAACACTTCATTTTGAAAATAGTTTAGGTACGAATTTAGACATTGAATTGGTTCAGTCGCATATTTGGGCTGGTGGTGGCGAAATGGGAGGCAATGGAGTGTATTTTGTGCCCAATATTCCTACTGAAGAAATTTTTACAATGCCTCATAAAGATAAGGTAAACGGTAAGGTGGTAAGTACGAAACCGTTAAATTATCAAGGAACTCTAATCAAGGATTTCTATTTTATTTTTAAAGATGGTAAGGTTGTAGATTTTGATGCTAAAGAAGGATATGAAGCATTAAAAAGTTTGCTTGACCTTGATGAAGGGTCATCACGTCTTGGCGAAGTGGCTTTGATATCATATGATTCCCCTATTTCTAATTTAAATATTTTATTTAATAATACTTTATTTGATGAAAATGCTTCTTGTCATTTAGCATTAGGAAATGCTTACGCAATGAATGTAGTAAATGGTACAACAATGAAAGAAGAAGAATTAGTCAAACTAGGATATAACGTATCACTCACCCACGTAGATTTTATGTTTGGTAGCAGTGATATGAAAATTACGGGATATACCCATGATGGTAAAGAAATACCAATTTTTGTGAAGGGAAATTTTGTTTTTTAATGAAAGAATTAATAGAGTTTTTGAATCAATCTTATACATGTTATCATGCAATAAAAAATATAGAAACCAAATTACAAAAAAATGGTTTTATTAAATTAATGGAAAAAGATGAGTGGCAATTAGAAAAAGGTCATCAGTATTATATAATTAGAAATTCTTCAAGCATTGTCGCTTTTAAAATTCCACAACAACTAGAAACTGTAGGTTTTCATATTGTGGCTAGTCATAGTGACTCCCCATCTTATAAATTAAAGCCACATCCAACAATAAAAGATATCAAAAATAAGTATACAAAACTAAACACGGAAGGTTATGGTGGTATGATTGCTTATAGTTGGTTTGATAGGCCTTTGGGGATTGCGGGAAGAATATTTGTTGAAAGTGAAAATAAAATTAAAGAAATATTGGTGAATTTAGATGAAACCATTGTGATTCCTAGTTTGGCAATTCATTTCAATCGAACACAAGAGAATAACTTTAACCCTCAAATTGATATGTTGCCACTTCTTGGTAGTAGTGATCAATCATTTGAAGAGGTGCTGTTAAAGTATACAAAGCAAAACAATATTTTATCAACAGATTTATTCTTATATAATAAGGAAGAGGCACAAATAGTAGGAAGTAAGAAGGAATATCTTTTTTCATCAAGATTAGATGATTTAGAATGTGCATATATTTGTGTGGATAGTTTAATTAAAGCAAAGAATCAAAATATAGCAGTTTGTGCGGTTTTAAATAATGAAGAGGTTGGAAGCGTTGCCGCTAACGCAGCGGATTCTTCTTTTGTACAAGATGTCCTTGAACGGATTGCGAGTAGTTTTCAGTTAGATTTTAAAATATTACTTGCTAATTCTCTGTTGGTATCGGCTGATAATGCCCATGCGGTGCATCCTAATCATCCTGAAAAAAGTGATCTGACAAATATGGTGTATATGAATGAGGGCATTGTTATCAAACATCAAGCAGGATTAAAATATACAACGGATGGATTAAGTGAGGCTATTTTTAAAAAAATGTGTAAAGATTTGGGGATTTTGTATCAGGATTATACCAATCGTAGTGATCAAAGGGGTGGGAGTACATTAGGTGCTATTTTACAATCACACATCAGTATCCCAAGTATTGATATTGGTCTAGCCCAACTAGCCATGCATTCGACAGTTGAATTAGCAGGTGTAAAAGATATAGAATATATGTTAAGAGCTTTGATAAAGTATTATGAGTCAAAAGTAATGATTAATGAGGATGAAATAGTTCTTAATTAATCCGTGTTACTTTTTGATAATTTCCTATAAAAAAGTGTGTAGAACTCCTACACACTTTTGTTTTTTAATTATTCAAATATAATAAAATGGAGAAAATGGAAGCAACTATCCCCCATAATACATAGGGTAAAAGAAGAAAAGATGTTTTTTTAGAAAGAAGTAAAGATTCAATTGTTGTAAGTGTAATGGTAAGAAAACTAAGAAGTGTGGTTACATAGCCTAAAAATAAACTTTGTTTAATAAAGAAAAAGTATGGAAAGGTAAAACTAATAACATAATTGATGACAAGAAAAATGATAACTCTAGTAAAATCTTTTTTATTATAATCTTTTCTTTTATCAAAAATACAAACAACAAAAATTCCCATTAAAACATAAATAATACTCCAAACAATAGGAAAAACAATACTAGGTAGTTTAGGACCTTCTAAACTATTGTAAAATTCTAAATCACTTTTGAAAAGGAAAGAAGGTAAAAAATATAAAAAAACTACCAAAACAAATAATAAAATTCTTTTAAACCATTTCATAAAACAAGTACCTCTTAGTATGATTATATGTAAAAAATTTTATTTTATGAAAATATTTAGAAATTTAACTAAAATTCCCATAAAAACGTTTGCATTCATCTTTAATATTCTTAAAAATTATGCTATAATACATATAATACTATATGAAAAGAAGGAGAAGTTATGAATAAAACGACAAAAAAATTAATTTTATTTCTGTTGGTTTTCAATTTTGTATTTGCTTTACTGGGGATGAAAGTAAATGATGTCAAAGCCGAAGGTCTTGAAGTAATAAAAACACATACAGGAAGTGATCTTACATACCGAGGCTCGAGTGAAAAAGTATATAAACTTTCAGAATATAATTATCCTACTAATCAATTAAGAGCAGTTTGGGTAACGGTGTTTGCGGGCGACATTTCAAGATATACAAGTGAAACCCAATTTAAACAAATGATGAACAATGTTTTAGATGATATGGATAAAATGGGTATGAATGCCATCGTTTTTCACGTGCGTACGCATAATAATGCTTTATATCAATCCTCATTAAATCCGCTTGCTAGTTGGTGGAGTGGAGTTGATTTTGATGTTTTTGATCCTCTTGAGTGGTTAATTTATGAGTGTCACCAAAGAGGAATTGAATTTCATGCTTGGTTAAACCCTTACCGAATTTCGGCAGATGGTTCTAACTCGCAATATGCGGCAGAAGCACTCCCAGCAGTTAATCCTGCAAATGATGAAAATAATCTAATTAAAGTTGGAAATAATGTTATTTTTGATCCGGGTATTCCTGAAGTGCGCGATTTTATTGTGGATACATGTATGGAATTAATTGAAAACTATGATGTTGATGCGATTCATTTTGATGATTATTTCTATATTGATGGTGCAGATGATACCTCAACAAGAGAGAAATACAATACGGAAAATCTTTCCATTGGTGATTTTAGAAGAAAACAAGTTGATTTATTTATTGAAGCTTTGTCTAATGAAATTCGTGCCTATAATCAAGAAAATCATAAAGCTATTCAACTTGGAATTTCACCATCAGGAATTTATAGAAATGGTGGTTATCAAAGCGCTCCAACATATGATGCAGATGGAAATTTAACAATGCCTACTTATTCAAATACATCAGGTTTTGCGCATTATGATGATTATTTGTATTCTGATACTTTAAATTGGATTAATCATGAATGGATCGATTATATTATGCCTCAATGCTATTGGGCAATTGAGCATAGTGGGGCTAGTTTTGTAGAGTTGACTAAATGGTGGAGTTGGGCTGTTCGAAATAAAAAAGTTAATTTTTATACAGGTCTTGGTATTTATATGGGAGCGGATCCTAGTACTGATGGTTCTTATAAATATTGGAAATATAACGAAAATGAAATTCAATTACAACTTTTAAATGCTGGTCAGTATCCTGAATTTGATGGTGCTTGTTTTTATAAATATTCATCACTGAAACAAACCTCTAGCAATGTTGTCAATCATGCGGTAAATTTGATTTCTAATGAGTATTGGGCTAAGAAGATTCCTGGTGCAATTAGTAAGTATTATGCCCCTCTTTTAGATGAGGTGGCTCCAACAACAATCAATTATGATGAACAAACAAATACAATTCATTTTAATGAGGTAGAAAATAGTAGGGGGTATATGATTTATAAAGTACCAAAGGGAACGATTCTTGATCAAAATGATATCAATCATATCTATCAATATATTCAAACGACAAGTATTGTGGTTGATGATTTTAACAATTATAATTACTATGTTGCCTCTGTAAATCTTGCTAATGAAACAAGTGAGGCTATCATTGTCAATGCTTCACTCGATCATAGTACCATTATTTCTTTGATTGATAATTTGCCCAATCCTATTACATATGAGGATAAAAGTATAATTGTTCATATTCGTAATTTATATGATAGTTTATCTCTTCAAGAACAACAAAAAGTTACTAATTTCAATCAATTGATAGCAGCAGAAGAAATCATTCAACAATATGAAGAAATAGAAAAACAATTACAAAGTTATATCAATACGCTAGATTTACATATTCAAACAAATAGAGTCATTCCTTTGTCTCAACATATGACTTTACAATATAAAAATATAGAAGATCGTAATCTTTATAATATTGAAACGGGAGTAAAATTAAAGAATTATTTAGCGGTCAAAGAAATACCTTTAATTATAACCCTTACAGAAAATAATCTAAGTGTTAGTAAAGAAATTTTGGTAAACATTGGTTATAGTGCTAAAAATCAAAATGCGTTATTTTACCGAAATGATCCAAGTTCAATGGGACCAGATGACGAGGGTGCATATGAAGAAGGACAAAGTGGATATATTGGTTGGTCTGGGCATACTTTTGTTATTGAAGATTATATGTTATTTATTGCTTTGGGCAATTATCATGAAATTGATGATGCAACCAATATTCAATCATGCAACTGGTCATCTGTAGCAGGTGTATATGTAAATCAAACGAAGAGTAATATATCTTTTTATTTAACTGATGCTTTTGAGAGTAAATCATCTAATAATGATGGTTATATTATTGTGGCTAATAATGAAATTAAGACTTTGGTTCATGGTTTTGATACGAGTAGTGCTATTTTATTAGAGCCTAATGAGGCGATTATTATTGTACGTTATTTAGATACGCTAATTACAGGTTCACCAATGGCGCCTGTTACAAAGTTAAATGTTGGAATGAAGGCTTATATTGATGAGGAAGTTGCATTGACAGATGAGCAAAAAGCGCAAAATATTATCGCTGCAATTGAAAATCTTCCTTTGGATATTACACTGGCAAATGAAACAACAATCAACGATATTAAGAATCAATATGATAGTTTAAGCGATGAGGCAAAACTGCTTGTTACCAATTATCAAAAATTAGAAGAGGCAATATATCAAATAAACCAATTAAAAACACAACTTACCAATAAAAAACAAGAGGCTATCAGTGAATTAAATGATTATTTAAATCTTGACAATTATAGTAGTGTGAATCAAAATTTGATTACTACATATATAAACACGATGATTAGCCAAATCAATGATGTGCAGTCTTTCGATTCAATTGATGAACTTGTTATAGAGGCAAAGCATAAATTAGATGAATTTTTGACAATAGAAGAAGAGTTACTAGCATATAAAGAAGAAAGTATTGAGGATTTAGAAGCTACAATTGATGTATTGCTTTATTCTGAAGAAAATAAGCAAAAGATTCATACTTTGTTAGAAGAAGCAAAAAGTCTCATTTATAATGAGGCTAAAAGTAATGATGAAGTTGATAAAATTGTAGAAGAAGCATTAAAAGATATAGATAATATTTTAACAATTGAAGAAGAAGAAGCATTCCTTCAACAAGTAAAGCAAGAATATATTCAAAAAATTGATGATTTAATTGCTTCTTTCACTGATATTACTGATGCGGAAAGACAAGAATTGATAAAAGATGGTGAAAGTTTTAAAGTCCAGATTCGTAATGCTACTAAACAAAGTGATATTGCATATATTTGGACAAGAGCGCAAGATACAATCCATTTATATTTTGAAAATGTCGAAAAAGCTCGTCAACATGCTATAGATGAAATATATACCTATATTCAACAATTATCATATGGAGAAAAAGAACTCATATATATACAAACTCTTGCAGCAGAACAAGAAGAATTAGTCAATAAAATGGCTTCTATTGAAGAAATTAAAAAAGTTTCAGGTGAATTTATCACTTTAATCAATCAGCTTCATGAAGAATTGGTTGATACAAAAACTACAGTTTGCAAAGAGTTAGATTCTTTAATCAAGTCTTGGTATACAGATAGTCAAAAAGAATATCTAACTGTTATGATTGATGATGCCAAAAATCAAATCATGCTTGCGGGAAATCAAGAAGAAGTAAATATATATAAAGATAGTTGTATACAAGAGGCTACACAATATATTGAACAATTGACCAAGGCTATGGATGAGGCAAAAGAATATTTAAATTCACTCAATGCCGATAAAGCGAATATAAAACAACTGATCTATCAGTATAATCAAGCAATTGCCCAATCTAAAACAACTGAAGAAGTCCAAACGTTAAGGGATGCTTTTGACAAAGCGTATTTAAAATTAATGATTGAAAATATCAAAGAAGATCTCAATCAATTTGTTAGTCATTTGGATTATAATGATAAGGAAAAAGAATTAGTGAAAACTAAAAAAGAAGCCTTATTTATCAGTATTGAAAAATTAAATGATATAAAAGAAGTTGAACTAGAAGTTACTACATTCAAAAACGAAATTCAAAATCATCACCAAGCTTTGTTAGAAGCGATTACTTTGGCAACAAATACTATTCAAAATGCCAATTCATCAACAGATGAGGCAAAAGAGTATTGTGAACAAATTTTAGAAGATATTAAGAAAGCTGGTTCTTTGGCTGAAATTGAAATAATCATGGCAGACTTTGATCAAACATTAACAAATTTGAATAATAAGGCTTCAAATTGTACATGTAATGATGCTTCCTTTATCTATATTTTCTTTTCTATTCTTTTTGCAACTTCTTTAGTTATATTTAGAAAAAAACATTAAAAAATCAAAGGGACTATTGTTATAAATAGTCTCTTTTTTCTTTATGTATGTTGCTTTATTTTTATTCTTTTATACATTTTATGATATAATAACAACGATAAAAGTAAGCATTTTTGGTTATACTGATATATCATAAAAATCAAGTTATTATTTGATTGAAAGGATTTATAATGCGATTAGATAAATACTTAGTAAATTGTTATATAGGAAGTAGAAAAGAAGTAAGAGAAATTATTAAGCAAAAAAGAATTATCGTTAATGGAAAGGTAGTATCTAATAATGAGTATAATATTTTAGAAAAATATGATCAAGTGTTGTTAGATGATAAACCACTTATGTATAAAGAAAATTATTATTTTTTATTAAATAAACCAGCAGGATATGTAACATCGACAACAGATGATACCAATCAGACCGTGATGATGCTTCTTGATACGTTACCTTCAAAATTAGTTCAAAAACTGTTTCCTGTTGGTCGATTAGATAAAGATACGGAAGGTCTTCTTATCATAACAACAGATGGTAAACTGAGTCATTTTGTTACTTCTCCAACAAGCAATATTCAAAAAACCTATTATATTGAATTTGAAGGTGTCCTCAATGATAGGGCTAGCAAGATGATGAAAGAGGGGTTGGTAGATGAAAAAGGTACGCAATTTAAACCTGCCACTTTGTATAATGTGAGTGAAACTAGTTGTTATTTAACAATTAGTGAAGGCAAATACCACCAAGTAAAAAGAATGATGCATCTAGTAGGGGGAGTTGTTACTTATTTGAAAAGGATTAAGATTGCAAATATCGTATTACCAGAAGAACTCAAAATAGGATCATATATAGAAATATCACAACATGATATCTATCAACTTATTCATTTTAATTGTAAAAAGAAAGGATTTTAAAAGATGAAATATATTTTATTTGATTTAGATGGCACCTTATTACCAATGGATCAAGAGGAGTTTACGCAAAATTATTTTAAATATTTAGCCCAAACGCTTAAAAAATATGGATATGATCGTAAACAATTGATTGATGCCATTTGGCAAGGTACAGCCTCGATGATTAAAAATGATGGTTTGCAAACCAATGAAGAAGTTTTTTGGAAAACTTTTGCGAGTATTTTTGGGGATAAAGTTTATCGCGATCAAATTCTTTTTGAGCAATTTTATCAAACCGAATTTAATGAAATAAAACATAGTTGTGGTTTTGATCCAAATGTTCAAATAGTTATTCGGAAACTAAAAGAATTGGGTTACAAACTAGTGGTTGCTACGAATCCTATTTTTCCATCAATTGCGCAAGAAAGTCGCATAAGATGGGCAGGATTAGATGAACATGATTTTGAATTTTACACGACATATGAAAATATGCATTATTGTAAACCCAATCCTAAATATTATTTAGAAATTATTGAAAAACTGAATTGTCAAGCAAGTGATTGTTTAATGGTTGGTAATGATGTATGTGAAGATATGATCGCTAGTAAAATAGGTATGCAAGTTTTTCTTTTGACAAATCATCTTATTAATAAAAACAATTTAGATCTTTCTATTTATCCAAAAGGTGATTTTTTGGATTTATTAAGATATATAGAAAAAAATAAAACATCTATTTGATAGATGTTTTATTTTGTATAAAATATTTTGGATGGTTAAAAATATCAGAAAAAAGATAACTTTCTAAATATTTTTTTACAAATTTATAATTGAATTGTATCTTTTTCTTTTTAATAAGAATTAAAATACGGTCTATTTTAGCATAAAAAAGCATAATATCCTCATTTTTTATATTTGTTGCATTTACTTTTTCAACTGAACCAAAATGGTTTTCCCAAATAATTGTAATTAAATGGTTCATATGTTGTTCTAAATCAAAATGTTTGTGATCGTTGATAATTGCAAGTAATTCTTCATCAAATGTTGATGCTTTTTTTTGATAGGATTGTTTCAATTGTTTTTCCTTTTTAGAAAGAGGAACCGGATCGAAAACTTTATGACTTAAAGGATTGCATCTTAAAATACGATATCCAGTTAAAAAAGAAGCTTTAATGAAATTAAATTTTGTAAAGCATTCCAAACCATAATTAGAACAACTTGGCAGATGTCTACATCGATGTGGTCGATCTTTATCTTTTTGATATAATTGAATGCATTTGATAGCCCATTTATTGAATAGCATATGAATCACCTCTTTTATTATAACAAAAAATAATATTTTTTTATAATAAGTAGCGTATAAATTAGTAAAATTTAACAAAAATAATAATATGTTAAAATACTTTATTATTTTTATTATTATTTTAGTTGTTCTTGATTTAATTTTACTCATTCCAATTGAAGCAAGAATTGTCAAAAGAATAGAAAAACCTTTATTATTAAAAGTTTTAGTTTTCAAAAAAACGATTTTTCAAATGGAATTAAAAAAAAAGGCTAAACCTAAGCAGAAAAGTTCATTTCAATTTAAGATATCATATCTTTTTGAAAATGATTTGAACATTATTTTAAAAGATTTAAAAGAAGAAAACTTCTTTGTTTATCTTCTTTTAGAATTTGCTAAAATTAAAAAGGTAACTTTTATTCCTACTTTTAATAGTTCTGATCCTATTATGATGCCATATTTAGGTTTTTTGGATTGGTTTATTATATCAAATATTAAAAATTATATTGATCATACTTTTCATGTGGTAAAAGATGACTATTATCAAATTGTATTGTTACAAGATGAAAATCAAGGGATTAATTTTGAGGTTTACGCAACTGTAACACTACTAGAAATGCTTTTTGCAATCATCAAGAATTTTAAAGTATTTTTAAAATTATTCAAAAAGAAGGAGAAAAATTATGAATAATATCATTCAGTTATTAGATATTTCAGTTGATAAGATTAAATCAATGGTTGATGTCAATGTTGTAATGGGGAAAATGATGACGTATAATAATGTTTCTGTCATTCCCATTTCTAAAGTCAAATGCGGATTTATCAGTGGTGGTGTTGATCAAAAAGAAAATCAAGAAACGAAGAAAAATCCCTTCGGTGGAGCTAGCGGTGGTACTATGACGCTTACTCCTATTGCTTTTTTGGTTATATTAGAAAATGACGCAAAAGTTCTTCATCTTGATGAGCATTCTCACATTTTAGAAAATTTAATTGATTTAATTCCTGATACTATAAATAAGTTTGCATCTTTGATTAAAAAAGATAATCATGTATAAGGTAAATGGAGAAAAGACTTAGTAAAATGATCCTCATTACTAAGTCTTTTCATTTAGATATATCATAGATTGTTTGACTAAAGTGTTTAAGTAGTGTATAATATGAATAAATAGATAATGAGATTGGAGTATATATGACCAAAGTAGTAGTAATTGGAGCAGGTCCAGCAGGTATTATGGCCTCTATTTGTTTGAAAGAAAAATTAAAGGATAGGATTGAAGTAATCTTATTAGAAAAGAAAAATCAAATTGGTAAAAAGCTTTTAGCAAGTGGAAATGGCAAGTGTAATTTAAGTAGTGCTCAAGTTTTACAAAAACATATCTATAACAACGAGTTTGCAACTCATGTTTTTAGTCAATATTCCAACCAAAATTTAAAGCAAACGTTGTTCAATCTAGGGCTTTTTACTAAAGAAGATTTGCATTTGAGAACCTATCCAATCACAGAATCGGCTAAAACTGTTGTAGAACTTTTTAAGATGCAATTAGAAAGGCATCATGTAAAAGTTTATGAAAATACAGAAGTAATAAAAGTAGAAAAAACAAAGAAACAAACATATCAAATCTATACTACGCATAAGGATAGATTGACCTTGATGTGTGATTATATTATTTTTGCAACAGGAGGAAAATCAACGCCTAAACTTGGCTCAAATGGTGAAGGATATGAACTGTTGTCTACTATGCATATTGATATTACTCCATTAAGACCAGGTTTAGTAGGTTTAATGGTGGAAAAAAAAGCGATTCAAGGGTTAGACGGACTTAGACAAAAGGCAAAAGTGAGTTTATACGAAGGAACCAAAGAAGTATTCTCAGAAGATGGGGAAGTTCAATTTAAAAAAGATGGGTTAAGTGGAATTGTAATAATGAATGCATCTAGTATAATAGCTAGAAGTCAACAAAAATTGACTTTAAAATTAGATTTGTTACCTTTGATTGAAGAAAAAAAATTAAATGAACTTTTAGATAATCTTAAAACAATGAATCGACAAATGAGTATGAAAGAATTAGCCTTTGGCTTTTTGCCAGTGCCACTAGCTCAAAAAATTTTGACAGATTTAGAAAAAGAAAACAAGTTGACAACTAGGACTCTTGCAAGTAGAGTGAAAAATTATTTTGTAAATATTATTGGTGATTATGGGTTTGATGCATCTCAAGTAACAATAGGGGGAGTAAACATTGAAGAAATAACTGAAAAGTTTGAATTAAAAAAAATGATAAATACCTATGCAATTGGGGAGTTATTAGATGTTGATGGTTTGTGTGGTGGTTATAATATTCATTTTGCTATCGCATCGGGTGTAATGGTGGCAAATTCAATTTATGAAAAGGAAATGGGGAAAAATGAAAAAGAAAAATAATCCAAAATTATTAGAAATGACAAAAGTAAAAGTTGATATGATTAATAGAATGGTTGATTTACTTGATGATGCTATTATGAGTTGCTATTATGGTATGATTGATGAAGAAAAGGAAAATACAGCAATAACGAATTATAATAAAGAAAAAGGAAGATTGAATTATTATGAATGTTTACTTGCTGTAATCGATTATTTTTTAAATGATGTTCCTTTAAGGGTTGATGATGATGTAAAAAATAAGATTGATGAATGTTTAGAGGCGTTTAAATTAGATGTAGAAGAAAATGGTATAAATAGTGAAGAAATTAGAAGAGCTTTTTTGCTTTTAGATATTAAAGGTTTTAAAAATTTGAATTTTCCACTAGATTTGATTACACCAGATGCTATCGGCATTTTAATTGCTAATTTAGTAAATGCCTTTTTTAGTAAAACAGATAGCATTGAGATGCTTGATTTTAACTTTGGAGTTGGCAATTTAGCTTATACATTGGTAAACTATAGTGATCCGTTTATTCAATTACTAGGCATTGAAAATCATATGCTTTTTACAAAGGTAGCTGTTGCTAAAGCCAATATGATGACGCAAGATGTGAATATATATTATGAAGATGCTCTTGCATATTTACCATCACACATTGATTTAATTGTCAGTGATCTAGCATGTTATGATTATGAAAATAAGGCCTATCATTCTAGTTTATATGATAAAGGAGTTAGGTATTTTCCTTATCTTGCGATAGAGCATTTTTTGAAAATTCCTAATCAGCATTTTCAAATATATCTCATTGAAAATAACTTTTTTTCTAAATCAGGTAGCAATGAATTTTATCATATGATGGAAAACTATGGTCATATTGATGCTTTAATTACGCTTCCTAGTAGTTTCTTTCAAAATAAAGAGGATGCGAAATCTCTCATTGTTATTTCTAATCGACCATTAAAAGAGGTTGAAACAAATATTTTTATGTTGCCGGAATTATCAGAAAAAGAAAAATTTATTGCTCAAATTGAGGCTATTCAAGCATTTTTACAACAAAGAAAAGGAGAACTAAAATGATTTTTCGAAATGCCAGATTAGAAGACTTAAAATTAATGTGTGAATTATGGAATGAAGTTGTCACAGAAGAATATTTTCTAAAAACCATGTCTGTTGATGCATATGAAGAAAAACTTTTGAATAATCCTGATTTCTCATATGATTCAACTTTTGTTGTTTATGATGAAGAGAATACGCTAATTGCTTTTGCCATTGGATATTTACGAAAGCAATATATAGATAATTTAGAAGTTGCAGGAATTGTAAATGCAATTATTGTAAAAAAAGAATATCGACGTCAAGGCATAGGGTCTAAACTATTAACAAAATTAGAAACGTATTTTAAACATATGGGTAGAAAAAAGATTGCGGTAGCCTATTTTCTTCCCTCTTGTTATGCTTGGTATATTCCGCATACTGATAATCATGATCACCCTTGTGCACCTGGGATTAGAATTAATTCTAATGAATACTTCTTTTATTTACATCGGGGTTATGAACCTTATAATTATCAAGATGCTTTTCATTTAAATCTTGTTGACTATGAAATTAGTGATAAAATTAAAGAAATTCTCAATAATAATGAAAAAGAAGGCATTCAAATTGAAATCTATCAGCCACATAAGCATTATGGGTTAGAGGAGTTTTGTCAAAAATTGAACATTTATGATTTTGAAAAAGTAATTAAAGAAAATTTAGAATTAGAAAAACCATATCCATTTTTGGTAGTTAGCAAAAATAATCAAATTGTAGGATGGACTGGTGCGATGTGGAATGAAGAAAGTGGTCGTGGTCATTTTGATGGTATTGCTATTTTGGAAGAGGTTAGAGGAAAAGGATTAGGACAAGCTTTATTCTCCATGCTTGCATATTATAATAAAATGCATGGTGCTAAATTTATGACTTTTTATACAGGGTTACATAATCATGCTAGATATATATATATGAAAGCTGGTTTCAAAATAGTGATGTCTTATGCTAGTATGGGTAAGACTTTCAAATAAGTAGAAGTAACGGTTGTTTATTTTTATAAACATCCTTGCTTCTTTTTCTTTGAAAGTGTATATTTTAATATCAATCATTCCAATAGATGCATAAACTAAAATGAGTAGGTGAAAGAATGGACAAACAAATAGAAACGCCATTATATCAAATATATTATAAATATCATGGAGTTGTAAAAAAGGTTCAAGTCAAAGATGAATCAAAAAATATTTCTGGAAGTATCAAAGATAGGCCAGCAAGAATGATTATTGAGGATGCTTATCAAAAAGGACTCATTCATCAAGATACAACCATTTGTGAGGTCACAAGTGGCAATATGGGAATTGCTCTTGCAACAATTGCTAAAGATTATGGTAATCCGGTTATTATTTGTATGCCTCAATTTATGAGTCAAGAGCGTAAAGAAATTTTAAATCGTTTAGGAGTAAAATTAATTCTAACCAATTCTTTTGAAGAAGCTTTTCAGATTGCTGAAAAATTAGCGGTTGAACAACAGGTATTTCTTACTAAACAATTTGAAAATCCTAATAATGCCAAAGCGTATATTGCATTTTGTAAAGAATTAGAAAAAAAGACAACTGAATTTCCAGCTGTGATTGCAGGAGTAGGAACAGGAGGAACCATTAACGGAATTGGTCATTATTTGAAAGAAAAATATCAAACGAAAGTGTATGCTTTAGAACCGCTTCAAACCTTAATTTTATCAACTGGCATCAGTCATGGACATCACCGAATAGAAGGTTTATCTGATGGCTTTGTACCAGATTTATATCCAAAAGATATTGTTGATCAAATAATTAGTGTTGATGATAATGATGCAATATGTATGGCCCAAAAATTAAAACAAAAATTAGGACTCAATGTAGGTATTTCCAGTGGTGCTAATTTTATAGGTGCTGTTATGAGTGATGTGGATGGAATCATTACCGTTTTCCCCGATGATGATACGAAATATTATTCTACTGATTTGATGAATGTTGAGTTAAATAGTAAACTAGTAGATGAAATTGAACTTTTATATTTTGAGGTAATTTAAGAAAATAAAAAGCATATTAAACTAAATCAAATAGTTTAATATGCTTTTTTAAATTTAAATAATTTTAACGATTTTGTCAAGGCGTTTATTGATAGCCTCTAATTCTTCTTTAATACTAGGAGTGAGGATTGCTTCTTCGTCTTTAATTCCGGCAATATAATCAATGCTTACATTAAATAGCAATGATAGTTTTATTAAAACACTAATTGTTGGTTCACTGATACCTGATTCATAGCGAGTAAGGGTACGCTCACTAATGTCTAGTTTATCAGCAAGTTCTTTTTTCCCCATATCATGGTCGATACGTAAATCTTTAATTCTTTTATTCCAACTCATATTGCCACCTTTGACCTCTTTTTCTTCATTATACCCTATTTTGTCTATAATTATGCAAAAGCGGACAAAATAGGTATTTTTTAAAAGAAAAAGACAAATTTGTCAATTTGCAAAATACAATAAAAAAACCAAATATATGAGTCATATTAGATAAAATGAAAAAGAATTTACTCTAAATTGACGAATAGTTAAAAAAATGTTATAATACAAAATATATGGTACATAGTAGGTAAAAGATGAATATGCAAAAAGTAATTTTAAAAAAAGATGAAGAACAAAGAATTCAAAATGGTCATCCTTGGATTTTTTCTAATGAAGTTTTCTCAATTGAGGGTAAAATACAATCAGGGAAACTTTGTGATGTTTATACTTATACTGGAACTTTTCTAGGTAGAGGTTTTCTAAATACCGCAAGCAAAATTATGGTAAGAATGTTATCATTTGAAAAAATTGAAATTACAGAAGAATTTTTTGTGGAAAGAATTAATCTAGCAAATGATTTTCGAAAACAAATGGGTTTATCCGATAATTATCGCGTTGTATTTAGTGAGGCTGATGGGCTACCAGGTTTAATTGTAGATAAATACGGAGAGTATTTATCAGTTCAATTTTTATCACTTGGGATGGATATGCATAAGCAGATGATTGTGCATGCTTTAGTAAAAATCTTTTCACCTAAAGGAATAATGGAACGAAGTGATAGTGCTGTTCGAAAAAAAGAGGGATTAGAAGAATACAAAGGTATGATATATCATGCTCCTTTTCAGCCTAAGGTAGTAATTGAAGAAAATGGTGTGCGGTTAATGGTTGATTTGGAAAATGGTCAAAAAACAGGATATTTTTTAGACCAAAAATGGAATAGGGCCGCATTAAAATATTATGTCAAAGATCGCATCGTTCTTGATTGTTTTTCTCATACAGGAAGTTTTGCTATGCATGCTTTGAAATATGGAGCGAAAAAAAGTGTTGCGGTAGACATTAGTCAAAAAGCTTGTGATGATATTTTAACAAATGCCAATCTCAATCATTTTACAAATATTGAAGTTGTGTGTGAAGATGTGTTTGACTTTTTGCGAGATAGTAAAAATCAAAATCAATTTGATGTAATCATACTTGATCCACCCGCATTTACTAAATCAAAAGATACGGTTAAAAAAGCTTATAGTGGGTATAAAGAAATTAATTTAAGTGCGTTAAAAGCAATCAAATCAGGTGGAATTTTATTCACTTTTTCTTGCTCTAATCATATGACACCCGCTTTATTTTTACAGATGTTAGAAGAAGCAAGTTTGGATGCAAAACGAATCGTTCAAATGCTTGATTTTCGTATTCAATCACCCGATCATCCAGTTAGAATTGATAGTGAAGAATCATTATATCTAAAATGTGTCATTTTAAGAGTGTTATAAAAATACGATATATAAAAGGAGGAGCAATTTGGAAATCTATAGCGGTTGTGAAAATACCTTTATTATATGTATGTATCAAAGTCAAAAAGATCATGCTGCTTATGCACAAATGGTTTGTAAAAATAAAATAGATGGTTTTATGATGGTCAAGACGACACCCTTAGAAATGGTTTTATATAATCAAGATGGTAGTTTAGCTTCTATGTGTGGAAATGGTATAAGATGCTTTATTGAATACTGTTATCGTCATCATATTATTCAAGAAGAAGAGAATATGGTTCTCACACCAAGTGGTAGAATAGATACTAAAATAGTAAATCTATCACCATTTATGGTTTACGTAAGAATGAATGAGCCAATCTTCACATATATTGATAATAGAATATATCTTGATGAACCTATTGTTGTGAACAATCATATATATAAAATTAGTCTTGTGCATACTGGTGTGTGGCATGGAATCATTCTTCCTGATGATTTTAAACAAGCATTAGAAGATGCACCTTTGATTAGAAATCTACCACTTTTTAAAGAATATTTAAATTTAGATATTATAATGATTACAAATGATATATATGTTAAAACATATGAAAGAGGCGTCGGTTTTACCAAAGCGTGTGGAACAGGTGTAATGGCAAGTTTTGTAATTTTAGAAAAACTAAAATTATTAACGTGTAATCAAATAGCAGTTCGAACAGATGGTGGCTATATTGAAGCAGGGAGGAATGAAAAAGGGTTATATATTTTAGGTCCATCAAGATATGTAAGTAGTTATAAAGATGGAGAATAAAAGATATGGTAATTTTAGACGTTATTCGTCAAATTCATGATTTTATTTGGGGGATGCCCCTTATTTGTTTAATCATTATAGTTGGTGTATGGCTAACAATAAAATTAAAAGGTCTCCAAGTTACAAAACTTAAGAAGGCCTTTTCTTTTATGTTAAAAGAAGAAGAAGGACAAAAAGGAGAAGTGAGCACTTTTCAGGCTTTGTGCATTTCGATGTCCGCAACTATTGGGACAGGTAATATTACTGCTGTAGCATCAGCTATTACAATTGGAGGTCCAGGAGCGCTACTTTGGATGATTATTACTGCCTTTTTTGGAATGGCTACCAAATATGCGGAAGGTTTTTTGGCGGTTAAATACCGTAAAATTGAAAATGATCGAATAATTGGGGGTCCTTATGCTTATATTGAATATGGATTAGGGGCGAAGTGGAAACCGCTTGCGAAAGCCTTTGCTATCTTCGGTATGTTTGCTTCCATCTTGGGTCTTGGTACTCTTACACAAATTAATGGAATTGTTGATGCTACGCAAAATGTTTTTGATAAGGAAAGTTTACATCTTCTATCAATAGGTAAGATAAATCTATCATGGTGTTCTTTGATTGCGGGAGCGCTGATTGCTATTTTTTCTGCATTAGTGTTAATTGGAGGAGTGAAGAGAATTGGTAGAGTATGTGAATGGATTGTTCCTATTATGGCTCTTACTTATATTGCTATTTGTCTTTTATTGATATGTTGTAATATCAAAGAAATTCCCCTAGCAATACGGTCAATTGTTCAAATGGCCTTTTCTAATCAAGCACTTGCAGGAGGAATTACGGGAATCACAATCAGAAATGTCATTCAACAAGGAGTAGCCAAAGGAATTTTTACCAATGAAGCAGGTCTTGGTAGTGCTCCGATTGCTACGGCGACCGTTAAATCTAACGATCCTATACGGCAAGGGTTAGTTGCTATGACATCAACTTTTTTTGGCACTGTAATCATATGTAGTCTTACAGGACTTTGCGTTGTCCTTACTGGTGCTTGGAAAGAAAACTTAATGGGGATTTCAATTGCTGATTATGCCTTTACCAAAGGGCTTCCTTTTCCTAGTATCGTTTGTTCTTTGTTAATTTTATTGTGTATAATCTGTTTTGCTTTTACGACCATTATTGGTTGGAATCTATATGGAGTAAAGTGTCTGGATTACTTGACTAAGGGAAATGTGAAAATTCAAAAGATTTATAATTGGTTATATATTTTAATGGTCTTTATAGGTGCATTTTTAAAAATAGATTTGATTTGGAATTTGGCGGAAATTATAAATGCCTTAATGGCAATTCCTAACTTAATTGCTATTTTATTTTTAACAAATGATATTGCTAAAGATACTAACCTATATTTTAAATAATGCCATCAATGGATAGAAAAGAACAAGTAACAAAAAAAGAAGCAATAGATATTTGCTTCTTTTTAAATATCAAATAAAATTGATATCAATTTAGTAGTTAGTATGCTTACACCAATTCCAAATAAACTTCCGGTTAAAATTCTTCTTAAGTTATTGCTTTCTATATCGAAAAAATATTGCAAAGATCCATCAATAATAAGTGGCAATATGAAAGTAATACAAATTATCATACTATATATGATGGGAAGAGAAATTATTTTTTTTCGCAAATGTGTTAAATTCAAACATATCATTCCTAAAATATAGAACAATAACATACATGTACAACGCCAACAAAGCGGAAAAACAAAATTTCCTATTGCTAATGCGGAATCTTTATTTCGATTACAAAGAGGAACTTTGCCAATGATAGCAAAAGAAAATTGTAACTCTTTAGGTAGGAAGGATTGGAGTGCAATCATCATAATAATAAAAATACTAAATGATAGAATAATAGAAGATAGAATACATATTTTTTTCTTATTCAATGTAAAATCTTAATTTTAATAGGCTGTTTCTAAATAAGATACAATGATAACCGCATAGCAAATAGAAACAACGATATTAAAAATAACTCCAATCAATGCTCCGATTCCACAAGATTTAGCTTTTCTAGGAGTTTCTCCTTTCCAAACTAAGAAAAGAATGAGTCCAACAATAGGGAAGAAAAAAGAAAGAATTCCAAAACCTACACTAGATGAATCAGCTTTTTGATTATTTGGTGTAGCATTCATATTATTTTGATTATAGTATGAGTAATCACTATTTGTTGTTGTCACTTGACTGCTTTCTTCATTTTCTGGATTTGTTTCTTCAATTTTGTTCCCACATACGGGGCAAAATTTTGCATCATCTTCTAATAATTGATTACAGTGATTGCATTTTTTCATATTTAATCTCCTTTTAAATAAAAATAATTTATTCAATTATATCATAACTATGAATAAAATGCAAGAAAATATAAAAAAAAGTGAAGTTAACAAATTGGGTTAATTTCACTTTTTCATAGTTAGATTTATCGATAACGAACTTTTCCGATTATTAGTATGATAATAATGGCTACAACTATGTAAAATACAGAGCCTATCAATGAGCCCCATCCACAAGATTTTGACTTTAATGGTTTTTTAGTTTGCCAAACTAAATAAAAAATATATCCTAAAATTGGTAGAAAAAAACTTAAAATCCAAAATCCCCAATTTAATTTTTGATCAGAAACTTTTGTCGTTTTAGTTTTTTTATTGTCATCTTGTTTGGCGATTTCTGTTGTTTTGATATTGTTTTCTTCCATAATTAACACCTCTTAATCTAATTATATCATATTTTTTCTAAAATGCAAAACAAATGACAAAAGCGTTTGAATAAATTAGCATAATATTTTTTAAAATTTAGAAGATATGGTAAAATATTGTTAAATAAAATTAGGAGAAAGAATACAATGATTAATTTAAAGAATGATTACTGTTATATTGCACATCCGAGAATAATGGAAAAATTGAATCAAAATCTCGATAATACCTATGTTGGCTATGGATTAGATGAACATACCAAAAAAGCTTCTGATTTAATCAAAAATGTTTTTAAATGTAAAAAAGCAGATGTTCATTTTTTAACTGGTGGTACAATTACAAATAAAATTTTAATTGCACATTGTTTAAAACCATTTGAAGCTGTGATATCGGCGGATAATGGCCATATTCATGTTCATGAAACTGGTGCAATTGAGGCAACAGGTCATAAGGTTTTAGTCGTAAATAATAGTGATGGTAAAGTAAAAGCAGACGATGTTGAACAAATTGTTGTCAAACATACGGATGAACATATGGTGAGACCTAAAATGTTATATATATCTAATCCTACTGAATATGGCACGATTTATAGTTTAGCAGAATTAAAGGAACTATATACTATTTGTAAAAAACTGAATATGTATCTGTATGTTGATGGAGCTAGATTAGCTTGTGCTTTGATGGCGAATGAGAATACTATTCAGGCAAGCGATTTGGCTAAATATGTAGATGCATTTTATATTGGTGGTACAAAAAATGGTTTAATGATGGGAGAGGCTCTTGTCATTGTTAATGATTGTTTAAAAGAAGAATTTAGATATACTCAAAAACATTTTGGCGGATTGCTAGCAAAAGGTTTTTTATGCGGTTTACAATTTGAGGCTTTATTTGAAAACAATTTATTTTTTGAAATTGGTGCTTATCAAAATAATTTAGCCAACCTTTTAACAGAAGGATTCAAACAATTAGGTATTCAATTTTTTACTCAAACAAGAACAAATCAAGTATTTATTACGATAGAGAATGATATCGTTGAACAATTAAGCAAATATGTTATGTTTGATATATGGGAAAGAGGTTCTAATCAAACTACAATTCGATTCGTGACGCATTATAAATTAGAAGTATCTCAGGTGAATGAAGTGATTCATCTTTTAGAAGTTTTAACCAAAGCGAGAAATTAGATGTTAAAAATTGGTAATGTAAGTTTAAAAAATAATATTATTCTTGCTCCAATGGCAGGAGTATCAACATCTAGTTATCGTAATATCTGTTTAGAGCATCAAGCAGGTTTAGTATGTACGGAAATGATTAGTGACAAAGGACTTGCTTATGAAAATGCTAAAACTTTACAAATGATTCAAATAAAAGAAAATGAGCACCCGATTTCAATGCAAATATTTGGTTCCGATTATAAAACAATTACAGCCTCGGCCATACAAATGTCAAAACTTTCTCCTATTGATATTCTAGATGTAAATATGGGATGTCCCGTTCATAAGGTTGTGAAAAGCCAAGCAGGTTCAGCCTTATTAAAGGAACCACAAAAAATCTATGACATTGTTAAATCGTTAAAGGAAAATGTATCTATTCCAATAACCATTAAAATTAGAGCAGGATGGGATAATTATTCAATTAATTGTGATAAAGTGGCCAGTCTTGCTTGTAAAGCAGGAGTGGATGCAATTACAATTCATGGTCGAACTCGTTCGCAGTTATATACTGGTAGTGTGAATTTGGATTATATAAAAATGGTCAAAGAAGCGTCAAATGTTCCTGTTATAGGAAATGGTGATATTAAAGATATCTCTACTGCCATTAAAATGTTTCAACAAGGGGTAGATGGAATTATGATTGGACGTTCAGCAATGGGAAATCCTTTTATTTTTGATCAATTAGTGACATATTTTACTGAAGGCAAAATCATTGACCCACCATCAAAAGAAGAAGTAATTCAAACCCTTTTAGATCATGCACAAAGATTAATGGCTGATAAAGGAGAACATCTAGCAATGATTGAAATGCGATCCCATGCGGGATGGTATCTTAAACTAATTCCTCAATCAAAACAATATAAAAGTGCAATTGTTGGGATTCAAACTTATCAAGAATTAGAAAAAATCTGTTGGTGTATATTGAATAATTAAAAACATATAAGCAACCCTTATATGTTTTTAATTTGATAAAAAAACAATAATTTGGCAAAGATGAATAGTATAATAAAATAAGAAAGTAAAAAATACATATAAAGAAAGAATAATAAAGATATATAGAATATGTAAAAATATAGTTTATCTAAAAGGAATAACATTTAAAAAATTGATGAATGTGTTTCTCCTACTAGATATGTATCTTAGGAATATTTAGAAAATATAATTATATGTTTTCTTTTGTATGTTTTTAAAAATAAAAAATCCTTATTTGGTATTAAACTAAACAAGGACTTATATCAATTTTATTTTAGACAATTTATTCTTCAATTGATGTTGAATTACCATTGTACCAATCATTTTTAGTATTTTTTAATAAAGCATCGATAATTACATCGGGTAATTTTTCGTTGGGAATTTTTTCAATATTTTGAATTGCAATGCCATATTTTTTAATAATTTGAGTTAGGTTATTCATATTTTGATTGTTCTTAATTGTTTTTAATTTCGTAATCTTATGGTAAGGGGTATTGTTAATAAACCCCGTTAAATGTGTATCTAAAGTTGGATTAGAAATCATAAAAATAGTGTTGATCAGATAAATTTTACGATCTTTATTATCTAAAAAGAAAGGTTTTTTGAAAAGAGTTTTAAAAAAATTTTGGATACTTTGATGGGCACTATTAAAATTTTTAAGAAAAATTAAACTCATGGGATATTTAATTAGGTGTTCAGATAAAATACCCCCTTGTTCAAAGCCGACATATCCTTTGCTTGAACCAATTAAATTATTTAACATTGTTATATCGTGAAAATTTTCTAAATCAATTTCTAAATACATTTCATTTTTAAATTTAAAGACTTTATTTAAATCGCTTATTAAATAATCGGGATTAAAATCATCTTCTACATATATGACACCCATATTATTTAATTTATAATTGAATTCATAGCGTTTGATAAATTTTAGATAATTGGTTTTTAATTCAGGATAATTGAGTGATAATAGTTTTAATTTTTTAAGAGATATTTTTTTTACACCAGTAGTATCTTCAATTACTTCATCAATCAATTTATCAATCGTTTTATGACTTGTTTTTTTTCTAGCTCCAACTTCATCTAAAATATCAATTGCCTTATCAGGAAAACTTTTATTAATGAGGAATAATTTTGCATTAGTTATAATTTTTTGTAAAGAATATGATGAATATTTGACTTGATGGTATTCCTCATAACTTTGTTTAATACCTTCTAAAATTTCATAAGTTTCTGCTTCATTAGGTTCATCAATATAAACGTTTTGAAATCTTCTGGTAAGAGCTTTATCTTTTTCGATAAAACGATAATATTCATCAAGTGTAGTAGAACCTATTAATTTAATATCAGAGCGAGATAAATAAGGCTTTAAGATATTGGCAATATCTAGTGATCCATCATTTGAACCAGCTCCTACAATATTATGAATTTCATCAATAAAGACAATAGCATGATGCTTTTTAATATATTCCATTGCTTTGGTAATTTTTTCTTCTAATTCACCACGATATTTTGTACCTGATACAATACTACCAAGATCTAATTGATAAATAGTTTCATTCTTTAAAATTTCTGATAGTCCTTCAATAATAGCAGTTTTACCTACTCCTGCATTTCCAATAAGTAAAGGATTATTTTTTTGTTTTTTGGACAAAATATATATAATCTTTTCGATATAATTGCTACGTTTAATAAAAGGGTGAACTTTTTTGGTTTTTGAAAGATTGGTTAAAAAAGGATAGGGTGTAATTTCTAGATCTTCTTTTTCACTAGTTCCTTCAAAAAAGTTAAATATTTCTTCAATGTCAATCATTAAGTCTTCAATATCAAGACCTAGTTTTTCTAAAACAATTGAAGCAATACTATCTTCTTCTTTTAACATTACATAGAAAATGTGTTCATCATAAACATATTTACTACCAAGATCTTTTGCAAGTGTTTCTGAATACAAGATGATTTCTTGAAATTTTTTGGTATATGTAAGACTTTGACTATCGCTTTTTCTAAAAATAACTAAATTGTGAATAACTCTTAAAATATCATCATAGGTAATTTGTTTTTCATCTAAGAGAAAATGGCAGATGGTATCTTTTTTCTTATACATGGCAAGTAACAAATGCTCACTACCAACTAGCTTTTTATTAAGACTTCTAGCTATTTGTAAGGCATCATCAATAATTTGAATGGCATTTGTACTAAAAGTTTCAAACATGTACTCCTCCTTAAAACTTTTTTGTATTACATACAAGGTATTATATGCAAGTCTTTTAAAAGATAGACTCCTGTATTTAAACCTTGCAAAAAAACTAAAATTGTGTTACAATAATATCCAAAGAAAGAAAGGTGATTAGATGGAAAATGAAATGATAAAGATAAAGACGATAATTGTTGGAGTAAATCATACAAATGATGAAGAGTTCAATTATCAAATTCAAGAATTAGAAGCTTTATGTGAGGCTTGTGATTTAGATGTTGTTGCTTCTTTGGTACAAAATATGCCAACACTCAATAATGCAACCTATTTAGGAAGTGGAAAACTAGAAGAACTCAAAAATGTAAAGGATTTATACCAAGCTTCTCTTGTTGTCTTTTTAGAAGAATTATCACCTGTTCAACTTAGAAATATTAAAGATGTAATCGATGTTGATGTGATGGATAGAACGATGCTTATTCTAGAAATCTTTAAAAAAAGAGCGAAGACAAAAGAAGCAATTTTACAAGTGGAAATTGCCAATTTAAAATATATGTTACCAAGACTAGCAGGCTCTTATACGAATCTTTCTAGACTTGGTGGTGGTGGTAGTGGTGCAGGTGGAGCAAGAAGAGGAAGTGGAGAAACAAAATTAGAAGAAGATCGCCGTCATATTGAAAGAAGAATTACAAAAGCTGAAAAAGAATTAGCAGAAATTGTGGCTAGTAGGAAAAATGCAAGAAAAAAACGTCTAGCTAATGAAATGAAAACAGTTGCTTTTGTTGGTTATACGAATGCAGGCAAATCTTCTAGCATCAATACGTTAATCCATATGTTTCAAGGTGATAAAAAGAAGGAAGTTTTTGTCAAAAATATGTTATTTGCAACACTTGAAACTGCTACAAGAAGAATCAAATTACCGACAAATGAAGAATTTATTATTACCGATACGGTTGGTTTTGTCAGTAATTTACCTCATCATTTAATCGAGTCTTTTAAATCAACTTTAGAAGAAGTAAAGGAAGCTTCTTTAATTGTACATGTTGTTGATGCTTCAAGTCCTTATGCCAATTTGCAAATTCAAACGACTAATCAAGTTTTAACAAGTTTAGGAGTAAAGGATATTCCTATGGTTTATTTATTGAATAAATATGATTTAGTAAAGAATGACATGTTTATGCCAACTATCATCGGTGATCAAATTCGAACTTCTAATTTAGATCAGCGTGGGTTTGATGAATTGATAGCTTATATTAAAGACAAACTTTTTGATGATGTGGTAAAAGTAAAACTATTGATTCCCTATGATAAGGGGGAAATTTTCAATCTTTTAAAAGAAAAGTCAAATGTGCATGCGTTTTCTTATCATGATGATGGTATTGTAGTAGATACCATTGTAAGTAAATATTTGTATAATTTATACCATCAATATGAAATTCAGTAAGAGTCTTATGAAAATAAGATTCTTATTTTTAATTGATTGATATTTTTTTTCCATTTTGCTTTAACAAAACAGAAGAAAGTGATATAATAAATTATAAAGTGGAGTATTATACATCAAGGTCGATGAGGTAAAAAAGATGAAAAATAAAAATGAAAGAAAATATTATATTCAATCTAGAAATCTTCATTTAATGAATATTTTAGAAGAAGATTACTACGTTGAAATTGGTGTCATTGACATGAAAATATTCAATCGAATTCTAAATGATGAAAAAATTGAATTGAGTGAATTCATTGATTTAGAACTTTTGAGTGATGGAATTGGTAAGATAACAGGTGATCCTATTGCCGATGTATATTATCAATTGAATTATTTGATTAATTTAAGATTAAAAAATTCCACTTGTAAATTTTTGTTGACAGCAGGGATTATGAAATATATCGACGATTTGAAGTGTGAAAAATATGCACCAGTAGTATTAATTCCCTTTGATTTTGACTATCAACATTTAGAAATTATTAAAAATGGTGATCCAGTAATGAATTCTAAGTTGATAAAATATGCTTTGAATGATTTAAAAGAAACTTTAAACAATGAAGATAAGCGTTTTTTAGAAAACTATCAAAATCATAAAATTTCAACTGCCAAAGATATCGATGATATTTGTTTAGAACTAGCAAGGATAATGAAAACAACAGTGGAACCTATGAGTTATTTAACGATTGCTTTTGTCGAATATCCTGATTTTATTTTAGATAAAGAGTATATGTCCATTCAATCATCTATGAATGAAATGACTGAACAGATGATTTTAAATAAATACTATCAGAATATTAAAGGAGTTTTGCCAACCAATACGAATCAAAAATATGTTATTTTAAAAGCAAGCGATGGAGAGAGATTTGCGGTAGACGGACGTCTAGGTAGTGGTAAAACGTATACTATTATTAATATCATTGCCGATCAAATTGCCAAAGGAAAAAAGATTCTCTACGTTAATCAAGATTTAGATAATATCTTTGATATTGAAAAAAATTTAACATATTTGGGATTAGGAAATTATACATATAACTTGACGAAAAACTTGCGGGATATTGAAAAACCAGAACTCATCTTTGATCAAGTTGATGCTAGTAATATTTCTTACAATATTGTCAATGAAATTTTCTTGTTACCAAATGCATTGCAAAAAAGAATACATGGATTTAAAATTAACAATGTCTTTGAATATCTAGCCATAATGAAACAAAAATATCTAGATATTAGTCCTATTTTATTAGAAACTAAATTGGAATATCATGAAGCTGCATGCATTTATCATCAATTAGAAGAAATTGAAGACGCTTTAAAGGTAATTGATTTATATGCAAATAATATATGGCATAGGCTTCAAACATCTCATAATAATATTATGGTTGAAGATATTATGAAAAGAACCGAAGAATTATTTCATATTCATCAAGAATTGTATTATAAATTAAAAACTTTTATTGTAAAATATGATATTAAAATGCCCACTAGTGTTAGCGATTTATATAAATTGATTTTGCATATTTATAGTTTTGCTTCAATCAGACCTTTACCAAAGTGGAAAAAAGAAGAAGTTAGAAAAGTTGTACTCAAAGATTTAAGAGAAATCCAAGCTTTAGTAGATATGAATTATACTGTGAATAAATATTATGAAGCACATATTATGAAAGGCTATAAGGCAGGAAGAATGAAAGAAATCTTTGATATCATTGTGGCTGATCATATGGTAATAGAAGAAGATTACAAAACCCAAGATGCCATTTTTGTTAATCGTTTAATTACTTTTGATAATAAGTTAATTTTGCTTTCTAAAGAGATTGCCGATAATATTTTAAGAATGAATAATGTTAGTTTAGAACTATCAAGAATTTTTAATTTTAGTGTTTTAAATGAACAAACTTATTTATTTTTTAATAGTTTAAGTAACTTTTTATCTACAATAAAATTTAATAGTTTAATTTTTGAAACTTATCGAACACTTCCTGCTATTTTTACTAAACATGGTGAAGAAATTTTAAAAAATTATGAAATATATCAAACAGAAAAAAATTTTCTTCCTAAATATATAAACCGAATGGAATTTTTAACTAAAGATAGTATTGAATTTGCTTTTAAGCGAAAAAATGTGGAAAAAGCTTTTCATCTTTTTATTAATCGTAAAGCTGTTAAGAAGGATCACTTAGAATTAAAAGATATAATAGGTAGAATCAAAAGATATAATGATGCAATGCAGGCAATTGAGTTGAAACTAAATGAAGTCTTCAATGTGAAAGATTTTGATGAAGAATTTATCAACACTTTTATCCATTTTTATCAATATAGTGTTAGTCTCAACATTGTACAAAAAACGTATTTTCAGATATTTTTAGAAAAACTATCAAAAGAAAAAAATCCTACGAATTATGTAAAGAAAGTGAATCATCTCTTAAAAGATTTTAAAGATGAAGGGTACCGAACTACAAGTATTTGTACAACACTTCGAAACTATCATATTCATATTATCGATGGTAATATTTTTGATAAAGTTGAAAAATTGAAAATTTGGAATGAATATCTAAAAGAAGTAGATGCTTTAAAAGATGAAATAAAAGTAATTTTTAATGGTATTGCTAGCGTAACTTATGATGATATGGTAAGTTTGATAAAAATTGATAATCAATATCAAAATTTATTGACAACTTTAAATCAGAATGCGGAACGTTATAAAGAAAATTTAGGTAAATATTATAAAGGATTAGATACGATTATCAATGAAATTGGTAGAACAATTGAGCACTATGATGAATTTATCAAAATGCTTAATCATAAAACAATTTTAGATGATATTTTCAAAGAAGAGCAATTCAATTCTTTATTAGATGATACTAAAGTGTTAGATGCACTTTATTCAAAATGGAATAGTAGTTTTAGACAGTTTGCGGTATGTTTCAAAGGAAGTCAACCAGAAATGCTTACGAATAGTTTTGAAACGAATTATAAATTATTTAAACAATTTATGGATAAGACCTCTCAAATTCAACCAATTTTAAAAATCAATGAAATAACAGAAGAATTTTTAAAATATGGTTTGAAAAATTTATCAGAAGGAATTAGAAGTTGCAAATATGGAAAAAACATTTCAAAACAATTTATATATTCTGTTTTAGTTGAAAATTACAAAGAAGCGATTTCCAATTATCCTGTTTTGAATCAACCTTATCTAGAACTAGAGAAAATTAGTCAATATCAAACATTTGAAGCCGCATATTGTCAAAACAATATTAAAGAACTCATTAAAAATAGCAATGAGTTTAGAAAAAATAATGGATATTACCATAATATTGAATTCAATAATTATAATAAATTAATTCAAATGATGACCAAAACCGTTCAAGTTTTCTTTAGTGATTTGGATATTTTTAATGGTGATTTAGATTTAGATCCTTTTGATTTGGTTATTATTGATGATGTTCATTTATCAACCTCTAATAAATATGGTCGTTTATCAGAATGTCGACAAGTGATTGTTTTTGGTGACCGTCTTTTTCAAACATCCGTTTCTAATGCTTTAATGAAAAGACTTGGTGATATGTGCACAATATCTTACTATCGAAGATATGTTTTGGCTAATTCTAAATTTAATAATAATTGGGATTATACAAATCAATATATATATTCATATGATAATCGGTATAATATTGTAATGAGTGATACATTTGATGATTTTATCAGAGATATTTTTAATCGATTTAAAGCACATCCCAAACACATTATGAACATTATTGTAGCCAAAGAACAAACAAGAAGAAAGGTGTATACGTCGGTTGTCAATATCTTAATGGGTAGTTTTTCTCCAGAAGAAATCATCAATATCTTATGTTATAATATTAGAATTTTAAATGCTTTGACTGAAGGGAATCGCTATGTGAATGATGTTTTTATGTATTATGATGATTTTAAAGATTTAGAAAATTCAGTAAAAGAATTGATTTTTAAAAATTTTATCACTGCTCATAATAGTGTAGTTTTATATTTTATGAAAAATAGAATTGAAGCTGAAAATTATAATACGAAATTATCCATTCAGCGTTCAATTGGCAGAAGTATAAATAATTATGAAAAGAATAATGGCATTATTGAAATTGTAAAGAATGCAATTTTAAAAAGGGGAATAAAGGTTGAATATAGTTTTGGTGGATTTGATTTAGTTATTAAGAAAAAAAGCCCTCTTGGAATCATCATTATGGGTAAAGAAAATGAAAATATGAATACTTTTATTGATGATTATCAATATTATCATAATGAATATGAAAAACGGGGTTGGCAAGTAAAAGTGATTTATACGCTCGATTTATTTCTTTCATTTGATAAAGTAATTCATGATATTGTGAAGGAAGATGAATAAATGAAGGCAAAAGCAAATAAAAAGGAATTATCCATTATTATTAATGAAATGAAGAAACCTTCACCTAAAATAACCTATATCAAAAAAATATTAAAGCAATATCGAATAGCTGACATCAATTTGAATAGTAAATATTATCATGGTAAAACCTTACTTCATTATGCTATCGAATATAATTTGAATTGTTTAATTCAACCTTTTATTCAAAGTGGTTGTAATCCCAACATTTGTGATGACAATTATCTTTCTCCGCTTCATCTTGCGGTAATCAAGAAAAATGCCAAAGCCATTAAAATTCTTATCAAAAATGGAGCCGATATTAACATAACTGGAGAATTTGAACAAACGCCACTACATCTAGCAACTACTTATGGAAATTTGAAATTTATGAAATTGTTAATTCATAACAATGCAGATATTATGCAAGTTGATGAGAAAAATTTATCAGTTTTAGATTACGCAAATGATGAAAAAGATTTAAAAATTATTGATTATTTGAATAAAAAAAGAAATACTCAAAAAGGAGAAGAGAAATGTTAGATTTACTTAAAGAACATATAGCATCTTTAAATTATGGATGGGTCAGTTTTGTTTTTGAAGTTTTAATTGTTATTTTTGCAATCATTGCAATTAGTATTATTTTGGTAAGACATGTTCGTTCAAAACATATTTTCATATCCTATCTTGTTACTCTTATATTACTATTGATTAGTATAATTGTAGGTACAACCATAGGTATTTATATTACTTTAATTGCTTTTATTTTATTGAGTTTTATGACAATTTTATATTACTTACCAGAATATAAAAAGTTATTTTCTAAAAAAATCGTAAGAAAACCATCAAAAGAGTTTTTATCAGATCAAGAAGTAAAAGAAGAACTAATTGAAACGTTAATTAAAGCAGCAGAACACCTCGCTAATAGAAAAATTGGTGCGATTATTACAATTGAAAAAGAACATACGTTAAACACTTTAGTTGAAGGATCAGTAAAACTTGATGCTTTGGTTACTTTTGAATTATTGGAAACTATTTTTCATCCAAACACCGCTTTACATGATGGGGCTGTCATTATTAGAGGAAACAGAATAAAATGTGCTAGTGCCTTTTATCAACCTAGTCAGAAGAAAGATATTCCTCAACATTATGGCTCAAGACATCGTGCTGCTATTGGCATTAGTGAACAAAGTGATGCATTTACTATTGTTGTATCTGAAGAAACTGGTCATATTGCTACTACCATTGGGGGGACTATTACAGGAAATGTTTCATTAGAAAGTCTTAAAACCTCACTAGATCAACAATTAATTGTTAGATAGAAAGGAAGGATATTTATGAATATGCTAGCAATTTTTACTAATTTTAGTTCAGGACAAATTGTAGCAATTATTTTGTTAACGGCTTTTATTTTAACAGTTTGGTTAGTAAAGTTTTTTTGCCTTAGTAGGATAAACATAATTGATTTATCAATTACAATTGTGCTTTTCCTTCTTTGTTTGTTTGTTGATTTGAATGAAATTTTAATTATCATTTGTATTATAGTGAATAGTCTTGATTTGGTTTATGCTTTATTAGATTTGGCATTGTATGTGTATATGAAAAATGAAATTAGTCAAAAAACAATTGACTATATTAAAAATACGGAATATGATTTTTTTATTCAAATGGATAAAAAAGAAAATATTCTAGATTGTAGCAATTCATTATTAAAACTAACTAAACTATCTAAAAAAGAAGTTTTAAATATGAAAGGTTGGAAATTTATTTTTGATAGTTTTGATATTAAAACACTGAATAAGGAAGAATTTTCTTTAAACTATGTAGCACAATTTTTAGCCGAATTTAAAGAATGCAATAGTAAACATAAAAAATATAAGTTTCAAATGGAAGCTGAACTACAAAATCCTAATAATCTTGATGAAATTAGTATCATTAAATATGATGCAATTATTCAACCTGTTTTTTGTGGTAAAATGTTGGTGGCAAGAAATATCTTTTTCTATCAAGATAAAGTAGCAGTAATTGAAAAATTAAAAGGAATTGTTAGATCGGCTTGTACAGATTTAGAAGATGCTTATCTACAACTTGATGTAATGATGGGTTTATCAGAAGGAATTGTTATGTATTATGATTTTCAAAATAAGGTATATGTTGCAACCGAATGTATGAGACTATATACAAAAACAACAAAAAAAGAATATACTTTTGAAGAACTATTTTCTCATATTCATCCAGATGATGTACACGCATACATTGAACAAGCGGAAACTGTGAATAGTATGTCAATTACTAAAATAAAATATCGCATGCAAATTGGCGATATTTATTATCAAGTTGAAGAAGATTCTATTTATATGCGAAAAGATTATGGTCTCATTTCTATTATTAGAATTGCGGAAAAAAGTGTCACGCAAAGTATGCCTCAAAATGCTAAAATTCAAAATGATTTAGAAATTTTGAACAATCTAGCAAAGAAAGACATTACTACGACGATTGATAAAACCGATGATATTTTAAATATTGTCTTAGGAGAGAAAAAAGATGAAGAAGATTAAGGCTATTTTGTTAATGGCAGGTGCGTCAACTAGATTTCATAGTAATCATAATAAAACAATCTATCAAATCAATCAAAAGCCATTATATTTATATAGCCTAGATTTATTTTATCAACATCCTAAAATTGCGGCAATTACAGTAGTATGCCATCAAACTATTATAGATGAAGTTTATGAAACAATCAAACAAAATTACGATTTAACAAAAATTACTTTAGTTGAAGGAGGAAAAACGAGATTAGAAAGCGTTCAAAAAGCTTTAAACAATATGGTGAGCGATGTTGTTCTCATTCATGATGCTGCAAGACCGCTCATCACCAAAGTGGATATTGACAATCTAATTGAACAAAGTGACTTTTTTTCCTGCGGAAGTTTATATCATCCTATTTATGATACGGTTAAACAAACAACAAGTAAGGTGAAAACACTTGATCGAAATGAGTTAAAGGCTGTTTCAACGCCGCAATTTTTTACTCAACCATTATATGAAACTATCTTAAAAGCAAGTGATAATTGTAAAAATATAACAGATGAATTGCAATTATTTGAAACTAATTTTGATATTGCTTTTGTTGAAGAATCCAGAAAAAATTTAAAAGTTACCACTTTAGAGGATTTGGAGTATGTCAATTATATCTTGACTAAAAATAATATATATAAAATTGGGCATTCTTTTGATTTTCATCCATTTGCTAAGGATCGTCTTTTATATCTTGGAGGTATTTCCTTTGATGTGGGTTTTGGTTTAATGGGGCATAGTGATGCTGATGTTGTATATCATGTTGTAGCCGAAAGTATGATGGGAGCTTTAGAAATGGGAGATTTAGGAACTCTTTTTCCAGATACGGATAGGCAATATTTAAACAAAGACTCTTGTTATTTTGTAAAAGAAGTTGTTAAAAAATTAAATCAAGAAAATTTTGTTATTGAAAATATAGATATTATGATTTATTTAGAAAAACCTAATCTTAAAGAGTATAAATCTATCATGGCTAAAAATATCAAAAAGTTAACGAATTGTAATTATATTAATGTGAAGGCAACTACTCTAGAGAAAAAAGGTTTAATTGGAACTGGAGAAGGAATTGCAAGTGAAGCGGTTGTCTTAATTAAAAAAGTAATTTAAAATTACTAAAAATAGTATTTGAATAATATAATAAAATAGAAGGTGTGTATATGAAAAAATTCTTACTTCTATTTTTTATTTTTTTAATTCCTATTTTATTATTGACCATGATTGATAATTATTTTAGTAAAAAATCTGATTTGTATATTGAAAAAGAAGTAACGACGATTATTTCGGATATTTTAGCAGAATCAATTGAAAAAAATAATGTTTTAAATGATACAGATAATATTTTAAATTATAAGTATAATACAGATGGGAAAATCAGTAGTATCTATATAGATAGTACCAAAACAAGTAAAATAATTTCTTCTATGAATTTAACATTGTCAAAATTGTTGAGGGATGGTACAATTGAAGAATCAGTCAAAGATATCAATATGCCGCTTGGTATGCTTGTATCTAGAGCATTGTTTACCACTTTAGGTCCTGATATCAAAATAGAAGTGTTGCCGGTTTCTTCATATCAGACGGATATATATACAAATCTTGTTGATTATGGTATTAATAATTCTTTATTTGAATTGTATCTGAAAGTAAATATTAAGGTTGAAACAATTATTCCTTTAAAAACATCTCAAATTGATTATAATACAAATCTGTTACTTTCATCCATTGTTATTCAAGGAGAAGTTCCATATTACTACTATATGGGAGAAGGAGCCATCCAATCGTTACCACTTTAAAATAAAGAAAAATACAATATCAATGAAAAATGATATTGTATTTTTTTTAATTTTTAAGATATTCACATGATTGATTATATTTAATCATAGTATTTATGCAACCTCAGCTTCTCCTTCTGGAGTTTTTTCTTTAAAAATAGTATAACCAAGAAGAATCGTTCCGACTAAAATAAAAACACTTCCTGTTAATCTTATTTTTTCTAGCGTATTGTCGTAGTTTACTTTTTGTTTGCTTTCAATATAAAACTCATAATTTCTTTTAACAAAATATATATATAATAAGATGGAAATGACTATAATCAAGCGATATATTTTTAGGGCATTAGAAATTTGTGAAATATCGCCGGTAAGAATTGCGTTTTCAATAATTGCATTTGCTCTAATATTTAAAAGATTTAGTATAATAAAAATAATAGATAAATTGTCTTCAAATTTGAGTCTTGTATAAGTTTGGGTTGATTGATTATTCATATTAATATATATGAAAAAGATACTTTAATTATACAAAAGTAAAATGAAAAACAAATTTTAACCTAAAATAAATAAAATGGTGTATAATAATAAAGAAAAAGGTGAATGTAAATGAATAACGATAAAACAATTAAATTAATAAAACAAACAATTAAAAAATTAAGACCCTATCTGAATGCCGATGGTGGTGATTTAGATTTTGTTAAATTTGAAGATGGTATTGTTTATGTTAGACTTCTTGGAGCTTGTATTGGCTGTTCATCAAGTGATGATACAATCACCAATAGCGTTGAGGCATTGTTATTAGAAGAAGTGCCAGGCGTCATTGGTGTAGAAGTAGTAGAAGAGGAAAGCATATGAAACCAGGAGATATTGTAAATGGTAAAATTACGAATATTTTAGGCTATGGTGCTTTTGTTGTAGTAGGAGAGTATGATGGCCTTGTACATATTTCAGAATTTTCAGACAATTATGTTAAAAATATCAATGATTTTGTAAAGGTAGGTCAAGAATTAAGATTAAAGGTTTTAGAGGTTGATGAGGAAAATCATCGTATAAAACTAAGTTATAAACAACTTCACAAAACCAGAGGGATTAGATGCAAAATACCAGAGTATAAAATTGATTTTGAACCGCTTGCGGAAAAATTACCAGAATGGATTGAAGAATATAAGGAAGACAAAAATGAATAAGAAGATAGTAGGAATCATATTGGCGATATGTTTTACTTTAACCCTAATAGGATGTAAAAAGAGGAATATAATGAAAGATTATCCGTCATTGAATGATAAAAATCATATATATAAAGAAGTGCAAATTGATGATGTGATTACAATGTTAGAGGATAAGGAATCCTTTTATTTGGTAATGGGGTTTCCTGAATGTCCATGGTGTCAAGCTTTAATGCCCGTTTTAAATGAAGTTGCTAAAGATGCTGCTGTTAAGGTTGTTTACTATTTGTGTATCAAAGAAATTCGAGATAATGAAAAAGCAAATGGTCATGACTTATATCTTGAACTTGAAAATAATTATTTCAAGGAGGCTCTTGATTTAAGTAATAATCGTCTTAATGCACCAACATTTGTGAAAGTAGATAGGGGAATAATGGTCAAATATCATTTAAATACTACGCAAGATCATATCAAAAATGAGAATGGTGTTTTACCACCATTAACACAAGAACAAAAAAATGAACTTGAAAATATTTTAATGGATTTTTTTAAGTAAACCACGCATAAAGTTGCTTTATGAAAATAAAATGTCAATAGGTGAGATTTTGAAAAAATTGAAAAAAAACATTTTATTTTTACTTTTTGCTATTTTAGTATGTATTACGTTCTTTTCAGTTAAAAAGGTTGTAGCAATATCTAATGAAAAAACGCATTTTATTTATATTGATGCAGGTCATGGTGGTTTTGATGGTGGAGCTACGTCACTTGACAAAACTATAATTGAAAAAGATATTACATTAAAAGTATGTTTATATTTAGAAGCCTATTTTAAAAAGACTGGTTTAAAAGTAAAATTGACAAGATCAAAAGATGAGGCTTTAGCAAAATCTAAACGCGATGATATTTTAAAAAGAGTTAGTTTAATTAATGATTCTGCTTGTGATATATATATATCTATTCATGCAAATGCTTATCCTTCTTCATCAGTCAAAGGAGCACAAACTTTTTATAACAAAAATTTAGAGGATAATCTCCTTCTAGCAAGTAAAATTATGAACTATTTGTATCTAGTTGATTCGACTAATAAAAGGGTTCCTAAAGATATTAGTGGAAAATATTTACTTGATAATACACAGAAGGTTGGTTGTTTGGTAGAATTAGGATTTTTAACCAATGAAAGTGATTTGGAAAAATTAACAGATGATGAGCAATTAAGAAAAATATCGTTAATGATATATCTTGGAATTTTAGAATATTTAGAGGAAAAAGGTTCATGAAAAATTTAGTACTAAAAATTAGTAGTATCGAACAAATGCAATGCCTTGCATATGATATTACTTGTTTTGCCCAACCATCTACCATCATCGCTTTAAATGGTGATTTAGGTGCGGGCAAAACAACATTTACAAAAGGGATTGGTAGGGCTCTTGATGTTGAAAAGGTAATCAATAGTCCAACCTTTACAATTATGAAAATATATGATGCAAGAAAAAAAGTGAATGGAATTGATAAACTCTATCATTTAGATGTTTATCGCTTAAGTAATAGTAGCAATGATTTTGAATTAGAGGAATATTTTTATCAAAAAGGATTAACAGTTATTGAATGGGCAAGTATTATTGATGACTTATTGCCAGATGATACATGGTTTATTGATATATATCAGTTAGATGAGAATACAAGAAAAGTCATTCTTAAAAATTTTCCTCATATGGTAGTTGATAAAATAGGTGAAAAATATGAAATTATTTATGGATAGTTCGACAAATTATTTATATCTTGCTTTATATGATAATCATCAAGAAATCGATAGTTTAGTAAGAGATGGCAAACAGAAACATTCAGAAACAATTATTGATTATTTAGAGGCTTTTCTATTAAAAAATAATTTGAATGTTGATGATTTAGATAGTATCTTTGTTGGCAGAGGACCTGGTTCTTATACGGGTGTAAGAATTTCGGGAACGATTGCTAAAGTATTGGCTCTTGTTAAAAATTTAAAGTTATATAGTTTTTCTTCTTTAGATTTAATGATGGTATCTAATATAAATAATAATGGGAAATTTTTGGTAAGAATAATTGCCAAAAAGAATCATAGTTATTATAAATTGGCTTCCATTATGCATCAAAAAATTACTTTTGAAAGTGAGGATACCTTTTCACATGATGCATTATTAGAGCCTTTAAAAGAGTATAAGGTGATTGAGGTTAGTGCAGACTTATTTCAAACTAAACAATTGTCTACCTATTTGTTTGAACAAAATTTATATAAAGAAGAAGATATCTTTCAATATGTTCCTAATTATTTAAGAAGTGAAATCAATGGTTGAAATTAGAGAATTAAAAAAAGAAGATATTGATAGGGTAGTTTATTTAGAAGAAACCTTTTTAGGGGAATCTTTGGGTAAAGAAATCTTAGAAGAAGAGTGTGATTCTAAAATTGCTAAATTTTATGTAGCTACAATTCATGATACAATTGTAGGTTATATTGGTAGATATGCTTATTTAGATGAGGCGGAAATTTTAAATTTTGTTGTTGATGAAGCGTATCAACGTCAAGGAATTGGTCAAAAATTATTGAATAAAATCAAAGAAGATTTGCCATCTTTAAAAAAAATAACTTTAGAGGTTCGTGCATCTAATCAAAAAGCCATTTGTTTTTATCAAAAAAATGGTTTTTATCTACTTTATAAAAGAACAAATTATTATAGCAATCAAGAGGATGCTTTAGTTTATATGAAGGAGTATATATGAAAATATTAGCAATTGAATCGAGTTGTGATGAAACAAGCGTTGCCATTGTAGAAGATGGCAAAAAGGTTTTATGCAACGTTGTTTATACACAAATTGAAATTCATAAAATGTATGGTGGGGTTGTGCCTGAAGTTGCTAGTAGACACCATATTGAAAAAATTACTTATGTAATTGATGCGGCAATGAAAGAGGCTCAATTGAATTATGTTGATATTGACAAAATTGCGGTAACTAGTGAACCGGGATTAATTGGTTCTTTGATGGTTGGTGTGAATGCGGCAAAAGCGATTGGCCTTGCTTATCATATAGAGGTTGTTATGGTGAATCATATCTATGGTCATATTTATGCAAACTATTTAGAGGATGATTTTGTTTTTCCTTTAATCGCTCTTGTTGTTTCTGGCGGTCACACTGAACTAGTTTTGATGAAAAATCATTTTGATTTTGAAATATTAGGTCAGACGTTAGATGATGCTGTAGGAGAGGCCTATGATAAAGTTGCTCGTGTTGTAGAAGTCGGTTATCCTGGTGGTCCTGTTATTGATAAGATGGCAAAACTTGGCAAGCCAACCTATGTTCTTCCCCATATAAAACTTGCAAAAGATAGTTATGATTTTAGTTTTTCTGGTTTAAAGTCAGCGGTAATCAACCTTTATAACAAGTGCAAAATAAAAGGTGAAAAATTGGATTATTATAATCTTGCTGCAAGTTTTCAAGATGCAGTAATTGATGTTTTGGTATCAAAAACAATTAGAGCTGCACAAGAATATCAAGCAAAGCAAGTAATAATTGCCGGAGGGGTTGCTGCTAACTCGGGCTTAAGACAGAAAATGAAAGAAGAGGTAGCCAAATTAAATAAGAAGTTTACTGTTCCTTCAATTAAAAATTGTACGGATAATGCTGCCATGATTGGAGTTGCTGGATATTTTCAAATATTATGTGATCAATCAAGAAAAGATATTTAGATATATCTTTTTTTATATAACTCACATATAAAAGTAGGATTGCCTATTAAGCAATTCCATTGAATTAAAAAAGTAGGTATGATATAATAAATTTGAAGAATTTGGTTTTTTTGATGAAAGACTAAATTTACTAAATTCAAAAAAGTGTTTGATGTATATTATATTATGCACACATATATCAAAATTGCTAGCGCAAAGGGTATACATCAGTATGCTTTTTGCGTTTTTAAATAGTTTAAAAATAAAAAATATATAAATAGAAGAGGAGGCCAATATGGCAACAAAAAACAATTTACCTATGAGTGAAATCGGTGCTCATAACAAAAAGGTATTCAGCCGTATCCGTACAACAATTGAAAGTGCATTTTATCGTAACAATGTTGTTGAAGTAACATCTTTAGCACAAGCGTATGAACTTGCAAAAAATTCAAGTGGAACAATTGTAACTGATCAACCCATTGTAAATCCTGAAAAATTTGGATTACCTAAAGATGCTAAAGTTTTACTTTATAATGATGGGAAAGTAACAGGACGTCAAGCAAAATTACGCCGTTTAGTAGATGAAACGAATGTTGAAGAATATGCTGGATATGTTCGTGAAGTTGTATTTGCATCACGCAATAAAAAGATGTATCACGCTATGGCATATGTAGGTCTTGATAAGAAATTTATGTTAAAAGCCCATTTATTAGTACCAGAAGGATATGAAAATACCTTATATTCTTGGATTTTAAATTTCCAAACTGTTAATGAAGAATATACTAAAATGTATCATGATTCTCTTGTTTTAGATGAAGGGGATATCTATATTTATTCTGATCCAGATATGTATACAGATCGTTTCCCAGAAGGACTTGCTTTATTTGATCAAGCTCACAATTGTGCTATGATTTGTGGTATGAGATATTTTGGTGAACATAAGAAAGGTACATTGACACTTGCTTGGAGTATTGCGGAGAGAAATGGTTATACTGCATGCCATGGTGGACAAAAACGCTTTAATTTCAAAGATGGTTCATCAACTGTCATTGGTGTATTTGGTCTATCTGGTTCTGGTAAATCAACAATTACTTTATCAGATCATGGTGGTAAACTTGACACAACTGTTTTACATGATGATGCATTTATTATTTCTAATAAAGATTGTTCTTCCATTTCACTTGAACAATCATATTTTGATAAAACTCAAGATTATCCACTAGACAATCCTCAATCAAAATATTTCTTGACTATTCAAAATTGTGGTGCCACTCGCAACAATGAGGGGAAACTTGTACCAGTGACTGAAGATATTTGTAATGGTAATGGTCGTACTGTTAAATCAGTTCTTGCAACAGGAAATCGTGAATATGCATTTAATACTCCGGTTGATGCTATCTTTTGGATTATGAAAGATAAATCACTTCCTCCTGTTGTAAAAGTAAATGATCCTGCTTTAGCATCAGTTATGGGTGCAACTCTTGCTACAATGCGTTCTACTGCTGAACAAGTATCAGCGGATGAATTGAATAAACTTGTTTTCGTTCCATATGCTAATCCATTTAGATTATACGAATTACATAAGGATTATGAACATTTTAAACAATTATTTGAAGAAAAGCATGTTGATTGCTATATTATCAATACTGGTTTCTTCTTAGATACAAAAGTTACACCAAAAGTTACGCTTGGTTTAATTGAAGAAATTGTTCAACATCAAGCAAAATTTGTTCCATTTGGACCATTTACACAACTTGAATATTTACCACTTGAAGGATATGAAGTAAACTTTGGTGATAAAGAATATCTTGAACTTGTTAAAAATCAAATGGCATCAAGACTTGATTATGTGAATAGTTTAAAAGGTACACGTGAAGAATTACCTACTGATGCAGTAGAAGCAATTAAAAAAGTTACTACTGAATGCTAATTTATAGCATAAAATTTTTTGAAGGAGAATCACAATGAGTGTTAAAATCGTTGATACTTGTTTAAGAGATGGGCATCAATCACTTCTTGCTACTCGTCTTACGACAGAAGATATTTTACCAATTGCAAGTCTTTTAGATAAGGCTGGGTATTATGCTTTAGAAGTTTGGGGAGGAGCAACCTTTGATGCATGTCTTCGTTTCTTAAATGAAGATCCATGGGAAAGATTACGAGCAATTCGTAAAGCTTGTCCTAATACTAAATTACAAATGTTATTTAGGGGACAAAATATTTTAGGATATCGCCATTATTCAGATGAACTTGTTGAAAAGTTTGTTCAAAAATCATTAGAAAATGGAATTGATATTATTCGTGTTTTTGATGCCTTAAATGATTTACGTAATTTAAAAAGTGCAGTTGATGCTACGAATAAATATAAAAAACAGTATGGCGGTCACTGCCAAATCGCCTTATCTTATACAACAAGTCCCGTACATACTATTGATTATTATGTATCACTGGCTAAAGATGTTGAAAAAATGGGGGCTGATTCTATTTGTATCAAAGACATGGCAGGAGTATTACTTCCAGCCGATGCCTATGAATTGATATCAAAAATGAAAGCAGCTGTTAAACTTCCACTTGAATTGCATACACATTGTACTGGTGGTGTTGCTGAAATGACAGTGATGAGAGCTATTGAAGCGGGTATTGATATTGTTGATACTGCTTTATCGCCACTTTCAGGAGGTACAAGTCAACCATGTACGGAGGCTTTAGAATATGTACTTCAAGGAACTCCATATGATCCAAAATTAAATTTAGAATATCTTAAAAAGGCATGCGATAAATTAACTATTGTCAAAGATCGTTTTCTTGCTAATGGTGGATTAAATCCTAAAGCTTTAACTACCAATCCTAATATTTTAAAGTATCAGGTTCCTGGTGGTATGCTTTCTAATCTGATGAGTCAGTTAAAAGGGCAAGGAGCAATGGATAAATATGAAGAGGTTTTAAATGAAATTCCTCGAGTTAGAAAAGATTTAGGTTATCCTCCTCTTGTTACACCCCTTTCACAAATGGTTGGTACACAAGCTGTTATGAATGTTATTAGTGGTGAACGATATAAGATGAGTCCTGCTGAGGTTAAGGCATATTTAAAAGGCGAATATGGCAAAGCTCCTGCTTCAATTGATGAAGATATTCGTAAAAAAATTATTGGTGATGCTTTAGTGATTACGCATCGTCCAGCCGATGATATTGCACCTGAATTTGATGCGATGAAAGCAAAATATGCAAATATTGTAAAATCAGATGAAGATGTTTTATCATGTGCATTATTTGAAAATGTTGCAGTAAAATTCTTAGAAAATCGTAATGCACCAACATTACAAGATGAAGTAGAAGAATTTGATGTATTAATTGGTTAGGTGAATTATGAAAAAAGTTATCAGATTTATATCAATGTTTATCGTCTTAACCTTTACACTTGTTATTTCAGGATGTAAAGAGGAAAGACCAACATTTGATAAAAAGAATTTTACTGAAAATGGGGAAGTAGTTGTTGAAGTCAAAGAAGGATATACATTTGTAGGATATCTCAAAAATGATATAGATAATAAGACTGCTGTTCTATATTTACCAGGATCAACTATTCCTCAAGGTGAATATGAAATTATATTTGTAGAAGATAGTAAAGTAAATCAAACAACAAAGGTCTATTCTTATCCTGAAATAGCAAATGATGGATTAACTTTTGCTGGATGGTATACAACAAATGATTTCCAAAAAGGTACAAGAGTTTCGACTAATAATAATCAAAGTGCCAATATTTTGTATGCAAGATATATCACATTTGCTGATGCATGCTTGGTTGCTCTTGTATGTATGTTAATTGTATTTTTGATGCTTGCACTTCTTTGGGGCATTGTTTCACTATTTAAATATTTAGCACCAAAAGCTAGTAATGAAAAAGTTAATACAAAAGAAAATAATACGATTGTAAATACCCCTAAAAAAGTTTTTACAATGGCAGATATTACTGATGATGATATGATGGTTGCCACACTTGTAGCGACGATTGCATATCGTAATGAAACACATGAGAATGTTAGAGTTGTTTCGGTTAAACAAATAGGATAAGGAGAAAAAACATGAAAGTTTATAAAGTTAAAGTAAATGGTAAGGTTTACGAAGTAGAAGTAGAAAGTGTTACTGAAAGTAATGCTACAATTACTACCCCTTCTAAAGCACCAGTAACAGAAGAAAAAAGTACTCCAGTTGTATCAAATGGTGCAGGTACAGATTTAAAAGCTCCAATGGCTGGTACTATTTTAGATGTGAAAGTTAAAGTAGGAGATAGCGTAAATGTTGGTGATGTTATTTGTATTTTAGAGGCTATGAAACTTGAAAATGAAGTTGTTGCAGATACGGCTGGTGTGATTCGATCCATTGCTGTTTCTAAAGGCGATTCAGTTCAAAATGGTCAACTTTTAGTAGTAATTGGGTAATAATTTATGATTGGTGAATTATTTAAAAATTTCTTTGGCCAAATGGGATTTTTAGATAATGGTTCATTTAATGCTACAAGTTTCTTGTTAAGATTAATTATGATTTTGGTTGCATGTTTATTAATATATCTTGCAATTACCAAAGGTTTCGAACCATATTTATTAATTCCTATTGGAGTTGGTATGTTGCTTGTTAATTTAGCACCAGCTCTATATAATGATGGTACAAATGGTGAATCTTTAGGACTATTATATTCATTCCATAAAGGAATTGAATGGGAAATTTTTCCACCACTGATTTTTCTTGGAATTGGAGCAACTACTGATTTTGGACCACTCATTTCACGTCCTAGTAGTTTACTTTTAGGAGCAGCTGCTCAACTTGGTATTTTTATTACCTTTTTAGGTGCAATCCTTTTTGGTTTCAATGCGTTAGAGGCTTCATCAATTGGTATCATTGGTGGTGCTGATGGACCTACTGCTATTTTCTTATCAAATAAGTTATTAACAGGTGCAGATGGTGGTGCAATGTTATGTGCTTCGATTGCGGTTGTTGCCTATTCCTATATGGCATTAGTACCCGTTATTCAACCACCTATCATTAAGGCTCTTACTAGTAAAAAAGAACGTCAAATTAAAATGGTTGAATCAAGAGTGGTTTCAAGAAGAGAAAAAATTATTTTTCCGATTGCTGTAATGGTTATTGTTATTATTTTAATTCCATCATGTGCAGCTTTAATTGGAATGCTTATGCTTGGAAATTTGATTAAAGAATCTGGTGTTGTTCCGAATTTAGTTGATGCTTCAGCTAAAACACTTCTTTATGTTATCACAATTATTTTGGGTCTTGCAGTAGGTGCTACCGCAATGCTTACGGAACTTAGTCAAGCCCTTAATTTTGGCTTAATTTTAGTACTTGGTATGATTGCTTTTAGTTTTGCAACTGCCGGAGGCGTACTTGTAGGTAAAGTGATGTGTAAATTATCAAAAGGCAAGATTAATCCGATGATTGGTGCTGCAGGAGTATCAGCCGTGCCAATGGCTGCGCGAGTTGTGCATAAGATTGGTCTTGAAGAAGATAAGTCAAATTATTTATTGATGCATGCAATGGGACCAAATGTTGCAGGTGTTATTGGTAGTGCAATCGCTGCAGGTTTATTACTCAGTATCTTCGGATAAAAACTCCTATTTATATTGAAGAATATAAATAAAAATTCTTATAAAAAAGTAAGAACGAAAATTCTTACTTTTTTATTTTACAGAATAAAATGGAAGAATCGGATCCATATTTTAAAAATAAATATAATACAACAAGTATTATTCTTTTATTTTAATAGGAGAAATGATATAATATATTTGGTGATAAAATGCGTACAATTGTAACTGAATTTGAAAAAGTAATAGAAGAATTGAAAAAGCAAAATAGGTTAGATAAAAAAGCGCTTATAGAGCCTAACTTTTATTTGTCATATGAAAAATTATATAAAAATATACTTACTTTGGCGACTAAAGTGATTGAAAAGACAAATAAAAATGAAGTTGTAGGAATTGTCACAAATAGAGGGGTTAGTACTGTTGTAGCAATGTTTGCTTGTATATATGCGAACAATCCTTATGTAGTGATTGATGTGGAATCACCAAAACAACGAGTTAATAAAATAATAGAGGTTGCAAAACCGAAACTGATTCTAGTGGATAAGCATAATCAAAATCAATGGGATTTTTTCCAAGATATTGCTTCCATTTGTGTTGATATAACATATAATGATGCGTGTTATGATAAATCCTTAATCAAAAAACGATTGGAGAAAATGGTATCTACTGATCCTTTGTATGTTTTATTTACTTCAGGATCAACAGGAATACCAAAAGGAACGGTTGTTAGTCATTTAAATGTTGTTAGTTATATAGAATGGTTTAAAAATTGTTTTCAAATAAATCAAGAAACCATTTTTGCTAGTCAAACACCATTTTATTTTAGTATGTCGGTTTCAGATGTTTTTTCAACCCTTTTATCTGGAGCCTCAATCATCATTGTGCCAAAAAGTTATTTTTCTTTTCCGGTAAAATTATTTGAAATGATGAATACATATCAAGTCAACACAATTTATTGGGTTCCTTCTGCCTATCAAATTATTTCACAAATGCATTTGCTGGATTATTGTTTACCTCAATATTTAAAACTAGCAATGTTTGCGGGAGAAGTCATGCCCGTTAAAGTTCTAAATGATTGGATGGATAAATTACCCAATGTTAAATTTGCTAATCTTTTTGGACCTACAGAAACTACTGATATTTGTACTTATTATAAAGTAGATAGAAGATTTGCCAATGAAGAATCTTTACCAATTGGAAAAGCTTGTGAAAACTTAGAGGTATTTTTACTTAATGAAAAAAATGAATTGGTATCTGTTTACGATAAAACAGAAGGAGAATTGTATGTAAAAGGTGCATTTGTTGCTATGGGGTATTACAATAATCCACAAAAAACTTCTGAAGCTTTTGTTCAAAATCCACTGAATCCTCATTATAGTGAAATTGTTTATAAAACCGGTGATATATGTAAATACAATGATAAACAAGAATTGATCTATTTGTGCCGTAAAGATTTTCAAATCAAACATATGGGATATCGTATTGAACTTGGAGAAATTGAAACACTTTGTAATTCGTTAGATGGAATACAAAATGCTTTTTGTTTATATGATTCTTCATTAGATGAAATTATTTGTTGTTATGTAGGAACAATGGATACAAATGAATTGATATCGCAATTAAAAATAAAGATGCCATATTATATGTTGCCATCAAGGTATGAAAAACTATCAATAATTCAATTGAATCAAAATGGTAAAATTGATCGACATTTTTATCAAGAAAAATATAGTTTAAATAGATAGGAGAAGGCTATTATGAGAAAAACATTATTAGATATTTTAAATGATGTAAAATCAGGAATTGATTATGAAAAAGAACAACATCTAGTTAGTGAACAAATTTTAACTAGTATGGAAATTGTAATGCTTATTATGAAAATCTCTGATGAATTTGATATTACAATTTCACCGCTTGATATTGTACCAGAGAATTTTGAGTCACTAGATGCTATTTTAAAACTGATTAACAAAATTCAAGAAGAATAATATGAAGGCATATGAGCAACTGATATATTTAGTTATATTTGCAACAATTGTATATCTTTTCTACATGATTTTTTTCAAGAAATATCGATATATTGTATTAATTGTAGGAAGTTTAATTTTATTATTTGTGGCTAGCAAATTGATGGGATTTTTTGTAATTTTAAGTTCGTTAATTGTCTATGTATTTGCTTTAATAATCAGTAATCGTACTGAAAAAACGAATCAAAAAAAGGATTTTTTAGAAAAAGAGGAATTTAAAAAATTAAAACAAGAAACTAAAAAAGTGAACAAACGCTATTTATCTATAGGGTTAATATTAAATTTAGGATTATTAATCGGTCTAAAATATGTAAATTTTTTTGATAGTTTTTTAAATAATGTCTTTGGTTTTTTGCAATTAGAATTAGAAATTCCATATTTAAATATTTTGTTACCAATTGGTATCAGTTATTATACCCTTTCGAATACGGGTTATTTAATAGATGTGTATCGTTCGAAATATCAAGCTAGTAAAAATTATTTGGATGTTTTATTATTCACTAGTTATTTTCCTTGCCTTTTAGAAGGACCAATTTCTCATTATGATTACGTATTGCCACAATTAAAAGAAGGACATTCTTTTCGTTTTGATAATTTTAAAAGAGGCGTTTTATGCATTCTTGTAGGATTATTTAAAAAAATAGTCATTGCCGATCGTTTATCCATTTTAGTTGTTGCTTGTTTTGATAAAGAGTTGACAGGACCTATTTTAATTTTAGGTATAATTGGGTTTACCTTTCAATTATATGCTGAATTTTCTGGTATAATTGATATGGTACGCGGAATATCAAAAATGTACGGAATTGAGATTGAAAAAAATTTTGAACAACCATTTTTTTCATCATCAGTGGGAGAATTTTGGCGTCGCTGGCATATTAGTCTTGGAACTTGGTTTAAAGAATATGTTTTTTATCCACTTTCTATGTCAAAGTTCCTAAATTTTCTTTGTAAAAAATTAAAAGGCAAAGTACCTAAATTTTGGGAAACTTTTATTCCTAGTTGTATCGTTCTTTTTGTCGTTTGGTCTTTAACCGGTCTTTGGCATGGAGCTAGTTGGAAATATTTAGGATATGGATTATATTATTATTTTATAATGATGCTAGAAACAGTCTTTTCTTTCCTTTTTAAAAAGAAAAAAACTTCTCATGTTTTTATTCGATTTTTAAAGATAATAAAAACCTTTATTTTAGTTAATATTGGAATGCTTATTTTTAGATGCAATCGTTTAACTGATGTAGGAATATATATAATGCGTATTTTTCAACCAAATAGCCAATCATTCAATGAGGTTTTTGCCATTCATGAACTGATTATTTCTATTCTTGCTTTAACCATTTTATTGATTTTTGAATATTTGCAAACGAAAAAAATAGTAATTCAAGATTACCTTTTTAAAATGCCGATTTTTGCTAGATATAGTGCTTATTTGATCTTAATTTTTAGTATTATTATTTTTGGTGCATATGGACTTGGGTATTTACCACCTGATCCAATTTATGGAGGTTTTTAAGATGAAGTTTTGGAAAAGAAGTATCCTTTTTATTTCTATGTTTTTGTTTGTATATATAGCATTATGCTTCATCTTCACACCGAAGACAAGAACTGATAAAGGGGGAAAACAATTTTATGCGGGAAGAGGATTTGAAGCAGAGGCGAAAGATACCATTGAAGTTGTAGGACTTGGCAATAGTGATTTATATAGTGGCATCAATCCGTTAGAATTATATCGCCAATACAACATTACTGCTTATTCTTGTGGGATTGCTAAATGTTCTACTGCTGCTTCGTATCGTTTATTGCGAGATATTTTAAAAAAACATCAAATCAAAATCTGTTTAATTGAAACTGATTTTTTGTATAATCGATTAGGACTTGCTGAATATGTTCAAGCGTTTGCTAAACTTCAGTTTTTAGCAGCTCCATTTATTTATCATTCAAGATGGAAAAATTTAACATGGAAAGATTTCACTCAATTGCCCAATTTAAATGATAATTATGATCCTTTTAAAGGCTTTATGTATTCATCTAAAGTATTTGATTATAAATTAACAGATTATATGGGAAATATCCATGATGAAGCTTTACCAATACCTAATGAAAATATCAAATATTTAGATAAAATTAGAAAATTATGTGAAAAAGAAAATATCAAGATTTTATTTATTGAATTACCATCACCATCATCATGGTCTTATGCCAAAAGTTATGGTGTAAAAAAATATGCAGATAAATATAACATTGATTTTATTGATTATAATGTGAATCCAGAATACATTCATTTTGATTTTAATCGAGATTTTAGGGATAAAGGCAATCATTTAAATGTCTATGGTTCCATAAAGGTAGCTAAACATTTAGGGAAAATCCTTTTAGACTATCAGGTCTTGACGATTCATCCTAATAATAGTCAATTTTGGCAAGCAGAATTGAAAATGTATGAGGATAGGCTAAAACGAGATGGGATTAAAGTGGATAATGTATGATTAAATCATAGTTAAAATGGAGAAACACTTTGGATGCAAAAAATAATCTAATGTGTTTGTGTTTTGAAAGAGACGAGTTGAGTCAAATGAAATAAAAAAGATAAGAAAAGGTTAGAAATCAATCTAACCTTTTTGTTTTTATTTGAGTTTATATAGGAAAAAATTAAAAAATAAAAATGACCATAAAAAAACACTGGTATGCAAAAGTATACCTTTTTAACACGCAATATAAATATTAAAATGTACAATATTAATCAAAATTAACCATATTATTTGACAAAATTAACCTTTATTTGTTAAAATAATTATAGTAATAATATTTTTTATTAGTGAATATATTAGTATGTAAAGGTATAGGATTAACATCTAATAAAATATTCTAAAAAATAAATTAAAATACGCTTTTTTCGTCTTTTTTTTGGTGACTATATGAAAAAATATTCAAATGATAAAGGATATACACTCATTGAATTGGTTGTAAGTATTGCAATTATTGCAATTCTTTTGTCAATGATTGCGGTAATTACCAATTCCTTTTATAAAAGTTATCGAGCATCTTATGCGGAAAATAAAAGAGTAGAAGAAAAAAATTATGTGATTACTCAATTTGAAAATATGATTGAAGATGCGAATCAAAATGCTAAAGAACTCAGCATTGAAAATGATGTAAGTTTAACCAAATGGTCTTTAAGATTAGATAACAAAATAATTTTTTCATATGATCAGGCTAGTAGTAGTATGTATAATGCTAATGGAAGTTTAATTAAAACATTTGAAAAAATTAAAAATATTACAATACATCAATATACACAATCGGGTATTTTAATAGAAATATATTTAGATAATGAGGAAAAAGAAACATGGATTAAAAATATTATTCATGTGAATGAAAAGAAGGAAGTATGAAAAAAAAGATTTTCTGTTTAGTAACTAACGATAAAGATCATTATAGGATTAAGATGACATGTTGTGTTCAAACATTATCTAAGAAAAAAGTAATCGAAACACTAAATTATAAAATTTCCATCAGTGATATGGATAATGAGTTTACTAAAGAGTTAATTTTTAACGATTTAAAAAGACTTCATTTCAAAAAGGCTCAAATTATCATAGGATTAAATCTTTCTGATATTTTTATTGAAAAAATTAGAATACCAAATTTAAATAGTATAGATGCGAAAAAAACATTGGCTTTAGAAATCAAAAAGTTATATGGTAGTGATTTTAACAATACCTATATATATGCGAAAACCAAATATAGGTTGAACAAACATATTTTAGATTATTATTATACAATTTGTAAAAAGAATATCTATCAACAGATTATAGGTTTGTTTTCTAAATTACAATTAAAAATAGTAAAAGTGCAGTATATCCCTTACGCACTAAAGCAATATTTATGCATGAAAAAAGTTTTTATCAAAAATAGTTTTAGTATGGTTATCCATATTGACAAACAACAAACTATAATTCTTATTGGGAAGAACGATGTTCTCCTAAATAATTCTATTGTACAACTAGGTACTGATTATTTGAATGAATTATTGGTATCTAGTGTACCTAATAATCAATTATTTAGCAATATCGAGGAAAATAAATTAGAAGAAATGGTTCAAATATTTCTTCAAAAAGTAAATATCGAATTAAAAAAAATTCTTTATTTATCACAAGTAGAAATTGACAAGTATTATTTAAATGTTGAAGCTGATGCGTTTGCCCCTTTGATTAAAAAGGTAATAGAACAGGAGTTAAACATAACGATTTCAGATTTGAAACTAGTAGACAAGCAAGACTTCTTGCTTCAAAGTTTAAAGATACATCATACTTTTATTGTATCTAATCATGATTTTAAGTTTCAGGTTAAAGTAAAATGAAAAGTAATAAAGGCGATACATTAGTAGAAGTTTTAGTATCAATTGTTGTGTTGGCAATTATTTTTATAAGTAGTGGCCAGATGATTTTGTCAATTAAAAAAACACAAAGAAATATTGAAAAAACAACAAATATGGTTTTAGAACTAGAAAAAATATTGGAGATATTTACCATTGAACCACAAACTTTTAATGAAAGATTGGAAATAATATATCCTGTTGTTCAAGCTAATCATTTTCTTTATTTGTATTATGATAGCCAATTTAATATATCCAAAAAGGTTACTGATAACTATTTTATCATAGATGTAAAGGAAATCACATCTGATGATCAAATAACAAGATATTTTGCAATAGAAGTAAGAATTTATGTCAATCATGAAGAATATCCGTTAAATCAAAAATGTTTAGAAAGAACTATTTGTGTAGAATAAAAGGTATGATATGAAAAAAAGAATGTTAGATAATAGAGGAGCATCTTTATATATAACACTACTAGTTGTTATTGTTTTAGTATTTTTATCTATGTCACTATTGATAACTATTCATACTTCATCACAAAAACTGAATGCAAATACGAAAGAACAATTGTTAAAGTTAGAGTTAGAAAATGTTGCATATGAATATTTGAATCAATTATCTTTAGAAGATCTTGCTTTATTAGAAGTTGATATTTCATGTGAATTTGAATATACAACGCATTATCAAATTGTTGCAACTAGACTTCAAACCACGCATGAATTTCATTTTATTATTCAAAAAATAAATACTAAATTAAAATTTCAAATTCAAGTGCAGTTTCAAATATCCGAAAATAGAATAACAAGTTATCACCTTATGAAAAAGGGCTATGTATATGATTAAACATTTATTGTTAATAAGTTCCACTAAAGAATTGATAAAAGAATCCTTTTGGTTGTATGCTTTAGTTATTACATTTTATTTGCTTTTCTTTGTAGCAATCGGTAGTTTTTTAAATGTTCTCATTTATAGACTACCTAAAAAAATGTCAATTATTAAGAAATCATCCCATTGTCCACTTTGTGGTTACAAAATAAAATGGTATGAAAATATTCCTATTTTCTCCTATCTTTTTTTAAGAGGGAGATGTCATCACTGTCAAGAAAAAATTAATATAAGATATGTTATTGTGGAAGTTTTAGGATTGCTAGTTGCAATTGTTTCACTAATAAGATTTGATTTATCTTATACAAGTATTATAGTAACGCTGCTTTTAGAGGTTTTTATCGCTATCTTTTTCATTGATAAAGATGAGTTGATTATTCCCGATTCATTAAATATAGCAGTAGCGGTTTTAGGACTTTTATCAATCATAATGGCTGATATTACTAGTTTAAATCATGAATATACAATTGATTATAGTGATAAATTTTTATCCTTACTTGTCAATATCATCATTATTGGTATTTTTTACATTATACAAAAAATAATTCGAAAACCTGTAATTGGTGGCGGTGACTTAAAATTATTTTTAGGAATAGGTCTTTTTATGGGATGGCAATTAGAGATTTTAGGATTAGTTATTGCTTGCATCATTGGAGCAGGTGTTGAACTTATTTTTTCTAAAAAATTAAATAGAAAAATAGTGCCTTTTGGTCCTTATCTTGTCATTGGTTTTACAATTAGTTTATTTTTTGGTCCTGATTTAATTTTGTGGTATTTGCATTTGTTTCAATAAAAGGAGGGAAAAGATGCCAAAATTTAAATTTAAAGCCAAGGATTTAAATAATAAAATCATTCATGGAGTATTCTTTGCCAAAGATGAAGAGGATTTAAGAGCAATCATTAGTAATTTAGACTATTATTTAATTAGTTCTAAAAAAATTCAAGAAAGTTCACAACTATTTACCTTCTTAGAAAAAATACGAGTGGATGAATTATCGTTATTTTGTAGACAACTTGCAATTATGTTAGATGCAGGAATGGAACTGAATAAATGTATTGAAATTCTAAAGAATAATACTAAAATAAATAAATTAAAAACGATTTTAGAAGTCGTTCATTACGATTTGATGCAAGGGATGATGCTTAGCCAATCACTTGCAAAATACCCCAAAACTTTTCCTGTTTTCTTTAGAAATATGATTCATATTGGAGAGCTAAGTGGCAAAATGTCATTGGTTTTAAATAAACTAGCAGATTATTATGAAAAGGATAATAAAACAAAACGAAAAGTAAAAAGTGCTTTGGCTTATCCAATCTTTTTATTAACATTATGCATGGTAATTTTGGCTGTTTTATCCTTGTATGTGATGCCTATTTTTAAGGATGTTTTTACATCATTAGAAGCACAATTGCCTCCAATCACAACGGTTGTTTTAAAAATCACTGATTTCATTAAAAATAACATTTTATATATTTTATCAATCATACTATTATCTATTATGGCATTTTTGTTACTTTTGCGTAATCAAAAATTTAAAAAGCTTTATGATCAATTTAATGTTCATCATAGTATTCAAAGTAAAGTCGTTTTAGCAAGTATAACATCGAGATTCACAAATGGCTTTTCCACTTTGTTAAATAGTAGTATTTCTATTGTTGATGCTTTAACTATTATGAGTAAATTGCTAGGTAATCGTTATGTTGAAGAGAAAATGCAAGTTACGATTAGTGAAATCAAAAGAGGACAGCCAATTGCTAAAAGTTTGGAAACAATTAATATTTTTCCTAATATTTTGATTGAAATGATTTCGGTCGGTGAGCAATCCGGTCAACTTGAGGAAGTGCTGAATCGAGTTTGTACATATTATGATGATCAAGTAGATTATGCCATTAAAAAAATGACAGCTTTAATTGAACCACTCATGATTATTTTAATTGGTATGATTGTAATTGTTGTATTGTTATCAATTTTTTTACCGATGCTAGATATTACAAGTTCAATTGATACGGGAGTTTAAAATGAAAAATGAAATCCAACAAAATATTCATCAACAAATATGTTTGCAACTTGTTAAAATGAATGTATGTAGTATAGAGGAAATACATTATATTTTAGAAAAAATAAATACGGAAGAAAAACCATTTTATGAAGTTTTCAGCCAAGAAAAATGGATAAATGAAGAACAATTATCCCAAGTATTGGCTAGTTATTTAGGATATGATTATTATAACATTGATACGATTAGGATTGATGAAAATCTAGTTAAAACTTTGACTTATGAATGGATTAGTAAATATAAAATAATTCCGCTTACTTTTGATGAGTCAAATCAAAGATATATTCTTGCAACATCTAACCCTTTTGATTTTAATGCAATCAATATTGCGTATGCTTTATTTGGTACTCATTCGCAAATTGTCGTGTGTCCTGATACTAAATTGGTAAGAATTCAGTCAAGAATATTTGCCAAAAACGAAATGAACCAAACGATTGCCGCTTATAATAAACAAGAAAACCTTTTAGAAAAAGAACATATTGTTGGGATGGATGAGGCTGATTTGGTGAATTCACCAGCTGTTAAATTAGTGGATTCATGTTTAAATGATGCGATTGCTGTAGGGGCTAGCGATATTCATATTGAGCCATACGAAGATATTGTTAGAATTCGATATCGAATTGATGGTATGCTTTATGAGAATACTGCATTTAGTCCTAAAATGTATCCAGCAGTTTCCACGAGAATAAAAATTATTTCCAAATTGAATATTGCAGAACGCAGAATTCCTCAAGATGGAAGAATTACAAAAATTTATAATAATGAAACATATGATTTTCGTGTTTCAACTTTACCAACTTCTTTTGGTGAAAAAATTGTAATTCGGATTTTGGATACAAAAGCGTTTAATTATGATAGAAGTAAATTGGGTTTTTTACCAGAAGAAAACTTAATTGTCGATGAATTATTAAAAAAACCTTATGGTATTATTTTGTTAACAGGACCTACTGGTTGTGGTAAATCGACAACATTATATAGTTTTATTAAAGAAATGAATAATGAATCAGTTAATGTTATTACGGTTGAAGATCCTGTTGAATATACGATTTCAGGTGTAAATCAAGTTCAAGTAAATAATAAGGCTAATTTAACTTTTGCAAGTGCTTTAAGAAGTATTTTAAGACAAGATCCTAATATTGTTATGGTCGGTGAGATTCGTGATGAAGAAACGGCTGAAATTGCCATGAGAATGGCAATTACTGGACATCTAGTATTGTCTACTCTTCATACTAATGATGCTGCAGGAGCAGTGACTAGATTGATTGACTTAGGGTTACAACCCTATTTTGTAACTGATGCTTTAGCGGGAGTGATTTCTCAAAGACTTGTTAGAAGATTATGCCCAGAATGTAAAAAAGAATATCTTTCTAGCAAGCGTGAGAATGAAATTTTAAATATTCATCAATCGCAAAAATTATATAAGGCGGTGGGTTGTCCAGCATGCCATAATACGGGATATCGAGGAAGACTTGGTGTTCATGAAGTTCTAAAAATGACGGAAGATTTAAAAGAACTCATTATCAATAAGGCCTCAACAAAACAAATTAGACAAAAGGCCCTTGAAAATGGAATGTTGGATTTATATTCCACTTGTAGAACGGTAGTATTAAATGGAGAAACTACAGTTCAAGAATTATTGGCAATTATGTATAACAAATAAAATACATAGTTGATATATAGGTGTTAATAGCAGTCACCAAAAATTTTATATAAATAAGGAGAAAAGGAATGGAAAAATCATTAAAAAATAAAAAAGGTTTTACATTAACCGAATTGATTGTTGTCATTGCTATCATTGGAATTCTTGCGGCAGTGTTAATTCCATCAATTACAAGTTATATTAGAAATGCAAAAGAATCTGCAGCCATTCAAGATGCAAGCGCAATGTATCAAGAATTAATTGCAGAGGTTAATGTTACAGATGATATTTATGAAACTTTAACTACAAATAAATATTATATTGTTGAAACCGATGGGGGATATTATGTTTTATTAGAAAATGGTTCATGTAATGTTTCACCATTAAAGGATAATAGTGTAGTTGATGCCGCAAGTGCTGCAACTGAATTCAATATAGAAGGAGTGAGTACTTTTTTTGTTCTAAGAAAAGTAAATGAAGCATACCGCGTTTTGGAACTTTCAAAAGAAAATACAACTTGGACAGAATCACAAACTCCAGTTTATCCAACTCAAACACAGACAGAATAAAGTAGATGAGGATGAATATATGAATAGCGTAAAGAAAAAAGGTTTTACATTAACAGAATTAATAGTAGTCATTGCTATTATTGGAATTCTCGCAGCTGTTCTAATCCCATCAATTACAGGTTATATTAAAAAGGCAAAAGTATCAAAAGGTGTGCAAGAAGCTAAAAATATTTCAGTTGTTTTAGCAGCAGAGGCCGCTTTTCAAGATCGAGAATATTTTGAACCATATGAAATTTCGCGTATTATTGAAGAATATGATTACTCGTTAGAATCAACAATCAAAGATTATCGTTTTTGGTATGATGCTAGTAAAAATGAAGTAAAATTTCTATCAATGGAAGAGGCGTTTAGTACAAGTACCAAACAAAATTTATCTTCAACCAAAACTTTTACCCAAGATTGTATTGAAGCCTTATCAGCAGGTCATCCAGAATATCGCTATGTGGATACTTTTGATGATGAATTAACACAAATTGTATATACTGTTAGAAATTTGCCTTTATTAGCTCTAAATGGGATGGATAGTGGATCACTAGATTCACAAGCTAAAAAAAGAGAGATTTTAGATAAAATGGATAGTTTATTAGATAGTGCTATTGAGGCTTTAGATGATTTAAAATATAAAGGTTTTGATAATTCTGATAAGCAATCGATTCAAAACTATGTATCAACTTTTGATACAGTTCAAACCGTTTATGTTGATAATAATATTATGTATAATAGAGCATATTTTTCTACTAAAGCAGAACTTCAATCACTTGCTAATGCTTATAGCAATATTGTTCAGTATAATGATACTCATGTAACATTAAATATTTCTAGAATGGTTTTTGTACCTGATATTACTTTGATTCCTGCATGTCAACCGTTTGCGGAAGAAGAGTCAGTAGAATATCGTGTAAATATTACAACAGCTTTTGAGATACCAGATACAGTAGAAATTGTTAAAGCAAATTCATTTAAGAATGTAATAGGCTGTGCGGGAATTGTTGCTAAAAACACAGTGTTATTTGATCCAGAGGCTTTAAGTGAGGCTGCTTTAAAAGCAAAGACGGATAGAACATCTTATTTAAATGTTATTCCACTTACTTATGGTATAGATTTTAACATAACATACTATACAGCTGAGGCCAAATTAAATAATGGTGTAACGGTAACATATACGAATACCATAAATGGTAAAGAAGAAGTAATAACCGCTTTAGAAAATGTCATATTTCAAGATACAGCTGAACAACAAATAATTAGTAAATATTTGATTCCTAATATAAATTTTTTAGGAAAAACAATTAATTATTCAAAAGTAGAAAAAGTCATAATTAGAAGATCATTATCAGAAAATATTTGTACTTATACTGCTATTTTAGTAGATGAAAATCTAAATTGCTATAAAGTAGAAAATTTTGGATATGTTTCTGATGTCGATTGGGAAATCAAACAAGAATTTAGTTTTGATAATAATGAGGCTACTATTAGAGTATATCTTCCTACATATGTTTATAATTATACGAATTTTAAAGATGCTTCAATGGAAATTGAGTTGTTGCCACAAGTTTTAAAATCTAAAGATGTTGTTGGATTAACCGGTATAGTTGAAGTATTTGATGGATTTGCATTATCAGATCAAAAAATCAAAATCTATATTAAAGATGGTATTTATGATAGTGAAAATAATTGTTATGTATATGAAAAGAAAATAGAAAATTTAAATACTCATACAGTTTTAGTAAATGGTGAATCATTATCTTGTAATCAAGTATCAATTTCTCAAATTGCTATTGTTACAGGGGATGAACAAGATCCAAAATATTTATTTATTCGTGAATATAAATAATGAATATAAGGGAATATGCATTTAAATTTCGTTTATATATATGAATATATATAAAAATATAAAAAATTAAAGGAGAATAAAAAATGAAAATAATAAAAAAATTATTTTTATCATTCGTTATAGCTGGACTTGGTTTTGCAACCTTAGTTGGATGTGTATCATTAGAAAATGCTGAAAGAATTAGCATTGTTGAAATGCCAACAACAACATTTGTTAAAAACCAAGAAGTAACTGGCAATTTAATGAAAGTATTAATTACCGATGCTGAAGGTAATGATGTAGTACTCACTTTAAGTTATCCTGATGAAAACGGCAATGTTAGTGCGCAACAAGACGGAGTACCATTTGATGTAAAAATTACAATTAAAAACTTTAATTTGTCAACAATTGGGAACAAAACTGCTTCTGTTACGTATGGAGAAGCTACATCTTATTTTGATTATCAAGTAGTTGATCCAGAACAAGGATTTGCTGGCGGAAATGGAAGCTTAAATAATCCATATCAAATCACAAATGCTATACAATTTATGAATATAAACACACTTAAAACAACAAAAGATGTTTACTTCAAATTAATGAATGATATTGATATGAGTACTGTTATAAACGATGCTCAAATGTTTTGGGATATGGGATATGCCTTTATTCAATTATTTGAAGGTGTACTAGATGGTAATAATAAACGTATATATAATGTTGTTGAACCAATCAATTATCTATTTGGTGAATTATCAGGAGCAACATTAAAAGATTTATCTGTTTTTGTTAAGGGTAAAGATATTAGTGTAAGTTGTTTGGCTAATTCATATGGTGGTAGAACCATCAGTTTCTTAAATGTTGATTTATATGGTTCAGTAAGTACTGGATACAATTATGCAGGATATGCAATTTATTCAATGACTTTGAAATATGCAGCCGAAGGAAGAGAGTATAGTTTCTTAGATTCAACTGTTGTTTTCAAAAATTGTGATAGTTATTTAGATAATATTGGTCTTTCAACAAGAGTTGGCGTATTCTTTGCCATTCCAACAGGTAATTATACATTTGAAAATTGTTATAATTATGGGCATGTTGAGGCTTTAAATACATCACTTTTATTTACAAATGGTTATGCAACTGGATCTGGAGCTAGTGGAAAAACTGTTTATAAAGTTATCTCTTCTGGTAATAGAGGAACACTTTCATCTGTAGAAGCTAAGTCTGATTTAGTATTCTGTAATAAAGCAAATGGTGGTTCTCATTCTAAACTAGAAGGATCAGAAGAGTTGGTTGAAGGTACAAATTTAGTCATTCCTACACTTGATTTTACGCAAGTTTTACAAGTACAAGATAACTATTTAGAGTTAAAGGCTGTAGCTGATGATAGTAATATTGCAAAGGTAAAAGTTAATTTATATTTTGAAGGTATGAGTTGTAAAGAGTATGGTACTTTAACTGATTTTGTAACTGTAGAACTTTCAGTTAGTAGTGAAGCACAAAAAACTGGTTTATTTGCAACTGAAATCAAAGATGGCAAACTTTCAATAAAAGTTGTGACTAAAGGTTCTATTGAAGATACAACTGAAGCATCAGATGAAATAGTTACTTTAGGTAAAGATTGGTTAACCTATAATGTAACCAAAGGCTTTTATGTATTTGATGGTACAAAAGTAAAAGAAGGATATACATTTACTGTTGGTTCTCAATCTTTCTCTGTATTTGCATATAATTCTGAAGAGGAAGTTATTGCTAGTGTTAAGGTAGCAACAAAATAATTTTAGAATTATAAAAATTTAAGTAAAATGATGAAAAGGAAGACTATTGTAAAAAAATAGACTTCCTTTTTATTTTTAATGTATTCAATATAGGAGGAAAATGAATATAAAAAAATGTATTTTTATCATTTCAGTTTTATTGCTATGCTTTTTATCATCCTGTAATAATAAACAAAATGTAAGGAAAGAAACAATGTATTATGATGTCCATTTTAATACCAATGGGGGAAGTGAAATTGCTTCTATCAAAGTAGAGGAAGGAAAAACAATTCAAAAACCAAGTGCTCCCCAAAAGTTAGGATATTATTTTGTTGGTTGGTATTATGATTTTGAATGTACCATTTTATACAATTTTGATACCAAAATGAATAGAAATATGACTTTATATGCCGCATGGGAAACAATGCCGATTAGTATAATTGTCAATCTGGATAATCAAAATAGTGAAAAGCAAAATCTAAATTATCAAGATACAATTGCCAATCTAAACGTTCCAAATAAAAAGGGATATCGATTTGTAGGATATTATTTTGATGAAAAATTGACACAAAAAATAGAGAGTGATTATTGTTTTTTACAAGATAGTACAATTTGGTGTAAATGGGAAATTGTAAAGTATGAAATTGAGATAGTGATTGATGAAACAACCAAACAAACACAATTTGTTGAGTATGGTTCTACTATAAAGAATTTACAACAACCATCTAAAGAAAATCACATATTTAATGGTTTTTATTTAGATAGTGATTGTAAAAATCCCATTAATGAAGAAAATTTAATTGATAAAAATTTAACTATCTATGTGAAGTGGATAGATATCCATGCTATTCCATATAAAGTAGTCTATAAGGGTGAAAATATTACGGATGATAAGTATAGCATAATTGAAACAAATGTTTTATATGGTAGTTTAAATGAAGAGGTGGTAGCACCAATAAAAACTTATGAAGGATTAGAAGTGATAAGTAGTGATGTCAAAGGACAGATTGTGTTAGATGGCTCTTTGGTACTTGAGGTGCTATATCGAAGAAAGACTTATGAGGTTACATATATTATTCATGGAGAAGAATATGAGAAAGTAACCGATTTAAAATACAATACGAAGTATAAGTTGATAGATAATGTAATGCTGAAGGGATATATTTTTAGAGGTTGGTATGTTGATGACCAATTTAAAAAAGTGGCCTCATTAAATCAAATACCTAGTCATGATACAATTGTTTATGGTAAATTAGAACCAATTACTATTGGAAGTAGTGGTCTTTCTTATGTTTTAAATCCTTCCAAGACCGGTTATATTATAAGTGGCTATACGGGAACAGAAACAGAAATTATAATTCCTAATGGCTATAATTGTTTACCTGTTGTAGCAATTGATTGCTATTTTGATAGTGAGAATATTCAAAAAATTACGATAGGTAAAAATATTCAAGAAATAAAAGAAGATGCTTTTATTCGCTGTCTTCATTTAGAAACCATTTGGGTTGAAAGTGAAAATGCGAAATATTATAGTGAAGATGGTGTTTTGTATGATAAAAGTAGAAATAGTTTAAAAGTTTATCCATTAGGAAAAAAGGATACCTCCTTTTATATTCCATCAAATATATTGGTATTAGAGCGTTTTTGTTTTCATGCGAATTCCTATTTAGAAAATTTAATTATAAATGATAATCTAACAACCATTCATAGTGAAGCATTAAGGGGTTGTACAAATTTAAAAACAATTTCCATTGGAAAAGGAGTTAGTTTTATTAGTGATACATGGGTCAATGCCTGTTATCATTTAGAAATGATTTATGTGGATTTAGACAATCCATTTTATAAAGATCAAAATGGTGTTTTATTTGACAGTAGTGGAGAAAGTTTACTTCACTTTCCCGCATCTAATAGCCAAACTTTTTATGTGATTGATCATAATGTCAAAAAAATTAACTATCATGCCTTTGATTCTTGTCTACAACTACAATATGTTGTAATTCCAACTAGTGTTGATGTAATAGAATATCAAGCTTTTGTCGATGCTTCTTTTACCATTTATTTTGAAGGATTTCAAATACCCAAAAATTGGCATCCCTATGCAATTGAACATACTTTTGAATTAATTTTAAAACCAAATTGGCAAGAGTTGAATCCAATCCCCTATAAAATTGTAGGAGGTATAGAGTGAAAAAGAAAAATGTTGTATATATAATAGGTATTGTATTGTTTATATCGTTCATTGCTATTGATGTTTTTAAAGTTAAAGAAAAAGGCGGTCTGTTTAGTATTTTTAATTTTGAAGAAACCAGTGAAAAAAAACAAATAGAAAATACTTTAACTGAAATTGAAATCAATGAAAAATTAAATGGTGAAAAAATTATGTATTTAGGTGATACGCTACAACTAACTTTAAAGGCAAATATCGTTACAAATTTGAATGCTTGGAATTATAACTGGTTGAGTACTGACCAAAGTATTGCCTCAGTATCAACAACAGGTAGTGTATATGGGAAAAAAATAGGTGAAACAACAATTAGAGTAACGAATAAAAATGATGCCAATCTTTATGATATTGTAAAAATTAAGGTTATTGAAAGAAACAACAAATTAGAATTCTCGAACGAGTATCAACAAAATTTGCAATTAATAAAAGGAGAAATAAAAAAACTTGATATTCATATAGGCGGGAGTGTGGCTTTAGGTAAACTTGAATGGATATCTAGTGATGAAAAGATTTGTACAGTTCAGGATGGTTATCTTTATGCTAAAGAAAATGGTCAAGTAACCATTACAGTAAAAAGTTTAGTAGATAGTAGATATTTTGATAGTATAAATGTTGAAATATATAATGTATTAGATAAAGTTGAAATTGCTGACGATATTTCTATTCATGCAATATATATTAATAATAAAGAAATAAATGGCAGTATGTCGGATTATGATATATATGTTGGGGATACAATCACCATCAATTCATCTTGTAATACTTCTAGTAATGCAATGGTAAATTTTTCTTTACAGACGGATACTATATCTTTTAAAAGTACAGAACAATATGTTGCAACAGTTAATTGCAATCGCGTTGGTAAAGCAGTCATTGATATTTCTAGTAAGTATAATCATTTATTAAACAAGACTTTAGAATTTGAGATCAAACCTCGAGAAGTGGATAATCTCACATTAAAAAATCCTACCTTACAAAACGTAGAAAATGGTTGGATATATGAAATGCATGAAAGAGATGCTGTTTTTTTTGAAGTATTAGGATCAAATGAAGTATTAGATCAAGATGATATAATTGTAGAGATTGCAAATCAGGATATTGCTATAGTGAATAATGGATATTTCATTGCTAAGCAAGTTGGAGAAACGCAAGTTACAATAAAATACCGATATGATGAGAACCAAAAGATTAGTTTTACTCTTTTTGTTAGTGAGAATACCAATCAAAAAATTGAATATATAGCCATTGAACAGCCTACATTAAATGATAAACCTTTTGCTTTAAATACATATCAAAAAAATAATGTTACAGTATTAGATACAATCAGTTTTTATATTGTTGTAACTCCTTATATTTATGCCCAAAGTGATAATTATTTAATTTATGCAACTAATCCTGATGTTGCATCTTGTACAACTACTTACAACAATCATCAATATATTGTAAAAATTAATTTTCTAGAAATAGGGAATACCCAAATTATTATTCAATTTTTTGATAATCTAGAACAAGAAATTATTTTAGATTTTCATGTCGAGAATACGATTTTTGATCTATCTGCTAAAGCAGCTCTTGAAATGGAGGTTGGAAAAACATATAGTTTTTTCACTACGATTACAAACTCATTATCCAAAAAATTAAATTATACTTATACATCATCCAATCCTCAATCAGTTATCATCGGAAGTAATGGGGATATGATGGCAATTGGTGAGGGGACAGCAGATGTTTGTGTAACAGTAGATGATGGGAAGACAGTTAAATCCAAAACCCTTACTATTCATGTTAAACAAAATTATATAGAATATCAACCAGTGACGCAAATGAGTTATACAACATACTTAAAAGAAGATGAGCATTATGTTGAAGTTGATTTTTCAACCCGAATGTTAAATGTTTTTCAAAACGCATATATGAGCATAAATGTCATGCCAAATTTTAATAATGCTAATAATTATCAAATTATAACAAGCAATCCAGATATTCTATCTATTACGTATAGTAACAATATGTATCAACTTTATGCTTTAAGTGCAGGTATTGCAACAATTTATATTAAAAATTATGAAAATAGTGATTTAGATCTTTCTTTTGAGATTAAAGTATGTGAAGTATTGCCAAAATATGTAATAAGTATATTAGAAAATAATGTTTTATCATTTGATGAATATCAAAAAATTAATTTAAATGTTGATCCAAATGCAACATTTTCAAAAGTTTCTTATCGCTTTTCCACTCCTAATGTCATCAAAATTATCAATAACACAATCATTCCTTTACATGCAGGAAAAACGACTGTTATTATTGAAGTAGATGATCAAGATGATGCAACCTCAAATTATTATTTTTCTTTTCCTGTTGAGGTTTTACCAAATACTAAAATTGGTTTTATGAAATATTCAACGTTAGAAATAATTAGTTTTTGTTTATTTCATATCATTATTTATGGGCTACTAGGAGTATATTTTTGGTTATTATTTCAAAACTTACAAATGAAAAAAATATTAACCATTACGGCTATTGTTGTTATTCCTCTTGCCATATGTTGTTTGCCAGAAGTGTTAAAATTAGAAGATAGCAATAAAAGTATCATTATGATATCTATGGGACTCAATAGCATATGTTGCGGTGCTGCCATTGTTTTGACATATTTTATAATGAAATGTAAAGGAAAGAAAAAAAATGAAAATGAGTAAATATATAATTCTTATTTTAAGTTTTTTAACGATGCTGACGATAACTTCTTGTAAAAAAGAACAAGATAGGATAGAAGACAATTATAATTTTATTTTAAATGTTGAGAAGCAAAATGCTAAAATAGCAGAACTTGGGAAAACCATTACGAATCAACAATTAATATATTTACAAGAAGATAGTTCAACATTAATTTATGTGAAATATAATTTTACAGAAAATATGTCAACACAAAAAATCATATATCGCTTTTTCAACGATTTAGATGAGTATAGATTGTTTTTTAATCAATATGATAATTTTTTAGATGGTAACTTTTTAGAAGTAAATGAAGAAATCTTAATGATAGCAACCACATATCAATATATTGATAAAAAAAGTTTTAGTCAATTATATGATGTCATTCATCATCAGTATGTTATAATTGAATAGTAATTGAAACAAACCAAGTTAACTTGGTTTGTTTTTTTAAAAAAAAGGCATATTTTTATAAAAAACATACTATTATTTTATGTAAAATGTTCCAAAACATTGATAAAATCGATTTTAACATTTATATTATATTGACAAACTATCTTAAAAATAGTATAATTATAACATATCTTGTCGATTATTTAGATATTAAAATGGATGAGAAAAAGAATTATTTAGAATTATGTAAGGAGAATTTAAAATGAAAAGAAAGACGTTAACGTTAACTTTATGCTTATTATCATGTTTAGCATTGATTGGTGTTGGTTTTGCGGCATGGATCATTACTTCTGACACTGAACAAGAAATAGAAGGTAACATTTCAGTTGATACCGTAACAGATAATAGATTGAGTGTTGAGACAAGTTGGAAAGATGATAAAAATGCCATTGTTTTTGGTTGGAAAACTGGTGAGTATACCTATTCTTGGTTAAAGAATACAGATCCAACTTATGCAGAAAATCTAACAGTTACTCTTGTTGTGAATGTAAAAGATAGTGGGGGTAGTCCTATTGATGCCCAAACTGTTAATGCAACAATTACGGGAGATGACGCATATACTACTGCTGTATCTAGCAATTTAGTTAATGCTTTGCCTACATTAACAGCTCAAAAGCAAGAAACTGGTGTTTATCATATTACAATTCCTCTCTCATGGGGTAGTGCATTTAATAATCAAAACCCTATGGAATATTATAATAGTCAACCTTATGAATCAGATTTAGCAGATCAAGCTAAAACCAATTTAACCGCTCTTGAGGCATTGAAAACTAGTAAATTTACTGTTACAGTAACGGTAACACCAACTAATGCAGAATAATATTATAAATAATAAGAAGGTTGTAAGATGGCTAAATTAACAAAAAATTCTTATAAAAGAAAAGTTATTTTATTCGGTGTTTTATTATTTATGTCTATTGCTTTGATATCAACAGGTTTTGCGGCATGGATAATGTCAACGAATGCAAATTATGAAGATGATGGAAATGTGAGTGTTGGTACTGTTACAGATGGATCAATAAAGTTGACGGATGTTGCGCTATCAACCGATTCAATCAAATTTGAACCATTAGAAGAAGATACAACAGGTAGAGTTAGAAATGATGGAACTAATTTTGAATCATTACAGATAGTAGTAACAGGAAAAGTATCTCCTAAAGATATTTTAGGTGAACTTACGATTGAACTGCAAATGGAAGAAAAAGTGAAAACAGCTCTACAAGCTGCTGCTGATAAAAATTATATTATTTTACCAGAATGCGCAAATTCGGCAGTGGATTTAAAAACTTTGGGTGGTGCATGTACTGAAAATGAAGAGGGTGGATACGATTTTACTTATACGATTGAATTTAAATGGGGAAGTTTTTTCCAAAATTTAAATCCAGGTGAGTATTATGACGAAAATGAAACGGGTACAAAAGTATCAGACGAAGAAGTGAAAAAAATTCTAAAAGAGTTAAGAGCTACTATTTATGGATATGACGTCGATGCATCAGATGAAATAATCAATGCAGCGGTTGGTCCTACTTTTAAAGTAGTAATCAATGCTAGGGCAAATTAATTCAAATGTCTTCTGCTGAAATTATTTCCCTCATAGTTACAATCATCGGGGTATTTAGTTTTGCAACAATATTTACGATATTATATCAATCATATGCAACTTCACAAATAAATGAAATTCAGTCCGGAAAAAAAGATATTGAATTGATCGATGAAGTAATCTATGAAAGACAAGAAAAAATTAAAAAGCGCAAGATGGTAACAAAGATAGTTAAATCTATTTGTTTCTATCTTGCCTTATTCTTCATTATACCTTTATTTATTTTTTCATTAATTAATCGATTTCAAAATAATATAACAATGATTGGTAATAAAACCATTATGGTTGTTGCCTCAGGCTCAATGAGTAAGAAAAATGACGCAAATGCTTATCTAAATAGTAACAATTTGAACAATCAATTTCAAACGTATGATATAATTGTTTTGGAAAAGGTTGAAAATGCATCAGATTTGAACAAATACGATGTTATTGCTTATCGAAATGATCAAGGAATCAATGTCATTCATAGAATAATTGAAATAGAAGATGGAAAATATGTAACCCGTGGTGATGCCAATGACGCAAGTGATAAATATCATCCAACTTTTGATGATGTAATTGGAAGATATACAGGTAAGAAAATACCTAGTATAGGGATATTTATTATGTTTTTACAGTCATATGCCGGTATCATCACGATTATTTCATTAATTTATTGTTTAATCATGATTGATAAAATTTCTAATAAAATAAATATAGCTCAAAAAAGAAGAATTGAACAATTAGAAGAAGCAATTGATTATACCGATGAATTAGAAGTTGAAAAAATAAAGGCAGAATATGTTGAGACAATTTATTATAAGGGATATGCTTATCATTTTAATGAAACAGGGTTTGTTGAAAAAACTAAGATGAAAGATGGTCCCTATTTAGAAAAATCGAATAAGACAATTATTAAAGAAGTGCTTAATTTAAAGACTTCAGAAAAAATTGCCGAAGAAGTCGTAATTGAAAACGATAATCAAGGAGAATAAGATTATGAACAAACCTTATTTTACAAGAAAAAATTTAATATTTATATCATTAGCAATATTTTATTCATTTTTATTGTTATTTACAGGCCTTTGTATAGAAGGATCACATTCTTTTGCTAATAAAAATAATCCACTAGCACAAGTGGCGCAAGCACTTCATTTTAAATCAATTAGTTGCGGTGTAACGGGCTATGTTGCTTTGATACTTGTAGCAATCTATGTTAGTGTTTTTGTCACTATCTTTTTATATGAGAAAAGGTTTGCTATTGTCAATAATAAAAAACCATTTAGTTTGAAAATGATTTTAATATATATAAGTTCTTTTATTTTATGTTCGTTATTATCAGTAGGTGTGGGAATTCTCATTCAAAGACCATTAGATGCTGAAAACATTGGTAACATTATGCTTTTTATTTGGCAAACTATTTTATTGACAACTTGTATATATGTTTTATTATTTTTATTCATTGGTGGTATTTTAATGTTTGTAGTCAACTATATTTTAGTTGATAAACCATTTAGAGCATATGATAAAAATGAACCGATTACTTTTGATGAGGAAGATACTAAAATTGATGTCACTACTAATTTTGATGCAACACTAAATGCAACGGCATCTTCTATTGCTGGCGGACAGATTACAACCGCTACTTCAAGTATGCCAAATGAAAGTATTGTTCGCACAGTTGAGGAGTTAGATGATCGGGAAAAAGTTTTTCCTGCTTTATCTATGATGGATACTACTTATGATGGTTATGCAATAGAGAAAATAGATAGTGATACATATAGTTTAGAAGAAATTAGTATTCGCTTTCGCAATTATCTTGCAAAAGAAGAAAAACTATATTTTGATCTAGATACCATTAGATTTTTTGTCAGTGGATTTGCGGCATCACACTTTATGATTTTAGAAGGGTTAAGTGGTACTGGTAAATCAAGTTTGCCTAGATATTTTGCAAAATTTATTCATGCTGATGTTTTATTTATTCCTGTTCAAGCAACATATCGTGATAAGACAAATCTAATTGGATATTTTAATGATTTTTCAAAAACTTATACCGAAACAGAGTTTTTGATTTCATTATATCATGCCAATTATAATCCCGATCAAATTCATTTTTTTGTTTTAGATGAAATGAATATTTCTAGGGTTGAGTATTATTTTGCTGACTTTTTATCAGTATTAGAATATCCAAAAGAACTTTGGAAATTAAAAATTATGCAACTTCCGTATGGATTTGTACCACCTGCTAAACTAGAAGATGGTTTTATTACAATACCTGAAAATTCCTATTTTGTTGGTACCGCAAATAAAGATGATTCAACCTTTACAATTACTGATAAAGTGTATGATAGAGCAATAACAATTGATTTTGATGATCGCAATATTCCTTTTGAAGTAAAAGAAGAAGTGAGTAAAATTCATATTAGCAAAACACATCTGCAACATTTATATCAAGAGGCATTGAATAATCCTAGTTATCAGATGACAAAAGGTGATTATGATAAATTTCAAACTGTTTGTGATTTTATTTATGACAAGTTTGATATTACTTTTGGTAATCGTATTTTGAATCAAATTGCAAAACTCGTGCCTGTTTTTGTTGCATCCGGTGGAACAAAAGAAGATGCTATTGATTTTATTGTTTCACGAAAAATAATTAGTAAAATTGAAGGTCGTTTTGAAGAATATGTTAAGGGTGCTTTGAAAGATTTATTAACTTTAATAACGAAAACATACGGAATAGATGTTTTATATCGTAGTGAAAAAGTAATTCAAAGTTTAATAAGAAGGTTATAATTTTATGAAACTCATCGAAGAGTTAAAACTAAAAGAAGTTATTAAAAAAATAAGAAAATATAAAGATGAACATCGAAGTATTAAATTTTTCTATCGAGATTTAGATAATTTAAAACTTCCATCTTTGCAAGATTTCTCTTTTAAGAAAGATGATGAATTCTTTGATGAAGTGAATTTTATTCTAAGCGTGATAGTTTCTATTATTGCTCATCCTAGTCTTTCTAATAAAGGAGAAGACATTATTGTTAGATCAGAACTAGCAGGGCATATTTCATCTGATTCTTTTCAACAAGTATGTAAAGATAATAGACTTTGGAAAGAAAAAAATGATGAAATGGTACCTGAATATGTGCATCACTATCAATATACTGATGATATTAAAATTTATGAAAATATTTTTATCGGAATGCTTATCAATCTTATACGTTTGGAGTTAAATAAATATAGTGAATTTTATGCATCACTGATTCCTTCGGTAGAATCAAATAATGATAAATATTTAGAAAATAAGATTGCGGAAAAGATGATTACTAAAATTGAAGCATTACAAAGAAAACAAATGTTTATTCAAAATACTTCTTTTTATAAAGAAATTTCTAAATGCAATCTTCATCTTACAAAAGTTTTACCTACTAACATTTTATTAAAAAATCGTTTATACAATTATTGTTATAAATTTTATCTTCAATTTATTAAAAGTGAAGATGAAAATAGATTACTTGAAGAACTTACTATCTATTATAAATATGTGATATTAAAATGTTTCAAAGAAAAAAACTTTGTATTAGATAATACGAAAAGTCAAAACTATAATTGTTTATCTTTTGTATATAAAGATTATAGACTGAAACTTTCTCTAGAAGAAAACATACCATGTATTAATCTTGATATTTCATATGGTTCAATTCCTGCTAAACATCATTTAATCATTAATACGGAAAATAAACTTCAGATGAATCAATTTTTTGATTACAACAGTATATCTAATGATTTGATTACAATTTGGTGTATATATGATTTAGAAAATGCAAATAAGCCATATAATAATCAACTAGTTTCTGAAAAAAAATTAGTGTCATTTTGGCTAAATTCTAAGTTGCAAGAGATTTTTGCAAAAAAGGAATTATATATGAAATATTGTCCTGTTTGTAAAAGTAAAAATATAGAAAATAATCAAAAACTATATACATGTTGTGATTGTGGAAGTATGTATACATTTAAAGACGGCAATCAGGTTGATACCATTTGGTTTTTAAAATTAAGGAGGTAGCTTTGATGGAAGAAAACAAACTTTCTCAAGAAGAACAAAAAGCCACAATTATGATCAATGACCTCTATAAATCCTATGGTGATAAAGATGTTTTAACGGGGTTAAATTTAGAAGTTTATGAAAAAGAGTTATTTGGTTTTATTGGTAGAAATGGTATTGGAAAATCAACAACAATTGATTGTATGATTGGTTCTAAAAAATTTTCTAAAGGCGAGGTATATATCTCAGGTTTTGATATAAAAAAATATCCTCTTCAAGCAAAACAAACGTTTGGTTATGTTGCTAGTGAGCCAACTTGTTATGAAGAAATGACAGGATATGATTACTTAGAATTTATTGCTAGTATATATGGTTTAGGTGAAGAAGATTTTAATCACAATTACAAATATTTATGTACAAGACTTCAATTCAATTTAGAAGAATTGTCAAATCCTATTTCTGATTATTCTCATGGTATGAAACAAAAATTATGTTTAGTTGCAAGTCTTTTGCATAGTCCTAAAATTTGGATTTTAGATGAACCTACAGTTGGTCTTGATATTATGGCTGTGGAAGAACTTAAAAAAATGATGAGAGAGTATGCAAATCATGGGAATACCGTTTTTGTTACGAGCCATAATATTGAATTAGTATCTAAAATTTGTGATAGAGTAGCGATTATTAACAATGGCAAAGTGGTGGAATTATTTGATTTGAATAAAAATCCTAATAAAAGATTACAACTTGCTAAAATCTTTATTGAAACGTATGGAGGACGAGAATGATTAACCTCCTTGCGAAAGATTTTAAATTGATGTTTGGAAAAGAAAAAAGTATTGCTAAAAAAATAATTACTATTTTAATAACAATCTTTTTTCTTACTTGTTTTATTGGAATTGAGGTATTTTTGTTTACAACTATTTTGAATAAAATAGGAAAATTTCATCAAGCACCAATGGCCTTTATGAATGTATTTTTATTTATTATTTCTATTCTTATTACTATTTCTGGAATCTTTAGAGCGATTAAACTTTTTTTTAATCAAAAGGATATTGAACAATTATCCACAAAACCGGTTAGTAATAGTGCAATTATTTTATCTAAATTAGTCTTTCTATTCATTACTCATTATGCAATTAGTATTTTATTTATCTATCCATTATTTATTGCATATGGTATTCACTATGCAATGACATTAAAATTTTATTATCTAGCCCTTTTTTATCCCATCCTTTCTTTCTTTTTTGAGATGGGAGTTGCTCTTCTTTTTATCTATCCTTTTTGGCTTTTAAAAAATTATTTAAACAAGCATCTATTAGTAAGATTTCTTTTAATCGTAATATTGCTTGTGATTGGATGTTATTTTTACGCAAAAGTTTTGAATCTGTTTATTGAAATGATTGCGGGGGGAAATATAAATCATTTATTTACCCAAACAATGATGGATAAACTCATCAATTTTAGAAAATATGAGATTCCAATTAATTTTTTAACAGATATTTTTATTCAAAATAGATATAGTAGCATAGTACCATACTTAGGTATATCATTGGGTATTTTTATTCTTGGTTTAAGTATTACTATTTTTACTTTTAGTTATGTAAGAAATATTTTTATTTCTAATAAGAAAAAACATAGAATAAAAGATTACAAAAAACAATCTATCCAAAAAGCTTTAATCAAAAAAGAAGTTATACTTTTAACTAAAAATCAAAATTATACTTTATCTTTTACAGGGCTTTTGATTGTTCAACCCTTTTTAGTATATTTGGTAATCAAAGCTTTAAATACAATTTTTACTTCTGGTATTTTTGCTTATTATATTTCAATTGTACCATCTTTTATTCCATTATTAGATATTTTAATTTTAATGTTATTTACCGTTATTATCAATCAAGGAGCAAGTCAATATATTCAAATGGAGAAAAAGACGATTAAAGTGATGAAAACAATACCAGTTTTACCTCGAATTCAATTGTTGATAAAAGTAAGTATACCTTTGCTACTTTCTTTTACATCCCTTTTTATCACTTTACTTGTCTTATTGGTGTTAAAAACGATTACGTTTATCACTTTCATTTTTGCTCTTTTATTAGTAAGTTTATTATTATTCATTTATGATGTGATTTCTTTAAAGGAAGAATTGAATATTAGAAATCATAAACCAAGAAGGTCATTTGTTTCTAACCTATACTCATATATTTTACCGATTATATATTTTGTAGTGACAACAATTCTTTCATATTTTGGTATGTCGATATATATTGCCTATTTGATAGGATGTATTGTATTTGTCATACTAGGAATACCACACGTGTTTAATTTGAAAAAAAATATGGAATCTTTATTTATGGATTTGGATGTGATCAATTAATATGACAAAGAAAAACTTAATTATTTTATTGTTAATTCCCTTTTTAATTGCTTTGCTTGGTGTTGTAACGATTAATACGACCTTTCATTTCATTGATAATGATATTATTGCAATTCAATGGGATTATGATGATACCGAGGCTTTTCAATTACAAGATAATTTATATTTGTTAGAAGCGGTTGGTGTCAATCAAAAAAACTATCCAGCAGGGGCTGGTAATACACTTGTATGGAGTATTAGAAATCGTAATATAGAAGATGACAATGTGTATGGTGAAATTGTTAAACAAGATCAGCACTATTATTTAAAAACACTTGCGTGTGGAGAGGTGATTATCACATGTTCAAATGAAAAGGGTACAATTTTTAAATCCATGCATGCGATTATTTATGAAAATGGAGCCATTCTTATTCAAACGAAAATTAGAGGTTCTCAAAACAATATTGATCAAACAATTTACTATGGTGAATATGATTTAGAAAATCAAAATAAAATAAAGGCAAGTGTTGATTTAGAAATCACAGCCGTACCAAAGAGTATCTCTTCGCTACTTAGAATTGAAAACCAAACGGATAATATTGGAATTGATTTAATGAATCATATATTAGAAATTAAAGATGCTGGTTTTGCTTCATTTACCATTAGTTGTGGTGATGAAAATATTGCGAAAAATGCTACTTATTCCTTTGAAGTAGTTGAAAATGGAGTGAATGTATATAGTTATGATGATCTATTGAATTGTTCTAATTATTCAAATACTGGTGAAATTATTGTTCTTCGAAAATCATTTGAATCACTAGAAAATGCTTATCAGATGAGTGCTAGTGGAGAGGTTCTCTTAGAAGATGGCAAGCCAGTTTTAAAAGAAAATAATGTTGAATGTTTTGGTAACTATAATCCAGTCACTAAAAAATTTAATTTTAAAAATGAAATCTATCGTTTTGTTACAACCTATAATAAAAATTATATTGATCAGTGGAATCAAAGTGTTGCAACAAGTGGCGGTAGCAATTACATATCAACTGAAATTTTAGTAGGTCTTCATATTCAAAAAGACTTTTATGGGAATGGATATACAATTAATATGCATAATCTGACTTATCCAACTGAAATAATTGAAGTAGATAGTGGTGATGGAACGTTTGTATCTATTCCTCATTTAGCTAAAGATGATTTATTTAGAGGCCCTCTTCCTTTTTATGCTTTGGGTGACCATAATAATATGCCATTGGTTGAAGCTTTTGGTCAAGATAATATTGGAATGTATGTGGAAGGCAATGATATTTTAATCAATGATGTCTATGTACGAAATTGTGATTTTGGTAATAGATTGGCTAATCTTGATACAGTGGGAACAGTTTTAGAAGTGAGTGGAAATAATATAAAAATTATGAATGCTAGACTTGCGAATGGTAAAAATGTTTTACGTAGTTTTTCTTCAATGCATGTAGAAGTAATCAATAGTATGTTAAGTTATGCAAGAAACTTTTTGGTTTCGCTTGGTACGAATGAGTACATTCTTATTGATGGCAGTAAAACGTATGATTTTACCGATTTAAATGGGAATTTGACATCACTTCAAATAGAAGATTATTTTCAAACGAATGGGGCTGGTGACAATATTTTAAATGCCTATTTACAAGCCAATTTTAGTTCAAAAGAGAATATGAAAAAAGCTCTTTTGTCTATGCAAAGAGCGCTTAGTAATGAAAAGTTAATTCAAGATGAAGAGAATAATCCTATTTACAAAGGTAGTATGAAAATAAAAGATACTTTCTTTTATCAAAGTGGAATTGCGGCAATCTCTCTTGAATCTATGTTTAATGGGCCTTTCTTATATTCGAATATTCCTAGTGTAATTTGGGAAGTATTAGGAATGCTTGAAACACAAGAAGGTATACCTCTTGATAGTCTTAAAACAAGTAAGATTGCGGGGTTATCTTATCCAGTTGAATTAGAAATTTGTGGTAATACGAAATTTTATGATTATAAAACTACGGATAGTGTGGATATTAGTGGATTAATTACCGAAAATATATCAAAGTTTGCTCAATCCATTGATCCAAGTTATGAGGGAATAATAGATATTGATAAAATATTTCCAATTAAACAATATTTAATTGACAAGGCCACAACTCAAGGTTCAATTTATACAGACAATGGTAAAACATATATAAATTTACCCATTGCGTATTATGGTGGTGGACTTAATTTATCTAAAGTTGAAGTTTCCACTGAGGATATAACGATTCATTTCAATCCAGAAATTGAAATTGATTTGATTGATAATTATTTAAATTTAGGACAAGGTTCTAATACAGTTGAGATGTTAAAAAATATGATGCTAAAAGCAGTAACGGTGGTAACCGGTTATGAACCATTCAAATTTGTATGTATGAAAGGTGATGGTTATTTATATGGAGAAACACCAAAGATTTCTGATTTAATTTTGAATAACATAAAAGGAGAATAAGAACATGAAAAAGAAAATCCTAAATTTAATAACTATGATATTATTATGTTTTGTTTTAGCAGGATGTTCTAGTTTCTTTGGTGATAATGAGGCACTACAAATTGAAAATATTCAAGCTGAAAGTTTAGAAAATGGTGACATTAAAATAACAATTACATATGTAAATGAAGTTTTAGATCCAACCATTTTTATTGTACCAAAGGGTGATACAGGCTCAACAGGGGTAGGAATTAAAGAAATAATAACGACTAAAAAAGAAGATGGTAGTGGTTCAATTTTAACAATTACTTATACGGATGATTCTATTTCACCAACAATTGTGGAAGTAAAAGATGGTGTTTCGGTTAGCAGTATAGATCCTGTTGTCAATCCTGAAACTGGAGAAATAGTAATTTATATTAGATATAGTGATGGGACGAGTTCAGAACCGATGGTACTTCCAAAAGGAGAAGATGGTAAAGATGGCATTTCGGTGATCGGCATTGACCAAAGAATCAATAGAGATTCTAGTGTGACTTTGACTTTTAAAATGTCGCAAGGAGAAGATGTCATTGTGAATATTCCTGCACCTCAACAAGGAGAAGATGGTAGAGGGATTAAAGATATTGTATCAATACCTAATGGGGATAGATATGTTATGATTATTACATATACTGATGATACAACAAAGGAATTAGAATTCGCAAGACCTAATAAATGGTTTTCAGAAATGAGTAAGCCACTAGATACAGATGGTATCAATGGTGATCTATGGTATGATTTAAGCCACAATGTGATATATGTCAAACAAAATAATAAGTGGACACAAGTGATAAGTCTTTATGATATCACAAATCAAACGTATACTGTGAAATTTGACTTAAATGATTCAGCAGATGCACCTGCAAGTATGCCACTTGGTACGCTTTTCACTTATGAAATTGTTGGTGGAAATTATTTTAAGGCATCAGGGTATGAAATACCAGTTCCTACAAGAGAGGGATATATATTTGCTGGATGGTATACGGTAAAAATTCCAACGGTTGTGAATGGAGCATTTACTGATTTAACAGCAGTGTTCTCTGATTTGACATTATATGCAAAATGGGAGTTAGCGAATGCATAATATCTAAATGAGAGGAGATGATGAAATGCTTTCAAAATTTAAAATTAACTTAATATTTTTGTTATGTATGCTATCTTTAGTTAGTATTGGCTTTTCATCATGGAGTATTACTTTAGATGCGATAAATGTTGATGCTAATATTTCTGTAGATAATGTAGTCAACAGTGAAGATTATATTTATCTAGATACAACTAAAGGAGATAATAATACAGGTATTTGTTGCTTTAAATATAAAAATAATGGATATCTTGATAATAATGGTGAAATAGCTAATACTGGATATGTTGAGGCTTATTTTATAATGGATTTAGATAGATGTAAATTATTATTTTCACAAAGTAATTCTATGTATTTATCTATTACTTTAAAATATGCGAATGATAATCCAACTATATTAAATATTTTTCAAGATGATAGGCAAGAGTTAGGATATAGAACAGTAAATCATGAGATAATAATAGATAATAATTATGATGTGACTATGGGTTCTATTTCGGGAATAGATAACAAACAATATGTAATACCAATTACAATTAGTAATCTTTCCACAATTGAAGAACAATTTATAAGTTTTCAGATAAAATATAGTTTTTTTGCAACTGCAGGTGATTATTTTAATGAACAAATATATCAATATCTATATGGTGATAACATAAAATTTTCAATTACCGTTTTGATAACAAATAGTAATTGATTTATAGGAGTAATAATATGAAAAAGAAATCAATTTTGTCATTACTTTTTGTAATTTTTCCTATATTAGTAGTAGTAGGAATGTCTACTTGGATTATCATATATGAAGTAACTTTTTCACCAACATACGTGGCAAGTTCTATATCAGAATTTTTTGGCGTATCACAGGAAACAATTTATAATGGAGAAGAACAAGTACCTGTTCAAAAAATGGGTGATCCAATTCCAGTTGAAAATATTTTATATAAATATAAATTAGAAAGCGAAGAAGAAGATCAATATATCAGTGGTAAACCTATTGATGCGGGAATCTATGATGTTATAATTGAAGTTCAAGATGTAGGAGAATGTAAAGTCAAATTTACAATAAAGCCTAAAGAAATAAAACTACTTGAACAACAAATAGTACAAATGGATTATGATTCTAATCTTCGAACATTTAATCAAATAATATATAGTTTTGTAGAATCACTTAAATTTATTGATAATAATAACAATGAAGTTGCTACTAAACTACTCAATTGTAAAATTGTAGGTATGCATAATGGTGTTTATTATTATGGTGAAGTTCCTAATTCAAGTAATTTAGAAACAACTGATACTCTTGTAGGTAGTACATATTTAGCATATTTATCTGTGGGCAATCCTAATTATGAAGTTACAAATACGTTAACTTGTATAATCAAATATAAGACTGCTATGGTTGATGGTGTTTATTATACAATTGAGGATGCTTTTTTGCAAACAGGAACCATTACTTTTGCGGGTGACGCCACTGATTCTAATAGTTATGTAATGACGTCTTTTACTAGTCTAACAAAAAGTGAAGGAAATCCGTATACCAATTTTACAGAAGAGAATGGGTTTAAAAGTTTTGTATTAAAAAGTGGAATGACTCTACATATTCCATATGATGATACTACTAATGATTTAAATGAAATTAAAAGTACAGCACCTAGTAGTTTTAATGTATATTCTTGTTTTATTATTCCTAAAGATATTATAATTCGTGCAGAGACAAATGCAAAAATAAATATAGGTGGAGTTATATCTGGATATGGATATGTTGGTGACCATGGTGTCATAATGAATTATGGCAATATTTATATGCAATCTCAATCTACTTTGAATTCATATGGATTTTTGAAGGGTACTGGTTTATTAACATTAGAATCGGGTTCTGTAACTCAAGATTGTATGAGAATTTTTGACTGGGCATCTACAAGTAGCGCAATGGATGTAAAAAATGCTGGTGCATTTCCTATTGTATCTTGGAGTATGCATAATATTTCTTGTCCTACTAAGATTTATAACGGAGCAAATTATAAAGCATATGCATCCATATATGGATCAAATTTTTTGGTTGGATTAAGAACGGTGATTATAGATGTTATTGGTGATTCATCGAGTTCATCCAATTGTTTATTTAGACCTATGACTTCTTCTAAAAGTAGTGATTATATATATAAGTATGGAACATCAAATAATAATTCGTGTAATTTATCTATTACTGAATCTAATCAAATCAAAGGACAAAAAGATATAATAGAAATTCATGGAAATTATGAGGATGTAAAATTATCAGTAGGAATATCTGGGTATTCATTTGAAACATCTACAACTTGTCCAGCCCCTCTTAGTTATATGGATATTATTGTAGCAACTGGCGGTACTTTAAAAATTTCCAATTCTTCATATGTATTTTTGCTTGGAACTTCTTTAACTGTTGAAAAAAATGCTATTCTTGATATATCAGGTGGAGCATATATGGCTTTTGATAAAATAATAGGATCTACAATACAAATTTGTCCTTTCTTTAAATCACATTGTACTAACTTAGTTGATGCAGAATTTATACTTAATGGAACACTTTCCGGTACTGGAAGCATAGGGGGAATTATTCAAACTGAAAAAAGTGGAGCACAGCTGACAATCTCCTCTTATATTATTGATTCAATCAAAATTAAAAGTGCTAGTAATGCAGCAACTGAAATTACGAATTATGCTGCTTATGGTTCTATTGGGGATACCGTATCATTTAATGAAAATGAACCATTTGAAAATAATACTGCTTATGTATCAATAACATCAAATAATAGTGAATATTATTTTACTATTGCTTCAAATGTAAAGCAATTCATAATTCATTATTATGACGAAGAAAATCAAATTGAAAGCCAAACTATTCAAGTTTTAACTCCAGATTCTTCTGGTAACTATATATATGAAATAGTAGGCGACGAATATATCCCTGAAAAAAGGCATTATGACTTTAGTCAATGGTTACTTTCAGATAATACACCTGCAATAGGCTATGTACTAAAAGATGGAGAAAATGATAATACTTTAAACCTCTATGCATCATGGAGTGAGCATACCTATTCATTTTATTATACTGGTGGTTATAAGGATAATGATAACAATATAGTAAATGTAACTGATGATATGATATTATCTAATGCAATTGATCAATTTACATTAAGTGATTTTATTGATGGAGTATTAAGTATAACAACTACTTCGACATATAATGGGAAATATTTTAATGGATGGTATATAGGAATAGATGCATCTACTAATATTGAAATTAGTTCTATTTCAATTGATCATCTAAATATGTATATTGATAATTTTGGTGATGATACTTCCATTTTTCTTTATTGTGAATTTACAGATTTAGAACAGTTTAAAGTGAGTTTTATTACTAATAATGATCAACATGAAGGATTTGATTCCATAAATGTATCATCTGGTAATACGATAGATTTAACACCATATAATGATGATCTAAGAAAATTTGATCTTATTTCTACATATGATCGTTTTTTCACAGGATGGTATACCAGTGAAGACATTGAATTCACTTCTGATTCCATTGTTAGTAGTAATTTAGTACTATATGCTAAATGGAAAATGAAAGAAGAGTTAAGCATTAGAGATTCTAATGGTACTGAAATTGATCTTATTTACTATATTGTCGGTCAATATGTGGCTTTACCATCAGAAATATCAAAGGAAGAAGAGGCTGCTGATGGCTATATAATCAAATATGATTTTGATAAATGGCAAATTCATGGAGGTTATCTTGATGGACAACAATTTAATGCTAATGAAAGTATAATTATTGAGGAAAAATTTGATGGTATAATATATATAGAGCCTATTTATTTTGAGTCAAATTGGTGTCGCATCACTGTTACAGTATCTAATGCTACAATTACTATAACTATAATTTACAATGGAGAAACTATAACATGTGAAAGTGATAAAACAATTGATGTAATACTAGGGACGGACATTAAAATAGATTCAATAACTTATACACAAGATAATAATCAAGAAGCTACTTTAAATGGTGTTGCTATTTCAGTAGGTGCAACTTATACAATAGAAAATAATTCTACTTTGAATGTTGAATCATCTAGTTCTTGCCTTGTTGAAGGAACGTTGATTACAATGGCAGATGGAAGTAAAAAACCAGTAGAACAAATTATTGCTGGAGATATGGTACAAGTATTTAATCATGAAACTGGCAAGGTCGAAGTTTCAAGAGTTATCTTTAATGATCATAGCTTACAAGAAGCACAAATATATAAGATTATTAACTGTGAATTTTCTAATGGCTCCATTATTAAAATTGTTTATGAGCATGGTTTTTTTAATAAAGAAGAAAATAAGTATGTCTATCTTACCAATGACAATTATAAAAAATATATTGGTAAAACTTTTATAACTTTTGATGAAGATGGCAACAAAGAAGAAATCATCTTATTAAATGCTTATCTTACTGAAGAGCAATGCAGGATTTATTCACCAGTTACTGAAAAAACATTAAATTACTTTACTGAAGGAATATTATCTATGCCAGGAGGTATTTTTGGTTTATTTAATATTTTTGAGTATGATATAGTTACCCTTGAATATGATCAAATTCAAAAACAATCAGATATTAATCAGTATGGATTATTAACAGTTAATGATTTTAATGGAATGATTAATGAGTATATGTTTGATATTTTTAATGGAAAATATTTAAATGTTGCGATAGGTAAAGGGTTAATTACTTGGGAATATATTAAATATCTTGCAGAAAGATATGGTTCCCTTTGTTAATCATTTTTGTCAAATATTAAAATAATAAAATAGTTTAGACTTGATTTCAAAAATATATTGAAATCAAGTTTTTATTTTTAAAATGTGAGATAGTTTATTTAACAAAAAATATCTTTTAGAATTTTATTTTAAATTTTTATATGTAAATGATAATTTTTAAATTAAAAAGGAGAGTTTGTATCATATAGCCACAATTTATAAATGGATAGAATATTTGAAACTCAATTAAACTAAGATGAGGCCTTATATGGCCTTTTCTATAAAAAACATTGTCAACTATTAAAATAATAAATAAGTTGACAATAATAGAAAAAAATGATATACTTTATATCAGTGAGGCCTAAGATGAAAAAAACAAATGAAATGATATACAATAATATTTTACAAAAACTAAAAGCATCAAAAAAACCAAATGAATTAGAAGGCAAAATGATTAGTGGCGAAGAAATTGCAAAAGAAGAGAAAATTACAAGAAGTTATGTCAGTAAAGTCATTGCTAAATTAATTGAAAAAGGCTATGATATTAAAAGAGTGAATCGTATGGGATATATATATCAAAACGATATGAAAGTATTAGATGAAGAATATATTAAAAGCCATTTAACAAACCAAAGAAATGTACAAGTATTAGATAGTGTAGATTCTACGAATAATTATTTAAAGAAAATGAAAAAAAATGAAAAAATGGAAGAAATGGTTGTCATTGCTGATGCCCAAACAGCAGGAAGAGGCAGACTTGGTAGAAGTTTTATGTCTAATCAGGCTAGTGGTATATATATGAGTATTTTACTGAAACCTACTTTTTCTTTAGAGTATGCTAAAAAATTAACGTGTCTTGCGGCCGCCGCAACCTCTTTAGCAATTGATCAAATGGCAGGTACAAAAACAACAATCAAATGGGTCAATGATATATATCTTAATTCTAAAAAAATATGTGGTATTTTAACTGAAGGTTCTACTTCTATTGAACAAGGAAGTTTAGAATATGTAATTATTGGGATTGGTATTAATATGTATCATCAAGAATTTAGTGAGGATATTCGTAGGATAGCCACCACTATTGAAGATGAGACAAATCAAATTATTTCACGCAATGAATTAATAATAGCAATAATTAATCAAATTGATGCATATTTAAAAAATATTGATGATCATACCTATATGCATGAATATATCAAAAAATCTTTTGTAATTGGTAAAAAAGTTGAATTATATCAAAATAATCAAGTGTATGTAGCAAAAGTCTTGAATATTACTGAAGAGGGTGAATTACAAGTTTTAATAAACAATGATGTAAAAACGATATCTTCAGGAGAAATTACTAGGATGGTGGTAACAAATGAATAAAACAATTCAAAAAATTTCTTTTATTGCAATTTTAGCTGCATTTTTATGTGTACTTTCACCATGGTCAATTCCAATTGGTGATATTCCAGTCACTTTGGCTACTTTTGCATTGTACTTAATTGGTGGCTTAACTAAAAAATTTGATGGACTATTGGTCGTTTTAGTTTATATATTTATTGGTATTATTGGAATTCCCGTTTTTTCCTCGTTTAGAGGCGGAATTGGTGTTGTATTAGGTGCTACTGGTGGCTATATTATTGGTTATCTTCCAGCAGTTATTATAATTAGTTTTTTAACTTGCATAAATAAGAAACAATTTTTTTGGTATCCTTTATCCATGGTTTTAGGAACAATTATTTGTTACTTTGTCGGAACAATTTGGTATATGTTTCAAACCGAAAATTCACTTGCCTATGCTCTTACCGTATGCGTTGTACCATTTATAATCTTTGATATTATCAAAATTATTGTTGCTAGTATCGTAGCATATATCATTAATGTTAAAACAACATTATTTAGTAGCATATATTCTGGCATAAATAAAAATATGTGATATAATAAAAGTGTGGAAAATTACTCAAGTGGTTGAAGAGGATGGTTTCGAAAACCATTAGGGTGTAAAAGCTACGGGGGTTCGAATCCCCCATTTTCCGCCAGACTTAGTTTTGTGAAAGAAAAAGGTCTTAAAAAAATCTAAAATCAAGCATTTTAGAGTTTTTTAAGACTTTAAAAATTCATACTATTTTTTTATATATCATCTTCTTAATAAAATAGAGTAGGCCAAACTTTACAAAGATAAAGCCTTTTCTCATACTAAAGATATGTCAAAATGCATAGGTTGAATGATAACGCATTATTCATAAAAAAATCTATCCCAAAAAGAAGGGGAAATGAGTTGAAACAAAGAAACGAATAGATTAAAGAAAAGATTTAATAACAATGAGTAAGTAATGAAATAAGAGATAATACATTTATAATTAAAAATTATAAATATGAGAATAAGAAGTGATGAATACTTAAGTATAATAGTATGCATTTTATATCAAAATAATGAAAAGAAGATAGCATTTGTTTGTTTATTCTTTATGTAATGTTTTTTATTTATCAATGAAGATTTTATTTTTAGTGGTTAAAATAGGATGAACTAGACAAAATAAAAAATATTTGATATAATATAGTAAGTAATTTTTTCATAAAGGATAGTTGCATAATACAAAAGAGGATAGATACAAGAATATAAATATATATGAATTTAATATAGAAAGAAAAAATCAATTGAGGTGAGAAAGTGGAAATTCAAATAAAATTAAATACAAGTATATTAAGTCAAGCACTGAAAGTCTTTCATAAAAAGACAAAAATTTTTGCTATCTGTATGTCAATTTTTTTAATTGTTATAGGTGTTTTAGAAGCCTTTACTCTTATCAATCATTTTGATAGTTTTAGTTTGTTTTTAGCTCTTTTTTGTTTTCTTTTTGGTATTTTTTATATCGTTTATTTTATGTTGATTATCAATAGAAATATGAAATTAAATATTAAGCAATTTGAACAAACCAATAATGGTACTGAAAGCGAAGTAGTATTTAAATTTACTGATAATGGAATTGAAAATAAAAGTCTAAATACAAATAATGTCGCATCCTTTCATTATTCAATGATTAGTAAATGTATGGATAGTCAAGATTTTGTTTTTTTGATTACATCACTTAAACAATTTTTATATATACCAAAGAATCAATTGACTCTAGATGAATACAATGGACTGATTGAAATTGTTCAAAATTATGGCATAAAATATAAAAAAATAAAATAAATTAGTATTTATTTTATGTTTATTAAAATAATGTGTTATAATAGAAGTGCTATATTTTTATAGTAGAAGGAGGTACCTCAAAGTATGGAAGGTACAGTTAAATTTTTCAACACTAGTAAAGGGTATGGTTTCATAAGTGAAACAACAACAAAAACGGATTATTTTGTTCACTTTACTGGTATTTCAGGTAATAATAAAACATTAACTGAAGGACAAAAGGTTACATTTGATGTTATGGAAGATTCAAGAACTGGTAAAACTAGAGCTTGTAATGTTAAATAAATATTAAGTTGAACTGAAAAAACGATCATTGATTGTAGGGTGTTTGCTGTAGAATAGCAACCCTACAACTCTTTGACCAAATGGAAATAGATGAACTAAAAAAGTATTATAAAAACATATACAAAATTTTGTTTACATTTGTAAACAGGGATTGTATAAAGTAGATTTCAAAGTTTACTTTCGATTTAAAAACCTCTTGCGATTGAGGATAGGTAAACTAAATTTTAAAATACATCTTAAATGTTCCTATGCCGAGTAGTTTTCGGACATAGGAGTTTTATTTTTTACATTTGCAACCATACTACCTTTTCTTTCTATTTTATCTTTCTTTTTATTTTAGGTTTATAAAATATGATGTAAGATCGGTGGTTTCACTATAAAAAAGAATAGTTAAATATAAATCTATCTAACTATTCTTTTTTATTTTTTCTAAAATAATGATTTTCTTACATAAAAAACAAAGATATTGTAATGAATGGACCTTTTTAACATTTTCTTACATAAACAAAGAAACCTTTTATAAGTATTTCATAAATAAATAAAAAAAGTTAAAGAATACATTGACAAAAAATGGTAATTTAGATATAATTAAATTGAGTTCGGGGGAGCAAGAATATATAGGGCGAAAAACAGTATAAGAAAAAATATTGAATATCAATAAGCAAAAAACAAGTTCTTATTTATTCTGTATTTTTCCTCTTAACTCATAAAGATACACTAATATCATATGAAAAGGAGGAGAAAATATGAAGAGTGTTAAGAAATTCTTTTTTGCTTTTTTTGCTTTGTTAATGAGTTTTGGTTTATTTAGTGCATTAACAAACGCAAAAGCTGATGTTGTCGTACAAGTTACACCATGGACATTGTCATTTGATAATGGTGATGTGTTCAATGTGATGGAGGATGATAATTCTCTTTCTGTTGTCGCGAATGCTTTTTCAGTTACCTATTTGGATACAACTGGAAATACAACTGGTGGATATTTTGATGTTTTTCGCGAATCATTACATATGGAAGGAATTGATCCATATGTAACAGATCAATATATCCAAAATGGACAAACGCTCACCTTTAATTTAGGTGGTCCAATCACACTTAGATTTCATTCGGCTGACCCAACTGGTGAGTACAAATGGTTTGAATTATACTTGTATCGTTCCATTATTGATACAAATCGAATTGTAACAAATTTAAATCCAGGTCAGTATTATTATAATCACTCTATTCGTTTTGGTGATTATGATAGAGTTCGTTATGGTGATCCTAATTTAATTTTCGAGATTTATAATTTAACTACAAATGAATTAAATACCATATATGGAAGTCAGTTTATGATTAATTTTTATATTGAAAAAGAAGGAGAATATGAGGTAACCGTTACAGATTTAAGAAAAGATGAAAGTAGAGTATATCGATTTGCGATTGATCAGACAGCACCTGTCATTCAATTAGTAGAATGGGATTATATGGTTGAAACTCCTGTTCTTTCGGGTACTATTACAAGTGCAGGGATGAAGGTTGTTTATGGAGATAATATTAAGGTTAATTCTATGACTTATCAATATAAACCATTTACATCAAGTCTTGTTGAAACAGGGACTGTTGACAATAATTTTATCTTTTGGCGAAAAGGTGAGTATGTAATAACCGTAACCGATATGATAGGGAATGTAACAACTCAAACATTTCAACTTACCGATTTTGATGTTGTAGCAGATCCAGATGGAGCTCAAACTTTAGGTACAGAAGTTACACAAAATGGGGGAGCAAAAGGGGGAACAATTCTTCACGTCGGCTATACTAGATGTTTATATTTAGGAGGTAATGCTTCAAGCCAATCAAGATTAGACTATACTTTCACATCTAGTAATCCATCTATTGCAACGGTTAGTGAATATGGTACAGTTACAGGTTTGTCAGCTGGAACAGTTGAAATTACTTGTGTTTTAAAGAGTAATCCTAGTAAGGTTTCTAAAATTGTTCTAACTGTATTACCATAGAATTATATGAATAAAGGAGAAAAAATATGAAAAAAATATTTAAAATTTTTACAATGTTTTTTGCATTACTAGTTGGCTTTGGTTTAATGAATATCGTATCAAAGGTTAAAGCAAGTAGTGATGTAGTGACTACTCCGTGGACCTTATCTTTTGATAATGGACAGGTTGTAAATATAGTTGAAGATCAAAGTCCTATTTCAGTTGTTGCTAATGGTTTTTCGGTTACATATAATGATTTAACAGGAAAAACCAGTGGTGGATATTTTGATATTTGGGTTGAGTGTCCTGGTGTGATACCTTATGAACCAAGAATTGAAAATCAATATATTGCTAATGGAGAAACATTAACGTATCAAATGGGAGGAAATTTAGACTTTGTATATTATTCTTATAATGAAGAAATGCAATATATGGATAGAATATGGGTACCTTTTTTTGTAGATCGTTCTATTGTTTCATCTAATCGTATATATACAAGTTTGACAGCTGGAAAATACTATTATAGTGAAACCGTTTCTTTTTCTGATTTAGATTATGGAAGAGATCCGGATTTAGATTTGGTTATTGAGGGGAGAAATTTAACAACGGGCGAATATTTAGAAAGTAATTATGGTTATATGCATATAAGTGATGAAGGTGAGTATGAAGTAACCATTCGCGATAACCGAAAAAATCATACAAAAACATATCGATTTGCCATTGATAAAACAGCACCAATGATATATTTAGTAGAATGGGATTATTTTGTTGAAACCCCTATGCTAGAAGGATCAATTACAAATGCTGGTATGAAAGTGATTTATGGTGATAATATTAAAGTCAATCAAATGACTTATCAATATAAACCTTTCAATTCAAATAAAGTTGAAACGGGAAGTGTGGAAAATAATTTTATCTTTTGGCGAAAAGGTGAATATGTGATTACTGTTGTTGATATGGTAGGCAAGAGTGTGTCAACAACCTTTACAATATCAGAATTTGATATTGTTGCAGATCCAGATGGAGCCCAAACTTTAGGTACAGAAGTTACACAAAATGGAGGAGCAAAAGGGGGAACAACCCTTCATGTTGGCTATACGAGATGCTTATATTTAGGTGGGGATGCTCCAAGTCAATCTAGACTAGATTACACATTCACATCTAGTAACCCATCAATTGCAACGGTTAGTAATTATGGAACTGTTATGGCTAAAGGGGCAGGAACAGTTGTAATTACTTGTGTTTTAAAGAGTAATCCTAGTAAAGTTTCTAAGATTATTTTAACAATATTACCATAGATTTAAAATAGAAAAGTATGAACGATTTGTATGAATAGCAATTTGTTCATACTTTTTTAATTTCTTTTGCTTGAAGTATCTTTCTTTGAAGATAAATTTTTATTACTTGATATTATTGTTATTTCATGTTATAATAAATTTAATGTAGTATATTATTGGAGAAATAAAATGGTAATCAAATATGAATTAATAAAAAAAGATGAAAATTCAATGGCAAGAGTAGGAAAAATTACAACACCTCATTCTATAATAGATACACCTTGTTTTATGCCAGTAGGAACCCAAGCAACCATTAAGGCTTTATCAAAAGAAGAGGTGGTGGCAACAGGTGCACAAATTATATTAGGTAATACTTATCATTTATGGAATCAACCAGGTCATAAATTGATTGAAAAAGCTGGTGGATTGCATAAATTTATGAATTGGGATCAATCTATTTTAACAGATTCAGGTGGCTTTCAAGTTTTTTCTCTTGCTAAACTTAGGGATATTAAAGAAGAAGGAGTTTATTTTAAACATCATAAAAGTGGTAAGCCACTCTTTCTTTCACCTGAACTGGCAATAGAAATTCAAAATAGTTTAGGCAGTGATATTATGATGAGTTTTGATGAATGCCCACCATATCCGTCAACGAGAGATTATATGGAAAAATCAGTTGAAAGAACAATTCGGTGGGCAAAAAGAGGTCTTGAGGCTCATCAAAATAAGGATAGCCAAGGGGTATTTGGCATAATCCAAGGAGGAGATTTTGAAGATATTAGAATATATTGTGCAAATGAATTAACCAAACTTCCGTTTGATGGTTTTTCTATTGGAGGACTCAGTGTAGGTGAACCTAAATATATTCAAAATAAAGTTTTAAGTTATACAACACCTCATTTACCCCCAAATAAACCAAGATATTTAATGGGAGTTGGTTCACCGGGTGCTATTTTAGACGGAGTGGAAAGGGGTATTGATATGTTTGATTGTGTACTTCCAACTAGAATTGCTAGGCATTCTTGTGCGATGACATCAAGAGGGAGAATGATTCTTAAAAATCAAGAATTTGAAGATGATTTTAGGCCACTTGATGAAGAGTGTGATTGTTACACTTGTAAAAATTATACGAGAGCTTATTTAAGGCATTTAGTAAAGGCAAATGAAATATTAGGTGCTAGGCTTATAAGTATTCATAATATTCAATTTTTAGAAAATTTGATGAAAAATATTAGATTTTCCATCATGGAAAATAAATTTTTAGAATTTAAACAAAAATTTTATGATAAATATGGATTAAATGAAAGTGATAAGGATTTTTAAAATGAAAAAAATATTGTCAATACTATCAATATTTACTTTGACATTGGTTATGAGCAGTTGTTCACTTCTAAAAAATAAGTATGTTACAATGACAAATGGAGTTGATATCACGATTCCAAATGAGTATAAAGAACATATGCTTTTACCAAATCATATACCTAGTATGCATTTTGATTTAGAAAATGTTCGAATTTCAACTGATTCGACAAATGCTTTGGTTAAGTTTGTTCAAAATGATCCGTATGTCTTAAGCGATGCTATGGCCAACCATTTAGCAAGATATTCCAATGATCAAATCATCGAAACAAGAAGGGTCGAACGAGAAGAAAAAAAAGGTGCGAAATTAGGAAAGGATTATTTACCAATTGATGAGGGAACTCAATCCTTAGAAAAGATTATCATTGCAACACAGGACGATGGAACAAGAGTTTCCTATTCTTTTAGAACTTTTCAAAGTAATGGAAAAATTTATTATGCATATTCATATACTGAAAATATGTCCATAGCACTTGAAATGCCTTTAATGGTAGTAAAAGAAGAGAATATGAAAAAATTGGTATTGTTACCAATACCATATAATACGAAATATATTGTGGGTGGTTATAATATTGAGTTAGATAGTCTTTTAAAAAAGGATCAGTATTTAGATACAACAAAAGAAAATTATTATATTTTTAATTATCCGACATATTTAAAAGCGATAAATACAGATTCAAGTTATTTAATAAATGAAGTTAAAAATTGGTATATCAAACATTGTAATGGTCATTTTGAAGAGAATCAATTTATTATTGAATATTTAGGTGTTAAATTTTGGATTGATTTTGATCAAGAAAAATTCAATAATGATACAGAAAAAATAGAACCTGCATTTCAAATTAAATATATCGGTATCGCATAAAACAAAAAACCTTGTAAACAATTTACAAGGTTTTTATTTTTTTAAAATAAAAAGGTTAAAAAAATGAATATTTAAGAACTCATCTTCATATTTTTATATGATAAGAAAAATTCAATAATTTTAATTAAAAAATATTGTATACCTTTATGATAAAGGTTAAATTATACAATATTTTACCATTTTTTTCCAATAAAGTCAATAATTTAGTTAAAATAGATGAATTTTAATATAAATTTAATGTTTTAATGATACATTTAAAAATTCGTAAAGGTATAGATTTAAAATCTTTTAAATTATACCTTTAAAGACGTTTTATAGTATAATTAAAAAATTAAATTATCTTATTTATAATAAATAATAAAGTTTTTTAATCAAACGGGAAGGAAGAAAGATGTCTGAAAAAATACAAAGTCAATTAAAGCAAAATATAACTAAATTTGGAGTGTTAAATATAATTGGGGTTATATTATTGGTTATATTTTTACCATTGGTTATTTTAAATTTGATATTCATTATTCAAGGATGGATTCATCCAGACAAGGTACCAATGATTTTTGATACTGCCCCATTAATTGTTGTATCAGATTCAATGACAATTGAAAAAGATGAAAGTGGAAATATCATTAGTGGAGCTTTTAATAAAAACGATTTAATTTTTATTAAAAAAGTAGATCCTACTACTTTAAAAGAAGGAGATATTATTACCTATGTTGCAAAGGATGGTTCAATTGTAACCCATAGAATTTTTTTGAAGGGAACCACAGAAGATAAAAATGCTTCTGCTTTTGTAATGAAAGGGGATTATAATACTTCAATTGATCAAGATCCCATTTCTTATAACCAAGTTGTGGGTCTTTATAAAGGAAGAATTGCGGGAATCGGTGGGGTGGCTAATTTTCTTCAATCACCAATTGGTGTCATTGTTGTTTTAGGATTGCCATTGGCCTGCATTTTAATTATTGATTTAATTAAAAAGAAAAAAGAAAATCAACTTGCTAATTCAAAAAACGCCGAATTAGAAACTGAACTAGCACAATTGAAAGCAGAAAAGGCGCAAAAGGGATGGAAAGATTCATCTCGTTAAGTTTTGGTATTCACATGGCCACACATGAAAATACATATATAAATTGATATATTAAATTTAAGGGAGGAAAAAATGAAAAAAAATAAAATTTTTACATTAGGATTAGTTATTACTTTTGTTTTTGTCGTATCACTAACTTTAGTATCTGGAACATTTGCTAAATATACATCGACAGTAACTGGTAATGACAGTGCAAGCGTTGCTAAATGGGCTTTTCAATATGGAACAAACGAAGGAACGTTATCAGATGTTGATTTATCATCAAATAAAACAATTGCATTCAATTTATTTGATACTATTTTAGACACAAATGGAGATCCAGAAACTGATGTAGCAGCAAATAAAATTGCTCCAGGAACAAAGGGTAGTTTTCAATTTGTAGTCAAAAATACTTCTGAGGTTAATGCAACCTTTGACTTAACACTAGAAGTAACAGGTGCACAAGTACCATTTGAATATACAATTCAAGTAAATGAAGAAGGTGCTAGCGAAGCATCTACTACCGTACCTAGTTTAACTACTCAAACGATTGATATGAATACTTCTGTAACTGTTACAATCACTTGGGAATGGCCATTTGATGGTAACGATACGGCTGATACAACTTTAGGATTAGCAGCATCTACTGTAGAGGTTAATGCAACAATTGTATTTGTTCAAGTTGACTAGTATTTCAGTGTTATACATTTAAAGCCACAAGTATATATAAGCGCATAGATAGATTGTGGCCTATCAAAGCGCTTATATTTATGGCGTTAAACAGGATGGATGAAAAGATATATTTTTACTAAAGTATAGTTTCAAAAGGCAAAATGTATTTTATTAAAAATATAGTATAAGGAGGGAAGAACGATGAAGAAGAAATATAAAAGTGCCCAGCGCTTATTAGGTTATCATGTATATTTCAACACAATCAGAGATTCTAATGGCCAAATAGTTGCCAAAATCAAAAGACATCAAATTGTTTCCCATGATGATTTATTTTTTAAATCCGTTCTTAGTTCTAATACAATAATTGATGTAACTGCTAAGGAATTAAAGAATAGGAAGATCAAATATACCCTTTATAATGAACAAACTAAAGAAATATTTGCTAAGGCCGATCGTTTTTTTAACATCTATACCCTTGAAAATAATTATTTAGGTTCTTTTTTTAATTCAACAAAGTCAATTCTCTTTATTATAAGATGTACTATTTTTGCTATTTTAGCACTTTTTATTAGTTTTGTTAGCCTACAAACGACTGGCAATCCAACAAGACCTAAAGAAATTGTGATTAGTGAAAGAGATGGGGACATTATTTTAGATGAATGGAATATTTTCGGTAGCCAAATAGGGGATAAAATTTTATATCCGGGAAAAATGGGTGAATATTATTTTAGTATTACCAATCCTAATCCCAAAGATATTATACTATCAATCGAATTTACTGAAGATAATAAAGATACACTTCCTATTGTATACCGGTTGGTTTGTAAGAATGAATATCTTTGTGGTGAAACAAACAATTGGATTGATATTGATGAATTGTATGCTAATGAAATTTTAATTCAATCTAATCAAACCATACAATTTAGACTAGATTGGAATTGGCAAGATGTGGATAATGATGAATTTGAGACAGAATTAGGAATAGATAATAATGCAACCTATACCCTCTTTGTGGCCATTACTTCAATACTTATTTATCCAAATCATTAAAAGAATTTGTAAGAAAGGAGCTACTAATGGATAAAAAGACAACAAAAAATAAAATATGTATTTTACTTGGCTTGCTGATATTGGCAACTGGTCTTGCCATTAGTGGTAAGATAGGTAGATCAACTACATTTGCTAAATATAAAACTATTATTGATTCAAATTCTAGTACCTCAACTATTGCTAGGTGGGATATTCGAACAATAAAAAAAGATAAAACTGAAGTGAGTATGCTTGGTGAGGGGTTTAAATTATCACAAGCAGGTGAGAATGGCAATTGGTTTTTTACGATTTATAATTTATCAGATGTAAAAGCACAAATTGCAAAGGGATCTAAAATTCGTTTACGCCTTGATAGTGACAATTTTATCAATAAACAAAATTTAACATGGAATTTTTTATCAGGAAATAACCCCATTACTTTTTCAATCTATTTATATCATTGTGATATTGCCCAAATTGTAAGTTATCAAAAACTAGATTCTTCTGAAATCATTTCGTTAGATGAATATTGCAATTTGACTTTAGAAGAACAAGCGAATTATCAAGAAAGAATTGATGAAAGTATAGATAAAACGTTGTTACTGCAAACCTCAGAAGAATTGATATTGAATAAAGCCATTGAGGAAAAAGATAATGGGAGTATTACTTATTTTTATGCTGAAAAGGACTTGAGTAGTTTAGCTCAAGAACTCATTGCTTTGGATATGGAAGGATACAAAACCTTTAGAGTGAATTGGAGTGTATCAGAAAGTAGTGCTGATGTGGATGGAATTCAAGCAAAATATCAAGCTTATCGACTATCAGATACCAATATAGGCTTTGATGGTTTAGTACAAACATATGAAATTCAAGGCAAAACGTATTATCTTGGTTATAATGAATATGATTATTTTGATTATTTAAACTATATATCACAAACGGGTGTAAATGGTGAACCAGCTTTTGTTTTTCCTAATACTAATGGTATTGTTGGACAAACGATGAAGGTTGCTTATTCTAATCTTACAACTTCTCAAAAAACGCAAATTGAAAATTATGTGGCAGGAAATACACTAGAAAGTTTAGAAAAAGTTGTTGAAAGAAATACATATGAAATGTATGAAACATTTTTACACGATAAAATAGATTTTGAAAATAGTTTAGGATATCTTCAATATGGACTATATTGTAGTATCATTTTTGATTTAAAAATAGAACAGGTAGACTAGTCCAATGTTAAAGATAATTTATAAATTCATTTCTTTTTTTCTTGCATTTTTCTTTGTTATTCTTTTTCTTTTCTTATCAGTGTATTTGATAAAAAGAATAATTGATAAAGATCAACCAACTACTGTTTGGGGCATTGCTTTTTTTGAGGTATCTACAGGCAGTATGGAACCAGAAATAATGATTGGTGATTTGATCATTACTAAAAAGATAAAAGATGATCAGTATCAAGTAGGCATGATTGTTACATATTTGCCACCAAATGCTAAAACACCAGTTACCCATCAAATTGTAAAGCGTGATGGTAATATTATTACAACAAGAGGAATAAATGAAGAAACAAACAATATTGATGATGAACCTTTTGATGTATCATGTATTATTGGTAAAAAAATAGGAATATGGCACCAATATAATCAATTTGCCAATTTCATTAAATCACCATTTGGCATTATTGTTTTTGTTTTGGGCGGATTTTTAATTATTGAGGGGTATGTATATATTGATAAAAAAATAAAAAAAGTAATCAAGTAAGTAAAGATATACTTTATTTAGAAAGGAGAAGATGATGAAGAGAAAATATTTGCTCATTTTATATTTAGTTTTTGTATGTGTAGTTTTAATCACATCATCAACTCTAGCTAAATATATTCACACATCTACAACTAAAACTAGTTTTACAATTGGTGATAAATTATATTTTAATTATGAAAGATCGGATTTATTTAGAAATAATCAGTTAATTGTAGGATATGAAACCGAATATGATGATGATGGCATCATCCATAAAAGAATTGAAACAATGAATGTAATGCCAGGAGATGATTTAAGTTACCATTTTTATGTCAGCAATTATAATTCAAAAACATTAGATTATAATGGGTTAGTAGGCGAGTTTCTTCCTATTACCACCGCAATGATTTCACTTCCTGTAAAAGGGCAAACGTATGATGTCAATTGTACAATAAGTTTTAGGCAAGTACCTACAGATGGAAGTATAGCAACAACACAATTTTCATTGTTGACTAATAAGATAGCTTTACCACCATATGAACAAGAAAAGGTAAAATATGAATTTAAAATCAATTGCATTTTAGATGATCAGTTATCAAATACAACAAGTGATGACTATTTTGGAGCAACTTTATCCATTTACTTATTTATCAATGCTGCATCTAGTATTTAATCCATAGAAAGAAGGAGGATTTTATGATAGAAAGAAAAATATTTAATATGCGGTTACATGTTTTACTGATGTTAGTATTTTTATTTGTTATTCTTTTACTTGTCAATATATCATTCAATCCGACTTCATCAAGATATATTAAACAAGAAAAAGATGAGATTTTGGCTTTATATACTTCTCTTTATTTTAATAGTGATAGAAATCATATGAGTATGTCATTAGAAGATAACAAAGGGTATGTGAATTTTAAATTGATGAATTATATTGGTGAAGATGTTACGCAAAGAGATATTGAATATATAATTGAAAAACCTTCTCAATTTTATAACTCTAAAGGTGAAGTTATGGAAAACCCTAGTGGTGAGGAAGATTTGTATGTTTTAGATGTATGGGGAAAACCTAAAAAAATTGGTAATGATACATATAAATATCAATCAACAATTGTTCAAAATGATGGAGAAATAAGCGATGGGGGAAATTATACTTTTCTATATGAAAAACTGGGTTCTAGTGCCGTGGGCAAAACCCATAATTTAACAATTCAGATGATTAGAGAAGAAAGTACTGAAATGACAAGAGTAGAAAATGTTTCTGTGGTAGTTCAACTCATCAAACCTTATCGAGAAGTTTTTATTATCGATATTCTTGTTTCTAATCGATTAATTGTTTTTTCTCAAACTGTGAGTGAAGTATTTGAAACACAAAATCAAGTTCTTTATATTCAATCAAGTAATATCTATTCACATTATAAAAGCAATGGTGAATATTATCCGAGAACAGCGAATATCAATGGTGAGGTTTATGAATATACTTCTAAAGCATTTTTGGTCACAATTTATTGGGATCATGTCTTGTTAAATCTTCATATGCTAGATGATATTCATATAGGTATTGGTGAAAACCCTAGTAATTTAGATATTACAAAACCTTATATTGTTGATGTTTACACTCAGAAAGACCGCGGATATTTAGAAATATATATTCCTCAAGCTTCCAATTTTCATTTGAATTTTTTACCAACCACAACTGCTTATACAATAGATGCGAAAATTGAAGTATGTGTCAGAAAAAATGATGGTTTAGAAACCTATGTTTTATATGATGAACAGTTTGGAGGATATGAACATATTAAAAAGGCTAATTTGCCTAATAAAAATGATGAAAATGTAGATCAAGAAGTTGTGAATCTTGTTACGAAATAAAAAAGAAAGGAGATAGCAACGATGAGAAAAATTTTTACAATTGGCTCAATAGTGATGTCGGCTTTCATCGGAATCGTAGTGATTTGTCTGATTGCTTTTATCATTAAACCTCAAGAGAAAGTAAATGCGGCCGAAGAATATACCCTAACGGTAAATAAAGTTTCTACAATTAGTGTGTATGTTAGCGGTCAAGGAGTAAAACTAAAGGATAGTACTTTAGATGTGGATACCTATATTGTAGAGGAAAATACAGAAGTTACGATTAGAGCAATTAATGAATCAAGAATTTTTCAAAGTTGGGTTATTACAGATGATAATAATCAAACTTTACCTCAAAATGGTGCTACTACTCATATCTTGTCTTTTATTCCTAATTGTAATATGTATATTGCAACGATGAGAAAAGATGCTACAACAGAAGATTATGGTAGATATATGTATAATCGTTTTTTAATTGAAACCGCACAAGATTTAATTGATTTACAAGATATTATTGCTTATGGAAACAATGTCAAAGATACCGATACAAGCATCATTGAAAAATATGATCATTTTTATGATAAATTTAGTGAATATGCGAATTTAACCACCAATAAAGAAAAGGCTAATTTTATTATCAATCATAATTTATATGATCGCCTTCAAACGGGATACTTTTTAGTTGCCAATAATTTATCTTTATATGATGAAAAATTTACAGGAATTGGCAATAAAAACAGACCATTTAGAGGTGTTATATGTGGACTTAGTAATAATGAAATCTCAAGTATTTTTTTAACATTAAGTACTACGGAGGCTAGTGATGAACATTATTATGGTCTTTTTGGTTATCTAGATAAAGAAGCAGTTGTTAGAAATTTGAATATTACAACTAGCATTGGTATTAGTAAAAATGAGTCTATTAGTCAAAACACAATTTATGCAGGGGGTCTAGCAGGGCAAATCAATGAGGCTTTACTTTCTAATGTGACAGTAAAATTAAGTACAGGTATTCATGCTAATGATGCTACCATTTATGTTGGAGGGATTGCCGGAAAGATGAATGGCGGACTTGATGAAATGAATACAGTCAAATATGATGGCAATCAAGGAAGTTGGATTATTCAATCAAACTCTAGTCATAATATATATGCCGGTTTAGTATCAGGATATGGAACAAATGTCTATATCAATCGTTTTGATGTGGATACATCGGGACTTTCAATTGATGTAAGCAATTTTAAGATGGGAAATTACAATACCAATAGTAATATTTATGCGGGAAATCTTTTTGGTTATTTAGACATCACAAAGGATACAAGAATCAATCATATTCATTTTAATGGTAAACAAAAACAAACACTCTATGCTAGTATGAATATTGGCAATGCATATGTCGGAGGATTAGTAGGATATGTATATGCGAATGCTAATTTAGATGTCGGAGTTGTTCAATTTGATAATAGTGATAGTGAAAAATCCCTATTTATAGCTCAATCATTAGATAGCAATAGTCAAGCCAATGTATATACTGCTGGTCTTTTTGGTTATGTGTTAGGGAATTATTTAAATGCGAATGAGGATTTTAAAAATGCCATTACAACTACAGAAATTGATGGGAAAATAGTATATAACTATCGATATTTGTTTAATGGTAACTATCAAATTCAATCTTTACAAAATGGTAAAGAAGACAAAAACAATACTTTTGGTAAAAGTATTGCGGGGGGGATTGTTGCGAAGGGTTTGTTTAACATAAATGGTCTTTCGGAAAATCAAAGAAGTGAAATCTTTTTATCTAGTGAACAATCATCTTTTCAAGTTAGTGCTATACAGACAAGTTCCGCTAATCATATAGAGGGGAAACAAATTGATATAACAACGGATAAGGAGCACTGTATTGCCGGATTAGTATTTGGTGTAATATCCAAAGAAACTTTTGCGTATACCTTTAAAAATATAAATATCTATGCTAATCATGCGGATGTTTTAGCAATTAGAGAAATAGGGTCTTTAGGAATCGGTGATCTATCAACTGGTGGTTTTATCGGTTATTCGATGGGAACAAGTTATTCAAATATAGCATTGTATTTAAATAATGGATCAATTCAATCAAGAAGTTTATCTTATGAAACTAAAAATGCTCAAGTTGATACCAATAATACATATTGTGGTGGCTTTATTGGTGATTTTAGAGGACCAAATGCTACAATGCATAATATTAAGATAGACGGGTATGATTTTAAAAATCAAAAACAAATGGGGACAACAACGAAAATCGAATCCATTCAAAACACTATTCCAGGGGGAGGAGATTATAGAGGAGAAAACTATACTGGTGGTCTAATTGGGCGAATTTATCAAGTATCTCGTGTTGAGGCATCATCCTATATTGGTTCAAATTTAGATACAGATAGCATTCAAATGCAAGGTCATGAAAGTCCAGATAGTGCTTTTTGTGGTGGTTTAATTGGATTTATTAAAAATAATGCTAAGACAGATACGGAAAAAATCATCCTTTCTAATTGTATGGTTAAAAATGCTTTAATAGATGGAAGGGCAACCACAACAATTATATATGGAAATCCTGATATATATGTTTCGGGTTTAGTGGGAGCATGTTATACTTCAGATTCATTTAATACAGTATATATTGAAAGTTCTAACGTATATCATAGCACTATTCAATGTCTGGGCAATGAGCGAATTGAGGCCTTTGCATCAGGTATTTTAGGAGCAGCCACTTGGGCGGGAACGCATTATATAAATGATTGTTATGTATATGGATCTAAAATTGTGGCAACTTCTAATTCCGCCACTGATTTGGCAACTCCACGTAAAGATAATGCCTATGTTGCCGGAATTTGTTCACATCTAACATCAACAACAATGTATGTCAATCATTGTGTAGTTGTAGACTCTTTGTTAGATTCAATCTCTCAAAATGGTGATTCATTTGCAAGTGGAATGGTTTATCATTATCAATCGAGTAATATACAAATAGAAAATTGTTATACAAACTCCTATCTCAATACTGCAAGTAATAATTATCCAATTACAAATAGAGGTAGTTGCAATAGAAGTTATTATGTTTTGCAAAATGTAACTCATGTTTCTTCTGATTTAGGAATTGCCTTAGATTTTTCAAGACAACAAGTAAGTGGTAAAAATGTGCGTATTACAAGTATTTTAACTGGATTGAATAATGATGATGGAATGGGAATAAAAATATTGCCAGTTTTAAAATCAAATGAATATTTTAACATAAACAATGGTGGTACTAGTAATATCGTTTCGCTTGATTATATTGGACAAGATAATGATCGAAGGACAAATATTATCAATATTTGGATCAATGCCAAAGAAGAAGGTAGCAGTAGGAGTCCAAATGAATACGATGACTTTGAGGCAATGTATAATGATGGATGGTTCGATTTAGGTGAAATCATTATTTATAATCAAGAAAAAGATACTAGTAATGAAAAGAATAATATTGAATTTTTGGAAACATATTATATAGATCAAGATAATAAGTATGTATATGATAGAAAGACCTCAGATGGGAAAACGTATTTAAAGAATGTAAATTATCCTTTTAATTTAATTCAAAGCGGTTATGAAGAAATAGGGAGTAGTGAGGTAATCAAGGATATTTCCGTCATTAGAGAATATATTGTAAAAATATATGATAATATGCCTTATATGCAACTCCAATTTAAAGTGAAAAAAGAAATCCCTATATATTTAAATACTTTATGGGATTCTAATGGCAATGAAACAATTGTAGAAAATGATTCCATCATTGGAATTGGAGAATTCAACTATACGTATGAAATTGTCGATGCATATACTGTTTATACCATTACCTGGGTTCCTAATCAATTATTAAAAGAAGATCAAACTTTTTATTTATCTTTTAAAATCGGTAGTGGTAATTTTTATGATGAATCTTGTCTAAAGTTTAGTTTAAAAGCAAACAAAAAGAAGTTAGAAGGGGTCACTTTTGCGGAATACACACCACCTATCAATTATTATTTAGCAGGTATTGATGAAACGTTGGGTGTAACGAAAGATAATCCTTATTTATTAAGAGCAGGATCAATTACTAAATTTATTCCAATCATTCAAAAAGTAAATGATTTTGATAATACGCAATATTATGATGATACAAATGCTGAGTATGTAACATATGAATCAACATATGGTACAATAAAAAGCAGTGGTGATTTAATTGTTAATCAAGTTTCGAATCAAGTCTATCAAATCACAGTTACGTTAAAAGATGACCCAACTCAAAAACAAGTCATTTATTTTAAAGTAATTGATCAGTATAGTGTTTCTTATACTACAATAGGAGCCAATATGGAGTGTATAACTTACGCCTCAAGTAGCAGTGATTACTATTTTAAAATTGTTTCAAAAGCGAATTATAGTAGCATTCCTAATCAATTTATTATCAGTATTGGCAGTCAAACTTATGATTTATTAAATGATTTTAATGGAATTAGAGTTTATGATGATAATATGAATCAAATAGATACATTTATTGATAATGTAAAATATTATGAAATATATGTTCCTAGTAATTTAATAACAGGAGAAATGAATATATCTATTGTTTTTCCTATTATATATACAATAACATTAGATTTACAATGTGGTGATTTTAACCATCATTTTATTGAATCCGAACAAAAAGTATATCGATTAGTTGAGAATACTAGCTTTAAAGATTTTTTTACAAGCGATTTAATCAATGAAATCAATGATTGGGTTCAAAGTGCTACTCTTTTTGGTTATGTGTTTACGGGATTTTATTTGGTTTCTAATGCGAATAGTGAAAATGCTTATGGTGAAAGTTTAGATTCAATTCAAGAATCTGATATGAAGATTACTGCCTCACTTACTTTTTATGCAAGATGGAGTTTTTTAATTGAATTAGTAGAAGCTCCTGGTACTAAAATAGTAACTAGTTTTCCAGATTCATATATGAAAGATTATTATGAGGAAAATCTGCTTAATCAAACCATTCAAATTCCCATTAACAATAATAGGGGATATGTATTTACAGTTAGCAAAGAGGATAATTTTGTTGGCGAGGCATATGTTGAGGCTTTTATAATAAATTTAATTGGTGAGGAAAAACAAATTACAGAAATACCAATTGAAAAATATTTTGATAATATGTATTTATATTATATCGCTCCTGAAAAAATAACAGGATATTTAGTTATTGCTACTTCAATTAGCAATTCAGAGTTAATTGTGGGAGAAAATACAGCTTCAGTTACAGAAGAAATTTTACCAGAGGATGGTATTTATACTTTTAAATATATTGTAAATCATAAAAATACAAATGAGGAAACTTCATATATTTATAATAGTGGAATTGAAGAAAATCCGTCTAGCAACCTTTCCTTAAATAAAGATTTTCTTTTACAATTTAAACAACAAAGTTTTGATGGTAACCACACGAATATTATAGATAGAACCTTAGATTTAGGTACTGTTATTGATGTTTATTATCGAAAAATGGTAAATGGAGTGGAGACAGATAGAATTGTAGGAACTTATAAGGTAAAAGATGAAAAGATATCCCAATTACAATTAAGTGCTTTTACGCTTTGGGATTTACAAACACCAGCCTTTCCTGTTGAAACATTTCAAGATTTTCTAGGTAATGAGGAAGAAGTTTCAGAAATATATTATTTTGTCATTACTCCACCTAATGGTATATGTAGTAAAGTAGAAAATGAAATTATAAATTATATTATTTATGCGGGATATTATAATTCGACTACTTTTGACTTTGTTGAAGGAATTAGAAATAATGAAGGGTTTGCTAATATTCCGATTGAAGATACTTTAATAGATCAAGTTATGATTGAGTCAAGTAAGCAAAGCAGAATATATTCAGTTACTCCTTCTCGACATACTGATTTGATAAAAGATGAAGAGAATAGTTTTACATTTATTGATGAAACAACCTATCATCTTTTTGATCTTGTGGCAACTGATGCCAAAATTCAAAATGGAATATTCTATTTGTTTGATGATGAAGATCAAAATAGTATAATTGTTTCTAAAGAAATGAAATTTGGATTAAATGCTTTAAGGTTAACTTTAGGATATAATTTAGGTAGTGTAGCTATTTATGGTAGTCAAGATGGTATTGTTTGGCAGTTCGTTGATACCATTTATGTTGATACATTAGAAAATAAAATTTATGAAGTTGATTTTAGTTCTTTTGATTATAATTATTTTAAAATTGATAATACCTCATACAATGAAATTCATTTGAAAGAAGTAGAAGTTATTGCTAAATCAAATGGTATGCGTTATCAAACAGATTTTAGTAATCAATCCCATTTTGTTATACATGAAAACTACATCACTTATACCTTGAATACAAAATTACAAGGTGATATTCGACATGATGGCAAAACTTTTATGCTTGCTACTCAGTTTATAGAAAAGAATGGGATTTGTGAAAGTATGGGTAAGATTCAATTAAGCGTTATGATTGATGATCAAATCATTTTTGTTGATGCCATAGATGATGATGCTGTAGGAAAGAATGTAGTTTATTTTAATTTAAGTTCCATCTTACAAACGTATAGTCTAGAACAAATAAAGTTTTCCATTATTATGCCAGAATCTATATCGTTATATGCTGTTCAATTATTAGAATCTACTACGATTTATAAGCCTGCAATGTCAGAGGTAAGAAAAACAATAATCAATTAAAAATTCAAGAACTTCACATTATCTTATCATTTTAAGAAAAATTTATAAAAACTTTGACAAATTAAAAAAAATATGTTATAATATAAATGGTACTGCTAAAATACCGGTTAAGACCATTTTCGGAGGATGATGGTCTTTTCTTAACATCAGATGAAAAGCAAAATAAACCTAACTTTTAATTAGATTAAAGGTTAGGTTTTTTCATAATAATGGATTCTTATCATATAATGAAGTGGTGAAACAAATATGATAAAACATCGCATCAATCGAAAATTATTTATTATAATTATTATGTTAGTCATCTTTGGTCTTTTTATGGTTTATAGTGCTAGTAATGTTGTTGCTTTATATCGATATGATGATAAGGCATATTTTTTAAAAAGACAATTGATTTTTGCCATAATTGGAATTGCAATTATGATTTTATTTATTCATATTGATATCAGAAAAATATATAAAGCTACAACTTATATATATGTTGCCGCATTGATTATGTTAATTTTAGTTTTAATTCCTGGAATTGGGGTTGTAAGAGGAGGAGCAAGAAGTTGGATTGGTTTTGGTTCATTTTCCATTCAACCTGCTGAATTCATGAAACTAGCGATTATCTTACTTATTGCAAAATATTTAAGCAACCATCATAAAGATTTAAAAAAACCTATAGAATTTATCAAAATGCTGATCTTAATTGTTAGTGCTTTTGGTCTTATTATGTTACAACCAGATTTTGGAACTGGGTTGGTTTTGGTCGTTTCTTGTATTTTATTGCTATTTAATGCAGGAGTTCCACTGAAGTATTTTTTAATTTTATTGGGTCTAGGTATTATTGGAATCATAGCTTTAATTGCGAGTGCTCCTTATAGATTAGAAAGAATATTTGCTTTTTTAGATCCTTGGAGTGACCCGTTAGGAAGTGGTTTTCAAAGCATTCAATCGTTGTTTGCCATCGCACCTAGTGGTTTGTTTGGTCTAGGTTATAACAATAGTATGCAAAAACATTTCTTTTTACCAGAACCACAAAACGATTTTATTTTTGCTATTATATGTGAAGAATTTGGTTTAATTGGTGGTTTGCTTGTAATTGGCGTCTTTTTATATATTGTCATTGAAGCAGTTAAAATATCGCTTCATGTTGATAATAAATATTTAAAATTTCTATCGCTGGGTATTGGTTTATCTCTTTTTACACAAGTATTTATTAATATTGGTGTTGTAATTGGTCTTTTACCAGTAACAGGAATTACTTTACCTATTCTTTCTTATGGAGGATCTAGTTTAGTGTTAACCCTGATGTTTCTTGGTTTAATTATCAATATCAGTCAATATACGGAAGAGGTGAGATAAAGGTGGTTATTGCTTTTAGCGGTGGAGGAACTTTGGGTCATATTACTCCTGCTTTAAGTTTTATTCAAGAAATAAAAAGTAGAAGTAAAAATGTTAAAATTATTTTTATTGCCACAAGTAAAGATGAAAAGTATGATATATTGAAAAATAATATCAATATTACGAAAATATATTATTTGAAGGCTTATGGGAAACCTACAAAAATAACAGACTACTGTAAAACAATCTATTATGATTGGAAGGTTTTATCAACCATTAAAAAGATTTTGAAAGAAGAAAAAGTTGATTTGGTAGTTGGAATGGGAGGATATATTAGTGGCATCAGTATTTATATAGCCAATAAATTAAAACTAAAAACCATTATTCATGAACAAAATAGTGTCATTGGCTTTGCCAATAAAATAAATCTTAAAAAAACAGATTTGATTCTTACAACCTTTAAGAAGACGGTTGGGTTAGAAAAATATCCTTTTAAGACAAAATGGATTGGTAATCCTAGATATATGGATGCTTTAAAGGTCAAAAAAAGTGCTTTTTTAGATAAAAAAAATATTTTAGTAACATCTGGTTCTTTGGGTTCGTATCAAATAAATCACGTCATGAAAGAATTTATGAATAGCCCCTTTGCCAAAAATTATACAATAACGCTGATTAGTGGAAAAAAATATTATGATGAGATCGTCTCTACTATTCCTGTTAGATTCAATTTTTTAATTAAACCTTTTACCAATAATTTATTAGAAGAAATAAGTAAGGCAGGAATTGTCATTGCTAGAGCCGGTTCTACCACTTTATTTGAAATTTTAGGCACGCATACGCCTTCTATTATTATTCCTTCTCCTAATGTAACGCATCATCATCAATACTATAATGCCAAAAGTCTATGTGATGAAGGACTGATTCAAATGATAGATGAAAAAGATTTTGACTATTTAAGTTTAAATGAAGCACTTGATGAAACGATTAGAAAGTATGATTCTTATTTGGAAAAATTAAAACATTATCAAATAGGTGATGTAAATGATAAGTTTTATCAAGAAATCGTAAAAGTTATGAATAGGGGAGAAAAAGATGAATCAGATTGAAAAATTTATAGAATATGTGAACAATAATTTTTTAGGGGAGATACATACTCATATTTCTTTTAAAGATTTAACTACGCTTAAAATTGGGGGTCAAATCGCCTGTTTGTACAGCCCTAAAACCTTAGATGATTTATTGATTGGTTTTCGGTATTTAATTGAAAATAAAATAGCATATTTTATTATTGGCAATGGATCTAATGTGTTAGCAGCAGATAAAGATTTTGAAATGGTTGTGATAAGTTTAAAAAAATTATCTAAAGTGACTAAAATAACAAATAATAAATTTATTGTACAAGCTGGTATGAATGATAGTAAATTAGCAATGTCTTTAGCAAAACAAGGCTATACGAAAATTGAATTTTTAAGTGTCATTCCTGGTACTTTGGGTGGTGCTATTTATATGAATGCAAGTGCATATGGGGTGCAAATGAAGGATATTGTAAAAGAGGTAACTTATCTAACTGAACAAGGGACGATTCAAACTTACAAAGAAGAAGAATTAGACTTTTCTTATCGCCATAGTAAATTTCAAGATTTAAAAGGAATTATAGTAGGAGCCTTAATTGAGGTTGAAGAAGCCCATATCAAAAAATTACCGCTTGAAAAGATTGCAACTCTTAGAAGAAGAAAAAAGGAAACGCAACCTTTACATTTGTTATCGGCCGGTTCTACTTTTAAAAATGGTACGAATTATGAGGCTTGGAAAGTAATTGATGATTTGGGGTATCGCGGTTATCAACTTGCTGGAGCAATGGTAAGCAATGCTCATACAAATTATTTAGTCAATACAGGTCATGCTACTTACTTAGATATGACGCAATTGATTTCTAAAATTAAATTAGATGCTTTAAATAAATACAATATTGAATTAGAATGTGAATGGGAAATTTTAGATTAGCCCATTCCTTTTTTAATTTTAATACATACATTGTTTTAGGAGGTAAAAAAATGAATCAAAATTATTTAAATTTAATTAGATTGTATCAAAGTCAAAATCCTAATAATAGTAAAAATCTAAAATATTATGTTGCTATTGATGGCTTATCAAAAGGCAATATGGATGCAACTTTGTATGATCCTTTTGGAAACTATGTTCCAAGAAAACTTGATGAAAACAATCCCTTAAATTTACTTAGAGCATATCAATTTGCTTTAATTGATTTGCAACTTTATTTAGATACGCACCCAAATGATGTTGTAACAAAAGAATTATTTGATAAATATTTAGATGAATACAATCAAGCGAAAAAACTTTATGAAGAAAAGTGTGGTCCACTTACACTTGATTCAGAGGCAAACAAAGGTAAAGTTTGGAAATGGCAGAAGGGTTGGCCATTTGAAGGGATGGGAAAATAATGTTTTTATATGATAAAATTTTGGAGTATCCAGTTAATATTACAAAAAAAGATTTAAAAATGGCAAAAATTATTGCAAGTCAATATGGTGGACCACAAGGCGAACTAGGAGCAGCCATTCGTTATTTGAATCAAAGAGTAACAATGCCAGATGAGTATGGAAAATCACTATTAAATGATATTGGAACCGAAGAACTTGCACATATTGAAATGTTACAAACAATGATCAGTCAACTTATGAAAGGTGCTACCATTGATGAAATTAAAGCAGCTGGATTAGATGCATATTATACAGAACATGGAAAAGATTTGTTTCCAGAAAATGCATCTGGGGTTCCTTTCACAACCGCCTATATTTCGGCAACAGGTGATGTCATTGCTAATATTGTTGAGGATATGGCAGCAGAACAAAAGGCAAGAGCCGTTTATGAAAATTTAATTAGACAAGCAACTGATCCAGAAGTCATTCAACCCCTTTTATTCTTAAGACAACGTGAAGTTGTGCATTATCAAAGATTTTTAGAACTTTTAGAGCATTATAAAAAACTAGGATATTAAATCAATTAATAAATAGGAAAAAGATGAATTTTGATGTGAAAATTCATCCCTTTTTTTATCTAAAATTTATCAGCAAATAAGTTTTAAAAAAATTAAAAGATGGTATAATTATATACGGCTATTTTGGGTATGAGAAGATTGAAATAGTCAGCTAAAAATAAAATATAACAAGTAGAGGAAAAAAAGATTATGGCAAAAAAAGAAGATTTAGAAAACATTGAGAATCAATTAAGTACAGAAGACAAGTATCAACTAGCAAAAGAATGTATAGAAAAAGAAGATTATGAAAATGCAATCCTATACCTTGAACAATTGGCAAAAGTTGACTATGCACTAGCAGAATTTACGCTTGCTAACTTATATTTAGCAGGTCTTGGAGTTGCTAAAGATGAAAAAAAGGCAGCATATTATTTTGAACTTGCGGCAATGCTTGAATATGTAGAGGCACAAAATGCAATTGCAGACTGTTTTTATTTTGGACAAGGTGTGCCAAGAAATTATCGTAAAGCTGTCTATTGGTATCGTCAAGCAACGAAACAAAATCATCCTTATGCAACCGAATCCCTTGCGAACTGCTATTATCGCGGTGAAGGAGTTGTTCAAAATTTTGAAGAAGCGATGAAATATTTTGAAAAGGCAGCTCAAATGGATAGTATATGGGCATTATATTATTTAGGAGAATGCTATTACTATGGCCGTGGGGTAGCCAAAGATGAAGCCAAGGCTGTTTCATATTATCAAAAAGCGGCTGAGGCTGGCAATACGCTTGCAGCATCTTCACTTGGTGATTGTTTTGCATATGGTGAAGGAGTCAAGAAAGATTTTGAAGAAGCTGTGAAATGGTATACAAAAGCAGCTCTTGATGGAAATGAATGGGCTCAAAATAAACTTGCGAATTGCTATTACTATGGTGATGGAGTGGAACAAGATGAAGCCAAAGCAGTGGAATATTTTACAAAGTCAGCGGAAGCAGGTAATAAAAATTCAATGAATAGATTAGGTGATTGTTATAACTATGGTCGTGGAGTGGAACAAGATTATCAACAAGCAATCAATTGGTATCAACAAGCTGCTTTAGCAGGTCATCATATTGCTAAATATAATTTAGGCAATTGCTATTACAATGGTAACGGAGTGGAACAAGATTATCAACAAGCAATCAATTGGTATCAACAAGCTGCCGAACAAAATATTGAAGGGGCTATGAATAAACTTGGTGAATGTTATCAATATGGATATGGAGTGGAACAAGATTATCAACAAGCAATCAATTGGTATCAAAAGGCGGCTGAAAAAGGGAATGGTTGGGCTCAAGATATGTTAGGAAGCTTCTATGAATATGGAAAAGGCGTAGATAAAGATGTAAATCTTGCTCTCTCTTGGTATCAAAAAGCGGCTGATAATGGTAACAAACATGCTAGAACTCGTCTTTCAAGACTTGCATAATATAATAAATAAAACACTGATAATAAATCAGTGTTTTATATCTTTTCAATCAAAGATAGTTTCATTCGTATGAACGGATATAGTATTGGATAATAGATAGGAAAATATTGATTCTATAAAAATATCAATAAAAATGTAACTTTTAAAATCAATATTATATTAATTGAAAAAAAATCATCAATATGATATAATAATATAAATAGCATATTTAAAATGGAGGCATAAATATGAGTAAAATTATGGCAGTTAATGCGGGAAGTTCATCATTAAAATTTCAATTGTTAGAAATGCCTAAAGAAGAGGTAATAACCGAAGGTTTATTTGAAAAAATAGGGTTAAAAGATCCCCATTTTACAATTAAATATCATGGTCTAAAAGAAGAAGAAGATGTTACAATTCAAAATCATCAAGATGCGGTTGAAATGTTATTAAAGGTGTTAATAGAAAAAAAGATTGTACATTGCCTTGAAGAAATTTCTGGAGTAGGTCATCGTATTTTACATTGTGGTGAATTCTATCATGATTCGGTTTTAATGACAGAAGAATCTATTAAGAAGATTGAATCAGTGAATGATTTAGGTCCGCTTCATAATCCTGCTAATTTAATGGGAGTAAGAGCTTTTATGAAAGCTTTACCCAAGGTTCCTAATGTAGGGGTTTTTGATACTTCCTTTCATCTAACAATGGAAAAAGAAGCCTATATGTATGCAGTACCTTATGAATGGTATCAAAAATATGGTGTAAGAAAATATGGATTTCATGGAACATCTCATAAATATGTATCTTATGAAGCAGCAAAGCATCTCAACAAGCCCCTTGAAAGTTTGCGACTTATTACTTGTCACATGGGCAATGGTGTAAGTTTAGCCGCTGTTAAATATGGAAAATGTGTAGATACGACAATGGGACTTACACCACTTGATGGAGTTCCTATGGGAACAAGATCAGGGACAATTGATCCTGCGGTGGTAGATTTTATTTGTCGTAAAGAAAATAAAACCGCCGAAGAAGTCAATCGTATTTTAAATAAAGAGTCTGGCTATATTGGTTTTTATAAAAAATCAAGTGATGCACGGGATTTAAGAAAAGCTCAAGCAGAAGGAAATGAGTTAGCGGATTTGATTTTAAAAATGCAAGAAAAGAAAGTCGTTGACTATATTGGTAGTTATTATGCTTATATGGGTGGAGTTGATGCGATTATTTTTACTGCAGGTATTGGTGAGAAAGCACCAGAAACTAGGCATAATATATGTGCAAGACTAAAAGAACCTTTTGGAATTGAAATAGATGAAGAAAAAAATCAAATAAAGGGTCAATTCTTAGAACTTAGTAAGCCTGATGCTAAAATTAAAGTTTTAGTTGTACCTACTAATGAAGAATTAATGATTGCACGTGATGTTATGAGAATTGGAAATATTAAATAAATTAGTTGAATTAATAGAAAAAGTGTGTTATAATAGCATACACAAATAAGTGAGGAGGAATACTATGAATCAACCAAAAGATATGTTTTCAGCAAAACCGGTCTTAAAAGTTATTGGTGTTGGTGGCGGTGGTGGTAATGCCGTAAACCGAATGATTGATAATGATGTTCGTGGTGTGGAATATATTGCAATTAATACCGATTGTCAAGTGTTGAGATTATCGAAGGCTGAAGTTAGAATTCCTATCGGTACAGAACTTACAAAAGGTCTTGGGGCAGGTGCAAATCCAGATGTTGGACGTCGTGCAGCCGAAGAATCAGAAGCGGAAATTAGGGAAGTCCTTAAAGATACCGATTTAGTTTTTATTACTGCAGGTATGGGAGGAGGTACAGGAACTGGTGCTGCTCCTGTTATTGCTAGGTATGCTAAAGAGGCAGGATGTGTCGTTGTTGGTGTTGTGACCAAACCATTTGGTTTTGAAGGAAAGCGACGTATGCAACAAGCTATTGTAGGAATTGAACAAATGCGTCCATATGTAGATACTTTGGTTATTGTACCAAATGATAAATTATTAGAAATTATTGGGACAAATACGACTTATTTAGATGCTTTTAGTGAGGCTGATAATGTTTTAAGGCGTGGTGTGCAAGGAATTTCTGAAATCATTACTTTACCAGGATTAATCAATGTAGATTTTGCGGACGTCAAAACAGTACTTCAAGGTAAAGGTACAGCTTTGATGGGAATTGGTATTGCTAGTGGGCCAAATAGAGCGGTTGAAGCTGCTAGAATGGCAATTAGCAGTCCTTTATTAGAAGTGGATATTAATGGTGCAACCGATGCCATTGTTCAAATCACAAGTGATGCTGATATCACAATGAAAGAAGTGGAAGATGTAATTTCTGAAATTAGAAATGCTTCATCAACTGAAATTGAAATTATCCATGGTACAGGGTTTAATCTTGAATTAAATGGTGAGGTTGTTGTAACAGTTATTGCTACTGGCTTTGATACAATTAATAAAACGGAAACAGAAAATATTGTGAAAGAAGAAGAAGTGAATAGAAGTTATCAAACAACTCACAATACCTATAATTATACTAGACCACAACAAGAAACTGTCGCTAGGACACCATATGTCGAAAGTGGGTCAACTAAAAACGATGCCAAAGAAACTAAGGAAACCAAAGTTCCTAGTTGGCTTCAAAATAGATTTAAATAAATTAAAAGCACCCTTTTGGGTGTTTTTAATTTAGTATTATACTTTTACAACACAAACTTAAAAATTTGAAAGGGAGTAACAATGATAATTAGACAATATCAGTCATCAGATTGTGGAGAATTAGCAAAACTATTTTATAATATAGTTCATGCGATAGATCCAAAATATTACACGAAAGAACAAAAAAATGTTTGGGCAACCGGTAAGATAGATTTAAAAAAATGGGATGAGTCTTTTCAAACACACGATAGTTTGGTTGCTATTGACGAGGGAATGATTATCGGTTTTGGTGATATCAGTCATACAGGATATCTTGATCGTTTGTACGTTCATCCAAATTATCAAAATAAAGGAGTAGCAACGGCTATTTGTGATAGATTAGAGCAGAAAGTAACGGGAAGGATTGTTACACATGCATCTCTTGTTGCGAAACCTTTTTTTATAAAACGAGGATATAAAGTTGTTCAAATGAATCAAATAAAAAGAGGAGGCATTTTGCTTATCAATTATACGATGATAAAGGATACATCCATATAGCATTAAAATTATTCTTTCTTTTTATAAATAATAATGAAAAAAATATAAATACTATAATAGATAAGAACTTGCAATATTATATATCAATAAAATTGAACTTTATAGCGAAAAATGTTATAATATTAAAATGTATGGATATATATGAATATATTAGGAGAATGCGATGTATTGTAAAGAGTGTAATTTTATTATGAGAGGTGTGGGAACGAAATGTCCTTATTGCGGCACCTACTTTGAAAAAGAACAGTTTTTAGATAAAAGAGTAAATTTATTTAACTGGTTATTTTTAACCATTCGTCAATTACTTTTTATTGTTTCATTTAATATTTTTGTTATTTTAATGATTGTGGATATTATTTTAGTAAATGCAGCAGGAATAAATATTCATTTAACACCATGGGCATTTATTGTTCTTTTTAGTTTGTTGTTTTTTATTTGTGATTTTTTATTAAAAAGTGCCAATAAAAATAAACTGTTATTTTTAAAAAGTTTTACAATATTCATCATCTTTTCCATTTTAATGATGGTATCTTATCAAAATGAACAAATACTTAAAATAGAAATGGAAAATAAAATATTATTGCTTGGATATTATTATCCACTAGTTATTCTCTTTGAATTTTTTGCGGGAATTGTAAGATTTTTAACTATTAAAAGATTTAATATTTTTTCAACATCCATATATGTTTTGATTTTAGTTATTTTTTCAACAGTTTTATTTATTCTATCTTTTGTATCTAAGATAGGGTTACAACAAATACCTCAAGCTCGTCTTTTGATATATATATGCTTTGCTATATCAATTGTTGTTGCACTAAATGTTTTGACTCTAACCATTTTAAAAATGCGTTCAAGAGTGAGTATTGAGGGATAAGATTATGAAAATAGGATTAGTATTAGGAGGCGGTTTTGCAAGAGGTGCTGCACAAGCTGGTTTTTTAAAAGGGTTATTAAATTACCTCAAACCAGAAGAAATAGCATTGATGTCTTGTTCATCTATTGGCGCAATGAATGGTCTTGCTTTATCAAATGATAATTTAGATTATTTGGAATATATGTATCGCAATAGTAATTTTCAAAACACGTCTAATTTAAAATTAAACTTAAAAAATAAGTTAGTTGATCAAGTTTTAGATGAACTTACCAATAATCATAATGAAATTAGAGTTCCCCTTTATGTAACTGGTACTTGCTTAAATAGCTTATCAACGCATTATTTTTATATTGATAACAAAACCCCTCAAGAGGATTTATATAAAGCGATTAATATTACAGTAACTTTTCCATTTGTGAATGGGTTATATCGAAAAGAATATAAAAGATTGTATTTAGATGGTGGTGCAACTGATAATATTCCAGTTTTTCCCTTTTTTAGTTGTCATGTCGATTTGTTAATCATTTTACACTGCTATCCAAGATATTTACCACCATTAAAATTAATCAATAGCGATACAGTTGTATTAGATGTAGATATTGCCGCAAGATGTGACAATGGTATTTCTACTTATTCATTTCAAACAGAAAATTTAAATAAAATGTTTGATGTTGGCGTTTTGTATGGGAAAGAATTTGGTCAGAAAGTTTTGATAGATCGCGATTTAAACAATATTAAAAAGCGAGGTCAAGCTTTTATGAGAGCGGAATTACCGATTAGAAAAATGCGCAAAGTTCCCCTTAGTGCAGCTGTTTTCTTTAATAAATTACAACAATCAAGAGGTTTTGAATAATGAAGATTGGATTAGCACTGGCAGGAGGTGGTTCACTAGGGGCTTACCAAGTGGGCATCTTAAAATATTTAAAAGAAAAAAATTGGCATTTTGATGTTGTGACGGGTACTTCGGTAGGTGCAATTAATGGAGCACTGGTTGTAACGGATGATATTGAAGAATTAGAAAAGTTATGGTTAGAAATTAGTAATGATAAAATCATGTTAAATGGTATGGATTTGAATAAAGAATTATTAACTGAACTAAATCCAGATCATATTTTTAAATTTTTAAAAACGTTTGGTACGCTAAAGGGAGTCAAAATTACTCCTTTTAAAGAACTGTGTAAAAAATATATCGATCCGGTTAAGATTCAACAAAGTGCTTGTGAATTTGGAACTATTTGTGTAGATTTTCCTAAACTAGTTGAAGAAAAAATTGATATGAAAAAGATTGATGAACATTTGGTATTACCATTCATTCATGCTTCAAGTGCTTGCTACCCCGTTTTCCCAATTGAGAAAATCAATGATAAGAAATATATTGATGGTTTTTATAAAAATAATTTACCTATTGATTTTTGTTTTGCTTTAGGAGCGGATAAAGTTATTGCAATTGACTTAGGAATGTTTGGTACTAAACCACAAAATAGTTATCTCATTGATTTACCTAATGTCATCTATCTTAAACCTAAAATCAATCTTGGTTCTTTTATGGATTTTAGGCATGAGGTCATTAAAAAAAATATTCAAAGAGGCTATCATGATGCCCAAAAGTATTTTAAAGAATTGTTAGGTTCTATATTTACGTTTTATCCAAGTAGTAATTTACAACTTTTAGCTCAAAAGTTTATTCAATATTTAGTAACCAATCAAAATGAAGAAAATAAAACTCTAATGAAATATTTAAATGAAATGATTAAAAAACATAATTATCAAGTTGTAGATGAAATAACTTATTTGCTTTTTGTTTTAGAGTTTATGGGTCTAAGATATGAGATGGATGATACAAAGTTATATCATTATCAAGACTTTATTGATTTGGTATATGACCTTGCTAAAGAAGAAGAGACCAAATCAGTCGTCATTGCGACAAAAAATAAAATGCGTAATTTTTATCAAAAAATAATGAAGACGCAAGAAGAAGAAAATTTAGAAGAATTAGAAAGTACCAACAAAATGGCTAAACTTTTTAATATTATTTATAATTTATATAATGGTAAAACGTTAGAATAATAAATAATATGCCTAAAATATTATACAATTTGTGGCATAAAAAGAGATTTTATAGTATAATAATACTATGGTTGTAAAATAAAGTCGAGGGAATAGACATTTATAGGAAAGGATGGAAAAATGAAATGAATAAAGTTGGTTTAGCTTTAATTTGCTGGTTTCTTGGAGTTCTTGGTATTCACCGTTTTCTTGTTGGAAAAATAGGCACAGGCATTCTTTATTTATGCACAGGTGGATTATTTGGCATTGGCGCTCTTGTAGATTTTATTATGATACTTTGTGGTAAATTTACAAGAAAAGATGGTTCACTAGTAGATAAATAAGACAAAAAAGCAAAATTAAAAATTATAAAATGATAAAAAGAAGTAGAATGAACGAGGTTCAATCGGTTCTACTTCTTTTATTTTTTATAAAAATAATTCATTTAACTTGTTAGTTATGACAAAATAAGTCATTCAAAAGATGTATAATACTTATGGTGTTTAAAAATGATCATCTATATCGATCTATTGATTTTATCAACAATTTTAGTAAATTTCGTTTTTATTAAAACAATTGCCTTAATTTTTAAAGAGAAATTATCTATGATAAGAGTCTCAATATCTTTAATATTATCTGTTTTGCTATTACTTTTGTATTTTCTACCATATCAATTTTATTTTTTTATTCGCTATTTTATGGGGATTATTATTGGAATGATAGCATTTCAAAAAAGTGATATTAAACAAAAACTGATTAAAATTGTTATTTTCTATCTTTTAAATATGACTTTTATTGGCTGCTTAGTGGTTTTTGAAGTAAAAAGTATACTTCCTCTTATTTTAACAGTAGTCTATGTTGTTGTTTTATATTTAGTTCAAAATTATAAAGATCGTTTTAAAAAAGAAAATGAAAACTTATATGATATTCAATTAAATAAGCGTACTTTAAAAGCTTATTTAGATACAGGGAATTTAGCTACCTATCAAAATATTCCCATTGTTTTTATAAAAAAGAAATTTTTGAATAATGAGTTTATTTTAGAAGGTATGACCGCCATAAAGAGTATTTTTGAAGAAAAAAAAGTTCCTCTTTATAAAGGACCAACCCTCGAAGTTAAAAAAAAATTGTATCAAGTTTACTATGTTTTTGTTGATGAAATTGAGTATGACATCATTTTAAATAATTCAATAGGAGAATCTATTCATGATAAAATTAATTAAAAAACTATTAGATTTAATTTTTTTTAAAAATATTCAGTCACCTTGTTATTATATAAATAGTAATAATCTTTTGCCACAACCATTAGAAGAAGAAGAAGAAACACGTTTGCTTTTATTAGTAAAAGATGGTGATATTGAAGCACGAAATACTTTGATTGAACATAATCTAAGATTAGTCATTTTTATTGCTAAAAAATTTGAATCAACAAAAATAAATATGGAAGATTTAATTAGCATTGGTTCTATGGGATTAATCAAAGGAATACAAACCTTTAAAATGGAGAAAAACATCAAACTGGCTACATATGCTTCACGTTGTATTGAAAATGAAATTTTAATGTATTTAAGGAAAACCCAAAAAAGTCGCCAAGAGTATTCATTAGATGAAGTGTTAAGCATCGATTCCGAAGGAAATGAGATGATTTTATCAGATATTATTGGCTCTAGTGAACCACTTGCTTTAACAAAACTTTCAGAAGAAGAAGATATTAGAAATTTATATTATGCTTTAGATAGATTGTCAAAAAGAGAAAGAGAAATTATTATTATGAGATATGGATTATTTGGAGTAGAGCCTCTTACCCAAAAAGAAGTAGCTGATAAGATGGGAATATCACAATCATACATATCTCGACTAGAAAAACGAATAATTGAAAAGATGCGTCAAGATATTGAACAATTAGTAAAAATCGCCTAATATTTTTCATCCTATAATTTGCTTCATTTTATAAAATAATAAAAAAATGCATAAAATCATCAATAATTACGCATACTTTATTTGGAGGGTGAATTTATGCGTAATAAAGTAGAAATTACGGGGGTAAATACTTTAGAACTAAAAGTGCTACCACCAGAAGAAACAATGATGTTAATCAAAGAAAGTCAAAATGGTGATTATGAGGCTCGAGATAGACTAGTGGAAGGTAATATTAAACTAGTTTTAAGCGTAATCAAAAAATTTAATAACAGAGGGGTAGACTTAGATGATCTATTTCAAGTAGGAGCGATGGGATTAATTAAAGCAATTGATAACTTTGATTTTTCACATGGAGTTAAATTTTCAACTTATGCGGTACCGATGATTGTTGGTGAAATTAGAAGATACTTAAGAGACAATTCGGTAGTTCGAATTAGTAGATCCATTAAAGATACTGCGTATCGAGCTCTTCAATATAAAGAAAAATATTTTATGGAAAGTGGTAAGGAACCAACAATTGAGGAAATGGCAGAGTATCTTGGTGTTGATACAATTGATATTGTTATTGCTTTAGAAGCTGTTCAGGAACCCGTTTCTATTTATACACCAATTTATAATAATGGTGGTGATGAAATTTATTTAATTGATCAAATAGCAGACAATGCGGAAAGCGAAGAAACCAAACTCAATAAAATGATTATTGAAGAAGGAATTGCTAAATTAAATGATCGATTAAAGGGAATTATTTATAGTAGGTATTATGACAATAAGACACAAATGGAAATTGCAGAAGAATTAGGAATATCACAAGCACAAGTTTCTAGACTTGAAAAGAGTGCTTTAAAAATGATTTTCGATTTAAAAGAAAAATAAATGCTATTTTAAATAGCATTTTTATTTTTTTTAGTATAATATATAAAATTAAACAAATGGAGGATAAAGATGATGTTTAAGATGACAACGAAACGACTTGCAATTCTTTCAATTTTATTGGCTTTGGGTGTAGTATTTAAATCGGTTTTTTCCATTGGTGATGGTGAATTTAGAATTAGTTTTTTTGATATTCCTTTGTTTCTTGCCGGAATGATTGCAGGACCATTTTATGGTGGACTTGTGGCTTTAGGAACTGATTTAATATATGGTTTGTGCTTTTCACCTTATCCTTTTTCTTTTATTATGATGTTTACAACTATTATTTGGGGTGTAAGTGGTGGACTTTTTTATAAAAAACCTTATGACAATTTACTTTCTTTATTTATTGTAGTTTTAGCTACATCGTTGATTGCAACTGCGATTAATTCCATCTATTTAGTAATCCATTTTGGTTTTGCTTCTATGCTTGCCAAACTACCTTTAAGAATTGTTGCTCTTTTTTGTAAATGGCCTGTTACAACCGGTCTTATTAATTTAGTATACACTAAAGTTTTTGAAACAAAAATGGAAAACGTTTGGCAATTCAAAAAACTAGAAAAGACGATTAAAAAGTAGTATAATACAAGTATGAAAGATATGTATAAAAATTTAAGAGGTATAAAATGAGTCAAAAAAAATTAGTAATGTTAGTTATTATGGATGGATATGGTATTAGAGAAAATCCCGATGGTAATGCTATAGTTGCAGCTAAGAAACCTAATCTAGATAAACTCTTTCAAAAATATCCGCATACAATGATTGGTGCCTCAGGTGAGGCTGTCGGTCTTCCTGATGGTCAGATGGGAAATAGTGAAGTAGGTCACTTAAATATTGGTGCAGGAAGAGTTGTTTTTCAGTCATTGACAAGAGTAAATATTGCTTGTCGTGATCAAATATTAGATCAAGTTGAGGCAATTGATAAGGCAATTCATCATGCTATTGAAAATCATTCTTCTCTTCATATTATGGGATTGATGTCAGATGGTGGTGTCCACTCTCATATTGATCATATTGTATATTTAATGAATAAAGCGGTTCAACGCGGTGTAAAAAAGGTATATGTTCACTCCTTTTTAGATGGAAGAGATGTGCCTCCCACTTCAGCAAAAACTTATTTGACCTATCTTGATCAACAACGTGTAAAAGGGGTTGAATTAGGGGTTGTTAGTGGTCGATATTATGCAATGGATCGCGATAAAAATTATGATCGAATTCAACTTGCCTATGATGCTTTAGTTAGGGGTGAGGCTCCGATAAAAGGTTTGCTTGAAGGAATTGATGAAAGTTATCAAAATAATATCACTGATGAATTTGTTAAACCATATATTGTAACTAAAGATTCCCATATAAAAGAAAATGATGCGGTGATATATGCTAATTTTAGACCAGATCGAGCAATTCAAATGAGTATTGCTATTACTAATCCAACCTATGCTAGAAGCGAAAAATCAGTATTAAAAAATTACATAGAATTTAAAAATATAGATTTTGTGCAAATGATGCTGTATTCAGAACTTGTAAAAGGCGATATTGCTTTTGGTCTTCAAGAGTTAAATAATATGTATGGTGATGTCATTGCAAATCATGGGTTAAAACAATTGAGAATTGCGGAAACGGAAAAATATGCGCATGTAACGTACTTTTTTGATGGAGGAATTGATAAGGAACTAGAAGGTGCTGATCGTATTTTAGTACCATCACCACTGGTTGCAACATATGATTTACAACCACAAATGAGTGCATATGAGGTTACGGAAAAAGTTGTTGCTGCCATTAAAGAAGAAAAATATGATACTATTATTTTAAATTATGCAAATTGTGATATGGTAGGGCATACTGCTGTGTTTGATGCAGCAGTGAAAGCGGTCGAAACTGTTGATGAATGTATTGGTAAAGTATATGAGGCTGTAAAAGGGGTTGGTGGAACTTTAATTATTACTGCAGATCATGGTAATGCCGATGAAATTTGGGATGAAAATCATAAGCCATTTTCCGCACACACTACCTCACCAGTACCATTTTTGATTACTAATGAACGAATTACATTAAGAAAAACGGGAAATCTAGGAGATATTGCTCCAACAATGCTTGAATTATTAGAAATAGAGAAACCTATTCAAATGACGGGAAAAAGTATGATTCTTAAAAAATAAATATTATTTTGAGGATAAGAATATGAATCAAAAAACTATTTTAAAAAAATCTGATAAAATTAGAATATTTTTAAATTCCCCTTTTATGCTTATTTTATCTATTCTTTTATCAATTGGTATTTTTATGAATACGATTCATATTTTGATTTCTTCTAAACAATTATTTGTTGATTTGTTAGGTATGATTTTCCCTATCCTTTTTTGTATTAGTATATGGTTATCTTATTTTCAAAATGATACGATATATAATCCAAAAGGATTAAAATTGTTAAAGGTGGTCACTACTTTAAAACTATTTATTACAATATTGATAGTTATTTTGGTTCTATTTGTGTTGTTGCCAATTGTGTATTTATCTATCCATCTGGATAGTAGTGCTTTCATTCTTAGCAGTATTTTACTTTTTATAGTTGTATTTATTTTTGGTATTCATATAGGTTTTCTTTTTCTGTTAAAAAAATTTCTAAATATAGTGATTGATATTGAAAAAGAAGAGCAAAGCATACTTAAAGAATCCGTAATATATCTAAATGCTATATGTTGTTTTTCTATTGCTTTGATATATATTATTAATATTGTTTTGTATTTCATTTTAAATGATATAAGTATAGATGAACAATGGATTAACCTTTTTAACAAAACGGGATTATTTGATAATCGATTATTTCCAACTATTATTTCAATATGTATCTATATTGATTTAGGTATTTTATTTATTGCTTTCAATACATATCTAAATCATAGTTATTACAATGTTAGTTTAGATAACATTGAAGTTCAACAAACTATGACAAAAGAAAGTTATGAAAATACTTTAAAAAAGCAACAACATATGAGGGAAAGATTAATATACATTTTAAAACTTATGATTCCTATAATATTATTTATTGGAATTATAATTGCAGTATTATTATTTTCATAAAAAGGAAATATAATTGTATGAGTAAAAAAATGAATGCAATTATATTTTTTATTTTTACTTGTTGGTGTAAAATATAGAAAAAGGGTATAAAATAATAAAAGGGATTTATGAAAAGTAGGAGAATATAAAAATGACAAAAAAAGAATATCGGTTAAAGAAAAAAGAATGGAAACAAATTTATAAACAAAATAAAAAAAGTCTTAAAAAACAATACCAAATAGGTAAAAAAACCTTAAATACCTATGAGGTTATACCAAATATGCCACATCGTTCAATTATTGAAGAAATTGGTAATTCGGTTACGCATGGACTGGGTGCTATTTTTTCGGTTGTCTCATATATTTTGATGCTTCTTGCATCTGATACATCAAAAGAATATATTGGTGCTAGTATTTATTTTATTGGGCTTTTTTTCATGTTTATAATGAGCTGCTTATATCATGCATTTCCATATCAAAGTATGGTAAAAAGAGTTTTTCGTAGGTTTGATTATTCATCCATTTATTTATTGATTGGAGCAACATTTGCGCCGATCTTACTATGCTATATTGGTGGTATCAAAGGATTGATTTTTTTAATTGTACAATGGGTTATAATAGGAATAGGAATTACTTTGATTGCTATTTTTGGACCATCGAAATTGAAATATATACATTTTCCCCTTTATTTTCTTTTAGGATGGAGCGGTTTATTCTTTTTGCCTCAAATGTTTTCTAATAATTTTGCCTTTTTTATGTTGATTTTATCAGGAGGAATAACTTATTCTTTAGGAATTATTCCTTTTATAATTGATAAAAAAGTATCTCACTTCATTTGGCACTTTTTTGTGATTGCGGGAGCCGTCATTCAGTGGATAGGTATTTATATATATATTTATTTAAAATAAAAATAAATAAAAAATCTTAATATTTGCGAAAAAGTTGAATTTCGTTTATAATATATATGGTTAAAATTTAAGAATTGAAAAGGAGAAGAAAACATGAACTATACAAATGAAGTAAAAGAGATGTGTAGTGTTAAGGTTGGTGCAAGTCATGGATGTGCTCCTATTCCTCAAGAAGGTAAATGGACATATTCTCGCGAAATTAAAGACATCAACGGATTTACACATGGTATTGGTTGGTGTGCTCCTCAACAAGGTGCATGTAAACTAACATTAAATGTTAAAAATGGCATTATTGAAGAGGCTTTAGTAGAAACAATTGGGTGTTCTGGTATGACACATTCAGCAGCGATGGCAAGTGAAGCAATTGTTGGTAAAACGGTTTTAGAAGCTGTAAATACTGACCTTGTTTGTGATGCAATTAATACAGCAATGCGCGAATTATTTTTACAAATTATTTATGGTCGTACACAATCGGCTTTTTCTGAAGAAGGACTTTCTATCGGTGCAGGATTAGAAGATTTAGGAAAAGGATTAAGAAGTCAAGTAGGAACAGCCTATAGCACAAAACTAAAAGGACCTCGTTATCTTGAACTTGCTGAAGGATATGTAACTCGCTTAGCTCTTGATGATAAAAATCAAATAATTGGTTATGAATATTTGCATTTAGGTAAATTTACTGACTTCTTAAAGAAGGGGATGAATGCGGATGATGCTTTAAAGAAAGCAACAGGTACATATGGTAGATTTGCAGAAGGATCAAAATATATTGATCCACGTTATGAATAGGAGGCATACTTATAATGGCATTATTTGAAAACTATGAAAGAAGAATTGAACAAATAAATAAAGCATTAAAAGAAAATGGTATTGCATCAATTGAAGAAGCAAAAGAAATCTGCGATAAAGCTGGTGTGGATGCCTATAATATTGTAAAAGGTATTCAGCCTATTTGTTTTGAAAATGCATGTTGGGCATATACAGTAGGCGCTGCTATTGCACTTAAAAATAAAGCTACATCAGCAAGTGATGCCGCAAAATATATTGGTGTTGGTTTACAATCATTTTGTATTCCAGGATCAGTTGCTGATGATCGTAAAGTAGGTCTTGGACATGGTAATCTTGGCGCAATGTTACTATCAGAAGAAACAAAATGTTTTGCTTTTTTAGCAGGTCATGAATCATTTGCCGCAGCTGAAGGAGCAATTGGAATTGCCAAAACAGCAAATAAGGTAAGAAAAGAACCGCTTCGTGTGATTTTAAATGGTCTTGGTAAAGATGCTGCGAAAATCATTTCTCGTATTAATGGGTTTACTCATGTTGAAACTACTTTTGACTATAAAACAGGAAAACTTCATGAAGTTTCTCGCACGGCTTATTCTAATGGTGAAAGAGCATTAGTGAATTGTTATGGAGCCGATGATGTTCGTGAAGGTGTTGCAATTATGCATTATGAAGGAGTTGATGTATCCATTACGGGTAATTCAACAAATCCTACTCGTTTCCAACATCCGGTTGCGGGTACTTATAAAAAAGAATGTGTTGAAATGGGCAAAAAATATTTTTCAGTTGCCTCAGGTGGTGGAACTGGTCGTACACTTCATCCAGATAATATGGCAGCAGGGCCTGCTTCATATGGCTTTACAGATACTCTTGGTAGAATGCATTCTGATGCTCAATTTGCGGGATCATCTTCCGTTCCTGCCCATGTTGAAATGATGGGATTAATTGGAATGGGAAATAATCCAATGGTTGGTGCTACGGTTGCGGTTGCGGTGGCCGTTTCTCAAGCCTTAACAAAATAGATATGAAAAAATATGATATTGAAAAGATATCATATTTTTTTGTTATGGTAGATTCAAATATAGAATAAATTATTATTTTTTAAAAAAATTAAAAATATAGTTGAAATTAATTTTTTAAAATGTTATAATTTATTATAAATTAAATAAGATAGGAAGGGAAAAAATGAAAAAAAGAATTATATTATTATTCATGATCAGTTTTATCGCTATTTTTCTAACATCATGTAATAAAAAATTTACAGTTAATTTTGATACTGATGGAGGTACAACAGTTGCCGCTGTTGAAGTAAAAAAGGGAGAAACTTTAGAAGAACCTACTGCTCCTACTAAAGATGGCTATATCTTTGTGGAATGGCAGTTAGATGGTAAAACGTATGATTTTAGTCAAAAAGTGAAAAGTAATTTTACTTTAAAGGCGAAATGGGAGCAAGTAGTACAACTTACAAAACCAACTGATTTAAAAATAGAAGATAATATTTTAAGTTGGCAAGCAGTAGAAGGGGCCCAAACATATGATATTTATATTGATGATGAATTGAAGGCTACAAATCTTACTACAACAACTTATCAGATTCCCTCTGAAATTAGTTTAGCCTATGTTTATGTGGTTGCGAAATCTAAAACAGGAGAATCAGAATCATCAGAAATATTAAATTATCAAGTTAGTTTATCAGATGAGGAATGGAATCAATTTTTAATAGATTCTGGTCTTGATTATATTGATGATGCGTTTAAAAGTGCTACCAAACTATTAGCTATTGCTTGTAAAAAGTATAATGTTTCGGTAGATGATTTAAAAAAGTTGAGTTCTGATGAAGGAGTATTGGAATTAGTATTAAAATATATAGAAGATGAAAGAGTTTCTGATTTATTATCTGTTGTCTTATTGTATGCATCAGAAATGTTTAATTCACAAATTCATCAGATGTTAGCAGATAATGTTGTGAATCCTGAAGGATATGATGAGGCTTTACAAACAGTTTTTACGAAACTAGTGAATAACGATGCCTATCAAACAACCTTTACAAAGGCAAAGGATGATTTAAAATTTGTGAATCTTGTTGCTCCATGTCTTGCTTGGGTAGCTAGTTATGCTGATAATTATACTGTTTCTAATGTATTTGATTTTTTAACAACCTTACAATCACTTTGTCCGCAGTATAAATTGACTAGAAATGATTTGACAATAAATTTTACTAATAACATTACAAACGAAAGTTATACTTTAACGTTAGATGAAATTGAAACGCTTATTTGTTATTATATGAACAATAAAGATACGAATGAAAATGAAAATGTAATTCATACTTATTTTCAAACTGCTATGTTATATCAAAAATTAGAAACTGCATCAATTAACATTTATCAAAACAATCCAGCTTTCAGAAAAACTATCATTCAAAAAATGCCTCAAATTGGTAAACGTGTGCAAGCTATATTCCAAGCTTATACGACAGTGATGGCATCAAATGAAGATTTTCAAAATTTGATTACTGCTTTTCAAACGGCTGACACAAGAGAAAAACTGCTTGCGGCATTATTAGATGCACAAACTTTGAAGAATAATCTAGTCGAAGTCATTGACAAGGCTTTACCAACTAAAGAGGATATCGATATTCTCGCACAACTTGTAGATACTTTATCATTTAGTGATATTATGTATTGTATGACTGATAATGCAAATGGTGGAATTAGAATCGAAGGAATCGAATATTTTGTCGAGTATTTAAAAACAATTTTAAGTACTGCGAATACATGCATTGATTTTGTTACATCAATTGATACGGCAAGTTATGATATTATTTCCATCATTGAAGCATATATAATGGGCAATCCTGAACAAGCAGAAATTGCAAATGCTGAAATTCAAAAACTCATTGCTAATTTACAAGAAGCATTATTACAAAATGAGGATATACAAAACTTTGATCAAACAGGTTTATATTATATTGCTAAATTTGCTCTTATGACAAATGGTTTCAATTTGGATTCACAATTCTCTTTAGTATTTGGTCAAGCAATGGACGAAGAATTGTTTAATAGACTTTTTGATGAAATGGAAGAACTTTTAGAATATATATCTGTCGATTCTGCTTATGCTGAACAATTAGTTATGATGCTTTATGAAACTATTTTTATGGCTAAGGCACCCGAAGTTTCATATGAAGTGGTTTGTGAATTGTTACATCAAGTATTTACATATGTAGATAAAGATGTTTTAAATGAATATAAAGATCTATTAGTAGGATGTTTTGAATATTATTTTTATAGTAGTAATTTAAGAAAAGAGATGCTTCAAAATAATGAAGAATTTGATGTTTTGAAAAAAGCGGAAGAACTATATCAATGCATATATGACAACTTTGAAACTTTAAAACCATTCTTGGAAATGATGTTACAAACAAATTTAATAGGAAATTTTGAGACATCCAGTTATGAAGAGAATAAAAATATATTGATTGAAAATTTAAACAATTGGAAAGTATTATTTGCTAATTCAAATACAACTCCTACAAAAATTATTACAGTTATTGATTTAATTGAAAAATTAACAACTGGTGAGGGAGTATCAGCTGCTGATAAAGCATTTTTCAACGATGCGTTATTAACTAAAATTGATCAATTATTGGCATTAGTCGATTGTTATTCATTTGCTTTAACGACTGAGCAAAAAAATTTGATTTATGATTTTGAATATTATTTGAATATTGATTGGCAATATCCTAGTATTTATGAATTAAGTGTTATAACTCAAACAATTGATAATCAAACGATAGATTATTTAGTAGTATCTATTAAAGAAGAAATTTTCAATCTTTATCAAGATAATCTTTCTAAGGGAAATTTTTCAAATTTAGAGTTGGAATTAGAAATAGGTAATGCTTCGTATAGTGGATACCTTTCTTTAAATGCTGTAGATGAACCAAATATTTTTGGTATAGTATCTTTTGATGATATTGCCTCATCACTTGGTTATCGTTTATCTGAATTAAATGATATACTAAATAATGATGCTTTGGCTAATCTTAAGATTTCATATATTGGTTTAAATATACTGTATAATGGTGAAGAATCGTATTTTTCTGGTGCTGTTTCAGATAATATCACTCAATATTTTTTCAATTAATTGTATCATTTTAAAAAAAGATATCTTTAAATAAGAAGGCAAAACTTATTTTGAAGATGTCTTTTTTCATTGAAAGAAAATAGCATATCTTGATAAAATCATTAGTTTTTGATATAATAGATTTGTTTTATAAAAATATCCTGAAAAGTGGTATATTTTTTAATAAAATGGCTATAGTAATAATAGGAAAATAATGTATAAAATTACAAAAAGGAGATAGATAATATGCCATATATTGTAGATGTTTACGCAAGAGAAGTTCTTGATTCAAGGGGAAATCCAACGGTTGAGGTTGAGGTAACAACGGAATCTGGAGCATATGGTAGAGCCATTGTTCCTAGTGGGGCATCAACTGGTGAATATGAGGCTTTAGAACTAAGAGATAAAGATCAATCTAGATATTTAGGGAAAGGTGTTTTAAAAGCGGTTGAAAATGTCAATGATGTGATTGCCCCTGAAATTATTGGTTATGATGTAACAAGTCAAATGTTAATTGATCAAGTGATGATTCAATTAGATTCAACGAAAAATAAAGAAAAACTAGGAGCAAATGCTATTTTAGGAGTATCCCTTGCATGTGCTAAAGCTGCAGCCGATTATTATGATATGCCATTATATCGTTATTTAGGTGGTACTTATGGACATGTTTTACCAACACCAATGATGAACATATTAAATGGTGGAGCACATGCGGATTGGTGTATTGATATTCAAGAAATTATGATAGTGCCTGTTTCCTGTAAAACATTTAAAAAAGCTTTACAAATGGCATCAGAAGTTTTTCATCATTTAAAAGAAGTTTTAAAATCAAGAGGACTTGTTACTGCTGTTGGTGATGAAGGAGGATATGCACCAAAATTGAATTCTAATGAAGATGCTTTAAATGTAGTTTTAGAAGCAATTCAAAAAGCAGGATATCTTCCTGGCAAAGATATTTATTTGGCTTTAGATGTTGCTTCTAGTGAATTTTATAATAGTGAAAAGAAAGTTTATGAATTAAAAAGTGAGAACAAAACACTTACATCAGAAGAAATGATTGCTTTTTTAGAAAAATTAGTTCATACTTATCCGATTATTTCTATTGAAGATGGATTAGATCAAAATGATTGGGCAGGTTGGAAACAGCTTACTAAAAGACTCGGTAAAAAAGTTCAACTTGTTGGCGATGACTTATTTGTTACTAACACGATGCGACTTACTAGAGGGATCAAAGAAGGAGTTGCTAATGCCATTTTAATTAAATTAAATCAAATTGGTACTTTAACAGAAACTTTAGCAGCTGTTGAAATGGCTAAAAGAGCAGGGTATACAGCAATTATTTCGCATCGTAGTGGTGAGAGTGAAGATACGACGATTGCAGATATTGCAGTTGGATTAAATGCAGGTCAGATTAAGACAGGTTCACTTTCTAGAACAGATAGAATTGCAAAATATAATCAATTATTAAGAATTGAAGATGATTTGCAAGAAAGCGCAAGGTTTGATGGTTTGCAATCTTTTTATAATTTAAAATAAAAAAAGCATTTAAATAGCATCCTTTTATAGGGTGCTAAATAAATGCTTTTTATTCTGTTTTTTAAATAGGGTCGATTTTAGATGAGAACCATATTTTTTAAATAATCCACAAAGGATAATCGAAAAAACTAAAATACCAATAAATGTAATTCCGATTATAGTACCAATATGCATAAAGAAATCACCTGTTAATACATTAGTTAATGTATCACAATAATGAAATGACAAAGCCAATTCCACTTTATTACTATCGGGAAAAATAATTTTGTGGAAAATTTCAAAAGCCAAATCAAAATCGACAATTGCAAAGATGGCCACAAAAATACCTAAAACGATAAAGATAGAAACAGTAATCATATATGTTTTGAAAAAGATGGGGCCAATCGTTTTTCTTCTTATGATCAAATAAACAATAAAAATAATAAAGAGAACAATACAGACATAACAAAGTTGAATTCCTCCTATAAAAAGAACTTTAACATCTTGCATGTGAACGATTGCTTGTTCAGAGAAAAAATTAACTGGTCCTTCGGAGGTAATTACTTGAAATTGCATACTATCACAATCGCTATGATATAAATACTGGATAATCAAATCGGTAGCTTTGATCAAATCTTCTTTTGTAACATCATATTTGGGATAGTAACAATCATAATAAGAATGCGTTGTTTCATCATAGTGTTGGTGAACATACCCATTAAAAGTATATTTTTCTAAAATTTCTTCAACTTTATTTCTATCTTGTTCTTTTAGATAATAAGATTTGGATTTAGCAATCGGAAGAATGCTGATACAACCGATTAAAATAATAAAAATAACGGAAGCAAGAATGAGGATAATGCGATCAATTATATTTAAAATTTTATTCATTGGTATTTATATCCTCAGGATTTTCTTTATTTGTTGATTCGAGATCATGAGAATTGGCAGTTTCGGCAATCGGCTCTAAAACATTTTTCTTTTGGAGCCACATTTCTAGAGGTTTGCGCCATATTAATAATACAATTCCCCATAAAAACATAATAATACTCATAAATTGCGATGGTGATAAAAAACCGAAAGGACTAGAACCTCTATCATCACCTCGTAAGTATTCAAGTAAGAATCGGAATACATTATAGCCAATAAAATACCATCCACAGCGATTCTTTTTAATAAAGAAAAATAAGATGGCTGCAAATATAAATAAGAAAACCGCCTCATATAATTGAGTAGGTAAAATCCAAGCATATTTGGCATTAGGTTCATTTATCGGATAGTAGATAGATAAAAATGTATGAGGTTCAACTGTTTTTCCATAGCAACATCCCCCAAAAAAACAACCAATTCTACCAAAACCATGGGCTACACAAAGACCGACCACGATGATATCAAGGAAGAAAAACATTTTATTCCGATCATATTTCATAATAAAATAATAAAGAATGAAGTATGATAAAATACCACCGAAAAGACCTCCGGAAAAAGTAATACCCCACCATTCCCAGTTAAAACTACCAGTTTCTTTGTAGGTAGAAATATTGTGCCATAAAGCATCAAAGAAAACAGCACTTAGGGCAAAAATTCCTCCTGCAAGCCCACAAACAACAATTAATTTATCAATTTTTTTCTCACTGGTATGATTTTTTCTAAATAGTGTTAAAATGATGATGGTAAAGCATAAAACACCAATTGATACCATTAATCCAAATGTAGGGATTGTGATACCAAAGATATGTAATTCTGGTTTCATTTTAAACTCCTTTCTAAATGAATTGTTAATATTATAACACAAAATTTTCAAATGTAAACATAAAATGCAAGATATCTCAAGAAAAGCCTGAATACCTTTCTTGAAAAAATTTTTCAATTGTTGTATAATAATACCAAAAGTAGGTGATAGAGGATGATCGATAGTATTTTGCAAAATTTGACAAAAATCAAAAAAGATGTCATATATATTGATATATTAATGAACCATATTGTAAATTTGATGTTAAAAGAGAAATGGCAGTTTACACGAAATACATATCATAACCTTGAAGAAAATGTAAATAAATACCAAAATGGTGATAAAACTTCAATTATTCAAAACTATATTATGAATGATTATGAAACTCTTCTTCAAATGATTTATGAATTCAAAGAAGATCTTTATCCAATTTTTGATTCAGCTCTTTTTCTTTTACTAGATTCATTTACTGAGGACGAATTAGAGAACTTGCAAAAAAGAACAAAGAAACTTTTTTCCACTTCTCCTCATTTTAGTGATTTGCAAGAAGGCTTACTTAAAGATGAGAGTCCAAAAATTAAAATTTTTTTAAATAATTTGATCCATTTGTTAAATCATCATGTATTAAGTCAAGATGTAAAATTCATTCCATTTGAAATGATGCATTCCTTAATCGCCTTAGAACAGTTTACAAAAGAGGATTATTTAAAAGCTTATCAAATTACTACGAAAGCCTTAAAGTATTTGCAAGATAAGACTGTAGTGAAAGAAGAATATTTACAAATGCGCCTAAACGTGTTTACTATGCTTGCGGGAGAAAAAGATGTTGAATAAAATTCTAAATAGTTTAAGGGAAATCTTAAATGAAAATGGTTATACTAATTTAGTTGTTAGTAGAACTTTAAATCAAGTAAATTGGAATGAACATGAAAAAAAGTTATATACAAAGATAGTGTATGGTGTAGTTGAAAATAAAATCTTATTAGACTATTATCTGCAACCACTTACTAAAGGGAAGAGAATTAAACCATTTGTTCGAAATGCTTTAAGAATAGGGGTGTATGGAATGGATAATTTAAATCTACCAAAGTATTATCTGGTAAATGAAGTTGTGGAATGTATCAAAAAGTTAGATTATAAAGCATCAACATTTGTCAATGCTCTTTTAAGAAAGTATCAACAACTGCCTAAAAGGAATTTTGATCATTTATCTAAAATAGAATCTTATAGTATCAAATATAGTCTTCCTCAAGAACTTACCAAAATGTTGTATCAACAATATCAAGATCGAATAGTTGATTTTTTCTTAAATGATGAGGAAATATACAATACCTATCGAATTAATCCATTAAAAACTACGATAGAAGATGTCAAGACAACGTTAGAAAAAGATAACATTTTGTATACTTTAGAAGATGATATGATTTTACAAACAAAAAGTAATCTCATTCATAGTAGTTTATTTCAACAAGGAAAGATCATTGCACAAGATAAATCTAGTATGATGGTTGGTAAAATCCTAAATCCTATTGAAAATGATGTGATTCTTGATGCTTGTAGTGCTCCGGGTTCTAAAGCAATGCAACTTGCGAGTATGATTGATAATAAAGGGATGATTATTGCAATGGATATTTATCCTCATAAAATTCAATTAATTGAGAATAATATTGCAAAAATGGGGGCAACTTGTGTAAAAACAATGCAAGCAGATGCGATGAATGTTCATTTTGATTTCCTTTTTGATAAAATTTTAATAGATGCCCCTTGCTCTGGGCTAGGTGTACTTAGACATAAACCAGATTTAAAATATCAAATGACGCTTGAGAAAATTGCCTCAATTAAAAAAACTCAAGAACAAATTTTGGAAAATATGAGCAAGTATGTAAAACCTAATGGTGTTTTAGTATATAGTACGTGTACTATCAATAAAGAGGAAAATGAGGATATGATTCAACAATTTTTATTTAAGCATCCATCATTTCAAAAAGAAAAAGAAATTCGTGTGTTTCCATCAAGCAAAGAGGATGGATTTTATATATGTAGATTACGAGGTTATTAAATGAAAAAAAATATCTATGATTATTCGTTAGAAGAGTTAAAAACATATTTAACTGCGAAAGGGGAAAAACCTTTTAGAGCTAAACAAATCTTTGAATGGTTGTATCGCTTTCGAGTTGATCAGTTTCATTTGATGACGAATCTTGCTAAAACCACTATTGAGTTATTAAATAATGAGTTTGAAATAAAAGTATTAGAGTTAGTGACTAAACAAATATCAAATGATGGCACTATGAAATATTTGTTTAGATTAAGTGATGGGAAGTTAATTGAAACAGTTTTAATGCGACATCATTATGGTAATAGTATATGCGTTACTAGTGAGGTTGGCTGTAATATGGGATGTGCTTTTTGTGCTAGTGGGGAACTCAACAAAATAAGAAATCTTACAATTGGTGAAATGGTTTTACAAGTTTTAATGGTACAAAAAGATTTGGATTCTCATTTTCAAAGGGTATCGAATATTGTGGTAATGGGAATTGGTGAACCTTTTGATAATTATGATAATGTAATGGAATTTTTGCGCATTTTAAATTATCCTAATGGTTTTGAAATTGGTGCTCGTCATATCACAGTATCTACTTGTGGGATTGTACCTAAAATTAAAGAATTTGCTAATTTTGATTTACAAGTGAATTTAGCAATTAGTTTACATGCTCCAAATAATACGATTCGCAATCAAATGATGAAAATTAATAAACAATATCCTCTTGAACAAGTTATAGAAGCAGTAAAAGAATATATTGAAAAAACAAATAGAAGGGTTACGTTTGAATATATTTTACTATCTGAAATCAATGATGAAATCGGTCATGCTGAAGAGTTAGTTAAACTTATCAGAGGAATCAATTGCTATGTAAATTTAATACCATATAATGAAATAAGCACTAAACCATTTCAACAAACATCTAAAAAGAAAGCAGATGCTTTTTTTGAAGTTTTACGAAAAAATGGTATCAATGCTACCGTTAGAGTGGAACATGGTTCGGATATTATGGCTGCTTGTGGACAGTTAAGGGCTAAAAGATTAAAGGAAGAACGGAAATGACAGCAATAATCACTTGTTTAATTTCAGGAGAGTATACCCTTTATGATCAAAGTTCAAATAAGACTTTTGTTGCTAAGGCAAGAGGTATTTTCCGTAACCAAAAAACATCACCTAAAGTAGGTGATATAGTGGAATATACATCTGGCAATCCATATGCTACAATTGTTAAAATTTTACCAAGACATAGTGATTTTGTAAGACCACCAATTGCTAACATTGATCAAGCTTTTATTGTCACTAGTGTAAAAGAACCATCACTAAATTTAAATCTTTTAGATCGAATGATTTGTGTGTTTGAATTTCAAAATATTTTGCCTATTTTAGTTTTTTCTAAAATGGATTTATTAAACGATAACGAAAAAGAAGAAGTTTTCAAAAAGATGGATTATTATCAAACCATTGGTTATCCTATTATTAAAACAACAACAATAGACCCGCTAACTATTGACAAGATCAAACCTTATTTAAAAGATAAAACAAGTGTGATTACAGGTCAAAGTGGTGTTGGTAAAAGTAGTATTATCAATCTTATTGATGAAACCATTAAGATGGATACAGCTGAAATTTCTAAAGCTTTAAATAGAGGGAAACATACGACTAGATATACCAAACTTTTCTTTGTGGAAAATGGGTGGTTAGCAGATACTCCGGGATTTGGAATGGTAGAATTTTTCGATATGGATGAGGTTAGCCTTTCGCATAGTTTTATTGAATTTTTTCACTTTTCTGAATCTTGTAAATATAGTGGTTGTCTTCATCAAAATGAACCTTCTTGTAATGTGAAAAGAAAATTAGAAGAAGGATTGATATTAAAAAGTAGGTATGAGAATTACCAACAATTTATGAATGAAATTAAATCTCGCAGAAAGTGGTAAAAAAAATGAAAGTTGCACCATCAATTTTATCAGTATTCAATCAAAATTTAGATGAAATTTTATTTCAATTGGCAAAAGCCGATATCAAGTATTTGCATCTAGATGTAATGGATAATAAATTTGTTCCTAACTATACCTTTGATGAAACATTTGTTTATCAAATAAAACAAAAGACTTCTTTCATTTTAGATACTCATTTAATGATTGAAGAACCATTCAATCAAATTGATCGGTATATTAAAAGTGGCAGTGATTATTTATGTTTTCATATTGAGGCTACCAAAAATCCTCAAATGATAATTGATAAGATTAAAGAAGCCTCGTTAAAGGTAGGAATTGCCATTAAACCAAAGACGCCACTAGATGTTATTTTACCATATCTACCTTTTTTAGATTTAGTTTTGGTAATGAGCGTAGAGCCAGGTTTTGGAGGTCAAAAATTTATGGCAGAAGTTCTTTACAAAACGGAAGAATTAGCGAAAATAAGAAAAAAGTATGCATATCAATATTTAATTGAAATGGATGGAGGGATTAACAATGAAAATTTTCAACTTATTAAGAAAGCAGGATGTGATATCATTGTTGTGGGAAGCTATTTGTTTCAACAAGATAATTTATATACAACTATAAAGGAGTTAGAAGAATGAAAATCATTATTGTTGCTTCCTCTCCGGTTAAAACTTTTTATCAAAATTATCACTTAAATCCATCGGATTATTTTATTGGGATAGATGCAGGAAGTCTTGAATTGATCAAAAGAGGAATTAAACCAGATTTATCAATAGGTGATTTTGATAGTACTGAAGAACTAAACTATATTCAAGATCATTCATATGAAACAATAGTTTTTTCACGCCAAAAAAATGAAACGGATTTAGAATTGGCTTTTCAATATTTAGAACAGTTGAAAGGTTCCCTCAATTTAGAAATTGATGTTTATGATGCAACTAGTGCTAGATTAGATCATGAATTTAATACCTATATGTTGATGGCCAAATATGATAAGTATAAGATTAGAATTATTGATGATGAGAATGAAGTTATATATATGAAAACCAATGATAGTTATGAAATTAAAAGACCTCATTGTAAATATTTTTCTTTGTTTGCAAAAGAAGAAACGGTTGTTTCAATAACGAATGCTTTGTATGAACTAGATCAAGTTCTGCTTAGTCCTAATGATACGTATGCGGTTAGTAACGAACCATTACATAATCATAAAAATCCAATTATTGAAGTAAAAAGAGGAGGCATTTATCTATTTAGTTTTTTTGCTAAAGAAGGCATAAATTGAATTGTTTTTTCATACAATGTATCACTAGGAGGGTATGTATGCACTTTCACATTATCAAACTACCAAAATTCATTTCTAAAATTATCGCCTTCTTTGTAAAACTTTTTTCAAAGAAAGAAAAATAGAATGAAAAAGATGATAAGATTTTCACGTCTTATCATCTTTTCAATTATATAAGTGAAAAACTTGCGATAAAAGAAGAAATTTAGTAAAATACATTTATAATAAAGAAAAGATGGTGGTGATGAAATGAAAGATTTTATGCCCAAAAAAAATCAACAAAAAAAATTAATAGAAAATGTTTTAGCTCTTTCAGCTAAAGCACGTAAAGAAAAAGAAATGAATCCTAGTATCATCAATGCAACGGTTGGTTCATATTATGATGAAAGTGGGCAAATTAAGGTATTTCGTTGTGTCAAAGAGGCCTTTGAAAAGCCGGATTATAATAATTATTTATCATATAGTAGTGTAAAAGGTTCAAATGAATTTATTGAAGCAATAAAAGATTGGGTTTTGGGCTCTGATTATCAAGATAAATATACGAATTATTATTTGAATGCAATTGCAACTTGTGGTGGAACTGGCGCAATTGCATTGGCTTTTGCAACATATTTAGAAAAAAATGAAGGTGTGATGTTACCTAATATTATGTGGCCGGCTTATTTGCAAATTGCAACAAATTTAGAAATCAATCATCATGTATACAATTTATATAATGAAAATGGTAGGCTTGATCTTGCAAATATAAAGGAAGTAGCAAATAAGTTGCAAGTAAAATATGATAAACTATTTCTAGTTATAAATGATCCTTGTCACAATCCAACTGGTTTTGTAATGAATGATGAGGATTATTTAGGTTTGATTGCGTTATGCAATGCGTTGTCACAAAAAACAAAAATTATTTTATTATTAGATATCGCTTATCTAGATTATGGGAATGATATTGGTGCTAAAACGCGAGAGAATTTTCAATTATTAAAAAAACTTTCATCTAATGTGATGGTTCTATTTGCTTTTAGTGCATCTAAAACTTTTGGTATTTATGGACTTCGGTTAGGTGCTTTAATTCAAATGACTACGATTGAAAAAGAAGTGAGTTTATTTAATGAAGCTACTTCATATTTTGCAAGATCGATATGGTCGAATACTAGTCATTTGGGAATGGAAATTGTAACGAAAACCCTATCGGATAAAAAACAAAGGTTGGTTTTTGAGGAAGAAATTAGAGCAACTTCACAAAATTTAGAACAACGTTCAAAAAGATTTATTGAGGAATTAGAAAAGTATACAGTACCATTTGCGCCATATCAAAATGGTTTCTTTGTACTCGTTTTAGTTGATAATCCAATTTTTGAACAGAAAATTGAATCTCAAGGTGCCTATGGCTGTCATTTTGGTAACGGATACAGGATTGCTTTATCAAGTATTAGTTTAGAAGAAGCCCCAAGATTAGGAAGGATTATCGGTCAAGCCTATCAAAGTATTTTTAATAAAAAATAATAAAAAAATGATATTTTTCTAAAATATTAATATTTTTTGACAATATTCGACATGACGATGTTTTATAATAAAAGTACAAAGTATTTTATTACTTTGTACTTTTACTTTAGAAGGAAATAGTTGAATAGTATGAAAATTGTTAAAAAAATAGTTATTGTTATTTTACTTAATTTAGTTAGTTTTTACTATATTAGCAATGCTAAAAAGATTGCTGCTGAGCAAACAAACGATGAATTTATAGAAATTAGCATTTATAGTGAAATAGATATTTTTAATGTAGGTTTAGAATTGTATCAAGCTATTCCCAATGTTGAGGATGGTAAAATTGTTAGTTTTAAAGATAATTTTTATGAAAAAATAAATTTAGATAAGAATACAATTACAATTAAAAGACCTTCTGAATATTTTTATTTAAAAATTGATTTATCAACCCTTCCAATTGAATATGGTTTAGATAAAAGAAGTTATTTTATAGATAAAACGAAGGATAAAATTGAATTGCAAATGTTAGAAATTGATGAAATAATTCCAGAATATATAGAGAACAATGAAGTTGAAGTGTTATTTAAATCAGTGGATGACAGACAATTATTTGTAGAATATGAAACAGAGTTATTAAAAAATAATAGTGGATTTGATTTAGTAGTTACAATAAATAATAGTCAAGATTATATTTTTAATGATTTTATTACTAACATTAATGTTGATGAAGAGAATATAAATGATAATTTGATTAATTATTATAGTAATAGTAATTATTCTATTTTGGCACCAGAATTATCATATATGCCAGTAACCTATGAAGTTAGTAATAATGGTTTGTTTAAAGTATATTATGATCCATTTACAATGGAAAAAAATAATGTACAAAAAGTCATAGATGGAATTTTAGCTATTAATGAAAGTTTTTGTAGTACGGATGGATTTGGATTTTTACAACCTAAAAGTAATGATGATAATGAATATAATATATATTTAGAACATAAGGAGTATATGAATAATATATATGGTTGTACATATTTTAATATTGATAATACTCAAGTATATTCAAATATTGTTTTAAATTATGGATTATTAGATAAGACTTTAGGAGCTTCTACAGATGATGATTCATTTTTGTTAACTTTATCACATGAATATTTCCATGCTATTATTGATGAAAATAGTAATGGATTTAATGATTCTTTAGATAGAACAATCTTTCATGAATCATTTGCTTCTTTTGCTGGATTATATTATATGAATGAAATTAGTCTCAATAATAGTGATATTGATAGACATACTTGGCATAATTATTTAGCTAAAGTAGAATTATTTCATCAAACTACGCAATATTCATTAAATGACATGAGTATTGATGATTATAGAAAATACGCATTATTTTTATTACCATTATATATATATCAAAAATATGGAATTTCAGCAATAAAAGATATAATAAACGAGATAGACTATACAATTTCTATTTTAGATGCATTTAATATGGCGTTAGATAAATATGGAACAGATATGGACAATTTGTATTTAGATTTTTCAATATATAATTCTTTTTTACAAGATAAATATGACTTGTTACTAGATGGATATAAAGATTATTGGGAAAGAGAGGCTAATATACCAGCATACAGTTATGAGCCATATAGTTTTTTTCAACGACCAGGTCATTATTACAAAGAGTTAAGTTTACCATTTTATTCTAGTACATATAGACATTTTTACAATAGCGATTGTTCTAAATACAATGTATATATTACGATTGAATTTGACAATTCTAGTGATTTAGAAATTATTCAAGTATTAAAAAATATAGATAATGAAATTTCTAATAAATCAATTTCAATAGTAGGAAATATGATGACTATACCTTATTATGGATTTGGCTCAAATGAATGCAAAGAATTGGTCTTTCTTTTTGCAAATTGTAAAGAGGATGGTGAAGATGTCAATTTAAAGATGGATATCACATTTGATCATAGCACATTATCAATTGAAGAAGGAGAGATCATAGATGCTAAAGAACATTTGCATGAACCATATAACGAATGTTTATATGAATTTATACCTAATGAGAATAATTTCTATGAATTTCAATTTAATATTATTTATAATAATATTCAATCCAATACTCCATCTCAAGGAATTATTAAAATTTTAGATGAAAATAAAAATGTCATCAATAAGTTATCAATTGATAACTTTTCTACTCCAGCACGAAATGGCATTTATAGTAATAATGTAATTGCTCAATTAGAAATTGGGAAAAAATATTTTATAGATGTTCGATATACTCATGTATGTGATAATTTATATGTAAGTGTAAATAAAATTGAAAATGAAATTTCAATGCCTGTGAGTGATGAAATTACTTTATCTAATATATATAGCGGAAAATCAGATTTTTTATATGAAATAACGGATTTCAAAACTGGTCGTTATAAATATCAAGTTAACTTTTCAGATTTGAAAGCAGTTACAGATGTAATCTTTATCTTTGCTTCAATATATAAAGGTGAATTAACTATTCTTGAAAGTAAAAATATAAATATTAATGATACTGAATTTATTTTTGAAAGACCATTGGTTAGAGAATATGGACATAGGTATTATATAGGTTTTGTTTCTAATAGATATGATACAAAATTTGATCTTTCTATTAGTAGAATTATCAAGTCTACATTTAATCTTGTTACAGATTTAAATCAAAATGTTAATGTAGGAACTGAAGTAACGATGAACAGAGGTGATTATCAAGGAACTACAATAACAGAAGGTTATACTAGATTGATGTATATCAAAAATGGTATACCATCAAATTCTAGATTGGATTATTATTGGTATTCATTAGATGAAACCAAAGCACGAGTCAGCAATTATGGTACTGTTACAGCGTTAGAAACTGATGAAATTGTTCAAGTTAAAATTATGGCAGTTTATAGATATGAAATAACAAAAGTTAGCATATTTGAATTAACGATTTTACCAGATGAATCTACTGAAACCAAAATTGTATCGTTGACAACGGATAAAAGAGTTTCAGGAACACCTTATGGTACTGAAGTATCTGAAAATAATGGTGAGATTGGTGATGTACTGATACATAAAGGTTATACAAGACTTATTTGTTTTGAAGCAAACTCTCCAACAGATAGCATTCAAGATTTTGTTTGGACTTCTAGTGACGAAGAGATAGCGACTGTAAGTGCTTATGGCACTATTACGGCAAGAAATAAGTCTGGTGTTGTAACAATAACTGGTGTATATAAATATAATAATACATTTATTGCAACAATTATTATTTATGTGGTTTAAACGCCGAGAATAAAAATATATAAATTACATAAAATATTAAGGGGTGTATATATGTTTAAAAAAATTAGTTTTTTAATAATGTTAGTATTTGTAACTTTCATATCAAGCTGCACCGTATCTAAAGAGAATAATATTATACAAGGATTACAATTATCCAAAAAGAAAATAACTGATACTGAAGTAGAATTACCAGTGAAACCTGAAGATAAAAAAGATGCAAAAAAAGAATCATTATATGAAGATCCTTATTATCGTAGTTTAACAAGAGGACTGGCTTATTTTGAAATTATTCATATTGCATCAGATTATGTAGATATAATCACTGGCGAAGAGATTTATGTTGCCGAAGTATATTTGTTAGATTATTTTGATAAAGATATTTATGCATTGACTGATGATGGTTATGAGAATTATTTAAATTATCAAGATAGTTTTGAAAATCGCATTCAGTATTTAAAAGTTTTGTTGCCTAAAGATTTATTATCATTTTTTAGTGTAGGAGGCAAATATCTTTCAAATTTAAAGTTATCTAAGCAAATAGGTCTCAAATATGAAGAGGAAATTTTAAAATGTCGAGCATATGATTTATCTTATGAAATGACAATTGTTTTGCCTGTTGAAAATGATATTTTGAATTTGGGAAATTGCAATAGCGAGGATAAGACACTTGTAAGATGGGATCAATCCTTATTTGAATTGAACTATTGGTTAGAAGAAAATGAGCAATTAAAAAATAATCCAACGATAGATAATTTTATTTCTTGGGTTCATAAAATAGAAAATGCAAAAAAGGAATATCTTGCTAATTTAGATCATTTTGAATAAATAATAAGAAAAAAGAGTATAATTCTTAACAAATTATACTCTTTTGTTTTTCTTCAAATTTAAGCACGTTCAATTGAGCCATTCTTTAGACCAGTTCTTAAAGCACGAGTTGAAACATACACTCTTACTACTTTACCATTTTTATCTTTAATACGTACTTTTTGTAAATTTGGTTTCCAAGTACGACGAGTTGCTTGTAATGAGTGAGAACGATTATTTCCAGTTTTAGGTCCTAAACCTGTAACATAACATTTTGCCATAATTTGTTCCTCCTTAAATTGATACTTTTGATTCTTAACTATTATAGCAAAAAAAATCCTATTTTGCAACTAAATTACTATTTAAAAATCATTATTTTCTTTATAAAAGAAGAAATAATATATTATTTAAAAACATATAATGTATTGGCAAAATTTAACAATCGAAGAAAAGTGTTGAAAAAGAGGATTTTTAAATTTTATATTACTTGCAAAAAGATAAAAAATATGATAAAATAAACTAGCATATTTAAAATATACCTATATAAGGAGGAGTATTATGCAACATTTAAAAATCGATGGTGAGTTGTATAAACAACTAGTCATCAATGGTGCCGCTAATCTTTCTGCGAATTATAAGGCAGTTGATGCATTAAATGTTTTTCCTGTACCAGATGGCGATACAGGAACAAATATGCGTATGACAATCGAAGCCGGCGCAAATGAAATTAAGAATTTAGAAGAAAAATCTATATATGAAGTAGCTAAAAAATTATCACGTGGAATGTTAATGGGAGCACGTGGTAATTCAGGTGTGATTCTCTCCCAATTTTTTAGAGGAATTTATAAAGGACTTGCTGGATTCAAAGAAGTTACAGCTAAAGAATTTGGTAAGGCTTTCTTAAGTGGAGTGGATCAAGCTTATCATGCTGTTATGAAACCAGTTGAAGGAACCATTCTTACAGTTGCTAAAGACGCTTCTAAAAAAGCATATAAGTTAACTAAAAAAACGACATCTTTAGAAGATTTCTTTAAAATTCTTATCGATGAGGCACATGCATCACTTGGCAGAACACCAAGTTTATTACCAGTTTTACAAGAGGCTGGTGTTGTAGATTCTGGAGGGGCTGGATTTGTTTACATTTTAGAAGGGATGCATAAAGCATTAAATGGGGAAATCGTTGAAGTAAAAGATGAGTTTAATGTACAACAGTCTGTTATTAGTCAGGGAACTTTTAACGCTGATAGCGAACTAGAATATGGTTACTGTACGGAATTTATTCTTCAACTACAAAATAAAAAAGTAGACGTTAAAAAATTTGAGGTAAAAACAATTGTCGACTTTTTAGAAACATTAGGGGATAGTATTGTCGCGTTAAAAGATGAAGATATTATAAAAGTGCATGTCCATACGAAGACACCAGGCGAAGTTTTAAATCATTGTCAACAGTATGGTGAATATGTAACTTTAAAAATTGAAAATATGTCGGTACAACATAGTGAAGTAATGGTTAAAGATGATAACAAGAATAAATCACTTGAAGAATGTAATTGTCCACAATGTGTTGAGGCAAGAAAACAATCCGTTCGTAAAAAGTTTGCGATTGTTGCGGTAGCATCAGGCGAGGGATTAGTTGAAGTATTTAAAGAGATGGGTGTTGACTATATTGTTGAAGGTGGGCAGAGTATGAATCCTGCTGCAGAAGATTTTGTAAAAGGTTTTGATAGTTTGAATGCAGAAAATATTATCGTTTTTCCCAATAATTCAAATATTGTCTTAACGGCTGAACAAGCAGCAAAATATTATGATAAAGCTAAAATTCATGTTGCACCTAGTAAAACTCTTGCTCAAGGATATTCAGCTCTTACAATGCTTGACTTAAGTAGTGGTGATATAGAAGTTATTTTATCTGAAATTTCAGATGTGATTAGCAATGTTACGACTGGACTTGTCACTTACTCTATTAGAAATGCAGAAATTGAAGGCGTTCATATTAATGAAGGAGATTATATTGGCATTTGTAATGGTAAGATTGTTGTATCTGAAGATACAAAGTTAGATGCTATTAAAGGTATTTTATCAAGTGTTGATGTAAACGAAAAAGAAATTATTACAATAATTTATGGTAAAGATGTAAACAATGATGAATTAACTCATATTCAAGACTTTATTAAAGAAAATTATCCATCTCTTGAAATGGATGTTATATGTGGAAAACAAGAGGTATATAGTTATATTTTATCAGTTGAATAATGAAGGATGATAAAGTGGAGAAAACTCCACTTTTTCTAAAATTGGAGGAACAAGTATGCTTAATCATTATCTTTTGGCCGATGAAGATTATATTTTAGCACGGTATGTGAGTATTTTGAAAAAAAAGAAAATTCAAACAGTTGAAGATTTGTTGTTTGATTTTCCTATTAAATATGAAGATTATACAATCCATTCCATTCATGATGCTATTTTGGATGTTCCAACTATTTTAGAAGGAACTATTGTTTCAAAAGTTACTGTTAATTATTTAAAAAGTAAACTTTCAACGGTTGTTTTTCAATTAGATGTTGAGGGTAGAAAAATTAGATGTACTATTTTTAATCGAATATATTTAAAAGGTAAATTAAATTACGGTAGTGTCATTAGAGTACAAGGTAAATTTTATCAAAATATGAATAATTTTACGGTGAATAATTTGATGATATGTGATGAACTTGATCGCAATATTATTCCGATATATCATAACAAAGATATTGGAGAGGCAAAATATTTAGAAATTGTCAGTATGGTTTATAGAAGATACAAAGATAAAATTGAAGAAACATTGCCTCAGAAATTTCTTGATAAGTATCATTTTTCCTCTTTAAAAGAAACAATTTATACTCTACATTTATCAGAAAATTTAGATGAAATTCATCAAGCAATTCAAAGAGTGAAATATGAAGAATTATTAAAATATCAATTATCGATGAAATATTTACATTATATGCGAGAAAACGATCACAATTGTCCTATTATAAATTATGATAGTCAAGTATTAGAAAAATTAAAGACGTCTCTTCCATATGAGTTAACAGATGATCAAAAAAAAGTAATATCAGAAATTTTAAAAGATTTGAAAGCTCCTTATGCGATGAATCGTCTTTTACAAGGTGAAGTAGGTAGTGGAAAAACAATTGTAGCTATTATATCAATTATGGCAGTAGTATCAGGTGGATATCAAGCGGTATTAATGTGTCCAACAGAGATTTTATCTAAACAGCATTATCAGACCATTTCGCAAATCTTAAAGAATGATAAAGAAGTTAAGATTGGTCTTTTGACAGGTTCAACTCCTTTAAAACAAAGAAAAGAAATGATTGAAAAAATTGCTAGTGGTGATATACATATTATTATTGGAACTCATGCTTTATTTCAAAAAGATATAGACTATTATAAACTTGGTATTGTAATTGCGGATGAAGAACATCGCTTTGGTGTAAGACAAAGAGTGTTGATTAAAAATAAAGGTTTAGATGTCAATTATTTAAAAATGAGTGCAACTCCTATTCCAAGATCACTTGCTATTTCAGCTTATGGAGATACTGATATATCTATCATTCAAACAATGCCTAAAAATCGAAAAGAAGTTATCACAAGATATATTGATCATGATCATAAAAAAGAAGTGATAAATCATATGAAAGAAGAACTTCAACGAGGGCATCAAATTTATGTGGTTACTCCTTTAATTGAAGAATCGGATGTTCTAGATACTGCCAATGCTACAGAAATTTATCAAAATATGGTTAAATATTTTGATAAAATAGCAACAGTAGGATTAATTCATGGAAGGCTCAAAGCAGAAGAAAAAGAAGATATCATGCAAAAATTTTTGAATAATGAAATTCAAATATTAGTTGCGACTAGTGTGATTGAGGTTGGTGTAAATGTTGTGAATGCTACAACTATCGTTATTTTAGGGGCTGAGCGTTTTGGGGTAGCAACTCTTCACCAACTAAGAGGAAGGGTAATGCGAAGTGATAGTATTCCTTACTGTTTCTTTATTGCTAATAATCCAACTGATTCAAGTATTGAAAGACTAAAAATGGTAGAACAAAATACAGATGGATTTAAACTTGCTGAATATGACTTGATCAATCGAGGACCTGGAGAGTTTTTTGGCGAAAAACAATCAGGTGCTATGAACTTTAAATATGCATCATTAAAAGAAGATAATGATTTATTAGAACTTGCCAATTCTGATTCTGAAGAAATCATTAATGATCCATCAACCTTTGATAATGATGAATATAAAATATTATTTGATATTGCCAAAAAAAATTATCAAATGAAACAAACAAAACTAGATTAAAAATAGGTGTTTATAATGTTGAATAAAAAATTACTCAATGAAATTTTAGCTAAATATGATGTCAAAATTAAAAAGTACGATCATTTTATTTTAGCGATGTCTCATTCATCATATGCTAATGAGCATAATGTCAGTAGTAATGAAAGAATCGAATTTTTAGGTGATGCGGTACTAGGAATGCTAGTAGCCAGATATATTTATGAAAATTTTCCTTTTCTTCCCGAAGGAAAAATGAGCAAACTACGAGCAACATATGTATGTGAGAATGCAAATGCTAAATATGCGAAAGAGTTACAAATTGATAAGTTGTTACTACTAGGACGTGGTGAAGAGTTATCAGGTGGTAGACAAAAAGATGCGATTATTAATGATGCGTTTGAGTCATTTTTAGGAGCTTTGTATTTAACAAATGGATTAGATGATGTAAAAAAGGTTTTAGAAAAATTGGTTTTTCCTCATATTAAAGCAAACGATCAAATAGAATTTATAGATTACAAAAGTTTACTTCAAGAATATGTACAATCAGAAACTAGAGCCTCATTGGTATATAAGGATATTAAGAAGGAAGGAACAGCGAATTTACCAACCTTTACTATTTCGGTTATCCTTGAAGGCATTGTTCTTGGTACGGGAAAAGGCAGATCTAAAAAAGAAGCATCGCAAGCAGCTGCTAAAGATGCTCTGTCGAAAGTTGCGAAAAAATAGATTTTTTCTACAAAAGTATACAAAAAATGATGAAAAGACTTGCAAAAGGATAAATAATGTGTTATAATAGTAATGTGTATGGACTGTGCCCCCCCAAATATTACTATCCATACACACCGGAAGGCTGCCCCCCTATATCGGCCTTCCATTGCTACGCACTAAAAAGGAACTGATTATAAGTCAGTTCCTTTTATCATTTCTAAGTAAGTAAGGACTCCTTTTATTAAAATATCTTCATCTAAAGTAAAATTAGGACTGTGGAGATCACTAAATGGTTGATGCTTTTTTCTAACACCTAACCAGATTAGACAAATAGGAGCAATTTGATTATAATGAGAAAAATCTTCTCCAATCATTTCTGGTTGTTCTAAATAGTATGTATGATGAAAAATAGTTTTTGCGTATTGCATATATGTATTAGCAAGTTTTTCATGATTAAAAACAGGATCATAAGCATAATAAAAATTAAATTGAATATCAACCTCATTGAAAAGGGCTATTTCATTAACAATAGAAGTCATCTTTTCTTTTAATATATCGCGTTCTACATTGGTTAAAGAACGGGCAGTTCCTTTGATCATTAATTGGTTAGGAATCACATTATAGGCACCTTGTGATATAATAGAAGTTGTTGTAATCACTATGAAAGGATTTTTTTCTTTTAATTGTTGATATAAGTCTTCGAAAGCAAGAATAATATTGGCTGCTATCAGGTTAGGATTTTTACCAAGATGAGGAGTTGAGGCATGGCAACCTTTCCCAGTAATCGTAAGATCAAAAAGATCAGGTGCGGCACAAGCTGCTCCTACTTTAATTCCAATTGAGTCACTGGTTAATTTGTTTGTTACATGGTATGCAAAAAAGGCATCAATATCATCAATAAGATGAGTTTCAATTATTTTTTTTGATCCTCCAGGAAGAGGACCTTCTTCTGCTGGTTGAAAGATAAAGGTGATATTATAATTGATCTCATTTAGATGTTCTCTTATTGCTTTGGCTAGTGTTAGAAGTATTGCCATATGAGCATCATGACCACACGCATGCATATATGAATTGGTACTTTTGTATGCAATTGTATTCAATTCTTGAATGGGAAGGGCATCCATATCGCTCCTAAAAGCAATTGTTTTTTCTTTGCCTAAATTTAGTTTGGCGACAACTGCAGCTTTGTTTAAAAGATAACAAGGACTGTAGCCAAGATTTTTCAGTTCATTGTAAATATAAGAAGCAGTTTGATAGGTATCAAATCCAATTTCAGGATGCATATGAAAATAACGTCTTTGATGTATTAAGTATGTATTTAAATTTTTTGGGGTTTCCATTTTATCACCTTCTTCATTCATTATACCAAAAAAACTCTGTTTTAACAAATAAAATAGCAAAATGATGGATAAAAAAATAAAATCATAATATAATGGAAATAGATAAATAAAAAAGATTTTGAAAAGAAGAGTAATAAAATTTCTTTAGCAAAGAGAACTTTTGGTTGGTGAGAAAAAGTGTAAAGGGTTTTATGAACATGGTCTTGGAGTTGCGGTAATGATATGTAATTACTGACGTGAACGCACGTTATAGCGGAGAAATATGTTAGTATTTCGTAATGAGGCTTAGATAGTATTAATAGTAACATAATAATATATATTTAAGTAAATTAAGGTGGTACCACGATTTAATCGTCCTTATCAAAATTGATAGGGACGTTTTTTATTTATCTAAAAGGAGGTATCTATGATTGAATTTAAAAATGTTTGTAAAAAGTATGCAAATTTTAAAGCCTTAGATGAGATCAATCTTATCATTCCATCCTCAAGTATTTTTGGTATTGTAGGAAAAAGCGGAGCAGGTAAATCCACTTTACTTAGGACAATTAATCAATTAGAAAAGATTGATGGTGGTTCTATTATCGTTGATAATATGGATATTGCTACTTTAAACTTGAAGCAATTAAGAGAATTTCGAAAAAAAGTTGCAATGATTTTTCAACATTTTTCGTTAATGCAAACCCAAACAATTTATAAAAATATTGCTTTACCACTTGAATGTAATGGTTATAAAAAAAGTGAAATTCAAGCTAAAGTAGAAGAATTGGCATCCTTAGTCGGTCTTAGTGATAAGTTAAACGATAAACCTCGTAGTTTATCAGGAGGGCAGTGTCAAAGAGTAGCAATTGCTAGAGCACTTGCGCTCAATCCCAAAATTTTATTGTGTGATGAGGCCACTTCTGCTCTGGATCCTAAAACGACTCACGATATTTTAAAATTATTAAAACAGATTAAAGAAAGATATGATATTACCATTATAATGGTTACACATCAGATGGAAGTTATTAAAGAAGTTTGTGATGAAATTGCTATTTTGAATGATGGTAAGCTATTAGAGGTTGGTAAAACGGATGAATTATTTGTTAGTAATAATTCGTCTTTAAAAGAACTTACAAATGAAGAAGAAATTTTACCTAAAAGTGGTATCAATATTAAAATTTATTTTCCCAAAGAATCATCTAACCATACTTTAATTACAAAAATGGCAAGAGATTTGAATATTGATTTTTCTATTGTTTGGGGAAAGTTAGAGCGTTTTAAAGAAAACACGTTAGGTTCATTGATTATAAATATTGATGATAACAATGTAAAGAAACAACAAGTAATTGCATATTTACAAAATCAATCCATTTTATTTGATATTATAAAGGAGGTAGATGAAAATGCCTAAGATTACTTTACAAAAATATTTAGAAGAATATGTATTAAAGATTACTTTAGAAACACTTTATATGGTTGGGATTAGTGCTATCATTGCAACCATCATTGCTATCATTTTTGGAAGTGTTTTATATAACCTTAGAAAAAGTTCTAATAAAAGTTGTCAAGTTATTTATAAAATTTTAGATGTTTTAGTCAACCTTTTTCGAAGTCTTCCTTTTTTAATTTTAATTTTTTGGTTAATTCCTTTTACCAGATCAATAATGAAAGTTTTTACTGGTGTGTCTAAATTTACCGGTAATACAGCGGCTATTGTTCCACTTACAATTGCTGCTATTCCTTTTTTCACCAAGATTATTGAAAATGCTTTAGTGGAAGTAGATGAGGATGTAATTGAGGCTGCAATATCACTTGGTCTAAATAGATTTCAGATTATTACAAAAGTTGTTATTAAGGAAGCTCTTCCTGCTATTGTTTCGGGTATTACTCTTGGACTGATTACTTTAGTTGGTTATAGTGCAATGGCAGGAGCGGTTGGCGCTGGTGGGATTGGTAATTTTGCTATTATCTATGGTCAGCAAAATTATGATATGAATGCCATTATTTATTCGGTTGTTACTGCAATTCTTTTGGTTGAAGCGATTCAACTTATTGGCAATTGTATTTATAAATTAGTAAAATAGAAAGGATAAAAAGATGATGAAAAAATTATTTTGTTTATGTTTGTGTTTAGTTAGTTTTTTATGTGTGCTTTCTTCTTGTAAAAAAGATGAAAATATTATTATTGTTGGAACAATGTATCAACCAGGAGAACCTATTTTAAATTTTGTTAAAGACAAGTTTGAAGAAAAAGGGTATCAATTAAAAATTCAACTTTTTAATAATTTTAGTCTTCCCAATGATGCATTAGCAGAAAAATCAATTGATGCCAATTTATTTCAACATAAGCCTTTTTTAGATAATTATAATGAAGCTCAACATCAAGATTTGAAATCGGTTTTAGCATATTATGATTGTGTTTATGGCGGATATACTAAAAAACAAATTACAAGTGTTGAGGATATACCTAATGGTTCAAAGATAACAATTGCTTCTGATGCTTCTAATTTAAGTCGATGCTTATATATTTTGCAAGCAACAGGATTAATTACTTTAGAAGAAAATATTGAAACAGCAATGATTGAAAATATTGTCAGTAATCCTAAAAATTTACAGATTGTACCTGTTTCAGCTGAATTAATTGCCCAAACGCTAGATGATGAGGACACCTATTTAGGAATTGTTAATGCGACTTATGCGATTGCGGCAGGATTAACTGATAAACAACTTATTTGTCAAGAAGCTGATCCTCAACATAAAAATGCGAATATTTTAGCAGTTAGAAGTGAAGATGTGCATAAACAGTGGGTTAAAGACTTGATTGAGGTTTTAACTGATGAAGAAACAATCCAGTTTATTCAAGATACATTTAAAGGCACAATTGTTCCTTATTGTCAAAGAGTAGATAATTAAAATAGAAAAGGATAAAAGTAGTTTGGGATATAAGATGATAGGAAAGATAAATAAGAGGTAAATATGAGAAAAAAACAAACAATTGGTTCAATAATGTTATTGATGACATCAATTATTTGGGGTTGTGCTTTTGTTGCGCAAAAGGTTGGTATGGATTACATTGGCCCTTTTTCCTTTTGTGGATTTAGATTTTTATTTTCTGCTAGTTTTCTTATCATAATTACAATATGTCGCGATTTCATTTTTTATAAAAAATTATCTTTGTTTCAAATGGAAAAACAAAAACGAAAGAAAGTTTTTTTAGGAGGAATCCTTTGTGGAGTTTCACTTGCGATTGCTAGTGTTTTGCAACAATATTCAATGCAAGGAACAACAGCCGGTAAAGCAGGATTTATCACAGCCTTATATATTGTATTAGTACCAATTTTGGGAATGTTTATCAAAAAGAAAGTAAAAATAGTGGAATGGATCAGTGTTATCATTGCTCTTATCAGTTTAATTTTATTGTGCTTTCAAAAAGGAGAAGTAGGTGGAATTTTTTCTATTCATAGTTATGATTGGGGACTTTTAGCTTGTGCGGTATTCTTTAGTATACAAATTTTATTTATTGATTATTTTGCGAAAGACAATGATTGTCTTATGATGTCAACAATTCAATTTATTGTTTGTGCAATCATATCTTGTTTGTTAATGATTATTTTTGAAAAGCCACAAATTAATCAAGTAAAACATGCAATGATTCCCCTTTTATATGCAGGAATCGCATCCGGTGGAATTGCATATACTCTTCAATTTATTGGACAAAAGTATACAAGACCCATTGTGGCTTCTATTATAATGAGTTTAGAGTCAGTCGTATCGTTGCTTGCGGGGATGATATTGATCAATGAATCATTGACCTCAAGAGAGATGTGGGGTTGCGCGTTGATGTTTATGGCGATGATTATTTCCCAACTTCCTCTTCATAAATTTAACAAAAAAAGCAAAAATGAAGTATAAATCAAGTATTTAGTTGTAAATACTTGATTTTCTTTTTTTAAAAAATATAATATTAAAAATAAAAATACCTTTTTTGGTGTTATGTATAGTGTAAAGAGGAAGGAAATATATTTCTATGCTACAAATTACAGAAGAACTAGTCGAAAAATTGCGAAATAAAGATGAAGAAGCATTTCAAAAAATTTATAATGCTTATGTGAAACTTATCTATCATATTGCTTATTCGTATACTTACAATAAAGAAGATGCTGAAGACATCGTAAGTGAGGTTTTTATGAAGGTTATGCATTCCATTCATTCTTATCAAGAAAATGGCAAATTCAAAGAATGGATTAGTATGATTACAAGAAATGTATCTTTAAATTTTATAACCCGGGATAAAAATAAGGATATATTCAAAGATGACGAACGAATTCAAAGAGAGAAATGCAATCATTCTTCTAATAATGAGATGATAATGATGTTTGAGGAATTTCTTGATAAAGATACAACAAGTATTATGATATTAAGATTTATATATAATTATAAATTTAAAGATATTGCTGTAATTTTGAATATGACAATAGGTAAGGTTCAAAGTTTGTATTATGATGGACTAGATAAACTTAGAAAGGTGTATTAAAATGTCAAAATTAGAAAAGAAATTAAAAACAGATATGAGAAAAAAAATGCTAGATACAAATCCTAGCGATGAATTATATGAAAGGGTGAAAAAAGAATTGAATATGAAGGAAAAGCAAAAACAATATCTTGTAAATAAGCCTTATAAAAGATGGGTTCCGATTCTTGCTACTTCATTTTGTATTTTACTTGCTATTGTAATAGGAGTTATAGCCCTCAACAATAAAAAAGTAAATGCTAAAGAATACAATGCTATTGTGCAAGTAGATGTGAATCCAAGTATTCAGATGGTAGTAGATGAAGAAAATAAGGTTTTATCCATAACAGGATTAAATGATGAAGGTAAAATGATCATTTATGGTGAGGCAATCGTTGGTAAAAATTTAGATGAAGCTTTAGAAATTATTGTAAAGATTGAAACAGATTTAGGCTATCTTGTAGAGGGTAGTGATGATAATAAAGTAACCTTAACAATTAGTGCTAACACTGAAGAAATTACGAATAAAATAGAAGAATTCTCTCGAAATACTTTAAATAAGGTTTTAGAAGAAACAGGAGTTATAGCAACGATTGAAACAGCCAAAGGGTATGCAGAAGAGGAATTAAAACTTCTTGCAAAAGAGTTAGATCCAACTTTAACTGAAGAAGAAATCAATAATTTTAATTATAATGATTATGTTCATGTTGTTCAATTATATCATTTAGAAGTAGCAGATTTAGCAAGTGTTAAACTTGAGGAAATGTATAATGAATTTAAAAATTATCAAATTTCAATTACTGAAAAAGAAGCTGTTAAAAATGCGGTGAATCATTTAGATATAATATATCAAGGTTTGATTCATGCATATAATCTTGCTTATGATGCATTAAATAATGCCTATACAAGTATGCAAGATGGGTATTATAGTCAGTTTATTGACCCAACCTCAGAGTATCAAAAAGCTTGGTTAGAGTTAGCAGAATTAAAACAAGCATATCTTGATCAAAGAGTTGTAGTGGCTAATCTAACTGAAGAAGAAACAGATGAAAAGATATTTCAAGAAGTACAAAAACTTGAAAGTTTAAAAAGGGAATATGAGGCTAAACTTGCTATCTTAGAAAGCATTGAAAAGGCAAGCAGTACGGTATACGAGACATTAGTATTAGTTTTTGAAACTTCTCTTGAGACAATGAAAAAGATTGAAGAACAATTACCTGATTCTATTCAAACGATTACTTTTGAAGCGTTAATTGATACTGAAAATAAATTAAATGAATTTAAACAAGAGGTATGTGATACTTTTGAAGCCAAATATCAAGAAGCAATTGACAATGCAAAAGAAACATTACAAGCACGTAAAGAGGCTTTAAGAGCTTCGCTTCACAATAATGATAGTCAGTCATACGAATAAAGGAGTATAGGGGTCTAAAGTTAACTATTTAAAAATAGATAGTTAACTTTTTTTGTTATAAAAAGGAAGATAAAATCAAAGGGTATGGTTAGGATTCCTTGTAAAAAGAAATACAATGAAAATGATGAAGGAAGTATAACATAATAATATGATAGATAGCAGTATTTAATGAAAGTTCAAAAGGGATTTGAGATGAAAAAAGATTGTACAATTTATGATTAAATTTTGAAAGTTACTTTTTGGATGATTGGCAATAAATTGAATAAAAATATGATAGAAAAGTTAAAAATGACAAATAATATAAAAGATAAAAACAATGTAAAGTAAATATTATGGTAAAATGATACTAGAAATAAGTATCATTTTTTAATTTAAATAATAAGTAATTTCATTCTTTTTGTGCTTTCTAGTTATGAATTTATGTATTCTATTTGATTTGCTATTGTAAAAAAACTTAAAAAATGTTAAAATATTTAAGTAATATGGATTACAATGCAAAATAAATTATGCAATGTAAAGAGGTAGATTATGACAAATACTAGTAGTGAACATACTAATATATCAAGTGTAGCAATTCATAAAATAGAAAATAATAGTCGAAAAAAAATAAAATTCATCCCACTTTTATTTGAAAGAGGATTACCAATCTTATTAATTATTCTTTTTACGATAAGACTTTTTAGTTATACGACTCAAATTGATCGATATATTGGTCTTGATTCATCGCCAATCTCTAAAGCAAAAACAATTTTGGCTCTAATAGCTATTTGGTTACAATATACGGGAGTGCTTATCACTATTTTAAGAGCTTTTTTCCATTTTAAAACAATAATTAATTTAGCAAGAATTATTACTTTACCAATTTATCTTTTAAATGTATTGATGTTACCATCCATAATGGTATTATTTGTTGGTCATAATAATATTAGTGTGTTAAAGGTGTGTTATCTTTTAGAAAGTATGTTAGGAATAATACTTAGTATATATTATATTCTTCATGATAGGAAGATGAAAACGAATGTTAAGGAAGTATTGATGACATTTGGCATTTTACTTCTAATGATGATTGCATCCCTACCATCCTATTTTGTCCAATTTGCTTTTGGGTATGGTAAAGATACGATTGTTGTCAAAGACATTAGTTTTTATCATCGTATATTGATATATATTGGTATTATCGTTCCCTTTATTTTATATTTTGCTTTAAGAAATAAAACCGAAGAAGTTATTCGTTTTTCTTTAATATATATATCGGTTGCTACAATGGTAGGCTTTATTGTAAATTATGATTATACTAATTTTTCTCAACCTTGGACATGGCCATTTCATTTGTGTAATACTGCAATGTTTATTATTCCGCTATGTTTAATTTTTAAATTTAAACGATTATTTTATTTTACATATTTTATTAATGTTTTTGGCGCTTTAATAGCAATGCTTATGCCAAACTATGACGATGGTACTAACATTTTAAGTATGAGAATTTTTAATTTTTGGTTTAATCATTGGATTGCTTTCTTTATGCCATTATTAATCGTTGCATTAAAACAATTTAAAAGGCCTAAAATTAAAGAATTTTATTGGTCAATGATTTGGTTTTTAGGATATTTTGTTCTAGCATTATTTTTAAATGTTTATTTTACTGCTAATGGTCATGAAACAGATTTTTTCTTTATCAATAGTAATTTTGTTGCTGATAAACTAGGAGAATGGGCCGAGAAACTATTTAATATTTCCGCAACTATTACCATTGGAAATAAGGTTTTAACCTTTCATCCTGTATATCAAATTCTTTTCTTTGCGACTTATGTTGCTTTAGGTCTTGCAATTTGGTTTGTATATGCAGAATTCTTTAGGATAGCAGATAGCCATTATGAACTCCATGTAAAATTAAAGAAAATTAAACAAGATGAAATTGCTAGAAAATCAGTACCTAGTAAAGTAAGAAAGGAAGAATTTATGAGGGAGCAACAAACAAGACTAGCTAAACTGCAATTGATTCATTTTTCTAAAAAATATGCTACAAGTAAAGTTTATGCGGTAGAAGATGCCAATTTAGAGGTAAATCAAGGTGAAATTTTTGGCTTTTTAGGACCAAATGGAGCAGGAAAATCAACAATTATTAAAAGTATTGTAGGAATACAACCAATCACAGAAGGGAATATTGAAATTTGTGGATATGATGTGAGTAAAAATTCTGTAGAAGCGAAATATAATATTGGCTATGTGCCAGATCATTATGCTTTGTATGAAAAATTAACAGGAAGGGAATATATTAATTATATTGCGGATATTTATGAGGTATCTCAAGAAGAAAGAAATACTCGTATCGAAAAATATATTAAAATTTTTGAACTGGAAGCATCAATTGATAGTAAAATTAGAACTTATTCGCATGGAATGAAACAAAAGATTACGATTATGTCTGCTCTTGTTCACAATCCTAAAGTTTGGATTTTAGACGAACCACTAACAGGGCTCGATCCAAATAGCATATATCAAGTAAAAGAGTGTATGAAGCAACATGCTGCTGAAGGAAATATTGTTTTCTTTAGTTCCCATTTAATTGATATTGTAGAAAAACTATGTGGTCGGATTGCTATTATTAAAAAAGGTCATATCAAATGTATAAAAAGTGTTGATGAAATAGAAGCATCAGGTATTTCATTAGAACAATTCTATTTAAATACAATTGAAAATGATGAGGATTAGTAGAATATGAAAGCCGTTATTCAAAATGAAATGACAGATGCTATGAAACATAAAACTAATAGTATGAAACAACTTAAAACGCTTGTTTTGATGCAACTTCGTGATAAATTAGATTTAAGCTTTGTTAAAGATCGCAAACAACTTTTAAGAGTAATTATTTTTGGTATTTTAAAATTTGCAATTGTTGCTGCTATTTCATATATTGTGTTATCTCTTTCTCTAACAATTGGACTTTTTTATAATAGTGAATTTCCTAGTGTAATGGTATTAATTTTAACAATTTCACTTGGACTATCTTTGATATCATGTACATTTGAGTTAACAAATAATTTATATTTTTCTGAGGATAATCGAGTTTTGATTACTTTACCAGTGGATACTAATAAAATTTTTGTTTCTAAAATTATTGTTTTTTACTTGTATGAATTGAAGAAAAGTTTAAATTTTTTGATGCCTTTAACGCTTTCTTGTGTATTGTTACTTGTCACTAAAGGTTTTTGTTCTTTATGGATGTTTTTGTGGATTTTTATCCCGCTTGTTTTCATCTTAATGTTACCTGTTTTAATTGGTTCATTATTGTCAATTCTTGTGATGTATATCAAAAGATTTTTGAAAAAAGTGCCAGTCCTTCAAGTACTATTGTTTATTAGTATTTTGATATTGGCTATTATAGGTATTGTTTATCTTATAGGATTAATACCAGAGAATATTGATTTAATCGCTCAGTGGCCTACTGTAAGTAGAAATATTAGAGAATTTCTGCTAATGATTGAAAGTAAACTATCAATAATGAGTCAGATGGTTAGTATTATCATTGGTAATTTTACCCATAAACAAGTTTATGCCCTAAATTTGATGACATTTGTTAAACTAGGTATTTTAATTGGTATTTGCTTTGTTTTAGTTATTTTAGTCTATTTCATTTCACGACCGATTTTCTTCGGAATGATGTCTAAAAACTTTGAAATTAAGAAACGAATTGGTGATGATAAACCCAATAAGAAACATAATAAATATTTGACCTTTATTGATAAAGAATTTAAAATTAATTTACGAACTATTAATATTTCGGTCAATTATTTAATGGTTTATATTATTGTACCTATTTTAATTTTATTTTTAAATGCAATGTATAAAGCTATGGATACAAGACAACTTGGTGATTTGTTAATTTATACATTCAATATATTATTGATTTGTTTGCCGTTATTAGCTTCTAATGCTTTAGTTGCAACCTATTATAGTCGTGAAGGTCGCGCGGGATATATGAAAAAAACCAAACCTATTTATGCCGCATATCCACTATTTACTAAATTGGTTTTTAATGTTATTTTTTCAATACCTACTGTTTTTGTTACTTGTGCAATTTTTGGTAGTTCGGTTTCCTTTAGTATTGGTGAAATTGTGATTTTGGGATTTGCTATTTTATTTTTACATTTAGGTCATATGATTTATAGTGCTAATCTCGATATAATGAATCCACAAAATGAACAATATGCAACAACAGGTGGAATCATTGATAATCCTAATGAAAATAAATCAACGATTTTAGCCTTTATTCTTTCAGCCGCCTATGCTATAATTGCTTATAAATTGTTATCTGAGGCAAGTTTAGGTAGTGAGGTAGGTAGCGTAATGTTAGGACTTCTCAAATTGATGGTAATTAGTATAGTCTTTTTTGGATCTACGCTTTTAATGTTTATAAAACGTATTAAGGCTTTCTATTATGAAATCCAGGGGTGATGAAATGAAAAAATCAGTTATTATAACAATTATTGTGATTTATGTATTAGCTATTGTAGTGGTTGGTTTTATTGGTTTAAAAATGAAGGTATATGATGAACAAAAATATGTTGAAAAGATTGAATGTATTTCTGATGGATATAAAGATTATGATCCAAATACAGAAACAGGACTTGCTAAAATTCATGCTGGATATATTGGATATATTAAAAAAGATTATAAAAGTGGTTTAAAAGTAGAAATTAAATGTCGTATTACTCCAGATAATGCTACTCATAAAAAATTGGAGTATATTTATGATGAAAATTCAACAATTTATAAATTAACGACAAACAGTGATGGTACTGCAACCATAGAATTTTTAAAAGGAGGAGTAGCTACTATTATAATTAGATCAACCGATAGTAAACAAACTCAAATCAAAATAGAAGTAAGTGCGTTTGATTGGAGTATTCTTGGCTAATTATTTTTAAAGAAAGGAAAGAAAAAAATGAAAAAGAAATTAACTTTATTTTTAGTTGTTTTTACATTATTATTTTCGCTTGCAGCATGTTCCGATAAAATCACAGTTCAATTTGATACTGATGGTGGTAGTGTAGTAAGTGATATTGAGGTTAAAGTAGGAGAAAAATTAGTCCTACCTAAAGATCCTGTAAAAGAGGGGTATGTTTTTAAAGGATGGTTATTAGATGGAAAGCCTTTTGATGAAACTATGCAACTTGAAAAAAATATTACTTTAAAGGCTAATTGGGAAAAAGAAAATCCTGAAAAATATTATGTAACTTTTATTGTTGATGATAGTGAATATAAAAAAGAGGAATATTTAGAAAATTCTCTTATCACTAAACCAACCAATCCTGTAAAGGAAAATTATGAATTTAAGGGATGGTTTTTAGGTGATACCTTATTTGATTTTGAAAATACAAAAATAACTTCTAATCTTACACTAGTTGCTAAATTCGAAGAAAAACAAAGTGAAGAAAGAATTATTGTATATGCAGTAAATCAGCCTGAGGATATTTTATTATTCAATACAAATCGAAAAGAAAAAGAAAATAAGAAAACTGAATTTTTTGATCTAACGCAAAATTATGTTGTTGGTGATGACAATGGCTGGAGTATTAAACCGGCATGCACATTTTATAAAGTAAATACGATAACTGGCACTCAAGAAGAAGTTGTTGTTAGTGAATGGGAATATGATATAAAAGTATATCTGTTAAATGGCGATACTTATGAATTGCTTTTAGAAAATTCAGAATTGATTGATAGGATTGATATAAAAAATTGTATAATTGATTTTGCGACAAGTGCAGTTGGGAATGCTTTTAAAGTAGAAGTTGTTCCAACAGGTCTGACAAATAAGCAATTGGAAAATGTGGAAGACTATACGATTTCTTTTGAATTTGAAGTAGTTGAAGGTTATAATGTGTATAATGCGAAAGAACTTGGTTATATGGATAATAGAACAAATGGAGCAGAGGCTGATGCTTGGAATGCTTTTAAAGAGGCAAATAATTTAGCTAGTGATTATTTTCCAACGAATTTAATTTTTCACAAAAATATTGATATAACAGTAAATGATGTTCCAGGTTATTTCTTCTATACAGCTGAAGAATTAAACAAATCAGATTCAGATTACAATCGAGCACTTGGTTCAATGAAAGATTCTGTGAATATGTATATGAGAAACCTTGGAGATGGTCAAACATTTAATATCTTAGGGAATTACTATAAATTATCAGCTGAAACTTTAAGAGAAGTAGTCAGAGATGAGGGACAAATTACTCCTGAGGGAGAAGCAATCAGTCATGCAAGTTTATTTAAAATTGAGGGTTCTGAAACAGGAAGTTCTTCAATTCAGAATTTAAATATGATTGGTAATGCACCAAGAGTTGAAAATAATATTAAAGCTGGAGGACAAATTCTTATTAAAGTAGAAGGGCCTGCTTTTACAGCATATAATAATCTTGCGGCATGTTTCTTTATCACATACTTTCCAAATTATACTTTTACTGAATTTGTAATGGATAAGTGTAAGGCCTATGATTCATTTAATAGTTTTGTTTATAACTGGGGTTCTGATAAAGTAACAATCAAGGATTGTGAGATGATTGGTGCAGGTGGTCCGGTTATTGTTCAAGATCATGTAAGACCTTTAGAAGCTGATGGTGGTAAAGTTGCACATACAAAAATTATTAATTCTAAACTTGAATCATATGTTGTTGGTACAGAAGGTTGGTTTACAATAGTAAAAGCCAGTGCAATTGTACCTCAAATTAAAGCTTTAGATGCTTTGTTTACACCATTTAATAAATCTTTCTTAAAAGCAAATTCTGATAATACTTTAACTTATATGAATTTAATTTGTATAAATAAATCAGGAAGTGCTGAAGGAATTACAGCAGAAAAGATCAAAGGAAGTTTAAAAATTGATGATGTTGCAAATTTCGATTTTGGTGCTAGTGACCCTTATCTTGCGGCTCTTCTTGATCAAACATTTAAAAATGGTGCACCCGCTTTTCAATCAAGTGCAGGTGGTTATGGATATACAAATGGTCAAGGTTTATTTGATTTGACTAATACACAAATTGTAGATCCAAGTCATACAATTTATCAAGGTGATTATTTATGCTTATATTATAATGGTATGGCTATCACTCTTGGTTATAATGATGCAGGTGAAATTTATAATTTAGAGGCATAATTAAAATAAAAGGTTCTTCAAATGAACTTGTCTAGTTGAATCAAACTAGTTCATTTAGAAGAACTTTTTTATTTGATAAAATAAATAATGTGTACTAAAATTTAGTAGATTAATATAAATTTATACTAAAATGTGCTATAATAATAGTATAAAGATAAATAGGCTTTGGTATAATTCCTATAGGATTGCATATATCAATAGGTATTGAATATGAGAAAAGTCTAAACAAGATAGAGAGATTACAATTCATCAGCTTAAAGTAATAAATGATTAATATGAGTCATAGAAGTTATCTTAGGGCTCTATCTGTCTATGCAACTTTTAGAATTGAAACTATTAAATATAAAATATTACGCAACATACATATATAAAATTTTATTTGATAAACTAATTTTATAGTCAAATATTGGTTGATATTATCAATTTTACCTCCATTGTTTTAAAAAAATATTTGAATTATAATGTTTATGTAAATTAATTTACATAGTGAATGGCCAATCACATAAGATTATAAAGGAGATTAAATATTATGAATATAGGAACTAAAATAAAAGAGTTAAGAAATCATAATAAAATAACACAAGAAGACTTAGCTAAAACATTATGCATTTCTACACAAGCCGTGAGTAAGTGGGAAAATGGAGGATCACCAGATTTAGAATTAATACCTGCTATTGCAAAATATTTCAAAGTTTCAACTGATTATTTATTTGATATTGAAGATTATGAACTAACTAATATTGAAAATAAATTATTTAAATATATAACAAGTTTTAACTTAAATGAAAGAATACAACAAGTTTATAGATTAGGTTTTATTATGTCTATTGCAACTCGTGGGGAAGAAATAATAGATTTAGATAAATTTAAAGAAGAAATTACAAATGATGATCTATTTTCTACTGTAGTAAGTGAAGATGGAATCATTATTACTTCTTTAGCACAAAACAATAAAGTATTTACTGTCATTCCAAAAGATAATAAATCAAATTATTTAAAAATGTTAGAAAGCAAAGAAAAACAAATGTTATTTTGTAAATATTTAAGTGATAATATATTTTATGATTCATTAGTTTTCTTGTATAGTAGAAGCAGAACTAGTGGTAGTTTTACTGAAAAATTATTGTGTGATAATTTAAATGTTACATTAGAAGAAGCAAAAGATATTCTAGAGAAGATGAAAGAATTTAAGATTGTAAGTTGTACAATGACGCCAATTGATGATACAGAGGTGAAATTATATTCAGTATTACAAAATCCTCATATTGTAAGCTTGATTCAATTACTAGATATGGTTTCAAATAGACCTAATAATTATTGTCATTATTATGGAGGTCCAACTAATTATTTTGAAAAGAAATAAATATATTATAAACATTTTGGTGCTAGAAAACGGCACCTTTTTCAATTTGTGGACCGATTGTAGAGCCAGTAGCAGTTCTTTAAATACAAAACGAACACAAACTAGAGTTTCAACCTTTTTGATGCTGTTGGCGATTTTTAAAGAACATGATAAAAATTAAGACATATTAAAGTTTCAACTTATAAAAAATACTATTAAATATACCTTTGCGACACGCAACCAACATTGAATGTCACTTTTATCTCAAAGAATTTAGACCAAAATTATAGAAAATAACCAAAAAATATAGCCTTTTTAATTGATTTAATAGGATTTTAAAGCAAAAAGGGGTATAATATATTTGTCTATAAAAGATGACTTTTATATTGTTTAAAGGGGCTTACGGGTACCACTTTCTGATGAATGAACAAAAAAGTTAGTTAGACATATCAAAATTAAACGGACAAATAGATAAATAGGAAAGGCGTGATAATATTATGAATAAAAGAAAAATTATTGCCGTACTTGGAATTATAAGTATATTAATTGGTTTTTTTCTTGCTGCATATTACAATTTGATTTTAATAAACCATGAAGGTCCAATGGATTTATGGGCTATACTATTATTATGCATTCCAGTGGGTGTACTTATTTTATTTATTATTTTAGAGTTATTATTTCCAACAGATTCTTTTATTAGAGATAATAAAAGAATAGATGTAATATCATTCATCTTTATAATACTGTTTTTCCAATTATTCTTGTTTTAGCTCTATTTTCTGCTCAAAGATATAATGTTAAAAAGAGACTAAAATTTCTAAAACAATATGGGTTTAAAGTTGAAGTAAATAAAAATTTATACACTTATAAATTAGATAATATTTATATTTTTATTAATCAAGATGATAATTATAAAATTAGTAATGATAATGGTAAAACATATATTAATATTCATGAATGCAATATAGGCGAAGAATTTGATAAATATAGAATAAAAGATGCATTAATTAGGTATCAATGCGCTCATTTTGTAGATAAACAAAGAGGAGATGCACCTGATACTTTAGAATTTGTGATAATCTTTTTAAAAAAGAATATTGACGAAATAATAAAATATAAAAATAAATAGTAATGTTAGTCCAGAATATAATACTAATCCTTTCATCAATTTAGGGAGAATTATTACATTTTATCGGAATAAATGGCAAATATCGGCAATTTAAATAACAAAATTTAATAACAATATTGCTTGTTTATTTTGCCGATATATGATATAATATTACAAGGTGATAAAAATGAAATACTTATCTACAACTGAAATAGCAACTTTATGGGGAATTTCTGAAAGAAGTGTAAGGGATTATTGTAATAAAGGAAGAGTTATTGGTGCAATCTTAGAAGGTAAAACTTGGAGAATACCAAAAGATGCAACAATGCCAAAAAGACAAAAAAGAACATCTAATAAATCAAGAACTTTATTAGATATGTTAAAAGAAGAGAAAGATAGTAAATTAAAAGGTGGAATATATCACAAACTTCAAATTGAAATGACATATAATTCAAATCATATTGAAGGAAGTAAACTTACTCACGATCAAACAAGATTGATTTTTGAAACCAAAACAATCGGCATTTATGATGAAGCTATTAAAGTAGATGATATTATTGAAACAACTAATCATTTTAGATGTATTGATTTAGCAATTACATCAGCTAAAACGAAATTAACAGAATCATTAATTAAACAGTTTCATTACACTTTAAAAAATAATACAAGTGATCAAGAAAAAACTTGGTTTAGAGTTGGTGATTATAAACTACTTGTTAATGAAGTTGGAGGACTTGATACATGTCCACCTGAAAAGGTAAAAGAAAGATTAGGTACACTTTTAAATGATTACAATTCAAAGAATAATATTACTATTTATGATATTATAGAATTTCATTATGAGTTTGAAAGAATCCACCCTTTTCAAGATGGTAATGGTAGAGTTGGTAGACTAATTATTTTAAAAGAATGCTTAAAACATAATATAGTTCCATTTATTATTACAGAACAAATTAAAGATTTCTATTATCGTGGTTTAAAAAATTATAAGTATGAAAAAGGCTATTTAAATGATACTTGTTTGTCAGGGCAGGATATTGTTAAGTCATATTTAGATTATTTTAAAATAGAATATAAATAATACTAAAGCAAGTGATTGACTCGCTTTTTATATGAAAAAGGACAAATGCGATTTACAACTTCCGAAAAAAGGATGAAAAGGACGTTTGGTCCACGCAACCAACGTTGTATGTTGAATTTGTCTATAATGATACAATCTAATAAAAACATTTATAAAACAAATCGCTTGCTGAATAAGATTTAATAATATTTATAATTGTTTATAAATTAATTTAAAGTGGTATCATTTTTTATAATAGTTATATAATATTATAAATTAGTCTAATGTGAATAATCTTATGCAAATTTGAATTATAAAATGTTTACTTAAAATTAAAAATATTGCTCACTTAAATAATGAAATATTGCTCAGTTAAATCTGTAAATATTGCTCACTTAGCTTGACTGAATTATAAGATTATGATATACTATAGAAAAGTAAAGGAGTTAATTATGAGTATATTAACTGATAAATCCAAATACAAAAAAAGAATAATTGATAAAACAATTGAAGATTATTTAAAAGTAAGTGGAGCTATTTGTGTTGAAGGCCCGAAATGGTGTGGTAAGACATGGGCATCTGCGTTTCATTCAAATAGTGAGTTTCTAGTCGGAGATCCAGCTAATAATTTTAATAATAGAAAAATTGCTGAATTAAATCCATCTTTAATCTTACAAGGTGATGCTCCTAGATTGATTGATGAATGGCAAGAAGTACCATCTATTTGGGATGCAACAAGAGCAGAAGTTGATAAGCGTCACGAAAAAGGACAATTAATATTAACAGGTTCATCTACACCAAAGAAAAAAGGAATTATGCACAGTGGAAGTGGAAGAATTGTTAAAATTAGAATGAATACAATGTCATTATATGAGTCAGATGATTCAACAGGAAATATTAGTTTATTTGACTTATGCAATGGTGTTTTTGAAGATCAGCTATTAGAAGAAGTTTCATTAGAAAAACTTGCTAATTTAATTGTTCGCGGTGGATGGCCTGAAAATATAAGTGCACCAGATAATCTTCTTCATTTAATGCCAAGAGCATATATGGATAATATAATAGAAGAAGATTTACAAAAAGTTGATGATGAAATAGAGTATGATGCTCATAAAGTGAAATTATTATTAAAATCTCTAGCGAGAAATGAATCTACGACAGTTTCAGCATCAGCATTATTAAAGGATATTATAGAACAAGATCATGAATCGATGAGTAGAAATACTATTGCTAAGTATTTAGAAGTGCTTGGTCGCATGTTTTTATTCAACAATCAACTACCATTCTCACCTAATATTCGTTCATCGTTAAGAGTAAAACAATCTGAAAAAAGACATTTTGCAGATCCAGCAATGGCTTGTGCATTATTAAATCTAACAAAAGATAAACTAATAGGTGATTTAAATACATTTGGTTTTCTATTTGAGGCTTTAGTCGAAAGAGACTTATCTATTTATGCTCAGTCTTTTGGTGGTAAACTATTCCATTATCAAGACTACAAAAATAATGAAATTGATGCAGTAATAGAATTAGAAACTGGTGATTGGTGTGCTTTTGAAATTAAAATGGGTGCTAAAAAAATAGATGAAGGTGCAGACAATTTAATTAAAGTTTGTAATGATATAGTATCTAACGGTGGGAAAGCTCCTAAAGTTATGTGTGTAATATGTGGATTATCTAATGCTGCATATAAAAGAAATGACGGAGTTTATGTTGTTCCAATAACTGCACTTAAAAATTAAAAGGACAAATATTATGAAAATTGTTTATAAAAATGTAGATTCATCTTCTTTATCAATACTTGATCAATGGATTATTGATAAAAACTCTGATATTGTAAAATATGCTATGTTTGATTATTCATTTACAAGTTATGAAAAAATATTAAAAGAAAATAAAATTGATGGAGAATCATATATTACAAAAATAGTATATGTAGATAATATATTATTAGGTTATTTAGCTTTATGTTATTTTCAATGAAACGGTAAAAATGTAATAAGTATTAACCCTATTGTTATAAATCCAAAGTACCATAATAATGGTTATGGTAAATTAATTTTAAATGATTTGATAAAGAATAATAAAAAATTATTAATATTGATGTAGATATATTCAATGCAACTATATCTATTACTAATATTTCTTCAATTAAACTTTTTGAGAGTTTAAATTTTACTAAAAAAGGAAATGTTAATGATGGTTTTCAAGATTATTGTTTAGAAAAATGAATAAATATATTTTAATATCTACTAAAAAACTATATATACAGAAAAGCTTGGTTACGATATCTTAATGTAATCAAGCTTTTTAATATTGCTGGAGTTATATTGATTTTATAAGATATAAATCTAATTATGGACAAATTTATCTTTCAACGTCATAGACTTTTTTGCCATGCAACTATCAAAAAACAACCTTATTTAGACTTTATTGCCATGGGACGAACGTTGTATGTTGAATTTGTCTATTAGAAAATAGGGCTGTAATAGGCAATTATAATGGAAAAAGTACGCTATTTTATTGTATTTGTGTTAAAACTTGACTTTTCATGGTATAATTAGAGATATAAGAAAATTACTGACTTTCAGTCATACGATAGGGGTTGAACGTTCAATTTTAATAGGTATGAGTGAATGTGTAATTGATGTTCTTCTATAAGAATTATTAATTGTATATAATTTATATTTTATGTATAATGATATTGTAGCATTAGAATGAAATATCAAAATAAAAGGAGCAAGTAGTAAAAAATGAATGATAAGATATTAATAGAATTAAATATAGACGCTAATAATAAGATTGTAATTATAAAAAAACATAATTCTTCTGAAATACATAATGATTCTTATATATTATTTTCTGCTCTTGTAAATAATTATTTATTAGCTGATAATTCTTTTATAGATGAATGTGGATATTCAATATATTATAGAATTTTTAATATTCGTAGTTTTTATTCTATTTAAGAATATGTAGAATTATATCAGAAATGTTTAAAGGAAAAAAAGAACGGAAAATTTAATAATAATTTTGAAGATGAAGAAAATTTTAGGTGTAACCACATGTAATTATAGAATAAATACTAGTTTAGTAAATAGTATTACAATAAATTTGTGTAAAAAATAAAAAAGATAGAAATTTAATTGATTTATTACATATAATATTTATGAAATTTGTCTAAACTATTGGCAAAAAATATTTCAAATGTTAAAATACTACTGAAAGTTTTAACGCAAATGACTAAAGTTTAAGGAGTAATATTAATATGATTGAAAGAAATTGGTATTTAAATAAACTCATAAAAAGAGCTTGGGATGGTAATATTAAAGTAATTACTGGTATTAGACGTTGTGGAAAATCAGTTTTGCTATTTGATATATAAAACATACTTACTTGAAAATGGTGTAAAAGAAGAAAATATAATTGAAATAAAATTAGATAAAATGGAATTCATTACTTTTCGAAATCCGTTTATGCTATATAAAGAAATAACTAAAACAATTAATAAAACCCCATTAGATAAATATTATTTATTTATTGATGAAGTTCAAATGGCAATCGAAAAAAAGATAGAAAAAGCGGTGTTACTGCAACTATCTATGATATTTTAAATCAATTTAAAGATAATAAAAATATTGATGTTTATGTAACTGGCAGCAATTCAAAAATGTTATCAAAAGATATTTCAACTGAGTTTAGAGGAAGATCTAGCCAAATTCATGTCTTTCCCTTATCTTTTTCTGAATATTATAATTACATTGGTGGAGATATAAATGAAGCATTAAATAATTATATGATATTAGGAGGAATGCCTGGTATTGTACATGAAAAAACTGCTGAAGATAAAAAAAGTTATTTAGAAAATTTATTTAATGAAATATATATAAAAGATATTGTAGAAAGAAATAGGATTCAAAGGCCTGACATTTTAAATGATATCTTAGACTATTTATCTTCACAAATTTTATCGCTTACTACTAATAATAGAATAGCTAATTCAATATCAACTTTAAAAAAGGAAAAAGTTACATTTGAAATGGTTTCTAAATATGTCAGTCATACAATTGATTCATTCATTATTAATATGGCTAGAAGATATGATGTGAAAGGAAAAAGTTATTTTGAATATCCTAATAAGTATTATTACATTGATAATGGGTTAAGAAATGCTAGATTAAACTTTAGACAAAATGATCCTGGCCATTTAATGGAAAATATATTATATAATGAACTAATTAGAAGAGGATATAATGTTGATGTTGGAGCAATTCCATTAAGAACACATGATTCATCAGATTATGTTGAAATAGATTTTATTGTAAATAAACTTGATTTTAAGGTTTATATTCAATCTGCATTTAGAATGGATAATGATGAAAAAATAGTATCAGAAATTAGACCATTAACAATTACAGGTGATTCATTTAAAAAGGTAATTATTAGAAATGATATTTTAACCAGTTATTATGATGAGCAAGGAATTCTTCATTGTAAATTTACAGATTTTTTATTAGACAAAATAAATGTTTTAGATTAACGCTAAAAGCTGCTCTGATGAGTGGCTTTTTTATAGACAAATTTTTCTTTCAACGTCATAGACTTTATTGCCATAGAATGAACGTTGTATGTTGAATTTGTCTCGCCTAAAATCAACTATATTTAACGATATTTTAATGAGAAATTATTAAAAAACTGCTAAAACCTGTAAAAGCATAAGAAAAACATCAAAAATACTAGAAATTGGACAAAAGACTTTTTTAACGTACAAGGATGGGGTTGTACGTATGAAAGTATATTGTGTACAACAAAAACATTTAAATATATTTAAAACACTTGACAAATTTAATATTTTAGTCTAAAATGGAGTTATATTCCAAAAAGGTCGTGAATTAATGTATATTAGTAGAGTGATTGAAAATACTATAAAAAAATTTTCAAATGAATTTTCTGTTATTGTTGTTACGGGTGCTAGACAAGTTGGCAAATCTACATTGCTTCAAATGATTAAAGAAGATGATATGAATTATGTTACTTTAGATGATTTAGATGCAAGAACATTGGCAAAAACAGATCCAAAATATTTTTTAGAACAATATGGATATCCTTTAATTATTGATGAAATACAATATGCTCCAAATTTATTACCATATATAAAAATAATAGTAGATGAATATCGTTTAAAATCTTTAAAAAATAATACTAAACAAAAAGCTTTGTTCTGGTTAACTGGTTCTCAACAATTTAGATTAATGAAAGATGTAAGTGAATCATTAGCGGGTAGAATTGGGGTTTTAAATTTATACTCATTATCTAATAGTGAAATAAATAAAAGCAATGTTGGTCTATTTAGTCCTAAATTAGATGTTCTTAAAGAAAAACAAAAAAATAGTATTGAAAAGAAAGGTAATGTATTTGAAAGAATATTTAATGGTGGTATGCCAACTGTTGTAAGTAATATAGCAGAAAGAAATAATTATTTTTCTTCTTATGTTAATACATATATTGAACGAGATGTAAGAGAATTATTAAATGTTGGAAAAACATTAGAGTTTTATAATTTTATGCAATATATAGCTGTTAGAACTGCCCAAGAATTAAATTATGCTAATATCGCAAAAGAAATAGGAGTAGATTCGAAAACAATTAAAAGTTGGATTAGTATATTAGAAGCATCTGGTATAATATATTTATTACAACCATATTATTCTAATGCTTCAAATAGAATCATTAAAGCTCCTAAATTATATTTTATGGATACTGGATTATGTAGTTATTTAGCAAAATATCCAAATCCTGAAACCTTAGAAGTTGGAGCATTATCTAGAGCAATTTTTGAAACATTTGTTGTGAGTGAAATTATCAAAAACTTTTCAAATTATGGAATAGATCCAAAAATTAATTTGTATTACTATCGTGACAAAGATCAAAAAGAAGTTGATTTAGTTTATGTAGAAGGAAATACTTTATATCCAATAGAAATAAAAAAAGGTATAAGTCCAAATAATCCAGATAAAAACTTTAGTGTCTTAAAGAAATACAGTGATGATGTTAGACCAGGTATTGTTATTTGTTTAACGCAAAAACTACAACCAATAAACAAAGATTGTTGGTTATGCCCAGTTAATTTAATATAATATAATATATTGTTTATTAAATGCTAAATTGAAGGTAGAATAGTTTAAAGATTTATTGTTGAATCATCAAATTATAATTGCAGGTAAATATAAAGTTTGATTGTAACCGGTCGATATTGAATGATAAAGTGTAGTAATCATAGTTACTGCACTTTTTTATATGTGTTTTTGTTTTATATATCTAACATCTCATGTAACATTTGTCCATCATAAAAACACCCATTTTCAGCGATATTTTAATATAAAATTAATAAAAACTCTCAATAGTTAATGAAAATATATTAAAATGATAAATAATAATAAAAAATCAACAAGAGACTTTTTTAACATTCAAGTATAGGGTTGTATGTATGAAAGCATTCCGTATAAAACAAAAACATATAATTATGATATTAAGATAAGATGTCCATCCTTAATTAAAGATTTTATTAGCACGTAGATTAAGATATTAAAAATAATATATTAATTTAATAAATTGTATTATTGTGATATAATAAATGTAATGATCAATAAAGTAAGGTGTTTAAGTATGAAAGATTTTTCAAATATAAAATTTAAAGGTGTTTTTAGAAATTATCAACAAAGAGTATTAGATAATTCAAGTCAATTTTTAATAGATAATAAGATTAATATAGTTGCAGCTCCAGGAAGTGGTAAAACTATTTTGGGTCTTGAATTGATTAGAAGATTAAATAATCCATGTATTATTTTGTCACCTACTACAACCATTAGACAACAATGGGGACAAAGATTTGAAAAATCATTTTTAAAAAATACTGAGCCTATAGACAATTATGTTTCATCCAACCTTAATGATATTAAATTGATAAATTCAATCACTTATCAAGCCTTATATTCTGCAATTAATAAGATTGCAACATCAACAGAGGATGAAGAGATAGATTATTCTAATATTGAATTATTCAATTTAGTAAAAGAAAATAATATTAAAACTATATGTCTAGATGAGGCTCATCATTTACAAAATGAATGGCAAAAAGCATTAGAAAAATTTATTAAAGGACTAGATAAAGATATAACTGTTATATCATTAACTGCTACACCTCCATATGATGCTAATCCAACAGAGTGGAATAGATATGTTAGTACATGTGGAGAGATTGATGATGAAATTTTTGTTCCAGAACTAGTTAAAGAAAAAACGTTATGTCCGCATCAGGATTATATTATTTTTAACTATCCAACAGAAAAAGAAATTGAATCTTTTAAAAATCAACATTCAAATGCATATATAGCAATTTTAGAAATTAGTAAATTAGATTTTTTTGCCGATTTTAATAATAGATTAAATTCATTGTATAAAAATGATGTTGGCTATGTATATGAAAAATTTGCTGAAATAGTAGCATTAATGATTTTTTTGAATCATATTGGTTATACTCCTAATAAAAGAATTTTTTATAAATTAACAAATAGTAAGACAATACCTTCTTTAAATAAAAAGTTTGCTGAAAGAGCAATTCAATATTTATTAAATGAGGAATTTATTTTAGAAGACCAAAAAGATGCAATTAAAACCATTTTAAAGAAATATAATTTAATTGAAAGAAAAAAAGTAACACTAGATTTAAATGATAAATTAAAAAGAAATTTAGTTTCATCAGCTGGCAAATTAACAAGTATTTCAAAAATAGTTCAATCTGAATATGATAATTTGCTTGATGGCTTAAGAATGTTAGTTCTTACTGATTATATCAAAAAGGATAGCATATATAATATTGGAAAAGATATACCAATGGATAATATAAGTGTTGTTTCTATTTTTGAGGAAATAAGAAAAAACAATTCTGATTTAAATATTGGATGCCTTTCTGGTAGCTTAGTTATTTTACCAAATGTTGTAATAGAAAAATTTGAAAACTATGGTATTAAGAATAATAAATTCAGTACAAAACCTTTAGAAAATACTATTTATTCAATTGTAAATTTCAAAGGTAATAACAAAGAAAAGGTGGAAATTGTTTCAAGATTATTTGAAAATGGTGAAATAATCGTACTTATAGGCACTCAATCATTACTTGGAGAAGGATGGGATTCACCTTGTATTAATTCGCTTATCCTTGCAAGTTATGTTGGTTCTTTTATGCTTTCAAATCAAATGAGAGGTAGAGCAATAAGAACATATCAAAATAATCCTAATAAAACTGCTAATATTTGGCATTTAGTAACACTTGAACCAGAATATGTTTTTGAAGATAATATAATAAAGCAAATAGTAATGAAAATGAATGAAGATAAAAATCATATCAATTCATGCGATTATAACACTTTATGTCGTAGATTTGATTGTTTTGTTGGGCTAAATTATGAAACAGGTGAAATTGAAAGTGGAATTGAAAGAATAACGTATATAAAACCACCTTACTCTAAATCAAATATTGATCATATAAATCAATTGATGTTTGATAGAGCAAAAGATAGAAATTCTTTGAGAAATAGTTGGAATGATGCTATTGATGTAAGTGCAAAAACGATTATAGAAAATAAAATTCCTAAAGAAGTTAAGGTTCCTACTTTTACTTATCAAAATATTATTGGATTACTAATTGCAACATCTATTCAATCTGCTTGCATAAGTGGGTTATCAACATTTAGTAGGGTAATAGCTAATCCAAATACTACTTTACTAGCTGCTATATTGACAATTATAATAATGATAGTTATGTTATTTTTTATGGGAAAAATCATCACCTTTATTGTTAAAAATAGTAGTCCTAAAAAGACTATCAAAGGTGTAAGCAAGGCAATATTAAATACATTAAAAGAAATGGAATTAGTACATGATGGGGCGAGATTAAGTGTTAAATCAGATGAATTAGATTTATCAATCTTAGTATCATTAAAAAATGCAACAATTCATGAGCAAAATATTTTTAATGATGCAATAAAAGAATTATTATCTCCAATAGAAAACCCTAGATATGTTATTATTAAAAAGAATAGTTTTAATAGATATAACTATAAATACTCATTTGCTTGTCCAACGATAATTGGTAAAGATGGTAATGGAGCAAATATTTTAAATATCAATTTACGTAATATTATGGGCAATATGGAAGCTAAATACGTACATTATGATTTAGGTAGAAAAACTGTTTTACAATGTAAGAAGAAGTCATTTATTTCTGAAAATGCTAATGCAATTAAAAAAAGATACAAAGTTAGCAAATTCGAATAAAATAAGAAATAATTATATTTTTCATGTTTAAAAAGATATAATACGTAAATAACTAAAATTAATCTACTAATAAAAATAACCACTCAATGGAGTTTTAATCCTGAGAGTGGTTTTTTAATTTACTTACATCATTTGAACTGAATTATAAATTAAAAACTTTTCTTATATGCACCCCTTAATTTTCAGTATAATCCGAGCCGTTTCATACAGACAACCAACGTTGAACGTTGAATTTGTCTCGCCTATTTTTAACGATATTTTAATGAAAAATCAATAAAAAATTGTTAAAATTAGTAAAATCACACGAAAATCACAAAAAAAGCACAAAAATTCAAAAGAGACTTTTTCAACGTACAACCCTACCCTTGTACGTATGAAAGTATACTGTATAAAACAAAAGCATTTATTATTATCGCTTTACTGGAGTTAATATTCTTTTAGAATATTGTTTGTTGTAGCAAAGGAGATAGTGTTGTATAAGATTTTGATTCACGAAGGTGGTAAAAAGCAGTACAATCTATTTTTTAACGATGTAAACCAAATTTCAAGATATTAATATTTATTATTGATAAAAAATAACAAGTTTCTACTAGTTATTTGTTTTATACTTTAAAATTTTCTCAAATTGTGATATTATATAGTTAGATATTTTTAGCATAATATTTAAGTTGGAGTATAATATGAAAGATATATTAATAACAAATAACACAAGTACAAAATTTTTAGATAAAATAAAAGAATCATTAGCAAAATGTTCTAATTGCTATTTTTCAGTAAGTTTTATTAAAAAAGCAGGACTAGTTCTATTTGAAAAAGAATTAGAGAATGCATTGATAAGAGGAGCAAAAGTAAAGATTATTACATCAACTTATCAAAATTTTACTGACATTGCCTCATTAGAATTATTTAGTAAATTTCAAAAGTTATACTCTAATTTTGAATGCCATTTAGATTTAAATTGTTTCGGAGATAATGGATTTCATTCTAAAGGATATTTTTTTGAATATGATAATGAAGTTGAATTTATTGTAGGAAGCACTAATATTACTAGATATGCAATTCTAAAGAACATTGAATGGAATGTTTCGTTGTTTAGAAAAAATGAAGATAAATTAGTTTCTAACATAATGAAAGAATATAATATATTGTGGGATGCTACATATGAATTAAATGAAGAATTAATTGATAAATATAAAATAATGCTTAGTTATGCGATTGAAAAATGGGATATGGACTATTTTAATCCAAGTATTACACCTGTTAAACCTAACTCAATGCAACGAGGCGCATTAAAGGAATTAAGAAGGTATAGAGATTTAGGTGTAGATAAAGCATTGGTTGTTGCTGCAACAGGTTCAGGCAAAACATATTTAGCTGCATTTGACGCAAGAAATTTTTCTCCTAATAGACTTTTATATATTGTTCATAGAGATACTATTCTAAATGATGCACTTAAGACATTCAAGAAAGTATTTGGATATGAACATACTTATGGATTTTATACAGGAAGAAAACAAGACTTAGATGCAGATTTCATATTTGCAAGTTCAACAATGATTGCAAGACATTTAGATGAATTTAATAATGACACATTCGATTATATTATTTATGATGAAGTACATCATATAATGGCAGAAAATGGACAAAAGATATTTACATACTTTGAACCAACATTTCTTTTAGGTCTTACAGCGACTCCTGAAAGAATGGATGACAAGAATGTTTTAGAACTATTTGAAAACAATATGCCATTTGAATTAAGATTAAGAGATGCTATTATTAATGATCTAGTTGTTCCTTTTCATTATTATGCAATAAGAGATGAATTTGCTGACTATAGTAGTAACGATAAAGCCGTTATTGCAAGAGAAATATCAAAGAATATAAATGTTGAATTTATAAAAAGTCAAATAGAATTAAGAAGACAAACAAATAAAAAGTTAAAATGTTTAGCGTTTTGTTCTAGTATTGAACATTGTAAAATGATGGCTCAAGGATTTAATGAGATTGGTTATAAAGCTATTGCGTTAACTGGTAGTAATAATTTTGGAGAAAGAATAGTCGCATTTAAAGAATTACAAGATGATTCAAAACAACTAGAAATAATATGTACTGTAGATATATTAAACGAAGGTGTAGACATTCCATCAGTTAATATGGTATTATTCTTAAGACCTACTGAATCACAAACAATATTCCTTCAACAATTAGGTCGTGGATTAAGAAAATATCCAGACAAAGAATATGTAACTGTCCTTGATTTTATTGGTAACAATTATGAAAGATCAATTCAAATAGCACTAGCTCTTGGAACACTAGGTAAAACTACATATACTGAAAAAGCATATTTAAGTGAAATGATAAGAACTAACTTTAATTCATTAAATATACCTGGTGTAGAAATATTCTTTGATGAACTAGCAAAAGTTGATATTATAAACTATATAAACAAACAAAACTTTAACAAGAATGATTATCTAAAGAAAGACTATCAAAACTTTAAAAAATATATGCAAGTAGAATCTTATCCACTACATGTGGATTATATTAATTCAGATATTGCTCCTGATTTAATTAGATTTATGAAATCAAAGATAAATGGCAAGAAAAATAAGTCTTATTACTCGTTTCTTAAAAAGATCAATGAGGATAATATACCTATATTTACAAATGAAGAAAATGAACTTATTGATAAGGTTTCTGAATTACTACCTATAGTAAGATGTGATGAAATTTTAATATTAAAATCATTACTAGAGTTGGGTAGTATAGATAATAGCAAAATAATTGGATATAATTCTAAGATCACAATTAATACCATCAATCATGCAATAGCAATGCTTAAAAAAGAAAAAATATTAACTAATGATAATAAAATCAATATTGATAACTTACCGGAAAATATGAAGTTTTATTTAGAAGATCTATTTGAGTATGCGTTAATAAAATATGAAATTGAATTTGGAGATTTTGATGGAATATTCAAAGTAATGGGCAATTACTATAAAGAACAAATAATGAGAGTTTTATTAGAAAATGGTTTAATGTTTATGAAAGGGACAAAGTTTGATAATAATAGAACTACTTATGTATTTGTTGAATTAAAGAAAGATTCATCAAAAGAAGAAAGACTTAATTATAAAGATAAATTCTTATCTAGTAAAGTATTCCAATGGGAAAGTGAAAACAACACAACATTAGAAAATAGTATAGGTAAGAAATTACTTAATACAAAAGTAGTTCACTTGTTTGTTAGAAAAATGGATGAGCAAGATGGTATAACTTTACCATTCACTTATTTTGGAACTGGTACATTTACAAATGTAAGAGTAACTAAAAATAATCAATTTGATACATTAACATTTGATATTATTTTAGACAATGAAGTAAGTGAAGAATATTATATAGATTTTGAAATACCAAAAGGAAATGATTATGAATAGTAAAAAACATTTTGAAGTAGTAGCGGCTGTAATAAAAAAAGATGATAAAATATTTTGTTGTCAAAGAGGTCAAAAAGGAGAATGTGCCTATAAATGGGAGTTTCCTGGTGGTAAAATAGAACCAGGAGAAACAAAAGAAGAAGCATTAGTGAGAGAAATTAAAGAGGAACTTAATTGCAATATAAGTATTGATAAGTTTATTTCAACTGTAAATTATGAGTATAAAACATTTTCATTAACAATGCATGTATATTTATGTAGTCTTAAAGATAATGAGCCCATTCTTTTAGAACATAAATCTTCACTATGGTGTGATAAGGATAAATTGAAAGAATTGGATTTTGCGAAAGCAGATAAGCTGTTTTTGCATTTAATTTAAATAGTGATATAAAAAGGAATTGATGTATATAGTTTCATCGATTCTTTTTTATATAATCCGATAAAATAATACTGATATTTATAGTTGTTAATTTGACATAAATATATATTAATAGTATAATATCGATAAGGGGTGATAATATGGCCAGCTGGAATGATATTTTTGAATCAATTCAATCATTGAATGCACTTGAAAAAATTAAGAAAGAATTTTTTGATGAATATTACAAATACACAAATAGAAATTTAATTGTATATTTTTCGTGTTGGCAACAAAAAGTTGGCATTCGTGGTGCATATTCTATTGATGATGATGATAGAAATGGATTTATGAATTGTATATATAAATTAGATAAAACAAAAGGATTAGACATTTTACTACATACTCCAGGTGGAGATTTAGCTGCAACACAATCTATTGTTGAATATCTGTATAAAATATTTAATGGTGATATTAGAGTAATAGTGCCTCATACTGCTATGTCTGCTGGGACAATGATTGCCTGTTCTTCAAAGGAAATTATAATGGGAGCTCATTCAAATTTAGGACCAATAGATCCGCAAATAATGGATATGCCTGCTCATGAGTTTTTAAAATTATTAGACCAAGCCCAACAAGATTTACAGATTAATAAAAATATTTTATATTGGAAGGATGTACTATCTAAATACCCTCCAACATTTTTTGGACTATGTAAAAATGCAATTGATGTATCAAAAAAAATAATTAAAGGGTGGTTAGAAAGATGTATGTTAGCTTCTGATACCCCTGAAAATGTTGATAAAACAGTTGATTTTTTATCTAATTATAATTTACATTTACAACATAATAGTAGATTACATATTGACTATTTGAAAGCTAACACTTCGTTGAAGATAACTGAATTAGAAAATGATAATGAACTACAAGAATTAGTAATGTCTATTTATCATTGTTTTCAAATTTTATCAAGTATGTCTCCCGCATCTAAAATAATTGAGAATCATAATCAAATTAAATTTATTAAAAATATTAGTGTTTCAAATAAATAGTATTGCATATAATATTAAGGAGGAATATTTATGAATGATGAGATAAACAATGAAGCTTATAAAAAAGCAATAGATATTTATACTATGCTTGAACTTTGCACAGATGAAATAATAACTGTAGAACAGCTTAATGAAAACTATAATAGTCAACTAATTAATTTGTGTGAAAATAATAGTAATCAAAATTAAATGTTTGATCTGTACTTTAAAATTAAATATATTTAAGGTCTTTATTAGAAAAAATACTGAATTTATTTTATTTTTAAACATGAAAGATGAAAAATGATATTATGTCTTTAAAGTAGATAGTGATAAAATGTGAACATTCACTGTTTATTTTAAAGACTTTTTTATATTTCTTTACATTTATTTACTAACAATCATTATGTTAATACTGATGGATAAATAATATCCGTTATAATAATGGTGTAAGGCTAAAAAATAGAAAAGAATTTACAAAATACACTGTATAAAACAAAAACACATATTATTATCTCTTTGCTGGAGTTTTAATTCTTTTAGTATATTGTTTGTTTGAAAGGAATAAACGATATGGATAAAGAACAAACAAGAAAATAACGATTAAATAGCATTGATGAAATACCAGATTTAAGATTATTATTTGAGTTAAGGAATAATTTAATAGTTATCTATTCAAACCCTAGCGAATCAGATAAGTATATTTCTACAATAGAATTAATACTTGAAATAGAAAAAGCAATATGGGATAGGATAGATGAAATTGATAGAGAAGCTTTATAGTTTTATAAGGCTTTTTTATTTGGTTTAAATCCTTTCATTTTATGTAAAATTATGGTATAATAATAGAAACTATGTGTCGTTAATGGAGGTTATTTATGGCTATTATTGATGAAAAAGTATTATGGGCATCTGCTGATAAATTAAGAGGAAGTATTGGTGCATCAGATTATATGCATATTGTTTTAGGATTAATTTTCCTAAAATATGTATCAGATAGATTTGAAGAAAAATATCAAGAATTAGTTTCTGATGGAGATGGCTTTGAAAATGATAAAGATGAATATACATCTGAACATATTTTCTGGGTTCCAGATAAAGCGAGATGGAACTATGTATCAACTTTTTCTAAACAAGAAATCATAGGACAAAAACTTGATGAAGCCTTCATAGAAATAGAAAAAGAAAATGATGAACTAAAAGGTATTTTACCTAAAATATATTCTTCATCAACAGTAGACAAAAGAAGATTAGGAGAATTAATTGATCTATTTACTAATCAACTTGAAACTGATGGTGAAGGCGACTTTATGGGACAAGTGTATGAATACTTCATGAATAAGTTTGCAAGAAGTTTAGGGCAAACAGGAGGTGAATTCTATACACCTAGATGTATTGTAAAATTATTAGTTAAAATGTTAAATCCAACAGTAGGTAGAGTATATGACCCTTGTTGTGGTAGTGGTGGTATGTTTGTTCAAGCAGCAGATTTTGTTAAAGCACATCAAGGCAATGTAGATAATATCTCAGTATTTGGTCAAGAACTAAACGCAACTACATGGAAACTTGCAAAAATGAATTTAGCCATTCGTGGAATAGATGCAAACTTAGGAGATGCTCCTGGAGATACTTTCCATGATGATAAACATAAAGCATTAAGAGTTGATTATATTTTAGCTAATCCACCATTTAATATTAGTGATTATGGACAACCATCATTATTAGAGGATCCTAGATGGATTTATGGTATTCCACCAGTTGGAAATGCTAACTATGCATGGATTGAACATATGTATTCAAAACTTGCTCCTAAGGGTATTGCAGGATTTGTGTTAGCTAATGGATCACTTTCTACTTCAGCCAAACAAGAATATGACATTAGAAAAGCAATGCTAGAAGAAGGAGTAATTGATTGTATTATCACACTTCCAGATAAGCTATTCTATACAACAGGTATTCCTGTTTGCTTATGGTTTGTTAGAAAGAATAAATCTAATAAAAATGTCTTATTCATTGATGCTAGAAATCTAGGAGAAATGATTGATAGAAAAGTTAGAGAGCTAAAAGAAGAAGATTTAGTATTAATTTCTGAAACATATCATAACTGGCTAAATAATAATAACTATGATGATAAAAAAGGATTTTGCAAGTCAGCATCTTTAGAAGAAATTAGAGAAGCAGATTATACATTAGTTTCAGGAAGATATGTTGGGATTGATGATTCAGATAAAATGAGCGAAGAAGAAATAGATGCAGAAATTAAAAAGTTATCTGCTGAACTATTAGATTTATTTGAAGAAAATAAACAATTAGAACAAAAAGTAATTGATATTTTAAAAAGTAATTTAGATTAATAAATACTACAAATAATGTCAACTATGTGAAGTTGCTCTTCCATTGAGGGTACTTTAATTTCATAATTTAGTAAGTCATTAATATCGATTCTTTGATGACTGCTTGATGTGCCATGCGCTGTTTCTAATAATTTTTTATTTAATTTATCAGTTAATAGGTAATAATATAAATAATCTTGTAATATTATATTATTTTTTATAACTAAAGGTATAAATTCACCAGAGCATATACAGTTTATTTTTGTATTGTTTTTGATATTCCATATACGTTTAAATCTTAAATTTAATTTATTGTATAAAATAACATTTTTAGGAACGACGTATTTCGAACTAAGGATTTCTTTCCCATATACAATGTCAGGTGTTTTGTTATTGTCAAAACTAGGGAGACTATAATGCGTGAATAAAACATTTTCTTGCTTTTGAGGATTAATTGTAATCTTTTGAACATCACATAATTCTTTTATTAACATGTTATACCTCCTACATATAAAGTGTCAACTATGTGTTGTTGAATTTGCATTGAAGGAATGTCAATTTCATAGTTTTCTAGTATTTCTTTTTTTAGATTAATAAAAATAGAGCCATTGCCTTTTGCCATTAATTTATCTCTATTAGCTAATAAATAATAATATAAGTATTTTATATCTACTATATCATGATTTAATTTTTCAAAAAATAGAAACCCATCATGTAAGCACATATCGTTACCTAAAAAAATTGGAATTCCTGGTGTTGCTGAATTAGTAACTATTAATGTTCCTTTTTTTACATATCTGGTGTTTTTTAAACCTTCTGGTTTTATAAACTCTTTTGTTTCATATACTTCTCTATCACCAAATTTAAAATCAGAAATTTTTAACCAGGGGTATCCTTCTTTTACTATGTAATTAATTATAGGTCTTGGACTAGACCCACGTTTAACAGTACTTATATTTTTAATTAAGTATTTCATTTATTCCTCCGGAGGTTTTATGTTAATTAGTAATTGTTGTAATTTAATAACAAATAAAATTGATGTTTCTCAGTTAACAACATCAAATTATATTTCAACAGAAAATTTATTACCAAATTTTGGTGGCATAACTATTGCAACAAATTTACCCAAAGGTAAGGTAACTAAATTTGAAAAAGAAAATATTTTAATGTCTAATATTAGACCATATTTTAAAAAATTTTATTATTCATCGATATCAGGTGGATGTTCTAGCGATGTTTTAGTTTTAAATGTTAATAAAAGTATTGCTATTCCTAAGTACATATATTATTTATTATGTTCCGATAAATTCGTCAATATGTATGTTGCGAATTGTAAAGGCACAAAAATGCCTAGAGGAAATAAAGAAGTTTTGTTGAATTATCAATTTGAGTTACCAAGTTACGAAGTTCAACAACACATAGTTGACACTATCGGAAGTATTGATGATTTGATTGAAAATAACAATACTATTATCATTAAATTAGAAAACATAATTTTAAATTTATATAGAAAGAAATCTATTGAATGGAAAAAACAGGTTAAAATAGGCGATTTATTTAAATGTATACTTGGTGGTACTCCATCAACTAAAAAAAATGAATATTGGGATGGAGACATTGCATGGGTAAATTCAGGAGAGGTAAACAAATTAAGAATTGTTTCACCATCTAGATATATTACAAAAGATGGACTAGAAAATTCTGCTACAAAATTATTACCTAAAAAAACTACAGTCATAGCCATTACCGGAGCAACATTAGGCCAAGTTTCATTACTAGAAATTGATTCTTGTACTAATCAATCAGTTATAGGAATTTTAGAAAATAATACATTAAAGCATGATTTTATTTACCCAATGATGATTAATGCTATTAAAAAATTAGTATTAAACAAAACTGGTGGTGCTCAACAACACATTAATAAAAATGATGTTGAAACATTCGAAATATTTGTTCCTAGTGAAATAGAATATTTTGAATATTCCCAAATAGTACAACCTATTTTTGAGTATCAATCTAAATTAATATTACAAAATAAAGAATTATTATTATTAAAAAATAAATACTTACAAAAGTTCTTCGGTTAATCGGAGAATTTTTTTATTTTGCTAAAATATATGTACTATCAATACAGGAGGTAATATATTTTATGATAGAACAATTTAGAAAACAATTGATACAAGAAAATTTATCAATGAATACTGTAAACTCTTATATATTTACAGTCGAGCACTTTTTTTCAAAGTTTAAAGAAATCACAAAACAAAACCTATTAACTTATAAAGGTTTATTACTTGAAAAGTACAAAGGAAAGACAGTAAATTTAAGAATTCAAGGTATTAATAAGTATTTAGAATTTATTAATAAACGAGAACTTAAAATGAAATTTGTTAAAATACAACAAAAAAACTTTTTAGAAAATGTTATTAGTAACGCTGATTACGAATTTTTTAAAAACCAATTAAAAAAGAATAATAATCTTGATTGGTATTTTGTAGTAAGGTTTCTAGGTGCTACTGGAGCAAGAGTATCTGAATTAATACAAATAAAAGTTGAACATGTAAAAATCGGTTATATTGATATTTATTCTAAAGGTGGAAAAATACGAAGATTATATATTGCAAAGAAATTACAAACTCAAGCATTAAAATGGTTAAAAGATAAGGGCAAATCTTCTGGATATATTTTTTGTAATAGAAATGGTGAAAGACTTACAACAAGAGGCATAGCTCATCAGTTAAAAAAAATTGCTTCAGATTTTGGGATGAATCTTGATGTAATATATCCACATTCATTTAGGCATATGTTCGCAAAAAACTTTTTAAACAAATGTAGTGATATTGCACTTTTAGCTGATCTAATGGGACATGAATCAATAGAAACAACTAGAATATATTTAAAACGCACAAGTGAAGAACAAAGGAACTTAGTTAATAAAGTAATCACTTGGTAAAATAAAAGAGTTCTTTAGCATTTTAGCCAAAGAACTTTTTTAAGTATATTTGTTTTATATTATTTAGTTTTCTAATTGTAATTTTATACTTAACTATATTATCTATAAATAAGTCATAATTCGTAAATTCTTTAATTGTCTCAGTTGAATAATTTACATCAAAACATGCTAATTCTTTTAATCCCAAGTTTTGTTGTGCACTTCCCTTTCCAAGATTAAATATATTATCTTTGTTTTTTTGAAGAAAGCAATAAGTAAAAGCATTACTAACAGAAGAAACCTTTAAAACACGTTGATTTAAAAAACAATTTTCATCATCAACAATACCAGATCTACCTAAATATGCTCCTGTCATTGTTAATAATATATCTCCAATGTTAAGTCTATATTTTTCATATTTTTCATTATATTTAAAATAAGTTGGTGATGATGAATCAAATCCTTCAGAATTTATATTTTTAATAGTAATTAATTTTTCATTTGAATGTTCCAAATAATCTTTACTGCTAAATGTGCCGCCATTCATTGTTGTAAAAATATCATAGAATTTATTTCCATTAACTAATGGTAATTTATCAAATAAATTCATCAATATTTCATTTAGTTTATCAATTTTACATTTGATTGATTCTATTAAATCATCAATACTTCCTATAGTGTCAATTGTATGAAGTTTGATAAAAAAGGCATATAAAATTGAATAATATATTGAAATATGGTATAATTTAAGAAAGTAGAGGTAAATGTTATGATAAAGTTTTGTGAAACAGATGTAGAAAAGACCATAATAGAATTATTGGTAGATTTAGGTTATTCGTATATTACTGAAGATAACAGTTGGTTACAAGAGAGAACTTTGTCTACTTTTATTAATGAACAAGTTTTACTAGAACAATTATTTAAAATAAACAAAGGTGTTAAAACAAAAATATTAGAAGAGGCTATTAATGAAATTAAAAAGATAGATCATCCTTCTTTATTTGAACGTAATAAAATATTTCATAATTATTTAGTTGATGGTATTACTATTGAGGACTATGATAGTGATGTTAACCCATTAATTAAATTAGTTGATTTTGAACATATTGAAAACAATTTATTTGAAGTTGGCAATCAAATTAAATTTCATGAGTTTAGCAATAGAAGTACTAGAATACCTGATGTAATTATTTTTGTAAATGGCTTACCTTTAGTAGTAATGGAGTTAAAATCATTCCAAAGTTTAGATGGTACTTTACTAGAAGATGCATATAAACAAATCGGAGGCCATTCAGAAAGTGATGGTTATAGATTTGATATTCCAACATTATTTAATTATAATACTTTTAACGTTATAAGTGATGGAGTTAATTCTAAAGTCGGAACACTTACTTCTAAGTTTGATAGATATAATGAATGGAAAAGCGTAAATGGTGAATTAGGTTATAAAGACAACTATGCATTTAAACTAAATGTCTTAGTAAATGGATTATTAAAACAAGACAGACTTTTAGATGTTATTAAAAATAATCTTTTCTTTATTAATAAGGATAAGAGCAAAAATATTAAAATCATGGCACAATATCATCAATATTTTGGTGTGTGTAAATCAGTAGAAAAAGTTAAATATGCTATTAAGCCAAAAGGAACAGGTAAAGCTGGGTTATTATGGCATACACAAGGAAGTGGAAAAAGTTTTTCTATGGTAATGCTAGCACATAGATTGATAACTAATCCAGCATTAGAAAACCCTACAGTAATTGTATTAACAGATAGAAATGATTTAGATGACCAATTATATACTACTTTTTGTAGTGCAAGTTCATATTTAAGAATTACACCTATTCAAGTTACATCAAGAAAAGATTTACTGAAAAAACTTAAAACTTTAAAACAAGGTGGTATTATTTTCACTACTATTCAAAAGTTTGATAAAGATGAAATTCAAGTTAATGAACGTAATAATATTATTGTAATGGCTGATGAAGCGCATAGAGGCCATTATGGTGTTTATGAAAAAATTAGTTATGAACGTAATGATGAAACAAATGAATTAGAACTAATATCTAATTTTGGTACTGAAAAATATATTAGAGAATCATTACCAAATGCAACATTCATTGGATTTACAGGAACACCAGTTACTACCGCTGATAAATCAACAACTGATATTTATGGCGAAATTATTGATACTTATGATATGACTCAATCAGTAAATGATGGATCAACAGTTAGAATATTCTATGAAGGAAGAATAGCTAAGGTTTGGACTGATAGTGGACTACTAAAAAGAATTGATGATTACTATGAAGAGTTAGAAAATAAAGGCGTTAACGAAGCAGTCATAGAAGAATCTAAGAAACGAATGAGTAGTATTAAGGTAATATTAGAAGATGAAGACCTTTTAAAATTACTAGCGAAAGATATTTTTGAACATTACGAACAAAGAAAGAACTTCTTAAATGGTAAAGCAATGATTGTAATGCCAACAAGAAAAGCTGCTGCTATTTTATATAATAAATTAATCGAATTGATTGATGAAAAAGGATTAACTGAAGAATATAAAGATAAGATTGCTGCTATAGTTAGTGAAAGTAATAAAGATGATGAAGAAACAAGAAAGTTATTCCAAAACACTAACTATAGAGACAATATGGCAAAAGAGTTTAAATCAGAAAAAGGTTCTGTTAAAATTGCAATTGTTGTAGATATGTGGTTAACAGGATTTGATGTTCCTGATTTAGATGTTATGTATTTCTTTAAAAAGATGAAGCAACATAATCTAATGCAAGCAATAGCTAGAGTTAATAGAGTTTATCCTGGAAAAGAATCTGGTTTAATTGTTGACTATATTGGACTTGCAAAAGCATTAGATGAGGCATTAGATAATTATACAGCGAGAGATAAAGAACTAAATATAAAAGATGTACAAGAAGTGGCACTAACTATTTTAAAAGAAAAACTATCAATCCTAAATGAATGGTTCCATAAGATTGATATTGATGCTTTTAAAGCAGTTTCTGCAAAAACTAGATTTGAAGTAATTCAACATGGTGCCGAATTTATATTAGCTAATGAAAAACGTAAAAAAGAATTCATGAAGATTTCTTTAGATTTGAAACATGCATATATAGTATGTGCTGGTTTACTTTCTAAAGATGAACATTATGTAGTTCAATACTATTTATCAGTTAGAAATTATATTCAAAAATTAGAAATTGGCGTTGGACCTGTTTCTATTGGAGATATAAATGAAGAAGTGGCAAGATTAGTTGCAGATGCTATTAAAGGTGATGAAGTTAAAGTTTTAACACAAATCGGTACAAAAGAAGATGTATCAGTAATAGATTTATTAAGACCCGAAAAAATAGAAGCACTAAAGAAAACTAATCCACCACATGTATTCTTAAAGATAATTGAAAACTTATTAAGACAAGTTATTGCAGAAAGTAGAAAAACTAATCTTTATAAAGCACAACAATATAGTGAAAAGTTAAGAAAGATTTTAGAAAAATATCATAATAGAGAAGGAGACTTTGATACTACTGATATTATTATTAAGATTATTGATTTTGCACAAGAAGTCGTTAGTGATGAAGATGAAGCAAATAAAATGGGATTATCAGGAAGAGAACGAGCATTCTATGATGCTCTTGCAGGAAATAAGAGTGCATATGAATTATTAACTGATGAAACATTGAAATGTATTGCTCATGATTTACAAGAGATCGTGGAAGAATATGCTACAACAGACTGGTCAAAGAAAAAGTCTACGCAAGCAAAGATGAGAAAAGCTATAAAACATTTATTAAAGAAATATAATTATCCGCCTGAATATACGGAAGAAGCTATTCAAACAGTTATAAAACAAGCAGAATATATGATGTAGGTAACTATGAAAGAAAAGTTTATTTTACCAACACCATCTAAAGAAGAAGTAGATAAGTATTTAAGTTTATGGGATAGTCTTGATGATTATGTGGAACAAGAACATGCATTAGATAAATTATTTTTTGGAGTATTTAAAACAAATGATACTATTGAAAACATACTAATTAAATGTAGCGTACTTAATGATTTTTATAGTACTAATATATTTAAAGTTTATCCTATAGCTAAACATATACTTGGATTAAATATTGATGATAGATTAAACAAACATGACCCTACATTAGTTAATGATATAGCAAATGTAACAATAAGTGGCAAATCAAAATACTTTTATTCATTTGCGTCAAAATATTGTAGTCATCATGATCCTTTAAATTATCCAATATATGATTCTTATGTTGAAAAAGTATTAAAGTATTTTAAAAAGAAAGATAAATTAATTAAGTTCAATAATGATGATTTAAAACACTATGAGTTATTTAAACAAATATTATTAGATTTTCAAAAGGCTTATAATATAGAAGAATATAATCTAAAAGATTTAGATCGTTATTTATGGCAATTAGGAAAGAAGTATTTTCCAAACAAATATTAACTAAATAAACAAGTGGTAGATTAACGTCTATCACTTTTTTAGAAAATGCAACCTAAAAATATTGACTAAAAATGAACATTTTTAGCTGACACTATATAAAATGTTGGAAAAACACCAAAGCTGGGCATCAACTATATGTAGGTTTTGATACAATACCGAAAGGTAGTCTTGCAGGCCATACTGGTGTCGAATCTCTACAAAAAATGGACAGTATACCGGAGGCGCAGTCTCGTATGAACAACAATCAGCATTTCCAATATTGAAACAAATATGCAATATAGGGGATATAATGTAACTATTTATTTTAAATTTAAAAATAGTGATGTGTATTTTGTGTAAAAAAGACTGTTTTAGAATATAGTATAGATACATCTGAAAAATATGATGATGCCAAAGGAAATAAGGAAGTAGAAAAAATTAAGAAAATTTCTTTAGACAATATTCAATCATTAGATGATTTTATTGTAATATTATCTGATAAAATTATAGAGATAAAAGATACAATTGTGAAGTTTTATGATTTTGGAAGCAAAATGAATTAACAAATGTATAAAATATGATATATTAAAAAAGGTGATAATATGAATAATATAAATAATTTAATTTTAGATGAAGAAAGAGCTTTGTATCATATTACAGATAGCAATATTGTAAATTGTAGATTTGATGGACCAAAAGATGGGGAATCGGCAATAAAAGAATGTCGCAATATTCATATTGTAGAATGTTATTTTAATTTAAGATACCCTATATGGCATACTTATCCAGTGACAATGACAAGATCAACAATGACAGAGTTTTGTCGAGCTGCTTTGTGGTATTGTCATAATGTAAAAATTGAACAATCGAAATTGTATGGTATTAAAGCGTTAAGAGAATGTCAAAACATTGAGATTAGTCAATGCGATATCATTTCTAAAGAGTTTGGTTGGAAAAATGATGATTTAAAAATGGTTGATTCAACACTAGAAGGAGAATATGCTTTTTTTGATAGTAAAAATCTGGTTATTAAAAATTTAAAATTTGTGGGAAAATATTCGTTTCAATATTGTAAAAATTTAACAATTGAAAATAGTTATTTAGATACAAAAGATGCTTTTTGGCATAGTGAAAATGTAGTAATCAAAGACTCCTATGTGAAAGGGGAATATCTTGCATGGTATGCTAAAAATGTTACTTTTATCAATTGCACAATTGAAGGAACTCAACCTCTATGTTATTGTAAGAATCTAGTTTTAAAAGATTGTAAGATGATCAAAACGGATTTATCATTTGAAAATAGTGAAGTGAATGCTTCCATTATTGGTCATATTGAAAGTATCAAAAATCCTTTATCAGGATGCATTATCGCCGATACAATAGGCGATACCATTAGAGATGATCAAATCTATGGATGTAAAGCAGAAATAATATTGAGAAAAAAATGAATTAGAAAGATTGTTAATTAGATTGGATATATAGATAAATTTAAAAATAATTACTCAAATAATGAGTAGTTATTTTTTTATTTGTAAATCAAATGAATAATTTCAAAAATAAAATGTTTTCATAATGTATATTTTGACAAAAAATAAATTAATATGTATAATATTTACGAGATTTGTTCTCCCCCCATAAATTTGAAGAAAAGGAAAAGGAAAAAAAATGAAAAAATTATTTGTCTTTTTAACTTTAGCTTTAGTATCATTTTTTATCACAGGTTGTATTGATGAAAATACGGATCCTAAAGCATCTGTTGAAAATGCTATTAGTCAATGTTTTAAAAATGTTGATTTGAATCATGTTGAATCAAATCTAGTTTTTGAAACTACAATTGGTGAAGTAACTTTAAGTTATGAGTCTTCTAATAAAGATGTTGTTTCTAATGAGGGAATTGTTAGAAGGCAACAAGTTGATGTAACCCTTCAAATTACAGTTACTTTTAGCGTTGGTTCATATAAAAAAGCAAAAGTATATGACGTTACAGTATTAAAGCAAGAACTTCAAACAATAAGTCAAATAAAAAAACTTCCAACCGAAGGATTTGTAATTACAACAGGAATTGTGGCATTTATTGTTTATGGAACGGAAAAGAATGTTCCCGTTGGTTTCTATTTATTTGATGAGACAGATGCAATTTATGTTCATAGTTCAGAATATGCTGAAACCCTAAAAGTTGGCAATAAAGTAGAAGTAAGTGGCGAATATACAAAATATATTGATCAAAATTCTCTTACATCTGCTGAAATGGCGGGATATACAGGAGCAAAACAAATTGTCCCAACGAGTGTAAAAACGGATGGTGAAATTTATGAAGTTCCTACCTCATTTATAGAGGATCATTCCATTGCTAATTTATGTAGTATTCCTGTATCAGAAAATATTACATCAAATGTTTATAAAGTGGTGGCAAAGGTTCGTAAATCAGTTGGCAATGGTTTTGTTAATTATTATTTTGATGATTTAAATGGTGTGAATAGTTATTATGCCTATACGACAGCAAACGGAAAAGATTTAGCATGGCTTGAAGAGTATGATGGTAGTATTAGAGAATGTTATATTGCAATTCATAATTGTAAGCTTTCCGCAAGCGGTAATTTTTGGCGAATTGTTCCAATTCAAATTTTAGATGAAGTTGAAGTAACAGATGAAGAATATATGGAATATAGTCTAGATCGTCTAGCTAACCAATTTATTGATCATTATGATAGTCCTTGTAGTTTTGATTTGGTAAATACTGATGAAAAATTAGCAGGTTCATCAGTTTGTTATTCCTCTAATTTTGAAGGTGTAACTTTTACTAACGATGGCTATACTATTCATCTTGAATTTGGTGAAGAAAAAGTGACTATGGCAGTTACTATTTCGCTTACATATAATGGAAAAACTTTAACAAGAGTTGTTGAATTTGAAGCAGCAATGGTAAAACCGACCATTGAGACAATTACAATAGAAGAGGCAAGAAAGGCAGCTAAAGGAGAAAAGGTAACAATTGAAGGATATATTGTTGGCTTCTTATATTTAGCAGGTACTTCTAAACCGGCAGGTTTTGAATTAATTGATGACACTAGTTCAATTGCAGTATTTGTATCAACTGCTGTTGACACGAACACTGATATTACTAAATTAAGTATTGGTGAGTTTGTTTATGTTGAAGGATATGGTGATTTATATCAACCACGAGAAGATCATAATCATACTGGTTCTATTAGATTAAATAATGCAGAAGTACTATATCATGATTGGCAAGAACATGAACTTCCAACTCACGCAATAGAAGAAGTGGTTTTTAAAGATTTGGTAAATAATCCATCTGATAACAATATTACTAATATGGTTTTTAAAACACAAATCTATGTTGAAAGAAGTTCGGGAAGTTATGTAAATTATTACATTCATGATATTCATGATCCATCATTAAGTACAATTGTATATTCACAAAATTCTGGTAAAAATGGTCCTGCTGAATATGAATGGTTAAAACCATATGCTGGAAAATGTGTTGAAGCGTATGTCACTCTTCGTATTGGTGCTGTTTCTAGTGGTAAATTTATTTGGAAAGCTGGAGTTTTACAAGTTTTAGGTGAAGTGGATACTCCTGAGGCTTTAGTAGGATATTTTGAAAAAACAAAAATTGAGGGATTATTTGATAATGAATATGCTGATAGTGCAGTAATTGAATATGAAGTATTAGAAGGCAGTAATATTGTTCTTTCCCATTCTTCTAGTGATGCGGTAACTGCAGTACAAGAAGGAAATTTATTTCAGATTCATATTGCAACTCCAACTCAAACAGAAGATGTTTCAATCAGTCTAGTCTTAACGTATGGCAGTACTGAGACAACGATTGATATTTTCTTTAAAATTGTTAAAGCTGAAAGATTAACAATTGAACAATTTAGAGAAAAAGCTACAAAAAATGGAGAAACTGTTATTGTAGAAGGAATCGTATCCTCAATTGTTAAATCAAGTGGTGCTACAAAATGGAACTTCTATATAACTGATGAAACGGGTACAATTTATTGTAAAACCCAAGCAGCAGTTGAAGTTGGCGATAAAGTTTTGATTAAAGGTAATATGGATTTATATTATGGATTACCTCAGTTTGCTGATGGCTCAACAATTACGATATTATCTCAAGGCAATGCAGTACCAACATCTTCTTTCTTAAAAGACAAAACGTTAGAAGAGGTAGCAGTTGATAGTAAAGCAGGTGAAAATGCTTTACTTGGTGGAATTGTTTATATGGATGTTGAGGCAACTGTTCATGTTAGTGCCTCAGGTGAAAGAGCATATTTATCTTTAGGTTCGGTAGAAATTGATTTATATAATTATACTAATGCAAAATATTATGCCGAAAACTATCAAGAGTTAGAGGCTTTAAATGGAAAAACAATTGTGGTTACTCTAGTTTCTTTTAACTGGTATAAGACGCAATATACATATGTTATTGCTAATTATGTAGTAGTTGAATAATAAAAATTAAAAATGAAGTGGATAAATTTTGAAAAGATATAGAAATGGTCTATTTGTAAAGTATCTTATCAAAGTATCCACTTTTTTATTTATAAATAAAAAATATTATAAAATATGAATTAAACCTATTGACAAATAACCAAAAAGTGGTATAATAGTATTAGCACTCATATATAAAGAGTGCTAAAGGAGTGAAAAATATGAGCGAAATTAAAGAATTTAAAACAGAATCCAAACGATTATTAGATTTAATGATCAATTCTATTTATACAAATCAAGAAATTTTCTTAAGGGAGTTATTATCAAATGCATCAGATGCAATTGATAAATACCATTATTTATCATTATCAGATGATAAATTGGCAAAAAGGAATGATTATGAAATTCATCTTGAGTTAAATAAAGAAGCACGAACATTAACAATATCGGATAATGGTATTGGTATGACATATGATGAAATAAATGATAATTTAGGAACAATCGCAAAATCAGGGACTCTTGCCTTTGTTAAAAATTTAGAAAATTCTAAGGAAGAAGGAAAGGATGCCCTAGAAACAATTGGGCAATTTGGGGTTGGATTTTATTCAGCTTTTATGGTTAGTAAAAAGGTGGTTGTTGATACGAAATCACCATATAGTGATAAGGGATATGTATTTACTTCAACGGGTGAGGATACATATGAGATTGCTACATCTGATAAAGTAACCGATGGTACTACAATTACCTTATATTTAAAAGATAATATTAAGGGTGAAGATGATAAGGTAGAGGTTGATTTTGATCAATATTTAGATGAATATACAATTCAATATTTAGTTAAAAAATATTCTGACTATATTAGATATCCAATTACAATGTATATGACAAAAGAAGAACCCAAACTTGATGACAATGGCAAAGAAGTTGAGGGTGAATATGATGAGATTAGAACACTTACAACTCTAAATTCGATGATTCCGCTTTGGAAGAAAAATAAAAATGATGTAACAGATGAGGCTTTAGATGATTTTTATATGCAAAAATTTTATGATTTTGAAAAGCCAATGCTTCATCTTATGTTTAATGTTGAAGGTAGTGTCAATTATAATACACTTTTGTTTATCCCTAATTTACCACCTAGAAATTTACATTCTGTTGATTATGAAAAGGGCTTGCAACTTTACTCTAAAGGGGTTTTCATTATGGATAAATGTAAAGAATTAATACCTGATTATTTGAGGTTTGTCAAGGGGGTTGTTGATTCTAGTGATTTATCGCTTAATATTAGTAGAGAAATGTTGCAACAAAATAAGGTTTTAAATTTGATGCAAAAGAATATTGAAAAGAAGATTATCAATCGACTTGCCTTACTTCAAAAAGAAGATTTTGATAAATATCTTACATTCTTTAAAAATTATGGAATCAATTTAAAATTTGGTGCTTATGAAAATTATGGAGCTAAAAAAGAATTGTTACAAGATTTATTGATTTATAGTAGTGTGAATTCTGATAAAATGATTACTTTTAAAGAATATGTAGAACAAATGAAAGATAATCAAAAGGATATCTATTATGCCTCAGGAAAATCAAAAGAAGAAATTTTATCAATGCCTCAAATGGATATTGTTAAAAAATATGGCTATGATGTTTTGATTTTAACTGATGATGTGGATGAATTTCTATTAAAAATTTTAAATAAATATAATGATCACGAATTTAAATCAATTAATCAATCGGCTTTAGATGATCTTACAACTGAGGAAGAAAAAGAAAAATTAGAAGAGCAACAAAAAGACCATCAAGATTTATTAAAAGCGTTAAAAGAAGCCTTAAAGGATGAGGTAAAAGATGTTATTTTATCGAAAAGACTTGTTGATTCACCAGTTTGTTTGGTAAGTGGTGATGGGGTTTCCTTTGAAATGGAAAAAGTAATTGAAGCAATGCCTACAAATGATAAGATCAAAGCGGAAAGAATTTTAGAAATCAATCCTAATCATGAATTATTTCATGCTTTAAATCAATTATATGAGCAAAATCCTGATGATATTAAAGATTATGCTACTTTGTTATACAATCAGGCACTTTTAATGGAAGGTTTTAAACTGAACAATAGTGTTGCATTTTCTAATTTAATGTGTAAATTAATGATCAAGAGTATCAAATAAAAATAATTTAAAAATTTATGTATAAAAAGGTAAATTCTTCTAAAAATAATTATAAAGGAGGATTTATTTATGACTGGAAAAGAATTATTATATGTTGAAGATGCTCTTGGGCATATTAAACATATGAAAACGATTTGTGAAACTTATTCAAGAAATTTACAAGATCCTAATTTAAAGGCTTTTGTAGAAACTCTTAGACAAAGAAATCAGGAGTTAGAAACAAAATTTTTAAATGTTTTAGGAGGTGCTACAAATGGACGATAGAGCGTTAATGGAAGATTTACTATTAGTTACCAAAGGCGTTTGTGATTTGTATATGCATGGAACAATTGAATCATCAACTCCTCATATTTTAACAACCTTTAGCGATAGTTTAAATGATTCACTTGCGATGCAATCAGAAATTTACAAAACAATGGAACAAAAGGGTTGGTATCAAACAGATCCTGCTGATATCACAAAAATTAAAAAAGCTTACAATAAATTTACAACTCAAGCGTAGTCAAAGAAGAATTCTCAACTAAAGTTGAGAGTTTTTCTTTTGTCTTTAACAAAATGTTCGTTGTAAAATTTGTTTTTAAAAATTATTGTTGTATATTAGTAAATAAAATTTATAATAAATGTTAGAATAGTAATAGTGAAAATTCAATTTATAAGGAGGAACTATGTTAACTGATATTGAAATTGCGCAATCAATTCAACCTAAGAATATCAAAGAAATTGCTAGAAATGCAGGAATTGATGAAAAATATTTAGAACAATATGGGAATTATAAGGCTAAGGTTGACCTTTCAATTATGAAAGATTTAAAAAAGGAACATTCTAAATTGATTCTTGTTACCGCAATTACCCCAACTCCTGCTGGTGAGGGGAAGACTACTACAACAATTGGTCTTGCTGATGGATTAAAGAAAATAGGCAAAAATGTAATGGTAGCTTTAAGAGAACCCTCTCTTGGACCGGTTTTTGGAATCAAAGGTGGAGCTGCTGGTGGTGGATATGCTCAAGTAGTACCAATGGAAGATATTAATCTGCATTTTACTGGTGATTTTCATGCGATAGGAGCAGCTAATAATTTACTTGCCGCAATGCTTGATAATCATATTTATCAAGGAAATGAATTAGGCATTGATTTAAATAAAATAACATGGCACCGATGTGTTGATATGAATGATCGCCAATTGCGTTTCATTACCGATGGGCAGGGAGGCAAATTGAATGGAGTAGAAAGACAAGATAGTTATGACATCACGGTTGCTTCTGAAATTATGGCTGTTTTGTGTTTAGCGAGTTCTATTAGTGATTTAAAAGAACGTCTTGGTCGGATAATTGTTGGATATACAAGTGAGGATAAGCCAATTACTGCTCATGATTTAAAAGCAGAGGGGGCTATGGCTGCCCTTTTAAAAGATGCTTTAAAACCAAACTTAGTCCAAACTTTAGAACATACACCAGCACTTGTGCATGGTGGCCCATTTGCCAATATTGCTCATGGTTGCAATTCAGTAGTAGCAACCAAACTTGCTTTAAAATTAGGCGACTATGTTGTTACAGAGGCTGGTTTTGGTGCTGATTTAGGAGCAGAAAAATTTTTAGATATCAAATGTCGGGTAGCTGGATTAAGACCTGATGCTGTGGTAATTGTTGCGACAATTAGAGCTTTAAAAATGCATGGTGGGATGCCTAAGGAACTTTTAGCAAAAGAGGATTTATCCGCTTTAGAAAAAGGGTTACCTAATCTTTTAAGGCATGTTTCTAATATTAAAAATGTGTATCAATTACCATCTGTAGTTGCAATCAATCGCTTTCCTACCGATACCGACCAAGAAGTTGCTCTAATCATACAAAAATGTCAAGAACTTGGCGTGAATGTTGTTTTATCAACTGTTTGGGAAAATGGTGGACAAGGCGGTATAGCATTAGCAAAAGAGGTTGTCGAACTTTGTGAAGAAAAAAATGATTTTCATTTTAGTTATGAGACAAATATATCTATTGAAGAAAAAATTGAAGCTGTTGTTACTAAAATATATGGTGGTAGCAAAGTTAAAATCTTGCATCGTGCTAAAGAACAAATAAAAAGACTTGAAGAATTAGGATTTGGTAACTTGCCTATTTGTATTGCTAAAACTCAATATAGTTTTTCAGATGATGCGACTGCTCTTGGTGCTCCTAGTGATTTTACTGTTACAGTTAGAAATGTGAAGATTAGTGCTGGAGCAGGGTTTATTGTCGTTTTAACAGGTAAAATTATGACAATGCCAGGACTTCCAAAAGTTCCTGCTGCTGAGAAAATTGATGTTGATGAAGATGGAAAAATTTATGGATTATTCTAAAGCAAAAATATTTGCAAATTATGTGCTAAATATAAAAAATTTTGGTATAATATTTGAGAATATAAAATAATTTAAGAGGTAGTGCTATGAATAAAAAGGGAACAACTGGATTTTCATTACATCATGGATATGATAAGTTTGTTTTCTTTTTCTCATTTTTTAGCATTCAAATGATTTCAAAATAACTTGATTTTTCAAGTTATTTTTTATTTTAATTAGGAGGTAAGAAGATGAAAAGTTTATTCAATTTACGTGAATTATCAAATGAAGAAATCAAAAGTATTTTAGATGATGCCATGGCTTTTGAAAATGGTTTACAATATGATTTATCCCATAAAATGATTGCTAATCTTTTTTTTGAGCCCTCAACAAGAACGCAGTATTCTTTTCAAGTTGCACAAGCGAAATTAAAAATGCAAAGTATAAATTTTAATCCAGTTGGTTCTTCTTTAAGTAAAGGAGAGAGTTTTTATGACACAGTTAAAACTTTTGCCTCCTTTGGGGTTGATGCTTGTGTTATTCGTCATGTCCAAAATCGGTATTATGATGAATTACAAGATCTTAATATTCCGATTATTAATGCGGGAGATGGAACCGGTGATCATCCAAGTCAAACACTTTTAGATTTATACACCATTTATAAAGAATTTAAACATTTTCAAAATCTTAATATTTTGATTGTGGGAGATATTTTACATTCAAGAGTTGCTCATGGAGGCCTTGACATTATGAAACGCCTTGGAATGAATTGTTATATTGCAAGTCCTGATGAATATAAAGACGAAACTTTAGGTTACCCCTATGTTAATTTAAATGATAGCATAAAAGATATGGATATTATTATGCTTCTAAGGGTACAAAATGAAAGACATCAAGAAAAAAATAAGATTACAAATGAAGAATATAATAGACTATATGGATTGAATATGGAAAAAGTTGCGCTGATGAAAGAACAAGCTATTATCATGCATCCGGCTCCTTTTAATAGAGGAGTAGAACTTACGGATGAGGTGGTTGAATGTGAGAAATCAAGAATTTTTGCCCAAATAACTAATGGTGTTTTTGTTCGCCAAAGTATTTTGAAAAGGACTTTTGCAGATGAATAAAACAACGTTAAAAAATGGATTGGTGTATTATCAATCATCGTTAGTGGAAATAGATATTGTAATTGAAGGAAGCAAAATCATAAAGGTTGGTTCAAATTTAGAAGAAGGAAAAATAATGGATTGTACAAACAAATTAATAGCTCCAGCTTTTATTGAAGCACATGCTCATTTTAGAGAACCAGGTTTTGAATATAAAGAAACGATTAAAACTGGTAGTATGGCAGCTGCTAAAGGTGGATATACCAAAGTAATGATGATGCCAAATCTAAATCCAGCTCCGGATACGTTAAATAAAATTAAAAAAATGAAAGAAATTTGTCAAAAAGATAGTTTAATTGAATGTTATCCTCTTGCAACTATTACAAAAAAGCGTTTAGGTAAAACCTTGGTAAATTTTGCAACTTTAAAAGATGAAGTAATTGGTTTTAGTGATGATGGAAGTGGAATTCAAAATAGTAAAATTATATATGATGGCCTTTCTAAGTTAAAAGGAGCCAAAAGTGTAATGATATGTCATTGTGAAGATTTGACTTTAGTAAATGAAGGAGTGATTAGAGAATCGGATTATGCAAAATTGCATCATCATCGACCAATTAACCCCTTAAGTGAAACGCTTGAGGCTATTAGAAATATGGAAATTGCTTATGTTTTAAATACTAGAATTCATCTATGTCATATTTCTAGTAGGTATACCGTTTGGGCAATTCAACAATTTAAAAAGATGGGTTGTAAAGTTAGTGCTGAGGTAACCCCTCATCATTTAATATATACAATTTGTGATTTAGAAAATGATGGACGATTCAAAATGAATCCTCCTCTTGGTGATGAAGAAGATCAAAAAGCTTTATTCAATGGGGTACTTGATGGTACTATTGATTTTATCGCTACTGACCATGCTCCTCATAGTGTTTTAGAAAAAAGTGGTGGCCTTGATCATAGTTTATTTGGTATTGTTGGGTTAGAAACATCGTTTGCGGCAATGTATACCTATTTTGTTAAAACCAAAAAAATGCCGTTAGAATTGTTGTTAGATTTAATGAGCAAAAAAGTTAGTGATTGTTTTCCTATCAAGGATAGTCAAATTAGAGTGGGCAATGAAGCTTCAATTGTCATTATTGATTTAGAACAAAAATTTATTGTAGATTCAAGTGAGTTTCTTAGTAAGGGGAAATCTTCTATTTTTGAGGGGAAAACACTATATGGCGTGATTGAAAAAACGATATCAAAGGGAGAAATAGTATATGAAAAATAAAAAATTAGTATTAGCAAGTGGTGAAATTTTTTATGGAATGGGTTATGCTAGTGATGTTGAAACGATAGCTGAAATTGTTTTTAATACCTCAATGGTTGGTTATCAAGAAATAGTAACTGATCCTTCATATTATAATCAAATTGTAGTTATGAGTTATCCTTTGATTGGCAATTATGGAGTCAATCAAGATGATATTGAATCGCGTCGAGTTTTTTTAAGCGGTCTTGTTATTAGGGATTATAACGATTATCCTTCTAACTTTAGAAGTCAAAAAGAATTGCAGAAGTTGCTAAAAGAAAACAATGTTCCGCTTATTAGCGATGTTGATACTAGAAAAATGGTTAGGATCATTCGTGAAAAAGGTTCTATGCCTGCTCTTATTACAGATGCGTTGACTCCAAATGATATATGTTTTCAAAAACTTCAAGAGTATAAGTATCAAAGAAATCAAGTGAGTAGTGTTTCTCATACAGAAGTTATCACATATGATGTTTTAGATTATAAATATGTAGTTGTCTGTATTGATTTTGGTTGTAAATATAATATTATCCGAAAATTGAATGCTTTCAAGTGTAAGGTTATTGTTGTACCTTATGATACAGTATACCAAGAAATATTAAAGTATCAACCAGATGGTCTTTTCTTGTCAAATGGACCAGGTGATCCGATGGATAATAAAGTGGCAATTGAAGTGGTTAAAAATTTAAAAGGAAAATTGCCCATCTTTGGTATATGTTTAGGTCATCAAATTATTAGTCTTGCTAGTGGAGCAACTACTTATAAACTAAGATTTGGTCATCATGGGGCCAATCATCCAGTTAAAAATTTAGAAACTCAAAAAATTGAAATTACACCACAAAATCATTCGTTTGCGGTCGAAAAGCAATCACTAGAAAAAACTGATTTGAAGATAACTCATATCAATTTGCTTGATGATACAATAGAAGGACTTGAGAATAGGGATAAAATGATTTTTAGTGTTCAATATCATCCAGAGGCCAGTTCTGGTCCTGAGGATAGTGAATATTTATTTTCTAAATTTATTCATTATATGGAAAAATTCAAAGGAGAAAAAAATGCCTAAAAGAAAAGATATTCAAAAAATTTTAGTTATTGGTTCGGGACCAATTGTTATTGGTCAGGCAGCAGAATTTGATTATGCGGGAACACAGGCTTGTCTTGCTATCAAAGAAGAAGGATATGAAGTAGTTTTAATTAATTCAAATCCTGCCACTATTATGACTGATTATGCCATAGCTGATAAAGTATATATGGAACCTTTAAATTTAGAATTTGTTTCAAGAGTAATTAGAATGGAGAGGCCTGATGGTATTGTTTGTACACTTGGTGGGCAAACGGCTTTAAATTTGGCAGTTCAATTGGCGGAAAAAGGAATTTTAGAAGAATGTCAAACTGAAATTTTAGGCACAGACTTTGCTTCAATCAAACAAGCAGAAGATCGCGAATTATTTAAAGAATTGTGTCAACAAATTGAAGAACCCATTTTAGAAAGTAAAACAGTCTCAAAACTTGAGGATGTTTTAGGTGTTGCAAATGATATAGGTTATCCCATTATTGTAAGACCAGCTTTTACTCTTGGTGGTACTGGCGGTGGTTTTGCTAATTCGGATGAAGAGGTCTTGTCACTAGCCAAACATGCTTTAGAATTATCACCGGTGAATCAAATTTTAATTGAAAAATCAATCAAAGGGTATAAAGAAATTGAATACGAAGTGATGAGAGATGCCAACGATACTGCCATTGCTATATGCAATATGGAAAATATTGATCCAGTCGGGATTCATACTGGTGATTCAATGGTAGTATGTCCAACACAAACTCTAACCAATAAAGAATGTCAGATGTTGAGAAATGCAGCTTTGAAAATTGTTAGAGCACTAAACATTAAAGGGGGTTGCAATGTTCAATTTGCTCTTGATCCCCATTCGTTTACTTATTATGTAATTGAGGTGAATCCTAGAGTATCTAGATCATCAGCTCTTGCATCTAAAGCATCAGGATATCCGATTGCAAGAGTCAGTGCCAAAATTGCTATTGGACTAAATTTAGATGAAATTAGAATTGCGAATACAATTGCCGCTTTTGAACCTGCTTTGGATTATGTTGTTACTAAGATTGCAAGATTTCCTTTTGATAAATTTGTAACAGCCAATAAAACTTTATCAACGCAAATGAAAGCAACTGGCGAAGTGATGAGTATTGGAAGAACGTTTGAAGAAAGTTTTTTGAAAGCAATTCGATCACTAGAAATAGGGGTGGATCATATTTATCTTGAAAAGTTTGACAATCTTGATGCTACTTTTCTTAAAAATTATATTGTAGAAGCAACAGATGAAAGAATTTTTGCTATTGCGGAATTATTGAGAAGAAATGTAACAATTGATGAAATATATCAGTTAACAAAAATTGATAAATACTTTTTATATAGGATAAGAAGTATTATTGAATTAGAAAATCAACTGAAAAAAAATTGTCATCTTGATCATATAAAAAAGGCTAAAAGAAAAGGGTTTAGTGATAGCTATTTAGGCAAACTTTTGGGGATGAATGAATGTGAATTTTATAAATATCGTTTCAAGCATCATATTTTTCCTGTTTATAAAATGATAGATACTTGTGCAGGAGAATTTGCTAGCTATATTCCTTATTTTTATTCAAGTTATGAAGAGGAAAATGAATCGATTGTTAGTGATAAACCCAAAATTATTGTTTTAGGTTCGGGTCCAATTCGAATTGGACAAGGAGTTGAATTTGATTATTCAACTGTTCATGCTATTTGGGCCATCAAGGAGATGGGCTATGAAGCAATTGTAATCAATAATAATCCTGAAACGGTATCAACAGATTATTTAATTACAGATAAATTATATTTTGAACCTTTAACAATTGAAGATGTAATGAATATTGTGCATCTTGAAAAGCCCATTGGTGTTATTGTGGAATTAGGAGGACAAACTGCCATTAATCTTTGTGAAAGATTAGATGCTTTAGAAGTACCTATTATTGGAACTGGAAAAGATGCTATTGCTAGGGCTGAGAATCGCGAACTATTTGAAGAACTTTTAAAAAAGTTGAATATCTTACGTCCGGCCGGAAAAACTGTGCTTTCTTTAACCGAAGGATTAGAGGTTGCTCAAACGCTTGGTTATCCTGTTTTGGTTAGACCTTCATATGTTTTAGGAGGAAGGGCTATGCAAGTTGTTTATAATGATAAAAGTCTTAAAAAATATTTGCATAATGCTTTTTTGGCATCATATAAACAGCCGGTTTTAATTGATAAATATATTATAGGAAAAGAATGTGAGATTGATGCCGTTTGTGATGGTAATGATGTGGTGATTCCTGGTGTAATGGAATTAGTGGAAGGAACGGGCATTCATTCAGGTGATTCTATTAGTGTTTACCCACCTATGACTTTAAGTTCAAAAGTAATAGATAAAATGGTCGAGTATACAATTCAATTAGGAAAAGCGATTGGTATTATTGGTTTATATAATATTCAATTTATTGTTGATAGTAAAGAAGAGGTTTATATTATTGAAGTGAATCCGAGAAGTAGCAGAACAATTCCTTTCATTTCCAAAGCTACTAAAGTAAATCTCGCCAATCTGGCTACAAAAGTAATCTTGGGTAAATCGCTTAAAGATTTAGGCTATCAAACAGGCTTATTACCGAGGCGAAATAAATATTATGTAAAAGCACCAACCTTTAGTTTTAGTAAACTTTCGGGAATGGATTTGGTATTATCTCCTGAAATGAAATCAACGGGTGAGGCTATTGGGTATGATCATTTTTTAAATAAAGCTTTATATAAAGCTTTGATTGCATCAAATATGAGGGTTGTAAATTATGGTACAATTTTTGTAACTTTATCTGATATGACGAAAGAGGAGGCATTGCCTTTGATTAAAAGATTTTATGATTTAGGATTTAATATTGAAGCAACAAGTGGAACTGGTAAATTTTTAAAAGAACACGGAATTAGAACTAGGATTAAGAAAAAGTTAAATCAAGGTAGCACGGAAATTCTTGATTCTCTTCGTAAAGGACATATTGCTTATGTGATTAATACACCTGGTATTGATGAAACAATTCATACTGATGGATATTTGATTAGGAGAGTTGCCATTGAAAATAATGTTCCTCTCTTCACTTCTTTATATACAGTTGGAGCTTTACTCAATGTGTTAGATGAAATTACAATGAAAGTAGGAATGATTTAATGTGTAGAATTGTCGCAAAAGAATTTATCACTAAAGATGTGGTCAAACTCACATTTGAAAGTAAAAACATAGCTCAATTGGCTCTTCCTGGACAATTTGTGAACATATCAACCTCAGATGATACGATGCTTTTAAAAAGACCTATATCCATCTGTGAAATTAAGGGGAATAATATTATTGTATGTTTTAAAATAATTGGAAAAGGAACTAAAAAGATAAGCGAAAAAAAAGTGAACGATACAATTGAAGTAATCGGACCGCTTGGTAATGGATTTCCTTTGATAAAAAAGCGTAAATTATTATTAATTGGTGGTGGATGTGGTATTTTTCCGCTACTTGAGGTTGCTAAAAGGGCGTACAAAGAAAATGTATTACAAATTATTTTAGCTGCTCGTAATCAAGATGAATTATATTTACAAGAAGAATTTAAAAAATATGGTCAAGTTCATCTTTTAACCGATGATGGTAGTTGTGGTTATCAAAAGAATCCATTAGAATTTTTAGATAATCATGCAGTTGCTTTTGATGTCTTTTTTGCTTGTGGTCCTAAAGTTTTATTACAAAAATTAGATGAAAAATATTATCAAAAAAAAGAAGGATATCTTTCTTATGAAGAAAGGATGGCTTGTGGGATTGGCGCTTGTTATGGATGCGTTGTAAAGGCAACCGTTGATAGTGGTTATGTACGAGTTTGTAAAGATGGACCTATTTTTCCTTTGGGGGTATTGAAATATGAATCTTAAAGTAAAATTACCTGGTCTTGATTTAAAGAACCCGATTATTCCCGCAAGCGGTACTTTCGGTTTTGGTGAAGAATTTGCTAATTATTATGATTTAAATATTCTAGGTTCAATAATGATTAAGGCAACGACTGAGAAAGTAAAAAGGGGAAATGATGGAGTAAGGATTGCGGAAACAACTGCGGGTATGTTAAATTCTATTGGTTTACAAAATCCTGGTTTAGATGTGGTTATTAAAGATAAACTTCCGTTTCTTGCTCAATATGATTTACCAATTATTGCAAACGTTGCGGGGGCAAATTTAGATGAATATGTTTTAGTCGCAAAAGAATTGTCAAAAGTTGCAAACGTTGGTGCTTTAGAAATTAATATTAGTTGTCCGAATGTTACAAAAGGGGGAATGACTTTTGGCACCGATCCTAAATTTGTATATGAATTAACCAAAAAAATCAAAGCAGTTTCCTTCAAACCTGTCTATATCAAATTAAGTCCTAATGTAACTAACATTGTCGAAATTGCGGTAGCTGCTGAACAAGGAGGTGCTGATGGGTTATCCTTAATCAATACACTTTTGGGAATGAAAATTGACTTAAAAACCGGTAAACCTCTTTTAGGTAATAAGATGGGAGGGTTTTCGGGTCCAGCTATTAAGCCGGTAGCCCTTAGAATGGTTTATCAAGTATATGAAGCAGTTAAAATTCCTATTATTGGAATGGGAGGTATTGCCAATGCTTATGATGTTTTAGAATTTTTATATGCTGGAGCAAGTGCTGTAGCAATTGGTACGATGAATTTAGTCGATCCATATATTTGTAAAAAAATAATAGAGACATTGCCAAATGTACTAGAAAAATATGGCTTTCATGATGTCAATGAAGCAATTGGTTATGCACACAAATAAGGAGGAAATATGGTAATTGTAGCATTAGATTTTGAAAATTATCAAAAAGTAGAAGAATTTTTAAATCTTTTTGAAACCCCTATCTATGTTAAGGTGGGTATGGAGTTATTTTATCAAGAAGGGATAGAAGCAATTAAAGCAATCAAAGCGAAGGGTCATAAAGTGTTTCTTGATTTAAAGTTGCATGATATTCCTAACACTGTATATCATGCGTCAAAATGTCTTGCTAATCTTGATGTAGATATCATAAATTGTCATGCGGCAGGCGGTATACAAATGATGAAAGCATGTTTAGAAGGAGTGATGGAAGTTTCAGCTCAAAAGAACCTTGCTAAAAGACCTCTTGTGATTGCTGTCACGCAACTGACCTCAACAAGTAAACAGATGATGAATCAAGAATTAGGAATCAATGGCGAAGTGGTTGATACGGTTGTTCAATATGCTCAAAATGCTAAAATAGCAGGATTGGATGGTGTTGTTTGTAGTCCTTTAGAAGCGCAAAAAGTGAAGGAAGTTTGTGGTCAAGATTTTATTACAGTAACTCCTGGTATTAGACCAACTTCAACACAAGTCAATGATCAAGTACGAATCACAACACCACAAATGGCTAAAAAAATGGGCTGTGATTTTATTGTTGTAGGAAGGCCTATCACAAAAGCACAAAACTCTAAAGAAGCATATATGAATATTAAGAAAGAATTTTTAGGTGAATAAAATGAAAGAAATTGCAAAAGACTTATTAGATATCAAGGCGGTCTTTTTGTCGCCTTCTAAGCCGTTTACTTGGGCAAGTGGTATTCAATCACCCATTTATTGTGATAATCGCTTAACCCTTTCTTATCCCGTTATTAGAAAAAAAATTGAACAAGAAATGGCTAAAATAATCAAAGAAACATATTCTCAAGTTGAAATTTTAATGGGAACCTCAACTGCAGGAATTCCCCATGCTGCATATATTAGTGCTCTTTTAGATTTACCGATGGGTTATGTTCGTAGTCGTGCTAAATCTCATGGTAGAGAAAATCAAATTGAAGGCAAATATGAAAAGGGTCAAAAGGTTGTTGTTATTGAGGATTTAATTTCAACAGGTGGTAGCAGTATTGAGGTTGTAAAGACGTTAGAGGAGGCAGGATTAATTGTTATAGGGGTTGTTGCTATTTTTAGTTACAATTTAGAAGTAGCAAAAGTTAATTTTGAGAAGATAAAATGTCCTGTTTCGGTTCTCACCAATTATGATGAACTGTTAGAAGTAGCAGTGTCATTCAATTATATTGATCATGTTGCCAAAGAGAAACTGTTGAAATGGAAATTAAACCCCCATGATGAAAGATTAAGTAGTAAAATTGTAGGATAAGTTAGAAATAAAAAAAGCATTTTTATGAAAATTAAAAATGCTTTTTATACCAATTTAAATAGGAATAAATTGTTTATTAAAATTATTGATTAAATTTGAAGTGAATAATTTTCCCCTTGTCTATTTCCACAAAATTTAAAGATCCGTTTGCCAAGGAAGATTTAAAAGTTATCTTTTGATCAAGTTGGATAAAAAGGGCTTTGATAAAGTGAGAATGAGTAACTATCAAAATTTTCTTATTAGGATAGATGTGGTCAAGAGCTAACATTTCATCATATGCCCTTTTTCTAATTATAGTAGATTTTTCCATTCCTTGATAATCATCATTTAAAATTCTTTCATAAACAGTATCAGTAATTTTAAGACCATCTGCTTCGCCAAATTCTCTTTCAATCAATTGATCACGAATAATGATTTCTTCTTTTTGATAACCTAGATGTTCTTTAATAATTTGACAAGTTTCTTTTGCCCTTAAAAGAGGGCTACTTAAAAAAAGATCCCAATGTATGTTATAGGCATTTAAACGACAAATGGTTTGATTGATTTGTTTTTTTCCTTCATTGTTGAGAGGAATATCAAAACGACCTTGGATGAGAAATTGTTGATTCCAATCCGTTTGACCATGGCGAATTAGACAAATTAATGTACTCATTTTACCTCCTTGAAAATTTGCAATTATTATTTTATTTTATTATAACATAACTTTTTATATTATTTGCAAAAAATGATGAAATTTGTTATACTGAATAAGCAAAGATATATAAAATGTGAGGTAAAAGTTATGAAATTCAATTTTAAAAATCGGGTAAGAAATTTTAAACTAGCAACAACTGATTCTTTTGTTCCTTTGTTTGAGGCAATTACAAATTCAATTCAAGCGATTGAAGAAAGAGGATATTTCAATCATCCATGTATTAAAATTAAAATTGAGAGAGATAGTTATCGCATAACCGATTTTACTTCTGGTATTTTTGCAATAGAAATTACAGACAATGGTATTGGATTTGTGGAACATAATTATGAATCTTTCATCACAAGTGATTCGGATTATAAAGTAGAAATTGGGGGTAAAGGAGTAGGTAGAATCAATTGGTTAAAAGCTTTTGAAATGATTTTTGTTAAGAGTGTCTTTGAAGAAAATGGTAAAAAATATTTAAGAAGTTTTCAATTCAATATTGATGATGAGATCCATAATGAAACCTTAGAAGAAGTATCAAATGATGTAGAGATTGCAACAACGATTACCTTGCGAAACTTAAATCAGGAATATCGGCCGGTTACAGAGATTTCCCTCAAAGAAATAGCTAATAAAATTATTGAACATTTTGCCACTTATTTTGTAATTGGTTCTATGCCTAAAATTGAAATTGAGGATGAAATTGATTTGATTGATTTAAATGAATTTTTTGAAAAAGAGAAATTTATTCAAACGCAAAGTCAAAGTATCACCTCTAATAATTGGTTATTTAATATTAGGCATGTTTTTTTAAACGCATCAAGCGCTTCTAAACATAAAATCTATATATGTGCTCAAAATAGAGTAGTTTGTAGTTATGATATTGCTAATATTGAGGATTTACCAACAATTTTTAATCTGAATGGTCAAAAGGCTATTTATCAATGTTATGTTAGTGGGGCTTTTTTAGATAAGGATGTAAACAGTGAAAGAACGTATTTTAGTAATGTTATTTTTGAGGATGAAAAAGAGTTAGATAGACCACATTTTGAATTAGCGATTAATTTATATGAACTAGTTTATAATGAAATAAATCTTTTTTTAAAAGATTATTTACAACCAATGATTAATTTAAGAGATAATCAAGTAATTGATTATATTGATTCATATTGTCCTCAATATAAATATTTAACGAAATATGCTTCTGAGGAACTTAAAAATATTTCTTATTCAGTGGCTTCTAATAAAGATAAATTATCGATGGAGTTAAGTCGTCTCAATTTAAAGTTTAATCAAAAAAATCATGATAAAATTAACAAAACTCTTCAAGATGCAACGCCTTATGCCAAAGATAAATTGTTAAATTTAGTCGTTCCTCTTTGTGAAAATCTGCATAGTGAATTTGCTAATTTTGTTTTAAAAAGAGCGGTTGCGGGCGAGATTTTGGAAAGACTGTTAACCTTTGATTTAAGTTTAAAGGAATTGATTGATACCTATTTTATTCCTTATAAAGAGGCTAGTTCTGATATAAGTAATTTATGGATTATTGATGAAAAATTAGCTTATCCTTATCAAAGAATGAATGGATTACAAGAGGATTATTTTTATGTTTATCAAGATGATAATACGCAATCATATATTGTGATTTCTTTTGAGGATCCTTTTGAAATCAAATTTAATCAAACAAATAATCCAGTAAAAAGGTTGAATGATAATTTAAGTAAACTAGTAATGCATAAAACTTATAAACTCACAAAATATTTAATTGTTAGTGATGCTTTTGGTATTTTAACAGAAGGTTTAGTAGACAAAGAGATGATTGTATTATCATATCAAGATTTGATTCAGCACTTAAAATTAAGAAAAAATAGTTTTCAGTAAAAAGGGATTAAGGGGAAAGGATTTATTTGAAAATAACAATGGCACCTTTTTAGAAGTATAGTATTTTACCTAGTAATTTTATTGTTTAATTGTTGTAAATTTGTTATAATATAAATTGGTTTTTCCAAATAAATATTTGATGGTGATAAGATGATTGAAAGATATGCAAGAAAAAAATTACGTAATCTTTGGAGCGATAAAACGAGATTTCAACATATGCTTGATGTTGAACTTGCCACAACTTTTGCCTTTTCACAAATAGGTATTGTTCCTAAAGAAGATTATGAAAAAATGTTAAAAAATGCTACATTTGAAGTGGATAGAATCTTAGAAATTGAAAAAGAAACACATCATGATGTAATTGCCTTTACAAAAGCGGTTACTGAAAATCTTCAAGATGAAGGTAAGTGGTTGCATTATGGTTTAACTAGCACGGATGTAGTAGATACAGCTTTAGCTCTTACACTAAAGAATGTGAATGATATTCTTGAAGATGATTTAAAAACTTTTCTTTCCGTTTTAAAAAAGCAAGCTATAAAGTATAAAATGACACCTTGTATGGGCAGAACACATGGAATGCATGCAGAGGTAACCTCATTTGGATTAAAATGGGCTCTTTGGTATGATGAGATGATGCGCAATTATATGCGATGGAAAGCCGCAAGAAAAGTGATTGAGGTAGGTAAAATAAGTGGAGCAGTTGGCAATTTTGCTAATATACCTTGTAGGGTTGAAGAAATTGTTTGTGCGAAGTTAGGATTAGATTTTGCAAAAATATCAACACAAGTTATATCTCGAGATAGGCATTGTGAGTATATGTATTGTCTTGCTCAAATTGCCTCGACATTAGAAAAAATTGCCATTGAAATTCGTCATTTATCTAGAACAGAGGTAAAAGAGGTTGAAGAATATTTTGCAAAAGGTCAAAAAGGTTCAAGCGCTATGCCACACAAGAGAAATCCGATTGCTTCTGAAAATATTTGTGGCTGTGCTCGAGTAGTTAAAAGTAATTTGATGGTTGCTTTTGATAATAACATTTTATGGCATGAAAGAGATATTAGTCACTCTTCAGCAGAAAGAATTATTTTAGCTGATACGACTACTTTAATTGATTATATGTTAAATAGATATCAGGGAATTTTAGAAAATTTAACTGTTTTTCCTGATAAAATGCTTAAAAACATTCATATTACTCATGGTGCTGTTTTTTCTGGGCATCTTGTCAATGTATTAGTTGAAAAGGGAATGAATAGAATGGAAGCATATGATATTGTCCAAGAACAGGCAATGATTGCGTTAAATACGGATGAGAATTTATTCACCTTGTTGAAAAAGACAAAGGTAGGATCCATTCTAAATGATGATTTAGAAAAATGTTTTGATGTAAAATTTTATTTAAAAGGTGTAGATAGCATTTATAAACGCCTTGGATTGGAGTAAAAAATGAGAAATGCAGTAGTCGTAATTGGATCACAATGGGGTGATGAAGGTAAGGGAAAAATTACCAATTATTTAAGTCAAAAGGCAGATGTTGTTGTCAGATATCAAGGTGGTGATAATGCTGGACATACCATTCAGTTTTTAGGGAATACTTATGCTCTTCATGTTATTCCATCAGGGGTTTTTAACAGCAAGACGAAAAATGTTTTAGGAAATGGAGTAGTTTTCAATCCCAAAACTTTCTTAGAAGAGGTTAAAAATTTAAAAGATAAAGGATTTTCTTGTAATAATCTTTATATTAGTGATCGTGCTCATGTTATTTTTGATTATCATAAAGAATTAGATGGTTTGAGTGAAGAATTTTTGGGAGCAAATAAAATAGGTACGACAAAAAAAGGGATTGGTCCTTGCTATACCGATAAAATGGCTCGTCAAGGCATTAGAGTAGGTGACTTGATAAGCAATGATTTTGAAAAAATGTATAAAGAAACTTTAAAAATAAAAAACGAACAAATTAGAACATATGGTGGTAAGGTTTTTGATATTGAAAAAAGTTATGAGGAATATCAAAAACTTGCTGATGAAATAAAACCATATGTAACCGATACAATTACACTTTTAAATGATGCAGTAAAAGAGGGTAAAAAAATCTTATTTGAAGGAGCACAAGGAGCTTTATTAGACATCGATTTTGGTACTTATCCTTTTGTTACATCATCAAATCCTTCAGGTGGTGGGGTTTGTATTGGCAGTGGAGTTGGTCCAACTCATATAAAAGATATTATAGGTGTAGCAAAAGCCTATTCCACAAGAGTGGGTAGTGGAGCCTTTCCTACTGAATTTGAAGATGAAGTGGCTAGTTATATTAGAGAAACTGCTCATGAATATGGAACTACAACCAAAAGACCAAGACGTATTGGATGGCTTGATGGAGTAGTATTAAAGTATAGTGCTAACATTAATGGATTAACGGGAATAGCTTTAATGTTACTTGATGTTTTATCGGGGATAGATTATCTTTATGTTTGTACTGCCTATCAATTAGATGGCAAAGTTATACATACTATTCCTTCAAGAGTGAGTGATTTTGAAAGATGTAAACCAATCTATGAGAAGTTGCCAGGTTGGAAAGAAGATGTAACAAATATAAAAAAATATGAAGATTTGCCTCAAAATGCTAAGAAGTATATTGAGTTTATTGAAAAAATAACTGGTATAAGCGTTGTCATCATTTCGGTCGGTCCAGATATCAACCAAACAATTGTTAGAAGAGAAATGATGTAGGTGAATGTATGGAAAAAAAATATGATGTGATTTTAGTTGGAGCTGGTCCTGCTGGAATTTTTTGTGCTTATGAATTAATAACTAAAAATAAAAATTTGAAAGTTTTATTAGTCGAAAAAGGCAATGACATTTATTCTAGAAAATGTCCGATTTTAGAAAAAAAAGCAACAAAATGTCCCAATACTAAAACGGGAACTTGTTATCCAAGTTGCGCGATGACCTCTGGTTTTGGTGGTTGTGGAGCTTATTCGGATGGAAAGTTTAATATTACTAGTGAATTTGGTGGTTGGATGGGTGACTATTTAGAAGAAGACGAGGTGTTAGATTTAATTAAATATGTAGATAAAATTAATTTAGATCATGGTGCCCCGAAAGAACTTACGAATCCTTATACAAAAGAAGTTTTAGATATCGAAAAAAGAGGAATAGCAAGAGGATTAAAATTGTTAAGAAGCGAAGTCAGACATCTTGGTACTGAAATTAACCTTCAAGTTTTGAAAAATATTTATGAAGATATGAAACCCCATCTTGAATATTTGTTTGCGACAACTGTTGATGAAATTATTGTGAAAGATGGTAAAATTCAAGGGATTATTTTGGAAAATGGTGAAAAGTTAGAAGCCAAATATGTTGTACTTTGTATAGGTAGAGCTGGGTCTAGTTGGCTTACAAAGGTATTGTCAAAGCATGGAGTATCGTTTAAGAACAATAAAGTTGATATTGGTGTTCGGGTAGAAACAAACGATATTATTATGGAAGAAATTAATCGCTATCTTTATGAAGGTAAATTTATTTTTACCACAAGTGTAGGAACAACCGTGAGAACTTTTTGTTCAAACCCTAGTGGACATGTAGTGGTTGAAAATCATCATGGGGTAAAGGTTTGTAATGGTCATGCTTTTAATGATATTAGATTAGGTTCTAAAAATACTAATTTTGCTCTTCTAGTATCACTTGAATTTGACGAGCCTTTCAACGACCCTAACGGGTTTGCTGAAGAAATTAGTCGACTTGCTAATCAACTTAGCAATGGTGGTGTAATAGTACAAAAATTTGGTGATATTAAAAAGGGCAGAAGATCGACTAAAAAAAGGATTGATGAGGGATTTGTTAAACCTACCCTTAAAGAAGCGGTTCCTGGTGATTTAGGTTTAGTCCTTCCTTATAACGTAATGAAATCACTCATTGAAATGATTGAGGCTTTAGATTATATTACTCCTGGTATTGCTAGTGATCATACTCTTTTTTATGGAGTAGAGGCTAAATTTTATAGTGATCGACCAATTGTTAATTCTCACTTTGAAACTGCAATTCAAAATTTATATGTTGGTGGTGATGGAGCTGGTATTACCAGAGGACTTGCTCAAGCTGGAGCAAATGGTGTAAAAATTGCAAGAAGTATTATTGAAAAGGAAGGAAAATAATAAACATGAATATTAACAATAATATTAAAAAAACTTTAATTACAAAAGAAATGTTAGATGAGCGTATTGCAGAAATAGCTAAACAAATTAGTATAGAGTATGTAGATAAAAATCCAGTAATGATTTGTCTTTTAAAGGGCAGTGTATCGTATTTTGCTCATTTATGTGAAAATATTCATATTCCACTAGAATATGAATTCTTACGAGCATCTAGTTATCATGGTGCTACTACGACAGGTGAAGTAAAATTATTACATGTGCCAACAATTCCTCTAAAAAATCGTCATGTAATTATTGTTGAAGATATTATTGACACAGGTCTTACGCTTGCCGCAATTCAAAAAGTAATTCAAGATATGGAACCATCATCCTTAGAAATCACAACTCTTCTAGATAAACCATCAAGAAGAGTAGAACATAGCATTGTTCCTAAATATGTTGGTTTTACAATTCCTGATGAATTTGTTGTTGGTTTTGGTTTGGATTATAATGAACAATATCGCAACCTTCCTTATATTGGGGTTTTAAAAGAAGAAGTTTATAAATAACCTAGTTTTACTAACCTAGTTTTACTAGGTTTTTATCACCCTTTTGATCTTTTTTGAATAAATTATCTTAAGAGGTGATGAAAATGATAATACATATTTGTTTAGTTTTTTATATTATTTTTATCATAGTATTCGTAATTGTTTTATCAAGATGTTTATTTATAAATGAACAAAAGAAAAGAAGGGTTTTGATGCTATCAAAAGTTTGTTATGACTTATCTCCATATTGGGTTATTCAAATTTGCCCTTCTGAAGAAATACCAAATATTATGGGGTTAGATGTTTGTTGTTATCTTGACTTGACTAATCTTGAAGAAGGAATTACAATCATTCAAAAAGTTTTAATGTCAGGTATTCCTGTCATTACAACGAATATTTATGCACATAAAATAGAAAAAGAGTTGAATAAATTAGCGAGAGAAAATAAAACGTATTTTATCTATAATGATACCTTTATCACTGATAAAATAATTGGATTAATTAACCAGGTAAATTTTTATGCAAAATAAGACAAAAAAATAAAATTATGATATAATATCAAAGAAAGCAAAAGAAAGGAGTAACCAATATGACCTCTGTAGCAAGATTAATTAAAGCTAAAACTATTTCATTTACAGAAGAAATAATTACACATTATAAAGAATTAAATTTAACTGAAACAGAAGCTATTGTTTTAATCTTTCTTTTTCGAAAATTAGATGATCAGGATAATATTTTATCCACAAGTGCTTTGACAAAAAAAATGACTTTGAGTGAAGATGAATTATCTAATTTGGTGGTCGGACTTGTTCAAAAAGGTTTTATTGAAATAAGCATGGAAGAGGGAGTGGAATCATTTGAACTTGATGGTGTATATGAGGCCTTAGCTGCTGTTTTAAATCAAGAAAATACAACTGCATTTATAGATAGGCAAGATATGTTAAGTCAAATTGTTTTATATGTTGAAACTACTTATGCTAAACCTTGCGCACCTGCCGATTTGATGATTATCAATTCATGGTTAGATTTAGGGTATTCCTATAATGAAATAAAAACTGCTGTTTTAGATAGCCTTAAAGCTAAAAAATTACATTTAAAATATGCAGATGCTATTTTAGCAAATCGTAAAACACAAAGTAAGCGAACAATGGTTGAATATGATGAAGATATTAAAAAAATGTTGGATGCCATGTATGTCAAAAGATGAAGTAGCATTGATTTTACAAAATTTGGAAAACCTTTTTCCTCATGCATCTTGTGAATTAATATACCACAATTTATTTGAATTGTTGATTGCGGTAAGTTTATCAGCACAAACAACTGATAAGGCTGTAAATAAAGTCACTCCTAATCTTTTTGCAGCTTATCCTGATGCTTTAAGTTTATCTCAAGCATCTCAAATGGATGTTCAAAAAATTATTCAAACCATTGGTCTAAGTCATAATAAAAGTAAGAATATCATTGCTCTTAGTAAAATTTTAATTGAAAAGTATCAAGGAGAAGTTCCTAGGGAACAAGAACAATTAGAGAGTTTGCCAGGGGTAGGACGTAAAACTGCCAATGTCATTTTAACCGAAGGCTATCATATCCCAAGATTACCTGTTGACACTCATGTGGAAAGAGTATCGAAAAGAATGGGAATTGTTGATCAAAATGCTTCCGTTTTACAAGTAGAATTAAAATTAATGGAGTGCATTGACGAAAGTAAGTGGCATCAAGCCCATCATTTGTTCTTATTTATGGGACGTTACAAGTGTTTAGCTAAAAATCCTAAATGTGAGGATTGTTTTTATAAAGATAAATGTAAATATGACAAAAAACCCCTTAAATAAATGATATATTAAATATATCAATATTTAGGGGGTTTTTATGTTTATTAAAGTATTTGATGAAGAACATGAATTAGATTTAGAAAAAAAGGTAAATGAATTTTTAAATCATTTTCAAACAGAAGATATTATTGATATTAAATATAGTGTTGCGACTTTATATGATGGTAGAAGTCAGGTATATTGCTATTCTTGTCTTATTATGATCAAAGATTAAATTCCTCTTTCATAGATGGATCAATGTAGATCGTTTTGTTATTGGTAAAAGTAACATTTGATCCTTTCATTCCAGGAATTTTCTTTAGATATTTAACTAAAACGTAGTCAACAGGGACACTAGAAGAATTAGAAAATTTAGAAAAACTTGCGGCTAGATTAGCACAAAAGCGAATATCTTGTTCAGTTAAGATATAGGATGGGTGAGGAACTTTAAAAACAACATGAGAACCCGGTGCATCCTTAACATGAAACCACCAATCATAACTTTGGGCAAGTTTATGCGTGATATATTCATTTTGGATATTATTTTTCCCTACTAGTATTTCATTTTTATTTAAAATATATTTAGTAATGTTTATCTTTTTATTTTTTGGTTTAGATTGATTTTTGTCTTTAAGATATTTATTTTTTATTAATTCCATTTTAATTTCTTCAAGATCTATATTGTTGGCAAAATCAATTTGACTAGATATTTCATCTAAATATTTCAGTTCATTATTCGCAATTTTCAATTGCAAGTCAATCATAACAAGGGCATTTTTGGCTTTTTTAGCCTTTGTGAAAAGTTTTTTTAAATTGGTACTTGGGTCAAGCATAGGATCTAATTGAATTTCAAGTGGTTGATTATGAAAAAAATCATCGACAATAATTGTATGCATTCCTTTTTGAACTTTATAAAGATTAGCCTGTAATAAAATACCAATCTCATTCAATTTTAAATTTTCATTTGCAACAGTTAAATCGCTTTGTAAATGATCAATTTTACTTTGTAAATGAATGATTTTATTTTTTATTATTTTTTTTAAGGCTTTGGCTTTATCATTATAAATTATCTTATAATCTTTATAATAGACTTCAAGCATCATACTTATAGAATCAAATCCATCTTGAATGACTGGATAGTGAAAAAGAGGTAAAACATAAAAATCATATTTTTTGTCAATTTGATAGATTGCAAATTTTAAAGGATTTTGCAAATAACTCTTAATACTTTGATGTGAATTTTGAATTGCATCTTTTGCAATTTTAGATACTCCTTGTAATAGTTCTAGATCATATTGGTCAGATTCATCAAGTAAAAAAGGATGAATAGTAGCATTAGATGGTGGATAAGAGTAGGAGACCTTTGGAAGAATGAATCTTTTGCAATCTTCTGATGGAGGAAGTTTTCGAATAGCATCAATAATTATTTTTTGTGAATTTACTAAAATAATATTGCTATTTCTTCCCATCAATTCAAAAATTAAAAGATAAGTAACGTTATCACCAAGTTCGTTTGTACAACGAATATGAAAAACGATAATTCGATCATTATCAATTTGTTCAATTTTACTAATTATACCTCTTTCTAAATATTTGCGTAAAACCATACAAAAATTTTTAGGAGACTCAAATGATGATATTTTTTGGGTAGTTAAATAAATTCTAGGCATATCTAAAGAAGAAGATATAAAAAGTTGATAATTTTTAATTTGTTTATCAGTTTGATCTTTAGATCTAATTTGTAGACATAAATCTAAAGCATTTGGTTCAATGATTTTGTTGATTTTACCACCAACTAATTTTTCGCTTAATTCAGATGTTAAAAAATGAATAAGAATACCATCGTAGGGCATATTGTTTAACCTTCTTTTTATAAATTTATACTTTATTATACAACAAAAAATTAAAAATAACAAAACTATTGAAAAAAAAAACAAATAGTGGTAAAATAAACCAAATAGATATCATTTTGAGGTTAACATATGAAGCTTAATGAAAAAGGATTATTAATTGTTATTTCGGGGCCATCTGGAGTTGGGAAGGGAACGATTCGTAAAGCTTTGTTTCAAAGAACGGGTCATAATTTAGATTTTTCGGTTTCAATGACAACTAGAATGCCAAGAGAAGGAGAAATTGATGGTAAAGACTATTTCTTTGTAACTAAGGAAGAATTTGAACAAGAAATAAAAAATGATAATTTATTAGAACATGCTAAATTTGTCAATAACTATTATGGAACTCCTAAAAACAAAGTATTAGAAAAGTTAGAAGAAGGAAAAGAAGTAGTATTAGAAATAGAGGTTCAAGGGGCTCTACAAGTGAAGGCAAAAATGTCAGATGCCGTATTTATTTTTATTGCCCCACCATCTTGGAAGGCTTTAGAGCACCGATTAACGAATAGAGGAACAGAAACGAGTGATATTATCATTGAGCGATTAACTAAGGCCAAGAATGAAATAATGCTTGCTTCATCTTATGATTATATTGTTATCAATGATGAAGTAGAAAATGCAGTTGATAAAATAATTGCAATTATTAGAGCAGAACATGCGAAGTGTGAAAGAGCACTAGAAGGATATTATAAATTAATGGAGGAATAAGTATGAGTCAAATGGAAAATATGAATCAAGAAAGAGATGGTCTTCGTTATCCATCTATTGATGAATTGACAGATAAATCTTCATCTAAATATAAATTAGTGATTGCGGCAGCCAAACGTGCTAAGGAAATTGATGCTTCTAAAAAAAGTTTTCTTGCGGAAACAAAAAATACGAAAAGTATAGGTATTGCTTTAGAAGAGATTATTGCTAATAAAGTTGAGGTGGTTGATTGATGGAAAACGCCTTAGAAATTTATCAAAAAGCAAGAAAAAAATTGAATGCATTTCATTATGCAATGTATCTTATTAGCTGGGATTCTGAAACTGAAGCTCCTGTAGGATGTTTAGAAGAAAGGTCTAAACAAATTGGTGAACTTGTTTCAATGATGTTAGAAATATCTCATTGTAAAGAATATGTTGAGGCGGTAAAAACTTTATATGATAAAAAAGAAGAGTTAACAACAGATTTAAAATTAGAAATAGTTAAAGTTTGGGAAGAATTAGAAAAAGAGTTAAAAATCCCTGAAGCAGAACTTATTGAATATGAAATGCTGTTGGCAAAAGCAAATAATATTTGGTGTGAAGCTAAACTGAATAATAATTATGCCTTATTTGCTCCTGTTTTAGCCCAAATTATCAATTGGCAAAAAAAATATATTCAATATTTAGAAACGGATACTTTAAAAGGTTATGATGTTTTGTTAAATGATTATGAAAAAGGTTTTACAAAAAAAGAATATGATGAATTTTTTGATCTTTTAAAAAAAGAATTGGTTCCATTTGTTAAAAAAATTACATCATTAAAACCTCTTGATGATTCTTTTGTATATAAAAAATATAGTATTGATAAACAAAAAGAATTTGCTCATTATTTAATGGATGTGATGTGTTTTGATAAAAAGTTTGGTTTAACAAAAGAATCGGAACATCCTTTTACTTCTGGATATGGTACTACTGATGTGAGAGTTACTTGCCATTATTATGAAAATCTTTTAACATCAAGTATTTTTTCAATGATTCATGAATTAGGACATGCTACTTATGAAAGACAATGCGATAGCAAATATGATGATACAGCTTTAAGCGGTGGTACAACAATGGCAATGCATGAATCACAATCTCGTTTTTATGAAAATATTGTTGGTAGAAGTTATCCGTTTTGGTCTAAGCATTATCCTGTTTTACAACAGTTATTTTTTGAAAATTTACATGATGTAGAACTAGATGATTTTTACCATGCTATAAATAAAATTGAAAAGACGCTTATTAGAACGGAGGCAGATGAACTGACTTATCCTCTTCATATTATGGTTAGGTATGATATAGAAAAAGCCATAATTGAATCAAATCTTGATGTACATGCGTTACCAAAACTTTGGAATAAATTATATCAAGATTATTTAGGAATTGAAGTTCCAAATGATACAAAAGGTATTTTGCAAGATGTTCATTGGGCGGGTGGTTCATTTGGTTATTTTCCTACTTATGCTTTAGGAAGTGCTTATGCTGCTCAACTTTATCATCAAATGAAAAAAGAATTGAATATTGATGAGGCTTTTGGAGCTGATGATTTATCTAAAGTCAATGCATGGTTAAAAGAGAAAGTGCATAAATATGCAGGTTCAAAAAGTCCAAAAGAAATATTATTAATGGTAACTCATGAAGAATTTAATCCGAAATATTATCTTGAATATTTAAAAGAAAAATATTCAAAAATATATCAATTAACTAATGAATAAAATTAAGGAGGTTATTGATGGCAAAAATAGTCTTAAAAAGAAAAAAATCAGATAAGGATACATATTTAGTTCGTAATGTAAAAAGTGCATATGGTGAATTAGAATATGATGATTCTTTATTAGAGGAAGATCAAGTAGTTGAACCAATAGAAAAAACGAATGAAGAAATACAACAACAACAATTAAGAAAAGCAAAAGAAGAAGAAAAACGTCTTGCAGAAGAGAAAGCAAAAGAAGAAGAAAAACGTCTTGCAGAAGAAAAAGCAAAAGAAGAAGAAAAACGTCTTGCAGAAGAGAAAGCAAGAGAAGAAGAAAAACGTCTTGCAGAAGAAAAAGCAAAAGAAGAAGAAAGACGTCTTGCAGAAGAAAAAGCAAAAGAAGAAGAAAGACGCCTTGCAGAAGAAAAAGCAAGAGAAGAAGAAAGACGTCTTGCAGAAGAAAGAGCTCATATGGAAGAACTTCAAAGACAACAAGTAAGTGCAGCTGAAGTGAAAGAGATTGTATCTGATGAGACTGCAAGCATTTTAATTGAAAAAGAAGTTGATGAAGAAAAAATTTTTGGTAACAAAAAAGGAATCATCAATATTGATACAATATCACGTAATTTTGAAGCTGGTGATATAGTTACAGTAAATAGTTTAAAAGATAAAAAATTGATTGATAAAAATGTTTGCTTTGTTAAAGTTCTTGCAAGGGGAATTATTGATAAACCATTGATTGTTAAGGCACAAGATTTTTCTTTAGATGCTGCTAAAATGATTCAACTTACTGGTGGTAAGGTAGTATTGTTGAATAAAAAGAAATATTAAAATTAGAAACCTTCTATATTTTATAGGGGGTTTCTTTTAAACTGAATAATTTTTATTGGTATATGATTTAAATTTTTTGTAATAATAATATTGCAAAATATAAATATGTGAGTATCTAACTTGACTTTGAAGGCTAAAATGAGTATAATAATAGAGGTTATGTTTTGACTATTGTCAAGACTATATTTTTTGAAGTATTGAAACACGTGGAAATGTGGAATATACATCAAATAACTAATAAATGAAAGGAGAAAAAAGATGCCTACAATTAATCAATTAGTGCGTAATTCACGTGAAGATAAGGTTAGAAAATCAAAATCACCACATCTTGGAATTGGTTTTAATTCTTTAAAGAAAGTTGCAACAACTATTAATTGTCCTCAAAAGAAAGGTGTTTGTACTCGTGTTACAACAATGACACCAAAAAAACCAAATTCTGCTATTCGTAAGATGGCTCGTGTTCGTTTAAGTAATGGTATTGAAGTAACTGCTTATATTCCAGGTATTGGTCATAAGTTGCAAGAACACAATACTGTATTAATTCGTGGAGGTCGTGTTAAAGACTTGCCAGGTGTTCGTTATCATATAATTCGTGGAACACTTGATACTACAGGTGTTGAAAGCCGCAAACAAGCTCGTTCTAAGTATGGCGCAAAACGTCCAAAAGCTGGAAAAAAATAAGATAAAATAAATTTATAAATGTAGAAAGGAGGAACCTTCATGCCTCGTAAAGGACATGTTGCTCAAAGAAAAGTATTACCAGATCCAATATATAATTCAACTCTTGTTACAAGACTAATCAATAGTGTAATGTTGGATGGTAAAAAGGGTGTGGCACAACAAATCATTTATGGTGCTTTTGATCGTGTATCTAAAGCTACAGGTCGTGACCCACTAGAAGTATATAAACAAGCATTAGAAAATATTATGCCACAATTAGAGGTTAGATCACGCCGTGTAGGTGGTGCTAACTATCAAGTACCAGTTGAAGTTAGAGAAGCAAGACGCTATACTCTAGGTTTAAGATGGTTAACAAACTATGCTCGTCTTCGCAATGAAAAAACAATGGAAGAAAGATTAGCAAAAGAAATAATGGATGCCGCTAATGGTGTAGGTGGTGCTGTTAAAAAACGTGAAGATACTCATCGTATGGCTGAAGCAAATAAAGCATTTGCTCATTATCAATGGTAATAGGAGATTAAAATAAAATGGCTCGTGAATATTCATTACTCAATACACGTAATATTGGTATAATGGCTCACATAGATGCTGGTAAAACCACATTTACCGAAAGAGTGTTATATCATACAGGAAAAATCCACAAAATTGGTGAAACCCATGATGGTGCTGCACAAATGGACTGGATGGAACAAGAACAAGAAAGAGGAATTACAATTACCTCAGCGGCAACTACTGCTTTTTGGAAAGGACATCGAATCAATGTCATAGATACTCCAGGGCATGTTGATTTTACAGTTGAGGTAAGTCGTTCACTTAGAGTACTTGATGGTGCTGTTACAGTTCTTGATGCTCAAGCAGGAGTTGAACCTCAAACCGAAACAGTTTGGCGTCAAGCAACGGATTATTTAGTACCAAGAATTGTTTTTATCAATAAGATGGATAAGACTGGTGCAGATTTCAAATATAGTTGCCAATCATTAGATCATCGTCTTGGTGCCAATGCTCATCCAATTCAATATCCAATTGGTGCGGAAAATAATTTTAAGGGTATTATTGACCTTATAACGATGAAAGCCTTTATTTATAATGAGGGTAGTGTTGATGAAGATGGTCAAGAGATTGCAATACCTGCAGAATTGCAAGATGAAGCAGAATTTTATCGTGATGAATTAATAAATGCGGTAGCAGAATTTGATGATGAATTAATGATGAATTATCTTGAAGGTGAAGAAGTAACAGCAGAGATGTTGAAGGCTGCTATTCGTAAAGGTACGCTTTCAGTAAAATTTTTCCCCATTCTTTGTGGAACAGCCTTTAAAAATAAGGGTGTAAAAAAAGTTTTAGATGCTGTTATTGATTATCTTCCATCACCAATTGAAGTTGCTCAAATTAAAGGACATAATGAAGATGGTAACGAAGTTATCGTGAATTCAGATGATGATGCTCCATTTTCAGCATTAGCATTTAAAGTTATGACTGACCCTTATGTTGGAAAACTTACTTTCTTTAGAGTGTATTCGGGTCATCTAGAATCAGGTTCATATGTACTTAATTCTACGAAGGATAAACGTGAAAGAATTGGTCGTATTCTTTTAATGCATGCCAATAATCGTACGGAAATTAAAGAAGTCTTTTCGGGAGATATTGCAGCAGCAGTTGGTTTAAAAGATACAACAACAGGTGATACAATGTGTGATGTAAATTATCCTGTTATTTTGGAAAAAATGGTTTTCCCAGAACCTGTAATATCGGTTGCGATAGAACCTAAAACGAAAGGCGATCAAGATAAGATGTCTGTTGCACTTTCAAAACTCGCTGAAGAAGATCCAACCTTTAGAACTTATACTGATGCTGAAACGGGTCAAACAATTATTTCTGGTATGGGAGAATTACATTTAGATATCATTGTTGATAGAATGAGAAGAGAATTCCATGTTGAATGTAATGTAGGACAACCTCAAGTATCATATCGTGAAACAATTAAAAAGAGTGCTGAAATTGAAGGTAAATTTGTTCGTCAATCTGGTGGTCGTGGACAATATGGTCATTGCGTAGTCGTATTTGAGCCAAACCCTGGTAAAGGATATGAATTTGTAGATGAAATTGTAGGTGGTGTTATTCCTCGTGAATATATCCCAGCTGTTAATAAGGGAATTGAAAATTCACTTGCTAATGGTAACCTTGCGGGATTCCCAACCATTGATATCAAAGCAAGATTAGTTTTTGGTTCATATCATGATGTTGACTCTAGTCAAATTGCCTTTGAAGTGGCAGGTGGAATGGCTTTTAAAGCATCTGCAGATAAATGTCAACCCGTTTTATTAGAGCCGATAGAATCAGTGGAAGTAATTGTTCCAGATGAATATGTTGGTACTGTAATTGGTGATTTATCAACTCGTCGTGGACGTATTGATGGACAAGAAGCAAGAGGAAAAACGCAGTCTATTAAAGCATTTGTACCACTTGCTGAAATGTTTGGTTATGCAACTGCTCTTCGTTCAAATACGCAAGGTCGTGGAAACTATACGATGCAATTTGATCACTATGAAGAGTGTCCTAAAAATGTTGCAGAAGCAGTTGTAAAAAAACGTAGTGCTCAATAATAAAAACTTACGTTTTACTTGCAAAAAAAAAGAATTTATAATAAAATATTAATGAAATTAAAAATAAAAAGGAGATTTTTATAATGGCAAAGGAAAAATTTGTACGTTCAAAACCCCATGTAAACATTGGTACGATTGGACATGTTGACCATGGAAAAACAACTTTAACATCTGCTATTACTACTGTATTAGCAGAAAAAGGATTATCTCAAAAAATGGCTTATGACCAAATTGATGGAGCACCTGAGGAAAAAGCTCGTGGTATAACCATCAATACTTGTCACGTAGAATATGAAACAGAAAAACGTCACTATGCACACGTTGACTGTCCAGGACATGCTGACTATGTAAAAAATATGATTACAGGTGCAGCACAAATGGATGGAGCAATCTTAGTTATTGCCGCAACTGATGGACCTATGGCTCAAACTCGTGAACATATTCTATTAAGCCGTCAAGTAGGTGTTCCTAAATTAATCGTATTTTTAAATAAATGTGATATGGTTGATGATGAAGAATTACTTGAACTTGTTGAAATGGAAGTTCGTGAATTATTAAATGAATACGGATTCCCTGGTGATGATACTCCAATTATTCGTGGTTCAGCTTTAAAAGCACTTGAAGGAGATCCAAAGGCTAAAGAAGCTATCGTAGAATTAATGAATACAGTTGATGAATATATTCCAGATCCAGTTCGTGAAACTGATAAACCTTTCTTAATGCCAGTAGAAGATGTATTCTCTATTACTGGTCGTGGAACTGTTGCTACAGGACGTGTTGAACGTGGAACAGTTAAAGTTGGTGATACAGTAGAAATCGTAGGTATCAAAGATACTCGTTCAGCAGTTATTACTGGTGTTGAAATGTTTAGAAAGTTATTAGACCAAGCAGAAGCTGGTGACAATATCGGTGTATTACTTCGTGGTATAGCTCGTGAAGATATTGTTCGTGGTCAAGTACTTGCAAAACCAAAATCAGTTACACCACATTCTGAATTTAAAGCAGAAGTTTATGTATTAACTAAAGAAGAAGGTGGACGTCATACAGCATTCTTCTCTAATTATCGTCCTCAATTCTATTTTAGAACAACTGATGTTACTGGTGTTATTGAATTACCAGAAGGAACTGAAATGGTAATGCCTGGTGATAATACTCAAATGACAGTTAAGTTAATTCACCCAATTGCAGTTGAAAAAGGAACTAAATTCTCTATTCGTGAGGGTGGAAGAACAGTTGGTGCTGGTTCAGTTTCTGAATTAGAAAACTAATGATTTTATTTGAATGAAAATAGTCTCTATGAAAAATAGAGACTTTTTTGTTTTTTAATTTTCATCAATCTATATAAATTGTTAATTTTAATTGTATAATTTATATAAATAAGTATATTTTGAATTTAGAAAAGACAAAAAAAAACAAAATTCGATATATAAATGATGTATAATTTTTTTGAAGAATTATATGATAAAATAAATTTGATAAAAATAATAAACTATAATTTATTTTAATAATCGATGAAAAGTAAAGACGTATTATGCTAAATCTAACAAATAATCATATTTATTCGTATTTAAACATTATAAAATTCTTTTGGTTTAGACTTGTCATTTTAAAAATTTATAAAATATATTAATTTTAGGAGGTAAATTATATAATGACAAAAAAAAGTATAAGTTTAATAGTAATTTTTGTTTTCTTTTTTAGCATATGCGGTTGTAATAAACAAAATAAAATAGATTATAATTTAAGTTATAATCAAAATGAGGCATTTGGTTACAAAAAACTAGAAAAAGGTACACAACTTTATAGTAATGGTTTAATAAAATCATTAGAAGAATTAAAAAAGGAATGTACTGAATGGAACAATGATGCTTATAATGAAAGTTCGGATGGGTATTCTAGTGATTTGAATCAAAAACTAAGAGATTATGATGAGAACTATTTTAAAGAAAATGCTCTCATTATAGTTACATATGAAACGGCCAATTACCTTAAAACAAAACTTAAACATATTATTGTTGATGGATCTACCTTAATCGTAAATATCAAACAAACAACTAAAATAGGAAATTATAGTACGGAGGCCTATTTTTGGTCAATGTTAATTGAGATTAAAAAGAATGACATAATCAATGTCGATGAACTAAAGGTTAATTGTAGTAAAAGGTGATAAATATGAAGAAAAGAATTTTAACTATAGTATTATTTTTATCCTTTTTAATTGTTTTCAATTTAAACACTATAAAACTATTTGCATATGAAGATTCTAGCAATTTAAGTATGAATCAAGTATATTTATCAAATTTATCTCAAAGTATTAAAATATACTCTCAAATTATACTTGAATTTCAAGTTAGAACAGATTTTCATAATAATAAAGAATATATGATTTATAATGAAAATTATGCTGGAGCATATATAGATGATACTGGAATGTTAAATATAGCAGTGGTAAATAATAATAATTCAGTTAATTATATGTCAAGTGATTATAGTCAAGTTATTTATCAAGAGTTTACCTATTCGTACAATTTTCTTCAAAAAGTATTAAATTCAATTGAAGATATTATGCTAGAAAGTAGTGTTTATATTGTAGGTATTGATGATGAATTAAATCATGTTTTTGTTGAATTAAATGATGAAACAGATGTAGAGGTTGTTATTCAACATCTACAAAATGAAGAGTTGTATGAACCTAATGCATTATATTTTGAAGTAGATTCTGATGGCGGATTGTCGGAAACATCAAATATAACTTATGGTGGTGAATCAATTTTTCATAGATATACAACAGGAATTATATCTAGAGGTACATTTGCTGTTAACGCTGTTTGTAAGGATACAGGTAGAATTGGAGTGCTAACTAATGCACATGTAGCACCATATGATATGACAATGAGTTATGGTGGATATTGGGATGAATCAATAAGTAGTTTTACTGATGAAATCTTCTTAGGGACGGCTTCAAAATCGAGACAACAAAATACAATTGATGCTGCATTTATTCCTTATGCAGATCAGAGTAAATGGGAAATTACTCCATATGCAAAATATAATAATATCATTTATGATGATGTATGGTTAGGTAATGATAATCAAATTATTAAAGGACAACCCATAATGAGAATAGGTCAAACTACTGGTGTTACTAGTGGTAAAATTAGAAGTACTAATACATCAGCCAAAATCAATGGTAAGAAATTAACTAATTTATTTAGATTTACTAATCCGCCAGAAAAAGGAGATAGTGGTGGACCAATATACTATACAGATGGTGATAAACTTTATTTAATTGGACTAAATTTTGGTGTTGGAAATAATATTTTTAATAAGCATCTCGGATATGCATGTAGAATATCTAATGTTATGAGTGATTTGAATGTTACTCCGATTACCAATGATAGTTTTAATACAACAATATTAGAGGATGGAACAATTCAATTGGATGGATTAAATTTTGATGTTTCTGGAGAATTTGTAATTCCTTCATCATTAAAAGGTAAAATTGTAAGCAAGATTGGAGAAAATGCATTTTCTAATAATAATGGAATAACTCAAATAATAGTTCCTCCTACTATTACATCGATTTCTGATGAGGCTTTTAAAAATTGTCTTAATTTAAAAGAGATAATAATTCAAAAAGAAACAGATATTACCAATGTAGGAACAGATGTTTTTAGTGGATGCAGTTCTTTAGAAAAAATAGTTGTTCCTACATCTAAAATTTTTAGATATAAAGAAGATACCAATTGGTCAGAATATTCAAATTTAATTAAATATGTTGAAAGCCCATCTAATTATGATTTTCATTGCAGAACGCCTCGAAAAGAGTTAACTTTTGATATCTCTCAAGGTGAAACGATTTTATATATGTTAAATATTGAATGTCCTATTCAATATATGATAGATGTAGAAGCCTCATCTAAATTAATTATGAATATATATGATGAAAATATGGATTTAATTGCAAATGGATTAACTATTGAATCAGGAGGTAAACATATTGTTTTTAGTTGTCCTTCTTTACAAATAGGAAAAGCCTATATTGAAATATATATGGAAAATAACCTAAATTTTGGAGATATAACGATTCAAATGTATCCACATACATCAACAAATAATTATATCAAAACAGGAAATAAAGTTAATGTTTTAACCCATTTACATGAAAATAAAAATGAGTTTTTGATTACAGCATCAGCTGGCGACTTACTTTGGTTAAAAGTAGAAGGATTAGTCAATAATAATTTAGTTAATTCACAAAGTAGCATTTCTATTAAAGATTTTAATGGAAATGTTATCGAAAAATGTAGTTTAAGTGAGTATTTTCATAGTGCAGAAAGTGTTAGTGATTCTAATAATATAATGTTTTATGCAAGCAATAATGAAACTTATAAAATTTATTTAGAAGTTGCTGATTTAGATTATTATGAATTAACACTAACTGTTTTACAAGTGACAGATTTTACATGCTTTAATATGAATAATGAAGATAGATATTTTGATGAAATAAGTATGCCTTTAGGTGATTTTGCATATGTTTATAATTTTGAAAGGATTGGAACATATAATATCATATTAGAATATTTAGGGAATCAAACAAATGATATGTTGTTTGTTTTGTTTGAAACAAATGATTCTAATGAGTATACTTATAAAAATTCATTTGCAATAAATAGTTCATCAAATTTTATTGACCTAACTGAAACTTTAACAAGTAGCAAGAAAATATTATTATGTGTATTTGATAGTATAGGAATGGGAAACTTAAATATTAGTATTTCTAAACAAATTGATAGTAAAAAATTTACTATTTATACTGATTCTTCTAGTGTAAAAGAACCTATTGTAATAACACAAGGATTTACTCAGATATGTTATTTAGGATCAGATGCACCTAACACATCTTCAAGATATAAATATTATAATTGGTATTCAGTAAATACCAATGTAGCTATTGTTAGTAATTATGGAACGATAACGGCAGTTGGTATAGGCGAGACAACGATTCAATGTGTATATAAAGAAGATCCTTCAATTATAGCTACATTAGATATAAAGGTCGTTGAAGATACAAGTACAATAAAAGTTAGATTAAAATATGGATTTGATATTCGAGAAGATGGTACAATTAGCGGAACAGAAGTTACTAGTGGTTTAGGTAATGTAATTGAGGTAGCACAATTTCCAGATGTAACGATACATAAAGGTTATACTAGACTTATTTGTTTAGGTGATGATAGCCCAAATTCGAGTATTCAAGCATTTACATGGATTGCATATCAAGAAGAAGGAGATAACGGCATGGTTACTATAAGTTCATTTGGTACCATTCAAGGTATTATTTTTGGTTGGGTTACAGTCAAGGGAGTATATCAATATAATAGTAACTATGAAGTGTATATTAGAATCTATGTAGAGTAGAAATATCAAAATTAAAGGATTAGTAAATTGTGAAAATACTAATCCTTTTTATATTGATTTTTTAATCATTTTATTAGTAGAATATATTACTAAAAAATATAAAATATACCAAATTTAATTAAATATTTTAATATTTTTTAAAAATCAAAAAAAGTAAAAAAATGCAATGTAAGCGATTTCTTTATTATATTATTTTATTAAATAAATATTATAGTATATACTATTATCATCATTTAAAAAATGATAATATGTATGGACAAGGAGGATTACAGTGAAAAGAAGAGTTATGTTATTTTTTTTAAGTTTTGGAATAGTTATGACGTTAACTTCATGTTTTATGGCAACCGAAATCGTAAGTGTCAACTTAGCGTCAACGGATGTTCCAAAAGTATTTGAAGTAAATGAATCATTTGATATTAATAGTCTTCAATTAGAAGTAACTTATAGTGATGGCAAAGTATTTGATGTTAGTGTAGATGAATCAATGATAACAGATTTTGATTTAACAACAATTGGAACCAAAAATGCAATAATTAACTATAAAGATTTTGTACTCACCTATACGTATCAAGTAGTAGAAAGTAAATATCTAATTGTAAAATTTAATACAGATGAAGAATTACCTAAAATTGAGGATCAACTTGTTTGTTATGGTGATGTAGTAACAAAACCGAATGATCCAAAAAAAGAGGGGTTTACATTTTTAGGGTGGTTTGTAGATGATATCATTTATGATTTTAATAGTAATGTTACTACAAATTTAAATCTCGTGGCAAAATTTAGAAAAATCTTAAATGTTTATCAAACAGAGGTAGTATGCAAATTAGATGAATTTGTTAATCAAATTGATGCAAGATTATATCCTGAGGACGGATTTTTAGAAATTCTTACAATTATTGAAGAAGGAAAAAATGCAGTTTCAAAGGCTACTACAAATGAAGAAGTAGATGATGTTTACAATCAAGTCATTGAGCAGGCAAAGGCAGTAAAAAATTTTTGTAATTTGTTCTTAGATATCTTTGCAACTTATCATATGGATGATTATTATAGTGAAGAATGGGAAAAAATGATTGCCATTAAAAATCTGACGGTTGAGACTTTGAATACTTATAAAGGTGGTGCACCATTACCTGTAGCAACCTATTTCAATGCTGTTGATGATTTAACAAAGGTTGTGACTAAAGAACAAGATCATGAATTAGCAGCCTATTTAAAAACAACTAAAATAATGGAGTTAAACAAGTATTTTACAGCCATAAATATAGAATATTATACAGATGATGCTTTGACATTCATGTATAATATTTTGGAAGAAGGAATAAATACGATAAATTTAGCTTTGAGTAGAAAAGATGTTGTGAATGCCTATTTAGAGATTATAGAACAATTCAATGCTGTTGATAAATGTCCTAAATATAGTGATATTTTAGAACTTTTAGCATATATTGATGTTTTGGATTTGAATAATTATTATGCAGCACAACAAGAAGAGTTGAAGGATATTTATTTTGAATATGCTAATAGTTTAAGAAACATGTCATCAGAAGAAGATGTTAGTATGCTACTAGAAGAAGCAAAACAGAAAATGGACGAAGTTATAACAATACAAGAGGATAAAGTTATAGCAGATGCTCTTCTTAAGAAATGTTTAGAAGATTTTAGTCTTTTTTACGAAACTCTTCTTGCAACTTATGAAGAACAAATCAATGCTTTAGAGATGGCAGAATATGCGCTTGAAGAAATTGAGATGACGTATCAAAATTATGTTAATGAAATAAGTATGGCTTTAGGTTCTGCTGCTATTCAAGCAACTTATGATGAGGCAGTAGCAAATCTTGAGGAAAATATTTTAATGATTATTGAAATGTATAGTTGGTAATGGGAGGAAGAAAGATGAAAATTAAAAAAATAATTAGTTTATCCATTGCAACATGTATTTTGTTTTTATCAATTTTTGGTTTATCTTCATGTGGAGATAGTAAAGGTAGTTCTCCAAAAATTGAAAATACAAGACCTACTTTTTCACAGATTTCTAATTTTAATTTAAATCAGTTAAAAAAATATGAAAATAATTTATATCAATCTCATCTTTTTGAAGCTGATGATGAAGTATGGGTGATTGTTGAATTAGAGGGGAAATCTTTAACAGAAGAATATCATGCTTGCAATTTTATGGGCTCATTAGCCGAATTTGCTTTAACTAAAGATGGTGAAAATACCATTCATAGATTACTTACTATTCAAAGTAGAGTAAAAGAATTATTGGATGAAAATGAAATTGCCTATGAATTTAAACATTCCTATACGACATTGTTAAATGGATTAGGTATAAAAGTTAAATATAAAGATATTCAAAAAATATCATCACTTGCAAAAGTAAAAGAAGTAGCAATTTCAGAATTATATAATATGCCACAAGAGGAATCATCATATGATGTTGCTTTAAAAGAAACCGGCATTCTTGCTACAAATAGTAATTATAAAGGTGAAGGAATGATAGTGGCTATTCTTGATACTGGTTTAGATACTAGTCATCAGGCTTTTCAAAAACAATTAACAGATGTTGCATTGACATATCAAAATATTGAAAGTATTAGTGAATTCTTATATCCTAATGTTGCCAATGGTGGTAACTATTATCAGGCTGAACAATTCTATAAGAGTTCAAAAATTCCTTATGGATTTGATTATGCTGATATGGATGAATTTGTTGATCCCGATTATATGGCAGTTAACTACTATGGTCATGGTGCGCATGGTACCCACGTTGCAGGAATCATTGCTGGTGATGATGATCAAATCACTGGTGTTGCACCAAATGCCCAATTGGCAATTATGAAAGTTTTTTCAGATGGCACACCGGGAGCATATACAACTGATATCATAGCGGCTTTAGGAGATTGTGCTCTTCTTGGAGTAGACGCAATCAATATGTCACTTGGTTCTGCTAATGGTTTTACATCAGAAGGCGATGGAGGAGAATTTATTGATGAAGTCTATGATTTATTAGGTTCCGTAGGTATTAGCGTTTGTGTGGCAGTTGGTAATGATGGTGAAGCAGGAGATGGTACTATCTATGGTAATGGTTTAAGTTCTAATCCTGATAATGGTTTGGTAGGTTCACCTTCTTCATATGATGCATCATTTGGAGTTGCTTCATCTAATGCAACTTTAAAGAATTATTTTGTATCTGGTAATACGAATATGACCTTTAATTCAGCTGCGTTTGCGGCAACCTCAGAATCATATCCTTTTTATGAATATTTACCATTTGAAGAGGGAAATAAAACATTATCTTTACCATATGTTGTCATTCCAAATTATGGTGATTTAGAAGATTATGAAGGGTTAGATGTAGAAGGTAAAATTGCGGTTGTATCAAGAGGTTCAACGTCATTTGAATATAAGTCACTAGTTGCAGCATATTATGGAGCTGTTGCTTGTGTCATTTATAATAATCAACCAGGTGAAATTATAGCATCTATTGAAGGAGAATTATATATTCCAACATGTACAGTAACAGTAGATTCTGGATCTGTTTTAACAAAGGTTAAGGAAGGAATTATTCATTTTAATATGGATAACAAAATTTATGAAATGTCTAGTTTTTCTTCAATTGGTCCTCTTCCTAATCTCGAGTTAAAACCAGAAATTACTGCTCCAGGTGGAAACATTTATTCTTCAGTTCCTACTATTACTCAAGATGAAAATGGTAATGAAATGTCATATGCATATTATAGTGGTACATCAATGGCAACACCTAATTTAGCAGGGGCAGCCTTACTTGTAAGACAGGCATTAAAGGAAAATTATCCACAAATGACTGAAACTGAACTTCAAGCAAGGGTATATCAAGTTTTAATGTCTACTGCAAGTATTATCAAAGATGAAAATGGTGTTCCCGCAACCCCACGTAAGCAAGGAGCAGGTTTAGTTAATATTGATGCCGCCTTAAATAGTAGTGTTTATTTAAGTGTTACTGGTACGGATAGAACCAAATTGGAATTAGGTGATGATCCAAGTCGTGATGGTATTTATTATATGACTTTCAATGTTGTCAATACTGGTTCAACAGATGTATCATATAATTTAGATAGCATTGTAATGACAGATAGCATAGATTATAATGGTCGCATTTTAGAAAAAGCTTATTTACTTGAAGCAAGTCAAAGAGATTATATAGTTGAAAATGGAACGTATGAAGATGGAATATTAACAGTTGAGGCAAATTCAGTCGCAAAAGTTAAAGTAAGTATTTTCTTAACTGATGAAGATAAAACGTATTTAGATAGCACTTTTGCAAATGGAATGTATGTAGAAGGGTATATTACTTTAGATTCGATTGATTCTAATATTGATCTTTCTATCCCATGGTTAGCATTTTATGGTGATTGGGATGATGCTCCTATTTTTGATGCAACATATTATGATGATACGTATGAAATATATCCTACTATCCCATTAGGATTATATATTTCAGGAATGTTAGGATACCCATTTCCACTTGGTAGTTATGAGTTATTTATCTTACCAGACGGATATGAGGCACCACTTGCATCAGCAGATAAAATAGCTTTAAATTATGAGGGGAATAATGTATTGTATTCTGTTTCTATTGGTCTTTTAAGAAGTGTGAAAGAATTAAGATATGAAATTGTTGATAAATATACACGTCAATCATATTTTAATGGTTATGCTACAAATGTAGGTAAAACATATCTAAATGATAGTGGTGCACTTGTTCCTACACAACATGAGTTACAAATTGAAATTCCTCAATTTCTAGTTGGTAGTAATCAAGAATTAGAAATTGTCATTACTGGAGTTCTAGATACAATTGATCAAAAAGAAGAATCTTTGGTTATTCCACTTACTCTAGATTATGAGGCACCAACTTTATTAGATTCTAAAGTCTATGAAAAAGAGGGTAGAACTTATCTTGAATTTGAAGCATATGATAATCATTATTTATCCTATTTTGGTTTGCTTACAGAATCAGAGGCTTATCCTGATGAATTTGAATTAATTTGTGATAATGCATTTCCAATTTATGATGAGGTTCGCGGGGGAAATACTGTTGTTACTGTTGATATTACTGATTATAAGGACAAGATTTATAATCATAAATTAGCTCTTGCGATTGGTGATTATGCCTTAAATGAAAGTGGTTATTTAATTGAAGCATATGAAGAATTTATAACTGGTTCTACTTCAACTCAAGATTTAAATAAAACTAGTTATGAAGAGACTAAAACAGATCAAGTTGTAACAACGCTTAATATAAACTATATGAACGCAACACCTAATCAAGCAACTACTGCAGAGGGTATTGAGAACACAGGTGAAGAGTTTGTTATTGTTGATGAAACATTATATTATTATAATGGTACAGGAGGAGAGGTTGTTATACCTGATGGTATCAAAGTAATTGCTAATGATGTATTTAGAAAAGATAACAATATAACAAAAATTGTATTCCCAGAAGGAGTAACTACCATTGGTTCTGGTGTTGCTAGAGCTGCTATGTCATTAAAGGAAGTAATTTTCCCTACAACGCTTGAAACAATTGGTGAAGAAGCGTTTGCCTTATGTTTTAGTTTAGAAAAAGCAGATCTTGCTACAACAAGTTTAAGTTCAGTTGGTTTTATGACTTTTTCATATTGTATATCTTTGAAAGAAGTGACTTTGCCATTCACACCAAATGATGCTGATGGCAATATGACATACTTGCAAATGGGATATGAAGCCTTTACGCACTTACATTCATTGGAAAAATTAACAGTTTATTCAAATATTGCATATATGGCCAATGCATTTTATGATGTTCCTGCTTTAAAAGAAGCCAATTTTTATGGTTATCTTGGCAATGTAAATGAATTTACGCTATCTGCTGCTAAAGAATTGACTATACTTAATTTCTATGGTGATATTGGACAATTTGGTGAAACAACCATTGAAGATTGGGGCTTTATGGTGATGAGAGAAGATTCCGCAACTTGTGCTGATTTACCAAAATTAAAAGAAGTTCATTTTTATGGCAATGTTGATACTATTGGAGGTTTTGCCTTTAGTATGTGTCCACTATTAGAAAGCGTCGTATTTCATAAAAATTTAAATAAAATTGAAGCATACGTTTCAGCAGATTCGACAAAATTACTTAAATATACTGCTTCTGATGATAATGAATATTTAGTAAATGGTGAATGTGGGGTAATGTACAATAAAGAAATGACAAAATTATTTACTCCATCTTGTTGGGACTATGATGGTGAGTATGTTTTACCAGAAACGATTACAGAGCTTAATGAATCAGCATTTGGTCAAGCAGAAACAGCAATTCGTTCGGTTGTTATTGTTAGTTTAATAACCGAAGAAGGTGTGCAAACCACTGCTAATAAATCGTATGGTACATGCAAATTAGAAAAACCATTGCTCAAAAAAATTACTTTACATGATCAAATTACAGAGTTTCCAATTGCAATGATGTTTGGCTTAACTAATGCACAATTAGAGTATAGTGGTACTATTACCAATATTGGTCGTCGTGCTTTAAATAATACAGATGTTCGTGAACTTGTCTTTACTGAAGATTTGTTAACAGTAGGTGCATATGCTTTTGGTAATTGTGATAAACTAACAAAAATTGTCTTACCAGATAATGTAGAATTTTTAAATGAAGAAGGTGGGGTAAGTGAAGATGCCTTTAGTAATATGTTTACCGGTTGTACATCGCTTGTCGAATTTAGAATTCCATCAACCATTACTACCCTTTACTATGGAGTTTTTGAGGGATGTACATCGCTTGAAACAATTGATTTAAATAATGTTACGCGAATTTCTCAAGGAAGAAATAGTTTTAAAGATTGCACATCTCTTAAAAATATGATAGGAATTGAAAAAGTTGAGTATATTGGTGAAGGATCATTCAATAATTGTACATCACTTACTACCCTTAATCTTAGTAATTGTTATGAAATTGGTGAAGATGCTTTTAATAATTGTATATCTGTTGAAAGTCTTACTTTATCCACTTCTCTAACTACGCTTGGTAGTTTTGCTTTTGCTAATTGTACATCTTTAAAAGAAGTAGTGATACCTAATGGCGTTGAAGGAATTGATGTTGCAAGTTCATTTGTTGGCTGTACTGGTTTAGAAAATTTTGAAATTCATAATTTGGATTATGATTCATTTGATGGTATTGTATATTCAAAAGATTTGAGTGAATTGGTACTATTTCCAGCAGGTAAATTGTTAGATACATATAAAGTTTTAGAACAAACAATAAGAATTGGAGATTATGCTTTTGCTTCTAATAAATACTTAATGAATATTGATCTTACAAATGTAGAAGAAATTGGGAATAATAGTTTTGAAAAAGCGAATGTTATAGCAGTAAAAGCAGCTAATTTAAAATATGTATATCCACAAGCTTTTAGGGATGCTACTAATCTAGTTAAGATAGATTTAAATATGATTGAAGAATTAGGGTTTAAAGCTTTTGCTAATACAGGATTAGAAGAAGTAATAATGCCAAATAATTTAACGTATATTGAAGAACAAGTATTTGCTAATTGTGATAATTTAAGAAGAGTTGTTATTAGCAATGATTGTTGTAATTTTGACTATTCAAATATTTTCTATCAAAGTTATCATATTGAAGAAATTGTTGTAGAGGATCTTAATAAATATTATTTATATGAAAATGGAGTATTGTATAATTCCACTAAGACGGTTCTTTATGCCTATAATGATAAATCAAGTTCTGAATTTGTTATTCCGGAAGGGGTAGAAAAGATAGCACTCAATGCCTTCTATCAAAATACTACTTTAGAAAAAGTTGTTTTACCATCCACATTAAAGGCCATTGGTGACAAAGCATTCTATGGCTGTACATCATTAAAAACATTCGTTTTCTTAAGTAATACAGCACCTGCTCTTGAAGGTTTATATCAAGAAGGAATGCTATATCCATATGCTAATTTTGTTGATTACATTGAATTAGTTCCAGAAAATGGTTTAGAAGTTACTATCTATTATAATGGTGATGAAAGTTATCAAACAATCATTTGGCAAAGTTATTTTAAAAATTATGAGGTTATAGAGTAAAAGTTTAAAAAATAATCATATATTTAAATAAAATAAAAAACTTGGGTTTTATTAAAACATAGAACCCAAGTTTTAATTTTTATCATTTCATATATCCTTTTTTATATATAGATATATAAAAAATACATTTAACAAATAATAGAATAAATAGTATGATAATATAGTAATATTGTCAAAATTTTAAATTTTAGGAGGAAATATGAAAAAAATTTTTACTAAAGTATTCTTACTTTTCTTAGTAACTATTTTCTCTTTTACATTTATAAGCTGTAAAAAAAGAAATTTAGGAACTTATTATGAAGTAAAACATGAAGTCAACAATCAAGAATATGCAAAATATTTTGTTGAAGAAGGAAAACTAGCAACAGCAATTATTGCGCCAACAGTTGAGGGAAAAGAATTTGTGTTTTGGATGTTAGATAATTCTGAATATGATTTTAGCAAACCAGTAAATTCAAATCTTACGCTTGTTGCATCTTATAAAGATGAAGAAGCAGATGGTGAAATCCCCAATGCGGTAAAAACGCAATTAGAAAAAATTGTTGCAGGAGCAGAATATACAAAAGTATCAATAACAGCAACCGAAAACTTAAAGGCTGAATATAAAGCAGTAAAAGATGGTAAAGAAGTAAGTATTTATTATCTTGAAAAGGCTAATGTTTTTACTACTGTAAAACTATATGTAGGAATAGATGAAGATGGAAAGATTGTAAATATGGTTACAACACAAAGTGATACTTTAGGTAAAGGGGAAAGCTTTAATGGTTCATCAATGGGATTAAACGGTGCTACTAGCACAACTGTAGATGATTCATTCGTTGTTGTTTCTGGTGCAACTATTTCAAGCAATACGGTTAAAGATTTAATTACAATTGCATTTGATAAATTTGCAACTGATCATAGTGGTCCAGTTAATCCAGATGAGATTTCTGATGAAGTAAAAACGCAATTAGAAAAAATTGTTGCAGGAGCAGAATATACAAAAGTATCAATAACAGCAACCGAAAACTTAAAGGCTGAATATAAAGCAGTAAAAGATGGTAAAGAAGTAAGTATTTATTATCTTGAAAAGGCTAATGTTTTTACTACTGTAAAACTATATGTAGGAATAGATGAAGATGGAAAGATTGTAAATATGGTTACAACACAAAGTGATACTTTAGGTAAAGGGGAAAGCTTTAATGGTTCATCAATGGGATTAAATGGTGCTACTAGCACAACTATAGATGATTCATTCGTTGTTGTTTCTGGTGCAACCGTTTCAAGCAACACAGTTAAAGATTTAATTACAATTGCATTTGATAAATTTATGAATGATAATCCAGATTTATTTCCAGTTAAAACTTTAACTGTAACTTTTGATTCTAATGGAGGTACTCTTGTAAAAGAGATTGAAGTAAAGTCTGGCTCGACATTTGTTAGACCAAATGACCCAACGCGTTCATTGTATCATTTTGTAGGGTGGTATTTCAATGATCAACCATATGATTTTACAAAACCTGTAACTTCTAATATTACTTTAGTTGCAAAATGGGTTAGTGTTTTTCAATTTGATAGTAAGACACAAACAATTGTTGATGCCACTGATTTAGCTGGTGATATTGAAATTCCTGCTAAAATTAATGGTGTAGAAGTGAAAGCTTTAGGAGAAAATTTATTTAAAAACAATAAGACGATTACAAGTGTTATTATTCCTGAGGGAATTGAAAATATTGCATTTAGTGCTTTTGAAGGTTGTAGCAATTTAAAAACAGTTACTTTTCTTGGTACTGATAGTAGTGACCCTTTAACTTTTGGAATCAATGTCTTTAAAGATTGTACTGCTTTAAATAGTATTAGTTTACCAGCGAATGCAACTGCTATTGCAACTTCAATGTTTGAAGGATGTACCTCTTTAATTCAATTACCAATTCATGGTGTTCTTGATCATATTGGTACATCAGCATTTAAAAATTGTGTTCAACTTGCGGCAATAAGTTTACCAGAAGGGGTTAAATCAATTGAATCAAATGCCTTTGAAAATTGTCAATCATTAATTGCTATATCCTTTCCGTCAACATTAACAAAAATTAGTGAAGAGGCATTTAAAAATTGTAGTCAAATCGTTTCATTATATATTCCTCAAGGTGTAACCAATATTAATTTAAATGCATTTTTAGGATGTGAGAAATTATCTTCTATCAATGTGAGTGCTGATAATAAAAGTTATGCAAGTGTGAATGGGGCATTATATAATAAATCTTTGACAACATTATATCTTGTACCAGATAAAAATTTAACAACCTTTGAAGTCAAGAATACCGTTACATCCATTCAAGTCAATGCGTTAGCAAATTTAATAAAACTTGAAAGCATTACTGTTGAAGATGGTTCAAGCAAATATCAAGTATACAATAATGTTTTATATTCAACAACAACAACGAGTGGCAAAACGACAACTAAACTTGAATTTATTCCTGCGAAATATTCGCAAGCTGTAACACTACTTGCCAATACAAAGGATTTGGCTGCAAATGTATTTGCGAATTGTCCAAATATAACAGAAATTATAATTGAAGATGGAAATGAGTTCTTCTTTGAAATTGATCATTTAATTTATCGTAAGGCAAGTGCAACTTCAACATATTATACTTTAGTTGTTGCCAATCGTAATTTTAATGGTGTGGCTACTATTTTAAAAGATACTACGGGAACTTTGTCTTCCATTGATGCAAGTGCATTTATTGATACTACATTATCGGGCATTCGTTTTACAACATCAGCACATATTACATATGTAAGTGATACATTATTTGATAAAGTGCCTGAAGGATTTAAAGTATATATTCCAAATGGCCAAACTAATTATTTTGTTGGTATGTATAATACAAAATGGAGTGTTGCATTTAAAGCTTTAGTTTCAACTATGATTGTTGAAGATGAAGCACAATAAGTTTGAATAATTCAAAGCTTACTAGATTTCTAGTAAGCTTTTTGTTAGGAAAAATTCATTTAAATTAAATAGGATACTATATTAAATTTTGACAGTCTTCTATTTGTTTTTTTATATTTTTACAAAGAAAAATAATTTAAATAAAAGTGAATAAAAAACAAAATCATCTTCCTTTACTTTAAAAGTGCAAACGCTTGCAAAAAAAAATTCTCAGTGATATAATTAAATATCTTTTTATGAAAGGAAGAGGAGAAATGTTAAAATTAAGAAAAAGATTATTTTTAATTTTATCAATGGTTGGTGTAATTCTTTGTTTGGTATCATGTATTCCAGACGGATATATCAAGTTAAAGTTTGATGAAGAATTATACACAATTAAAGTAGGTGAAAAATTAGACTTTATGCCTACAGTTGTCAAGGATTCACATGAAAGTAATTATGAATTAGTATACGAATCATCTGAACAAACCGTTGCAACCTATATTGATGGAATATTAACAGGTTTAAAAGAGGGGACAACAGAATTAAAAGTTTTTGTTAAAGATAACCCTTCTGTATATGCAACTACAACAATTCAGGTTGTCTATACAGAGACATTAGATGTTGAATTTGATGTAAAAGATAGGATGTTAAAAGGACAGACATATAAAATTTCTTATGTTCTTCAAGAAGGTTGTATCGATCCGATTATAACATATAGATCAAATGATGATAAGATTTTAACTATTGATAATGATGGGTATGTTTTAGCGGTATCTAAAGGTACTACACAAATTATTGCTAGAGTTACCTCAAGTGTTGATGGTATACAGTATCGTGAATATGTTTTTGATGTTACGGTTTTAGAAGAAATATATGAGATAGAATATGTATTAGATGGAGGTATCAATCATCCAAATAATCCAACATCATATACTGATTCTGATTTACCAGTTGGTTTAAATAATCCATCTAAAACAGGCTATACTTTTGATGGTTGGTATTTAGATGCTGAATGTACTGGTGATAAAATAACAGAGCTTGATGCATCCATGAGTGGTAAAGTTACTCTTTATGCCAAATGGATAGTTACAAAATATACTATTGATTATCAACTTGATGGAGGCCTCAATCATCCTGATAATCCCCAAGGATATGATATGTTGACTCTACCAATTGAGTTATTAGAACCAACAAAAGAAGATCATCAATTTTTGGGTTGGTATCTCAATGATCAATTAGTAGATAAATTAGAAGTTGGCCTAGAGGGAGATATTACTCTTTATGCCAAATGGGAACAAATTGCATATTTCATTACTTTTGAATTAGATGGTGGTGTATGCGATAACTTACCAACAAAATACTTTATTGATGAAATAACATTACTTCCAGTTCCAACAAAAGAAGGATTTAAATTTTTAGGTTGGTATTTCAATGATGCATTAATTGAACAAATCAATGGTGAGCAAAGAGGCGATATTACAGTTGTTGCAAAATGGGAACAAGAACAAGTGGTTGAAAAAGATTTAATTGTCGATCCAAATAATGAAAATGCATATGCGACAATAGAAGAAGCCCTAGATGCTGCAAAAGACGGAGATACTATTTTGGTGGTAGCCGGTACTTATCAAGGCTTTACAATCAATAAATCAGTAACCATCAATGGTGCGAATTGGGGAATTAATCCAGTTTATGAAACTAGAAATGCAGAAACTATTTTTACTAGTGATATTTTAATCAATTCAAATAATGTTGTGATTGATGGAATCGCTTTAACTGAAAAGGGACGTATTGTTGGTTCAACTAGTGGTGTTAGCAATATTCAATTGACAAATATTTATTGCTATGAGTCAACAGTCAATTCTACTGCACAAGATAGTTTAACTGCACCTATTCATTTTGTTCCACAAACAGATGATGCAAATGCCATTTTTGAGGATGTAGAATTAACAAATCTCAAATATGAAAAATCTACAGGAAGACCAATGATTTTTTATGGTATGCAAATAATCAATTTAACTATAAAGGGTTGTTCTTTTGTTGGTAATGGTGCTAACTATAATGATGGAATTAAGATTGATAATACGGCTTCCTTTGGTGTGAAGGGAAATGTTTCAATTATAAATAATCATTTTGAAAATTATTCTCAATATACAATTTGGGTTAGATCTTATAGTGAAGGAACCTATGAAATCAAAAATAATACTTTCAAAAATTGTGGTCAAACAGCAGGAAGTCATGCTGCAGCAACTTTTGTAAAATATAGTGGTGCCTCAACAGGAACTGCTAAAATTGAATTCCAATATAATAAGGTAGATAATTCATATATGCTATTTAGATTAGATCAAACAGCTGATATGAGCGAAACTACTCATGATGTGCATATCAATTATAATAAATTATTGAATTCTTTAGCTACCTATTATATTAAAAATGCATATTCTTTTAATATTGATGGTGCTAATAATTACTATGATCAAACTCCAGTAGCAAGTAAATTTATGGGTGTTGATGGCTGGGATACGTATTATGAAAATGAAACTGATGTTCCTGAATATGTTGATGAAAGTGCTGATCTTTGGGAAATTCAATATATTTTAAATGGTGGAACTTTACCAGCAAATGCTCCAACTAAATATGATAGCGAAGTTGGATTAACCAAACTTCCAGTACCAACAAATGGCAATTTCGTTTTTGTTGGATGGTATTTCAATGATGAAAAAATTACTGCTATTGAAAAAGGAACAACAGGAAATATTGTGCTTAGTGCGAAATGGCGTGAAGATGCATTATATGTAGGAGTTGGAGAGGATTGGTATTACTCTACACTTCAAGCTGCTTTAGACGATGCTAAAGAAGGAAGTAAGATTATTATTTTAGCTGGTGAGTATAATGAAAATGTTACGATTTCCTTGGCTAACTTAACAATTGTTGGACCAAATGCAGGAACCAATCCAAATACTTTCGCACGAGAAGAAGAAGCTGTTTTAACAGGCGTTATTACAGTTCTTGCTTCTGCTAATAATTTTACAATGGATGGATTGTCCTTTACAAAGGGTGCTAAAATCGTTGGAAGTGAAAACAAAGAGTATCATAACTTTAAGTTTGTAAATAATTTAGTTTATGATACAAATGCTTCTACTACTGATTGGGTTATCAATCGTTATGTGATGAAAGGATTTGTAGAATTCAATTTACCAAAGGGAGGTTCAACAAATCATTTCTATTTTGCAAATAATAGATTTACGAATGTTAGTGATGTTAACTTATTAATCAATAGAGTTGTTAATTTATCAGTAGAAGGGAATGTATTCTTAGACTTTGATCGAGATGCTATTAGATGTGAGGGTGGCTATAACCAAGGTATTATTTCATTTACGAATAATTATTTTGAACAAAGTGTTCAAAATAATGGATACAATGCAATCTTTATGTATGCTTTATCCGGACCTAGTGGATCAAATACAATAGTGTATGTGTTAAATAATACTTTTAAACAAATAGGTACTGATCAGTCTAATGCGGTTCCATATAATGGTGCAATTTCTGCTCATATTTTCCAAGAAAATAAAACAGCTTGGGAAATTACAGGCAATATTTTTGATCATTGCTATAATTATATGTGGTTAAGAAATAATGGAGCAAGTACATCTAATTGGAGTTGCAAAGTAGATAACAATCAATTTTTAGGACTTCCTACTACTCATTATTTTGGAACATATCAAGGTTCTGATACTGAAACTACAAATCCACATTTGGCAGAATTTGGTGCTAATTATTATGAAAATAATGAGGGTGAAGTGATTACTGATCTAACTTCTTATGCTAGTTTATTTAAACATTTAAAAACATCAGGTACTACTTTGGCAACTAAACCAATTGTTGATGAAGCAAAACCACTTGAATTTTATGTTATCAATTATGAACTTGATGGTGGTACTTTAAAAGGAAATTATCCAACTGCTTATAATAGTTTAATTAGTGAACCTATTGTACTACCTACTCCTACAAAATTAAATTGTGAATTTTTAGGTTGGAGTTTAAACGGAGATTATGTAACTGAAATTCCTTCAACTTCAAGAGGTGATATTGTGTTAGTAGCTGAGTGGAAAGTATTAGAAGGCGAAATTTATGATGTAACTTATATATTTAATGGTGGATATTCAGAAGAATACTTAGTTGCTCATTCTGGCAATGCTCCACATTTAACGATTAATAATTATAATTATAATAATGGTACATTCTGGGGTGGAAGATATACGAATGATATCTTTATTGGAACAAGTAGTTATGATCCTGCAGCAACTTTTTCTGATCGTATTTATATAGCTAAAAATTTAGAAACTGGTTTATATGAAATTGTTCAAATTATTTCTTCTGGTGCATCTAGTTGGCCAGAAGGTGCTGAATATGTTATTACTATTTCTAACTCTTACAACAATTATTGGGCAAGTATTAACCCAATTACAACTAAATTGACAGTTGGTCAAATGGTTGCTTTTGATCAAGCGATTGAGGATATTACCGCAGATGAACCAGCTACAGTATATTTCTTTAGTGAAGTACCTGAAGATGATACTTTAGTTGTACCTTCAAGATATAGTGATAAATTGATTGTTCCTGGTTATTTAGGATATAAATTCTTAGGATGGTATGATAGCGAGGATAATCTATATACTAGTTTAGAAACTTTGAATGGTGATCTTACTTTATATGCAAAATGGGAACAACTAAATCCTGTAACTAATATTCGAGTTGATGAAATTTGTGATGAACTAGAAACCGGTGATACTTTCCAAATTGTGGCAAGTGTAGAACCAAGTGATGCATATTTTAAAGATTTATTCTATGAATCAAGTAACACAGATATTATTACTGTATCAAGTACTGGTTTAATTACTGCTATTAATGCCGGAAAAGCAACAATCACAATTTACGATTATCTAAGAAAAGTTGCTTATGAACATGAAATTACTGTAAATTCGATTCAATCGGTTGATATTACATTTGAAGAACATTATGATGGATCAATTCATATTGATGATACATTGCAAATCATTGCTACAGCCTATGGAAAAGGTACAGAAAACGCTAAATTTATTTATGAATCAAGTGATGAGAACATCTTAACAGTGTCGGAAACAGGACTTGTAACTGCTCTTGCTAATGGTAAAGCAAATGTTTTAGTTACAATTGAAGGAACTCAAATTAATTTATCAGTTTGTATCACTGTAGGAGTATATTCAGAAGATACAGATATCGATAGATTGATTGCACTGCTTGCTAGAAACAATTTTGCTGTAGTAGAAACGGGTAACATATCTTTATATAATGATGGTGTTGAAAGAGTATATGTTTCTACTTATGGAAGTGTCAATAGATACTTATTTGATGAATTTAAAGTGGATGAAACATATTATGCAACAAGTGAGGCTAATCCAAATAACCATAAAGAACGTAGAAGTGTAGATACAATTGAATTTGTTACTGTTCATGACACCGCAACACTTACAGGTACAGTTGTATCAATTGCTCAAGGTATGTCAAGCGGTGAAACCTCCATTCACTATACAGTAGGTAATGATGCCATCTATGGTGTCGTTCCTGAAAAATATATTGCATATCATGCCGGTGATGGAACATCTGCAAGCTTTACTTGGACGAAAACCAATGCGGTTGCCACTAGCAATATAGCACCTCAATTTGATGTTGTACAAAGTGGTTCTGCTTATTATCTATCACTAAATGGAACTGTTACACAAATTGAAGTGCCAACAATTAATGGTGCGGCGCCTTCTGCTAGTTATTTATCAATTCTTGGCCCAACTTGGAAAGTAGAGAATGGGTATTACTATATTGGTGAACCATTATGGTATTCATCTAGTTATAATACAATTGGTTCCCGTGGTGGAAATAATAATTCAATTGGTATTGAAATGTGTTCTAATTTATCTGGTGATATCTATGATACATTCCAAAGAACTGCACAACTTGTTGCCGATATCTTATTAAGAAATGATTTAGATACAACAAGAGTGAAAATGCATAATACTTGGAGTGGTAAAAATTGTCCTCAAACAATGATTTCTGGTTCTTATTGGGATAGTTTTATGGAAATGGTTGAATTACAATATGAAATTCAAAAGAATTATAGTAATGCAAAAATTTCTATTCAATCTAATAATCCTGATATTATTGATAATACTGGTCGAGTAATCAAAGCACCAGCTATTACTACAACAGTATCTTATGATTTAACTGTTGAATTAAATGGTCAGACTAAAACGATTACTTTACATAGTATTGTTCCTGGTACAACAACTTGGGAACAATGGGATGGAACTTATCCTGCAAGTAGAATTTGGAATAATGGTGTTTTCGCAAGATAAAATAAAAATCACTTTATAAATTATAAAATAAACACTCTATGAAATGTTAAAACATTAGAATAGAGTGTTTTATTATTGAATATATAAATACGATATACTATTGACAAGATGTGACAAAGATGATATAATTATCTTCTAGTAGAAGATAATTAGGAGAAATGAAATGAATTATAAAGAATTATCATATAAATTTATGCGTATTTTTCGAAAGAGAAATCACCTTATTCATCGAGTGAAAGAATTAGATAAAGGAGAAAATGGTATTTTACAAACCCTGTTTATCTATGAAGAAATTCATCAAAAAAATTTAACACCAGGTGAACTATGTGCAATTCAACAATTAACAAGTGGTCGAATTGCATCTACGCTTAAAAATTTAGAAAAAAAGGCTTTTATTAAAAGAATGATGGCTGAAGATGATCGAAGAAAAACGATTATTAAATTAACAGAAAAAGGTAAGATTGTGGCAAAAAGAATTATTGATGATATTGCAATGAGTATCAATAAGATGATTCATAAATTAGGAGAACACGATTCACAAGAATTTCTTCGCATTCTTAACCGATTATACGAATAAAAAGGTGGTGTAATTTATGAATACTTACTTACTAATATTGAATAAAGAAACGTTAATTACCATTCATTATATTTTCTTTATTATACTAGGATATGTATTAGGTAGTATTATGTTTGGGTATCTAATCCCTAAAATTTTTAAACAAGTGGATACGAAAAAAGATAGTGAGGATGGGAATCCTGGAACTGCGAATGCTTTTATTCAAGGTGGCATGCTATGCGGAATTTGTACACTTTTATTAGAATTAGGCAAAGGGTTTGTTCCCGTTTATTTAGCTAAAAATACGATTTCACCTAATCATATTTTGTTTTCATTTATTATGCTTGCACCTGTTGTAGGCCATGCTTATCCTCTTTATAGTGGGTTTAAAGGTGGTGGAAAATGTATTGCAGTTAGTTTTGGTAGTTTATTAGGCCTATTTCCTTATTTGCAAATGGGACTTTTACTTGCTTTTTGGCTTCTTTTCTTTTCATTAATCATTATTGTTAAACCACATACTTTAAGAATCTTTTTTGCTTATTTTGCTTTTATTTTAACAAGTATTTTTATTGTTAAATCATTCATCATTTTTATCGGATGTTTTAGTATTTCAATGATTGTTGGCATTAAACATCTTGCATCATTTAGAAAAATGGAGGAAACTGAAGTGCGCTTTGCCTTTAGAAAACGTTAATATGAAATTTTTAATCTTATCATGTAAAACTGGTGGAGGTCATGATGCGGCTGCAAATGCTTTAAAACTTCAATTTGAAAAAATGGGACATGAAGCCTTTGTTTTTGACTATTTAACGCTTGCAGGAGAAAAAGTAGCAAAAAGAGTTGCGAATGCTTATGTCAATACAGTCAAAACGGTTCCTTATGTTTTTGGAGAAGTGTATAAATTGGGAATGTATGTTAGTAAACATTCAAAAGAATCCCCTGTGTATAAAATAAATAAAAAGATGGCAAAATATTTAATTCCTTATTTAGAAGAACACCACTATGATGCAATTATTATGACTCATCTTTTTCCTGCTGAAACTTTAACTTATATGAAAAAAGAAAATGTCAAATTGCCACTTTTTGTAGGGGTTGCTACCGATTATACTTGTACACCATTTTGGGAGGAAACAGATTGTGATTTTTATATCATTCCTCATGAATTATTGATGAGCGATTTTACTAAACGAGGAATGCCGATTGATAAACTATACCCTTTAGGAATTCCTTTTACTCCTAAAATTTTAAACCCTATTAGCAAAGAGGAAGCAAGAGAAAAACTACAATTGAAATTAAATAAAAAAATTGCTTTACTACTTGGTGGCAGTATGGGTGCTGGTAAATTGATTCAACTTGTTAAAAACTTTAATAAAATTAAAGATAAAAATTATCTTCAAATTGTTGTTATATGTGGAAATAACAAAAGAATATATCATAAATTGCTTAAATTGTATGGCAAAAATGAAATGTTTGTTATTTTAGGTCATACCAATCAAATGGATTTATATTTGAAGGCTTGTGATATTGTTTATACAAAACCAGGAGGACTTACATCAACTGAGGCTGCCGCATCAAGATTACCCCTTGTTCATACTTTTCCTATTCCAGGGTGTGAAACTGCTAATAAAAATTTCTTTCATCATCTTGGTATGTCAATTTCAGCACCAAATGCCAAAGAACTCACTGAAATAGGGTTAAAGTTACTAAATAGTGAAAATGACATGGAAAAGATGAAAAAAGCTCAAGAAAAAAATGTTAGTCTTGATGCTACTGAGAAAATTGCTCAATTGATTATTGATAAAGTTCAAAAACAAAATCAAATTTGAAGTTAAACTGGTATAGGGTCAATATTAAAATTGTATCAATATCATTGTTGATGAGAAAAAATATTAATATAAAAAAATAAGTGGAAGATAAATGGTTTTTCCGCTTATTTTTTATAAAGAAATGATATAAATGAATGATATTATTTAGTGTAAAAATATGTCTTTTCACAATAATGTAGTATAATATACTATATAATAAATACGATTCTATTCATCGTAATAAAGTGATAATACCAGTTAAATAGTATAAGTAAAAAATTGAATCGTTTGATATTTGTAAATTGAAAGGGATATTCATAATTTATGGATAAAAATTCTAAGACAATTATAAGTGCTTGTTATATAACCAATATAATTTGTTCAGCAACTTCATGTGTTTCTCCGCTATTATTTTTAACGCTAAAAACGATGTATAATATTTCATATTCATTACTAGGGTTACTTATTGTAATTGGGTTTTTAACACAATTATTTATAGATTTGATATTTACTTTTTTTAGTAAGAAATTTAATATAAATCTATGCGTTATTTTAATGCCAATTCTATCAGTAGTTGGATTGATTATGTATGGATTAACACCATGGATTTTACCGCATCATGAATATATTGGTTTAGTTATTAGTACTTTTTTTATTTCTATTTCGAGTGGGTTAGTTGAAGTTTTGTTAAGTCCTTTGGTTGCTGCCTTACCATCTAGCAATCCAGATAAAGAAGTTAGCAAATTACACTCTGTTTTTGCTTGGGGTGTTGTGGGAATTGTAATTGTTTTTTCTTTATTTATGAGAATTTTTGGGTATGATCATTGGCAATATTTTATATTCATCATTACTATCTTTCCTATTCTTTCCATCATACTGTTTAGTATCAGTAAATTACCAAATATTTATTTTGATGAAAAGCAGTTTAAAATAAAGACCTTATTGAAAAATAAATGGGTATGGCTAGGATGTATAGCAATCTTTGTAGGTGGAGCTACTGAAAATATTATGTCTCAATGGGCATCTACCTTTTTGGAATTATCAGTTGGGATTCCTAAAGTTTATGGGGATATATTTGGTGTTGCAATGTTTTCACTGATGTTAGGGCTTGGAAGAACGTTATATTCTAAATATGGAAAACACTTGTCTAAGATTATGATAATAGGTTCATTTGGCGCAACGATTTGCTATATCATTGCTGGTATTAGTATGATTCCTTTTTTGGGATTAATTTGTTGTGGATTGACAGGTTTTTGTGTCTCCATGCTTTGGCCTGGTAATTTAATAGAATGCAATCACAAAGTGAAAAATGGTGGTGTTGTCTTATTTGCATTCATGGCTGCTGGGGGTGACTTAGGGGCTTCTGTAGGTCCACAGTTAATTGGTATTATTACGGATGCTGTTGCAAAGCATTCTAATATAATTCATACTGCTTCACAATATGGTTTAAATGCTGAACAAGTAGGAATGAAATTGGCTATATTGATATGTACCATTTTTCCGATTATATCCACAATCATATCTATTATAAATAATAGGTATTATCGCAAAAATTCTAATAAATGATAAAAATAGTAGAGTAGTAAAAAAGAAGTAAATGAATCATTTTTGTGTTATTTATGTAACGTTGTATATTGAATTTGTCCATTTGAAAATAGGGCAAAAATAGGCGATTTTAATTGAAAAAGTACGCTATTTTACTATATTTGTGTTTAAACTTGAGATTTTGTGGTGTAATTAGAGTTGTGAGAAAATAGCTGTTTTTCATCATACGATAGGGGTTGAAAATTCAATTTTAATAGGTATGAGTGAAAAACACTTATTAATTTTATTAATTATCGTATTGCTGGATAATATAATCTTTTAGTATATTGTTTGTTGTAGCAAAAGAGATGGTGCTATGGATATAGAACAAACAAGAAAACAACGATTGAAGATTATTATATGAATTACGTAATAACCTTATAGTCATTTATTAAAATTCTGAAGATTCAGATAAGCATATTTCAACAGTAGAATTACTACTAGAAATAGAGAAAGTAATATGGGATAGAATAGATGAAATAGAAAGAAGTGGAGATATTGTTGATTGATATATTATTATATTCAAACCCGCATATTTGCACCACAATGCAAGGTCTATAAGTAGTTTGAAAAATAGCTACTTTTAATAAAAATAAGCATATATTTGATGAAATATCTAGAATATATGCTTTTTTTATGTTCTATAAACAACTTATTGTCCTTTCTCATATTCGGCTATACGCAAGGGTTTGAACCAAGCAAAAATTTTGTAAATAACGGGGTTTGAACCACAAAATACCATTAAAGAAATTATTGGAATAGTGTTTCATACTTGAATTGACAAATTATCAAATAATGAACTAGTTGGAAAGATTGAAGAATTACTAATAAAAGTTAGAGAACATGTTTCAACAACTGTCAACACTACTCTTTTATATACTTATATGGAAATAGGTAGAGTAATTGCTGAGGATTTAATGCTTCATATCGAGGATAGACAGTATAAAGTTAATTTGATAAGGGAATTATCAAAGAAACTGACTAACAAGTATGATAGAGTTTTTTCTAAATCCAACATCTATAATATGATATCTTTTTATACAAACTACAATAGTGTCCAATCACTGACTGGCCAACTTACTTGGACACATTACTGTGAACTTATATCAATCAATGATAAAGATAGAAGAACATTTTATGAAAAAGAATGTGTTAATGCTAAATGGAGTGTTAGAGAATTAAAACGTCAAATTGCATCATCTTTATATGAAAGATTATTGTTATCTAATGGTGAAAGTAATAAACAAACTATTTTAAATTTAGCTTTAAAAGGAAATGAAATTTCTACACCGGAAGATATGATTAAGGATCCATATGTATTTGATTTTTTAGGTCTTCCTGAAGATAAACCAATGTTTGAATCTGATTTAGAAAGAGCTTTAGTTATTCATATTGAAAAGTTCTTACTTGAACTTGGTAAAGGTTTTATGTTTGTGGGAACACAACAACGTGTAACATATAATAATAGACACTACTATGCTGATATGGTTTTTTACAATAAGATTCTTAAAGCATATGTTTTAATTGAACTTAAAACCACTCAACTTATGCCAGAAGCTGTTGGTCAATTAAATATGTATTTAAATTACTATAAAGCAGAAGTTAACGATGATGGAGATAATGATCCTATTGGAATAATTCTTTATACCGATAAAGGAAATGTAAACTTGGAATATGCATTGGGCGGACTTTCTAATCAAATATTTGCATCTAAATATATTACTTATATGCCAAATAAAGAAGATATGATTAGACAAGTTGAATTGATTATAGAAAAATCAAAATAATATACTTGCTATGTAATTATTGTAGTAGGTATAAATTATAAATTTTTTTAAATTGATATGTTTCTTCATACAGATATATTTGGAGTATTATTACTTGACATGTTTCCTTCTACTTCTAATGTTGAATGTTTAATTTGTCTCAATAAAAAATAGTAAAAATATTACAAAATTAGGCAAAAATATGAGTATTTTGAGCTATTTTTGATAGTTTATTAGATTAGACTAGATAAAATGGCTTATTTTTTAAAAAGACTTAATGCTCTTTCAAGGCTAATGTTGAAAGTTAAAAGACACTCGTATATGAGGGCATATCGATGCCTTTGGACTTTTATAACGTTCAACATAGGGTTAAGAGTACCAAAGTGTATTAGTTTGGGGAAATATACCAATGAAAATAGAATTAAAAGCTAGGATTTCTAATGATTTTAGAGTCCTGGCTTTTTATAATAGATGATGGTTTATTGATATGTTTCCAAAAACATATTTATATCTTTATCTCAGGCTTAATTGGATAACATTTTTTTGTAACATTTTCTATTGATGTTTGCTTTTTTATTTTACATAGTGGATTTAATTTAATAAAAATGATAAAATAAAGTAAAAGTTAACTTAATCAACAATGTTAATTAAAAGTTTAACCGCTGGGTAATTCTTATTTTTGTTTTTTTAATCTATAATATTAGTGTTCAAGGAGGAAAAAACACTATGTACTACAAGGTGCTTGCTAAATGTGGGCATGTCGGTAGAAACAATTATATAATAAAGTGCTTTTATGTAAAGGCTAATGATGGTGAAGAAGCTGCTAAGATTGTTAGACAAAAGCCTAGAGTGAAGCATCATCATAAGGATGCTATTAGAGATGTAATTGCTATCGAATTAGAAGAATATCTTACAGGCTTAAAAATAATGGAAGCAGATATGTACTTCAAAGTACAAAATTCTTCAGATCAACGATTATATAATTGTGTAAAGCAAGAAGACATTTACCCAGAAGAAGACAAAAAGAAATATAAGAAGCCTAGAAATGGTCAAAGGTTAAGAGCATTGGAAATGGAAAAAGAAATGAAAAAGTATGTTCAAGGAGGATGGATGAATGATTAATAAGAAAAGAATAGGTAAATATTTAAAAGAACTAAGACTCAAAAAAATAAGAAAGAAAGATGGTAAATCTTTCTCGCAGGAAGATTTAGTTTTAGAATTTTCAGATAAAGGAATAGATATATCTGTTAACGCTATTGCAGAATGGGAAAGGGGTTCTACATTACCATCTCCTGATAATTTAGAAATGCTTTCTGAAATTTATAATAGGACAATAGATGAAATCCTTGACGGTGAAGATAGTAATGATATTGATTATTCTGAAATTTACTTTTTAGCAGATGAACACTGGGGTATGAAGTATGATCAAAAAGCTAATTTATATCTAATCCGTAATGAACAAATTAAACTAATTACTTCAAGATTTAAAGAAATGCTACTTATTAGAATTGATAGAGTCTTCTCTTCTAACGAAGAAAACGAATTTAGATTCTTATTTAATAATTTTTATCATGCATCTACATATGTTGATGAATATACAACTATCGATGTTAATGACCAATATATAAGAGTAAAAGATGCACTTAATGGATTATTAACAGAAATAAGAAATATGAACCCAGAAGAAAAGTATTGGGAGATTCAAAAACTATTTGTGGAAAATAAAGAGTTATGGTTTGGATTTCGTCTTGATGTTCTTGATTTAAATAATGAACCTATTTTACAGGAACGATTTAATGATATTGAAGATTGGCAAAAGGATATGCTTTTAGCAATGTTTCAAAATATAGAACCATACGATGAAAATCCATCTGCATTTGGTTCTCGATATTACAAAAATTTTGAAGAAAAAAATGGCGAGTATAATCATGAAATGAAAGTAAAAAGTGAAATGAAAGAACTTATTACTCATGGTGCCAGTATTAATAAATATTTTTTTAATGTTAAAAAAGGTTATTATGAAACACATAGAATCATTGATAGATTAGAAGAATTGTATAATTTATGCTTAAAACCTATTGAAGTTCATCTAGTAGATGAGGAAGGTAAAATTAATGCTTATAAAATAGAAAATAATGCTAAAAATAGATTTTTAAATAAGTATTATTTTAGTTTGAGAGGATGTCTTAAGGGCTATGGTTGTGGAAATGACTATTCTGATATTGATGAGATATATAAATGGTTTAATACTCATGATGAAGTACCTGAAGAATATTACCTAGAGGAAGCTAAAAAACACAATATTGATATTAATCAAGATAAGAAGTATTGGATGGCTGACGTTAAAAGATTAGATAGTTCCCTAGAAAAATGTTTGAACGAGTACAAGGCTATTGAAAAATCAATTGCTGAAGGCTTAATTGAAATAGATAAATTAAAAGAAATGCTTCAATCAGGTGAAAAAGAATATAAGATTCATAAATATGAAATCATTGGCGGAACTGATGAAGAATCAATTAGAGATTATATAGAATTTTGGAAATCTAAAATTGATTATAATGAGTACTTAAAAGGAAGAGATAGAGACTTAACTAAGGAATTATTATCTGATTTAGATAAGTTATCTTTAGAAGAAATTAAGGGTAAATATTTCGAAATGGAGGTGATTGAGGATGAATAATTATTATACATCGACATTAATTAAAGAATTAAGGAATAACTATAAATATACAATCCAAAAGGTTGCAAATATATTAGGTGTAAGTAAGGCTGCAGTATCTAAATGGGAAAATGGCGATGATATAACTACTGAACATCTATATGATTTAGCCAAACTTTATAATGTCACATTTTCTGAATTATATAATGGTAAGTTAAATAATGAAGACAATAGTCATTATTGGAGAAGAAATTACGACCTTTCTAATTTTGAATTAGGAGAAGATATCAATAATAAGAATGTAGATAACCTAAAAAGTTTATTTGAGCATTGTGCAATGGTAAAAGAAAGATTCTATCAATTATTACCAAGATGGGCTAAAAATGAATTATCGAATAATGAATTAGAGGAATTTGTTTTTATTAAGCAATATTTTAAATTTGATACAAACTATTATGCATATATAAAATATGGACCACGTCACTTAGCTTTTGTTAATGAAAAGAATGAAAAAGAATTTGTTATAGAAATCTTAAATAAAATATCAGAGTTAAAAAACGAAAGTTATTTATGGGAACTTAACAAACTATATTCATTCTCGTATGATTATAAGTCAGACGATGTATGCAAAAGTGGAAATCTAAAGGCTTTAGAATATATGTTGTATTCATTTAGCCAATTAGAAAAGGATTCCATTTTATATGCAAACCTTCATTATGAAGTTACTATTGAAGATAATGGTATATTTGGTAGCAAAACATCTCATACTGAAACAAAAGATAGAACAATTGAAGAAATAGAAGAAATTCCATATTTCAAGGTAATGCTTAATTCAGGGGCTAATGTTTTATATCAATGGAAATCATTTAATAATGGTTGGGATAATGAAATGTTTGAATGCATTGAAGGGAAAACTGTTCAAGTAGATACAACTATCTACCAAAAACAAAATTTCTGTAATTTGGGTGGTAAAACTTTAATTCCTGTTTTAGATAATTGGAAGCTATTTACTTATGCTGAATACTTAGAATTTATTGATAATGCTACAACAGAATATTATAAGGATATTGTTAATATAAAAGACATAAATCCTATTGAGTATTATAAAAAAATATTAAGAAGAGATGGCTTAAATGGTTAATAATATTGAAAACAAAATGAGAGAACTATCTAAAAAAATTCATTACAAATTTATTGATATTAATATTCTTTCTGAAGCTATGAATTCAATTAAGATAACTGTCCCTGGTAAAAGTAAAAAGAAAAAAGAATATGTTAATCAAGGATTAGCAACGGTAGGAGATTCTATTCTTAAAGCATTAATCGCAGATGATCTTTATAAAGCCGGATTCAAGACAAAGGGACAAATCACTAAATATAAGATGGAATTGGAAAATAATAAGACTTTATATTCTATTGTTATAAAAGAAGGAATCATTAATTATGCTTATAATGATAAACACTTTTATTCAAAGAATAATCCTCAGCATGAAATGGTTGCATCAAGTAAGCACGATACATATTTAGAAGCTATAGTTGGAGCAGTTTATCATGATGGAGGATTTGATAAGACTAAGTTATGGTTTAATACATGGCTTAAACCATTACTAAAGAAATATAAACAGCAAGAGGAGGTGAGATAATGAGTAAGGGAAATGGAGTATCTAGTTACACACATATACACGAACAATTAAATCATTATGCTAATCAACATAACCCTAATAATAAGGCTTATGTTGCAAATAATAACAATCATTCAAATCAAATGAATGGAAATAGCGTAGTTCACCAACAAATGCTAAATAATAGGGCTAACCAATTAAATCCTAATAATCCAAATTATAAAGGTGGAGAGAGAAGATAGATGAATTTATACACTGAATTTCATGGATCTATTCCACAAAAAGATATTGGTAAAAGATTAAGAGAAATTGTAAAAAAAGAAACAAAATATTTTAAGATAATGACTGGATATGGTTCAACTACAGGCTCATGCTCTTCAAAGCAAGCTGCTATAAAATCTTTATTTAAAATGAAGAATGAAGGGCTTATTAGAGATTTTCTTCCTGGTGAAGTTAGGTATGAACCATTAACAAGTGCATCACCTTATTATAAAGCAAAGATGGAATATGGGAATCAAATAAAAAATGATTCTGATTATGGTAATGAAGGTATAGTATTTATATTTATTTAGTAATTACATTAAATAAAAATAAGCTCGAAGGTATAGTATAGTTTATTCTATAAAATATTTTCGAGCATTTTTTAAATCCACTATTGTTTTTATACACCAAAAGGTGGACATCAGTTTAAAAATATGTTATAATTTTATTGTATTTTATCAAAATTTATATTTTTATTGTGAAAAATTTATATATTTATGAGAATTATATAAAAAATGGTGAATTTATGACAAAAGAATTGAAAGTAAAAATAAATGATTCTATAAAAGAAAAATTTGTTGGAAACACAATTTTTACAAATGATGAATTAAACGAAATGTATAATTTATCTAGTTGTATATTGAGAAATGTAGCTAATACCTGGGGATCAACAATTAAATATAGTGATTATAGTTTGATTTTTGTAACATTAGTAAATATTGCCAAGGAATGGAATTCTGAAGAAGACGCTTTTTTTGAATATGTTTATAAAAAATTATTATTACGAGAATTTGACGATGGTAACTACGTTAGTGGCAAAATATATACACAATTAGTTAATGTAATTACAAAGGTTTGTAAAGATAGAAATGTTTTTATGATTAACTCTTTTAAGAAAAAGTACTATGCTACTTTATGTAGTCATTCATTTGCTCCGCTATCTTCAATTGAATCATTTTTTGATTTGTGCTGGATAATTTATTGCAATGATTTGGAAGAACAATATATAAAAAATGATGTTGCTTTCCAATTGATTGCAGAAAGTTTACAAAATAAGTTTAGTAATAATAATGATGAAGATGATTTTGTAATTGGAAGTAAAGCTTATTCTATAAGAGCAGGAATTAGAGGTTTAGCTCTTGACAGACAAGATTTAATGATTTATTTGATTGAAGATACAATTTCATCAATTAATTTTCTTTTTAATAATGAACCTATTTCTTTAAACACTCAAATGCATGTTTTGTTATCTAATTGGTGGAAAGCTAAAGAATTATTATTTGGAGAAGAAAGAAAAAAACATGGGAAGCGTGTATCTATTGTTTCAGATTATTCATTAATTAGACCAAAATATGTTTTAGAAGATAATTGTGTCAAATTGAAAATACCTGCTATTAGATTAAGAAACAATTTTGATTATGAGCCATATTTAGAATTAAAAGTAGATGGTGAAAAAAAATATTGTGAGCCATTAGCTATTAAGGGTTCTGGTATTTTGATGCAGACTAAATCGATGGAATTTGATATTGCAAATTTTGTTAGTAATAATATTAATATTGAAATAACACATCGTGATAATATTATATATAATTCAAAGGATAGCTTAAATAGATCTTATAGTTTATTTAAAGATTCAAAAGAAATTATATCTGATGAATGCATTCCTGGAGTTTATAATCTATTCATAAGAGATTTTAATATTTTATTGCAAAAACCTTTTGATATTCATAGGTTTGGGAAAAACCCGTATATTTATTCTTTAGAGGCTCAAGAAGGTGATTTATTACAAGCATCAAATAAAACAATATTTTTCTTCAATGAAAAAACAAATCGAGAATTATATTTTTTTGCAAACCAAAATAGCGAAGCCATTTATAGATATGGAGATTCTGAATATAAAGTAATAGATGGTGATTTATATATTGTTTGTGATAAAAATAAGGCAAAAGAGTATGGTGTGCGATATGAAGAAACATTTTTTAAATTAACAGATTTTGAATTGGTTGATGGATTATCAAAATTTTGTATTTCAAGTTTATTAGATGTTGGCCACCGCAAAAAATTAGTGTGTTTAAATATAGTGATAATTCTATTATCAGCAGAATTAATTTAATTAAATTCAAAGATATTAGAATTACATTTGATAAAAAAGTTTATTATGGAAATGATTCATCTGGTGAAGTTAAATTTGTTACTGAAAAATATTTTGAAAAACAAGTTTTTAATATTAATCAACAAGAAATTTCGATTCCATTGGAGGGAGGAGAGATTATCGTTAATCCACCTACAATTAGATGGAAGATTGATGATGGTAGTTGGAATAATAAACCATTTAAAAATGGGTTGTGGTATAAAGATATTACAAACTCATCAGTAATGACTATAGAAATGCCAAAAGATATGAATTTAGTTTTATGCTTAAATGATAACATTGTTGAACAATTCTCAAGTAACCATGATTTCAAACTTGGTCAAACAATTTACGCATTAAAGGAATTTAATAAATACACTAAACCATTAATATTATTTTTAAAAACAGAAAATGATGAATATTTCGATTGTGGCGATGTATATTTGAATGAAACATTTATTGATAATCCTTTCTTTATTTTTTCAATGAGAAATGAAATATATTGGAATCCAAGTGGATTTGTTGGTGATAAAAATTCCGATTTTAGATTGGATATAATTTTTAATGAAAAAGTTTTGGAAAGTAGAAGTTTAAAATCGAAAAAAGAAAAATTAGATTTTGATAATTTGGAAGAAAATAAATATTTTATGAATTTATATTTAATTAGTAAAGGCTTTTTAAAAAGTGAAAAACTAGTATATAGTTCAGATTTTGTCTTTGGCGATGAACGTAATATTGAGTATAAGAATAAAAAAATATTTATAAATAAAGCTAAATTATTTAATTGTGTAGATGATGTTTTAATCAAAAGTATATATATAGATAATATAAAATTTTTGTCTATCCAAAATGGTCAAAAACTGTATTCTGGTTCAATTTTTGTTGTTGACAAAGATGGAAAGAAAATATATTTGAATGCGATGAAAAAAATAGATGGTTCATATTGTAAAATTAATCCTGTTCGTATTGAATTTATAAATAATAAATTTTTGTATATGGGATATGGATTAGATTATTATGATGATGAATATGATTTTGATAATGAGTTTACACTTGATGAATTTGGTAAAATTACAAATTGCTTAAAGAGTAATGGAAAGAAAAATAGATCAATAGACTATTTTATTTATGAGGTAATATAATATGTTTAATCCTGTAGTAGCTTCGAAAAATATACGTGAAGAATTTATTAGTTATATTTCAACTTCATTTTCAATTGCCGATGAAAAATTGAGAGAGCAATTTATAACGGAATTAAGAGGTAATGTTTCGAGCGGTCCATGGCTTGAAATTAATGATGCTTTTAAAAATGGCCATTCTATTTCTGAATTAATTGATGATGGAGTTTTATCTCCTTTGTTTAGAAATTTAGAAAGTGGGAAACCTAATACAAAATTGTATAAGAGATGTTTACCAATTGATAGACCATTATATTTACATCAAGAACAAGCAATAAAATCAATAGTGGCAGGGCATAATGCTATTGTTTCTACTGGTACTGGTAGTGGTAAAACAAATTGTTTTTTGATTCCGGTAATTAACGAATTACTTAAGGAAAAAGAAGAAGGTACTTTAGGGTCTGGAGTTAGAGCATTGTTCATTTACCCAATGAATGCTTTAGCTAATGATCAAATGAAAAATATTAGGAAAATATTAATGTATTATCCTGATATTACTTTTGGTGTATATAATGGGGCTACAGAGTATAATGAAGATAATGCTAATTCTGTATATGAAGCAATGTTTGGAAATGAGGCTGTTCTAGAGCTAAGAAAAAGACTTCCTAATGAATTACTTTCACGAGATGAAATGAAACAAACTCCTCCCAATATTTTATTTACTAATTATGCAATGTTAGAACATTTATTATTTAGACCAAAAGATGATGTTTTATTTTCAAAGTCAGATTTTAGATTTGTAGTGCTAGATGAAGCACATGTATATTCGGGAGCAACAGGTATTGAAACAGCAATTTTATTAAGAAGATTAAGAGCTAGAATTTCATCCAAGAAAGAACCTCAGTTTATATTAACCAGTGCTACTTTGGGTACTAACAGTGATTCTAATAAAGATATCGTAAAGTTTGCTGAAAATTTATGTGGTGTTTTATTTGATGAGAAAAACATTATTAGAGCTACTAGATTAACATATGAACATTTAGATGATGCAAAATCATATAATAATGATTTATATAGAGAATTATCAGATGAATCAAATTATGTAAAAAATGTTTTAGAAAAATACAATATTGTTTTTGATAACACAATGGATGAAAATGAAATATTATATGATTTTATATCAAAAACTGATTTATACCAGAAATTAAGAGAAGATGCTAGCAATGTTACTACTCTTAGTGATATCAGTAATATTTTAGATATTGACATCGATACTACAATATCATTTATTTCATTATGTACTAGAGCTCAAAAAAATGGCAAATTATTAATAGATGCGAGATATCATTTCTTTATAAGAAGTTTAGAAGGTTGTTATATTTCGTTGAGTCCAATAAAGAAATTATTTTTAATCAGACAAAAATTTTATTATACTAATAATAAACAATATGCAGTTTTTGAAAGTTCTATTTGCGATGAATGTGGGAAATTTGCTTTAGTGGGAAAAATCGTTGATAATCAATTAGTTCAAGTTTCTAAACTTGGAGAGGATGTTGACTATTTCTTTTTAGCAGAAGAAGAAAATAGTGATATTGAAGATGATGAAGATATAGAAGAAAAGAAACTAGAACATTATTATTTGTGCACACATTGTGGATCCATTGTATTGGAAGAACAAATAAAAAATTTGCCATGTGATTGTGGAAAAAATGATTATATCAAAGTGGTTAAGGCCAGAAAAATGGAAACAGGTTCAAGATGTGGAAACTGTCATAGAGGTATATATAAAAGATTATATTTAGGAAATGATGCTGCAACTTCTGTTTTGGCTACATCTCTTTATGAGGAATTACCTGAAATTGAGCATATAGAAGATGAGCAAGAAATAAAAACTACAAATATATTTGCAAAGTCTTCTTTATCTGCAAAGAAAAAAGAAAAAAAGATAGGTAGACAATTTTTAGCATTTTCAGATAGTAGACAAGAAGCTGCTAAATTCGTTTGTTATCTAAGTAAAAGCTATAATGAGTTTATTAGAAGACGTGGAATATGTCATATAATTAGAGAACAAAGAAATAATATATTGAATAATGTATTTACTATTTCGGATTTTGTTACAAAACTTACAGCTTATTTTTCAAATACAAGGAGTTTTGCAGAGTCTAATTCTGATCAGAGCAATTTGACTGTTGTTAGTAATAAGAATGCTTGGATTGCAATGTTAAATGAATTAGCTAGATATAATTCAACAACTTCATTAACTGCATTGGGTGTTTTACAGTTTAATTATTTAGGAAATACAAAAGAAATAATCGAAGCAGTGAAAGATAGTTATAATGTTTCTTATGAAACTGCTGAGAATCTTTTAAATATGCTTGCTTTTGAAATAGTAAAGATGGGAGCAATTTGTACTGATAGTGATACTGATATTGATGATAATGATAGAGATTATATTTTTTATACTCCAACTCAAAAGCTAGTTACAAAATTGCAGTTACCTGATAAAAAGAAATCATATATTACTTATTGGTCTCCAAGAGCTAGATTAAATGGCAAAGATAAATATTATAAAACTAATAGAATGTATTTAGTAAGGACCTTTTTAAATATTGATGAAGAAGATGCATTCGAATTTTTAATTCAATATTTTGATTATTTAACTAAACCTGAAAATGGTAATTCATATTGCTTAGTCGACAAAAATAAAGATGGCAATTATGTATTGCCTGCAAAATATTTCCAAGTCAAGATTGCAGGAGATAATTCAATTAATTGGTATAGATGTACTAAATGTGGAAAAATTTCACAATTTAATATAAATGGATGTTGCTCCACAGTTCGTTGTAATGAAAAAGTCGAGGTTGTGAATTCTGATGACTTAAGCAGAAATAATCACTTTGCTGAATTATACTTTAGTGATAGAATGTCTCCTTTATTTATTAAAGAACATACCGCTCAACTGAGTAAGAAAGAAAGTGCTTCTTACCAAGAACAGTTTATTAAAAAAGAAATTAATGCATTGTCATGTTCAACAACATTTGAAATGGGTGTTGATGTAGGTGATTTGGAAACAGTATTTTTACGTGATGTGCCACCATTACCATCCAATTATGCCCAAAGAGCTGGTCGTGCTGGAAGAAGTATTAACGCAGCTGCTTTTTGCTTAACATTTGCAAAATTAAGTTCGCATGATTTATCATTTTATAAAGAGCCAAAGAAAATGATAAGTGGTGTTATATTACCACCATTATTTAAGGTTGATAATGAAAAAATTGTAAGAAGACATATTTATGCAGTTGCTTTAAGTATGTTTTTTGCGGATCATAGCGAGTATTATAATTACAATGATGCAGAATTATTTATTAATCAAAAAAAATATGAATTATTTATTGATTGGTTAAATACAAAACCAGAACGATTAAGAGTTATGTTGATTAGATCAATTCCCAATAATGATAGCTTGCATAGTAGAATAGGAATATTAGATTACTCATGGTTAAATGATTTTATTGGGGATAATGGTGCATTTACCGTTTTAATTAGAGAATATGAGAATAATATAAAAGAATTTGAAAAGTTAATTAAAAAATATAAGAGTGAAAATAATTTAGATAAAGCCGCTAAATGTGAAAGAAAATTAAATAACTATAAATATAATAAATTAATTGACTTTCTTGCTAGGGGCAATATTTTACCAAGATATGGATTCCCTGTTGATACAGTTGAATTAGAGCAAAACACTACAGCTTCTAATATTAATAAACTTAGATTAAGCAGAGATTTGCAAATGGCTATAGCGGAATATGCCCCATCTTCAGAAGTTATTGCTGATGGAAGAATGTACACAAGTAGATATATAAAGAAAACAAAAGTCGGTAATAGCAAACTTGAGTGGGATAGAGCATTTCTTGGATATTGTAGTGATCCTGATTGTCAAGCTTTAAATTATAGTGTTACGCCTATATCAAGCGAAGGTAAGAAATGTATCTCCTGCGGAAAGAAATTATATGAGCATGATTTCTTTGAAAGCATTGAACCAAGGGCAGGCTTTGTTACTGAAAGAGTGGATAAAGATGTTCCATTAACAAAACAAGAGAAAAATTACAAGTCTGATGATTATTATATTGGGAATAAAGAATCTAAAACTATAGATAAGTATAATTTCAAATTTAACGGTATTGGTGTAACTATTGAATCAACAACAAATGATTCTTTAATGGTTAAATGTTCAAAAAATTTCTATGTTTGTCAAAAATGTGGATTTGCATATGCAGATGATGAGACAATTCAAAATGATAAAGATGCAACAAAGAAAATGAAAAGAGGAGACTTAAAAATCTCAACAAGTCATAAACATGAAAGTTTATTTGGCCAGTATTTATGTGATTGTCAAGATTTAATTAGATATTCTTTACATCATGTATTTAATACAGATGTTGCTAAAATTTCATTTGATTGTGATACCTCAGATTATAAAACGATGATTTCAACAATGTATGCTATTTTATATACTATTTCTGATGAATTGAATATTGAAAGAAAAGATATTAAAGCCTGCTTATCATTAAAAATTAAAAATCATAAAATGTATAATTCAATAATTATTTATGATGCTGTTCCTGGTGGAGCAGGACATTCAAGGAGAATAGTTACAGATGATGGTAAAATGTTGTATAATATTATTGAAAGAGCGTATGAAAGAATGGAAAATTGCAATTGCGATCCATCATGTTATAATTGCTTAAGAAGTTATGATAACCAAAAAATACATGATGATTTAGATCGAAAACTCGCATCTTCTTTTCTAGGTAATTTGATTGGTGATATAGAAATATTTGAAAATAATAAAGATAATGGAGTAAATAATGATTAGTAAATTTGGAATAACGATGAGAAAATTTCGTGATGAAATTGGTGAGTCATTGCGAACTATGTCTACAAGATTAGGAATATCGCCATCATTTCTCTCTGCAATGGAAGTAGGAAGAAAATTGATACCTATTGAATATGCAAAGAAAATTAAAGATGCGTATAATTTAAATGATCAAGATTATGCTGAATTAATGGAAGCAATAATTGAAACAAATCAAAGAGTAGATATTGAAATAGCAAAAATGAATGAAGCTCAAAAAGAGGTTTCTATAGCTTTCGCTAGAAAAATTGAAAATGCTGACCCTGAGTTATTAGAGAAGCTTAGAAAGGCACTTTCAGATGATAAAAACTAATCCACTAAGCGTAAAAGATATAGAAGAACTTGCTTCTAACTTAAGAAAGGAAGCAGGAATAACAGATGATGTTGCTTTTCCAATATTTGATTATATTAACGAATTATCAGATAAAGGTTTACTTACAATTCAAATATTAGATAATAATGATTCATATTTAGAAGAAAATGTTCCAGCAAAATATAATACAGTTGATAACTTTATTTATATTAAAGAGCAAGTATTAGATGATTATGAAAATAATATTTATTGGTCTAATTTTACATTGGCACATGAGTTATTTCATTATCTTCAATCTAGAATTTTGAACTTTAAGTTTGAGGATGTTGTTGAATGTAAAACTTATGAAGATCCTGAATGGCAAGCAAATAACTTTGCAGGGGAATTACTTGTGCCAAAGAAATATTTAGATTTGGATGATGAAGAATTAGTTAATAGATTTAAAGTAACAATGGAGTGTGTACTTACTAGAAAAGTGCAAAGAAAGAAAAGAAATAAATATTAATTTTTAGAAAGCTAACTATATAAAAAACAAGTGATTTGATAAAAAATTTTCGTTAGCTTTTAAATTTTAAAAATGTGAATTTGTAAAAATAGGCATACTGAAAAAACCTAATTAAAGGCTGTTTTTTAAAGTTTATTAAAGTAAAACCTAGTTATTTTAATAAATTAGCATCAAATTTAATATTATCATCTGTACTTGTGCAAATGTGATATATTACCCTAAGTAATTTTCTAACACAATGTCCTTGAGCACAACGATGACTTTTACCTTGTGATAATTTTAAATTATAATAATCTTTAAATACTTTATTATGATTTATCACGGGAAGTATAATTTGATATAAAGTCTTTCTTAAATATCTAGATCCTTTTTTAGTTATTGCTGTATGTTCAGCCTTAAATTGACTAGATTGATGTTCATATGGAGCTACTCCAGCAAATTTAATTAATTTTTTATGACTTGAATAGTTGCTAAAACTTCCAAACTCTGATAAAATAGAAGTACTAGAAAAGTGCGAAATTCTTGGTATGGAAAGTATAGGAGAGTTGGTTTGAATGCTGAACTCTTCTATTTTTTTATCAATTTCAGCAAGTTGTTCATTAATTAGTTCTATTTGATTAATTAAGTGTTTAATTTGAATCACTTCAGAAGTTGATTGGATACCGATAGAGTTTTTGGCTGCATCTTTTAAGTCTTCAGCAGTTAAAGAAATACGCAATCCTTTACCTTTGTAGTTGAAACATTTGCGAATAGTTCTGATATCTGCATTAGCAATATTAAAGGCACTACCAAATGATTTAAGTACATTAGTATAAACAATGCCATATTTAGAATTAAAAAGAGAATTAAATTCTGGAAAAACAATATCTATACATTTTTGTAATCTATTAGTATATACATTTAATTCTTCTTTAAGGTTATGATGGTGTCTAGTTAGTTCTCTTTGTTCAAATAATTCAAATTTATCAACTTTTGTTATACGATAAGGTTTCTTTCTAGAATTAGAAGAAATAACATCGCAAATAGTTAAAGAGTCTAAATTATCATTTTTAGAAATACCGCCTTGCATTTTACGAGTTAAATCTGTAGCAACGGGATTTATTAAAGCTACAGTATAATTTTTTGAGAGCAATGCCTTTAGTAATGCAAAATGATAATGCCCGGTATCTTCTATACCGAATAACATGTCCTCGTTTTTGTAGCATTTGACTTTATCTATTAAAAAGTCAAAACCACTTTTGTTGTTTTCAATATTGGTAGGTGGGACAATTTCTTCACCAGTTAATTGATTTAGAATACAAAATGTATGGCTAAGTTTACCAATATCAATTCCGATTAAGATCATTATAATATTTCCTTTCATTATTGTTGGTGATGTGTTATCCACGATCCTTAAACCACAAAACCTGGTACAATATGCGAATTCGAGATTCATCTAACTAATCATTATTTTGGTGTAAGGTGTGGTGAGAACCTTTCAGAAGTAGTCAAAGCCACAAGGAGTTTTACAAATCCACATTCACACACTAAATATATCAAATCAATTAAAAATATTCAACTTACTATGTTGAAAGAAAGGAAAAGGTATATTAAACTGACAATTAAATGAGTCAATTATAATATACCAGGAGATAATATATGCCTACAATTACAGATTGGTTAATGGTTATAATAACACTTGTATATGTTGTTGCAACAGTATTTATATGTATTGCAAATATTAAATCAGCTAAAGCAGCAAGAGAACAAACGGAAGAAATGAAGAAACAGTTTTCATTAATAAATCGACCAAGCGTTTCAGCAGAAATAGTTTATTTGAAAAGAACGTTTTGGATGTTAAGGTTTAATAATAATGGAAATCAAGTTTCTTATAATACAAAAATAATACTAGATGAAGATTTTATTAATAGTGTAGAAGATGATTATAGAGGACCACTGGATGAGCTTAAAAATAAAGTATGTACTATTGGAGTTAATCAACATTATGATATTTTCATTGGAACAAATGAATATAGAGATTTGCCAAATAAAAAGAATATTAAAGGTACTATTATTTCCTATGATATTAGTGGAAAAGAGTTTTCTGATAATTTTGAGATTGAAATAGAAAATTATGTCACGTTTTATTCTACTACTAGTGAATCAGAAGATTTGATAAAAGAAATTAAAAATCAAAATGAACATTTAAAAAAAATAAGCAGTAAATTAAAATAATATACTAAATAGCAAAATTAGCTATTATTTTTGTTAAGTTAATTTTATTTAGTTTTAAATATTTAAATGATATAAATTACAGGAATATACGGAGCAGCATATGGCAAAAGGACATAAAATAACATTAGAAAAAGTAAATTTAATATACATTGAAGATGAGTTTGTTGAAGAAATAGCAAAAACAATTAAAAACGAATTAATATCAATGTGTTGGGGTGAAGAAAACAAAGATATGTTTGATTATCAGCAAACGGTATCTAGTTTTTTAGATCGCCTAAAAGATAGGGATTCAGCATTTCAAGCTGGTTTTATAGGTGAATTTATAGTTCATTGTTATTTTAAAACTTTTACAAATTACAAACATTTATCAGTATTTTTTAATGATCAGGATAAGTCAAATAAACGTGGTTTTGATTATATGTTTTATGATACTAAAAATGGTTTATGGTATGTAGAGATTAAATCAGGATCTGAAAATGATGATAGTTTAATAAATAAAACAAATAAAGAAAAACTCCAAGAAGCTTATAGAGATTGTAATGACAAATTTATTAAAAAGAATAATTTAAATTTATGGAATGTTGCTAAATCTGAGGTTGGGAAAGTACTTTCTAAAAGAAGTTCATTAAGAAGTAAGGTTAAAGAAATTTTAGAAAAAGATTCAATTAGTAAAATTGATAATGTAATATTATCAAGTGTTGTATTCAATAATTCATTAATAAAAGTTACCAATAAAAATGAATTAAATGAGTTAAAAGATAAGTATAAATCTGATTTTGAAAAAGTAACATTCTTATGTTTTAGAAAGAAAACTTTAGAATGCATTATTGATTTAATAAGAGGAACTTCATATGAATAGACATATTACATTAAAACAAGTAGAGAACGATTTTAAAGAACTAAAATTTATGGATGTTTACCATAAGTTTTTGGCTGAACAAGAGTTAACATATGAAGAAAAAATAAAATTATTAAGTGTTGCTATCTTGTTTTTAAATTCAGAAAATGAATATATAAAGAAATTTGGATATCATATTTTAGTAAAGTATTCGATAAGTACTGATGATTATGAATTATTAGATGATTTGTCTAGAGACTTAATTAATACTCCAATTTTAAAAGTTATTGAAAAGCATAATTTAGCAAAAAACGGAATTTTAAAAAGATCAATAAATGATATGTTAATTGATTCATCTACCAATAAAGAAAATCAAAACTGTTATACTTATGATCAAATAAAAATGATAAATGATTTTTTATCTAATGATTCTAATTATATGTTAGTAGCGCCTACATCTTTTGGAAAAAGTGACTTGATTTTTAAATATGTTTTGGCTAATTATCAAGAAAAAAATATTTGTATAATCGTTCCTACAAAAGCCTTGATTAATCAGACTAGAATACAATTATATAGTCTTTTTAAAAAAGAAAAAAATAAACCTAAAATTATTACACATCAAGATGTAGTTCCTAGTAATGATAGAAGAAATATTTATATAATGACACAAGAACGTTTATATAGTGTATTATTTGAAAATGAATACGATATTGTTTTTGATGTGTTGATGATTGATGAGGCTCATAATTTATTTGAAAATGATGAAAGATCTAAATTGCTATCAAAAATAATAATATATTTAAATAATAAAAATAAAAATTTTATAGTTAAATATTTTAGTCCTATAATTAAGGATGAAAATAGTTTATCTCATAAATATGTAATTGAAAGTAGTATTAAAGGAAATATTGTTCAACCATTAATTAAATCAGAGAATATATATTTAATTGATTTTCAAAAAAATATTAGTGAAATATATGATAGGTATTTCGATGAATTTATTTTTTTGAATAAATATCAAATAAATGATTATATTAATTTTATTAAGTCATATGGTACTGAAAAAAATATAATTTATATTAATAGCCCCAAAGAAATAGTCAAAATTGCGAAAAAAATTTCTGAACAACTAGGTGAAGTAGATGATAAAGAAATCAAGAAAATGATTAAGCAAATATCAAATTATGTTAATGAAGAATATGATTTAATTGATGGTCTGAAAAAAGGTGTAATTTATCATTGTGGTTTAATACCTGATAATATAAGAATATACATTGAAGATCGTGTTAGAAAAATTAAAAATTTAAAGTATATATTATGTAGTTCAACATTGCTTGAGGGTGTTAATATGCCTTTTACTACTATGTTCATTCTTGATTTATATAAAGGACCGAAATATTTAACTTACCATCAATTGATAAATTTGATTGGTAGAGTAAATAGATTCAATATTATATTTAGTGGAAAAAAAGAAGGACTAAAAGGCATAATGTCAAATATCTATTTCATAAAGAGAAAAGAAATAAGTGGAGATTATGAAGGATTCATTTCTGAAAGATTAAAAATGGAATCAAGCAGTGATAAGAGAAATGATCAAGTTGAAAATCCATTTTTAAAAAAAGCGAAAGAGAAAGTTGAAGATGTTGAGAAAAAAACTTTATCAGTATTATTAGATAAAGCAATAGATGGTCATAAAGCTCAATTTAAGACAAATATAGGTAAAATAATGATGGATCAAAATATTATAGATTTAGATTTATTTAGATATGAAGAAATTATTGAAAATAGAATAAAGACTTATAATAAAAATGGTAAGGAATTAATTGACATAATTTATGATTTATTTATAAAAGGATTACCGTATAAAAAAGATAGCAAAATCTTAATCTTAGATGAAGATGGAGCAAGACATCATTATAATACAGTATTGAAGTGGAAAAAAGAAAATCAAAGTTTTTCACAAATGATAACTAAACAGATTTACTATTGGGAAAATCGCAGTGGTAATGATATATATGTAGGCAGAAAATGGGGAACGCCTCAACCATTCGGTCGTAATAGCCCATTTGTTGATAAGACAAGCCTAAACAAAAAACAATTAACAAATTTAGCAATCATAAAAGTAAAAGAAGACTTGGATTACTTAGATTTTTATATACTAAGATACATTGAAGTATTATATAAAATTGATTTTATAGATGAGCAAGAGTACAATTTAATTAAGTATGGAACAAATGATAAGATTCAAGTGTTCTTTATAAAAGAAGGTTTATCACAAGATTTATCAAAATTGCTTGTAACTAAATATAAAGATGATATTTATCCAGATGGAGAAAACTATAAATTAAAACAAAAAACATTAGAAGATATGAGAGATGAAAATGAAATACTAGTTAATGAATTAAAATATTATATAAATTAATAGATGAGAATAAGTTTTAATGTTCTATTCTTTTATTATTTGAACTATTAAGTTGCTTTTATTGTTGAATTATGATAAAATATGTTAAAAGATGTTAAAAAGGAGAAAACTATGGAATTCAAAGAGAAATTAATATATATTCGTGCGAAGTTGAATTTGAGTCAAACTGATTTAGCAAAGATATTAAATGTATCATATGTAACAATATGTAGGTGGGAATGTGGCAAAGTAACACCTACTAAAAAAGCAGAATATGCCGTTGAACAATTATGTAAAGAAAAAAGCATCTCTTTTGAAGGGGTGAAACAATAATGAAAAAATTAACAGTAATTGATTTATTTAGTGGAGCAGGGGGGGTTATCTGAAGGATTTTTACAAGCTAATTTATTTGAATTTGTTGCTCATGTTGAGTGGGAAAAACCAATGGTTAATACCTTGAGAGAAAATTTAATTAAAAGATGGGGATGTTCTGAACAAAAAGCAAAAAAAAGAGTAATTAGATTTGATATACAAAAGACATATGAGTTAATGAATGGCTCATGGAGTCAAGATACTATAGAATTATATGGTGATGATATTTGGGCAATAAATCCTAAATTATTTGAGGAAATAGGTTGTATCCATACATGCCAAGGTATGGAATTTGATTATGTAGGTGTCATAATAGGTAAAGATTTAATTTTTAAAGATGATAAAGTTACAACAAATAAATTAGCAATTAGTAAAGATGATAAGACAAGTAAAATTAAAGGTTGTAAAAATGAATCTTTAGCTGATAGATTAATTAAAAATACTTACAAAGTACTTTTGACAAGAGGTCAAAAAGGTTGTTATATCTATTGTGAAGATAAATCTTTAAGTGAGTATATAAAAGAAAGAATAAGTTAATATATGGAAAAACTAGATATTTTAAAAAAAAGAATAGATAAATTTAACAAGGATAGGGACTAGGATCAGTTTCATACACCTGTTAATCTTGCAAAATCAATATCAATAGAAGCTGCTTAACTTTTAGAATGCTTCCAATGGTCAAATGATAAATTTAATAAAGAAGCAGTTCTTGAAGAACTTGCAGATGTTATGAATTACTGTATTCAAATGTCACAAATATTGGATGTAGATATTGTAAAAATAATCAATAATAAAATGGATAAAACTGAAAAAAAGTATCCTGCAGATAAAGCGAAAGGTGTTTCTACAAAATATAATAAATTATAATAAAAACAAATCAATACTAAATAATATTAATGCTCAAGTCTCATATAAGGTTTGAGCATTTTTGATTACTTAAATTGAATATTATTGACTTTATGAATTACACAAAATTGACTCTTGTTTTCATAAGCTCACCAAAACCATCTAGAATAACTTAGAAGTTATTTTTCATTATTAAATTATAAATAATCTTATCACAAAACTAAAATATAGTAATAAATGCAGTAATTATATATTTTATACTAATAATAGCTTATAAGGAGGGGGATTGCAAATCTCTAGGATTTTTGAACACGTGAGTGGGGCGCTAGTCTCATTCATGCAACAATCAAAAATTATAAAATTAAAATGTATTATAATAAAAATATAAATATTTCATTCATTTTTTGCATTTTATGACAATATTATTGTAATATTTATTATTATATCGTTCAAAAAATATAAAAAATGAATGATAAAATTTGACTTGTTTCAATTGATTTGATATAATATGATGTGAGGTGTTAGTATGAATTTTGAATCTTTATATAAATTATTTGTTATGAATGATAGTACTACATTTAATCGGATATATAATGAGAAATTTAATTCTCAATCAACAATTAAATTTGATATTTATATCAATGAGCAACAATCATTTTTTACTTATGATAAATATATTATGGCTTTAGTTTCAAATATACGAAATATAGATAATCGAATCAATGAGATTTTTTCTAATCTTCCACCCATTGCAATTGATCAATATATGAGAAAATCATTAATTGATGAAATTGAATACACTAATGAAATAGAAGGAGTAATATCTACAAGAAAAGATATCAATGATTTAATCAATGAAATCGAAAAAAAGATAAATACAAGAAATCGATTTGAAGGTATTGTGAATAAGTATGTATTGTTAACAGAAGAACAATTAGATTTTAAAGATTCGTTTGACATTAGAAAACTATATGATGAGATGTTATATAATGAAATAAGATTAGAAGATGAGAAAAATTTGCCAGATGGCAGAATATTTAGAAAAGAAACAGTACATATTTATAAAACAGGTGAAAAAATTATTCATAATGGAATAATGCCAGAATCTAAAATTATAGAATATATGAATAAGGCATTATATATTTTAAATGATCAATCCATAGATATATTGATAAGGGTATCTTTATTTCATTATTATTTCGGCTATATTCATCCTTTTTATGATGGAAATGGTAGAATAAATAGATTTATTTCTAGTTATATTTTATCTAAACATTTTAACGAAGTGATTGGATTTAGATTAAGTATGACAATTAAAGAAAATTTAACACAGTATTTAGAGGCTTTTTCTCATACAAATGATAGTAGGAATAAAGCAGATATTTCTACATTTGTATATGAGTTTTTAGATTTAATTTATAAATCATATCAAAAAACAGAAATATATGCTTTAGAAAAAAGTCAAATATTGAATAAATATGAAATGATTTTAGAAAAAATAACGCCAATATTTGAAACACATAAGAATAAAGATGCTATCAATCAATTATTATTTATATTAATACAATGTAGCATTTTTGGTGATTTTGGACTAACTAAAGCAAAATTGTGTAGAATACTAGAAAAAGGAAATACAAAAGTAACTGAATTTTTAGGAGTTTTGAAAAAACATAATTTATGCACAGAAATACAAAGTGGTAAATATCATTATTATCAAGCTAATTTAGAAGAGTTAGATAAATTAGACAACAAAGTGATATAAGTAACCATAAGAATATTAGTAATGTGAAAGTCCAAGAGATACTTTTTCATTTTAATTATGATTAGATAAAAAAGAGTTTAAGTATTATATTTCAAAAATATATTTCAATTTATTTTACATGATAAAATAATATGATATAATGAATATAATTTAGTTTCATTGATTCTATTTACGTATTTTATTTATAGGAGGACAAAAATGATAAATACTGATAAAGTAAGAATACAAGATGATTTATACACTTATGTTAATCAAGAAAAATTAGCTCAACTAGTAATACCTGATGACCAACCATCGGTAGGTGGGTTTCAAACTCTAGCAGTAGATGTTGAGAAAACAATGATAAATGAATTTAAAGAAATGTGTGATAAAGAAGTTTACCCTAATCATTATTTAGAAAAAGCATGTACATTGTTTAAAATTGCTAAAAATGTTGAAAAGAAAGAAAAGGATGGCATCTTTCCTGCCCTAAAGAATCTTTCGATTCTTGATAAATTAGAAAATTTGGATACATTTAGCAAGATGTATAAGACTTTAATGCTCAATCAATTACCATTACCATTTCAGATAATGGTTGAAACAGATATGAAAAATACAAAACAACATTGTGTATGTATCCAAGGTCCAAGCGTTATTTTGCCCGATGCTTCCTATTATAAAGAAGAAATGATGCAACAAAAAGAAATGATTTTAGGGATATGGACCAATATGGCTAAAATGATTATGGCTAAAACAGAGTTAAGTCCTGAAGATCAAAATCAATATATAGAAGATACTCTAGCGTTTGATCGTTTGCTTGGTAGTCTAGTAAAAACTAGTGAAGAGTGGTCAGAATATGTTGAAATCTATCATCCAATGAAAGTATCAAAAGTAGCAACATTATTGAAAACAATTCATTTTAAAACTATTTTAAAAGAATTATTTGGTTTTATTCCAGAAACGATTATTGTGACTGAACCAAGATATTTTAAAAACTTTATAGATGTATTGAATGCAGAAACATTTGAATTATATAAACATTGGTCATATGTAACTGGTCTTATTGATTCTTGTTCTTTATTAAATGAGGAATTAAGAGAATTAGGTAGCACGTATTATCGTGCTATCGCAGGCATCCCGGCAAACACTTCTATTGAAAAATTTGCTTATCAATTATCATCTCAACTATATGCAGAACCAGTTGGTTTATATTATGGCGAAAAATATTTTGGTGAAGCAGCTAAAAAAGATATAACTGAGATTGTATATCAAATCATTGATACTTATAAACTAAGAATTCAAGAAAATGAAATTTTAGAACCAGCCACTAAAGAAAAAGCTATTTTAAAATTATCCAAAGTTGGGGTAAAAATGGGATATCCTGATAAAGTTCAAGATATTTATGATAAACTTGTATTTAATGCGGAAGACACATTATATAATATTGTACATACATTAAAAGAAATAAAAATTTTAGAAAATTTAGAAGAGTTAACAAAACCAACAGATCCTAAAAAATGGGCAATGCCAGGACATATGGTAAATGCATGTTATGATCCTTTTGTAAATGATATTACTTTCCCAGCCGCCATTTTACAAGCTCCTTTTTATTCTATCAAGCAAACAAGAAGTGAAAATTTAGGTGGTATTGGTGCAGTTATTGGTCATGAAATTTCTCATGCCTTTGATAGCAATGGCGCAAAATGTGACGAAAATGGTAATATCAATAACTGGTGGACAAAAGAAGACAATAAAAGATTGAATACCAAAATTAAAGCGATGATTAAACAATTTGATGGTATTGAACTTTCATGGGGAAAAGTAAATGGTAAATTTATTGTTAGTGAAAATATGGCTGATAATGGTGGAATGGCAGTTACTCTTGAAATAATGAAAAATACACCTCATGCTTCATATGAAGAATATTTTATGAATTGGGCTAAAATATGGTGTATGAAAGCAAAAACTGAATTTTTACAATTGCTTCTTCATTTGGATGTCCATGCTCCTAATATTTTACGTGCAAACATTACACCAAGAAATTTCCAAGAATGGTATGATACCTTTCAGGTTAAGAAAACGGATAAGATGTATATTGCACCAAATAAACGAGTAATAATTTGGTAAGTTAGGATAAAACATTGAAAGAATGCAAACTTTAAAAAAGGAAAAATAGAATAAAAGTAATCATAGAGATAAAGTTAAATGTATAATTTGACTTTATCTTTTTATTTATATAGTAAATATGTGTGAAGGAAAAATAAAAATGGCAAAATATGCAAATTTATTTTTCTAAAAAAGACTACATCCTATTTTTGTTTGATATAAGTGATTATAACAACCCCGATGCTAGATAAATAGAATAGGAGAAGACGTTTTATCATCTTAAATTAGGTAAGTACTAGATGCCTAATGATAAACAATAAAGTAAATACGATTGATAAATCATACAAGTTGTTTTTATTTTTTAAAGTTTTCTTTTTTGAAAAAAATGAATGATGTAGTATAATTATGATGGAAGGAAAATGGATGAAGAAAGGATTTTATTTTTATAAAGATTTCTATATAGGAGTAAGCAGATGTTTATAGATACTCATGTACATTTAAATAATAGAGAATTAGAAAGTCATTTAAAAGAAGTATTAGATGAGGCATATCAAGCTGATGTGAAAAGGATGATTGTTGTAGGGTATGATTTAGAAACTTCAATCAAGGCTGTTGAATTAGCAAGTAAAATAGATGGATGTTATGCGGCAGTGGGATTTCATCCAACTGAAATAAAAAATTATACGGATGAAGAATATGAGAAATTAGAAATACTTGCTCAAAATAAAAAAGTTCTTGCTATAGGTGAAGTAGGGTATGATTTTCACTGGGATACAACAACCAAAGAAGAACAAAAGGAAGCTTTTATTAGACAAATAGAACTAGCTAAAAAATTAAATTTACCTCTAATTATTCATAGTAGAGATGCACATCAAATAACATATGAAACATTGAAGAATACTAATGCCAAAATAGTTGGGGGGATTATGCATTCATATAGCGGTAGTGTTGAGATGGCTAAGGAATATATAAAACTCAATTTTTCTTTTGGTATTTCAGGACCAGTTACTTTCAAAAATGGGAAGAATATGAAAGATGTGGTAAAAGAAATCAATTTGCAATATTTAGTATCTGAAACTGATTCACCATATCTTACACCTCATCCTTTTAGAGGAAAGGAAAATGGTCCTAAATATATTCCGCTAATTGTTGAAGAAATGGCAAAAATTAAAGGTATAGACAGCAGTGAGATGGCAAAAAATATATTAAATAATGTTAAGAGAATTTTTGGTGATAGATATGAATAAAAAGAAAATTAAAATGTTTGTATTAGTTGGTTTACTTATCATAAGTTGCTTTATGATTAGTGGTTGTAACATTCAAAAATTATTAAAGAAGACAATTATCAATGAAATTGAAAATAGATATATTGAATATAGTCAAAATATAACAGTTGAAGATATTGAACAAGCTTTAATTGAAGGCTCAAATATAGCCAAGTCTTGTACAGTTGCGATTAGGGTTATTAAAAGTGGTGGTATTATAACCACAACTGAAAGCCTTGGTAGTGGAGTGATTGTTAAAAGAACGAAAAATTATGATAATACGTATCATTATTTAGTTGTAACGAATCGTCATGTGACTGGAACGAATGCAAATGCTAAATTTAGTGTATATTTAGATAATGATAATTATATTTCTGCAAGTTTAATTAGATATGATTCTACTTATGATTTGGCTTTAATTTCATTTGATAGTGGAATCTTATTAAATGTGGCTACTTTTTGTGAGGAAAAATTAAATATAGGTCAATATGCGATTGCGGTAGGTTCGCCATATGATATCGAGTCTTTTTACAATACAGTCACAATTGGTGCTATTAGTTGTCCCCAAAGGATGATTCAAGAAGAAGATTTAAATGGTAAAACTGTGAATAATACTTTTGTTCAACATGATGCTGCAATCAATTCTGGTAATAGTGGTGGTGGTCTTTATGATATATATGGAAGACTGATTGGAATTAATACATGGAAATTAGTTGGTGATCCTGGTGATAATTTTGAAGGATTAAATTTTGCAATTCCTTCAACAGTGGTTTATACAACTTTTGAAAGTTATCTTAAAAATGACTAAGTACTTAATACTTAGTCATTTTTAAAATTTACAAACCATGGAAGGTTTTCTTTCTTAAAGTAAATTGGTTTAGTATATTCTCCAAAGGCTGCATAAAATCCGGTTGTAGGGTTAATCTCCACACTTATAACATCTTGTGGTGTTTCATACCAAGAGGGAGTAATACCAGTAATTCTATAATATGCTTCAACTGTATCAGCCCAGATATATTTACCAAATTTGGCATCTAGCGAAGAGATAATTTCTTTATTGTTATCATATCCACTCCAAACACTGACTACTATATCAGGATTATATCCAACCATCCAGTTATCAGTATCGGTAGAACCACTCTTAGCAGCATATTTTGTTGTCAACATACTTTTAATAGAAACACCAGTGGGTCTAATATTATAAGTCATATTATCATCAAATACGGATGTCATCGCCTCGCTTAATAAATAAACATCACTTTCGTCAGCAATTCTACTCGTCTTGGGTTTTGCTTCATATAAAACTTCATCATTCATATTTGTTATTTTAGTAATAATTGTTGGTGTAACTTGTTTACCACTATTAGCAAGAATACTATAAGCTTCTGTTAATTCTTTCACGGATACTTCCTTTACTCCAAGAGCAAGGGAAGGAATAGCTGGAATATCACCTGAAAAACCAAATCTTTTTAGCGTGTTAACCATTTTATCACATCCTAAGAAAAGGTGTGTTTTTACCGCATAAATATTATCACTAGTTGCTAGAGCATAAGCCATTGAAACATCAAATCCAGCATAAATACTTTGAAAATTGGTTGGCGAATAAGTCGTATTATTATAATAAAAAGTAGTTGGTTCGCTAGCAAAAGTAGTAGCAACAGTAAAGCCGTTTTCAAGGGCAGTTAAGTATAAAAAGGGTTTAATAGAAGATCCTGGTTGTCTACTACTAGAAACTGCTCTATTATAAGTGCTTTTTTCATAATCTTTTCCGCCTACAACTGCTAAAACCTTTCCAGTTGATGGTTCCATTGCATAGATAGCTGTTTCAATATCGCTTTCTGGTGCTCTTTTTTGAATGCTATCATTTATAGCTGTATAAAGTTCAGTATTTAGTGTAGTATAAACTTTTAAACCGCCAGCCATTTTACCACTAATTTCAGGAATTTTTTTCAATTCTTGTAAAACTAAATCTTGAAAATAAGGAGCGTTTATCGCATCATCATTTGGATTATTACCTACACATTTCAATATTGTTTTACTAGATTCTTCATATTCTTCATTGGTAATTAGACCATCATTTAGCATTTCTCTTAAAATCAAGTTACGACGTTCCTTATTGTTTTCAGGATTTTTAATCGGTGAATATAGAGTGGGACCTTTAGGAATACTGGCGATTGCGGCAGCTTCTTCTAAGGTCAAATCTTTTGCATGCTTATTAAAATAATAAATACTAGCATCCTCAACGCCGTAAATACCATGATCAAAGTAGATAGAGTTGAGATATCCTTCTAAAATTTCATTTTTTGAATAGTTTTTTTCAATATTTAAAGAAATGAGAATTTCATTAATTTTTCTTTTCCAAGTTTTTTCCGTTGTTAAATAAAGGTTTCTAACATATTGTTGAGTAATTGTTGATGCTCCTTCAGATAATTTATTAGATTTAAGATTTTTTAAAACAGCACCACCCATTCTGATAATATCAACTCCATGATGTTTATAGAAACGTTTATCTTCGATTGAAATAAATGCTTTTGTTAAATAGGGAGAAATATCATCAAGTTGAACATAGGATTGTTTTTTTCCATTTGAATAACTTAGATATTTATGATTATTGCTATCATATAACTCAACATTAATAATTTCTGGCAATTGGTAATTCATATTAGTAGTGATAATGGCGATGGTTAAAATAAAAATAGTTAAAAGTAAAGTTGAAGTTATAGTTAATACTTTAAATACTTTAAAAAAACGTTTTTTCATTTTATATCACCGATAATATTTTTCCAAAAAAATTAAAGGATATACAAAACAAAAATTAACAATTATAAATTATAATTGTTAATTTGTTTTAAAATTCTTCATTTTCAATTAGTTCTAAAGTATGAAAAATATCATTTGTGTAAAAAATATTTTCAATTGAAGTAGCATTAAAATAATTGGTAATTGGAATCGTGTGATCATGTAAAATGTTACTATTTAAATAATTAGAAATTAATTTGATATTATCAAAAATCAAATAGTCAAATGATATTATTTTTTCATTTATTTTAATTTCATTACTATTTAATAAAAAAACGGGAGTATTTATAATAAGATAGTTAGAATTAAAAATCGCAAATCTTTTCAACGTTAAAATTATGACTTGATAAAAATCTTTCATCTAAAACCTCCTATTTATATTATATCACAGAAGTTAAGACTTTAAAAATTAAAAACATTAAATGATTTACAAATTTTTACCTTTGTGCTATAATAAAAATACTAATAAAGAGTAAAAAAGGGTGATAAAATGAAAATAAGATGCAAAAATTGTTATCGTATTTTAAATCCTAATGAAGAATATTGTACTAGTTGTGGTGAATATAGCGAAAAAATGCATAAAGCGATGGTGACAGGTGATTATGGTCCTGATCCTGTGGCAAAATTTAAAATAAGTTTTGGGATTTATGCAATTGCCGGTTTTATTTTATGTGGAATTTTTCAAGTTATTTTTGCTTTAATTGAAAATAAAATGAATAATGATAGCGGCTATACTAATCTTTTTTGTCAAACCAATAGTTTATTTTATAGCAGTATAATTGCTTTTGTTACAATGCTTATTGTTTTTAAGAAAGATTTAAAATCTTATTTTCCCAAAATGACTAAAAATCAAATATTAGGTAGTGTTATGATTGGGAGTTTGACAGTTGCAATTGTTATCCTACTTAATTATTTATCTAATTTCACTTTAATTTTTCCTAAATATATTACAAAATATTTAGAAGAAGGTAGTGCTGTCTTTTTTGATTTTAAAGGTGAGTGTATTTTTAAGATTGTTGTGGGGACACTTTTATCTAGTATTTGTTTAGAAATACTTGGTAGAAAGTATCTAGTTGATGCTCTTGATGAAACCATGCTTTCAGATCAGGCTATCTATTTTGTTACTAGTATTGTTGTTGCACTTTTTGAAATAGCTTGGATTATGTCGTTAGAAATTGCGATTGTGAGTATAGTTTTTAATTTAGTAGCCACGGGTATTTATATGTATACCAATCGAAATCTTTTGGTGAATATCATAATGCGAATTTTGATTGTGTTAATTGTTTTGATTATATTTTTATAGAGGTGAATTATGAGTTTAACAGCAGGAATTGTTGGTTTACCTAATGTTGGTAAATCAACATTATTTAATGCCATTACAAAATCAGGAGCACTAGCCGCTAATTTTCCTTTTGCGACAATTGAACCTAATGTTGGAGTAGTTGAAGTAAAAGATAAACGGTTAGATAAAATTGTTGAGATAGTCAAACCACGAAGTATAGTTCCTACTTCATTTTCTTTTACCGATATTGCAGGACTTGTTAAAGGTGCAAGTAAAGGTGAAGGTCTAGGCAATCAATTTTTATCACATATTCGTGATGTTGATGCTATTTGTGAGGTTGTTAGATGCTTTGAAGATCCCAATATTATTCATGTAGAAGGAAAAGTAGATCCAATCAGTGATATTGAAGTAATTAATTTAGAATTGATTTTAGCAGATTTAGAAGTTGTTGAAAAAAGATTACCAAAAATAGAAAAAAAAGCTCAACTTAAAGTTGATAATGATGCAGTTTTTGAATATCAAATTTTAAAAAAACTGCATGATGGTTTTTTGAACAATATTCCTGCTCGCTTAATCCCCTTAACAACAGAAGAAAAACTGTATGTGAAAAACTATCAGTTTTTGACAATGAAACCAATATTGTATGTTGCCAATGTTGGTGAAAACGATATTGTAAAGGGGAATCAATATGTTGAATTAGTAGAAGAATATGCTAAAAAGGAAGAATCAAAAGTTGTAATGATTTCCGCAAAAATAGAAGAAGAATTAAGTATGTTAGATGATGAAGATCGGCAAATGTTTTTAGACGATCTGGGGTTAGAAGAAAGTGGATTAGATAGACTTGTCAAAGAAGCTTATGCTTTGCTTGGTCTTTGTACTTTCTTTACAGCAGGTGAAAAAGAATGTAGAGCTTGGACTTTTAGAAAAGGAATGCTTGCTCCTCAGTGTGCTGGTGTTATTCATAGTGATTTTGAAAGAGGATTTATTAGAGCTGAAACGTATTCTTATGAAGATCTAGTTGAATATGGAACGCCTCTTAAAGTAAAAGAGGCTGGAAAAGTGCGTCTAGAAGGAAAAGATTATGTTGTAAGAGATGGCGACATTATGCTTTTTAGATTTAATGTATAAAAATATAAATTTTACAAAAAAAAGAATAAAGTGAGGTGAAATCATGGATGAAAAAAATTTATATTTAGAATCGTTAAAACATCGCAATTATGATATGTATAAATACTTTAAAAGAGGTTTAGATATGATTGCTACTTTAAAGGAAAAGACCTATGAGGCATATATTGTTGGTGGCGTTGTCCGTGATTTCGTTTTAAATGTTGATTTTAATGATATTGATATCGCTACTAGTGCCACACCTGCTGCGATTAAAGATATTTTTTCTAGTTGCAATATTGATGATTATTATGAATCTTTAGGAACAATTGTTATTAAAGAGGCTGGTTTTAGATATGAAATAACGACCTTTAGGACCGAAGAATATGTAAAATTTAAAATCAAAGATGTTCATTATTCTAAAAAATTAGTAGAAGATATTATTAGGAGGGATTATACCATCAATGCCTTAGCCTTAACCCCTAATTTGACAGTTGTCGATTTGGTTGAAGGTCAAAAGGATTTAGAAAATGGCATTGTGAGAATCATTGGTAGTGGTAAAAGACGCTTTAAAGATGATCCTACAAGGATTTTAAGAGGTCTTCATTTGGTAGCTAAATTTGGTTTTGATATTGAAAGTAATACTGAAAAAGGCATGCGCAAAAGCAAACAATATTTAAAAGAACTAAGTGATCAAAAAATGATAACCTTATTATATAAAATTTTAAATGAAAAGTTTGGTTTAAAAGCATTAAAAGCTATAGATGATAATAATTTATTCAAATTTTTACCGAACTATTCTTATTGGGTAAGATTACTCATAAAAAGTTATAAAAAGTTAGGAACAATTGAAAAGATCACCCTTCTTTATCGAATAATGGGACAAATACCTGATAATACTGGTCATACCCATGAAGAATTGGTCGAAATAAAAAAATTATTAGAACTTTCACAACATTTATCAGTAAATAAAGTGAACGCAATGATGGTTTTTAAAATTAAAGTTGAGGATTTATTAGCTGCTGATCGCATTTCTAAAGCGTATAATCATAAATATCATAGTCAAAAACGTAAAATTAAAAGTATTCATAAACATTTGCCAATTCATCATGAAAAAGAATTAGATTTTAGCAACCGTGAATTAATCAGTATAGTTGGTTCTGATGATCCTAAAATCTCAATGATTAGATCGGAGTTATTATCAATGGTTATTAATGGTGAAGTGCCGAATAAGAATTTACTTCTTAGAAATGAAGTTATGAAATTAATGAGCAAATCAACGCTAAATAAACAAGCAATGATAACTAAGGCACCAGATACAGATAAAAAAATATTTAATCCTATTTTTGCCAATAAAAGAGAAAAAGAAGATAAATATTTTGATGATGCTAAAGAAGAAGAAAAATTATATCAAAAAGTTTATGATGATTATTCAGAAACTTTAGAGAATAATTTTGATGCTTGGGACCAAGTACCTGTTGATATTGATTACTATGAGCAATTAGGTGGTTTATCTTCAAATAATAAACTAGTTGATATTTCTGATGAGGAATTAAAAATGATAAAAGATGAATATAAAGAAGATTTTATGCAACTTTATAAAATATATGTAAAGGGTGTTAAAAATTATTATGAGTTATCAGAAAGAGAACAAAAAATCAAGAGTGAAGAAATTAAACAACAAGTTAAAGAGTTTTTATTAAGAAATAATACCAAATATCGCGTATTAAATGAAAGAGGTCTAGTTTAATGAAAAAGTTTATTGATATGAAAATAGGAGAAGATGTTGAGTTTTATGCTTTAGTAGAGTCAACCCAAAAACGGTATACACCTAATAAAAGTTCTTATTATAGTATAACATTATCAGATGGTGATTCTAATATTGATGCTAGAGTTTGGGATGTAAATTTGATTGAAAAAAATGAAGTGAATCCAGGAATGGTATGCTTTTTTAGTGCTCATATTAATGAATATGCAGGAAAATCTCAGTTTGTGATAAGTGGAATTAGATTAGTTAGCGAAGAAGAAATTAAGGATAAAAAGTTTTATCGCTCTGCCCCTCTTTCAGAAGAGGAACTTAGAACTAAGATAAAAAACTATATTCATAAAATATCCAACAAAATTTTAAAAAATTTAGTGGTTGGTTTGATTTCTAAAGTTCCTGATGATTATTTTGTTTTTCCTGCTGCTATGTCTATGCATCACAACTATTTTAATGGGCTTGCTTACCATACCTATTCAATGTTGATGTTAGCTGATAAATTTTTAGAAGTTTATGAAGGAATGAATGCGGATTTATTATATGCTGGCGTATTGTTACATGATATAGGTAAAACTAAAGAATTAACAGGGCCTAGATCACCTCTTTATACAGAGGAGGGAAATCTTCTTGGACATATTGTAATTGGTCTTCAGATGCTTGCAATTGAAGCAGCGGAACAACATGTTGATGACACAGAAGAATATAAAACGTTAAGTCATTTAGTGGCCTCTCATCATGGTGAATTAGAGTTTGGTTCGCCAAAAGAACCTGCCATTATGGAAGCATTTGCTTTGCACTTTATTGATTTAGCAGATTCTAAAATGGCACCAATTAGTGCTGAAATTTTGAAGACTCAAAAGGGTGCTTATTCCTCACCAATTACAAGTTTAAATCGAAAAAGTATTTATGTACCTAATTTGAAATAAAAAAAACTTAACTTTGATATATAATTCAAAGTTAAGTTTTTTATTTAATGAGAAAATTTCATAAGAAACTTTTTATTCTTCAACATCTTCCTCAACAACTTTACATGCATTAATATATTCTCTTAGTAATTCTTTGTTATCAAAAGTAATCGTTGTTAATAATTCTAATGATTCATCCATTAAAGCATTGTTAACAGTATCACTATCAGCCAAAGCATTTATTGCCGGAATATAGTATGTAGTTATACAATTTTTAACAGCAGTAGTAGTATTTGATGGATTTTTCAGATAATTTTCATATTGTAAACGAGTAGGTTTATATGACTTTGTTGAAGATGTAATGTAATATGGTTTTACAATCTTAGTTACAAAATATAAATAAGTTGTATTTTCACAAAGAACAAAATCATTTTCAGTATCGGATACATTTACAAAATCAGTTGCTCTAACTGTATAAGTTACATCATTTTTAGTATAAGTATAAGATTTGCTTAAATCTTGACCTGAAAGATCTGTACCTTTTTCGCTGTCAGTATCATTGTATGCTAATAATCTTGCATATTGAGTTCGAATTTGTTCTATTATTTTTTCATCATTACTGCTAGATGCATTATAACTGGCACTAGAAATTAATTTAACTTTTAAACCAGCAGTTTTAAATTCTTTCCAAATACCATTTTGATTTTTATTGGTAAGATTGTATTCAAGAATGACATCATTTAAAGCAGTAGTAATTGTTTCTTTTTTCTTCACTGCTTCAGCATAAATTGTTTGAAGCAATTGAGTTGCAAGTAAAGCCTCAGGGCTACCTTCTGTTACTTCATCAGCTTTATTATCTAAATTTTTATCATAATAAACTTTTAAACCAACTGCAGTAGCATTGAAATAATTGTTATAGATTTCTTCCATTTTTTCTTGTACTAAAGCATCAATAGGAGTAGTAACTTCACCACTTTCATCTTTTACTTCTTCAACTAAATATAAAGATTCTTTAAACTCATCTAACGATTCTTCGTATAAACTTGAATCAAGGTTAATAATAATTTTTTCTTCAGATAGAAGGCCAAGATAGTCTCTAACAAAGTTATCCCAACCATAATTTTTATCAAAACCTAAAGATGCATAATCGCCATTTTCAAATGCTTCTTTATATTCAGCAATTTCTGCTTCATAATAATCATCGTATTTTTCTTGATCTAAGATAGTACCAGTAGCAAGATCATATACGCCATTATCTTTTAGTACAATATATTGTTTTAAATATAATGCAGCAATATATACACCATAATTACTTATAAGTTTATCATAAAATTGATCTGCAGTTACGTATATGGTTTTTCCATTTAATTCATAACTAAATACATTAACATTACTTTCTTCTTTAGTATAAACAAAAGCAGGATAATCATCTGTTGAATAACCTAAATTTTTGAAAATACTATCATAGGTAATTTTATAAAAATTTTCAAGTCCAGCATCATAAATTTTAAGGTTATGAGCAAGTTCATTTTCTTGTGAAGCCATTGTTGCATAAGCACTAGAAACTTCTGACTCAATTAAATCTTCAATGACTTTATCTTTTTCACTTTCAAGTGTAACAACATTTCCATCTTCATCTAAATTTCCTGATTCAGTACTCTTGTATATTAAGTATAAATCACTGCCATAAATAGTAGGAGCTTTTGAATAATCGCCATCTTTCCAATTATAGACCGCATTTGCTAAAGAGGAATTGATAGTTGTTAAATCTTCATAAGTATAAGTTTTTAAACCACTTTCGTTTACATTATTGATATCTTTATAAATGTTTTCAAAGATGGCTAAAATCTCATCTTTGGTATATTTAGTACCATCAGTTTTTTGCCAACCAGTATTTAAATAATTTAAGTCAATATTATTACTTGTCATAAAATAATTAGCTTCATTACGAGAATCAAATCTAATAATAATCAAATCATTAGTTTTACGATAAGTGTTTTCAAACGCTTTTTCGATATCTTCATCTTTAAAATAATCTTCTTCCATATGATCTTTAAAGTATTTTTTACCATATTCTAATCTACGATATACTAAACGATAATATGTTTCATAATAATTATCATCTTCAGGGTTTTTGCTTAATCCCGATAAGATTAATTCATCAAGAAATTTTTGTTTTACTTCATCCGTTTTTTCTTCATCACCATAAATGATTTCATCTAAATATTCTTGGAATCCTTCTTCATCACTTAAAGCTGGAAGAAGTGCATCATCAACCATATTTAACAAAACTTCAGTTCCATAAGAATTTAGTAATTGATAATAAACATCTTTTTTTGTAATTGTATAATTACCAATTTTTAAGTACGTTCCTGTTGGATCAGAAAGTGTTGGAATAAGACGATTTTTATCTTTGGAACATTTTTTACAACTTGCACAAACCATTACAGCACAAATTGCTAATATAATAACAATAAATCTTTTAAAGTTTTTCATTTTAAGTACCATCCTATTTCTCTTCTGCATAGCTTTCAAGTAGATAATCAATGTAGAATAATAATTGATCCTTATTGAAACCTTCTGCAAATGTCATAGAATCAAGATCTGCTTTTAATTTATTGGCAAGTTCTTTTTCGACAATGTAGGTTTCAACTTCTGTTTTAGCACTATCATACCAAGCTGTACATTTTGCACTTATATCTTCATCTAATGTATAAGTCTTATTTTCATCATCAAAGTCTTCTAAATCTAAACCTAATTTTTCCATTAATTCTTTTACTTCTTTAGCATATTCATCAACTTTAACTTCTAATTGTTTAATTTGTTCTTTATAAGAAGTTACTGCAGTTTCATTACCAGATGCACTTTCTAAATTCTTTTTAGCTGTTGTTAAACTAGATTGAGTTTCAGTAAGTTTAGTTGATGCTTCATATAATTTGATTTCATCTTCAGTAGGTTGATCAACAAAGTCATACGCTTTTTCAACAGCTACAGCATGGAAACCATAAGAAGTAGCAAAAGCATAATTTTGATCTGTATTTACGATATTATATTTTAAAGCCTCAACAATTGGATTAGTATAATTAGTATCATCTTCAGCAGCTTTTGAGTCATAAACAAGACCATTATCATTAGCATAATTCCACATTTCAAGCATTACATCTTTGAATTCTTCAACTAAAGAAGATGTGTGATCATAATTAGCAGATTTTTCAAATTTAATTTGTAAACCAGCAACTTTATATTTACCAAAGGCTTCTTCTAAAGTAGTTGGATTATTTACCACTTCATATTTAGCATCTTTGTAAACAGTAACTACTTCTGTAAGTTTATCTGAAATTGTACCAGTTGCTAAAACTTCATCATATCTTGTCATGATTAATGTTGCAAGTTCTTCTGCAAGTTCAATTTGTTCAGGAGTCCAATTTTCTTCAGTTACATCATCTTTATTGCTTTCAACAATTTTGGTATCTGGAGTGCCATCATAATCATAATCAACAGAAATGATTAGATTCATTACATCAACTTTATAAACTTCATCTTGCGCTTTTTCCATTGCTTCTTTAATTCTTTCAAAATTATACAGTGATTCAGTATATTTTTCTAAAACATCAATGTAAATTTTACCACCATAATTTCGATTAATTAATAGTTCTTTTTCAGAATTGGCACCAAAATAATCATGAATAAAGTTTTTCCATCCATATGATGCAGGGAAATTAGGGATATATCCATAATATGCAAGATATGCATACGTAAAATAATCAAGTTCAAAATTTTGTTTAAAAGAAGAAATATCGGATTTTAATAAAGATTTAATATAGTCTTTATCTTCAATATCTTTCCAAGGGTTAAGAGATGTATTAAAATCACTATTAATAATATAATATTGATCAACATAAGATTTAACATAAGTTGCACCATATTTTGCTTCCATTTCAGCAAATAATTGATCAGGTGTGATTTCTAAACCATCTACTACCGCAACTATTTTTTTCTTGTTCTTACGACTAGTTTTATATTCATCGAAATCTGTTTCACTTAGAGTTGTACTATAGAAAGTATTATAGTTATATTCATAGATAGCCTCAATAAATTTATCATAAATTTTTAGACCACTTTCTTGACGTCTAACATAATACATTCTTTCAATATTAGCTTTTTCATTTTCGCCAACTTTATATAAATCTTCTGTCATTTGTTGAATTACTTCATCACGAGAATTTTCTAATGTTGGTTCTTCACCTTCGCCAAGTTTGATAAATAAACAATAATAATCGCCAACACTTTCAAGTTTTACGGAATAAGATTTATAGAATTCTGCCGCATCATCAGAATAAGTTAATTTCGTAGAAGTAGAAGTTAGATATGCAGCATAATCACTATCGTCTGTTACTTCCCAAATAAACTGAGAATATTTAGAAATATCATTATTTAAAGTAAAGTTGTAGTCTAAAACTACATCTAAGGCATCAACCACAACAGTTTTGGTTTCTTCTTTTTCAGAATCATCAGAACTGGTTGCGGTAACTTCAATTTTATAAGTTACTTCAAGAGTTGTTTCACCAAATTTTATAATACCTTTGATTGTTTGTGAAAGTTTAGAAGAAGTACGAGTAACTGTTATGATACCAGTTTCACTATTTAATTTAAAGTTTTCTTCGTCAACGGCTTCCCACTCAATTGTAGCATTTTTATCACTGCCATTAATTACAACTTCTAGTGGTAAATTTAAATCGCCTTTAATTGTGGCATATTTTTTCATTTGCTCATCTAAAGCAACCTTTACTAATTGTAAAGTTCTTGCTTCACTGACTGATGTTGTATAATAATCGCTTGTAATAATTGCCTCACCATTATTGGTATAAGCCCAAACTTCGTTGTACATACCAATAAATGCTGCAATCACTTCATCTGGTGTTAAGTAATCGTGAAGAGTAGGATATTCTTTTACTTCAGGATCATAGGTTGATTTTACCCATCCAGCAAGTTGATTAGTAGATGAGGTGGATTTAGAGGCATCAGGATTAATGCCATACTTTTTCATCATTGCATCAGCAGCAGCTTTGCTAGTAAAAGGAATAAACAAGCCAGTTGTTGTTTTTCCAAAATTATCTTCAAAGTATTCTTCAATATCCTCATCATCGAATAAGCCAGTTTTACCATTATCTATGCGATCTTGTTCATATCTTTTTAGATACTCGGCTTTGGCCCAAACTTCTTTTGCATATTGTAAACGATAATAATCTTTTACCTTTGTCCATACTTTGCTCGTATAGGCATCGTATGCACTATTTTCATCAGCATCCGCTTTGGTTATGACACCAGTTATGATTAAGGATTCAATGACATCATCCCATTCTTTTTGTTTATCACCTTTAAAATCTTCACCAAAGATATCATTTTCAATATAAGGAATTAAATCTTCATCTTTTACCTTTGCGATTTCATCTTTGTAAAGATAGGTGTCAATTAAACGAGTTAATTCAACTACTCCATAATCTTTTTTTAAAGCATCATATATCGTTTGCTTTGTTACATTTAAATTGCCAAATTGTAAATAACTTTCCTCACCATTACTTAATTTTGGTGTTTTACTGTTTGTTGCATTAACAATAACAATTGTTATGGCAATTACAATAATTAAAGAAAGTCCTATTACAACAGGCAATAGTTTCTTAAAAATTTTCATCTTTTTTGTTTCCTTTCTTGAAATTAAAAAATTTTTAACGTTTATATTTTACCATTTTTTATAAAAAAATTCAACTTATAAAAGCTATTTTTAATAACTAAATACAACTTTTTTTAAAAAAGATGGTCAAATGTGAAATTAATGTGAAATTATTCTAATAGGCAAAAGTAATAGTCATATAAAAAAAATCTTCATAAATTAAGAGTGTAAAATGATAGCTCATTATCAATAGTGAAAGGGGGAAGAATGATGAATCAATGCCGTGGTGAATATGGGTATGCTTTCATATTAGTTCTATTTATTTTACTTGCTATTATTGGCGCATGCTGGGGATTCTAACATGAAACCTTTTATTAAGCCTCTTGAAAAAGAGGTTTTTAATTTTTTTATTTATTATTATCTAGTTTGCTAAAATCTTGCATTTATGATATAATTTATTATTGGTGAGGGAATATGGAAATCATTGTACTAGCAAGTGGCTCTAAGGGTAATGCCACATATATTCAAACAAAAAACAATAAAATTTTACTTGATGCGGGAATTAGTTATTTGCAAATAAAGAATCGACTTTTATCAAAGGGTATTTTATTAGATAAATTAGATGCAATTTTAATTACCCATGAACATACTGATCATATTAAATATTTAATAAGTATTGCAATGAAAACAAAAGCTAAAATTTATTTAAGTGAAGAAGTATATAAAATTTTAAATGTAAGACTAAATGGGGGCTTAAATGATTTATCGGTTTATTTTATTAGAGAAAATAATCGTTATGATTTCAATGATCTTTTTGTCGTCCCAATGAAATTATCACATGATGCTAGTTGTTGTTTTGGATATTTGTTTAAAGAAAAAGGTCCGGGTAATAAAACATATGGTTATATTACTGATACTGGTTATATACCAGAGGAATACCTATCCATAATTGCTAATTTACAAGTTATTTCAATTGAATCGAATCATGATGTTAAGATGTTAAAAGAGAGTAAAAGAACTTGGCCATTGATTCAAAGAATTTTGTCTAATAATGGTCATTTATCAAATATTCAATGTTCAAATTATTTAAAGGGTTTGAATTATCAATATGTTAGAGTAGTAATTTTATCCCATTTAAGTGAGGAATGTAATTTAGAAAGTTTGGCCTATAGTGAAGTAGTGAAAGTTTTTGATGGACAAATTCCATGTCAGATTCAAATTGCCAAGCAATATGAGGCACTACCAATAATTGAGGTTAAATGATGATTAGGATAATTTGTATAGGCAAACTGAAAGAAAAGTTTTTAGTAGATGGCGTTGATGAATATAAAAAAAGAATTGAAGGTTTTCAAAAACTTCAAATATTAGAATTAAAAGAGTATAATACTTCGGATATTTCAAAAAATATTGAAAATGAAGGATTTGAAATTTTAGAAAAAATAAATAGTGATGAACATCTTATTACTTTGGAAATTTTGGGGAAGAAATTTGATAGTATCACTTTTAGCAAATATTTAGAAAAACAGTTTATCTATGGTGTATCTAAAATTACTTTTGTTATTGGTGGTTCAAATGGATTAAGTGAAGAGGTAAAAAAACGAAGCAATCTTCATTTATCTTTTTCAGATATGACTTTTCCTCATCAATTAATGAGATTAATATTAATGGAACAATTATATCGAGCATTAACGATTATGAATCATAAAGAGTATCATAAATAGGAGGTTGTTATGAACGTTGTATTGAGTATAATTTATTATATTTGTATTGTAGCTTTTATGTTTGGCTACATTGTATGTTTTATTATTAATTTAATTCGAGCTATTAAAGTAAATAATAGTATGAAAGAAGACTACAGTAAGGTTAACGCCAAGGTTGTGGAAGTTATTCATGAAAAAAAACGTGTATATGTTAAAGTGGAGTATGTATCTCCTACTAATTTTGTTAAATTTGTTGATTATTTTGAATTTACAGAAAAATCTTTTAATGATCAATATTATGTTGACCAAGAATTAGAAATTTATTACCCTAAAGTTGATGATTTAAAAAGAGTTACTTGCTTTCCAACCTATTTAGAAGGCAATAAAATTAAAATAAAAGCTGCACCACTTGTGACAGATGCTTTTTTAGCAATTGTCGGTATTTTTATGACTGGTTGGTTTACGACTTTGATTATCAAATCAGGTGGATTTAACATTTTTAATTCAACGAATACTAATCCTGAAAATTTATTCAATTGTGCAAGTTTTTCATCAATTCTTGTGTATATGTTACCACTTTTTATGTATATTACAACGATTCCTTATTTAATTGAAAGATTAACGACTGCTTCAAAAGAAGAAAATCAAAATTATTTAAAGTTATATGGTGCTAAATGTATGGCAGAGGTAAAAACATTTAAATTTGGTCGTAATAAAGATGCTAAAGGGAATAAAGAATCTTTAATTGAAATTGAATTTTATAATAATAAAGGTGAACTTATTAAAGCCAATTTAAATTCATTTATGTATACTGAAACGCAAGAGCAATATATCAACATTTTATATGATTTAAAAAATCCTAAAAATGTTGTTTATATGAGAAAGTAAAATGAATAAGTTTAAACTTGTTGCTCCCTATCAACCTATGGGTGATCAAATTGAGGCAATTCAACATTTAACGCAAAATATTGAACTTGGCATTAGTGAGCAAACTTTGCTTGGTGCAACCGGAACAGGAAAGACATTTACGATTGCAAATGTGATAGCTAATATTAATAAACCAACAATTGTGCTTGCTCATAACAAAACTTTAGCAGGACAACTTTATGCAGAACTTAAAAGTTTATTTCCAGAAAATCGTGTAGAATATTTTATTTCCTATTATGATTATTATCAACCTGAGGCTTATGTTCCAAGTAAAGATATGTATATTGAAAAAGATTCTAGCATTAATGATGAAATAGACCAGATGCGTCATGCCGCAACCCAAAGCATTTTAGAGCGAAGAGATACCATTATTGTAGCCTCTGTTTCTTGTATTTATGGAATTGGAGATCCTGAAGATTATGAAAATTCTATGTTGGTATTGAGAAAAGCAGAACACCTGAAAAGAGAGGTTCTTTTAGAAAAATTAGTATCTATGCAATTTGTTAGAAATAATATGAATTTTGAAAGAGGGACTTTTCGGGTTAAAGGTGATAATGTAGATATTTTACCTACTAGTGAGAGTAATAATGGTATTCGGGTAACTTTTTTTGATGATGAAATTGAACGTATTGCCTATTTTGATACTACAACCGGTAAAGTAACGAAATTAACAGATGTTGTTTCAATTTTTCCTGCAACCCATTTCGTTTTAAATGATGCTAAAAAAGAAGAGGCAATTAGAAGAATTGAAGAAGAATTACAAGAGCGAATAAAATATTTTAACGAACGGGGACAATTATTAGAGGCTGAACGAATTGAACAAAGAACAAAATATGATATTGAAATGTTAAAAGAAATTGGCAGTTGTAGCGGAGTTGAAAATTATTCTAGACACTTAAGTTTAAGAAAAGCAGGTGAAACTCCATCTGTTTTGCTTGACTTTTTTGGTGAGGACTATTTGATGGTCATTGATGAGTCACATGTAACGATTCCACAAGTTAGGGGTATGTTTAATGGTGACCGTAGTCGCAAACAAACTCTTGTGGATTATGGTTTTAGATTACCATCGGCTCTTGATAATAGGCCATTAAATTTTGAAGAATTTGAACAAAAAATAAAACAAGTCATATATGTTTCAGCTACACCAGGAGATTATGAACTCAAGCGTAGTTATGAAATTGTTGAACAAATTATTAGACCAACTGGTTTACTTGATCCTTTAATTGAAGTAAGAAAGACTAAAAATCAAATTGATTTTATAATGGCTGATCTCAAAAAACAGATCAGCAAGCATGAAAGAACTTTAATTACGACTTTAACAATTAAAATGAGTGAGGATTTAACTGCTTATTTAAAAGAAAATGGAATTAAAGTTGCCTACTTACATTCAGAAATTAAGGCTTTAGAAAGATTAGAAATTATTCGAAAACTTCGTCAAGGAATTTATGATGTATTAGTTGGTATTAACCTTTTAAGAGAAGGATTGGATATACCTGAGGTTAGTTTGATATGTATTTTAGATGCAGACAAAGAAGGTTTCTTAAGAAGTGAGCGTTCTCTTATTCAAACTATTGGAAGGGCTGCTCGTAATAAAGATGGACGTGTGATTATGTATGCTGATACCATTACGGAATCTATGCAAAAAGCAATTGATGAAACTAATCGAAGAAGACATATTCAAGAAGAATATAATCGTCTGCATCATATTACACCGACAACAATTAAAAAGGAAATTGGTGAAAGTTTATCGATTGAATCAGATAATATCAATGAAAATATTAATGAAATAATCAGTGTTGAAACCTTTAAAAAGGCATCCAAAATTGAACAAAAAAACATTATTGCAACTCTTGAAAAACAAATGAAGGAGGCGGCAAGTAAACTTAATTTTGAAGAAGCGATGAGTATTAGAGATATTATTTTTGAATTAAAAGCAGGTGGAAAATAGTGGAAAATAAAAAAATAAAGGTCATTGTTGGTTTATCTGGGGGAGTAGATAGTAGTGTTGCTTTACTTAAATTGAAAGAACAAGGATATGATGTAGAGGCTATGTATATGCGCAATTGGGATTCTGCTATTAATAATGATGTTCTTGGAAATCCTGATTTAATGGATGAAGTATGTCCACAAGAAAGAGATTATCAGGATGCTAAAAAAGTAGCTCATCAATTAGGAATTCAATTGCATCGCGTTGATTTTATTGAAGAATATTGGGATTCAGTTTTTAGTTTTTTCTTGTCAGAATATAAAAAAAATAGAACACCTAATCCAGATATTTTATGCAATAAAGAGATAAAATTTAAGACATTTTTAGATAAAGCCATTGCACTTGGAGCCGATTATATTGCAATGGGACACTATGCGAGAGTGATTCATGATGGTGACAAACACTATTTATTGAGAGGAATTGATGAAAATAAAGATCAAACATACTTCTTATCACAGCTTAGTTCTGCACAACTTGCTAAAGCATTATTTCCTATAGGGGATATGCTGAAACCATCAGTTAGAGAACTTGCGAGAAAATATCAATTGGTGGTTGCTGATAAAAAAGATTCAACAGGAGTATGTTTTATCGGAGAAAGGAACTTTAAAGAATTTTTAATGAACTACATCCCAGCTACTCCTGGTGAAATAATATCGACTGATGGTAGAATTGTAGGTCATCATGATGGAGTAATGTATTATACAATTGGTCAAAGAAGAGGTCTTCATATTGGCGGTCCTGGCGAGGCTTGGTTTGTATGTGGAAAAGATACAACCAAAAATCAACTCATTGTTGGTCAAGGTAAAGATACAGAACTTTTATATGCGAATCGTGTTATTGTAACCGATGTGAATATAATCAATGGAACTTTTAGCAATAATCAAAAAATGACGGCAAAATTTAGATATCGTCAACCAGATGAAGAAATTACGGTATCTTGGGTGAATGAAAATACTTTAGAGGTAAAATGTAGTAGACCAGTTAAAGCGATTACTCCAGGTCAGGCTTGTGTGTTTTATGATGGTGAGTACTGTCTTGGGGGCGGGACGATTGATAAAGTTTATATGGATAATATTTTAAGAAAATATTAAAAAACAAACGTGTTTAATCAACTATGAAGCAAATTAAGCACGTTTGTTATAATTTATAGTATAGAAGGAGGTTGTAGATTGGAAAGCATTAGTGGTATTATCACAAAAATTAATTATTATAATCCCGAAAATGGGTATACAGTAGTTATTTTAGAACTTGATTATAAAGATAAAACAATTGCGATGAAAAAAAGCAAAATTGTTGGTAATACAATTGCATTAGTTGGTTATTTTGATCGGGAACCTCATGAGATGGAAGAATATACTTTTAATGGTGACTTTGTCAAAGATCACAATTATGGATTACAATTTAGATTCAATCGTTTTGAAAGAAAGGCTATCAAAACGGAACAAGGAATGATTAGTTATTTATCTAGTGATATGTTTCCAGGCATTGGTCCTAAAATTGCCAAAACGATTGTTGAAAAATTAGGGTTAAATTGTTTGACTCTTATTAAAGAAAATGAAGATGCTTTAAAAGAAATCAATCTAACAGACAAACAAAAAGCCATCATTAAAACAGGGATAATTAGTGATGAAATTAACCAAGAAACAATAGTTTTTTTCTTAGATAATGGTATTTCAATGGATATGGCTCACAAAATCATTGCTGTTTTTGGGGATATGGCAAAAGAAATTGTACTAGAAAATCCCTATGTATTGATGGAAAAAATTGAACGATTTGGTTTTAAAAAAAATGATGCGTTTGCTTTAAAAATCGGTATTAAAGAAAATAGTATTGTTAGATTAAAGGCATTAATAACATATGTTTTGCAAGAAACTTTATATAGTGTTGGAAATAGTTATATTGCCAAAATTGATTTATATGATTATACAGTTAAATATTTAGGGCAAGATATTGATGGAGATCTATATGATAAAGTGTTAGAAAACCTTGCTTCTAATAAGAAAATTTATATAGATATAGATAAAAATATTTTTGATTATAAAATGTATATTCAAGAACTAGAATTAGCATCAGAATTATCTAAAATGCTAAAAGGTAAAAGAGATCTTAATCAAAAAATGCTAAAGTATGATGAAAAAGAGATCAATAAGAATTACTATAAAATTAAATATAACTCGCATCTTGAATTCAGTAAAGAACAAGAAAATGCCATTTTAAGTGCTTTTACCGAACCTGTTATCATTATTACAGGAGGACCTGGTACAGGTAAAACGACAATTGTTAAAGCCATTATTGAAATGTATTTGAAACTTAATAAAGACAATACAGCAGTAGCGGATTATATTGCATTACTTGCGCCAACCGGAAAAGCGGCTAAAAGGCTCAAAGAATCAACTCAAATGGCAGCAATGACTATTCATAAATATTTAGGTTATATGGGAGGGAATAGTTTTACTTATTCTAAATATCATAAAACTTCTGCAAAATTAATTATTGTTGATGAAGCTTCCATGATGGATTTGCCACTGGCATCAAGGTTGATAACCTCAATGCAAGATGATGCAAGACTTATTATTGTTGGTGATGTGGATCAACTTCCAAGTGTTGGTCCAGGACAAGTTTTAAAAGATTTAATTGATTCAAGAGAAATTAAAACAATTAGACTTACTAAAATCCATCGTCAAGCTGAAAATTCCAGCATTATTCAACTGGCTCATCATATCAATGAAGGAGTTCTTCCCGAAAATATTTTAGATAAATTAAGTGATCGCGTTTTTATTGCTACGGATAATTCTCATTTATCATCCATTTTAGTTGATGCTACTTCAAGATATATTTCTAGAGGATATGATATAAAAAAGGATCTTCAAATTCTTATTCCGATGTATAAGGGTGAATGTGGAATCAATGAAATAAATTCTAAAATTCAAGATCTTGTTAATCCTTTGAAAGATGAACAGGAACAAATAAAACATTATGGACAAGTTTTTCGTCAGAATGATAAAGTAATTCAATTGGTAAATAGAGCCGAAAAAGGCATTATGAATGGCGATGTTGGTTATATCGATTCTTTTATTTATAAAGATTTAAAAATTATTGGATTAAGGGTTGCTTTTGATCAGAATATCATTGAATATACAATTGAAGAATTAGAAGATCTTAGTTTGGCATATGCAATTAGTGTTCACAAAGCTCAAGGTGGTGAATTTGACATTGTTATTATGCCTATTTCTTCTAAACATTTTATTATGTTGAAACGTAAGTTGATTTATACTGCTATTACAAGGGCAAAAAAGATTTTAATTCTAATTGGTGATGTTCAAATGATGCAACAAGGAATTAGAAAAATTGAAAATAATCGAAAAACTATTTTGAAAAATAAACTTATTGAATATATAAATACGAATGTCAATGAAGATAATCCCAAACAAACTAGTGAAAAAATTATTGAAGATGATGATGAACTAGGTAGTATTTTCAGCGAATTAAAAGCAAGTGATTTTGATAATTTTAATTCATAATATTGGAAAAAATTTTTTTGTATTTTTGGTAAAAACTATCTCATAATAATATTGCATAAAGAAAGTATCTTGATTCGTTATTAGGAGAACATATAATATTCCCTTTGTTTAGAACTATTAACTAGACAGATAAAATCTACTTATGCTACTTTAGTCAAAGAGGTGACAAATATGAAATCATCAATCGTTCCGTACGCGGCTGGAGCAATGACGGTTTTAGGAGTATGGTTATTTGCTTCTAACAAACAAAAAATTGACAAACTTGTGAAAAATGTAAGTGAAACAATGGACCAAATGCTCCAAAAATGCAAAAAAACGTTACAAGAAGATAGCTGCTCTTGTAACAATTAACAAAAATAAAAGTTGCTATTTTATTTTTGAAAAAAGTATAAACAATAATGTTTATACTTTTTTATTTTTCAATGTTAAATATAAATAATCAAAAGACCAACAATTAACCCCATAATGATTGCAAAAGCAGGGGCTTTAGAGCGATGCATCAATAAAGCTTGAGGAATAATTTCTCCGTAAACAACATAAAGCATGGCACCACTAGCAAAACTCAAAGAAAGTGATAAGCCAATTGGACCAACATCACCAATCGCATAACCAATAAAGGCGCCAAGAACTGTAGGAAAACCAGAAAGGGCAGTTAAAAAAACAGCCTTCATTTTACTCATTCCTCCACTAATTAAAGGAACACTGATTGCCATTCCTTCTGGAATATTATGTAGACCAATTAATACGGCCATCACAAGAGCACTCCCATTTAAAGCATCATTAGCAATGGAGGCAGAAGCCCCAATTGTCATTCCCTCTGGAATATTGTGAAGAGCAATCGCACAAACCATAATAATTCCTGCTGTAAACAAAGCACTTTTTGAATCATTATTATTTTTATGGACTTGGTAGTGGTCAGCATGGATTAATTCATCTAAATCATCAGCAGTTTTTGGATGATTAAAAGGTTTATTTACTTCTTTTTCAGTTTTTTTATCAATATAATAATTTAAAAAGTATACAATAAAATAACCAAGGAGTAATCCAGCAATAACAATAAAAATGTTTACTTCCATATTCGTAGTTGGAAAAATAGCATTTTGGAGTAAATCAAAACAAACAATACTAGTCATTACCCCTCCTGCAAAACTTAATAGAAGAGATACCGTTTTATCAGAATTCTTTTTAAAAAGAGCACCAATTAACCCACCAAGACCAGTACCAACTACACCGGATATAAATGTTGTGATAAAAATAGTTAGCAATATTGACATAAAAACCTCATCAGTATTTTAAATAATTATACTAAAACTATGCATTTTTTTAAAAATATATGCATCGTTTTTTATTTTAAAACCTTAATAAAACAATAAATATAGTATTTGAATCAAATGAAATGTTCTTTTTACAATATATTTGACTATTTTTGTATTTCTTGATATAATTGACGCATATATTAAAAAAGGAGTTGAAGAAAAAATATGGATCCACTGGTCCCCTTGTCGTATAGTAGTTATTTAGCTAATACGACTAATCATTTGTCTTTAATATGGGCAATTGTTGTATTGTTACTTGGTAGTGCTTTCTTTTCGGCTGTTGAAACAGCACTTACATGTTGTAACAGAGTTAGAATGAAAGTAAAAGCCGAAGATGGTAAAAAAAGTGCAAAGTTAACTTTAAAAATATTAAATAGATATGATCAATCACTTATTTCCATTTTAATTGGCAATAATATTGTGAATATTGTATCATCTTCTCTTGCTACCTTAATCGCTTTAAGTTTGATATCTGATGAAGGCGTTGCTACAATGGTTTCTACAGTCGTTATGACGATTATTGTATTTATGTTTGGCGAAATTATTCCCAAAAACATTGCTAAAGCAAATGCTGATAAATTGGCTCAAATTTTAAGCTATCCTTTGGCAGTGATTTATGTCATTATATATCCAATTATGCAAATTTTTAATTTCATTTTGTGGATATTTAAAAAAATTTTTAGAATCAAAGAAAATGTCAATACTTTAACTGAAGATGAGTTTAAAGATATCGTTGTTTATGGTGAAGAAGAAGGCCTAATTGATGGCGAAGAAAGTGATATCATCCAAGCAGCTGTTGATTTTAATGATATTACAGTTAAAAGTATTTTAACCCCAAAAGAAAAAATTGTCGCACTTGATTATAATAAATTATCAAAAAATGAAATTTTAAAAAGAATTGATAATATTCAATTTTCAAGGCTTCCTGTCTATGAACAAAAATATGATAATATTGTAGGAATTTTAAATATTCGCAAATTTCTTAAATTAGCCATTAATTCAAAAAAATTTGCGTTAAAACAGTCAATTAGTGACGTAATTAAAGTGTTAGATACTACATCATTAAATGAAATGATTGAAATATTTAAAAACAAGAAAAATCATATGGCGATAGTATACAATGACGCTAATGAACTTGTAGGTCTTGTTACAATGGAAGATGTTTTAGAAGAACTTGTTGGTGAAACTAAAAAAGAATTGTCAATAAAAGGAGGAAATAAATAATGAATACTCCTGTTGTTATTGCAATACTTATTTTAATAGTGATATTAATAATCTTATCAGCATTTTTTTCTTCCTGTGAAATTGCTTATTCAAGTGTGAATAAAATAAAACTGAAGAAAAAAGTAAGTGATGGTAATAAAGAGGCAACGAAAGCAATGGAGATTGTGAATAATTATTCAGAAGCTTTATCAACTATTCTTATCGGTAATAATTTAGTTAATATTGCAGTGTCTTCTCTTGCAACAATGGTGGCAGTTGCTTATCTTGGTGAAGAGATGGGATCTTTATTAGCAACGATTGTTGCTACCATTGTAGTACTTATTTTTGGTGAAATTTTGCCTAAAGCTTTGGCTAACAAGTTTAGTTTAAAACTTACTTTGCTTTATGTTAAACCATTTAAAATATGTAGAATAATCTTTTTTCCTATAACTTTTCTTGTGACAAAATTTGTTAAATTGATTTCAAAGATTTGGACACCTAAAAATATTGAAGTTTCTGAAATTGATGAAGAATTGAACGTTATAACTGAGGAATTAGAAGAAGAAGGTGTTATTGATGAGGAAGATGCAGAATTAATCATTTCAGCTATAGATTTTAGAGATGTAACTGCACATGAAATAATGATTCCACGGGTGGATGTGTTTGCTATTGATATTGATGATAATCAAGAAGATATTCTTAAAAATGAACAAATTTTTCGTTATTCTAGAGTTCCTGTATATGAAGATACCATTGATCATGTGATTGGAATTTTAAATACGACAAGTTTAATGAAGAAAATATTAAATGGTGAACAAATTGATTTAAGATCGATGTTAATTGAGCCTATGTATGTTCATAAAACCAAACATATCTCAAATATTTTAACAAAGTTTAAAGCCACAAATCAACATCTCGCAATTGTTGCTGATGAATTTGGAGGTTTTATGGGAATTTTAACAATTGAAGATATTGTTGAAGAGTTAGTCGGTGATATTTTTGATGAAACGGATGAAGTAATTCTTGATTATAAAGAACTAGGTGAAAATATTTATGAAGTTGATGGTGATATGAATATTTATGACTTTTTTGAATTGGTTGATTATGATGATCGCGACTTTGAATCTGAGTATACTACTGTTGGTGGTTGGTGTACAGATATGCTAGAAAAATTTCCTGAAGTTGGGGATACCTTTGAATTTGCTAATTTTACAGTAACTATTACTGAGGTAGAAGGTATGCGAGTTGGAAAAATTAAAGTTGAAATTCAAGAAATGATAGATGAAGAAGAATAGAAAAAGTAAAATCCCACTTTAAAAAGTGGGATTTTTTGATTTGTAAAAATTGTCAGTTGCAAAATTCGAGAAAAAATGGTAAAATTTTTATATAATGAAAGGAGAAGGGAATAGGTGAATAAAATGAAAAAAAGAATAATATCATTTTCCTTATTATTATTGATGGTTTTAGGGATAACATCATGTAAGGGAAAACAAGAAGAAAAACAATATTTAAAAAAAGTTGACAATATTATTCAAGCTATTGATGAATTACCAGATGTAGTTACATTAGATGATGATATTAAGGTTCGAGAAATTAGTTATTCATATGAGTCTTTACCAAATGAGTATAAGGAAAAAGTGACGAATTATCAAAAACTTCAAGATGCTATTTTGAAGATTGATAATTTAAAAAAAGAACAAGAATATCAAACGGCAGCAAATTCGGTAATTAGAAAAATTAATATCTTACCATCATTAGAAGATATTAGAATTGAAGATAAAGAATTAGTGATTGCTGCAAGAGAAAAATATGAAGAATTAGAAGAAGGAGCTAAAGCATTTGTTACGAATTATGATAAACTACTTGATTTAGAAGCTAGAATTGTTGAATTAGAAAATGAAGAGGAAACTATCAAGAAAGTTATTGATTTGATTAACAATTTGCCATCTTCTCACGATTTAACAATTCATGATAAAACTTTAGTAGAACAAGCAAGAGAAGAATATGAAGCTTTAAGTTTAGAACAGAAAAAAGAAATTACGAATCTTGCACTTTTAGAAGAAGCAGAAGCGCAAATGGCTATTATTGAAAAAGATGAGCAAGATAAAGCATTAGCAGCTGAAATTGTTGAAATGATTTATGCTATACCAAGTATTGAAAATCTAACGATTGATGATAAAACAATGCTTCAAAATATTAGATATCAATATGGTACTTTATCAGACAATGCTAAGGCACTCGTTACTAATTTAGAGATTTTAGAAAAAGCAGAAGAACAAATGGAGATATTGAAATATATTGAAGGGTTAAAAACGGATGCGAAACATGTAGATGAATTAATTGCATCGCTTCCTTCTTTAGAAGAAGTAACTTTAGAGGATAAAGCAAGAATTAGTAATGCTAGAAATTGGTATAATCGTTTATCCGATGATGCTAAAGTGTATGTGACGAATTTAGAGAAATTAAAAGGATTAGAACAAAAAATAGTAGAATTAGAACAAATTGAATTATATAAAGAAAAGGCAGAAGTTGTTATTAATTTAATCTCTGCTTTGCCAAGTGTGGATGAAATAACTTTAGATGACCAAGATGTTATTGTGAATGCTAGAAATAAATATAATGCCTTAAGTGCAACGGTTAAGAGTTATGTTACTAATTTAGATGTTTTAGAGGCTGCTGAAGCAAAATTGCAAGATCTCATTAAAAATAAAGAGTATGAAGTATTTTTCTATCTTGATGGGGGTACTTTAGAAGGAACAACTTTAGTTTCAGATCAACTTTATAAAGGAGTCTATAAGGGAATGAATACCTTAGGTACTCCAAAAAAAGATGGATATCTTTTTATCGGCTTTTTTACAAATGCGAATTGTACAGGGGAAATCATTTCAACTGTTTCTGATACAATTACCTTATATGCTGGATGGATGATAGATAATAGTAATTTGCCAACTAGTGAGATTTTAAATTGTGTTAGTGATCAAGCCAATTCATATACGAAAGATTCCTTAGTTTTAGAAAATGATGAAGCAACCTTTACATGGGGTACTTCCAATCCTAATCTATACCATATTGAAGATGGAATGGGAACGATTTCCAAAGTATATCAAACACATAAAGAACAAACGATAACAGTTTCTGTAAAAATAGCGTATAAAAATGGTGATGAGGAAGAAAAATCAAAACAAATCACCGTTGATCCAGTTTTATTTGAAGATTTACCTTCCACACCAGTTGCAACTTATTTTTCTGTTGGTGCGATGTATGCTTATAAACAATATAATGAGAGGTATCAATTAGATGGAACGATCTTTTCTGAAACGACCAAAGAGGCTTTAGATATTGTTTACTATGCCTTTGTTGTACCAAACGCGGATGGAAGTTGTTATTTAACTGATACTAGCTATTTAGAAGAAGTCAAAGAATTAAAAAATCATAATGTAAGAATTATTGCTTGTGTAAATGGTGTTTCTACTGATACTTGTAAAGCATTTATGACTATTACGGCTGATGCAACTTTACGCCAAAAATTTGTTAATAATTTAATGGATTTAGTGGAAGAATATAATTTAGATGGTATTGATATTGACTGGGAATCAGTTTCTGAAAGTGTAAAGGTTAATGCAACAGGAATGAATCAATTAATGAAAGATTTACGAGAAGAAATGACTTTACGTCAAGATGCTGGTGGAACTCCTTATTTCTTAAGTGCGGCTGTTCCTGCATCATCTTGGGGTACAACAAGTGATCGTTTTGATTTTGTAACTTTAGATCAATACGTTGATTATATTAATATAATGTCTTATGATATGAATAAAACGGATACGACTACCCATTTATCTCCTCTTTACAAATCTAATTATGATAGAGGGTATGGTTTTGGTTGCGATTATGGTGTGACAAGACTTACTTCTTTGGGGCTATCGAGAAATAAAATTATTATTGGTAGTGCGGGATATGGTAAGGCATATAAAGTAACTGGACAATCTGTATCAACGACCTATCCTTATTTGGGTGTGGCAGGAACTTTAACTCAGATTTCTGGTATACCTGGTTCATTTGCTTCAGGAACTTTATATGGTAATGCAATTGAGGCTTTACTTGCGACTGGTAGATATCAAAAATACACAGAATATGATAATAATAAGTTAGTTGGTTCTTATTTATATAGTAGTGCGGATGGAATTTTTGTGACTTATGATAGTGAAGAAGCAATTATTGCTAAATATCAATATGCCCAAAGTATGGAAGGTGTTGGTATTATGTGCTGGTGCTATTCAGAAGATACTTCTGATACAGTAATTAATGCTATTTATAAAGCGATGAATATGTAGTTTAATAACGGAGTAATTGACAAATTACTCCGTTATTTGTTATAATTGAGCGGGGTGATAAAATGGATAAAGTCATTTTAATAGTTTTATCAATTTTTATAATCGCTTTTTTAATGATTATTTTTATCATTGTTTTAGTTGCTAAAAAAACTTTAAGAACGCTTAGTGAGAATAAACGTTACCTTCCAGAACAAAAAGAGGAGGTAAAATTAATAAAGTTAGAAAAATTAGAATTTTTTCAAACGTATTATTTAAAAAAATATCAATATGTAGCAATATTTCAAACATTAAAAAATGAAGAAATTTTAGAATTGTTAGTGGAAGAATATGATGCTAAAGAATTAGTAGTAAATGAAGAATACTATGTTGTTCATGATGGTGTTGTTCTTTTTGAATATCGTCGAACCTTTATTTAATCTAAACAGTTAATTATTATAATGTATAATAAAAAACTTTCATATTTTAGCAAAATATTGTGCTAAATGGAACGATTTAGAATACAATATATTGTATCATTTAAATTAAATCTTTCTGTCACAAGTTTATCAAACTTTTCATATACTTTTATTGAGGAGGGATATAGATGAGTGAAGTTCGCGAGATTGTTACTAGAGCCGTACTTGCAAAGGGTCGTAAGACATTTAGAATTTGTGAAACTATAACTCCAGATAATCCACCATATAGTGTTTTAGGTTGTTGGGTAATTAATCATGAATTTGAGGCTACTCAGAATGAAAAACAAGTGGAATTATTTGGAAACTTTGAAATAAATATTTGGTATGCATATGATAATAATACTCAAACAGAAATTGCCCGTGCTAAAACTACCTATCAAGGCGTCATCAAGGTGAGGGATATCGTTTGTGATGCAACCACCGATCATAAAGATGTTATAGTTAGAATATTGCAACAACCTACATGTACTAATGCTTGCATAAACGATGGTAATATTGAGGTCGAAGTCGTGTTTGATGCACTTGCTGAAATTATCGGTGAAACCAAGATGATGGTAAACGTATATAATTGTAATGATACATTTGATACCATCGATAATTTTGAAAATGAAATTAATGAAGATTTCATTAATGAAAATTAAAAATCGTTGGTGTCCAACGATTTTTTTTAGGGAGTGAATAAATGAATACTCATATTGTAAGAGTAAATGAAAAAATTGAGAAAATCGCAAGTATTTATAATCTTTCTACTGAAGAAATTATTAAAATTAATCATCATATTAAAGATTGGAATAATTTAATTCCAGGGACAAAATTAAGGTTGCCAGAAATTCCAGAAATTGTTCAAACTGAACTTGATAATACTGAACCATTTATCGAAGAATATTACCCTAAATTAGAAGCAACTGATTATATTAAACCAGTTTCAGAACCTCATCTGAATGATGAAATTGTTGTAAATGTTTTAGAACAAAACGAAAAACCTGAGGTTACACAAAATATGAATCATAATCCTATAAATAAAAATAAGAAATATCCAAGTTATAATCCATATTATGGTATGCCGTATCCTTACTATGGATATAACCCTAATTACTATATGAATCCTTATCAAAGATTAAGAAAAAAAGGAACGACTAAAAAGCGTGGATAGTTGTTTTTACAATTATCCACATTTTAATTTTTTAACCCAAAAAATTAGTGATAATAACTAGACTAAACTTAGCAGTTATGATATAATTATCCTGTTTAAAAAAAGACATAAAATATTGAGGTACAAAAATGGATTATAACGATTTTCGTGAATTAAAAACGAATCATATTGAGGAAGCAAATATTATCTTAGGAAGTGCTAACTATGATTTAAGTTGCTCCTGTGGTAGTGGTACTAGCCATGCTCCAAAGAAACTAAAAGAATTATCGAGATATCTACCACCATTTGACGCAAATTTTCATAATTTAGAAAAGGTGAAAATTTATGATTATTGTGAAGTATCACCTAGTAGTTCTAAAGAGAAATTTTATCAAGAATTAGAAGAAAAGGCCCATGAAATTTTAAAGTATAATAAATTTATGCTATTTTTTGGTGGTGATCATTCTATCAGTATGCCGTTAGAAAAAGCTTTTTATGAAAAATATCATCGTATGGGGTTAACTCCGGTAATTATTCATATTGATGCACATATGGATATTTTAGATGAATATATGGGTAGTAAAACAAGTCATGCTTGTCCTAATCGTAGGGCTATTGAAAATGGTTATCAAGAAACAGATATTCATATGGTAGGAATTAGGAGTTACGAAAAAGGAGAAGTAGAATTTAAGGAAAAAAATCCTAAACTTCAAGTCATAACAGCAGATTTGTTTAGAGAATTAGGAGCTAAAGAAGTTGTTAAAATGATTAAAGAAAAACATGATAAAAAGGCTGTTTATTATTTGTCTTTTGATATTGATGCCATTGATCCCTCTTATGCACCAGGGACAGGTACTCCTGAAACTTTTGGTTTAACACCTTTACAAATGCGTGAATTTTTTAAAGAAGTATTTACTAATTTAAATGTAATGGCGATGGATTTAGTTGAAATTTCTCCTCTTCTTGATGTAAATGATATTACATCATGGTTGGGATTGAAATTATTATATGAAATATTTTATCAAAAATTTGTAAGAGGTAATAAATAATGAAACATACAATGATTGATTGCTATGGAAGTAAAAATCATAATTTAGAAAATTTAGTATATATTAATGATACTTTAAATAAACTTTCTTATCGTTTAGGATTAGAGCCTATTGCCAATCCATATTTAATTCCTTATTATTATGGAAGAGTAAAAGAAGATATTGGGGTTAGTGGTTTTTTATTATTAAAAGGTGGACATATTACCATTCACACTTTTCCTTTAAGGGAGTGTTATTTTGTTGATGTTTTTTCAACCAAGAGTTTTGATTCTGACTTATTAGTTGACTTGCTTGAAGCATTACTCCCCTTTAATCGTAAAATATCGACGATTTCAACAAGCGATCGAAGAAAATTTGCTAATATTGAACTCCCTTTTGATCCAAACAATAATTTTGGTCCTCATTGTCTTGCGGAATTAAAAATTGATAAAACTTTTTCAATGGATGAATGTTATGATTTTTTAGATAAATTTGTTTATAAAATTGATATGGATCCAATTACAAGACCTTATGTAATTAAAGATAAAGTAGAAAATCCTGATTATCTATCAGGTATTATCGTCATTGCTCAAAGCCATATTTCTATTCATTATGACTATAAGACACAACATGCTTATTTTGATATTTTCTCTTGTGCAGCTTTTGATTATTCAAAAATTGAAGATTTTCTTTCTAAAATTGGTGAAATTATTTCTATTGAACTAGTTGTTAGAGGAACAAAGCATAAATCTAATACTAGAATTGAACCAGAACCAATGTATGAAATTTCATCACTTTGGCAAAAATATATTAAATAATAAAAAAATAAAGAAAAATTTGCTAAAAGGGAAGAAAATGTGTTATAATAAAAGAAAAGAAAGGAGAAGAGAATATGAAAAAAATCGTTTTGTTTTTCATAGTAGTATTTCTTTCTATAAGCATTAGTGGTTGTAAAAAAAATAAAAACAATTTTAAATCAGTAGAAGAAATCAAACAAAATATTAGTACTTTTGATATTGTGGCTAATTTTAATGGAATTCGTTTTGAATTGATAAAAACTTCAAAGGGATATTATTTAGCTGATAGTGATAAAAATATTTATGTATTTTATGATAAAACGAATCATCTTTCTTATCGAGTGGATAATACAAATCAAAAAAAGACTCTAGTGGTAGGAAATTATGATTTTTCATCCTATTTGGACAATATATATTATATTTTGACATATCATACTTCAAATTCAAAAATCTCATCATTAGAAAAAAGAGCCAATACATATTTAAATCGTGAGGTTACTGAATATTATCGAGAAAAAAATGAGGCTAGTGAAACCTATTATATTGATAATCAAACAGGTGCATGTTTGTATTTCAGTATTGATACAGGAGAACAAAAAATTGTTTGTAAAATAGATAAACTTGAAATTGGAGATAACTTTTTAGATCCATATTTTGCTTATGAAAATTTGCAAATGGCTGATCCTAATTTATTTAAAAGCAAGAAAACAGTTTTAGAATATTTTAATAACTCATATGATTTAAAAATAAAATTTAAAGACAGCGATGTCCATTTAATCAAATCAACTGATGGCTTTTTTTGCTTATTAAATGAAAATAATACGTCAAAAGCTTTATTATATAACAATAATAATCATACATGGTATGATGTAGATATAAAGAATCAAACAAGAAGTATTACAACAGTTAGTGATACTGTAAGTGAAATAGAAAATAATTTTATTACTTTGCTTGTTGATCATATTGATAATGTTGATATTACTTTTTATGTTAAAGAAAATCAAAAGTTTTTAGATTATACTATTAATATGTATGAAAGAGATATAACAACGGATGGTATTTTATATACAGAAGAGTATTATGTTGAGATGGAAACAGGAATTTGTTTAAGAAAAAAAATTGATTTATCAGGTAGTAACAATTATTTTGAGGTAACTAGTTTAGAATTTTCTGGTGATATACAAGAATATCTAGATTATGAAGTTGTCAAAAAACCACAAAGTTATGATCATTGGCCAGCTGAACATGAATATTTAGAAGGAATGGAAGAAATCAAATATGGTGAATTTTATTTAGCATATGAAGATAATAATGAATTAAGTATTGTTTATAAGAATATTACAAATGCAGCCTTTCATATAATTTTAAATAATATGAAAACATATGGATTTGTAATTGATAGTAGTGAACAAAAAGAATTAGATGATAACAATACTTATTTATATTATTTTTATAATGCCAAAAGAGAAGATGATATGAAGATTAGAATTGAATATGTTGGAACAACATTAACAATTATCCTTGGACCAGATGTTGCTGCATAGTAATTCACTATGCAGTTTTTTGTTTGCATAAAATAATTGTTTTATATTTCTTGGCTTTAAAAAAAAGTTATGATACAATATAAATAAGTAGGTGATGAAATGAGTGTTACAAATACAAATACTTTTATTGCACGTCTTATTAGCCAATTATATCAAGATTTAGATAAGAATCATCTAATTCAAAAATGGTTTGAAAGAATTATTACGATTGAGTTTTTAGTCGCTAGGAAAATTTTTCAAATTAAGTCATATGATAAAGAGAATATTATGAATCTTTGTATTAGACAAAATCAATATTTTAAGCATATTTTTGATGATAATATTGAAGAATTAGAAATGAATTATCCTTATCATTTTTATAATCAAGATATAATCAAATTATTAAAAGAAAATATTAAGTCTTCAACACCAATTGAAGAAATCATGAACTATCAAGAAGATTTTAAAGATTATGAAAGGTTTATGCATTTTAAATACACAAATCGAAATAGCAATGTAGAAATTGATAAAACAAACATTACGATGGTAACACAAATTTTTACCCCAAAATGGATTGCTAGATATATGGTTGAAAATATTATTCCAGTTAATGGGGCTAAGTATAGTTTGATTGAAAAAATAGACAAAGATATTCATTTTAAAACTTGTAAAATTTTAGATCCATGTTTAGGGACAGGGCATTTATTGTTAGAAATATTTGAAATTTTAATGAAAAAGTATCAAGAAGACAGTAATCAAGATATAAAAGAGAGTATTAAGCAGATTTATTCTAAACAATTATATGGATTTGATATTGACCCAAGCGTTATCAATCTTTCAAAATTTATCTTTCTAATGAAAGCGATTGAACTATGTCCAACTTATTTAGATGATGACAATTTAGTAGTACCTAATTTTGTTTGTATTCAAACACCTAATATCAAAAGGAGTAAATTACATGAAGTAAATGTGTTAATTGAAACAATGAAAGATGCTAGTCTAATAGGTAGTTTAATTCAAGTCCCCGATTATGATTATGCTAGTTTACTTCAATTGGTGACTTGTCAAGAAGAAAAAGAAATTGTTGAATTAGCAATTTTGTTAAAGATGAAATATGATATCGTTATTACCAATCCTCCTTATATGGGACGTAAAGTTTTACCAAGTAGCATTCTTCATTATTTGAATCAGAATTATCAATATGCTAAATCAGAATTATATACGGCCTTTATAGAAAGATGTTTGGATTTTTTAGTTCCTTCTGGTTATCTTGCTATGTTAACTTTACATACATGGATGTTTATTAAATCATTTAGTAGTTTGAGAAAGTATATTTTAACTCATTTTCAAATCAAATCTTTGTTACATTTAGGAAAAAATACTTTTGAAAATTTAAATGCTTATAATGCTTTGGCATGTGCTTTTATTATTAAGAAAGAAAAAACTAGCGAAGAGAGTCTTTTTATTAAGCTAACAGAGTATGAAACTATCTCTGAAAAAGAAAAAGGATTAAAAGAACAAAAAAATTATTATAAAATATCTGCTAAAAAATTTTTAAACTTCAATCATTATCCGTTTATTTATTGGTTAAATGATAATGAATATCATATTTTAATACATCAACCTAAATTAGGGTCATTTACTCATATAAGACAGGGATTGGCCACGGGAGATAATAAAAATTATGTAAGATGGTGGTATGAAGTTGAGCCTAGCAGTATTGGATTTCATTGTCATTCAGTAGAAAGTTTTTTAAATAGTAAAAAAAAATATGCTCCATATAATAAAGGCGGTGATAAGACAAAATGGTATGCAACAAGTAAGTTAGTTATTCAATTTGATGAGAAAGCATATCAAGCATTGCAAAAACAAGGCAATCATTTACCTTCTAAAGAGTATTATTTTAAAAAGGGTATTACTTGGTCTTTATTTGGGTTTAATAGTTTTAATGTTAGATACAAAGAAGAGGGATATGTTTTTGATGTTTCGGGATCATCCCTTTTTGTTGATTCTTCTTTAGAGAAATATATTTTAGGTTATCTTTCTAGTAGTGTAGCTTTTTTTTATTTGTCAGCACTAGCCCCTACAGTTAATTTTCAAGTAGGCAATATTGCCAATTTACCAATAATTATTCAAAAAGATAAAATACATGAGATCAATAGATTGGTTGAAAGTTTAATCAATAAGGCTAAATGGCTTGATTCGCAAGATGAATTATCATGGCATTATCAAGCAAATGATTTTTATAATGGGTATAATTGTGCAGTTAGTTTTGATGAAAATATCAAAAATTATAAATTACAAATGGATGATTTGTACAGACAAATAGAAAAAGAAGAAAAGCAATTAAACGACATCTATAATCATATCTTTAAAATGAATACGAGTTATGTAAATACCAATCAACAGAATAAACATACTATTGGGCATATTATCGAAAATTTGTTATCCTATTTAATGGGAGTTGTATTTGATAGGTATCAAATACATAATTATGTTACGCCATTAGATCTGAAATCATTTAATGAAATAGAAACAGTCATTAAGGAAATTAAATTTTTGATCATTCATAAGATGGGAATTGATGGTATGAAGCAATTAGAAAGAATATTTGGTCACACAATAGATGAGTATTTTAAAAATCATTACGGAAAAAAACATTTGTTGAAATATCATCAGTTACCAATTTATTGGTATCAAATAATAGATGGTAGACAGATGATAGGATATTATCATAGTTTATTAAATATAGAAAAAGAAAAGGGGATAAAATATAATTATTTAAAAATAAATGCTCAATATAAAATAAAAACACTTTAGCAAAAAACAATTTGCTAAAGTGTTTTTATTAAGTAAATCTTTTTAAAAATTCTTTAGTACGAGTATTTTGAGGATGATCAAAAATCTCATATGGTGTACCTTGTTCAACAATTTTTCCATCTGCCATAAAAATAACATGGGAAGAAACCTCTTTTGCAAATGACATTTCATGCGTTACTATAATTAATGTTTTGCCACTATTTTTCAATATTTTAATTGTATCTAGAACTTCTGAAACCATTTCTGGATCTAGAGCACTTGTTGGTTCATCAAATAAAATTACATCAGGATTCATTGAAAGACTCCTTGCAATTGCTACTCGTTGTTTTTGACCACCACTAAGAGTTGAAATGTTTGCATTGATTTTATTTTCTAAGCCTACCATTTTTAAATATTTTTTAGCAATTAGATTTGCTTCACTTTTTTTTACATGTAGCACTTTTCTTAATCCTAAAGTACAATTATTTAAAACGCTATAATTATTGAAAAGATTAAACGATTGAAATACCATACTAATTTTGGAGCGATAATAATGATGTTTTTTTCTATTTTGAATGATATCTTCGCCTAAATAGTATATTTTACCACTAGTAGGACGATTAAGCAAATTAATGAAACGAAGAAGAGTTGATTTACCAGCACCACTAGGACCTATAATTGTTACAATTTCTCCTTCATAAATATTTAAATTTATATTATCAAGAATAGTTTCACCATCAAATTCTTGATGAATGTTTTCTAATTTAATCATTGGTTCCATTTGTATCCCTCCTAATTAGAACTTGATAATTGTTTTAAAGGAGCACCCATCTTTTTTTCGATAAAACGCAAAACGATGGTAAAAAACATTGTTAAAAATAAATAGATTGCGGCAGCAATTAACATTGACTCAATGAAAAAATAATATTTACCAGCTGCCATCATACATGCATTATATAAATCCATTATCATAATAACACTTAAGACGGAGGTATCTTTAATATTTATCACTAATTCGTTACCGATTGATGCCATTGCGTTTTTAAGGGCTTGTGGTAAAACAAGATAGATAAAGGTTTGAAACCGCGATAGTCCAATAGATAAACCAGCTTCGGTTTGATCTTTATTCACAGAATGAATTCCGCCTCTAATTACTTCTGTTAAATATGCGGTAGTATTGATGGTTACAGTAAAAAGTCCAGCTATGATGGGTGACCAATTGATGCCCATTTTTAAAAATGAATAGTAGAAAATAATAGCTTGAACAATCATAGGGGTTCCTCTAAAAATTGTTACATAGATATTAATTCCCCATTTTAAAAATTGCTTTATATTTTTTTGCCATTTATTGTCGAAGGGAGAATCCTCTAAACTAACTATACTTCCTAAAATCAAAGCGAAGATAAGACCCAAAATAGTTCCCATAATAGATAAGAGGAGAGTAACACCAACGCCTTTTAAAATTAAGAGTCCATATTCATCTAAAATAATAATAAATTTAGACATAATTAGCTCTCACTATTTCCGTTATTGACAGCGTTTTGCATTAAACTCATTCTAGTTTCTTCTGTAATGGTAGCAAGTGCAGTGTTTAATTTTTCTTCTAATTTATCATCAATTTTTCTAAGACCAATTGATACCATTGTATCAGCTGGATCTAAATCAAATTCTTCATTCAATGTAAAATAAGTAAGATTAGGGTTTAAAGCTACAATACCTTTTGCAACGGGTTCTTCTAAAACTGTTAAATCAGCAGCATTAGAAGTTATGGCATTAATAATAAGAGGAACACTTGCTAAAGGAGTGAGGTAAGTGCAATCTTTATTGGTAGCTTTATCAGCAATTTGTTTAGCAAGAGTATCATAAGTAGTATTTTTTTGCCCCACTACTCTAGCACCATTTAATTGAGCAAAAGTTGTTGCATTTGCAAATACAGAATTCGCTGTGGTTAAAATCACATGTTTAGTATTATAATAAGCATTTGTAAAATCAATTGATAGTTTTCTTTCTTCGGTAGGACTCATTCCAGCTATTATGACATCAATTGTTCCGGCATCTAAAGCAGGTACTAAACCATCCCATTCAATTTTTTTAATCACGAGTTCATATCCTAATTCTTGACATAAAAGTTTAGCAATTTGAACATCGTATCCTTCCGCATATGCTCCACTAACATTTTCAATTGGCCAATTCGTTGAAGTTTTTGAAGTTTCAGTCCAATTAAAGGGTGCATAGTTACATTCTAAACCGACTACTAAAATTTTTTTAGATTCATCAAATTTAATTTTTTTACATCCTGTAATAGATAAACAGGCAAATAGTAAAGTAATAAAAATAAATACTTTTTTCATCATTTTTCTCCTTATATGTATTGTTTATAAAAAACAAAAAAGCGTCTAGACGCTTTTTACTAATTAAAATAACTATGTAAAATCAATTAGCGCCTCTACTAAATGTAGGAGTGTTATAAGTTTTTCCTATAACCCCACGAATAATTTATGCCTAAATTAAACGTTCGGCGGTGATTGCCTTTGGCCATCTTCCTTGCATGCCTGCTCGAATGGTTACTCTTCTGCACCGCTACCTCTATTAACTTTTTTGTATCTTAATTATATCAAGAAAAAAATAATTTGTCAAAAAAATACATTATGTAAGCGTTGTTACTGGATATGGATAAGGGTATGGATACGGTTGTGGGTATGGTTGTGGATATGGTTGCGGATAAGGCTGTGGATATGGTTGTGGGTATGGTTGTGGATAAGGGTATGGCTGATTATTACAACAATTATTTCTGCCACCTAACCAAAAAGGGGCAGTTATAATAGCAGCACCGGCTAAAAGTGGTAGCCAAAGGCGCGTTTGGTTTTGATATGGTAAATATGAATAGTACATCTAGCAAAACTCCTTCCTCATTGTATAATATGAGAAAAGTTTAGAATAGGTGCTATTTTAATTCTACATACATATAGATATATTCTTCTAAAGTTAGATTATTTTCATAAATAAATGTTGCTAAATCTTGACCGACAAATCGGTAATGCCATGATTCATAAGGATATTTTGTCACATTTTCTTTATCCTTAGGATATCTTTTAATAAAGCCAAATCTATGGGCATTTTTAGTTAAATATTCATATTCTTTTGTATTTTCAAAATGAATACTCAGTCCTGTATCAAGTGTTGCAATGTCAATGGCTTTGCCTGTTTGATGTTCGGAAAATCCTGCTTGAGCAACATAATTTTTATCAGATGCTTTATTATAAATTTCGTTTTGTTTAATATAACTTCGATAAGCCGAAAAAACAACTAAGTTTAATCCTTTTGATGAGGCTTCATCAAACATTGCTTTAGCATAGGTTAGAGTTGTTTTATCAATTAGCATTGTTTCTTGTTTGCGATTAATTTTTGTAATTGTTACAGGAATTAAAGTATCGGGGATATAGTTGTTTTGTAAATAATAATTTTTATTTACAAAAAGTCCTCCCTTAAAAGTAAAACTATTATATATTTTTTGATCATTGAAAAAATTAGGATAATTCACTTTATTTAGTGATAAAATAATATTGTTGTTTACTTGATATTCTTGATAATATAAATCAAATAATTTTTCGTTAAAACTTTCATATTGAGAAATCATTTCAAAAAATTCATCAGTACTATTATTAACATAAGTTGTGGGCAAAAGTATTGTTGTACTTGTCTGTATAAAAAAATTAAGAGAAAAAAGCAAAATTAATAGGATTTTTTTAAACATTTTATCACCAAAATTATTATGCGTGAAAAAAATTTCTAATATTCGATATTTTTTTATCAATTTGTGGTAAAATAAAAATAGAAAAAATTATTAAAAATTGATTGAGGTGTTTGGCATGAAAAAACTAATTTTATTAGATGGCAATAGTATTATGTTTAGAGCATATTATGCAACAGCATATACAGGTAATTTAATGAAAACAAGCGATAATCTTTATACAAATGCAATATATGGCTTTGTGAATATGATGAATAAAATTTTAACAATTGAAGGTGTAACCCATATTTTTGTTGCTTTTGACAAAGGAAAACAAACTTTTCGCCATCAAACGTATAAAGAATATAAGGGTGGCAGAAAACCAATGCCAGAAGAATTTTCCATGCAAATACCTTTTATTAAAGAATATCTAGATATTTTAAATATTAAAAGACTTGAAGCTGATGATTATGAAGCTGATGATTTGATAGGCACGATGGCTAAACGTTTTGCGAAAACCTTTGATGAGATTGTTATTATATCCGGTGATAAGGATTTATTGCAATTAGTCGGTAATAATGTAAAAGTTTTTTTGAATAAAAAGGGGATAACAGATTTAGAAGAATATAATGCAACAAATTTTAAAGATTTAATGGGATTTGAGGCAAAGCAATTAACTGATTATAAAGGATTAATTGGTGATAAATCTGATAATTTACCTGGTATTAGCGGTGTTGGGGATAAAACAGCTATTAAACTTTTACATGAGTATCAAACTTTAGAAAATATTATTGCAAATGCTGATCAAATTAAAGGAAAATTATCCCAAACTCTTAAAGAAGAAAAGGAAATTGCATTGAGAACCAAGATGCTTGCTACATTAGAACTTGATGCTAAAATTGATATTCTTGAAGAAGAAACGCGTTTAAGAAAACCTAATTTAATGGAGTTGAGAAATTTTTTTGAAAAATTAGAATTTAATTCTTTTTTGAAAAAAATGAGTTTTCAGTCCTCAAATGAAGAAGGAATAGAAGAAAATGTAACTCTTGATGAGAAAAAAGAATATTATTTGAATGATTTACCACAAACACTTGCCGCATTAAAAGATGCCAAAAAAATTGTCATTGAAGTTGAACTAGATGGTGAGAATTATCATAAATCATCCATTATTGGTATAGGTCTTATTATTGATCAAAGAGGTTTTTATTTAGATAAACGTTATATAGATAATGATGAATTGAAATCATTACTATCATCTGATTTGATAATCTATACAGTAGATGCGAAAAAAACATATGTAAGTTTAAAATATTTGGGTATTGATTTAAAACATCTTGCTTTTGATGTTGTACTTGCCGCTTATGTTGTAAATCCGTCTTATATAACGAGTGATATTAAAAGTATTATTGAGAGATTTATGCCAACGAAACTTCCTTATTTTGAGGAAATCTATGGTAAAAAAACCACTTATGTTGTTCCAGATGAAACCATTGTGGCTAATTACGTTTTGGATAAAGGAAGTTTGGTATGCAATTTAAAGGAAATAATTGATAAAAAGTTAGAAGAAAATCATCAAACAGCTTTATTTTATGATATTGAGTTACCACTAGCTAAAATATTGGGTTTAGTTGAAATAAATGGTTTTAAAGTGAATGAAGATAAACTAAAAGAAGTAGGAGAATATTTCAATGCTTCTATGAAAAAGATGGAAAAAGAAATTTTTGATTTAGTAGGATATAGTTTTAATGTAGCCTCGCCAAAACAATTAGGAGTTGTTCTTTTTGAAGATTTGCAATTAGGGCATGGCAAAAAAAATAAGACTGGCTATTCCACATCTGCTGAAGTACTAGAAGAATTATCAAAAAGACATCCGGTTCCTCGTTTAGTATTAGAATATCGAAAATATGCTAAACTATATTCTACTTACGTTTTAGGATTATTAGCGGAAATAAATCAAACAGATGGCAAAGTACATACGATTTTCAAACAATCGTTGACTCAAACAGGGCGATTATCTTCAACAGAACCAAATATTCAAAATATTCCAATTAGAACCGAAGAAGGCAGAATTATTAGAAGTATGTTTATTCCATCAAGTGATAATAACTATTTAGTGAGTGCAGATTATTCCCAAATTGAACTGCGCATTCTTGCTAGTGCCTCTAATTGTTTTGCCATGAAGGAAACTTTCAATAGTGATATTGATTTACATGCTAATACAGCAGCAAAAATATACAATGTTGATTTAGAACAGGTTACAAAAGAAATGCGACGAATGGCTAAAGCTGTCAATTTTGGTATTATTTATGGAATGAGTGATTGGGGATTGTCTGGTGAACTGCATATTTCTCAAAAAGAAGCTAGTCTTTTTAGTCAAAAATATTTTGAAGTTTTTCCAGAGGTTAAACCTTATTTAGACAGATGTGTTGAAGAAACCAAAGCAAGAGGGTATACAACAACTTTTTATAATCGAAGACGGTATATGCCAGAAATTAATAGTTCTAATGCGGCACTTAGAAAGTTTTCAGAACGGGCAAGTATGAATGCCCCAATTCAGGGGACCGCTGCTGATATTATGAAAATTGCAATGATTAAAGTTCAAAATGAATTTGAACAAGGAAAATTCAATTCCAAAATAGTTGCGCAGGTTCATGATGAATTAATTATCGATTGTCCACAAGAAGAATTAGAAATAGTTAAAAATCTTGTCAAAAAAACAATGGAAACCGCCGTGGATATTGGTGTAAAATTAGATGTTGATGTAGAGGTTGGCAAGACTTGGGATTTAAAATAGGAGAAGAATATGCCAGAATTACCAGAAGTAGAAACAGTTCGAAGAACTTTAGAAGGCCAAATTATTGGTAAAAAAATAACTAATATTGAAATTTATTATGATAAAATTTTGGAAAATACGAGTGTTGAAAAATTTAAAAAAAGTCTAATTGGGCAAACATTTAGAAAAATTGATCGATATGGCAAATATTTACTATTTATTTTAGATGACTATACTATTATTAGTCATTTGAGAATGGAAGGTAAATTTTTCTTAAAAACCTTAAATGATGAACGTATCAAACATGAACATATTATTTTTACTTTAGATGAGAAAATTAGTTTTAGATACCATGATACTAGAAAATTTGGTAAAATGGCAGTATTAGAAACAATTCAAAAAACGCAAATAATGGAATATCCTGCATTAGCCAAACTTGGTAAAGAAGCAAATGATGAGACGTTTAGCAAAAATGAATTATATAATTTGTTGCAAAAAAAACAAGAACCAATTAAAGGAGCCTTATTAAATCAGGAAATTATTTGTGGACTTGGCAATATTTATGTGGATGAGGTTTGCTTTATGAGTAAAATAGACCCCAAAATGCCATCCAATAAAATAACCTTAGAAGATGCTAATAATATTTTAGAATCATCTAAAAAAGTTTTGGCTAAAGCGATTGAAGCGGGAGGAACAACAATTAGAAGTTATACTTCAAGTTTGGGAATAACAGGTCTTTTTCAACTTGAATTACTTGTTCATTCTAAGGAAAAACAACCATGTCCGGTTTGTGGAACGATTATCAAAAAAGAATTTGTTTGTGGTAGGGGGACTTATTTTTGTTCTAATTGTCAAAAAAGAAGAGGTCCTAAAGTTATTGGTATTACTGGTTCGATTGCTACGGGCAAATCAACAGTTACTCATTATTTGAAAAAACAAGGATATCAAGTAATAGATGCCGATGAGATTGTGAAAGAAGCAAAAATGAAAAAAACAAGTATTTACAAAGAACTTGTTAAAGAATTAGGCTCTACAATTTTAAATGAAAAACAAGAAATTGATGATGCAGTTTTATCAAAAATGATATATAATGATGATCAGATTCGTCAAAAGATTAATCATATTGTTCATCCTTTAGTGTACGATATTTGCCAAAAAAAAATAAATTTATCTAAAGATAAAGTAATTTTTTTAAGTGTACCATTGTTATTTGAAGCAGGTTTTGAAAAGTTATGTGATGAAATTTGGTGCGTGTATACCAATAGTGAAGTGCAATTAGATAGATTGATGAAAAGAAATCATCTTGCCCAAGAAGAAGCTGAAAAAATGATTCAATCACAAATGCCATTAGATGAAAAATGCCAAAAAGCGACGTTTATAATTGATAATTCTGATGAATTGTGTTATACTATAGAACAAATACAAAAAATTTTAAAATAAAAAGGAGAAATAAAATGGCACTTTCAGAATTCTTTTTAAATAATTTTGAAACATCAGATAATGCGTTAGATCAACGACTTAAGCCGCATTATTATAATAATGACTATCATACTACGCAACATTTGATAACCAGTTGTTTGAATCAAGTAGGTTTCAAAATGATAAATGTGGATAATTATTACCATGAAATGTTATTCGAATATAAAAGAATAAGAGTTATTGTTATTTTGAATGAAATGAGTTTATATGATATTAGGGTTGATATGAAAATTAATGCAAAGTATGTGTTGCCATTGAAACGTCCAATTAAAATTATTGCAAAGTTATATGAAATTTTAGATCGCAAGTTGACTTTGAAATATCTTGGTGGTGAAAGGAATGAATAATCGCTATCCTTTATCTAATTTAAGTGATTATGAAGTAATGATTTCTTCTCCTTTAGCATTATATGAACAAAAAATATTAATCAAACTTTATATGCCACTTGTTGGTGATAAGGCTATTTCCCTTTATCAAACGTTATATTCATTAGTGCCAGATGGTTCTTTTGAATCAGAGGTGGATAAACATGAAAAAATTATTCGATTAATGCGCCTAAGATCAATCAATAAATTAACGGAAATAAGAAATAAATTAGAAGCAATCGGTCTTTTAAATGTCTATTATAAAGATGGATTATATGTATATTATTTAAAAAAGCCCTTAGATGTAGAAAAATTTTTTAATAATATTGAACTTTCTACCCTTCTTGAATATCAAATAGGTCATGATGCTTATGAAAAGTCATATCTAGAATTTATGATGCGAAAATTAGATATTAATAAATTTGAAGATATTACGCATGTTTTTGATGACGTCTACGATATTGAATTATCAGATAATATTTATTTATCCCAAGCCAGTTTGAATAATATGAATAATGGAATTGTTATAAACAACCAGATGTTTGATTTTAATCGTTTTATGATTTTGGTTTCTGCTTATGATGTGATTAAAAATGAGTATTTTGGTGATGAAAAATTTATTAATATGGTGAAAAGATATAGTTTTTTATATCAATTAACGCCAGAGGAAATGAAAGATGTTATTATTTTATCTGTTAATGAATATAAGGAAGTTTTATTTGATGAAATACCTCGAAATGCGAAAAAAAAGTATGATGAAAAAGGTCAAAAACTAGGAATCATACCTAAAACGATGATGAAAACGTCATCGGCAATTGATGATAAATTAATCAGATATTTAGAAATGGCAAGTCCTAATGAATTTGTCAAAAATAAATCAGGAATTGCTTTGACAAGTACAGAAATAGAGATGTTTGATCGTTTATTAAAAGACACAAATATTGGTATTGGGGTATTAAATGTATTAATTGGATATGTTTTGGAAATAGAAAAGTTGAATGGTGAAATTCCTTCTTATAATTATTTTTTAAAAATTATTAATACTTGGAAAAGAGCTGCTGTAAAATCAACTTCAGATGCTATTGCATATGTTAGTAATAAAGAAAAAGGGCAAAAGAATAAAAAAACCAATAAAGTTCAAAAAGGAGTACCTGATTGGTATCAAGAATATATACTTAAACAAAATAAAAATAAAACAACTAGTCAAAATCTAGCAGATGATGGTGATTTAGAAGAACTAAAAAATTTCTTCAATCCTAATAATAAGGAGTAGAGTATGGAAATAGATTTAGAAAAAAATCGTGATCAGTTAATAAAAGAAATATTAAAAGATCAAAATGTAAAAAAAATAGTTATGGATTATAATATCAATAGATCATTGTTAGATAAAAATTTAAATATTATTTTAGCATATGTTTTAAGAAAAAAGAAATGTCAAAATTGTATAGGTCTTCATACATGCAAACAATTATATGAAGGTTATGCTCCTGTTTTATCATATGATGAAGTAAAGTTTGATTTAAACTATGAGCCTTGTCCATATTTGCAAAAGAAAAAACAGATAGATGAAAAACAAAAAAATTTGCAACTAATTGCTTGTAGTTTTCAAAATTTTAATTTTGATGATATTTATGTGAATGTAAATAGAAAAGAAATCCTGAATAAAATTAAAACTTGTATTGATAAATACGAAAAGAAATTAGCAACAAAAGGTTTGTATATTCATGGCAATTATGGTTGTGGTAAAACTTTTTTACTCGCTTATTTGGCTAAAACTCTTGCCGAAAACAACCATAAGGTCATTTTTGCTTATTATCCTGATTTAGCTAGAATGTTGAGAAGTGCAATTTATAGTGGGTCAATAGAGGATATGATTGAACAGTTAAAGATGGTGGAAGTTTTAATTTTAGATGATTTTGGTGGGGAGACTTTAACTGGTTATTTGCGAGATGAGGTTTTAGGGGCAATTTTACAAGAAAGAATGACGAATAATCGGCTTACTTTTATGAGTTCTAATTTAGATCAAGAATTGTTATTGGCTCATTTAAAGGAATCTAATCGTGATATTGATGATTTAAGAGCGTCTAGAATTTATGAAAGAATAAGAACTTTAATGGAATTTGTGAAATTAGTTGACGAAGATTATCGCAATTAATTAAAATAAATAACTTGAATTATTGATTTGTATGTGTTATAATTTATTCGTATTAAAACGTTGAACAGGATATGATAATCAAAGACTAGTTTATTAGTGAGGCTAGATAGTGAAAATAGCTAAATTAAGTTTGATTGTTACTCCCTGGGAGTTACTATTAGAAATAATAGTCGTAAAAGCTCTGCGTTAAAGAGATTGAGGGCAAATAATAATGATAAATTATTATTTGAACTAAGGTGGTACCGCGAAAAACAAAGCAAAGCCGTATGATTTTTCGTCCTTAGAAGAATTGTAGTGTAGACTACTTATTTTTCTAAGGCTTTTATTTTTTTAGGGAGGTTAAAAAATGATTAAAATAGTTTTTCCTGATTTATCTGAAAGGGAATTTAAAAAAGGCGTTACACCATTTGAGATTGCAAATAGCATTTCTCTTAGTCTTGCTAAAAAATGTATGGTGGCTAAATTGAATGATGAATTGATTGATATGAGTCAAGAGTTAACAGAAGATGGCAAAATAGAGTTAATTTTAGGTGGAGAAGATGGGTATGAAAATCTTTTAAACCACTCTTGTGCACATATGCTTGCACAAGCGATTAAGCAATTATATCCAAATGCAATGTTTGGGGTAGGTCCTGCTATTGAAGAGGGATTTTATTATGATATTGATTTAGGTGATATCAAGTTGAATGAGGAAGATTTACCAAAAATTGAAAAAAAGATGCAAGCATTAGTCGCATCGGGGGAAACCATTCATAGAGTAGTTGTTTCAAAAGAGAAAGCTTTAGAATTATTTAGTAAAGATATTTATAAAAAAGAACTGATTGAAGAATTAGAAGATACGACTACTATTACAATTTATAAACAGGGAGATTTTTATGATTTATGTCGTGGACCTCATGTTTCTAGCACAAAATGGTTAAAGAACTTTAAATTGCTTAGTATAAGTGGTGCTTACTGGAGAGGAGACGCTAAAAACCATCAACTTCAAAGAATATATGGAACTTGTTTTGCGACTGAAACTGCTTTAAAAGAACATCTTATTTCTCTTGAAGAGCGTAAGAAAAGGGATCATCGCAAATTAGGAAAAGAATTAGATTTATTTATGATTAGTGAATTTGGACCTGGTTTTCCTTTTTGGCTACCAAATGGAATGATTTTAAGGCGAAACTTAGAAAATTTTTGGTATAAAATTCATACTGAGGCTGGATATCAATTTGTGCAAACACCAATTATGTTGAATAAAGAATTGTGGGAAATTTCAGGACATTGGTATAATTATAAGGAAAATATGTATACTTCAGTCATTGATGAAAAAGAATTTGCCATTAAACCAATGAATTGCCCAGGTGGAATGTTGGTATATAAAAATGATATTCATTCTTATCGTGATTTTCCTTTACGAATTGGTGAACTCGGTCTTGTTCATCGTCATGAGGCAAGTGGAGCTTTAAATGGACTTTTTAGAGTTCGAAATTTTACACAAGATGATGCGCATATTTTTATTACTGAAGAACAAATTGAAGAAGAAATTGGTCGTTTAATCGATTTATATGATTATGTTTATAAAGTATTTCAATTATCATATCATATTGAACTTTCTACTAGACCTCTTGATAAATATATTGGTGAAATTGCAACTTGGGATAAAGCAGAGAAGGCTTTGGCTGATGCAATGGAGAAAAAAGGCATAAAATATGTTTTAAATCCTGGAGATGGAGCTTTTTACGGACCTAAGTTAGATTTTAAGTTAAAAGATTCAATGAATCGCATTTGGCAATGTGGAACAATCCAACTTGATATGAATTTGCCAGAACGTTTTGATTTAAATTATATTACTGAAACAGGCGAGAAAAAGCGACCTATTATGTTACACCGAGCTTTATTTGGTTCTATTGAAAGATTTATTGGTATTTTAATTGAACATTTTGCGGGAGCATTTCCATTATGGCTTGCTCCAAAGCAAATAGTTATTATTCCTGTTAATCATGATGCACATTTGCAATATGCCAAATATCTTGAAACTTTATTGAGAAAAAAGGATATACGAGTAACTATTGATGATCGTGATCAAAAGATGAATTATAAAATTCGTGAGAGTCAGACTAAAAAGATTCCTTATACTATTATTGTGGGTGATCAAGAAAAAGAAAATCAAAAGATTACGTATCGTCATCATGGTTCTAATGAATCAATTACGATGTCAATTGATGAATTTTTATTAATGATTCAAAATGAAATAGAAACTTTAGGTAATTAAAAAAGATACTTTATAAAAAGAAAAATCTCGTTTCAAACTTAAACGAGATTTTTTATAATTCTTTTTTTATTTTTTCTAATGATTGAATGACATGATCCAATTCATTTTTAATACTAATTTCATCAATTTCTGTTGTGTCTTTGGTGCCTATGATATAATCAACGCTAACGTTAAATAATAAAGAAAGGGAAATTAAAACACTAATAGTAGGCTCTGATACACCAGATTCATAGCGTAGAAGGGTTCGTTTGCTGATACCTAATTGAGAGGCTAAATCTTCTTGTGTTAGATCGTTATCTTCTCTTAAGTCTCTGATTCGTTTATTCCATTTCATAAAAAATATCACCCTTTTTGTCACTTTTTTCTCTATTATAACCTTTTTTGTCCAAATTACTTGATTTGTGGACAAAATTGTGTTATAATTTAAGTGATAAGACAAAGATGTCACTACAAGGACAATATTTTAATCATAAAAAAATAGTCTTTCTAGGAATAATTAGATAGGCTCCCCCGCCAAAAATATATTCATTTATATGTCTAATTATTCCTACAAAGGCTATTTTTTTGTCACTAAATAAAAAATTGCTCATATATTAATCGTGAGGAGGGAAATAATGAATTACGATGATTTTGGATTAAGAATAGAATATGTTGAGTATACCGTTAAAAAAGGAGATAGTTTATATAATATAGCTAAAAAATATGATACTACTGTTTCTGATTTAACAGATATCAATATGTTAACAACGAATACTATCTTTCCTGGTCAAGTTTTGTTAGTACCAAAAAATAGCAATGCAGAAACCGATTATTATTTTGAAAATTATGTTATTAAACCAGGAGATACAATAGAACTTATCGCTACTAAACTTGGAGTAGATCCAGTTTTAATTGGTTTATACAATGATTTTGCAACATTTCAATTAATTGATGGACAAACAATTAAAATTCCACGAAATAATACTTATATTGTAAAAGATACAGATACTGTCGATACAGTATTAGCAACGACTAATAGAACTGCAGAGCAGATTTTAAGAGCAAATGCGAGTACATGGTTAAAATCGGGTAGTAAAATCTATTTATAAAATAAAAATGTCCAAAGGGGACATTTTTATTTTTTAATATGATTGATAATTGCATGAAAAGTTTCTTCACTAATATCGTGTTCAATTTTACAAGCATCAATTTTGGCGGTTTCTTCACGAACACCTAGTTTGACGAAAAACTCGGTTAAAAGAAGATGACGTTGATAGATTTTATTTGCAATTTGATAGCCTTCGTCAGTTAAAGAGATAATACCATTAGGACTAATTTGAATTAGATTATTATTTTTTAAATTACTGATAGCTCTTGAAATGCTAGCTCTTGAATAATTAAAACTTTGTGCGATATCAATGGAGCGAACATTAATACCTTCTTTTTGAAGCATAAGTATTCTTTCTAAATAGTCTTCTGCTGATTCATATAATGTCAAAAGTAACACCTCCTAAACATTGTTCGCTTAAATTATATATCATTATTGCATAAAATGCAAGTTATCCTACTTTTTTAACAATAACAAATAAAAAGAAAGCATATGAGTTGTTTTAAATTTCATTTTTAGATATAATCTTATTGTTAGCATATGCTAACAATAAATACAGAAAAATATAGGATGCGTGCATCCTACTCCTTTATTTATTAAAAATATTATGATATAATAAAAATAGAAAAAATTGGCATAGTTTTATTTTTAAAAAATTATCTCATAATATGCTGTTCTGTATAAAAATAATTCCTTCTAAAAGATGTCAAAAGGAATTTATATTCATTTTGATATCTTTTTTGTGACAAATTACTTGACTTATGAGTGAAGAAATGATATACTATTTCTGATGTTAGCAAGAGCTAACATAAAAAAATGTTTATAAGTTAGCGTTTGCTAACTAGAAAGGAGATATATGATTCCGCTAATTTATGCACAAGAAGATGCTAATGTAACGATTAAAAAAGTATCGGCAGATGAAAAGACCAAAAGGCACCTTGAAAATTTAGGCGTTTTAGTTGGAGCTCAAATTAATTTAGTTTCTATTCATAAAGGTAATGTAATTTTAAAGGTTAAAGATGGGCGTCTTGCTTTAAATCAAAGCCTAGCTACAAAGATTTTTGTTGAATAAACAAGCAAATAGGAGAGGAAAAAGAAAATGGAAAAATATTTAAATGAAATGAAACCTACAGAAAAGGGAATTGTAAAAAAAATTACAACTGATGGTAAAATAAAGAGAAGGTTATATGATATGGGAGTTACTCCAGGTGCGCAAATCATTGTCAAAAAATTAGCCCCTTTAGGAGATCCTATTGAAGTTACAATTAGAGGATATGAATTAACGGTTAGAAAATCAGAAGCTGAATGTGTATTAATGGAGGAAATGAAATAATGAAATTTGCACTTGCTGGAAACCCCAATTGTGGGAAAACAACTTTATTTAATACTTTAACAGGTGCCACTGCTCATGTAGGAAATTGGCCTGGTGTTACTGTTGATAAACGGGAAGGTTTATATAAAAAATTAGAAGAACACGTTCAAATTGTAGATTTACCTGGTATTTATTCTTTGTCACCTTATACTCCAGAAGAGATTATTTCTAGAAATTATATTGTAGATGAAAAACCAGATTGCGTAATTAATATTATAGATGCAACAAATCTTGAAAGAAATTTATATTTAACAACGCAAATTTTAGAAATTGATATTCCTGTAGTTGTAGCACTTAATATGATGGATTCAGTTAAGAAAAATGGGGATATTATTAGAGTTGCAGAATTATCAAAAGCTTTAGGTGTTCCCGTATGTGAGATATCAGCATTGAAAAACCAAGGAATTAAGGAATTAATGCAAGTGGCATATGAGACTGCAAAATCAAAAAGGGAAGGATTTAGTGTTTTGTCTGAATCAAATTTAAAAGATTTAGTACAAATTACAACCAATAAATTAAGGGATAAAAAAGTAACAAGTCCATTATTTCATGCTATAAAATTAATTGAAGAAGATATGGTTGAAATCAATATGCATAAAGATGTATATGATGAGGTAAAACCATTAAAAGATAAATTTGAAAAGAATGAATTTGATGGTGATTTTGAGGGAATGGTAGCGGATGCTAGATATAAATATATTACGAAGCATTTTGCAAAAGTGATTAAAAAATCGGCAAAAAATGATGGTTTAACTAAATCTGATAAAATTGATAAAGTTTTAACTCACAGAATTTGGAGTATTCCCATTTTTCTTGTACTCATGTTTATTGTTTTCCATTTTGTTTTTAGTGAAGATTTATTATTTTTAAATTCTTTATTTAATCTTGAAATAAAAAGTGAAGGTTGGATAAATTTCTTTACGGGAATGGGATATGAAGATATTTTAGCTGAAGCCGTTGCTCAAGGTGAAGAAGCTGTATTGGCAGGAATTCCATCACTTGGAGTATTCTTACAAAGTTGGATGGGATGGCTAACTGGTTCAATTATTGATTTGGTATCTGGAGTAATGCCAGAAGGAACATGGTATACAGGTTTAATTTGTGATGGATTACTTTCTGGTTTAGATGCAATTTTTAGTTTTTTACCACAAATTTTGTTATTATTTTTCTTTATATCCATTCTAGAAGATTCAGGATATATGGCTCGAGTAGCTTTTATTATGGATAGAGCATTTAGAAAATTTGGTTTATCGGGTAAAGCTTTTATCCCGCTTTTAATGGGTTTTGGATGTTCGGTTCCAGCAATGATGGCAACCAAAACTTTAGAAGATGAAAAAGAACGAGATATGGCAATTAGACTTTCTCCTTTTTTCAGTTGTGGTGCAAAGGCTCCAATTTGGGCAATGCTTGCAACTGTTATAGCAGGTAGTTTTCTAGGTGATATTTTTGTCTTCTCCATTTATTTATTAGGAATTGTTGTTGCAATTTTATCAGCATTAATTATTAAAGCTTTTAGCAAAAAAAATGAAGTACCTCCATTTATTATGGAACTTCCAAGTTACCATTTGCCACAAATAAAAAACTTATTTGCACATTTATGGGAAAAATTTAAACATTTTATTTATAAAGCTTCAACTATTATTACTGCTTCTATTATTGTAATTTGGTTTTTATCAAATTTCAGTTGGGCTTTTTGGCAAGGAATGGTTGATGATATTAGTCAAAGCATTTTAGCAGATTTAGGTCGTGTACTTCAATATCTGTTCTATCCATGTGGATGGAGTTTTGGTGAAGATGGTTGGAAATATACAGTAGCATCTATTACGGGATTGATTGCTAAAGAAGATGTTGTAGCGACGATGGATACGCTTGGTTTAACAGAAGGTACAATTGGTCTTTCAAATGCCGCAATTTACGCGTTTGCAGCATATAATTTATTTACTCTTCCATGTTTTGCTGCAGTTGCTACTGCTAAGAGTGAAAGTACTAAAAAAGGTTTTTTAGTAACGATGGCCTGGTGGCTTGGTGCATCCTATGTTATTTCTGCTGTTGTTTTCTGGCTTGGTAGATTATTTGAAATTGCATGGTGGTTAGGATTCATTATTTTCATTTTAATTGTAGTAGCAGCAGTATTCCTTGGAAAGTATGTAGCAAAGAGAAAAAAATTTGCTTAATTAAAAGAAAGGAAGATTACAATGAAATGGTTTGAATATATTATATTGATTGTTGCAATAGGACTTGTGCTATTACCCTTTATTTTAAAGTATTCTAATAAAAAAAAGGGTAAATCATCTTGTGGATGTGAATGTAGCAGTTGTGGAAAGGATTGTCCTTTAAAAGAAAAAAAAGAACATATTGAAAAATTAGAAAATTAAGTTTGTATATAATACCTTCTAAATAGTTTATTTAGGAGGTATTATTTTTTACAAATAAAATATTTGTTTAATTTTAAAAAAAGAAAAAAATATGATATACTTATAGTATAAACGAAAAAGGAAGTATAAAAAATATGAAAGACGTTATTGTAATTGGAGCAGGACTTGCTGGAAGTGAGGCTACTTATCAATTGGCTAAAAGGGGATATAATGTATTTTTATATGAGATGAGACCAGTTAAATATTCAAAAGCTCATAAATCCGATAAATTTGCTGAACTGATTTGTAGTAATTCATTCAGAGCCGCAAGTCTTGAAAATGCAGTAGGATTATTAAAAGAAGAAATGCGAATGTTAGATTCTTTAATTATTAAAGCGGCTGATGAATGTAAGGTAGAAGCAGGTGGAGCCTTAGCTGTTGATCGAGAAGCTTTTTCAACTTATGTCACAAATACGATTCGAATGCTTCCAAATGTACAAATTTTTAATGAAGAAGTATTGAAAATACCATCTTGTCCAGTCATTATTGCTTCTGGTCCTTTAACTAGCGACTTATTACAAGATGAGATTGCTCAATATTTAGGTGAAGAGTATATGTATTTTTTTGATGCGATTGCCCCTATTGTTACTTATGAATCTATTGATATGAATAAAGTTTTTTTAGCATCTCGGTATAATAAAGGAGAAGCAGCATATTTAAATTGTCCAATGAATGAAGAAGAGTTTAATAAGTTTTATGACTATTTAATACAAGCTGAAAAAGTAGTTCCTCATGATTTTGAAATGAAAGTTTTTGAGGGATGTATGCCCATTGAAGAAATGGCATTGAGAGGTAGACAAACATTGTTATTTGGTCCAATGAAACCAGTGGGGTTAGATGATCCTAAAACAGGTCGTTGGCCATATGCAGTTGTTCAATTAAGACAAGATAATGCTGCAAAAAGTCTATATAATTTAGTTGGTTTTCAAACGCATCTAAAATATCAATCACAAAAGGAGTTATTAAAATTGATTCCCGGATTAGAAAAAGCTGAAATTGTAAGATATGGTATGATGCATAGAAATACTTATATAAATTCGCGAAAATTATTGAATAATGGCTATCAATTATTAAAAAATAAAAATATTTTTTTTGCTGGACAAATAACTGGAGTAGAAGGATATGTTGAATCTGCATCTAGTGGATTAATTGCAGGAATTAATATGGCAAGATATTTAGAAAATAAACCATTATTGCAATTAGATTCGACAACAGCAATCGGTTCTTTAGCAAATTATATTTCATTTAATCATCTGATTGATCGGAGTAATCATTTTGATCCTATGAATGCTAATTTTGGTATATTCACACCTCTTTTAGAAAAAGTATCTAAAAAAGAAAGAAAAAAAGCTTATGCACAAAGAGCAATAAAAAATATCAAAAAGTTAATTGAAGAAATAAATAATTAAAAAGAAGGTAAAAAATGGCGTTAAAAAAGACTGTTAGAGGTAAACAAAAAGTATCAAGTCAATCTATTTTATCAAAAAATAATGTATCAAATAACGAACAAAAAATACAAGACGCATTAAACAAATATCATAATTATTTGGAAGTAGAAAAAAATTATTCTGTTTATACTATTCAAAATTATTTTAAAGATATTGATGAGTTTAAAACATTTATAAATGAAGAAAAATATGGTGATTTGTTAAAAATTAAAACAGAAAATATTGCTAGATATTATATTTCTAATCTTGTAACAAAAGGTTATTCTAGAAAAAGTATTGCTAGAAAAATATCAAGTTTAAGAGCTTTTTATCGTTATTTAACCATTGAACAATGGATAGACTATTCCTATTTTGAAAATGTAGAAACACCGAAACTTGAAAAGCAATTACCAAAATTTTTATATCAAAATGAAATAGAAATGATGTTTAAGGCAATAAATAAAACTACCCCACTTGGTAAAAGAGATAATGCATTATTAGAACTATTATATGGATCAGGATTGAGAGTGAGTGAAATTTGTGCTATTACACAGAAAAATTTAGATTTTGCAAATGAAATGATTAAAGTATTTGGTAAAGGTCATAAAGAAAGATATGTGCCAATGAATCAAAGAACAATTGACGCTCTTAAGGAATACATATATTTAGGAAGACCAGTTCTAATTCAATCGGTAGAATTAAATGCTCCTGATAACTTATTTGTAAATCATCATGGAGGTGCTTTGACTCCGAGGGGTGTACGGGTTATTTTAGATAATATTATTACAAAAACAGGTGAAATTGGCCATGTTTATCCTCATATGATAAGGCATACTTTTGCAACACATTTGCTAGATGGTGGGGCTGATTTAAGAAGTGTTCAAGCAATGCTAGGTCATGAAAATTTATCGACAACGCAAATTTACACCCATGTTTCTAAAGAACAAATTAAGGAAAGTTATATGCTTAATCATCCTAGACAAAATAGGAAATAATTGCAAATTAAAAGGAGAATAAATAATATGGTTAAAATGATGAAGGCCCAAATTGAAGATGCCCCAATTTTGTTACAAATTCAAAAAGAAGCATTTATAAAATATGCCAAAAAATATGGTGATTTTGAAAGTAACCCTTATCATATGGATTTACATAGAATGGAATTTAATATTAAATATCGGTATGGGCAATATTATAAAATTTTAGATGAAAAATCATTAGAAATGATTGGTGGGATTTTTTGTTTTGAATTAGATGAAAAGCCGATAATGAAAATTGCTCAATTCTATTTTAAAAATGGTTATCAACATTTAGGCTATGGAACATATGTTTTAAACGAATTATTTAGATTAAATGAAAATGTAAAAACATGGTATGTTGATACTATTATGCAAGAAGAATATAATTTAGAATTTTATCGACATTTAGGCTTTGAAATAATTGATGAAGAAGAAGAACATGAAGGGTTAACTTTTGTTACTCTTATGAAAAAAATAATTTCATAAAAAATAAAGAATTAAATTTTAAGCAAAGTTTAATTCTTTTTTAAGCAATTTTTATCAAGATATTTTAAAAAATTGTTATATTGTTTGATAAAGTTTACAAAATATGGTATAATAAGAAATGGTCTTAAAGGCAAAAAAATACACATAAGAAAGTAGCAAGTCGTCAAGTTTATAAATGGCGTGCTTGTGTAGATCTTCTTAGAGGCCAAAACAAAATAAAATGGAGGTTTTTAATATGGCTGTAATTACAATGAAGCAATTACTAGAAGCTGGCGTTCACTTCGGTCATCATACTCGCCGTTGGAACCCTAAAATGAAAGAGTATATTTTTAATGAAAGAAATGGTGTATACATCATTGATTTACAAAAAACAGCAGATAAGATTGAAGAAGCTTATGCTGCAATGGTTGAAATTGTTCGCAATAACAACAAAGTTTTATTTGTAGGAACAAGAAAGCAAATTCAAGATATTATTAAAGAAGAGGCTATTCGTGCTGGTCAATATTATGTAGATCAACGTTGGCTTGGCGGTACAATGACAAATTTTAAAACTCTTCGTAAATCAATTGCCAAACTTCATAAATATGAAGAAATGGAAGAAAATGGAACTTTTGAAGTATTGCCAAAAAAAGAGGTTAGTGCTATAAAGAAAGAAATGGGTAAACTAGAATCATTTTTTGGTGGTATTAAAGATATGCAACAACTACCAGGAGCTTTATTTGTAGTTGATCCGAAAACTGAACATAATGCGGTTGCTGAAGCCCGTAAATTACATATTCCAGTATTTGGTTTAGTTGATACCAATTGTGATCCAGATGATGTTGATTATGTTATTCCTGCTAATGATGATGGTGTTAGAGCAGTAAGATTAATCGTAGGTGTTATGGCTAACGCAGTGCTTGAGGGAAATGGTGTAGCAGTAGAACCATATGCTTTACCAGAAGAAGAAAAACAAGAAGAGGCACCACGCCAAACTAAGCCTCAACGTGAAAATCGTCCTGAAAAAAAAGGAACTAAAAAGCCTCGTGTTGCTAAGGAAGAAACTGTTGAAACAGTTGCTGAAGAAACAAAAGTTGAGGTTGTAGAACAAGCGGTAGAACCTAAAACAGAAGAAACTGCTGAATAAATAGATAACTTAAGGAGAAATAAAAATGATTAATGCATCTTTAGTTAAAGAATTAAGAGAAAAAACAGGAGCTGGTATGATGGACTGCAAAAAAGCTCTTACTGAATGTGGTGGAGATTTGAATGCAGCTGCAGATTGGCTTCGCGAAAAAGGTATTGCCAAAGCGGCTAAAAAAGCAACTAGAATTGCTGCAGAAGGGTTATGTGATGTAGCATTAAATGGCAATAAAGCATATTTATTTGAATTAAATTCAGAAACTGATTTTGTTGCTAAAAATGAAAAATTTTTAAATTTATTAAAACAAATTGGTGAAGCTTGTGTAAAAAATGATACTGCTTGTGAAAAATGTGCATTAAATGCAAAACTTGGTGATCAAACTGTTGAGGACTTAATTGTTGCCGCAACTGCTACAATTGGTGAAAAAATTAGTCTTCGTCGTGTTGTAAGAATTGAAAAAGCTGAGGATGAAGTTTTTGGTGTTTATAAACACAATGGTGGAAAGATCGTTGTTTTATCTGTAATTAAAGGAACAGATGCTAATATTGCTAAAGATATTTGTATGCATGTTGCCATGTATAATCCACGTTATTTAGATGAATCTTCCATTAATCAACAAGATTTAGATCATGAAGCAGAAGTTATTAAAGCAGAGATTGCTAATGATCCTGCAAATGCTACAAAACCTAGTAATATTATTGATAAAATGGTGATGGGACGTTTGGCAAAATTTAAAAAAGAAATTTGTTTAGTTGATCAACCATTTGTTAAAGATCCAGGAGTAACAGTTGCTCAATATTTAAATAACCATAATACAAAAGCAATCAATTATGTACGTTTTGAAGTTGGTGAAGGAATGGAAAAACGTAATGATGATTTTGCAGCTGAAGTTGCTGCCGCTGCTGCTGCCGCAAAGCATTAATTCATATTTCTAGGAGGTAGTGATGAAACGCATAGTATTGTTAAAACTTTCAGGTGAAGCCCTATCTAGAGTAAATGGGATAGGAATTGATATGGAAAAGGTAGAAGATGTTGCATATGAAGTAAAATCTTTAAAGGATACTGGTGTTTCAGTAGGAATTGTCGTAGGTGCTGGCAATATTTGGCGAGGAAGAGATGCTAAAAAAATTGGTATGGACCGGGTTTCCGCTGATCATATGGGAATGTTAGGTACTATTTTAAATGCAATGGCATTATCATCAACCTTAGAGTTAATTGGTGTAAAGTCGCGTGTAATGAGTGCTATTCCGGTTGGTCATATAGTTGAACCATATAATCGCAATTTGGCTATTCAGGCCTTAGAAAAAGGGGAAGTAGTTGTTTTTGGCGGTGGTACAGGAAGTCCATTTTTTAGTACAGATACTACAGCTGCTTTAAGAGCTGCAGAAATTGGAGCTGAAGTTATTTTAATGGCGAAAAATGGTACAAATGGTGTTTATAACTGTGATCCAAGAAAAAATCCTCAAGCTCAAAAATTTGAAAAAATTACCTTTGATGAATTAATAAAAAATCATTTAGAGGTAATGGATCTTACTGCCGCAACCCTTTGTTATGACAATAATATAAACATTGTTGTTTTTGATATGGGAAAAAGTGGCAATATTAAAAAAGTTATAGAAGATCCCTCAATTGGGACGATTATAACAAAATAACAAATAAAAATATTTGTAAAGAAATGGAGAATAAAAATGCCAAAAGAAATTATTAATCAATGTGAACAAAGAATGCAAAAAACAATTGAAGCGCTCAAGAAAGATTTTGCAACAATTCGTACTGGTAAGGCTAATCCAAGTATTTTAAATGGTGTAATGGTTGAATATTATGGTTCACCGATGCCAATTCATCAAATTGCTAGTATTTCTGTACCAGAACCACAAATGATTGTAATCAAGCCCTATGATAAATCAATTTTAAAAGGAATTGAAAAAGCAATTCAAACTGCTAACCTTGGTTTCAACCCACAAAATGATGGTGATTTAGTAAGAATTCCCATTCCACCATTAACAGAACAAACAAGAAAAGAATTGGTAAAACAAGCTAAGAAATTGGCAGAAGATAATAAAATTGCTATTCGGAATATAAGACGCGATGCGATAGAACAGTTAAAAAAATTGGAAAAAGATTCAATTATATCTGAAGATGAATTGAAACGTCGCAGTGATGAAGTACAAAAAGCAACAGATAAATTTATTGATAATATTGATAAATTAGCAAAAGAAAAAGAACAAGATATTATGTCAATTTAGTTCTATTTAAGCATAGGTTAGAGTTTAATCTATGCTTTTTTATTAATTGAATAATATTTGACAAAAGAAGAAAATATAATAATAGGATATAACATATAAAAATATAAAGATTACAATCTTAGATAATTTCCTTTTAAGGTGAATAATTGGTAAAATTTCACAAGATGTAGTATAATATTTATGATTAGGTGATGGAATGAAAAAAAATGATTTATTAGAAGAAATTACTAGTAAAAAAATGCCAACACATATTGCTTTTATCCTTGATGGAAATGGTAGATGGGCTAAAAATAAAGGTCTACCAAGAACTGCTGGTCATCATAAAGGGGCCAATACTTTACAAGAAATTGTAAAAGCGTGTAGCAATTTAGGAATAAAGTATTGTACTGCTTATGTTTTTAGTACGGAAAATTGGTCTCGTCCAGAAAGTGAAATTTCTTTTATCATGAAAGAAATTAAAAAAATTTGTAAAGACTATCAAAAGTTTGTTAAACTTAATATCAAAGTTAAGATTATAGGTGTAAGAGATTATTTAACGAAAGATATTATTGAAATGCTTGATTTAGTAACACAAAAAACAAGTAATTGTACTGGAATGACTCTTCTACTTGCCTTTAATTATGGGGCACGGCGAGAAATGATTGATTGCGTAAAAGAAATTGTTAATAAAATCAACAATAATGAAATAAAAATTGATGATCTCAATGAAAAAATAATTGAAGATAATTTATATACAAAAGATATTCCTTCTGTTGATTTTTTAATTAGAACAAGTGGTGAAATAAGAGTTAGTAATTACTTGCTTTGGCAAATTGCGTATGCTGAAATGTATTTCACGAAAGTTTATTGGCCCGATTTTCATACAAAAGAGTTATATGAGGCAATTTATGAATATCAAAATAGACACCGTCGTTATGGTGGATTGGAGAATGAAGAATGAAGCAAAGAGTAATTACAGCTATTTTAATGGCTATCGTTTTTATCCCCTTTTTCTTTTTAGGGGGATGGTTTATAACTTTTTTATTTAGTATTTTATCATATATTGCAATGTATGAATTAATAACAATGTATCAATCTAAAAAGAATATTCCTAATGTTTGTAAATATATTATTCCACTATTTTCTAGTATTATTGTGTTGTTTAGTAGTTTTGCAACAGCAGAAGATATCATCTATGTTCTTTTAGTTGAATTGATGTTTTTATTAATTTTACCAATTTTTAATAAAAAAATTGAAATGAAGGATGTTATTTTCTTTATTTTTGGTATTATTTATAGCGGTATTAGTTTTGCCATCATTGTAACAGTTAGAAATATCGAGATGTTATATCAAGATGCAAGTATTAGATTATTTGATGGTTTAAATATTTATGCTGTGGGATTAATTCTATTTATATTTGTATTATTATCTACTATGCTTACAGATATAGCAGCATATCAGTTTGGTATTAAATTTGGAAAACACAAATTATGTCCAAGTATTAGCCCTAAAAAAAGCATTGAAGGATCGATTGCAGGAACTATAGCAGGGGCATTAGGCGGTACTTTATTTATGGTAATTTTGCAATTCACCTTGAGTAAAGAATATGCTAATGCAATAAAGCTATTTAAAATTGATAATATCTATTTATATGCTTTGACTATATTTGGTGTAGCACTTTTATTGAGTATTGCAGGACAATTAGGTGATTTAATTGCTTCTAAAATAAAAAGAGAATATAATATCAAAGATTATGGAAAGATTTTTCCAGGACATGGTGGGGTTTTAGATCGTTTTGATAGTAGCATTTATAGTTTTTTAGTCTTTATTATCATCTTAATGATTAGTGGGGTAACATTTTAATGAAAAATATTTTATTATTAGGTGCAACAGGTTCAATTGGTACACAAGTATTAGATATCATTAGAAATAATGATAATTATTGCTTAAGAGCGTTTAGTTTTGGTAATAATATAGAAAAAGCGAAAGAGATTATTGAAGAATTTCATCCTAAATTAGTTTGTGGCCTTCATAGTGGTGATATCATTATTTTAGAAAAATTATTTCCAGAAGTAGAGTATTGCATTGGTGATATAGGTTTACAACAAATCGTAAGTTTAAATGTTGATAATCCGGTTGTAATTAATGCTTTAGTTGGAGCCGTAGGTTTGATGCCAACAGCTGTAGCTATTGAAAATGGTCGTGATGTGTTACTTGCTAATAAAGAAACGCTCGTTATTGGTGGAGAAATTATCAATAAAATGGCCCAAGAAAAAAAAGTTAAAATTATACCGATTGATAGTGAGCATAGTGCAATTTATCAATTGATAAATGATAAAAATAAAGATGATATCAAAAAATTGTTAATAACTGCTAGTGGTGGTTCACTTCGTGATAAAAGTAAAGAAGAATTGGCAACCGTAACAAAAGATGAAGTTTTACATCATCCAAATTGGAAAATGGGCAATAAAATTACTGTTGATAGTGCGACTATGATAAATAAAGGTTTTGAGTTAATAGAAGCTCATTATTTATTTGGTATAGATATTGATCAAATTGTACCAATTTTACATCGTGAAAGTATTATCCATGCTATGGTGGAATTGAATGATGGTTCAATATTTGCACAGATGGCTATTTCTAATATGTGTTTACCAATTCAATATGCTCTTGAGGGACCAAGACATTTAGCAAATAATAATTTAAGTGAACTTGATTTAACCAATATTGGTTGTCTTCATTTTGAAAAAGTATCATATGAACGATATCCATTATTGAAATGTGCAATTGATGCCTATAAAAAAGGAAAACTTCAATGTACAATTTTAAATGCTGCTAATGAAGCGGCGGTAAAATTATTTTTAGAAGAAAAAATAAAATTTCTTGAAATTGAAAAGATCGTTATGGATGCTTTAGAAAATCCTAAATACCAAGGATTTAATGAAGGTGATGTCAGTTTGCCAAAAATTATGGCTTTGCATGAGATTGTTTATAACGATATTTATCATAAATATTGTTAAAAGGGGTGTATATATGGAAATATTATGGATTATTTTAGGGATAATTGTTTTTATCCTAGTAATGGGCTTGTTGGTAATGGTTCATGAAGCTGGGCATTTTTTGGTTGCAAAAAAGGCTGGTATTTTATGTCATGAATTTTCAATTGGAATGGGACCACTTATTTATCAAAAGAAAAAAGGTGAGACACTTTATTCTGTAAGACTTTTTCCAATTGGTGGATATGTTTCAATGGCCGGTGAAGAAGTAGAAGATAATATTTTAAAGGGAATAAAGAAGGTAAAACTTGTTATAAATGATGATAGAGAAGTTGAAAAAATTATTGTAAATTTAGATAATCCTAAATATACTGATTTGCCTATTGTTGAAATTGAAAGTTATGATTTGATTGGTACAAGTAAGGCTTTAGATGATGAATTGTATATTGAAGTTTTAGATGGTGAACAAAAAATTAAATATATTGTTAAAAGAGATTGTTTGATTAATTTTGAAAAAAAAGCTGAAATTCAAATTGCACCATATGATCGAAATTTTGTAAATAAACCTTGGTTAAATCGTTTTTTAAGTGTTCTTGCGGGACCATTAATGAATATTGTATTAGCAATTGTAATTTTCTTTTTAATCGGTCTTTTTAGTGGCTATGCTAAAACAAATGATACGGTAATTGGTGAAGTAACAGAAGTTGAAGGATCAGGGAATATACAACTTGAAGAAGGAGATAAGTTAACATCAATCAATGGAATCAAACTAACTGATTGGCAAAGTATTTCTGATGCCTTATCACAAATTGATTTATCTAAAACCCCTAAAATAGTGGTAGGTATTGAGGGAAAAGAGGATATTGTTATCAATCCTAGTGTATTTGTATATTCAATTGAACTTGCATTTAAAGTTGATGGAACTGATTTACCAATTGTAGGGCATTATTCAGCAAGTAATGAAAAAACAAAGAGTTATAAAGCTGGTTTACGAGATGGAGATACTATTACAAAAATAGAAACTGCAAACAAGGTTTTGTCACAAAATGTTACTAAATCTTCTATTTTAGAGTTTTTTAATAGTTCTGACCTCGAAGAAGGACAAAATGTGACAATTACTTATTTACGTGATGGAAATGAATATAAAACAGATATCGAGGTTTATAGTAAAAAACTTTTGAATACACAAAATATTCCTGCCACTAAAATTCAGTTAGGGATTACTTGTGCAAATGGATTTGATTTAGGAAAATTGTTATATATGCCATTTGTACAAACTGGTGAATCATTTACTATGATTTTTAAAACTTTAGGTGCTATTTTTACTGATAAATCAGTAGGTGTTGATGATTTAAGTGGACCAGTTGGAATTTTCAATTTATTAAAAGAAGCAACAAAAGATGGTTTTTTAACAATTTTAAATTGGACAGCTATTTTAAGTGTGAATTTAGGCTTTATGAATATTATCCCACTTCCAGCTCTTGATGGTGGTCGGATCGCTTTTATGTTATATGAGGGTGTAACTAGAAAAAAACCTAATGCGAAAGTAGAAAATATTATTCATACAATTGGCTTTTTATTATTGATGGCTTTAATGATATTTATTAGTTTTAATGATGTTTTAAGATGTGTAGGTTGTAAATAATGATAAAAAAATTATTCATAATTTTTATAATAATAGGTAGTTTATATTTAACTTCTTGTAAAAAGAAAAACTTAGACTATATGTATGTTGGTATTTATATCGAGGTTTTAGATGATCAAAATAAAACAATGGATGATCGAAATATTAAACTTTATTATAATAAACATACCAATGTTTTAGAAAATACGAATCATATTTATGAGTATCGTTTAATAACTGAATCAATAACTAAAAATATCAAAGAAGATGATAAGCAAGTAAATTATGATTTTAGTGCATTTTATAGTATAATTTGTGATTTAGAAGAAATGAATGTCTATCCTATTATTTTAAAAGACGAACAATATCAAGTTTTAGAATCCGAAGCAAAAAAAATAAAATTAGAACTTGATCATTTAAAAAGTATTACTTTTACTAAAAAATATCGTTTTGATGATAAAGATTATTATTTTAAAACAATTATAAAAGTATTAAAGAAAGAAGGATAAAAGAATGAAAGGATTTAAAAATACCTGGATTGTAACAGAAGAAGGACTAAAAAAGACAAGTTTTACTTATGATCAACATTTCATAACAATTGGCAAGGATGAAGAAGGATTAGAAGAATTGCCAGAAGATTATGTCATTGTACCAGGCTTTATTGATGAACACGTTCATGGAGCAGCTGGAAGTGATGCGATGGATGGTACTAAAGAAGATTTGAAAAGAATTGCTACTGCTCTTGCAAGTGAGGGAACGACAGCTTTTTTAGCAACCACAATGACACAAAGTCCAGAAAATATTACAAAAGCCTTAACAGCTATCAAAGACTATATTGATGATAAACCAGTAACAGGAGCGGAAATCTTAGGTGTTCATCTGGAAGGACCTTTTATTTCTAAGGATTTTATTGGTGCTCAACCTCTTGAATATGTAGCAATCCCATCTGTTGAAACTTTTAAAAAATATCAAAGTGCATCAGGTAATCATATCAGAATTGTAACTTTAGCACCGGAGGTAGAAGGTTCTAGCGAATTAATTCAATATTTAAAAGAAAATAATATCGTTGCTTCCATTGGGCATACGAATGCCAAATATGATGATGTTGCAAAAGCGGTAAAAAATGGTGCTACAAATGCAACGCATACCTATAATGCGATGAAACCGATTCATCATCGTGAAATAGGTACGGTTGGTTCTGCTTTTTTATTTGATGAATTAACTTGTGAGTGTATTTGTGATGGTATTCATGTTAGTGCTCCAGCAATCCGTTTATTACACAAAAATAAACCTCAAGATAAAATGGTTTTAGTGACAGATGCTATGCGAGCAAAACATATGCCAGATGGAGTATCAGAACTTGGTGGACAAACTGTTATCGTTAAAAATGGGGAAGCAAGACTTGAGAATGGTACACTTGCGGGAAGCGTTTTAAAAATGAACAATGCAGTAAAAAATGTTATACAATTCTTACATTTACCCCTTGAAGAAGTAGTTAAAATGGCATCAATTAATGTAGCTAAAAATATTGGAGTGGATAAATGGTTGGGAAGTATTGCTATAGGCAAACGTGCTGATTTTGTAATTCTTGATAAGGATTTAAATGTTGTAAAAACAATTAGAAATGGTGAAGTAATTTATAATAGATAGTAAAATCTAATAAAAAAGGACATATATACAAATATGTCCTTTTTACTTGCAAATAATAGAGGCAATTTCTTCTGGTGATTCTTTTGTACCATCCGAAATCCAGTGATATATAATATTAAAAATAGATCCACCATAAGAAAACAAAAAATATTTTTCTGTTTTATCAGTAACAGGAGGAATAGAACTTTCCAATAGATAAGTATTAATAGCATGAAGAAGCAATTGGGAAAGACCGGAATTAAAAAGACTTTCAAGATTTTCTTTATAATCAAAAATAAAATCCATTGTGCCAACAATTAGATTGTAATAGTTATCTCGTAAATCAGATAGATAAAATTGATTTTTATATAATTTCATAGTTTCAATTATATAATAAGATACAGCGTCTTCTTTATAAGCAAAATTACGATAAAATGATGCTCTAGCAACTCCTGCTTTTTTTACAATTTCTGTTATTGTAATATCAGAAAATCGTTTCCTCTTCATTAATTGAAAGATACTTTGTGCAATACTATCTTTAACAATTTTATTTAATTCCTCACGTTTATTCATAGACAGATACCTACTTGTTTGTCTCATATACAATATGATATAATATTAAATGTTGTGATACAATTTGTCTCACATATGTTATTATAGCATATAATGAAAAAATAATCAAGGAGAAATATATGAAATTAAAAATTATGGTAGATTCCTCATCAGGAATTACTCAAGAAGAAGCGATTAAATTAGGCATTGATGTTTTTCCCTTAAGGATAATATTTGATGACAAAGAATATTTAGATGGCATTGATATTATGCAAGATGAATTTTATGAGAAATTAACCAAAGAGGAAATTTTTCCTAAGACTTCATTGCCCAATTTATATGAAATTGAAAAAAAGGTCAAAGCATATGTTCAAGATGGATATAGTGTTATTATCTTACCACTTTCAAAAGAAATATCAGGAACATATTCCGCTTTAGTAAGTATGATGGAAGATTATGAAAATGTTAGAGTAATTGATACATTAACAACAATTTGTGGTTTGCGTTTTTTAGTCAATGAAGCTATTCAATTAAAAGTGGATACTTTAGATGAGTTGGAAATAAAACTTCGCGATTTACAAAAAAGAATTAGAATTGTAGCAGGTATCGACACTTTAGAATATTTATATAAAGGGGGAAGACTTACTAAAACAGCGTCTTTAGTAGGTAATGTTATTGGTTTAAAACCAATTATAAGTGTTGTTGATGGCAAAGTAGTTGTTTTGGCAAAGCGTAGGGGTCGAAAACATGCAATGCAATATGTTCTTGATAAATTTCAAACAAGTGATATAGATGAGCGTTATCCAGTATATGGAATATATTCGATGAATGAAACCAATTATCATGAACTATATGATGCTCTTACAGAAGAAAGATTACGAAAAGCTGTTCAAAATTATGAAAATATTGCCCCTGTTATCGGTTGCCATGTAGGACCTGGTGCATATGGTTTTGTTTATATTGAGAAAGAATAACATAATTATAAAATCCCATATATTTAAAATAATATATGGGATTATTTTGTTATAAAAAGTTTTTGGATAGGCTATAATAGTATTATCAAAATATAATATACTATACATTTTATACATTAAATACATAATTAGTTGACAATTTGGAAAAAAATAGTATAATATGATTAGGAGGAAATTATGAAATCAATTTTTAAAAAATATTTTTTATTATTATGGGTCGTTATTGTTGCGGCATATAATGCAGTGTTATTTTTATTATTTAATCAATTTGCCAAAGAAACTTTGAAAGAAACGAGTTTTTGGGTCATTTATGGCAGTATGATGTTTGCTTTTTTAGTATGGCTTGTCATTGGATTGTTAGAAAGAAATACAAAATTAGGCGGAATTAGTCCAATTGTGACTTTTGTATATCCATATCTGCTTATTATCTTTTTAATGACAACAATAATGCTATTTTTTGCCAAGAATATTTTGGTTGTTTGGGTTTTGGTACCAATGATTCTTATTAGTGCCGTATTGATAATTTTGGCAATATTTGCTTGTTTCAATCGTAAGTGGATAAAGGATAATCCACAAAAAGTTCCTGAGTTGTTTAGTGTAGAAGGGTTAGAAAATTATTTTGAAGACTTGGCTTCAAAATGTGATGAAAGTTGTAAAAATGTTATATATGATTTAGCAAGTATTTGCGATGGTTTAACTAGTATGAAAGGCTCTAGTGAACTGGATGCTTTAGAAAAACGTTTATTCGAATATGCTTCATTTATTAAACAAAATGCAATGCGTGCTGAAGAATTAAATATTTACCATAATGTGGAAAAATTTAGAGAACTATTAAAAGAAAGGGAAGCACTTGTAGCTAAACTTAATCAATAATGTTAAAAATTATAAATTATTCAAAAGCTTATCGTAAGGACCAATATGCTGTAAAAAATTTAAATTTAGAAGTAGAAGCTGGTGATTTATTTGCTTTTATTGGTCACAATGGTGCGGGTAAAAGTACAACGATAAAATCAATAGTTGGTATTTTGCCATTTGAGGAAGGTGAAATATATATAGATGGTTTATCGGTAAAGGATTATCCTGTTGAATGTAAAAAAAAGATAGCTTATATTCCAGATAATCCTGATCTTTATGAGTCACTTACGGGAATGCAATATTTAAATTTTATTGGTGATGTTTTTAAAATTAAGGAAGCACAACGCAAAAAAATTGTGGAACAATATGCTAAAGAATTTGAATTGTATCAAGATTTAAATAATTTAATTAGTTCTTATTCTCATGGAATGAAACAAAAATTAGCAATTATTTCAGCTTTTATACATAGTCCAAAATTATTAATTTTAGATGAACCATTTGTAGGTCTTGATCCTAAAGCGGCTTTTATTGTTAAAAAAGCAATGATTGAGTTTTGTAAAAATAGAGGAGCCATTTTCTTTTCAACACATGTTTTAGAAATAGCAGAAAAATTATGTAACAAAATAGCAATTATTAAAAAAGGACAGTTAATTACTACAGGATTAATGAGTGAAGTAACTAAAAATGCTAGTTTGGAAGAAGTATTTATGGAGCAATCAGAAAATGAGTAATATTTTTTTGTTAATCAAAAATTATTATAAAATGTTTTTTTGCAAATTATTTAAAAGTAAGAACAAATTGCCAGCTTTTTTACTTTTGATTCTTCTTGGTAGTTCTTTTTTTATAATGTTTGTGAGTTTATCATATAATACTATCAATACAGCAATTTCTTTGGATATTCCTGAATTGGCTTTATCCTCTTTTTCAATCACTATTTTAATGTTTGTTTTTATGCTTATCATTAGTGAAAGTAGTCCTATTCGTAAAAATAATGATGAAGAACTATTGTTATCCCTTCCATTTAAAAAAAGAGAAGTAGTCACTTCTAAAATAGTATATTATTTAAGTTTTGATTTATTGATCATTTTATTTTTAATTTTACCATCTTATGTTATTTATTGTATTTTGGTAAAAGGAAGTTCTTGGTTTATTCTAGTTAGAGCTTTATATGTTATTATTTGTAGTACTTTATTTGCAACTGGAATATCAGGGATTATCAGTACATATCTAATAAAAATGTCTAAAAGATTTAGATATAGCAATATAATCAATTCTATATTTAGTGTTGTTTTAGTTATGACTTTTATGATTATTTATTTAGCATTTACTTTTATCAGTCAAGATATTTCTAAAGCAAATAAGATATATGAATTTTATCCTGTCGTTTTACTTACAAGTTCAATTTATGATGGTAAGTCATCATCATTACTTATTTTATCACTTATCTGCTTTTCTATTTTTATTGTATCAATCATCATTAGAGCGTATTATCTTGGTAAAAGTGGGAATACTTACCATTCAAAAAATTGTAATCTTTTATATAAGGAAAAGAAAGTAGGAAGGAGTCTTTATAGAAGAGAATTAAATAAATATTTTTCCATTCCTATTTATGTTACAAATACAATTTTTGGTCCTTTATTTATGATTGTTATTGCTTTAGTAATTACAATCATTGGTAAACAATATTTTATAAACTTAATTGAAACAGTCATAGCCTCAGGATATGAAAGTGGCATTGCTCCTGAAAGTATAATGAGAATAATACATGAATATTTTAACTTTGGTGTAATTGCTTTAATATCAGTAATTCTTTCTGTGTCACCAACAACTTCATCAGCTATTTCTCTTGAAGGAAAAGAGTTATGGATTTTAAAGGCACATCCTATTGGTTACAAAGATGTATTTATTTCAAAATTGTTAGTCAATATAACAATTGAAGGTCTCCCTATCTTACTTGTAGGAATTTTACTTGCCACAAGGCTTGGTTTTACTTATTTGCCATTTATTATTCTCATTCCTTTTTTAGTAGTTATTTTGACTTCAATTACGGGTTTATATATTAATTTATTATATCCTAAATTAAATTGGGAAAGTGAACAAGAGGTAGTTAAACAAGGAATTTCGGTTTTAGTAACGATGAGTGTTAATTTTATCATCGTAGTTATACCTATGGTTCTTTATTTTATCTTATCATTAAATGAAATTTTTAAATTAAGTATTGTCGCAATGAGTTATATCGTATTCATTATACTTTGTGCCATATTACTTTTTAAACAGGGGAAAAAACTATACGAAAAATTATAATCATTTTAAAATAATAGATAATTTTATCTATTATTTTTTATTTAAAACGGAAAAACGCTACTTTTTACGTATGTATATAGGTGAAAGGAGATCATAATAATGAAAATATTTTTAAAAGTAAATTTAATCATATTATTAATGGGTTTGACAACAACTGGTATTCTAACTATTGATGCGGCTTCTAGAACAGGACATAAGGAATTTGAAAAAATAACTTTTACTTATAATCCTGAAGCAAAATTATTAGTTGATATGAGCGATTCTGAATTAAATGAAATGATGAAAAATGTTAAGAAAAAGGCATTTGGATGGTCCATCTATTCAAAAATTAAAAACTATGAAGTAATTTATGAAGCAGGAACTATTTTTTCTCGCTCTAATAATACATCACAAGAAATTAATTTCAACTACAATACTGCATCGACGACTAAACAACAATTTAGTTTTAATCTTTCTGGCACGCTTGCAATGAAAACTTCGGGAAAAATTGATGTTGTTAGTGCTAGTCTTGATAAAAGTATTAGATCTGATATTGGTTTAAAAAGTGATATTAGTTTTGAAGAAGAGATGGATTTTACAATAAAAATATTGCCTCAAAAAAAGGTATCTTTAATTGTAAAAGGAAAAGCTACTATATCAAGTGGAGCAAATAAGTATTATTTTTTAGGTATATGTACTAAAAAAGGATACTGGGAATATGTTGATGTAATCAGTGAATATTACGAGTTATATGAAGAAGAAATATATTAAAATATTCCCAATTATAATAACAAGCCTTGTGATTATAGTAGTCATTTCAATATTGGTAATAACAATTATTAGAAAAAAAGATGTTTTTTATTTTATTACTCAGCCTAAACACTATTATTTACCCAATAGTAATTTAACTTTAGATATTGAGGTTTATAGCAATCATCAAAAAGATTATTATTTAAATAAAGATACAATTGAAAAATTACATATAAAAGATAATATAAAAAATGATTTTTATTTAGTCAAAATAAATCAAATTATTACGAAAGAAAATACAATTAAGTATAACAATAAATATTTTTATAAATATCTTTTAAAAATAGAGATTCCAATAAAAAACCTTGATTTTCTTCAAATTAATCAAGCAATTTTAGAATTATATTATCTTTCAACAGAACAAATAAAACTAGATATTGGTAGTATTATTATATATAATGAATGTAAAAATCATCATATTCATATTAGTCATTTAAAAGGAATTGTTAATCAAATAGATAATTTAAATATTTTAAGTGGTATTGGATTGACACTATCGAGTGATATTGATTTAAAAATTAATAATATTTTACCACTTGATAGAAGAATTAAAGTTCAAGGTAGTTTAATAAAAAAATTAAAAGAAGATAATTATGATAATTTTATAAATATGAATGATCTTTTAGATAATGAATACAAAGTATTAGAAGTGAATAGTAGTTTTCCTCCAATACTGTTAAAGAAAAATACTAAAAATCACTATTTGATACCACTTGGATATGAAAAATTATTTAGTACGCATATATTAGGATTTATTATTGATTATTCAATTGATGGTATTTCTTATCAACAATTGATCAATCCATTTAAATTTTATGCCACTAGTTCTGTAAATTATCAGGTAATTCAATATGAACCAAATCTTAATCATTGATTTAACGAAAAAATATAAAGAAAAAACGATTATTAAAAATAAATCGCTTACTATTGATGGGGATAACTATAATTTTTTAATTGGTCCTAATGGAACTGGAAAAACCACTTTCATTAAATGTTTATTAGGAGAAATTAAATATGAAGGAAAAATAGAAAAAAATAATTTAACAATCGCATATGCACCAGAAAATTTAGTAATGCCAGATTATGTGACAATGTATGATTTTTTAAAATTATTATATTTAAATAAAGTACAATCTAATGAATGCATTGATAGTAAAATTATATATTATTTAGAACTCTTTTCCATAAAAGATTACAAAGACATGTTAATCTGTAAACTTTCTAAAGGAACAAAGCAAAAAATAGTATTAATTCAAGCATTATTTTGTAATTGTGATATTTACATTTTTGATGAACCTTTTGATGGGTTAGATGAGAAAACTAGAAAAATATTTGTTTCTCAACTTATAAAAATAAAAAAAAGGAAAAAGATTATTATTATTTCAACTCATTATATAAAAGAGTATCATATTCGATTAAAGAGAATATTTCATTTTCCCTTATTATGAAAATATATCAACTTCATAGGAAATATCTATTTAGTAAGATAAATGTTATTATAACTACTATCTTAATAGGAATAACTATCCTATTTAGTATTGCTATAATAGAACCCTTTAAAGATAGTTCAGTTAGATGGATGAATCGATTTTATATTACTAATAATTTTGAACAAGCGTATATAACTTTTGTAAAAATTATAATGATCTTTTTTTCTTGTTATTTGTTTAGTAGTTGTTTTAGCAAAAATAATGATAATTATTATATCATATTAATAGATAATATATCCAAAAGTAAATATTTAATCAGTAAGGTTGTTACTATAAAAATTAAAATTTTAGAAATATTAGTTATAATATTGTTCATTTATATTGTGATAAATTATGTATTTAATCAGTGGTATATCATAAATATATCAATTTTTAAATCTTTTGGAATAATTTATCTTTTAGCAAACATATATGGATTAGTAAGTTTGATTTTGATTAAAGTAATAAATACAATATATAGTGTGATGATATCCTTAGGCTTTTATTTGATAAGTGAAATTTTAATCGATTATGAAGTTAGTTCTCAAATGATTAGTATTATTCAATTGTTTTTTCCTACAACATACCTTAAAGATAATGATTTATTTTTAAAATATGGAATTTTTCATCTAATGATTTTAATGGCATTATATTTTTTCATTGGATATTTATTTTATTTAAAAAAAGAATAAAAAATTAAATTAGTTGACTAAAATATTAAGATATGATATAATACAAAAGAAATTAAATAATGTAGTGAAAAGAAGAAGTCCCACTTCTCACCTGACTAATATAGGTTAGTAGGTAAACAGTCATGAAACTTGGTTAGAATATTTTGTGATTTGCTTAATACAGTGGGGATTCCCGCTGTTTTTTCATTTACACTATTAATTTAGAATTTATTTAAGAGTAGAGGTGAAATTTATTAGTAAACCAGGCGATAAAAAGGATAATTTGGTAAATGAAGAAATTGAAGCTTCATTTGTACTTGTTATTACAGAAGATGGTGAACAACTTGGAAAATTAGCTTTAGAAGATGCTTTAAAAGAAGCTGAAAACCGAGGATACGATTTAGTTTGTGTTGCGCCAAACGCTCCTGTTCCCGTTTGCAAATTAATGGATTATAGCAAATATCGATATGAACAAAGCAAAAAAGCCAAAGAAGCACGTAAGAATCAAAAAATTATCTCTGTAAAAGAAATCCGTTTGAGTCCAACCATTGATATTGGTGATTTTGAGACAAAAGCAAGGGCTGCAAGAAAATTTTTACTAGGTGGAGACAAAGTAAAAGTGAGTTGCCGTTTTAGAGGTAGAATGATTGAGCAGGCAAATAATACAAAAGAATTATTTGTAAAGTTTGCTATGGGCTTAGAAGATATCTCACAAATTGATCAAGCTCCCTTTTTAGATGGAAGAAATATGTTTATGTCTCTTTCACCAAAATTACAAAAAAAGAAAAATTAATTTTAAGGAGATTTAATTATGCCAAAAATGAGATCACATAGCGGTACTAAAAAACGCTTAACTGTAACTGCAACTGGTAAAGTTAGACGTGGCCAAGCTGGCAATAGACATCTTGCACCAGGAAAAACACAAAAACAAACTAGACAAACTCGTAAATTTGCTCTTGTATCAACAAGCGACAAGAGACATTTGAGACAGATTTTGTCTAATATTGAGTAGGAGGTAAAAGTATGCCACGTACGAAAGGCGGAGTTGTTTCTAGAAGAAGACGTAATCGTGTTTTAAAACAAGCCAAAGGTTTTTTTGGTTCAAAACATTGTTTATTTAAAGTTGCTAATCAACAAGTGATGAAATCACTTGCTTACGCTTATAGAGATCGTAAGAATAACAAACGTAATTTCCGTAAATTATGGATTGTTAGAATTAATATTGCAAGTCGTGCACTTGGTCTTAGTTACAACCAATTGATGCATGGATTAAAACTTGCTAATATTGATATTAATCGTAAGATGTTAGCAGATCTTGCTGTAAATGATGCAACAATGTTTTCAAATCTTTGTGAAACTGCTAAAAAAGCTCTTATAAAATAGTTAAAAAAATACTAGTTTTTAAAAACTAGTATTTTTTATGTTTTAATGTTTTTTCCTTAAAATTAGAATCGTTCCCACAAGTAAACTAATGCTAAAAATAATTTGAGCAGCCGAATTTTTCTTACAACCTTTTTTACTTTCTTTTTCCCAATTTGCACTAAGTGTTATAGTCTCTTTTGCATCGGTTGGAATGCTACTGATTGACTTGCCATTTAAAGTCCAACCTGTAAAAATATATCCCTCTTTTGTTGGTGTTGGTAGAGTTGGTTTATTGGAAAGGCTATATTCGGTTGGGGCATCACTTGGTAAATTTCCACCATTTAAACTATAAATTATTTTGTATGTTTCTTCTTCCCAAACAGCTGTCAAAACAATATTAGAATTTGTATCAGTAGGAATCGCAGTAATAATAGTGCCATTTAAAGACCATCCTTTAAAAATATATCCCTCTTTTGTGGCTTTTGATAATCTTAAAGGAAGTTCATCCATATAGAAATTTTGAGGATTATATTTACTATTTGTACCACCCATTAATTCATAAGTAATAGTATAAGGCGCTTTTTTCCAAGTCGCTTTAAGCACAATATTATGATATGTGCCATCAGGAATAGTTTCAGTTACATCTTCACTATCATCTAAAAGCCAACCATCAAAAAGATAGCCATCCTTGGTAGGATTTTTTAGGAATGTGGTTAAATCAATCGGTAAAGATGTACCAGTAAATTTTGAAGGATTATCAGGGTGATTGGTACCACCATCAAGATTATAGGTTATTTCATAATCTAAAAGAGCTAAATTTAATATTAGTGGTAAAGTTTTGTATAGTTTTAACCCATCAACTTTTGTAATTTCAACTTGAAATTCATAATTATAATCGGTGTAGTAACCACTCCATGATTTAGAAGTTAATTTATTAGTAGAAATGGCTATCTCTTGACCCATGTCACTTAAATTTCCACCTGTGAATTTCAAGGAAGTAACATTTCCATAAATTTTTCCATCCCAATTAATAGAAACACTACTTTTTTCTTCATCATAAGAAATGTCAAAGGTATCCAATATTTCTTGATCAGATAGTTGCTCAATTGAAGTTGGGCGCTTTGCCGTAAGAGTAAAGGTATCAATTACTTTACCAGCTGCAGTATATAATTCCACCTTCAATTCATTACCAGTAAGTGTAAATAAAACACCAGTATTTGTAGCGGTTTTATTTACATAATCATAGTCTTCTAATAAAGAAGGTTTCGATTGACCACCATAATTTTTTAGTCCAGCAGCTCCACCTTGCAAATAAGTGATACCTAATGCTTCATCTTTTTCACCAGCAGTTGATGAGTTACTATTCCCATTATATCGAAGATTTTTTCTAGCATATACGTGTTCATGCCCATTTAAAGCAATATCGACTTGACATTCTTCAAATAGGTCTAACCAATTTCTTCTCATGATTTGTGCATCGCTCTCGTAAGCACCTGTCGCATACAAACCTGGATGAGAACCAACTATAATCCATTGAGTTGGGTTATTTTTAACAACATTTCTAAACCATTCTTGTTGTTGCGCAACATTATAATCTGTTTTTACAGTATCTAGCATAATAAAAAGAATTTGATCCCATACGAAATAGTATGATGATCCTAAACGATCACTTGGACCATTTGTAGGATTATTGTAAAATTGATTATAAATTTCATTACTAATGTAACTGCCATTACTACTAAAATAGTATTCATGATTTCCAGGAACAGTTGCTTGTAAAAAATTACCAAGTGATGGTACATAATTATAGTAATCTATCCATTGTTGTTCATAACCACCTCTATCAACTTGATCACCAGTCATAACAACTAAATTTGGATCAGGAGAATCGGTAGCATTCAAAATACTTTGAATTAAGTTTTCAGCATTTTTGAAAGATGAACCAACACTTTGAATATCTGTTAAAAACATAAATGATTTATCTGAATTATCATTAGATGCGGTAGTAAAACTTTGAATACTAGATTTTACATCATTAGATATTGCTTGATAATAATATGTCGTATTTGATTTAAGATGAGTTAAATTAGCTTTACAAATATATCTTTCTGAAAAACCAGATTGTGTATCTTCTCCAACTTGATCTAATTTCCACAATGTAGAAACAGAATTTACTCTTATGGGGTTTTCAATTTCACTACCATTCAAAGTAGTACCATAAATAACATAAGAGTTATCTACATTACAATGATAGTTAATACCAACCTCATCATAAGATTCTCCTACGCTTGCAGTTAAATATTTGATTTCTCCTTCAGCGCGGACGGTAAAATTAATTGCAACAAATAATATAAATACAATAACTTGTATAAATAATAGTTTTTTAAGATATTTAAAAGTCATTTTATACCTCCTCGTATTGACAATTTTATTTTATCATAATCAGAATATTTTTTCAACTGTTATATAAAAAGAAATGAAAGCGGTTTTATCATTATCTTATATCTTTATTTAACATAAAATTTTACTTTTGGTAAAAAATATGATATAATAAATATAAAATGGAGGCAATTATGTATACAAAATTTAAAGAATGTCTATTAAAACCATCAAAAATTGGTAAATATGTTGATGATAAAATGTCAAAGACAATTTTATATTTTATATTATTACTATTAATTTATATATTACCATCATTTGTTTCTCTTATTTCAGTAAAGCAAATGCCAACAGATTATTCAAATGTGATTGTAGAAAGTTTCGCAAAAAGCAGTTCCATTAATTATAAATTAGAAAACGTGAATGGAAAGTTAAATCTTAATAAAACTATTGATGATGCTCAACCTCAATATGTTGAAATTGGTACGATTGTTGGTATTGATATGAATATTTTAGTTTTGTTCAATACTAATGAATCCATTGATTTAAATAGTTACGATTTCAGTAGCGATTTGATGAATAAAAATGTGATATTATTTACTTTTGCAAAAGAGGGCATGTATATCAGTATGGGAACTTTAAAATTAAGTAATGGTTCTACTGATAAGACACAAGAATTAGCTAATACTTCTAATAAACAACTGTATTATAGTTATGAAAAATTAGGATTATCAGAAATTGATTTTAGTGTTGCTTCTAGTAATAAAACAACTTTTAGAAATTATTTGGATAATTCTTATATTTCTATGTATCAAAAAAATTTAGCTTTAATATTACTTATTGGAATTCCTTATATTCTTATTAGTGGAATTCTTTCACTTTTAGTTGAAGTTTTGGTATTGGCACTTTTAATAAAAATACTTTATGGAAGATTTAATGTTCATTTTGGTGCTATTTGCAAAATTGTGATTTTAGCATACACGCCAAGAGTTATTTTCAATTTATTGTCAATTTTCTGGTCAAGTATTATCATGTATTTTATCGGTCAATTTTTGACAATTATTTATGTTACAATTGCTCTTCGGTATTATATTATAAAGAATATTGGGACTAATATTTCTAATATTATTAGAGGAAAAGATAGCAGTCAAGGAGATAATAATAATGAGTTATAATCATAAGATAATAGATAAAAAATGGCAAGAATATTGGGATAAACATCAGACATTTAAAACAATGCTTGATACTAAAAAACCCAAATATTACGCAATGGATATGTTTCCTTATCCTAGTGGAGCAGGTCTTCATGTGGGTCATCCTGAAGGATATACTGCTACTGATATTATTTGTAGATATAAAAGAATGAAAGGATTTAACGTAATGCATCCTATGGGATGGGATGCATTTGGACTTCCTGCTGAACAATATGCGATTAAAACAGGTAATGATCCAAGAGAATTTACTTATAAAAATATTGCTAATTTTAAACGTCAAATTAAAATGCTTGGTCTATCTTATGATTGGACTAGAGAAATTGCAACTTGTGATCCAGAATATTTTAAATGGACACAATGGATTTTTTGTCAACTTTATAAAAAAGGACTTGCCGAATTAAAAGAAATAGAAGTGAATTGGTGCGAAGGTTTAGGAACAGTTTTAGCGAATGAAGAAATCATTAATGTTGATGGTAGAATGGTTAGTGAACGAGGAGAATATCCTGTTGAAAAACGCCCAATGAAACAATGGGTTTTAAAAATCACAGATTATGCTGAAAGACTCTTACAAGATTTAGAAGAAATTGATTGGCCAGAATCGATTAAAGAAATGCAAAGAAATTGGATTGGCAAAAGTAATGGAGCGTTAGTAGATTTTAAAGTAAAAGATACTGATTATAAATTTACAGTATTTACTACTAGATGTGATACTTTATTTGGAGCTACTTATTGTGTGTTAGCTCCTGAACATAAGTTAGTAAATTTAATAACCACTAAAGATCAACTCTCAAGTGTAAAAGAATATGTTGAATTTGCCAAGGCTAAAACGGATTTAGATCGAACAGAACTTAATAAAGAAAAAACAGGTTGTTTTACAGGAGCATATGCTATTAATCCTGTAAATGGTAAAGAGATACCAATTTGGATTGCCGACTATGTTTTAGCAAGTTATGGGACTGGAGCAATCATGGCAGTTCCTGCCCATGATGAAAGAGATTTTGCTTTTGCCAAAAAATTTAATCTCGAAATCATACCAGTTTTAGATGGTGGTAATAGTTTAGATGCTCCTTATACAAAAGATGGGTATCATATAAATTCTGATTTTTTAGATGGTCTAAATAAAGAAGAAGCGATTGATAAAATGTTAAAATATTTAACGGATAAGAAAATAGGTAGGGTATCGGTAAATTATCGTTTAAGAGATTGGATTTTTTCAAGACAGAGATATTGGGGTGAACCTTTTCCAATTATTCATTGGGAAGATGGTACTATTGAATTGTTAGATGAAAAATTTCTTCCATTAGAACTTCCTAAAATAAAGGGTCTTAAATTATCAGGTACAGGAGAAAGTCCTCTTGCAAATGCGAAAGAGTGGGTAGAAGTAACAAGATCAGATGGGGTAAAGGGTCGCCGTGAAACTAATACGATGCCACAATGGGCAGGTAGTTGTTGGTATTATATTGGATATTTATTAAAACAAGATGATAAAATGTTAAATTTAACAGATGAAAAAGTTCAAAAAATGATAAATGAGTGGCTGCCAGTTGATCTTTATATTGGTGGTGCTGAACATGCAGTATTGCATTTATTATATGCGAGATTTTGGCATAAAGTTTTATATGATTGTGGTATTGTGAAATGTAAAGAACCTTTCCAAAAACTTTATAATCAAGGAATGATTCTTGGTGAAGATGGTGTTAAAATGTCAAAATCGCGAGGAAATGTAATCAATCCAGATGCTATTGTTGAAAAATATGGGGCAGATACCTTAAGAGTATATGAAATGTTTATGGGACCTCTTGATGCAATGAAACCTTGGTCAACCAAAGCAGTAGATGGAGCAAGACGTTTTTTAGAAAGAGTTTATCGATTAGTAACAGAAGTTATTCAGATTGATTGTAATGATCAAACCTTAGAAAAAATATATCATCAAACAGTGAAAAAGGTAACTGAGGATATTGAAAGTTTACACTATAATACAGCTATTTCTCAACTGATGATTTTGACCAATGAGATTTATAAATATCCCATTTTAACGAAAGAATATGTAGAAGGATATGTAAAAATGATATATCCATTTGCGCCCCATTTAGGTGAAGAGTTATGGGAAATGTTAGGACATCATCAGACGATTACTTATGAAAATTGGCCAAGTTATGATAATAGTAAAACGATCAATCAAGAAGTAACGGTTGTTGTTCAAATAAATGGTAAACTTCGCGATAAATTACAAGTTAGTATTGATACTACTAAAGAAGAATTAGAAAGACTTGCTTTAAATAGTCCGAAAGTTTTAGCTAATCTAAAGGGGATGACACCAAAAAAGATTATCATCATTCCGAATAAACTTGTAAGTATTGTTATTTAAAATCTAATAGGATAGATAGTAATGATAGCTAAACTTTTTGTTCCCCATATAATTAAAGATCAAGTTTATCATTTTCAAATAGGATATCAACATATTATAATAATTGAAAATAAAAGATATATCAATCAAATTATTGTTAATAAACAAATTGCAAAAGTATTTATGTCTTTTTCTAATGTTTTCTTTTTTAATAATTTTGCAGAAATGGAACAAGATTTAGAAATTTTAATTACTTATACAGATGATGATTATCTTGTAATAATAGGTTAAAAGAAAATGATAAAAAATATTTACATTTTTTACTTTTTTTGGTATAATAATATTGTAAGATAAGTTACTTACAAAATATACAGAAAAAGGAGCTATTTTTATGAAAATAAATGTAAGAGGCAATGAATTAGTTAAAATGAGTGATAATGCTCGTGATTATATTATAGATCGCGTTGAATCATTGAAAAAACTATTCAATCAAAGTGAGAATGTAATAGCTAATGTATTATGTAAAGGAACAGAAAAAAATGTAATTGTAGAAATTACGATTCCTTTAAAACATATTATTTTACGGGCTGAAAGTAAAGCCGATACTTTATATGGAGCAGTAGATTTAGCAACAGATAAAATTGAAAGACAATTATTAAGACATAAACAAAAGGTAAATACAATTATTAAAAAACGCGAAGGTATTAGTAATTATTTCAGTAATTTAGAATCTAAAGATGAAGATAAAAATCTTAAAATAGCAACTAAAACAAAAGTTATTAATCCAGAAGTAATGACTTTAGATGAGGCAATTACTAAAATGGAAATGTTAGATCATGATTTTTTTAGTTTTATAAATGAAGCAAACCATCGTCATACTGTTGTATATTTACGAAAAGATGGTGGATATGGAACTATTGAAACTAAAGAATAAGATAGTACTGTTTATGTATTGATAGTAAACCTTATTTGAGCGTTGTCATATTGATTATGATTTATAAAGCCATGAACTTTTTTAGATTCATGGTTTTATTATTTTTAATTGATAATATTAACAAAATTTGGTATAATAATAAAGATAGAGGTAGATAAAATGATTAAACACATATGTATGGATTTAGGAAATACCATAATTAATAATATTGATTTCAATCTTCAATTGGGGTTAAAAATCGTATATAATCAGTCTATACATAAAAAACTTGAATTAGATACATTTATTCACATTGGTTTTAAATTAATGAAAGAAATGTATAAAGATAGAAATATAGATAATATTGAAATACCTTTTATAAAATATTTGTCTAATTTAGAGAAAATTGCTGATATAAAATACATAAAATCTTATGAAGAATTAGAATTAGAAATATATCAAAGTTGTGTGAAAGATACAATTATTGATGATGCTTTTGACTTTTTATTATTTGCTAAAAGGCATGGATTAAAAGTGTATATTTATAGCAATTCTACTTTTTCGAAGAGAGCTTTGATGAGAACGATTGATCTGTTTCAATTAACTGATTTAATTGATGAATTATATTCATCTAGTGATGTTGGTTTTCGTAAACCTTCTGCCGAATTTTTTTTAAAAACAGATGTGTCTAACCATATAAAAAAACAAGAAAGTATTTTTATTGGTAATGATGATTATTATGATAGATTATTTGCAAAGGCTATAGGAATTGAATTTGGTTGGTACAATAGAGATAAAAAGGAAGATAAGAATCAAGATGTAGTTTTAAATTTTTCTAATTATCAAACTTTAAAGGAGTTTATTTTAAACTATGATAACTAATTATAAAGAATTTAAAGAGTTTCTTAACGATATTCCTCAAAATAAAGAGAAACCGACTCTATTAATCCATAGTTGTTGTGGTCCTTGTAGTTCACATGTGCTAGCTTTATTAAATCAGTATTTTCAAATAACAATATTTTATTATAATCCTAATATTTATCCAGAAGATGAATTTCAAAAAAGATTGAAAGAACAACAACGATTAATTAAAGAGATGAAATTAGATATCAACATTATTGAAGGAATATATGAATATGATACATATTTGAAAAGTATTCAAGGATTGGAAAAAAATGGGGAAAGAAGTAAAAGGTGCTATAATTGTTACGAATTAAGGATAATGAGAACCTTTGAATATGCTAAAAAATATCATTTTGATTACTATACGACAACACTTTCTATTAGCCCATATAAAAATAGTGAATGGATTAACGAGATAGGATTTCAATATCAAAACCAAAATTGTAAGTATCTTTATTCTAATTTCAAAAAAGAAAATGGGTATCAGCATTCTATAAAACTATCTCAAGAATATAATTTATATCGTCAAGACTATTGTGGTTGTGAGTTTTCCCTTTTTGAACATCAAGAGATTTTAGATAAAAAGCAATAGGATAAAGATACGTTTAACTTGAAAAAAATTAAATAATTTGATATTATATATTATAAGTAATTTTTAAAAATCTAAAATGATATTAGAAAGGATTCGTGATTAAATTATGAAATTATTTGATCCGGCAAATAAAGAATTAAAAAAGTGTACTAAGATTGCAGAAGCCGTTGTTGCTTTAGAAAATAAATATAAGGCGTTATCAGATGATGAATTGAAGGCTAAAACTGTTGAATTTAAAGAACGTTTAAATAAAGGAGAAACGTTAGATGATATTATGGTTGAGGCTTTTGCGACAGCTCGTGAAGCTTCAACTAGGGTAATCGGACTTACTCCTTTTAAAGTACAAATTATAGGTGCTGCCGCAATGCATTTTGGTAATATTGCGGAAATGAAAACAGGTGAAGGTAAAACTTTAACATCAGTTTTAGTTGCTTATTTGAATGCTTTGACAGGTAAAGGCGTGCATATTGTTACGGTTAATGAATATCTTGCAAGTCGTGATGCTAAAGAAATGGGTGAAATCCATAACTTTTTAGGAATTACAGTTGGTCTAAATTTACGAGAATTAGAACCAGATGAGAAGCGTGCGCAATATAATTGTGATATTACGTATTCTACGAATAGTGAATTAGGTTTTGACTATTTAAGAGATCATATGGTTTTATATAAAGAACAAATGGTTCAGCGTCCTGAAATGAATTTTGCGATTGTCGATGAAGTTGACTCTATTTTAATTGATGAAGCTAGAACACCATTAATTATTTCAGGTGGTGAAAAAAAGGGAGCAAATTTTTATCTTCAATCTAATACTTTTGTAAGAGGACTAAAAGAAGAAGATTATGAAATAGATGTCAAAGATCGTCATGTAACTTTACTTGAATCAGGAATGGCAAAGGCTGAGAAATTCTTTAATGTTGAAAATTTATATGATATGAAAAATGTTGGTCTCGTTCATTATATAAATAATGCGCTTAGAGCTAATTATATTATGGAAAAAGATAAAGACTATGTAGTTCATGATGGGGCGGTTGTCATCGTTGATCCGTTCACTGGTCGTTTAATGGTTGGTAGACAGTGGAGTGATGGTTTGCATCAAGCCGTGGAAGCAAAGGAAAATGTTCAAATTAAAAAGGAAACAAGAACTTTAGCAACCATTACGTATCAAAATTATTTTCGTATGTATCATAAATTAGCCGGTATGACTGGTACTGCTAAAACAGAAGAAGAAGAGTTTAGAAATATTTATAATATGTTTGTTGTTGAAATTCCAACAAATGAACCAGTTATTAGAATTGATGATCCTGATTTAATTTTTAGGTCTATGAAAGCAAAATATCAAGCCATTGCTTTGGATATTAAAGCTAGACATGAAAAAGGTCAACCAGTATTAGTTGGTACCGTTTCAATTGAATCAAGTGAACTTTTATCTAATCTTTTAAAACGTCATGGTATTCCTCATAATGTATTAAATGCTAAACAACATGCACGGGAAGCAGAAATTATTGCTCATGCTGGAGAAAAAGGAGCAGTTACGATTGCAACAAATATGGCAGGTCGTGGTACTGATATCAAACTTGGTGAGGGAGTTGTCGAACTTGGTGGGCTTGCGGTAATTGGAACAGAAAGGCACGAAGCAAGACGTATTGATAATCAGTTAAGAGGTAGAGCAGGACGTCAAGGAGATCCTGGTTATAGTAGATTTTATCTATCTGCTCAAGATGAACTAATGATACGTTTTGGTGGTGAGCGTTTTGAAAGGTTACTAGGAATGATTGCTAATCCTGATGTTGATGGAAATGAAACTCCTTTGGAATCTAAAATGTTTTCGCGTTTTGTTGAAAGTGCTCAAAAAAAGGTTGAAGGCTCTAACTATGATCGTCGTAAAAGTGTTGTTGAATATGATGAAGTGTTGAGGAAACAAAGAGAAATAATTTACAATCAAAGAAAGGATATTCTTTTTCTTGATGATATGGAACCAACTATTCATAAAATGATGCACTCTGTAGTTAGTCGTTATATTCCAACTTTTATGATTGATGATAAGAAAAATTCTGTTGTTGATGCTACTAGATTTATGAATGAATTTGGTCTAAAATATTTTAATCGAAATGATCTTTCTATTGAAGAAATTGAGGGATTAAATCAAAATCAACTTGAAGAATTAATTGAAAATAAATTTCATCAAAATTTAGAGGAAAAGAAAAAAGCCGTTCCTCTTGAAATTTTTCAAGAATTTTTAAAAGTTGTTTTATTAAGGGTTGTTGATAAATACTGGATGGATCACATTGATCAGATGAGTGATTTACGACAAAGTATAGGATTACAATCATATGCTCAAATTAATCCGCTTCGTGAATATCAAGAGATTGGTTATCAAACTTTTAATGATATGATTGCAACAATAAATGATGAGGTAACATTAACTGTTAATAGAGCTGTTTTAAGAGAAAATTTACAACGTGAAGAACAAGCTAAAGTAACAGGTACAAATGCGGGTAATTCAGAAACAACTAAGCGTAAACCAATTGTTAATAAAAATAAAGTTGGAAGAAATGATCCGTGTCCATGTGGATCGGGAAAAAAATATAAGCATTGCTGCGGCATGAATGAAAAATAGAACAATAAAGCAAGCTTAGGAGAAACTAAACTTGCTTTTTATATAGTTATGAAAGGGGAATGTATGGAAAAATATGAAATAATAAAATGGTTAGAAATTTTTGATAAAAGAATAAAGGATATCAAAGAAGTTTTAAATATTGATCAAATTTCCTCTCAAATAAAATTATATGAAGAACAAATGTTAGAAGAAGGATTTTGGGATAATGCTAAAGAGGCCTCAAATCTAACACAAAAAAACAATAATTTAAAAGATAGTTTAAATAATTATAATCAACTTATAAAAGAATATGAAGATTTAGCAATGATAGTAGAATTGAATGATGCAACATTATTTTTAGAAGCTGAAGATTTAGTAACAAATTTAGATAAACATTTAGAAAAAACTGAAATTGAATTACTATTAGATGAAGATTATGATCATATGAATGCGATAGTAGAATTACATCCAGGGGCTGGTGGTACAGAATCACAGGATTGGGCTTTAATGCTTTTTAGAATGTATAAAAGATATGCAGAAAGAAATCATTTTGATTTTGAATTAATTGATTATCTTGAAGCAAATGATGCAGGTATTAAAAGTGTAACCTTTTTAATAAAAGGTTTAAATACATATGGTATATTAAAAGGGGAAAAAGGGGTTCATCGACTTGTTCGCATTTCTCCTTTTGATGCGAATTCAAGAAGACATACATCTTTTGCTGCTTGTAATGTGGTTCCAGAAATTAATGATAATATTGATCTTAAAATAAACCAAGAAGATTTAAAAATTGATACTTATCGTTCAAGTGGTGCAGGTGGACAACATGTCAACACAACAGATTCTGCTGTTAGAATTACACATTTGCCAACAGGAATTGTTGTTTTTTGTCAAAATGAGAGAAGTCAACTTCAAAATCGTGAAAGGGCTTTGCATATTTTGAAATCTAAATTATATCAAAAACTTCAAGAAGAACAAGATAGGCTTAAAAAAAATATCGGTGCACCATTAACAGATAATGCATTTGGTAGTCAAATTAGAAGTTATATCTTACATCCATATGCAATGGTAAAAGATCATCGAACTGGAATAGAAAGTTCAAATCCCAATGACGTTCTAGATGGAAATTTAGATGAATTTATCCATGCATATTTAAAATGGTATAAAAACAATAGATAGGTGTGTAGTTATGAATTTACAAAAAAAACTATTTGATAAAAGACAAATCAAAGATTTTTTAATGATAAATTTAGGGGTTTTTTTAATGGCCATTGCTTATAGTGTTTTCATTGATCCCAATAATCTTGTAATAGGTGGTGTAGGTGGAATTGCTACTCTTTTGAAGGATATTCTTGCTCATATTACGATTTTTGGTATGCATATCACTTCATCATTTATTATTTTAATATTTAATGTTATTTTATTAGTTTTTGCTTTTGTATTTATAGGTAAAAGTTTCTTTTTAAAAACGTTATATGCTTCACTTATTTATCCCGTTTATATTTTTATATTAGAGTTAGTTATTCATTTATTAGGTGATAAGTTTATTAATTTGACGCTAATTGCCAATCATTTGCAACAACAAACAAATTTAGATTCCACAACGATTAAAGTAATAATGGCTGGTTCTTATTTGGTATTTGTTATTTTTGGAGCTGTGATTAGTGGAATTGGACTAGGGTTAGCTTTAAAAAGAGGTGCTTCCACAGGAGGCGTTGATATTATTCAACAAATTTTTTTAAAATATTTTAAAATTCCTTTTTCTGTTAGTCTTATTATTATTGATGGTGCAATCGTACTTAGTGCTAGTTTTTATTTTCAAGATTTATTTACAATTTTATATGGATTTTCATTTATTCTGATATCAGGGTTTGTACTTGATTCCATTGCATTTAGCGGTTTTAATTCTAGAGCAGTAAATATTATTACCAAAGAGCCGTTAAAAATAAAACAAAAAATTTTTGAAGTTTTAGAACGTGGAGTTACAGAAGTGTATGCAAGAAGTGGCTATGAAGAACGTGAATTTACTATGATTGTTTGCATCATGTCCAATAAAGAATTTTATAAATTAAAATCAATTATTTTGGAAATTGACAGTAAAGCATTTATTTATGTTACAAGAGCTAGTGAAGTACATGGCGAAGGATTTAGTTATGATAGTCCCAAATAATAGTAAGAATCCAAAAATTCATGAATATAAGGTTAGCAAAATACGTGTTAAAAATAAAAAATATTATATATCATTTGATCAGTATGAAAATGAAATAACTTTAACAGAAGATCAAATGGTGGAATTTAGAATAATTGTTGGTCATACTTTTTCATCAAAAGAGTTTCATAAAATTAAAAATAGTGAAAAAATGTCCTTATATTATAATAAAGTTTTACATTATATTGATTTTAAACCACGTTCTAAAAAAGAAGTATATAATTATTTGTTAAATTTAGATGTTGATGAAAAAAGCATTAATGAGATTATACAAAAACTGATTAAAATTCAATATTTAGATGATGAAAGATATGCACAAAGTTATATATTAGAATTGATTAGAAAATCTAAAGGAAGACTATATATTCTACAAAATCTTTTAAATAAAGGAATTGATCAAGACTTAATTCAAAAATATTTGAATGAGTATTCTTTTGATGAAGAAAAAAAGAATGCTTTAAAAATAGTCAATAAGTTTATTTCTAGTATTCAAAAAAATCCAATTAAAAAACAAAAAATGCAAATTACAAATAAACTTTTGCAAGAAGGATATAGTTTTGATATAATTAATTATGTTTTAGGTGAAATTGAATGGACGGATAATTCTAATGCATTGCTTGTTAAAGAATATCAAAAACTATTAAATAAAGAAATTGATCAAAATAAAATCATTATGAAATTATTAAATAAAGGATTTGATTATCAAGATATCAAAAAAATTATTCATAGTTGTAAGTATAATTAAATGTTTTATTCATATAATTTAGTGGTGATGAAATGAAAAAGAAAAAAATTAATGATGGTTTGCGAAATCTACCTAAAAATTTTGTAACTGAAAACGAATTAGAAGAAAATATAAAAACAGAAATAGCTAAAGAAATTACCAATACTCGTAAAAGATAATTATAAGCAAAATAGTTGTTTAAAGAGGATAGTTGTTATAAAATAGTATTAATCTTCAGGGCAGGGTGTAATTCCCGACCGGCGGTAAAGTCCGCGAGTCATTTCAATGACATGATTTGGTGCAATTCCAAAACCGATAGTATAGTCTAGATGAAAGAAGACATAATAGTTATTATGCTTTTTTAAGTTGCCTTTTGAAGATTGGGCAACTTTTTTTATGGAGGCAAAAATGAAAAAAACAAAAAAAATTTTAGATTACATGACAAAGATTGCAATCTTTTCAGCTCTTTCCACGATTTTATATTTTTTTCCTAAATTTCCGTTACCATTTTTATTTCCTTCTTTTTTAGATGTGCAATTTTCTAATCTTCCTGCCATTTTAGGAGGATTTGCAATGGGACCAATTGGAGGAGCTATCATTGTTGTAATTAGAACCCTAATTAAATTACCATTTTCAAGTACAGCATATGTTGGGGAATTTGGTGATTTATTAATTGGACTTGCAACTGTCCTAACATCATCATTAATATATAAATATTGTAAAACTAAAAAAGGTGGTATTTTAGGATTAATATTTGGAAGTCTTGCATGGGTAGTAGTTGCTATGATTGTAAATGCTACGATTTTAATACCATTTTATTCAAAGGCATTTGGTTTTTCAGCAGTTGTTGAGATGTGTAGAAGTATTTTTCCAAAAATCACAGAAACAAATTTTATGGTATTTTATATTTTAGGATCAATTCTCCCGTTTAATTTAATGTTATCTTTCATTGTATCTATTGTAACCTTTTTAGTTTATAAGCGAATATCTGCTTTATTTAAAAAAGATTTTATCCATTAATAGAAGGAGAAAAAGATGAAAATATTAGTTGTAAGTGATTCTTTTAAAGGTTCAATGACATCAAAAGAAGTGGGAATGACTATTTGTGATTATTATCAAAATCATCATTTAGAAGCTACCTATCTCCCTATTTCTGATGGTGGAGAAGGTTTTTTAGATGCTATTAATGATTCATTTCAACTTGAAAAGCAACAGATGCAAGTAGAGGATGCTAATTTTAATTATACAGAGTCTGCATATATTATTGATCAAAAAAATAAGATAGCGTATTTAGAACTTGCTCAATCCATTGGTTTGGCAAAATTAGATAAAAATAAACTAAATGCTTTATATGCATCTAGTTTTGGTTTTGGTCATTTAATAAAAGAAATTATTTTAAAATATCAAATAAAAAAAATAATTATCGGAATTGGTGGTTCTGCGACTAGTGATTTAGGGTGTGGCATGCTTGAGGCTTTAGGAGTTGAATTTATAGATAAAGATGGTTTTTTAATTAAAAAAATGTGTAATGCAAAATTAATGAAAGTTAGAAAAGTTAAGACAAAAGCTTTTGAAAAATTGATTAAAGGAATTGAATTTGTTACTTTAAGTGATGTAACAAACCCACTTCTTGGAATAAAAGGTTCGATTGCTACTTTTGCTAAACAAAAAGGAGCATCAGATGAGCAACTTTTTTTAATGGAACAAAATTTGAATCATATGTTTAAATTATTAAAGAGCGATTATCAAAAAAATTTAACTGATTTTGAAGGAGCTGGAGCAGCAGGTGGAATCGGCTTTACTATGCGCTATTTTTTCAATAGTGAAATGAAATCGGGTATCGATAGTATTTTGAAAATGATTCATTTTCAACAACTTGTTAAAGAATATGATGTTATAGTTACTGGTGAAGGATGTTTAGATGATCAAAGTTTAGATGGTAAGGTTATTAGTGGAATTAAAAAGTATCATCCTCAAAGATTAATTATTATTTGTGGTCAAAATAAATTAAGTTCTACTATAAATGATGTGTATGCCATTGTGCCAACTGTTGCAACCATTGAAGAGTCTTTAAAGGAGCCAATTTCTGCTTTGAAAAAATTATTACCACTCATTAAATTATAAAAAAACTGCAAAATAAAACTTATTTTTAACTAAATGAGTTTTAAATTGCAGTTTTTTAATGAAAAAACTTTTTTAAAAATTTTAAGACTCCTTGTTTGTCATAGCTATCTGTAACATACTTAGCATATTGTAGGAGTTCAGGGTTGGCATTTTTCATTGCCACGCCAATGGCTGCTTCTTTTAATAGTTCAATGTCATTGTGACCATCACCAATTGCAATGGTTCTTTCTTGGGGAATATTATAATATTCACATGCATATTTAAAACCAACACTTTTATTGACGAGAGGATTGTAGACTTCAACAATATAATTGTTATTCACTTCCCAATATCTTGCTAGAAGTTGATTACTATAATTTTTCTTGATATAGTCTACAAAGTCGATTATTGCCTCTTTTTTTAGAAAAAAAAGAGCACCATTAGGGTTATCAGGCAAAATATCTTTTATTTCGCCACTATGAAGAACACCACCATCAATATGCAAAAAGGGTTTAATTTCTTCATTGTAATCTTGAACATATATATCATCAATAATTTCACAAAAAACATTAATTAAATAAGGTCTTATGTAATTAATAATATCTAAAAGATCATCTTTAGATATTCGAAAATCTGTTATAGGATAATTACAATCGGTTGGATTAGAAATAAAAGCACCATTATAATTGATTAAAGGTGTATGCAAATTTAAAGCTTTATAAACAAAATAACTAGACCTTTTTGGTCTTCCTGTTGCAAGCATAATAAGATGTCCTAATTGATTTAAATGACGTAAATAATCAAATGTTTCATCATCGTAAGTTGCAAAATCTAACATCAAGGTTCCGTCTAAATCAAGTACAATCAAATATGGTTTCATTTTTTCACCTCTATTGTATTATAACATAAGCTTTAAACTTTGTCTAATTAATGAATTTAATTCCTAAAAAAGTATAAAATTGTTTTTAAAAAAATGAAGTTAAAAATTCCTTGCAAAAAAAATGAATTTGTGGTAAAATAAACAATATTAAAGATAGAAATGTTTGATTTTGAGAGTTGGTGAAAAATGACGGATGTACTACTTAATGTTAATGTAATTCAATCAATAGATGATTTTTTTACAAAAATTTTTTCATCTTTAAAAGAAGCAATTACTTGGAATACTTTTTGGACCTTGATTGCGGGCATTGTAATAGGTTTTGTAATTTGTTCAACTATATATGGTATTTTACTGATGAATTCAATTAGTAAAAAGGAAAAAGAAATTGAAAATACGAAGAAAGATATAGATGATGATAAAATCAGCAATATTGTTGAGCAAATAAAAAATAGTTATGTTGAAGAAAGTGAAGGACTTTCGGTGACTAGTAGATTTGATATTTTGGGTAAAAAGATAATAGAAATAGTGAACAAGATTTCTAGTGAATATTATCCCGAATCTAAATATCCCATATACGAATTAACGATTGAGGAATTGATATTATTTATGCATTATTTATCTAACCGAATTGGCGATATTTTTGATAAACCATTACTTGCACCATTTAAAAAAATAAGTATAGCACAAATTTTTAAAATATTAGATACTAAGAAAAAAATTGAAGAAACTAAAGCTGCTAAAGCATTTAAAAAAGCAAATGTTGGTAAGGTTAGTAGCATTATAATGGGTGGATTAAAGTATGCCAATCCTGTTTACTGGGTAAAAAAATTATTTGTTGGTTCAACAATTAATTTTGCATCGCGAAAAATATCTTTACTAATTATTGATATTGTAGCAGATGAAACAAATAAAACATATAGTAAAAGTATTTTTAATAAAGAAAGGCGTCTTAAACAATTAGAAATTGAAACGTCATTAAAAGAATTAGAAAGGGAGGAATTAGATGCTTAAAAACAAAAAAAATAATCTGGATAATCGAAGAGAATTTTATATTTATCGAGTAATAAGAGATGGAAAAATGTATGATGATAATGAAACCGAAAGAAAAACTATCACTAAAAATCAAAAAGAAACTGATTCCTCATCAAAGAGTATTCATAAAAAAACCATTAGTTATGCAGAATCGGTTGGATATCGTGAAGATCCTAAAAGATATGATAATTTAAGACCTAAAAAATCTGAAGATAAACCAGAATTAAAAGAAAACCAAATTGTTGATTTCGTTGAACCACCTAGAGAAGATAAAACGATTGGGTATTATGATGCAGGAGTTATTTTTGAAAATGAGGATAATATTGAAGAAAATGATAATAAAATAGAGGATAATTTTGATGATATTGCATTACAAGTGGATGAAATTTATCAAGAAAATTTTGATGATAACAATGAAGAAATGCAATATGATAGTCATATGTATGATGATGTGGTTGAGGAAGAACAAACTTATAAAAATGTTAACAAACCTCAATTTTATAAAGAAGAGGAGAAAAAAACTACAAATCAGTTTATAAATAATAAAAAAACCGCAAATGAAACCGTTAATTCTAAAGTGGTAGTTACTAGTAGACGAAAAACGAAGTATATTGCCCCTAGTATTGATTTATTAACTAAATCTGATGCGAAAAATGCCGATAATATAGAAGAGGCTGAAAATCAAAAGGAAATTATAAATAACACTTTTAGAGAAGCAGGAATTAGAGCAAGGGTTGAAAGATTTATTTTTGGTCCAACTGTAACTCAATTTTTGATAACAATTGAAAAAGGTGCTAATGTAAAAGATGTTAGAAAGGTTGAATCCAATCTTTTAATGTATTTACAATGTGAAAGTATTCGGATTCAAACCCCAATTCCAGGAAAACCATTTGCAGGAATAGAAGTACCAAAGAAGTATGAAAATCGTAGAACAGTTTTTTTAGGAGATATGATTGCCAGTAAAGAATTTAAAAATTTAGATTATGAAGTTCCGGTTGCTGTTGGACAAGATAATTATGGAATCTATCATTATATTGATTTAGTAGAGATGCCTCATGGACTAATTGCGGGAACAACTAAATCAGGTAAAAGTGTATGTTTAAATACGTTTTTACTTAGTTTAATCTATCGATTTACTCCTAATGAATTGCGACTTGTTTTGATTGATCCTAAAAGAATTGAACTTGGTATTTATGAAGGAATTCCTCATCTTGCAATGCCTGTAATTGTTGATCAAGAAGATTTTCAAAGTGCACTTGGTTGGGTTTATGATGAAATGGAAAGAAGGTATAAAGAATTTGAACTTTATGATGAGCATAATATTGTTGACTATAATAATATAAGGAAAGAAAATAAAGAATCTACAATGCCTCATATTATTGTGATGATGGATGAGTTTAGTGATTGGTTTTCTGATGCCAATAGTGAAATAGAATTATATATGCAAAAACTTGCAGCAAAAGCACGAGCAGCGGGAATTAATATTATTCTTGCAACTCAACGTCCATCTAAAGATGTGATTAAAGGTACGATAAAGGCTAATTTTGATACAAGAATTGCTTTTAGAGTTTCATCATTTGAGGATGCTAAAGTTATTTTAGGTTATGGTGGTGCGGAAAAACTTGAAGGTAAGGGAGATATGTTAATTAGATATGCAGGAAGATCAGAACAACGTTTACAAGGGGCTTTTGTACCTAATATAGATATCAAAAAAGTCACACGCTTTTTAAAAGATAATAATACATGCGAATATTTAGTGACTAAAGAAGAAATTCATCAATCGACTATTTCTAGGCAGACATCAGGCGGAACAACGATGAAGGCGATGGGGAGAAATGATGAGAGATTTGAAGAAATTGCTTTTTATGTTGTTAGAAATAAAAATGCTTCAATCAATCAGCTTACACAGATTTTTAATATGGGATTTAATCGTGTGAATGATATTTTCTTAGCTTTAGAAGAAATGGGTGTTTTGAGTCCTGGTGTTAAAGGAAAGCAACGAGAAGTTTTAATTGATGAATTTCAACTTCGTGATCTTTTAGAACAAGAAGATTAAGTATGGGGGGATAAAATTGAATCAAGATAAATATTTAATAAAGTATTATAAGAATAATAATCCAGTAACAGAAAGAATTGCAATTAAAAAAAAGATAATTACAAGAACATTGATACTGATTATTTGTTCAATTGTTTTTTTTGTTATGTTAACATTTTCTGATGCTAGTAAATTTAAAGGAGAAATTAGTTTAATTGATACTTTAATACCACTTAAAATCATAATGATGATTTCAAGTATTATTGGTCTGATTGGTATTATTAGTTTACTTGTATCACTTGTTTCTAGAAATCACTTTAATCATTTTTTTACTAAAATTCCTTTTAAAATAAAAAGAAGTATATTTGTTTTACTTGATTGGTTTTCTATTCTACCCATTTGTGTAGTAATTACGTTTTTTTGCTTTTCTTATTTATTTATTATTACACCAGTTAGTGGCGATTCTATGATACCAAATATTTCTAATGGTGAACATGTTTTTGTTTCTTATAATAAAGAAATCCAAAGAGGAAGTGTAGTCATTTTGGAAGTCAATCAAAATGATAATTTTCATATTGATGAAACTAGTCATTATATTAAAAGAATTATTGGATTACCAGGTGATAAGGTTAAATGGATTAACAATAAATTATATATTAATGATGAAGAATATAATGAATCTTATTTTCCAAAAGATTATTTTGGTACTGCAGCAACTAATAATTTTGATGGTCTTTTCCGTTATATTGATGAAAATGGTAATGAACAGATGACTGAAATCATACCGGAAGGATATTATTTTGTGATGGGGGATAATAGACCTATTAGCAAAGATAGTCGATCAATTGGTTTAATTCCTAAGAGAAATATTATTGGAGTAGCCACTTATCATATGAATTTTATTATACCAAGAGGTAAAATCAAATGATTCAGTGGTATCCAGGGCATATGGCAAAAGCGATTAGGGAAATTAGTGATAAGATTAAAATTGTTGATTTGGTAATTATTTTATTAGATGCAAGATGTCCTCGTTCATCTTTTAATCCTTTATTAAGTGATGTATTAAAAAATAAAAAATGTTTGTATGTGCTAACTAAAAAAGATAAAGCCGATATAAAAGAAACAAAGCAATGGTTAGCCTATTTTCAAAAGCATCATATGAAAGCCATTGCGTTAGATGCAAGAGATTCAAAAAATGATAAAATAATTCTTAAAGAAGCACAAGATTTAATGAAGGAAAAAAGAGAAAAAGATTTAAGTAAAGGCATAAAACCAAGACCAATTAAAACAATGATTGTAGGAATTCCTAATGTGGGTAAATCAACATTAATCAATTCTTTAGTAGGAAAAAGAGTTACTGCAGTAGGGGATCGACCAGGTATTACAAAAGTACAACAATGGATAAAAATTAATCAAAATGTAGAGTTATTAGATACACCTGGTGTTTTATGGCCAAAATTTGATAACCAAGTAATAGGATTTCATTTATCAATGATAGGTTCAATCAATGATACGATTTTACCAATTTTTGATGTTGCAAGTTATTTCATTGATTTTTTAAAAAAATATTATCCAACAGCAACTTTAGAAAGATATAATATTAGTTCAGAGGATAATGAAGTGATTGACATAATATTAAAAATAGCACATAAACAAAATTATATATTAAATAATAAAGAAGAAGATTTAGAAAGAACCTCCTTGTTTATATTACAAGAATATCGAATGGGATATTTTGGTAGAATAACTTTGGATCGATGTGTAGATGATGAATAATTATGAATTAGAAGCAAAACTTTATCAGGAAGGAAAAAAATATATTGCTGGAACAGATGAAGTAGGTAGAGGCCCTTTAGCAGGTCCTGTTGTTGCTACAGCAGTAATTATGCCTAAAAATTGCTATATAGAAGGGGTTACCGATTCAAAAAAATTATCTGAGAAAAAAAGAAAATTATTGAGAACCAAAATTGAAGAAAATGCTTTATCCATTGTTACGGTTTTTATTGATGAGAAAACAATTGATGAGATAAACATCTATGAAGCAAGTAGATTGGCAATGACAAAGGCAATTTCTGGACTTCATCCCCAACCTGATATTGTATTATCAGATGCTATGCCTCTTTACCTTGATGTTGAAAATGTTCCAATTATTAAAGGTGATGAAAAAAGTTTTGTGATTGGTTGTGCTAGTATTATTGCTAAAGAACTGAGAGATGAGTATATGAAGATATTAGATTATAAATATCCAGGTTATGGGTTGGCTAAACATAAAGGCTATTCTACAAAGGCTCATATGAAGGCTATAAATGATAAAGGAGTTTTACCTATTCATCGGAAAAGTTTTAAACCAGTAGCAAAAAATTTAAAAGAAGAAGATATGGTTTGGTTAGAAATAAAAAAATAAGTTATTTTATAGCATATTTTTAAATAATATGTTATAATACAATTGTATTTTTGGTAATATAAATAGTTTGGGGATTTAAAATTTTAGTAAACAACTGATATAAGTTCATCAAATTAATGGGGAGCTTGTTTTATAAAATTTAAATAAGGGGGCAAAAAGATGACTCGTGAAATGGCAAATAGTTTTGAGCAATCAGTTTTAAATTCAATTAATAAACACATTAAAAGTTTTTCTGGTGATTTCCAAAAAATTAGAAGTAAACTGATTGTAAATAGAAATGATGATTTATCAGAAAAAACAGTGTTGAAGACTTCGAAAAAGTCAAATAGTTAAAAAATTTGTATTGATGTAAATAATGACTAATATTGTCAAAAAAATATGTCCGAAACTTATTCGTTTTTGTTGACATATTTTTTTTCGTATTATATAATCAAAAAGCAAAAAATCATAATGAGGTGTTTTATGAAATTATTAATTGTAGAATCACCAGCTAAGTGTAAAACAATAGCTCATTATTTAGGTGAAGAGTATCGAGTAGAATCTAGTATTGGTCATATAAGAGATTTATCAATTAAGGGTAAAGGTGGCTTTGGCGTAGATATTGAAAACAACTTTCAACCAGAATATGTTATTTTAAAAGATAAGAAAGAAATTGTTGAAAAATTGAAAGGTGTTGCTAATTTAGCTGAACACATATATCTTGCTACTGACCCCGATCGTGAAGGAGAAGCTATTAGTTGGCATTTAAGTGAAGTTTTAAATGAACCGAAAGAAAAGGTTTCAAGAATTGTTTTTAATGAAATTACAAAGACAGCAGTTTTAAAAGCGATTCACAATGATCGCCAAATTGATATGAATTTAGTTCATTCACAAGAATCGAGAAGAATTTTAGATCGGATAATTGGTTTTAGATTATCTAGTTTATTACAACAAAAAATTGGTTCTAAATCAGCTGGTCGTGTTCAGTCCGTTGCTTTAAAATTAGTAGTTGAACGGGAAAGAGAAATTCAAGCTTTTGATAAAAAAGAATATTGGGATTTAACTGCTATTTTAAAAAAACAAATTGATGGCAATGATTATTTTTTGAAAGCTAAATTTTATGGAACTCTTGATAATAAGATTACTCTTTTAAATGAAGAACAAACAAATGATGTTATTTCTAAACTAAAAGACGATGAATATAAAATTACAAATATTGTTAAAAAAGAAAGAAATAAAGCATCAAGACCTCCTTTTATTACTTCAACTTTACAACAAGATGCAGGTGCTAAATTCAATTATAATGCTAAAAGAGTAATGAGAATTGCTCAAAAATTATATGAAGGTGTTGAAGTTGGTAAAGAAATGGTGGGGTTAATCACTTATATGCGTACTGATTCAATTAGATTATCAGATGAATTCATCAAAAATGCAAAAGAGTATATAATCGATAAATATGGGGAAAAATATTATAAAGGTGAAAAAAAAGCTTCAAAGGGGAAAAATATTCAAGATGCGCATGAAGCAATTAGACCAACTGATATTAGAAGAACACCAGAAAGTGTGAAAAAGAGTTTAACTTTAGAAGAATATAAGATATATTCCTTAATATATAATAGAGCAATTGCTTCTTTGATGAGTGATGCTATTTTAGAAGATACTAAAGTGGATGTAGAAAATCAAGGATATTTGTTTAATTTATCTGGTGAAATTACTTTATTTGATGGTTTTAAAACAATTTATGAAGAAGCAAGTTTAGTTGATGAAGAAGAAGATTTAACACGTTTACCAGAACTTAAAATTGGTGAAGTTTTGGAATTTAGCGAAATAACTAAAGAACAGAAATTTACATCACCTCCCTATCGTTATACTGAGGCGCGTTTAATTAGAAAAATGGAAGAACTTGGAATTGGCAGACCATCAACATATGCTTTGACAATGGAAACGCTTCGAGCCAGAGCATATGTAACAATGGATAAAAGAGCCTTTGTTCCCACATCACAAGGTATTTTAACAACTGAGCAATTAGAGTTATTTTTTAGCAGTATTATTAATGTGAAATATACAGCAGAAATGGAAACCATTTTAGACCAGATTGCGGAAGGAAATAGTGTTTGGTATGAAGAATTGAAAAAATTTTATGAAGTATTTGCTCCATTAATTGAAAATGCTCGTGATAATATGGTTAAAATATACCCAAAATTAACAGACGAATTTTGCCCTGAATGTGGACTTCCTTTACTAATCAGAAGAGGTCCTTTTGGTGAATTTACAGCTTGTTCTGGTTATCCACATTGTAAATATATTAAAAAGGAACCAAAGAAAGAGTTGGTAAAATTAGGTATTCCTTGTCCAATTTGTGGTGAAGGAGAAGTTGTTGAAAGAACCAGCGGAAAAGGTAGATCTAAGGGAAGTATTTTTTATGCATGTAGTTTATTTCCTAAGTGTAAAGCAACATTTTCTGGCATTCCAACTGGGGATAGATGTGAAATATGTAAAGCACCTATGATTAAAATTAATGATACGATTCGTTGCAATAATGAACATTGTAAAAGTAATGAAGGATTAATTGATAAAGAAAAAAACAAATAAATTATAAAATTACTTGCAAAGTGTGTAAAATTGTGGTAATATCTATCTGTAGTTATTAAAAACTACACATATTCCCTACATATGGACTTTATTGTCCAACCCTTCTTTGATTGGTGATATTCCCTTTATCACCAGTCTTTTATTTATAATGAAGAACAAAACGAAAAATTAAAATTTTAGAGATTATATTTCATAAGTTTATGTGGTTGAAAAAAAAAGATAAATATAGTATAATAAATTAAATATAAGAATAAAGAGGTAAGTAAATGGGATTATTTGATCTTTTTAAAAAGAAAAATAAAGATGAAAAATCTAAAAAATATGAACTCGGTATGAAAAAGACACGTCAAGGCTTAATGGGGAAATTAAAAGCGATTTTATCGGGTTATAGTGAAATTAATGAAGATTTATTTGATGATTTAACTGATGCTTTTATTATGGCTGATATAGGAGTGGAAACGACATTAGATTTTATTGAAGCCTTAAAAGAAGATGAGAGAGTTCAAGGAATTCATTCAGCAGAAGAATTACAACCAATTATAATTGATAAAATGTTTGAATTATATTTAAAAGGTGATATTGTTAATAACAACTTCAACCTTAAAAAAGATGGACTTTCAGTCTTTCTTTTTGTAGGTGTGAATGGAGTAGGAAAAACAACTACCATTGCCAAAATTGCATATCGATTAAAAAAAGAAGGAAAAAAAATTTTACTTGCGGCAGGCGATACATTCAGAGCAGGTGCTGTAGATCAATTAGAAGTATGGGCTCAACGAGTTGGTGTTGATATTGTGATAAAAAAAGGTGCAACTGATCCATCAAGTGTTATATTTGAGGCAATTCAAAAAGCCAAAAAAGAACAATATGATATTTTATTGTGTGATACGGCTGGGCGTCTTCAAAATAAAGTTAATTTAATGAAAGAATTAGAAAAGATGAATCGAGTTATTGCACGGGAAGTTGAGGGTGCACCACAAGAAACATTGTTAATTATAGATGCAACAACAGGACAAAATGGATTATCGCAAGCCGAGGCTTTCATGGAAGTTACAAACATTACTGGAGTCATTTTAACAAAACTTGATGGTACTAGTAAAGGAGGCATTGTTCTTGCTATTAGAGATAAATATAATCTTCCAATTAAAATGGTTGGGCTTGGTGAGAAAATGGAAGATTTAGAATATTTTGATTTAGAAGATTATATTGGGGGATTATTTGTAGGGGATGATGATGAATGATGAACCAAAATTTAGAAAAAAAGAATCACTATAACATTCTTTATTCCTATTATCAAGATTTGCTTACGGAAAAACAAAAAGAAGTATTTGAAAATTATTATTTTGAAGATTATAGTTTATCAGAAATTTCCCTTGCACTTAAGGTATCGAGAAATGCAATTTGGGATTTATTGAAAAAGGTTGAACGTAATTTAGATAATTATGAAAATAAATTGCATCTTTATCAAAAAAATATAAATTTAAATAAGCAATTAGATTTATTAAAAAAATATGTTAATCCTGAAGGATTGAAAATTATTGAAAAAATAAAAGAAATGGAGTGAAAATATGCCATTTGAAAGTTTATCGGAAAAAATTCAATTTTCATTACGAAAATTAACTGGTCGTGGTAAAGTAAATGAAAAAGACATTGAAGATACCATGCGCGAAATTAGAGTTTCCTTACTTGAGGCTGATGTCAATTATAAAATAGTCAAAGAATTTATAAATGAGGTTAAGACTCTAGCCTTAGGTGAAAAAGTAATGAAATCATTAACCCCAGGTGATCAAGTTGTCAAAATTGTTTACGAAGAATTAGTAAAATTAATGGGAGAAGAAGCAGTTCCGATTAATTTAAAAAAATCGGGAATGAGTATAGTTTTAGTTGTAGGTCTCCAAGGAAGTGGTAAGACAACTCATGTGGGGAAATTAGCTAACTACTTAAGAAAAAATAATAAACTTAAACCTTTGATGATAGCCGCTGATGTGTATCGTCCAGCAGCGATTAATCAACTAGTAACAATTGGTAAGCAATTAGATATTGAAGTATTTCAAATGGGGATTCTAACAAAGCCACAAGTTATTGTCAAAAAAGGATTAGAGTATGCTAAAGAAAAGGGCTTAAACCTAGTTTTAATAGATACTGCTGGTCGTTTGGCTATTGATGAACCTTTGATGCAAGAATTAGTTGAAATTAAAGGAATTACGAATCCTGATGAAATTTTATTAACAGTTGATGCAATGACTGGTCAAGATGCGGTTAATGTTGCGCAAACTTTTCATCAAAAATTAGATATAACAGGATGCCTTTTAACAAAACTTGATAGTGATACAAGGGGTGGAGCGGCTCTTTCCATACGTTATATGACCAAAATTCCAATTAAGTTTACGGGATTAGGAGAAAAAATGGATGAAATTGATGTTTTTCATCCTGACCGTATGGCGAAAAGAATTCTTGGAATGGGGGATGTTTTAACATTCATTGAAAAAGCGCAAGAATCTTTTGATGAAGAGACCGCTATGAAAATGGCGGAAAAAATGCAAGCAGGACGCTTTACATATAATGATTTTTTAGATCAAATTCGTCGTATAAAAAAAATGGGCTCTTTGAAAGGATTGCTTTCAATGATTCCCGGTCTTGGTTCTCAAATTAAAAATTTAAATATTGATGAAAAAAAATTTGTTTATATTGAGGCCATAATTGGTTCAATGACAAAAGAAGAAAGAAACAATCCTGATTTAATTAGTAAAAGTCATGCAAGAAAAACGAGAATTGCAAATGGTAGTGGAAGAACCTATCAAGAAATTAATAATTTAACCAAACAATTTGAACAAATGCGTCAACAGATGAAAGCTGTTATGGGCATGGATGAAACCCAAATGGAAAAGGTATCAAAAGGTCAGGCGCCAATTCCAGGAATGCAAGCACAGCGCCCGAAAAAAGGAAAAGGAAAAAATAAAGGCGGATTTCGTTTTTAAATAACTAATAAGTAAGGAGGAAAATAAAATGGAACAAAATTATATCGATGAACTATTAAGTTTAATTCATAGTAATAAAAGTGATGAAGAACTTAGAGAAGAACTTCAAAAGTATCATGAGAATGATGTTGCCAAAATATTTCCTCAGTTATTAAGTGAAGAACGTCAAAAATTATATCGAATTCTTGAAAAAAATGTTTTGTCAGATATCTTTAGTTATTTAGAGAATCCTAAAGAGTATTTAGATGAGTTATCAAATGATTTAGCAGCAGATATTTTAGAATCAATGGATTCAGATGATGCGATTGATGTTTTAGAGGAATTAGAAGAGAATAATCGTAACGAATTGATTGAATTAATGGATGAAGAAGCGGTTGCCGAAATAAAATTAATAAAATCATATGATGATGATATGATTGGAAGTAGGATGACAACCAATTATATTGCGATTGATAAAAATTCAACTATTAAACAGGCAATGAAAAAGATGATTGAAGAGGCTGCTATAAATGATAATGTATCAATGATTTATTTTACTGATTTAAATAATGAGTTTTATGGCGCAATGGATTTACGTGATTTAATTATTGCAAGAGAAAATGAAAATTTACAGTCAATTATTAAAACATCATATCCATATTTAAAAGCAACTGAACTTGTAAGTGATTGTATCAATAAGATACAGGAATATGCATTAGATTCAATTCCTGTAGTAGATGATTGCATGCATTTAATTGGTGTAATAACTAGTGATGATATACTAGAGGCTGTTTCGGATGAATTTAGTGATGATTATGCTAAACTTGGTGGTCTATCTGGTGAAGAAGACTTAAAAGAACCCATTTTTAAATCGGTTAGAAAAAGGATTCCATGGCTATTTATACTTCTAGGTCTTGGATTGGTAACCTCATTATTAATAGCACAATTTGAAAATGTTGTTGCGGGAATCCCAATTATTGTTGTTTTTCAATCTTTGATTTTAGATATGGCGGGTAATTGTGGTACACAATCGTTAGCTGTAACAATTAGGGTACTGACAGATGAAGAACTTTCTAATAAAAACATTTTCAAAATGATTTTTAAAGAATTTAGAGTTGGGTTAATTAATGGGATTATTGTTGGAATTTTTACCTTTATTTTTGTATTCATCTTTTTATTATTTACTGCTGCTACTAATGAATTAAATCAAAATTTAAAAATTGCAATAGTTGTTAGTATGAGTATTTTATTCTCTATTGTAGTTGCAAACTTTGCAGGGAGTTTCATTCCTATTATTTTCAAGAAATGTAAAATTGATCCAGCAGTTGCTTCAGGACCATTTATTACAACTTTAATTGATATAATTGCAGTAATCATTTATTATGGCCTAGCATGGCTATTAATTTTAAATGTTTTATAATTTATTAGTTCATATGATTTTATTAATTTAATAGATTATGGTATAATGCTACCGAGATGTTCCTTGCATAACCATCTCAAATAAAAAACAAGGAGAAAATAATATGAATCAAAAAGAAAGTTTAACCAAAAAAGTAATACGAATATCATTAGTTGCAGCCTTATATGTGGCGTTAACTTTAGCTCTATCTTGGATTTCCTATGGTGAAATTCAATTTAGAATAGCAGAGATATTAGTATTGCTTTGTTTTTTTCGAAAGGATTATGCTATTTCGATGATTATTGGTTGTGCTATTGCCAATACCTTTAGTACACTTGGGCCAATTGATATTGTGATGGGAACGATAGCTACTTCATTTGCTGTTATTTGTGTGATGTTTTCTAAAAACTTATTGGTGGCAGGTATTTTTCCTGTTATCTTTAATGCTATTATTGTTGGTATCGAGTTATCTATCGTTTTTAAAACACCATTTTGGCTTAATGCTTTAACAGTAGGTTTAGGTGAATTCGTAGTAATACTTATTGGAATTTTTACTTTTCATCTTTTAAAGAAAAATGTCGTTTTTATGAAAATGATAAAAGCAAATCAAAATATATAATAAAAAAAGTAGGAATTTTGTATAGATTATTCCTACTTTTTTTAAATACCATTATTTACTTGAAAAAAAAGACAAAATAGTGTATAATCAATTTAGTTCTTTTTAAGGCGTTTTAGAGCTTCTTTTACTGCACTGCTAAGAGGAGTTTCATTGGTAAGGTTTAAATCTTTGGTTGCTATTTTGATTTCTTGACTATTATAACCAAGAGATTTTAAAGCAATAATAATATTGTTTATTTTTTCGTTAACTTGTGGATCTTTAAGATTATCGTCAAAATTAAGTTTCCCTTTTAAATCAAGAATGATTTGTTGACTTAATTTAGGACCAATGCCTGGGAATTGATTAAAGAATGTAGTATTAGCATTGTTTAAAGCATGGATGATTTCTATAGGTGTACTAGAAGCAAGAATTGCTAAAGCTCCTTTGGGACCTAACCCCTTGACGTTTATTAAGTTTTCAAACATATCACGTTCCTCATGAGTAATAAAACCAAATAATTCTTGAGCATCTTCTCTAATATGATAATGTAGATAAATGGTTGTTAAAGGAATATTTAATTCAAATTGATATGGATTGGGAACTTTAATTCTATAGCCCACTTGATTTACTTCAAAAATGATATGAGTTGCATGAATTTCTGTAACTTGTCCTCTAAAATAACTATACATAGTAACCTCCAATTACTATAATTATAACATATAATAAATATTAAAGCAAAAGAAAGGATGCTTCTATGGATCATATTATGGATAAGAAAATGATTGATGGGGATGAAATTGAAACAACATTGAGACCACAATCTTTAAAAGAGTATATTGGCCAAAATGAATTAAAAGAAATGATGAAAATATTTATTGAAACAGCTAAAATGCGAAGTGAGGCTTTAGATCATGTTCTTTTATATGGGCCACCAGGTCTTGGTAAAACGACACTTGCTCATATTATTGCTCATGAGATGAATACAGGAATAAAAATTACGACTGGACCAGCACTTTCAAGACCAGGTGATTTGGCAGCTATTTTATCATCTTTAGAACCAGGAGATATTTTATTTATTGATGAAATTCATCGAATTCCTAAAGTAATTGAAGAAATATTGTATTCAGCAATGGAAGATTTTGCAATTGATATCGTAATGGGAAAAGATTCGGGAGCTACTACACTTAGAATAGATTTGCCACCATTTACATTAGTAGGTGCTACAACTAGATTTGGGGATTTAACTGCTCCAATGCGTGATCGTTTTGGAATAGTGCATCAATTAAAATATTATAGTAATGATGAATTATTTACTATAATAAAAAGAACCGCAAAAATTTTTTCTTTCCCTATTGATGATGATGCTACTTTTGAATTAGCAAGACGTTCACGAGGAACACCTAGAATTGCTAATCGTTTGTTTAGAAGAATTAGAGATTTTGCCCAATTTAACAATTTGAATCATATTACAGTTTCAATTACTGATTATGCTTTAAATAAACTTGATATAGATAAAGCGGGACTTGACATAACTGATCGTAAATATTTATTAGGACTTATTGAGCGATTTAAAGGAGGTCCGGCAGGAATCGAAGCTTTAGCTGCAACTATTTCAGAAGAAACAGTAACATTAGAAGATGTAAACGAACCATATTTATTACAGGAAGGTTTTATTATACGAACCCATCGAGGTAGGGTTGTAACTGATAAGGCATATGAACATCTTGGTATCGTCAAAGGAGGTCTATTTTGAGAGTAACAGATTTTGATTATGATTTACCTGAACAATTAATTGCACAAACACCATTAGATGAGCGTTCATCATCAAGACTTTTAGTATTAGATAAAAAAACAGGAGAAATAGAACATAAACATTTCTATGATATTGTTGATTATTTAGATAATAATGATGTATTGGTATTAAATGATACAAAAGTATTACCATCAAGAATATATGGAAAAAAAATAGATACCAATGCCTCTATTGAACTTCTCCTTTTAAAAGAAATTCAAAACAATATTTGGGAAGCCCTTGCTCGTCCTGCCAAAAGGGTTAAAGTTGGTACTAAAATTATTTTTGGCGATGGTTTATTGATGGCAACTTGTTTAGAAGAAAAACCAGATGGAGAAAGAGTATTTCAAATGGAGTATCAAGGAATCTTTTTAGAAATATTAGAACAAATTGGATTAATGCCTCTTCCACCATATATTCATAAAAAACTTATCAATCAAGATCGTTATCAAACCGTTTATGCTAGAGATTATGGTAGTGCTGCAGCACCAACAGCAGGATTGCATTTCACAAAAGAATTGCTTCAAAAATTAAAAAAAAAGGGTGTAGAAATAGTTTATGTCACTTTAAATGTGGGATTAGGAACTTTTAGACCTGTAACTGTTGATAAAGTAGAAGAACATCATATGCACAGTGAAACTTATCAAATGTCAAAAGAAACAGCTGATACACTTAATTTAGCTAAAAAATTAGGAAAAAGAATTATTAGTGTTGGAACTACTTCAACTAGAACTTTGGAAAGTATTATGAAAAAGTATGGTAAATTTGTCGAATGTTGTGAGTCTACAAATATCTTTATTTATCCACCTTATGAGTTTATGGCAGTAGATGCTTTAATAACAAATTTTCATTTACCGAAATCTACTCTTATTATGTTAGTTAGTGCATTTTCGTCTAAAGAAGTAATTTTAAATGCATATAAAATAGCTGTTGAAAAAAAATATCGTTTTTTTTCTTTTGGTGATGCAATGTTCATAAAATGATTTAAAAATTATATTTTATTCATTCATTTTGCTATGTATTTATTTTTAACTAAACATCTAAAGAAAGAAAAACGAAGGTATGAAAGGAAATACATATGATAGAATGTTTTATCAAAGAGACGATTACTAAAGAAGTAATAGTAAGCATTATATTCTTTATGCAAGAAATGTTGATGCTTGTTATGAGGATGGTGCATGTTATATTATCATATATACATTTTCATATTAAATGAAACAGGTTGAAAAAAATTCTATTGTTGTATATCTAGCGATTATTTCACCATGTATGGCAAAGTTATTGACCTAGGATTTTAAAAAAAAGAAAATTATTCAATTGCAGAAAAATTAAAATAAATTTTTTCAATAGATGAACAAAGAACACGACGATTTTTATGATAAGAATATAGTTATTTTATGTATAAAACTAATAAATGATTTATTATTTTCATATAGAATAAGATATGAGTTTTTATTTATATAAAAGTTATGAATAATTTCATTAAATTAAAAAGTCTATAAAGTAATGTAATTTATAGACTTTTTAATTTGTTTTTTGACAGAACTAAAATATAAGATTATAAAATATTGATTAATAATATTTTATAATCTTATTAAAGTTAATTATTATGAACCGGCAGGGCCAGTAGGACCAGCAGGAATAGTTAGATTTAGAACAAAATTAGGTGAAGTTCCAGTAATAGTGGCAGCAGCCTCTGTGCCTGGATCACCAGTAGTTACTGTACCAATTGTTAAAGTAGGTGTTGTTGCATCAGCACCAGTAGGACCGGTAGGACCAGTAGGGCCAGTAGGACCGGTAGGGCCAGTAGGACCAGTAGCACCATCAGTACCATCAGTACCATTAGTACCATCAGCACCAGTAGGGCCAGTAGGACCGGTAGGACCAGTAGGGCCAGTAGGACCAGTAGCACCATCAGTACCATCAGTACCAGTAGGGCCAGTAGGACCGGTAGGACCAGTAGGACCAGTAGGGCCAGTAGCACCGGTAGGACCAGTAGCACCATCAGTACCATCAGTACCATCAGCACCAGTAGGACCGGTAGGACCAGTAGGACCAGTAGCGCCAGTAGGACCAGTAGCACCATCAGTACCATCAGCACCAGTAGGACCGGTAGGACCAGTTAGACCAATAGCACCAATAGCACCAGTAGGACCGGTAGGACCAGTAGCACCAGTAGGACCGGTAGGACCAGTAGCACCAGTAGGACCAGTAGGGCCTCCTGATGGACCAGTAGGACCTGTAGCACCTCTAAAACCTCTTGGTCCTATTGGACCCATAGGACCAGTAGGGCCAGTAGGACCGGTTACACATCTATTTTGATTACAGAAATTACAATTACAATTATTATTTGGAACTTGATGGCATCCACAATTGTTATTTGGTCTTTGGGGGAAACCAAAAGCGTTATTAAAGTTCATTTTTTCTCCTTTCATATATTTAATAAATTTTGAAAAAATTTTTTATTTATCTTATAATTCTTATCATTGGGCTTTAATTTTCCTGCTTTTTCATTGCATTCATTAGCAATATGATATTCACCTAGATGATAATGACAAATACATAGTTGCATATTTGGAATATAGCCATAACAATCAGATAAGATAAATCCACCTGATTCAGTTTGTTGAGGTCTAGTTAATGCAAGTTCATACCAAAATATTGCTAGTTTATATTGTTTTTTGTTTATAAAATATTGACCTATTTCACAACAAATTTCAGCTCTTGGTGTGTCTAATTCTAAACTATATAAAAGAGTTGGTAGAATTTTATCTTTTAAATTTAATTTGTTATAACAATGTGATAGTAGTTTTATTGCATCAAGTCTATTTTCTAACCATGCGTTAGGATTTTTTATAAAATTTTCTAGGTATTTAATAGCTTCTTCATATCTTTCGTGATAAAATAATTCTCTAGCATAATAAAATTGATGCCTTAAAGATAATTCTTTTCCACTATTAATTATTTTTTCAAAAATATTAATATTTCTATTCGGATCAGTTTCATGAATTTTTTTATGAGTTATGATTACATCTGAATAAATAATTTTACCCATTGTTGTAATCACTTCGTGTATCTCGCCTTCCCAAAGATAAAGTTTATTATTACGAATTAGACGCTCACGATAGTATAGAAAGGTAGGATTATTAAATTCATCCCATGCAATTTGATATTGCATCATAACAAAGTCAACATCTATTGTTAAGGTTTCTTTTAATTTTTTGAGTTTTTCTTGATTCTTTTTTGAAATGACATCATCTGCATCTAACCATAGACAATAATCTTTAGTTGCTTTTGAAAAAGAAAAATTACGAGCCGCTGAAAAATCATCAATCCATTTAAAGTCATATACTAAATTTGTATAATTTTTTGCAATTTCTTTTGTATGATCAGTAGAACCTGTATCTACAATAATTATTTCATCAACAATATCTTTAATACAATCGAGGCAGCGCGCTAAAGTATCCTCTTCGTTTTTGACGATCATACATAAACTAATTGTAACCATTTTTTCCTCCTTTAGACTATAAACATAATCAGGTTCTTTATATAATATGAAACAATAAAAAAGATGTCATTGATAAAAGCACAGGTTTTAAAAATTATTTAAATAAATAAGTTTAGGTTAGCAAAAAATAAAAGTTAAAAGAAAAAGTCCTATAATTAATTTTGATTAAATAGGACTTAATATATAATTTAAAAGTTTATTAATTCGTATGCATAAATAATCTGTAGAAATAAAAAATAATATAAAGGAAAATTATTTATAAATTTTTTTAGTTAACTTGTAAAATAAATGGAAAATTTGATATGCAAATCCATAATTTTATATAAAAATTGACAAATAAATATCTAAATACCTCTTAAATATTAAAAAATATCATTTTACTTCTTTTCCACAAAAAGGGCAAAATTTGTCATTTTGACTTAACTCGCCTCCGCAATTCATGCACATTTTGACAAAGTATTCGTCTGAGATAGTATGTTTTTCAACAATTTTATTTTTCTTAGTTTTAAAAGCGGTAATAAAGGCTTTTATAGTAGTAATAATTAAAAGAATAGAGGCTAATATAAAAGGAATAAAAGCAATTCGCATTAAGCCAAGATTTTCAGATGATGTTAGAACAATAATTGTGGTTAATATGGAAATCCAAATAATAGTAAAACCACAAAGATAAAAAGCATTAAAAAAATTACCTAATTTGTGATTGGTTTTATTAAGATTTGTATCTTGATATAGAATAGATGATGTATCTGTTTTATCGTTTTTGACAATATAATTTTCATCGCTATAATTTTTTTTCTTTTTAAAACTAGAAATGATAATACTAATAATAATAAAAGAAAAAATAATAGTAACAAAGATAATAATCATAATTGGAATAAAAGAAAACATTTGCATAAAAACCTCCATATGATAGTAAATTATATCATATTTTATATTATATTATGCATAATTTGCTTTTTGGAATAGGAAAAAATCGCTTTACATTAAATTAATAATAAAAATAAATAATTTATTAACAATTGCATATATTTTCTAATTATGGTATAATTAGTAAAAAAGGTAGGGTTCTATAATGGAAGAACAAGGAATTTATTATTTTCATCAGGGTACCAATTATCGATCATATGAGTTGCTTGGTGCTCATTTCAATAAAGAGTATACTATTTTTAGAGTATTTGCTCCAAATGCAAAAATTGTTTCAGTAGTTGGAGAATTCAATAATTGGGATACAACAACTCATGTGATGAAAAAAATTTCAGATAATGGAATATACGAAATTCAAATTTTTAATGTTGCTGAATATGATTGTTATCAATATGCGATTTTAACAAAAGATAATCGATTGTTGTTTAAAAGTGATCCTTATGGGTATCATTGTGAACTGAGGCCTGCAAAAGCTTCGAAAGTATATAATTTAGATGGATATCAATTTAATGATGAAACTTGGTTAAATCAGAGAAAAGAAAGACAATCACTTTCTTCTCCAATTAATATTTATGAGGTACATCTAGGAGCTTGGAAAAAATACCAAAATGGAGAGTATTTTGATTATCAAAAATTAGCAGTCGAATTAGCTAGTTATGTTAAGGAAATGGGTTATACACATATAGAGATTATGCCACTTTCTGAGTATCCGTATGATCCTTCTTGGGGGTACCAAGTCACAGGCTATTATGCTATGACATCAAGGTATGGTACACCTAAAGATTTTATGAAATTTGTTGATATGATGCATCAGAATAATATAGGTGTTATTATGGATTGGGTACCTGGTCATTTTACAAAGGATTCTCATGGATTAATTGATTTTGATGGTACTAGTTTATATGAACCAAAAGATATTACTAAAAAAGAGCATGATGGATGGGGAACAAGATGTTTTGATTATGGAAGAACGGAAGTTCAGTCTTTTTTGGTATCCAATGCAGTTTTTTTATTTGATAAATTTCATATAGATGGAATTAGAGTGGATGCTGTAGCATCAATGTTATATTTAGATTATGGAAGAAAAGAGGGTGCTTGGCATCCTAATAGTTTTGGTACAAATATTAATTTGGAAGCTGTAGCTTTCTTACAAAAAGTGAATGCCATTGTTCACGAATATTATCCAGGTGTTTTAATGATTGCGGAAGAATCATCAGCCTATCCTAAAATTACAGCACCAACTACTGAAGGTGGTCTTGGTTTTGATTATAAATGGAATATGGGATGGATGAATGATACTCTTTCCTATATCAAAACTGATCCGTTATTTAGATGCTATGATCACCATAAATTAACTTTTCAACTTACATATATTTTTAGTGAACACTTTATTTTACCATTGAGTCATGATGAGGTAGTACATATGAAAGGTTCAATGATAAGTAAAATGCCAGGAGACTATAATCAAAAATTTGCTGGACTTAGAGCATACTATTTGTATATGATGACTCATCCTGGTAAAAAATTATTATTTATGGGAGGAGAAATTGGTCAATTTAGAGAATGGAGTGAAGCAAGAGAATTAGATTGGAGCGTTCTCAATTATGATCCCCATCAAAAATTACAAAGATTTGTGAAAGAATTAAATTATCTTTATAAAAAAGAAAGAGCCTTATTTGAAAATGAAATCAATTGGGATGGTTTTAGATGGATAGTTGTTCATGATGAAAATCATAATGTTTTAGCATATGAAAGAATTTCCTTTGATAATTATCGATTAATTGTCGTATTAAACTTTTCATTTTGTGATTGGAATGATTATATAATATATGTTGAGGATGGAGAATATGAAATTATTATGTGTAGTAATGATAAAAAATATGGTGGAAGAAACGAATTAGAAGGTAAGATAATCCATGCTCAAAATGAAAAATTAAAATTAAATTTACCATACAGTTGTGGAATAATATTAAGGAAGGTGAAAAAATAAGATGTATAGTCAAAAAAAATGTGTAGCAATGCTTTTAGCTGGTGGACAAGGAAGTAGATTGTATGCTTTAACAACAAAAGTAGCGAAACCGGCAGTATCTTTTGGTGCAAAATATCGTATTATTGATTTTACTTTATCAAATTGTGTAAATTCTAATATTGATACAGTAGGTGTATTAACGCAATATCAACCACTTGTTTTAAATGAATATATTGGTAATGGTCAACCATGGGATTTAGATAGAACTTTTGGTGGTGTTCATATTTTACCACCATATCAAGCAAAATATGGTAGTGAGTGGTATAAAGGGACTGCTAATGCAATTTATCAAAATTTAGGATTCATTGAAAATTATGACCCAGAACATGTTTTAATTTTATCGGGGGACCATATTTATAAGATGGATTATAATATGATGTTAAATGAACATATCAAAACGAATGCTGATTGTACGATTGCTGTATTAGAGGTTCCTTTAACTGAAGCTAGTCGATTTGGAATTATGAATACTGATGAGCATAATCAAATTATTGAATTTGAGGAAAAACCTAAATATCCTAAAAGTAACCTTGCTTCAATGGGAATCTATATTTTTAAAAAAGATAAACTATTTAAATATTTAAAAGAAGATGCCCAAAATCCTAATAGTCAAAATGATTTCGGGAAAAATATTATTCCAACAATGCTTGCAAGTAAAGAAAAAATGATTGCTTATCCATTTAAAGGATATTGGAAAGATGTAGGTACAATTAAAAGTTTATGGGAAGCTAATCAAGATTTAATTGGTGAAGACCCTGCTTTTGATATTTATAATCCGTTTTGGAAAATACATTCAAGAAATGTCGGAATTGAACCACAATATATTGCAAAAGATGCGGTATTGTCTAATTCACTTATAACAGATGGGGCAAAAATAGAAGGAACTGTTATTAATAGTATCATTGGCTCTAGTGTTGTTATTAAAAAGGGAGCAGTTATCCAAGATAGCGTTATTTTTGCTAATACAGTTATTGGAGAAGATTCAATTATTGAATATAGTATTATTGATGAAAATGTTATCATTGGTAAAGGTGTTCATATTGGAAGTCCCAAATCTGATGATGTGGAAATTGCCGTTGTTGGTCGAGATGTTACAATTGATGATGGCTTAATTATTGAACAAGGTGCTAACATTGAAGAAAATGTTAAAAATAAAGGAAAGGAAGAATAGTTTATGAAAGCATTAGGCATAATATTTTCGAATATACACAATGAAACAATTGATGAGTTAACGCGAAAAAGAACTTCCGCTTCTATTCCTTTTGGTGGCAGATATCGATTAATAGATTTTGCTTTATCAAATCTTGTAAATGCTGGAGTTGATAATGTTGGCATTTTAGCTCAAAAAAATTATCAATCGTTGATGGATCACTTAGGTTCGGGAAAGGATTGGGATCTTTCAAGAAGAAATGGTGGCTTAGTTATTTTTCCGCCTTTTGGTAATTATAAAATAGATACGTTGTATACAAGTAGATTGGAAGCTTTGATTAGTATAAAAGGGTTTATTGAAAATCAAAAGGAAGAATTAGTGGTATTAATGGATTGTGATAGCGCTAATATCATAGATTTTAATGAAATTTTTGATTTTCATCTCAATAAAGGTGCCGATATCACGATTTTATATCGACATGGAAAATGTGAGAAAGATTTAGAAAAAAATATGAATTTTATTTTAAACGAAGAGGGTAGAATAACAAAAGCTAATTTAAAATCAAAGATTGGTACAATTACGAATTCATGTATCAATATGTTTATACTAAATAGAAGATTATTGCAAGGTCTATTAGAAGAAGCAATTTCACAAGGAATGGAGTCATTTCATCGAGATTTGATTTTCAATAATATTAAAAGTTTAAAAATTTATGGATATGAACATAAAGGTGTTTATCTACACGTCAATTCAATGGAAAATTATTTCAAATATAATATGGCTCTTTTGAATCGTGAAACTAAAGAAGCTTTGTTTGGAAATAAGAATCATCGTGTCTATACCAAAGTAAGAGATTCAGCCCCAACGAGATATGGCTTTCATGCTAAAGTTGAAAATAGTTTTATTGCTGATGGCTGTGAAATAGAAGGAACAGTGATTAATAGTATTTTATTTAGAGGAGTAAAAATCGGCAGAGGTACGATTGTTAAAAATTCAATTTTAATGCAAGATACAATTACTGGCGACAATGTAAAATTAAATTATGTAATTACGGATAAAAATGTTACAATTCGTAATCGTAATCATTTATCAGGTTGTGAAAAAATTCCATATTATCTTGGAAAAAATACAATGGTTTAATAAATCATAGGGAGGATTGAACATGGGCGAAAATAAAGTAAAAAAAATATTTTTTGTGGCAAGCGAGGCACAACCATTTTTTGCTTCTGGTGGTCTTGGTGATGTTATTGGTTCACTACCAAAAAGAATTTTAAAAAATGCAAAAGGTGAATTTGAAGTAAGTGTTATTTTACCACTTTATGCGAAACTTAATCAAGCATATAAAAACAAACTTATTTATATTGGACAAACCACAACAAAACTTTCGTGGCGAAATCAATATTGTGGAATTTTTAAATATGAAGAAAATGGTGTAAAATATTATTTTATTGATAATGAATATTATTTTAAACGTGATAATTTTTATGGTTATTTTGATGATGCTGAAAGATTTGCTTTCTTTAGCAAAGCAGCGATTGATGTGATGATCTTTATAGATGAAATTCCTGATATTATTCATGTACATGATTGGCAAGCTGGAATGCTTCCAATATATCTTAGAACCCTTTATTATCATGATACTCGTTTTGCAAAAGTAAAAACGGTTTTTACTATCCATAATATTGAATATCAAGGAATATACGCATACGATCAAGATATTATTGAAGATGTATTCGGTCTTTCATTTAATGATGGATATTTACTTGAATATTTGGGAAAAGTTAATATTATGAAAGGTGCAATGGAGGCAGCTAATTTTGTTACAACGGTGAGTCCTACTTATGCTGAAGAAATCTTACAAAAAGAATTTGCCCATGGATTAGAACACGAAACGGTAAGAGTGAAAGGCGAAGGAAAATTAAAGGGAATCCTAAATGGTATAGATAAAGTGTTTTATAATCCTGCTAAAGATAAAGCTTTATTTGAAAATTATGATAAAAAAAGTATTGAGGTAAAACTAAAGAATAAAGAAGAGCTTCAAGATATGCTAGATTTACCAGTGGATAAGAATATACCTATGATTGGAATGGTATCAAGATTAGTTTCACATAAAGGATTAGATTTGGTAAAGACTATCTTTGAAGATTTACTTGCTCAAAAAGTTCAGTTTGTTTTACTTGGTACAGGTGATCCATATTATGAGGGATATTTTAAAGATTTAGAATATCGGCATAAAAATAAATTAAGAGTAATTATTGCCTTTAATCAAGATTTATCAAGAAAAATTTATGCATCAAGTGATATTTTTTTAATGCCATCTAAATCAGAGCCTTGTGGTTTATCTCAAATGATTGCCTCTCGTTATGGTTCAATTCCGATTGTTAGAGAAACTGGGGGATTAAAAGATAGTATTCGTGATTTTTCTTCTAACAATGGAAATGGGTATACATTTAGTGGATTTGATGCTTATGATATGTTAAAGACAATCCTAAGAGCTTTACATGATTATCAAGATAAGGATCTTTGGAATAAACAAGTAGAGATGGTTATGAATAAAGATTTTGGATGGAGTACATCTGCTAAACAATATATTAGGATGTATGAGGAAATTTTAGAAAAATAGGTGAAGAGGTATGCCCAAACAGCAAATAGAAATTGACAATACAAAGACGCATTTAGAGGAGAAATTAGCAAGCTATTTTGGGGTCACACCAAGTGATGCTAGCATTGATCAAATGTATAAAGCCGTTAGTATGTCTGTTTTAGACATTTTACTAGAAAAAAAGAAACAATTTAATCGGAAAGTTAAGGAACAAAAATCAAAACGAGTGTATTATTTATGTATGGAGTTTTTAGTTGGAAGAAGCTTAAAAACGAATCTTTATAATCTTGGAATTGTTGATAGTTATCGTGAGGTTTTAAAGGAATATGGTTTTGATTTAGATGAATTGTATGAGCAAGAAAATGATGCAGGACTTGGTAATGGTGGACTCGGACGTTTGGCAGCTTGTTTCATGGATTCACTGGCTTCTTTAGACTATCCAGCAACAGGTTTTTCTATTCGTTATGAATATGGTTTATTTAAACAAAAAATTGTGAATGGTTGGCAAACAGAAATGCCAGATGTTTGGTTACCAGGTGGTGAAGTATGGTTAGTACCAAGAAGTGATCGGCTCTTAAAGGTTAGATTTGGTGGTTGGGTTAGTGAATATCAAAAAGATGGTAAAATGAAGGTTGAATACCATGATTCGAAAATTGTTGAAGCAATGCCATATGATTTGCTTATTTCAGGTGGTAATAGTAATGCAGTATCAACACTTAGACTTTGGAAAGCACGTAATGCAAATGAATTTGATATGAAGTCTTTTTCACAAGGCGATTATATGAAAGCGATTATGGAAAATCAGGAAGCTGAATTAATATCAAAAGTTTTATATCCTTCGGATAATCATTATGAAGGAAAAACTTTAAGATTAAAACAACAGTACTTTTTGGTTAGTGCTTCAATTCAAAATATTATTAATGATCATATGAAACGCTATGGTGATTTACATACATTACCGAATTATGCTGCCATCCACATCAATGATACACATCCTGCCATTTGTATTCCTGAATTGATGCGTATTATGATGGATGATTATGAACTAGAATGGGATGAGGCGTGGGAGATTGTAACTAAAACAGTGGCTTATACCAATCATACTGTATTAGTTGAAGCGTTAGAATGTTGGAGTGAGGATTTGATTCAAAAAACCATTCCTCGAATTTATAATATTTTACAAGAAATTAATCGTAGATATACGACAAATTTATGGAATATTTATCCTGGTGATTGGGATAAAATAAATAGAATGGCTATTATTTCTAACAATTATATAAAGATGGCTAATTTAAGTGTAATTGCTAGCCACAAAATAAATGGTGTATCAGCACTGCATAGTGATATAATTAAAAGAAGTATTTTTAGTGATTATTATCAATTAACTCCTGAAAAATTTACTAATGTTACAAATGGAATTGCCCATAGAAGATGGTTACATCAATCTAATCCACGATTGTCTAATTTATTAGATGATACGATAGGTCATAACTGGTATAAAGATGCTAGTGAGTTAAGAAAGTTTTTAGCATATTATGATAATGATAAAATTATTGATGAACTTGGTCGTATAAAATATTTAAATAAATGTGATTTTGCTAATATGATTTATAAGAAACAAGGAATTATTTTAGATCCAAGTTCAAGATTTGATGTTCAAGTTAAAAGACTTCATGAATACAAAAGACAACTTTTAAACGTTTTAAAAATAATTAGTTTATACAATCAATTAAAAGAGAATCCAGAGATAAAAATGACCCCTCAAACGTTTATCTTTGGGGCAAAAGCAGCTCCAGGATATTATCTTGCTAAAGAAATAATTGAATTAATCAATTATATTTCTAAAGATATTTCAATGAATCCTAAAATGAAGGAAAAGTTAAATGTTGTTTTTATTGAGGATTATTGTGTTACCTTAGCAGAATATTTGATGCCTGCAAGCGAAATTAGTGAACAAATATCATTGGCAGGATACGAGGCTAGTGGAACTGGCAATATGAAATTTATGATTAATGGAGCAATTACTTTTGGTACTATGGATGGAGCCAATGTTGAAATTTGTGATGCTGTTGGTGATGATAATATCTTTATTTTTGGCATGAGTGCTAAAGAAGTAGATGATTTATGGAAGGCAGGCTATAATTCAACTTATTTTTATAATAGTAATAAAGAATTAAGAGGAATTATTAATACTTTAAAAAAAGGTTTTGCTGGAAAGAGTTTTGAAAATATTGCTAATTATTTATTGACCTCAAGTGGTATAGCCGATCGCTATATGTGTCTTGCTGATTTTGAGGATTATATGAAGGTTCATCAAAAGATGGATGAAGCATATCTTAATAAAAAACATTTTAATCAAATGTCACTTGTTAATATTAGTGAGGCTGGAAGATTTGCGGCTGATCGTAGTATAAAGGAATATGCCGATAAAATTTGGTATTTAAAACCAGTAAAATAAAAGCAAATATTTGTTGATTTTTGACAAAATGTAGTATAATTATGCAATGTGAAAATAAACTGTAATTTAAAAAATTATGGAGGCTTACAATGGAAAAACAAATAAAAAAAATTGCTGTGCTAACTTCGGGTGGTGATGCTCCTGGTATGAATGCAACAATTCGAGCAGTTGTTCGTGCAGGAATTCATGAAGGTTTAGAAGTTTTTGGTGTTGAAGATGGATATAAAGGTTTAGTCGAAGGTCGAATTTTTCCAATGACACGTGATACTGTAACTAATATTATCAATCGTGGTGGAACTATTTTAGGTTCTGCTCGTTTATCAGAATTTAGTAAAGATGAAGTTGCCCAAATTGCTTTAGAACAATTAAAAAACAGAGGGATAGATGCATTAGTTGCTATTGGTGGTGATGGAACCTATCGTGGAGCTTTAAAACTTTCTAAAATGGGTTTATATTGTATTGGCCTTCCAGGTACAATTGATAATGATATTGCCTCAAGTGAATTTACTATAGGGTTTGATACAGCTGTCAATACTGCAGTTGATGCAATTGATAAATTAAGAGATACTTCAAATTCTCATCAACGTTGTTCAATTGTTGAGGTTATGGGGAGATATTGTGGGGATATTGCTTATGCGGCGGCTTTGGCAACGGGAGCAGATTTAGTTATAACCTCAGAAACGGGTTTTAGTTTAGAAGAGGTAATTAAAACGGTAAAAAAATGCCAAAATCATAAAAGTAGACATGTTTTGATTATTATAACAGAGCATATCACTGATGTACGTGAATTAGCTAAGCAAATTCAAGAATATACTGGTTTCGATTCTAGAGCTACTATTTTAGGACATGTTCAAAGAGGAGGTTCTCCATCACCATTTGATAGAGTATTAGCAAGTCGACTTGGGATTGCAGCGGTTGAAGAATTATTAAAAGGTGAAGGTGGTAAATGTATGGGTGTTTTTCATAATGAGGTTGTAGCAACACCAATTGAAGAAGCTCTTACAATGAAAAAACAGATGTTTAAAGGATATAAAGAACTTACAACAACAATATCTTAAAAAAATAAACTGATTAACGTCAAATGTTAATCAGTTTTTAATTTAATATTTAATATATGTTTTAACTCTTAACTTAAATATTTTTAGCTTTCTTCTTTTTTCATCAAAAAAGGTATACTATATAAGTTATAATATAAAAACAAAGTTATTGAATCGTATTTTGTAACTTATATTATATGAGGTGAAAAGAAAAATTATGAATAAACTAAAATTAAAAAGAATAATTATAGTAGCATCATTTATTATTATAATGATGACTTCAATATTAAAATATCCATCTTCGTTTGCAAGTAGTAATGCGAATTTATATTTAGTTTTTGATAAAACTACTTATAATGTTGGCGATATAGTGAATATAAATATAAATTTGGATCAATTTGCTTCACTAAGTGAAGTAAAATTACAAATTAAGATCAAAGAAGAATATTTTGAACCAGTAATGGTCGATAATAAATATTTTTATTTTTCTGCTTCATCAGTGTTTACAAATGATGTTATCAATGATTATGTTGATCATACCTATTTAAGATTAAGACTTATTAAAGATGAAAATATTAGTGAAGGTTACTTTTCTAGTTATAAAAACAATATTTGTAATCTACAACTAAAAGTAAAAAGACCGATTGATGATATCTACAATTATTTTACAATTGATAATTACGACAATATGGGAATTAGTGTGTATTTATTTGATGTAAAAGATCAAATTATAAATTATAATTTATATCATCGTGAAAAAATTAAAGTAAACTGGCAAGTTGAAAGTTATGAACTGAATGTTTATAGTGAGGTACCAGATTTTAAAAAAGATATTCAAATATTAAATCGAGAAATTGGTGAATATGAATATTTAATTGAAAAACAAATTGATACAATGATTATAGGATTAAAGACGGTTCATATTGGTATCTATGATAAAAAGGCAGCTGATTATATTGTATTATCAAAAGCCGTTTCAGTGGTAGATAAAATGGCTCCTATTATTACTTATCCTTCTAATATTACAATAGAAGATAATTTGATTATGACAATTGATTATTTTGATTATATCGATGTTAGTGATAATTATGATACATATTTAGATACTACGATAAAATATTATGATGAAGAATTAAAAGAAGTGCAAGATTTAGAAAGTTTTAGAACATATCTTAGTTCTAATCAAAAAGGATATCTTAAATTTATTGCAAAAGATACAAGTAAAAATGAAACAAGTACTGAATTCATCGAAATTAACGTTATAGATACTTTGGCACCACTAATTAATGAGATAGATAAATTAGTAATTAACGATACTGAGGTAGATCATTTTGATTTGTTAAGCAATTTTATTGTTTCTGATAATTATGACCATCATCCTGAGGTCGTTTTTGATTTTGGTGAATATAATCAGTATGCCTATGAAGAATTAAAAGAAGTTTTGAAAACAGGTACGAATATTCATTTTTCCTATTTTGCCATAGATGAAAGTATGAATAAAACAGCAGTTTTTCAAGCTGTCATTGAGGTCATTGATACAATTAAGCCAAGTGTTAAAGTAAGTGATGTTATAGTTGATGATGTTGACTATAATAGCAATGACTTTGAACAATTAGTGATAATTAGTGATAATTTTAAATATCCTTGTAGATTGGAAAAAAAATATTATATCAATGATGTATTGGTCAATCAAGAACAATTTGATGAAGCAATGTTAAGAGGACAAAAAGGGTATATTGTTTATGTAGGTATTGATACTTTTGATAATCGAAGTGAAGAAGTTAGACAAAATATTAATGTAATTGATACCATTGTTCCACAAATTATTGTTAAAAATATCCAAAATGGACAAAAGTATATTAAAATGGATAAAATAGAATATGAGATTGTAGAAAATTTTGATAATTATGAGTTGATTGTTTTGTTAGATGATAAGGAATATTTAGGAGGAAAGGTTGAAATTGGTAAACATGAATTGTATATTAAAGTAAAAGATGCTATAGGTCATGAAAGAAGTTTATCGCTTGATTTTGAAGTGATTGAGGATAATATTATTGGTTGCAAGGGTGATGCTAGTTGTTACGTTAATAATTATTTAGAAGTAGTAATTATAGTTTCTGCTTTATTAATCTTTGTCATTATTATGATTATTGTAAGAATTGTAATAAAAAAGAAGAAACAAAAAATCGTTTAATCATTTTTCTTTATAAAAAAACTAGAATGTGTTATAATATGACAAGTAAAATTGACCATTGTAGGAGGTATTCAATGTGTAAAAAATGCTATGTAACAACACCTATTTATTATGCTAGTGGAAAGGTTCAAATTGGTAATAGTTATACTACGGTTGCATGTGATGTTTATGCAAGATTTAATCGACAAATGGGTAGAAAAACTTTTTATCTAACGGGAATGGATGAACATGGCCAAAAGATAGAAGAAGCAGCATTAAAAGCTAAAATGAATCCACAAACTTTTGTAGATAAGGTTGCTTTGGAGACCAAAGAACTTTGGAAAGTAATGCATATTGATTATGATGGTTTTATTAGAACAACGGATAAAAAACACGAAGAAATTGTTGCAAAAGTTTTTGAAAAATTGCTTGCAAATGATGATATATATCTTGGTTCATATAGTGGCAATTATTGTGTTTCATGTGAAACCTTTTTTACAAAGAAGCAACTTGGTGAAAATGATACTTGTCCAGATTGTGGAAAACCAACTAAATTGGTATCAGAGGAAAGTTATTTTTTGCGTTTAAAAAAATATGAAAAAAAGCTTCTAGAATATATTAAAAATCATGCAGATTTTATTTGCCCAGAAACTAGAAAAAATGAAGTTATTTCGTTTATTGAATCAGGATTAGAGGATTTATGTGTGAGTAGAACTTCTTTTACATGGGGTATTCAAGTGCCTTCTAATCCTAAACATGTTATTTATGTTTGGATTGATGCACTATTTAATTATTTAACAGCTCTTGGTTATGGAACTGATGAGGATCAATTATATCAAGAGTTTTGGGTTAATAATGATAATGTTTGTCATGTTGTAGGAAAAGATATTTTAAGATTTCATGCAATTTATTGGCCGATTATGTTAATGGCATTAGATATTCCTATTCGCTTTAAACTTTATGTTCATGGTTGGATTTTAACTAAGGATGGTAAGATGTCTAAGTCTAAAGGAAATGCGGTATATCCAATGGATTTGATTGATCGTTTTGGTATTGATGCGGTCAGATATTATTTAGCAAAAGAATTGCCACTTGGTAATGATGGTCTTTTTAGTTATGAGCGTTTTATTGAAAGATATAATTTTGAACTGGCTAATGATTTAGGTAATTTAGTTAGCAGAAGTATTTCTATGATAAATAAGTATTGTGATGGAGTGGTTCCAAACAAGGATATAGTAAAGTCAGGTGAATATGAGCAATCTTTATGTGAGGTTGCAAATAAAGCAATTACTAAAACCATTGCATGTTTTGATAAATTTAGAATTCAAGATGGAATTGGAGAAACTTGGCAATTGATTAAAAGAGCGAATAAATATATTGATGAGACTGCTCCTTGGGTGCTTGCAAAAGATGATAATAAAAGGGAAGAACTTGCAAGTGTAATGTATCATTTGGCAGAATCGTTACGGATTATTGCAATTTTAATAGCACCATATTTAGTAGAAACTTCAAATAAAATTTTGCTTTCACTTGGAAAAGCAAATACGAGTATGCGTTTAGATCAACTTGTTTTTGGCGAAGAATTTTCAACAGATAAGGTCTTCTTAGAGGAAAAATTATTCCAAAGACTTGATATGGAAAAAGAATTAAATTATTTTAAAGAACAAGCCAAATTAAAACAGTTCCAAAAGAAAGAAGAAGTGGCAAAGATAAATATGGATGATTTTTCTAAAATTTCAATGGTTATTGGAGAAATTATTGAATGCAAAAAACATCCTAATGCGGACAAATTACTTGTTTCTCAAATCAAAATTGGTAATGAAATCAAACAAATTGTATCAGGAATTGCACAATTTTATAGTCCTGATGAGTTGATTGGCAAAAAAGTAGTAGTAGTACAAAATTTAGAATCATCAATGATTCGAGGAGTTGAATCTAGCGGAATGATGCTTTGTGCTAGTAGTGATAATAAATTAGAAGTATTAGAAGTAAAGGAAATACCAAGTGGTGCAATAGTAAGATAGTATGTTTATTTATTTATCAAGTACAAATTTTGATTTACAAGTGTTACTACCAATTGTAATTTTATTAGGGCTTGCTGCAGTCATTCCTGTAATTTTAGCAATTTGTCGAATAAAATTTATTCCTGTTTTAGTAATTGAAATATTAATGGGAATTTTACTTGCTAGTTTTTCATCTAAAGAATTTTTTGTAAATAATAATGAACTTACACCGTTTATGGAAGGACTGTATACTATTGGAATGGGAATTCTTTTATTTTTAAGTGGCTTAGATACTGATTTTACTGTTTTAGGAAAGCATAAAAAAGGAGATTCATATTTACATATTAGTAGATTAACGACAATTTTATTGTTTACAGTGATATTATGTAGTATAGGTGGTTCCTTTTTATTTTTAGATTTTATGAATCACAAAGTGATTGGTATTATTGTTTTGACAATTATTTTTTGTAGTACCTTTGCTTCAATTGTTATTCCTTTGGTTCATGAAGAAGGATTAGGTGATAGTACAATTGGAAAAATAATAAGTAGTTATTCTACCAAAGCTGAATTATTATCTATTGTAGCACTTAGCATTTTGATGATGGTATTAGGAATGACAAAAGAACAAAAACCTTGGCTCTTATTCATTCTTGTTATCATTTTGTTAATTGTATATATTTTTAGTCGTTATTTAAAGTTAAATAGTTTTAAAAAAATTTCTGATGGTATTGTTCATTTTGGTGTAAGATTGACGATAGCTTTATTACTTGGTTTAATGATTCTTTGTAGCATTTCTGGGGTTGAATATATTTTGGGTGCTTTTTTAGCTGGAATGGTTATTAAGTCTGCAAAGCCGAGTGAATCTAATATTCATAAACTTGAGATTATTGGTTATGGAATTTTTGTGCCTATTTTTTATATGCTAGTTGGTCTAAAAATTGGTCTTTTGATGCCGATTCAAGAGATATTTAAATGGGAAAATTTATCTTTAATTTTAATTTTATTTGGAATGTTGATAGTTGTGAAAATTCCGTTTATGTACTTATGTCGATGGTTTAATTTTTCAACGGTAATTCAGACAACTTTGTTTGTTGCTTGTACATTAATTGTTGTTATTGCTTCTGAAGAATTTGGTGTTTTTACCAAAAAATTTATGAATGCCTTGATTATTGCTTCATCATTAACATGTATCATTCCACCAATCTTATTTGATATTACAAAAAGGTTTGGTTATAGTAAAAAAGAAAATGATATTAGGATTATCAATCCAACTAATGAAATAAAATAATATATAATAAATAATAAAGGAAAAAAATCATGGAAAATGAACAATCTAATATCCCTAATGAGGGTGGAGTATCAAAAAAAAATCGATATATTTTTGGCCATATAGGCTGTGGAAATGATAAATGTGAAAAGAAGAAAATGAGAAAATCCATTATCCTTGTTGTTTTAGGATCGGTTATATATTCTTTTGGAGTTGTATGGCTTTTGCAACTTGGCGGTTATTTTTCGGGTGGGGTAACTGGTGTTTCTCAATTAATTGTTGGTCTAATTGAAAAGTTTGGTGGTTCAACTGCTATTAGAGGGTATATCGGTCTGTTTGTAGCAATTATAAATATCCCCCTTTTGATGATTGGATGGCGTGGTGTTAGCAAGCATTTTGCCATTTTAACAGTTGTATCCATTGCTATACAATCTATTTTAATGTCATTAATTTCTAATGTTACAGTTAGTCCGTTTATTTATTTGTTAAGTGATGGTGGAAATGTTGGTGGTGGTCTTATCGATGCCTTTAAAGGGGATTTTAATATTCTCCATAATCCAACAACCGTTGCGCTTGAAAATGCATTTAGGGCGAATATGCAACCGGGAACAAGATTATTGCTTGCTATTATTGGTGGCCTTATTACTGGATATGGTGCTGCTCTTTGTTTAAAAGGTGGTGGTTCAACAGGAGGAATGGATATCATTTCTAATTATTTAGTGATGAAAAAAAGAATTCCATTTACTAAATATCAGTTTTTAGTTGATATATCCATTATTTGTGCATCATCTTTAATTAGTGTAGAAAATGTTTTATACACTATTATTCGTTTAATTATTTATATGAAAGTTTTACAAGCGATGTATCAGACTTACCAAACAACTAGACTTGAAATTATAACTGATAAAGCTGATGAATTAAAAAAGGTTTTACTTGAGCATTTCTACCATAGTATGACAATTTATGATGCTGTTGGTGGTTATACAAATAAATGTAAAAAAGTGATTGAAATATATGCCATTAATTTTGAGATTCCTGAATATATGGCACTTATTCATTCCGTTGATCCTAAAGCATTTATTATTACGACAAAGGTAAAAATGATACATGGTAATTATGTTCAAAGAAGTGTTGTCTAATTTTGGCTTATAAAAAAGGATGTATTATTTGACAATTTCTTCTCATTAGTGTATAATTTATACGATACATTTAGTCGAGAGACTTAAAACCCACAAAATTAAGCCCTTCAATTATTAATTTAGGAGGAAATGAAAAATGCGTACAACTTATATGGATACAGTTAAAAGCGCAAGAGAGAATCGTAAATGGTATGTAATTGATGCAACCGATTTAGTTTTAGGTCGTATGTCAGTTGCAATTGCTACTGTTTTAAAAGGTAAACACAAACCAACATATACACCACATATTGATGGTGGTGATTATGTAATTGTTGTTAATGCAGAAAAAGTTGCTTTAACAGGAAATAAGATGCAAGGTAAAAAATATTATCGCCATTCACAATATGCAGGTGGTTTAAAGACACGTACTGCTCAAGAAATGATGGATAAACAACCACAAAAGATTGTTGAATTTGCGGTAAGAGGGATGCTTCCAAAGGGGCCACAAGGTGACAATATGTATCGTCGTCTTTATGTGTATGTTGGACCTGAACATGAACAAAGTGCTCAAAAACCTGAAGCATTTCCTTTGGAAATTAAATAGGAGGATAGAAAAATGGAAAAAGCAGTTTATCAAGCTACTGGTCGTCGCAAAAGTTCAGTTGCAAGAGTACGTTTAGTACCTGGTAATGGAAAATTTGTTGTTAATGATCGTAATTTCGTAGAGTATATTCCTTCAGCCGCTATTCGTCTTGACGTATTACAACCACTTAACTTAACAGAAACAGGAACTCAATATGATATTTATGTAAATGTTAATGGTGGTGGAATTAGTGGTCAAGCAGGCGCAATTCGTCTTGGAATTAGTCGCGCATTATTATTAGTTAATCCTGATTATCGTCCACTTTTGAAAAAAGCAGGTTTACTTACTCGTGATCCACGTGCTACGGAACGTAAAAAATACGGTCTTCGCAAAGCTCGTCGTGCACCACAATTCTCCAAGCGTTAATCGTATTTTTAAATTCACGCTTAGTTTATGTTTATTTAAGACCACAAAAAAAGATTTGTGGTCTTATTTTTTCAAAAAAGTATTTTTAAAGAGGTGAATCTAGTTCATCATAACATATTTATTATAAGTATTCTTCTTTTTTAGGAAGAATGCTTAGTGCGGGTTTATTTGCTATTGCACAAAGTATATGTTATATTCTTGATGCTTTAGATGAAAAAGTTGAACGTATATGTGGAGTACTCTTTTTTATGATACTTGAAATTTCATTTGTTGGAATCCGTATAATGATTGTGCAAGTTGTTAATAAAAAAGTAAAAAATGGTTTTTTTGAAAGAGGTAAAAAGTCATGCTAGAAAATAATATAAAAGTATATAATTCTTTAACTAATAAAATGGAAGATTTTAAACCAATAAAAAAGGATGAAATATCCATATATGTTTGTGGTCCAACCGTATATAATCATATGCATATAGGGAATGCAAGACCAGTTGTTTTTTTTGATACAGTAAGAAGATTTTTTGAATATATTGGCTATCAAGTCAAAATGGTATCCAATTTTACTGATATTGATGATAAAATTATTCAAAAAGCAATAGAAGAAAATACAACGGAAGATAGTATTAGTGAAAAATATATAAAGGCTTATTTGGATGCTTGTGATAAAATTGGTTGCAATAAACAGGTCATTCACCCTAGAGTGACTGAACATATTGAAGATATAATTTTATACATTGATAGATTAGTTAAAACTGCACATGCTTATCAAAGTGGCGATGATGTTTATTTTGATGTCAGAAGTATTCCTGAATATGGTATTTTAAGCAATCAAAAATTAGATAATTTGGAAAGTGGATCAAGAATTGATATTAATAAAAATAAAAAAGATCCTGCTGATTTTACTTTGTGGAAGAAAACGAATGATATTGGAAAAAAATGGCCAAGCCCATTTGGGATGGGAAGACCTGGTTGGCATACGGAATGTGTAGTTATGATTGATAAGATATTTGGTGGAAAAATTGATATTCATGGAGGTGGAAATGATTTAAAATTTCCTCATCATGAAAATGAGATTGCCCAATCCATGGCGCTTAACAATCACACAATTGCGAATTATTGGATTCATAATGCTAGAATTGATTTAAGCGGTGAAAAAATGAGTAAGTCATTAGGTAATGTTATTTGGTTAAAAGATATTATTGATGTATATCCTCCACAAGCGTATCGGTTATTTGTTTTGTCCAATCACTATCGCCAAACGATTAATTATAGTGATGAATTAATGAAAAAGATGACCATAGAATGGGAAAAATTTGAAAAGACATATGTTAGTTTATATCGAAAGATTGAGTTAAATGATTTGAAATTTAATGGAAATGATTTAGAAATAATGAAAGAGTTTTTAAATGAAATGGCTTATGATTTTAATACAGCTAATGCGTTAAGTGTTCTTTATAATCTTCAAAAAAAGATTAATAAAGATTTGAGAAATACAAATTGCTTATTAGATGAATTAAAAGACGATTTTCAAACACTTCAGGATATGTTTGATATTTTTGGTCTGTTTGTTGATATTCAACCATTATCAATTAAAGAAAAGGAACTTGTTCATGCTTGGCAAAAGGCAAGAGAAAAGAAAGATTTTGTGAAAGCTGATGAACTTAGATTAAAAATTACAGAAATGGATATTAAATTATAATGAATAATTATCAAATGCTAAATGGTAGTAATTTGGCTTATGTTGGTGATGCATATTTTGAATTAAGGGTTAGGATTCATTTATTAGAAAAAGGAATTACTAAAAATGCTCAACTTCGTAAAATAAGTATAAAATATGTTTCTGCTTGGGCTCATCAACATATATTTGAAAATTTAAAACAATATTTAACAACTGATGAAATGCAATATTTCTTAAGAGGTCGCAATAATGCACCACATGGCTATCGGAAGAATGTTGATCATACAGCATATATTGTATCGACCGGCTTTGAGGCAGTTATTGGTTATCTATATTTAAAAGGCGAGAAAGAAAGATTGGATGAACTGATTGAAATGATTTTTTCGATTGTTGAAAGTGGTGAATAAATGTTTATATATGGTAAAAATGCCGCAATAGAAAGTTTAAAGGTTAATAAAAATATAAAAAAAATATTTATATTGAAAAAAAATACGCGCCGTGATGAAGATACTATAAAAAAAATAGCGAAAGAAAAACAAATCGAAATCATAGAAATGTCTTTATCTGAATTAAATGAAAAATTCGGTTCAAATCATCAAGGAGTGGTAGTTGAGGTTGCTGAATACAACTATGTTGATTTAGATCAACTATTAAACGAAATAAATAATCAAGAACATGCTACAGTAGTGTTATTAGATGGATTAGAAGATCCCCATAATTTAGGGGCGATTATGAGAACGGCAGATGCAACAGGAATTGATGGAATAATTATTCCCAAAAATCGTAGTGTTTCTTTAAATCAAACGGTTGCCAAGGTATCTACTGGAGCTATTGAATATGTAAAAGTATCACAAGTAACCAATTTGGTTCAAACTATTAATAAATTAAAATCGGTAGGATTTTGGATAATTGGCTTAGATATGAAAGGTTCTATTGATTACCGTAAACAGGATTATAAAGGAAAAATTGCAATTGTAATTGGTTCGGAGGGATTTGGTATTTCAAGGCTTGTAAAAGAAAATTGTGATTTTTTTGTCAATATTCCAATGATAGGACATATAACTTCACTGAATGCTTCGGTAAGTGCAAGTATTATTTTTTATGAAATAATGAGAAATCGATTTGAAAATTAAATCAAACAAATGGGGGGGATTTTTATTCAAAAATACAATGATAATGAATTGTTGTATTTAATTTATGATAATGATGATTTAGCAAGAGAAATTTTAATAAATAAGTATAAACCATTAATTCTTTCAAAAATGAATAAAATGAATTTATTACCTGATGAAAAAGAAGAATTTTATGCAGAAGGCTTGATCTGTCTTATAAAAGCCATAAATTCATATAATGATAAATTCTTTTTAAGTTTTAATAGTTATTTTACTTTGATTTTAAAAAGAAAATTCATTGACTTGCTGCGAAAAAAAACCAAAAAGGAAAGAATAGTTTATATGGATAATATTGAAGAATTTATAGTGGATGTTTCAAATCATGTTGAAAATAAAATTTTAAATGAAGAAACGTTACATTTATCTTTATTTGAACAAAAAATATATGAATTAAAGTTTATCAAAAAAGAAACACCAAGAGAGATTGCTAAAGAATTGGATTGTGAAGTAAAAAAGATTTATGATGCAATTGATAGAATAAGAAAAAAAGCTCGTAAAAAATAATTTAAATAGTTGACTTTTGGTTATAAATTTAGTATAATGAATTAGTCAAGGTGGTATTATAAATATATGAGAGAGAAAGTAATACTAGTTTGTGAGGAATGTTTATCTCGCAATTATATAACGGAAAAAAATAAATTAAATACTAACCAAAGAGTAGTGATTAAAAAGTATTGTAAACGTTGTAATAAGCATACAGTACATAAAGAAACAAAATAGGAGGTTCAGAGTATGGCTGAAAAAATGAAAGCAGAAAAGAAAAATCGAGTAGTAGAATATTTACTTTCAGAACATAAATTAGAAAATTATCTATTGCTATTTTTAGGACTTTTTGCAATTGAACTTGGGGTAATTTTATTACAAGGTAAATTGTTAACAATTCCTGAGGAGGCTTGGTTAATAGGTGGAAAAACGAATACAATTGTTTTTTCATGGGTATTAATTGGATTAGGTGCAATTTCAATTGTACTTGTTGCCTCATCATTTTATCGTCCTTCATTTACAGAAATTAGACACATCACTGGTTTGAAATGGAAAGAATTTTTATGGAATGTAGTAAAGGTTGTTTTATTTTCTGTTGTTTTAGCATTATTCTTTATAGGTTGTGACTGGGTAATTGAAAAAATTATTCAATTGCTAAAAAATACTTTATATTAGGAGTTTTCATGTATACTGAAGATACAGATAACGAAAGGGCTTGGTACATTATTCAATCATATGCTGGAATGGAATATGCGGCTAAACGTAATCTAGAACGAAGAATTGTTTCAATGAATATGGAAGATTATATCTTCAATGTTTTGATTCCAGAAGAAATTCATATGGAAAAAAAACCAAATGGTGAAATGAAAGAAGTTATAGAAAATCCGTATCCTGGATATATTTTTGTTGATATGATTGTTACTGATGAATCATGGTTTATTGTTAGAAATACACCAATGGTTACTGGCTTTTTGGGTTCTAGTGGTGGGCGAGCAAAACCTGTGCCAGTTCCACCTCATGAAATGATTCCTATTTTAAAGAAAAGTGGTATCACAATTACTAAAGATGTTAAGTTTGCGGTAGGCGATAGAATAAAGGTTATATCAGAAACTTTTTATGGACAAGAGGCTGTGGTTGAAAAAATTGATTTTGAAAACCAAATTGTAACAGTTTTGATAGATATGTTTGGACGTCAAACACCAAATGAACTTCGTTTTGATGAAGTAGAATTAATCAAATAGTAGGTAGAAATACCTGCTATTTTTTCAAAAGGAGATTAGAATGGGAACAACAAAAAAAAGCAAAAATCAAAAAATAATCAAAAAGCAAGTAAACAAAGCAATTAAAAGAATTCCACTTGGAATAGTGATATGCATTCTAATTGTAGGTTGTATCGTTGGTTATTTATATTATAAAAAAATTAATGATAATAAAGATTCTACTAATGAAAATAATATAAAAGGAAATGTGGCATATTTAGTTCAAGAGGGAACAACGGTTGACGATGTAAAAATTACTTTTTTAGAACTCTTTGGCACTAATGGAAATCCTCAAATTGGTGATAGTGTTTTTATTGAATGTGGGGATATTGATATTTTAATAGATGCAGGTGAAAAAGCTAGTGGCTCAAATACAGTAGTACCTTTTATTGAAGAACATGTTAGTGATAATATTCTAGAATTGGTCATTGTTACGCATGCTGATAGTGATCATTTAGGAGGAATGGTTGGACTTTCAAATAGTTATGGAGCGTTAGAAGTGCCAGGAATTACGTATCAATATATTGTTGATTTTGGTTATGAGGGACAAACGCAATTATACAAGGATTATCTTGAAGTTAGGAATAAAAAAATAAAGGAAGGTACTAAATATTTTAGTATAGGTAGCATTTTTGATAGTGATCATTTAGAGGCAATTACAAGATTTTATTTAGGTGTAGATACATATTTAGATTTATTAGATTATAAGACCTATGAAATAAGTGAGATTACCGATGATAATGATCGATCAGTCAGTTGCCTTTTAACCCATAATGATAAAAAGGTTTTACTTTGTGGTGATGCGGAAAAAAAGGAGGAAGCATATCTAACAAGTTTAAATATTGGTCATGTTGATGTATTCAAAGCTAACCATCATGGTTCACCTACTTCTAATACAAATGCTTTTTTAGATAATATTACACCAAATTATGTAATAATCTGCTCAAGTGAGGAAAATAAATATAATTTACCTAAAAAGACAATTATTGAAAGATTTAATAATTATACAGAAAATGTGTTTGCTACTTTTATTAGTGGTAATATTATGATTACTTTAAAGGATAATGACGTCATTGTGAGTGCCGAAAAGAGTTTAGTTTTTGTTCAAAAATCAGATTGGTATTTAACAGATGATCCAGATAATCCGAGGTAAACATGCTTTTGAAACTATATATTTTTTGGATTTTGATTGCTAATATCCTTGCCTTTTTATTGTATTTTCTTGATAAGAAAAAAGCGATTCAACATCAGTATCGTATTAAAGAATCAATTCTATTAGGCATAACAATTTTAGGGGGTTCCTTAGGTGCTTTAATCGGTTTGTATGGCATTAGGCATAAAAATAAACATTGGTATTTTGTGATTATCACTTATTTATCATTTCTTTTACATATTATAATTGGCATAATTATTATTAGTTAAATTTTTTTCAAAATTGTTGTTTTTAAAAATAGATTATAGTATAATAATTGTAACTACTTGAGAGGAGAAATAGCATGATAAATTATTGTTCTTATGAAGAAAAAGATCAAGATCAAATGTATGAAGTATTTTATGAATTGACTAAAGAAGAAGTATTTTTTAAAGAATTAACGAAAGAAGAATTTAAAAATCGTCTATTTAAGAGTCCAGCTTTTAAAAAAGAAGGGACGTTTGTTGCTAAAGATGAGGATAGAGTAATTGGTTTTATTAGTGGTAATGTTCGTGATGTAGATAAAGAAAATCCCAATGCATCAGGATATATCAATACCTTAATTGTCAAAAAAGAATATCGTCGACAAGGCATTGGTTCAAAATTATTATCTTTAGTTGAAGATTATATTAAAGAAAATGATAAAAAATCTGCTCGTTTTGTTTTTATAAGTCAAATTAATTGGCCTTGGTATATACCATATACAGAAAAACATGAACATCCAGGAATGCCTGGGGTTAGAATGAATTCAGATTTTTATTTGTTTTTATATCATCATGGATATTTTGTAAATAGCATTCATGAAGGTTTCCATCTTTCGCTAGATAAATACCAAATGCCTGAAAAGGTTATCAAACAAATGGCTGAAAATGCTAAGCGTGGTTTGACTGTAGAAGTATATGATGAGCATAAACATTATGGCATTGAAGAATTTTGTGAGGTAATCAACAATCCTGGTTTTGCTAATGCCATTAGAAGCAATTTAAAACGCGAAGAACCAAGACCTTTCTTAGTTGCTGCACACAATAACAAAGTTGTTGGATGGACTGGTGCAATGTATACGGAGGAGACTGGTAGAGGTCATTTAGATGGCATTTGTGTGGATCCTAATGAACGTGGTGGTGGTTTAGGAAAGGCTCTTTTTTGCAATCTTTGTGAATATTTAAAAAATCATGGATCAACGTATATGACTTTTTTTACAGGCCTTGATAATCCCGCACGTTATATTTATTTGTTTGCAGGATTTAAAATTGCTCAAAGTTTTGCTGATATGAAAAAAAATTTTGAATAATACAACAACAACATCGTCTAAATTGATGATGTTGTTTCATTTTTTAAAAATAAAAGAATAAAAGATTTGACTTTTTGCTAAAATATATGTATAATAATATTTGCGTGCAATGACGCTTTATACTATGAATTATTTTAAAATGTGGGAGAACATCATAGTGTTCATAAACCACATCACGGACAAAATAAGGAGGTGTGTCTCGTGGCAGCTAAAGTTAAACAAGTTAAAAAAGTTGTTAAACTTCAAATTCCTGCAGCAAAAGCTAATCCAGCTCCACCGGTTGGACCAGCACTAGGACAAGCAGGTGTTAATATTCAACAATTCTGCAGCCAATTTAATGAAAAAACTGCAAGCATGGCAGGATATGTAATTCCAGTTGAAATTTACGTTTACGAAGATCGTACGTTTACTTTTATTACAAAAACTCCTCCAGCCTCAGATTTATTAAAAAAAGCAGCAGGCATTCAAAAAGGTTCCGATAATGCGAAGAAAAATAAGGTTGCAACTATCACACGTGCTAAATTATTAGAAATTGCACAAATGAAGATGCCCGATCTTAACGCATATACAGTCGAAGCAGCAGCGAACATTGTGGAAGGTACTGCTCGAAATATGGGAATCGTTGTAGAAAAATAAGTTTCTATCATTCTCTTTAAATTGATTGATTTTTTCAATCAGCGTGGGAGGAGATTCCGTTAGACCACATTTAGGAGGTAAATTAACAAATGGCAAAAAGAGGTAAAAAATATCAAGAAGCTTTAAAATTAGTAGATCGTTCAAAAAGATATAGTCTTGAAGAAGCGGTTGAACTAGTAAAAAAGACAAATGTTGCAAAATTTGATGCAACAGTCGAAGTATCATTTAAATTAAACATTGACCCTCGTAAGGCTGAACAAAATTTACGTGGAGCAGTTTCACTTCCGAATGGAACTGGTAAAACTATTCGCGTTTTAGTAATTGCCAAAGGTGCTAAAGCTCAAGAAGCTCTAGCAGCAGGAGCGGATTATGCTGGTGATGCCGAATATCTTGAAAAGATTAAAGAAGGTTGGTTTGAATTTGATACAATTATTGCTACACCAGATATGATGGGTGAACTTGGTAAATTAGGACGTATTTTAGGTCCTAAAGGATTAATGCCAAACCCTAAAACTGGTACTGTAACAATGAATATTGAACAAACAGTTAAAGAGTTTAAAGCTGGTAAAGTTGAATATCGTACAGATAAAGTAGGTAACATTCAAGTTCCAGTTGGTAAAGTTTCATTTGAAAATAGTAAACTTGCAGAAAATATTAAAGCAATTTATAATCAAATGATTCGTGTTAAACCACAAACAGTTAAAGGTGTATATATTCAAAATTTAACTATTACTTCAACTATGGGCCCTGGTATTAAAGTTACTACAGACCTTGCATAAGTAAGAGTAATAAAAATTCATAATATAAAAAATATAAAATAATAGTATAAATAGTCTCTGCCGTAGACAGTAGGTGCAACTAAAAAATTATTTTTTAGAAGCTTAATTCCCTACCGAGGAAAATTTTCAGGAGGTGAAAACAATGAATGAAGCGACAATCGCTAAGAAACATGAAGAGGTCCAAGTAATTAGAGAAAAGATCTCAAAAGCTGGATCAACATTATTCGTTGATTACCTAGGATTGACTGTAGCAGAAGTTACTGAACTTCGTGTTAAGCTACATACTGAAAACTGTGAAATGAAAGTTGTTAAAAACAATATTTTACGTCGAGCAACCAAAGAAGAAGGTTTTGATGGTGTTGAAGAGCATTTGGTAGGTCCAAGTGCTATTGTTGTGGGTAACGATGAAGTTACTGCTGCAAAAGTTGTTTATGATTTTGCAAAAGATCATGAAAAACTTAGTGTAAAGGTTGGTATTGTTGATAATAAGGTTACAAGCGAAGCTGATTTAAAATCTTTATCAAAATTACCAAACAAAGAAGGAATGCTTTCTATGTTACTAAGTGTTTTACAAGCACCTATTCGCAATCTTGCTTGTGTTGTTAAAGCAGTGTCAGAAAAAGAAAATTAATTAGGAGGAACAAACGAAATGGCAAAACTTAATAAAGAAGAATTTATCGCATCTTTAAAAGAGATGAGCGTATTAGAATTAAATGAACTTGTAAAGGCAATCGAAGAAGAATTCGGTGTTACAGCCGCTGCTCCAGTTGCTGTAGCAGCAGGTGCTGCAGCTGCAGTTGAAGAAGGTCCAAGTGAAGTTAGTGTTATTCTAAAGAGCGCTGGTGCATCTAAATTAAATGTTATTAAATTAGTTCGTGAAGTAACTGGTTTAGGCTTAAAAGAAGCTAAAGATTTAGTTGATAATGCTCCAAAAGCTGTTAAAGAAAAGATATCTCCAGAAGAAGCTGAAGCTTTAAAAACTAAATTAGTTGAAGCAGGCGCTGAAGTAGAAGTGAAATAAATTCTTAACTTAAAATAAGAAATAGTCTGAGGTAACTCAGACTATTTCTTTAATCAAGGAGCAAAAATGAGTAATCAATATTTTGAAAATAATGTTAATTTAGAAAGTAATGAAACAGTAATATCATATTATTTTAAAGGTCAGACCTTTCACTTTATAACAGATAATGGAGTTTTTTCCAAAAAATCAATAGATTTTGGTAGTAGTTTATTGCTTCAAAAGATAATTTTAGATGATGGGGATAGGGTTTTAGATATTGGATGTGGTTATGGAGTAATTGGTTTAGTAATTGCTAAACTTAATCCACAAATTTTAGTCGATATGGTTGATATAAATGAACGAGCAATTCGTCTGTCTTGCAAAAATAAGGCGTTAAACAAGATAGAAAATGCGGAAATATTCGTTAGTAATCTTTATCGAAATATTACTAAAAAATATGATGCTATTATCAGTAATCCTCCAATTAGAGCAGGTAAAAAAATAGTTCATGAAATTGCTAGTAGTGCGTTTGATTTTTTAAATGATACAGGAGTTTTTTGGTGTGTCATCCAAAAGAAACAAGGAGCAGAGTCAATGATGAAACTACTTACTAAAATTTATCAAAAAGTAACAATTGTGGAGAAAGATAAAGGATATTGGATTATAGAAGCTAAAAAATAGTAATAATGGGCTAATTATTTAGTTTTCATTTTACTATTTTTTTATTTTGTATTGACAAGTAAATAAAAATTTATAATAAAAGTTTAAAAAAAGTGTTATTTTAGTTGACAAAAATAATAATTTGTCTTATAATATGTAAGATACGATACAATGAGGGAAAATGCAATTTTTTACCAATTTGTATTTTGGCTCAAAATTGCAAAAAGAGGTGAATAATTTGAGTTATAAAAATGTTCAATATGGTAGAACAAGAGTTCGACGCAATTATGCAAGTGTTCAAACAAATGTTGAATTGCCTAATTTGATTGAAATCCAAACTAAATCTTTTGCTTGGTTTATGGATGAAGGATTAAGGGCTTTATTTAAAGAAATATCTCCCATTAAGGATCATGGTGATGGTGAAAAATTTGAATTACATTTTATGGAACACTATTTTGAAGAACCAAAGTATTCCATTAAAGAGGCTAAACTTCATAAAGTGAACTATTCACGTTCACTTAAAGTTCATGTTGCTTTAGAAAATAAAGAAACAGGTGAATTTAAAGACGATACAGTATTTATGGGTGAACTTCCTATTATGACTCCGTGGGGAACTTTTATTTTTAATGGATCAGAACGTGTAGTTGTTACTCAAATCGTTCGGTCAGCGGGTGTTTTCTTTTCTGAGGAAGTTGATAAAAAATCAGGGCAATCTATTTTTTCTGGTCAAATTATTCCAACTCGTGGAGCTTGGATTGAGTTTGAAAAAAGCAATAAAAATATTTGGTTTGCTAAATTAGATCGTTCGAAAAAGGTATGCTTACCTACCTTCATTAGAGCTCTTGGAGTCAAGAGTAATTTAGAAATGGTTAATCTATTTCTTGGAGAAAAAGGCGAAGAAGATTTAAGGCCTAAAAATATTCTTGAAATTTTTCAAAATAGTTTTGATAAAGATGAATCTTTTGGTGAAGATGATGCTGTAAAAAAATTGTACGATAATTTAAGACCTGGTGAAAAAACCTCAGCAGATACTGCTCGTAAATTTATTGCTAGTCGTCTTTTTGAAGTTAGAAGATATGATCTTGCTAAAGTTGGTAGATATAAAGTAAATAAAAAACTAGATGCAGTTGCAAGAGCGATTGGACATCGTCTTGCTAATGATTTAGTAAATCCTAATACGGGTGAAATTATTTTATCAAAAGGTACTGAAATTACTCATCGTAAAGATCCTCAAACTGGAAAAAGTACTGCAGATATCTTAAATGAAAATCGTGAGGCGTTTAGAAAAACATATGAATATGAATTGATGCTTCAAGGTGATAGTGTTGTTTTAGAAACGTTAGATATTTTAGTAAAAACTAATGAAGGTGATGTTTGTGTAAGAATTCTTGGTAATGATCAAAGAGAAGATCGTTGTCATATTGTTCTTTCCGATATTTTTGCAACTATTAGTTACTATATCAATTTACACGCTGGTGTTGGAAAAGTAGTTGGTAAGATTGATGATATTGATCATTTGAGCAATCGTCGTTTAAGATTAATTGGTGAACTATTACAAAATCAGTTTAGAATGGGAATGGTTAAGGTAGAGAAAAACATTCGTGATAGAATGTCTACTTCAGCTGAAGTGAAGAGTGTAACGGCTCAAAATCTTGTTAATATTAGACCACTTACGTCTACTTTCAGAGAGTTTTTTGGTAGCAGTCAGTTATCACAATTTATGGATCAAATTAATCCTCTTTCAGAGCTTACTCATAAACGTCGTTTGTCAGCTCTTGGTCAAGGTGGTATTTCTCGTGATCGTGCTGGTTTTGAGGTTCGTGATGTTCATTCATCACATTATGGTAGAATTTGTCCTGTTGAAACACCAGAAGGTCAAAATATTGGGTTAATTAATTCACTTGCTTCCTATGCAAAAGCAAATGAATTTGGTTTTATTGAAACACCATATTTAGTTATAAAAAAAGATCGTAAAAATAAAAGAGCTATTATTACTGATGAAGTGAAGTATTTTACAGCTGATAAAGAAGAAGAATATGTAATAGCTGAAGCGAATGTTCATATGGATAAAGATCCGAATACGGGTGAATTGGTTATTACTGATGAAAAGGTTATTGCTAGACAGTATGGTGAATTTATAGAAACTGATAGCATGAACGTGGATTTAATTGACGTATCTCCGAAACAAGTTGTTGCTATTTCTACTGCATGTATTCCTTTTCTTGAACATGATGATACAACTCGTGCTTTAATGGGTGCAAATATGCAACGACAAGCGATTCCTCTTTTAAAGCCAGAAGCACCATATGTTGGTACTGGTATTGAGTATAAGGCCGCAAAAGATTCAGGTGTTGCAATATGTTCTGATGTTGATGGTGTTGTTGAATATGTTGATGGTTTAAAAATTATTGTTCGTGATATGAAAGGTGAGAAACATCATTATGAACTCAATAAATATGAACGATCCAATCATTCGACATGTGTGAATCAACGTCCAATTGTGGTTCCAGGTGAAATTGTTAAAATTGGTGATGTGCTTGCTGACGGATCTTCAATGGAACAAGGAGAACTAGCTCTTGGAAGAAATGTTGTTATTGCCTTTATGACTTGGAATGGCTATAATTTTGAAGATGCTGTTATTATGAGTGAAAGACTTGTACAAGATGATGTGTATACCTCTATTCATATTGAAGAATATACTTGTGAAGTTCGAGATACTAAACTGGGTAAAGAAGAAATTACTAGGGATTTAGATGGTGAAAGTAAAGATTCAATTGCCAATTTAGATGAGGAAGGGATTATTAGACTTGGTGCCGAAGTAAAAGAAGGAGATACACTAGTCGGTAAAGTCTCTCCTAAAGGTATTACTGAACCAACTCCAGAAGAAAGGCTTACACAAGCATTATTTTCTGATAATTCCAAAGATGTTAGAGTTACATCATTAAAAGTACCACATGGCGGTGGGGGAATTGTCCATAAAATTGAGAGATTCAGTAGAAAAGATGGCGCTGAACTTCCACCAGAGGTAAATGAGGTAGTTCGCGTTTATATAACACAAAAACGTAAGATTTCTGAGGGCGATAAAATGTCTGGCCGTCATGGCAATAAAGGTGTTATTTCAAATATTTTACCAATTGAAGATATGCCATTTATGTCAGATGGTACACCTGTTGATATTATGCTTAATCCTCAAGGTGTTCCATCGCGTATGAATATTGGTCAAGTATTAGAGATTCATTTGGGAATGGCAGCTAAAAAACTCGGTGTTCATGTTGCAACTCCGGTTTTTGATGGTTTGACGCATCAAGATGTGGTTGATATTATGAATGAGGCTCGCGCAAAAGATGAAGAAATAGCAAGAGAGAATCCTGCTGAAGCACGTGCTATTATAGATGAAAACGGAAAAACATATTTATATGATGGTAGAACTGGTCGCCAATTTGATAATAAAATTTCAGTTGGGGTTATGTATATGATTAAACTTGCTCACATGGTTGATGATAAACTTCATGCAAGAAGTGAAGGGCCATATACGCTTGTTACCCAACAACCAATGGGTGGTAAAGCCCAAAATGGAGGTCAACGTTTTGGTGAGATGGAAGTTTGGGCACTTGAGGCATATGGTGCTGCACATACCTTACAAGAAATGATGACAATTAAATCCGATGATATAATTGGACGCAATAAAGTGTATAAAGCCATTGTCGATGGCGAACCACTACCGACACCAGGCATTCCTGAGGCATTTCGTGCCCTTATTAAGGAATTACAAGGACTTGGTCTTAGCGTTAAACTTGTTGATAACAATGATGTTGATGTTGCTAATAAGAGCCTAGTAGGTGAATTCGCAGAAGCACAAGCAAGTAAACGTGGCCTATAATATAAGAGGTGAATCATTTGAGAAAATATAAATATTTACAAATAGGGATTGCATCACCAGAAGAAATAATTTCTTGGGCAAACCCAGAATTACAAGGTAAACAATTTACATATAATCCGTTAAAAAAAGATAAAGTAACCTATCTTAATGAAAATGGGGAACAAGTAGAGTATACATTAAAAGGTGAAGTTAAAAAATCCGAAACTATTAATTATCGTACTTTAAAACCAGAAAAAGATGGATTGTATTGTGAAGTAATTTTTGGTCCTACTAAAGATTATCAATGTGCGTGTGGTAAATCACGCAAAAATACGGGTGAACAAAAAGTTTGTGAAAAGTGCGGTGTAGAGCTTACTGAAAGTAAAGTTCGTCGGGAAAGAATGGGGTATATTGCTCTTGCTGCACCAGTTGTTCATATATGGTATTTACGAAATACCCCAAGCAAAATTGCAATTTTGCTTGATATGAAAACGAAAGATGTATTAGAAGTAGCAGCTTTAACATCTTATATTATTACAGAAGTAAGTGATCCATCAATTGAACTTACACCAGGCCAAGTAATTACAGAACAAGACCATAGTAGGAAAAGTAGAGAATACTTTGGCAAATATAAGGTTAAAACAGGTGCAGAAGCAATTAAATTTTTACTTCAAAGTTTAAATTTAAAAGAAACAATTGATGAAATTAGAGCAGAACTTAAAACTGCTACTAAACAACGTCGGGAAAAATTGATTAAACGTTTGGAAATAACAGAGGCTTTTTATCATTCAAATAATAAACCAGAATGGATGATAATGGATGTTATTCCTGTAATACCTCCTGATTTAAGACCAATGGTACAACTTGAAGGTGGTCGATTTGCAACAACAGATTTGAACGATTTATATCGAAGAATTATTTCTCGTAATATTCGTTTACGAAAACAAATTGATTCGAGATCTCCTGAAATGATTGTCAAAAATGAAAAAAGAATGTTACAAGAAGCAGTTGATTCTTTGATTGATAATGCCAAACGTAAAAATAAGGCAGCTCTTGATAAAAACAGACCCCTTAAATCACTTTCTGATATCTTAAGAGGAAAACAAGGTCGTTTCCGTCAAAATCTACTTGGTAAACGTGTTGACTATTCAGGACGTTCTGTTATCGTTATTGGACCGGATTTAAAAATGTATCAAGCAGGTATTCCTCGTGAAATGGCACTTATATTGTTTAAACCATTTATAATTAACTATTTACGTCAAAAAGAACAAATGGAAATTTCACAATTAAGTGGTGAAACTTTAAATCAAGTAGCAAATTCTAAAGACAAAGCAGGTGTTAAACGAGCAAAAGAACTTATTGAACGTGGTGCACCAGAGGCTATGGAAGCCTTAGAAAAGGTAGTAGTTGAACATCCTGTTTTATTAAATCGGGCACCAACTTTACATAGGCTTTCTATTCAAGCTTTTGAACCTAAACTTGTTGAAGGAAAAGCAATTAGACTTCATCCACTTGTAACAACTGCTTTTAATGCTGACTTTGATGGTGACCAAATGCCAGTGCATGTACCACTATCAGAAGAAGCACAAGCAGAAGCGAGGTTGCTAATGCTTGCTTCAAAAAATATTCTTGCTCCTAAAGATGGTAAACCAGTTGTTACACCATCACAGGATATGATTATTGGTAACTATTACTTATCAATTGAACGTTCACAAATTGATCGTGAATATAAAACATATGAAGATGTTTATAATGCATATTTAAGATATGAAATTGAATTTAGTAATCGTATCATTGTTAATGATGAACTTGAATATCGTGATATTATGGCTTTAAAAAATGATGTAGAAAAAGGTATAGCTCCAAGTGTTGGTAGATTTTTTGTGCCAGGTCGTGAAGGAAGAGCATATGCTACTGAAAATGAAGTAATTCATGCTTATGAAAAAGGTGATATTGATTTTCATACACGATTTGTAATTCCCGGCCATGCTATTGGTAAACCATTTGTTCAATTAAATGAAAAAGATCCAAAATACGAGGAGAAATATCGATTAAATGAGGAATTAAAGCAAGAATATTTAATCACAACGTATGGAAAAATGATATTTAATCAAGTATTTCCAGAAGAGTTTGTTTATGTGAATGAGCCAACTCGTGAAAATTTAACTGAAGGTACTCCTTTAAAATATTTTATTAAACGTGGTCAAAATTATAAAGAAATTATAAAAAATGCACCACTTGTGGAACCATTTAAAAAGAGTATGTTAAGTATGAGTATTAGTGAAGTTTTTAGACAATCTAAACTTGCTGAAACTTCAAAGACTTTAGATAAAATGAAAGATTTAGGGTTCAAATATTCAACAATTGCAGGGATTACAGTATCGGCTTTTGATGTAGTAGTAGCACAAGAAAAAGATGAAATTATTGCCAAAGCCGAAGAAACGGTAAAAAAATATAATCAAATGTATCGTCGGGGAACAATGCTTAGAGCAGAAAAAACGCGTATGGTAATTGATGTATGGAATACAGCGACGAAAGATATTGAAAAGTCAATTAAGAAAAAGATGAAAGAAGATGCTACTAGAAATCATATTTTTATGATGGCAGATTCAGGTGCTCGTGGTAGTTCATCAAACTTTACTCAACTTGCAGGTATGCGCGGACTTATGTCAAAACCAAATGGTGAGTCGATGGAAATACCAGTTAAAGGATGCTTTATTGAAGGAATGTCAATGTCCGAATTCTTTATTTCAACCCATGGTGCTCGTAAAGGGTCAACTGATACGGCGTTAAAAACTGCTGAGTCAGGCTATTTAACAAGGCGTCTTGTTGATGTATCTCAAGATATTACAATTACTTGTAATGATTGTGGAACAGATAAAGGAATGGTTATTGAAACTTTGTATAATAAAGATCCTAATAAAACGCCTAATGGTTTTTCTAAAGATAATATATGTGTTGAATTAAAGGATCGTATTATAGGTCGTTTTGCCGCAAAATCTGTTATTGCAAGAGTTGATGGTAAAAAAACAGTTTTAGTTGAACGTGGAGAATTTATTACTGAAGAAATTGCACAAAAGATTATTGATGCGGGAGTTGAATCAGTAACAGTAAGAACTTTACTTACCTGTGATGCTAAAGTTGGTGTTTGTGTAAAATGTTATGGTTCTGATTTATCAACGACTGATATAGTTGAAAAGGGTGAAGTAGTTGGAATTGTTGCAGCTCAATCAATAGGTGAGCCAGGTACCCAACTTACAATGCGTACTTTCCATAGTGGTGGTGTTGCTACATCTGGCGATGATATCACACAAGGTCTTCCACGTATTCAAGAATTATTTGAAGCAAGAGAACCAAAAGGAAAAGGTATTATCTCTGAAATAAAAGGTGTTGTTTCTAGTGTAAATGTAAGAGCGGATAATCGTACTGAAATTGTTGTAGAGAGCCTAATTGATAATAATAGCAAAAGTTATCTTACTGATGCTGGTAAGAAAGCAATCGTTGAAGTTGGCGAAAAAATTGAAGCTGGTGATTTGCTTTCTGAAGGTTTGATTCATCCAAAAGAACTTTTAAGAGTTTCTTCGGTAGATAAAGTAGAAAAATATATTTTAAAAGAAGTGCAAAAAGTATATCGTTCTACTGGTGTTGCTATTTCTGATAAACATGTTGAAATTATAGTTAAACAGATGCTTCAAAAAGTTGTCGTAATTGATGAAGGTGATACTGAATTGCTTCCAGGAACTTTTATTTCAAAATCTGAAATTTATAAAATAATAAAAGAATGCTTAGAAAAAGGACGTAGAGTTCCTGCTGTTAAACCTGTTATTTTAGGTATAACAAGAGCTTCACTTAAGGCAGATTCTTTCCTTTCTGCAGCAAGTTTCCAAGAAACAACAAGAGTACTTACAGAGGCGGCAATTCGTGGAAAAATTGATACACTTGACGGATTAAAGGAGAATATCATTATTGGTGGTTTAATTCCTGCAGGTACTGGTTTAATTAGTGAAGATGATGTTGAAATTAAAGAAGATTTAACCGCTCCTCAATTTGAATTGAAGTCTAAATATTAATACAAAATATAAACTAGGATAATAATTATAAAGTGATTATTATCCTTTTTTGTTAAAAAATAAAATTATTTTCTTGTTTTTTTATATATGGTTGTAAAAAAATGCCAAATGTGGTATAATAAACATAAAAGGAGGTTAAAATTATGATTGCAAAAGTAATAGTTAATATTCCAAGTAGTAATATTGATCAACTTTTTGATTATCTTATTCCTCCTGAATTTTGCGATTTTGCCAGTGTTGGCTCAAGGGTAAGAGTTCCTTTTGGTGATGCTAATCGTCAAATTATGGGATTTATTATAGAATTAAAAGATGAATCTACCTATATTGGTGATTTAAAAGAAATCATTGAAGTTGTCGATTATGAACCAGTTCTTACAAAAGAACAATTAGCCATTGCGAATTTTATTAAGGCTGATGCTATATGTCCATTGAGTAGAATTTTGAATTTAATGATACCAGATGCATTAAAATTAAAAACAAAAAAATTTTTAACTGTAGTAAATTTTAAAGATCTTGATGCTGAATTAATTCAATTATTTGAACAAAATGAAACCATTTTATATAAAGAAAATTTCAAAAAATACGATAATAGAATTGCAAAAGAAGTGAAAAAAGGTAATATTGTAATAAGATATGAAGCATTACAAACTGTAAAAGAGAAAATGGTTACAAAGTATGTATTAAATCCTAGTTTTACATATAGAAATTTTGACAGATTAAAAAGCGATTTACAAAAAGATTTTTTAGAAAGATTAAAGGGTGATATTGCTAGAACTTCTTTTGAATTAATGGAAAAATATGATGTAAATTTGGCAATGATTATTAGCCTCAGTAAAAAGGGATATTTAGATAAAATTGAAGAAAAAGATTCTAGGATTAAAGTTAGGAATATTCCTGTTGAAAAAAGAATTAGAAAAACGGATAATCCAATTATAAATCAATTGATTAAGAGTATGGAAAATTATGAAAAACCAATATTGTATGTACCTAAAGATGAAAATCAATTGTTAGAGTCTTTATTACAAGTCATCAATATCAATCAAAAAAAGAATAAGAATACGGTAGTTATTGTTCCTGAAATTTTATCAAGTTATAAAATAGAGAATGTAATTAGAAAAAATACTTTATTAAGTGTTGCACTTATCAATTCTCAACTATCTATAGGAGAATTATTAGATTACTATAATGAAATAAAAAATGATAGTTATGCAGTTATTGTTACTACCGCAAAAGGAGCCTTACTTCCATATCAAAATATTGGTACTTATTTTCTTTTAGATTCAGAAAGTGATAATTATTATAATGATCAAAGTCCAAGATACGATTTACATAAGGTTATGGAATATGTATCAAACATTACTCATTCTCATATTATTAGAGTTTCATATGTACCAACAATTTTAGAATATACTTATGGATTAAAGGGACATTTAGATATTGTTGAAGATTTTGATAAAAATATTGAGGTGAAAACAGAAATTATTGATTTAAAAAAAGAATTGCAAATTGGTAATAATTCGTCTGTATCCATCAAACTATTAAAAATGTTGCAAATTAATAAGGCAAAAGGGAAAAAAAGTCTTTTAATTATAAATAATCGTGATTATAGTTCTTATGTGATATGTAGAACTTGTGGAAATGTTATGAAATGTCCAAGATGTCAAATATCACTTCAATACAATAAAAAACATAATCAATTAATTTGTCCTGCATGTTCACATAGAATGTCTTATCAAAAGAATTGTCCAATTTGTAATAGTACAGAATTAAAATTTGGCGGAATAGGAATTGAACAAGTAGAGGAAGATTTAAAAGAGAATCTACCAACATTTAAAATTGCTAGTCTTGTTACTAATAATTTTGAAACTTTTTGTAATATTGAGATTGATTTTGAAGATGGTGATATTGATATTTTACTTACAACTAGTCTATTTGCAAAAAGCATTTTAGGGAAGAAAATAGGATTAATTTGTTTTGTGAATATTGATGCTATGGCAAAGGCAGCAGATTATGATGCAACGTATCGAGCATATAGTGCCTTAATGCAAGCTAGAATGAAATTAATAGATATAAATGATGCAACGATAGTTATTCAAACATATCATCCTAATGATGAGTATTTAAAAGATTTTTTAATAGGTGATTATCATAGTTATGTTAAAAACGAATTAGTTGTTAGAAAGATATTAAAAAATGAACCTTTCTATTATATAAATAGAATTTTAGTAAAGGGCAAATATGAAGAAATTTTTCAAGAATCATATAATATTAAACAATCATTACAAAGTACGTATGGTAGTAAAGTTTTTATAATGGGTCCTACATATAATTATCAATATTCAGCAGCTCAATTGATTATTAAACATCAAATGAATGATATAAGTGAGTATTATCAAAAAATTTATCAAAATTATCAGTCGAGCAATGTCACTGTAATTTTTGATAAATATCCCAAATATATTTAGAGGTGAAAAATGTTAAAAATAGTATTTATGGGAACACCTTCATTTAGTGTTCCAATTTTAGAGGCTTTAATTGAAAAATATGATGTTATTGGTGTTGTAACACAACCGGATAAGATGGTAGGAAGAAAAAAAGAGTTGCAAGCATCTCCTGTGAAACAGTGTGCAATCAAGCATAATATTAAAGTTTTTCAGCCAATTAAGATTAGGCAGGAATATCAAGATATTGTGAATTTACATCCTGATTTGATTGTAACTGCCGCTTATGGTCAAATTGTTGGTATGAAATTACTGAATTGTCCAAAATATCGTTCAATAAATGTACATGCTTCTTTATTGCCTTTATATAGAGGTGGTGCACCAATTCATCAAGCCATCAAAGACGGACAAAAAGAAACAGGTGTTACTATAATGTATATGGAAAAAGAAATGGATGCGGGGGATATTTTATCCCAAAGAGCAATTCCAATTGGTGAAAAGGATAATTGTGGTATGATGTTTGAAAAATTATCTTATCTTGGCCGTGATTTGTTGTTAGAGACAATAGATAAGTTAATTGAAGGTCAAATTGTTCCAATTAAACAAGACGTATCAAAAGTTACGTTTGCTTATAATGTTACAAAAGAAGAGGAGAGACTCGATTTTACAAAAACTGCCCAAGAAGTCTACAACCATATTAGAGCCTATTATCCATCACCAATTGCTTATACTATATTTAATGGAGAAATTTTAAAAATATATGAATCTAGAGTATTAGATGATACGCATAATAAGGAGATTGGCACTTTCTTTTTAAAAGATAAAACGAGAATATGTGTCGCTTGTAATAATCATACAGTTCTTGAATTATTAGTTGTTCAACCAAGTGGTAAAAAGGTAATGAAAGCAAAGGATTTTGCTAATGGTGGTTTTCGAAAATATTTAAAATAATAATGATTCAAAAATTAAGGAGAAAGATATGAATAAAGTATACTATTCAAGAGATGAAATGCAAAAAATTAATACAGAAAAATTATTAGAAAGGGGTGTCACTATTGAGGAAATTGCTAAAATTGCATATCAACAACAATATCGATATAATAAAGAGATTAAGATGGAAGATTGTATAGAAAGCGTTGAAAAAATATTATCGTTGAGAGATATTTTTCATCTTCTTCAATTAGGGGCTGAAATTGATCGATTAACAGAAGAAAAGGCATTTAAAGGTCCAATTCAGGCAATTATGGAATATGACCTTGGAGTTTTTGGTGTTGATGAGATTTTTGGGTTAGATATTGCTAGACTTTATGGTGCTATTGGACAAACCAATTTTGGTGATATCGATGTCAATAAACCGGGAGTAGTTGCGAAACTGAATGAGGAAGGAAAAATGGGTTCTAAACATTGCCATACATTTTTAGATGATATTGTTGGAGCAATTGCGGCAGCTGCTTCAACAAGAGTGGCTCAAATTTGGTCAGAAGATGAGGCTATTCGAAATAAATAAGTATGGAGTCAATTAAGGAAATTTTTAAAATTGGTTATGGCCCTTCAAGTTCTCACACAATGGGTCCTGCTATAGCGAGTCAAAAGTTTTTGATTAAAAATCAAAATGCTAGTAGCTTTACATGTATTTTATATGGTTCATTGGCACGAACAGGAAAGGGTCATTTAACCGATTATATTATTAAAAAGACTTTTCAAAATAAAAAGATCGATGTTCTTTTTGATTACGATAAAATTTATCAGTATCATCCGAATGCTATGCAATTTTATGCATATAGTGGAGACAATTTAATAGATGAATGGTTAGTATTTAGTGTTGGTGGTGGTAGCCTCAAAGAATTCAATGAAAAGCGAACTACATTCAATGAAATGATTTATCCTCATCAAAAAATGAATGAAATCTTAGATTATACCAAAAAATTTAATTTAAGTTTCGTAGATTATATTTTAAAATATGAAGGGGAAAGTATTATTCCTTATTTATATAGTATTTTAGAACAAATGAAAAAAACCATTAACAACGGGATATATACTGATGGTATTTTACCTGGAGGATTAAATGTTATAAGAAAAGCAAGTTTATTTTATCAAAAATATTTGGAAAAACCATGTCTTGAATATTTAGTTTATGCTTATGCTTTAGCATCTAGTGAGGAAAATGCCTCTGGTCATGTTATTGTAACGGCTCCTACTTGTGGTTCTTGTGGAGTTTTACCAGCAGTTTTGTTGAGTTATCAAAGATTAAATCATGTTTCTGATGATAGCATAATAAATGCTTTAATGGTTGCAGGACTAATTGGTAATCTGGTTAAAACGAATGCATCTATTTCAGGAGCAGAAGTTGGTTGTCAAGGTGAAATTGGAGTTGCTTGTTCGATGGCAGCAGCAGCACTCAGTTATTTAGAAAATAAAACAAATGAAGAAATTGAGTATGCAGCAGAAATTGCTTTAGAACACCATTTAGGTATGACTTGCGATCCGATTGATGGTCTTGTTCAAATTCCTTGTATTGAAAGAAATGCGGTTGCTTCAATGCAAGCATATAATGTTGAAAAATATATTGAACTTGCAGGAAGTAGTCACAATGTAACATTAGATAGTGTAATTCAAGTTATGGGTGAAACTGGCCGAGATTTACATACCAAATATCGGGAGACTTCAACTGGAGGTCTTGCGATTCATAAAAAAGGATAAAATAATTATGGAAAAAAATAAATATGAAGATGTGATAGAAAATCAAATAAAAGAATCATCAAAAATAATAGCACTATGTGTAGATCAAAATCATGAAGGAAAAGGTATTTGTAAAGTAGACGGAATAAAAGATTCTGAAATGGTAAAAGAATTTATTATTTTTGTGGATAATATGATTCCTGGTGAAAAAGGACAAATAGAAATAACGAAATTACATAATAGTTATGGCTACGCAAAGATAATAAAAATATTTCATGAAACGAAATCATCAAAAAGAGTGATACCTCATTGCAAAACATATGGTAGTTGTGGTGGATGCAATATTATGCATATGAGTTATAATGCACAATTAGAATTTAAAAATAAAATGGTTGAAGAAACGTTAAGAAGAATAGGAGGGTTTAATGATATAAAGGTTTTACCTATTCTTGGTATGAAAGACCCTAATCATTATCGTAATAAAGTTCAAATTCCATATCGAAAAGGTCGTTTTAAAGTTGATTGTGGTTTTTTTGCCAGAGAGTCTCATCGTATAATACCGATGGATGAATGCTTCATTCAACCTAATATTTCAACCGAAATTATTAAATTTATTAAAAATCTTTGCAATGAATTTAATATAGAGGGATATCACGAAAAATATAATAGTGGCTTAATTAGACATGTATTGATAAGAACTAATCATTTATTAGATGAAGTGATGGTTGTTCTTGTTTTAACTAAAAGATCATTAGAACATAAAGATGAAATTGTGGCAAAAATTATTCAGCGCTATCCTGTTGTAAAGTCAATAATTATTAATGTAAATAATAAAATCGGTAATACAATTTTAGGCGATGAATGTATAACAATATACGGAAGAGAGTATATAGTAGATGAATGTTGTGGATTAAAATTTAGAATAGGACCTCAATCATTTTATCAAGTCAATCATAAACAAACTGAAGTATTATATAATAAAGTTGTTGAAATTGGTCATTTTAAACAAGAGGATTTTGTCATTGATGCATATTGTGGAATTGGTACAATTGGATTAATTGTAGCAAGTCATGTTAAGCAGGTACTATCAGTTGAAATCGTTGAGGAAGCAATTTGTAATGCAAAACAAAATGCAAAGAATAATCAAATTAACAATATTCATTTTGTATGTAATAAAGCAGAAGAACAAATTGTTAAATGGGCAAAAGAGAATAAGAAAATTGATGCAATTATTGTAGATCCTCCAAGAAAAGGCTGTGATAGTAAACTTTTAGATACAATAGATGAAATGAAGATAAATAAAATGATTTATGTATCTTGTGATCCAGCAACTCTTGCAAGAGATTTAAAAATAATGGTGGAAAAAGGCTATGATATTAAATTAGTACAACCAGTCGATATGTTTCCACATACATCTAATTGTGAAACGATTACTTTGCTTGAAAAACAGATTAAAAAATTCTAACAGGTACTGTTAGAATTTTATTTTTTTATAAATAGTATGGTAAATAATTTTAAAAACTAGAATTCATTCATTTATCATTAGTTTGAATTCTAATAATAGAATTTATAAGCTTTTTTTTAATAAATAATATCGAATTTTGTCTTTTTTTCGCAATGCCAAAACTTTCTTTTACATCATTATATTAATACTTTTGCCTTAAAATTATTTCTAGTTCTTATATTGGTTGTTACATAAATATCTAAATTGTTAATTAAACATAGGTATACTTTTTGTATTAATCACTTTTTTTATCCTTTTCAATCATTTTCTTTCTCTAATTTAGAAAATGCAAAGTACTTGAGTAATAATTTTATAATAATAAAAAACATAATTCTAAATTTTTTAGAATTTTATGAAATTGAGCATATAAAATCAAATTGAATTTATTAAGATAAAAATCTTGAATAATGTCGAAAATTATGATAAAATAAAAAATGGTAAAATTTTCCAATTCATATAAGGGGTGATTAAAACGAAACGTAAATATGGCGAAAAAGATGTATACGAGGTGTTACAAGAAAGACTGAATTATCTTTTTACAGAGTTTGACAACATTTATGTTTCGTTTTCTGGTGGAAAAGATAGTGGATTGCTATTAAATCTTACACTTGATTTTCAAAAAAAATACTATCCAAATAAAAAAATTGGGGTATTTCATCAAGATTTTGAGGCGCAATATAGTGTTACAACTGAATATATTGAAAGAACTTTTCAAAAAATTGAAAATGAAGTGGAACCATATTGGGTATGTTTACCTATGGCAACTAGAACTGCTTTGAGTAGTTATGAAATGTTTTGGTATCCATGGGATGATACCAAAAAAGATGCATGGGTTCGTCCAATGCCTAAACATCCATATGTTATCAATTTGGAAAATAATATTATGTCAACGTATCATTATCGTATGCATCAAGAAGATCTTGCTAAACAATTTGGTAGATGGTATCGAATTATGCATGGTAATAAAAAAACTGTATGTTTACTTGGAATTCGAACTGATGAATCTTTGCAAAGATATAGTGGTATTTTAAACAAAAAGTATGGATATAAAGGAACTTGTTGGATTAGCAAACAATTTAAAGATACTTATTGTGCATCACCTATTTATGATTGGTCTTTAAGCGATGTATGGCATGCAAATTATTTATTTAATTATGATTATAATCGTTTATATGATTTATATTATATGGCAGGGCTTAAACCAGATCAAATGCGAGTAGCATCACCATTTAATGATTATGCCAAAGATAGTCTAAATTTATATCGTGTTATTGATCCTAAAATTTGGTGCAAATTAGTTGGAAGAGTTAGAGGAGTAAATTTTGGTGCTATTTATGGTAAGACAAAGGCAATGGGATATCGTAATTTATCATTGCCAGAAGGACACACTTGGGAATCCTATACAAAATTTTTATTAAAAACCCTTCCAGCTAGAATTCGAAATAATTATATTAAAAAATTTGAAGCATCTAATGACTTCTGGCATAAAAGAGGGGGAGGTTTAGATGAAGATACAATTAAAGAGCTTATCGATCATGGATATCATATTGAAAGAAATGGAATTTCTAATTATACAATTTTAAAATATTCACGAATTATTTTTATTGGAAAATTGCCAGATCATACTGATGATATTAAAACAACCAAAGACATTCCAAGTTGGAAACGAATGTGTTATTGCATTTTGCGAAATGATCATACTTGTCGGTTTATGGGGTTTGGATTAACGAGAGAGCAACAAAAAAGAATAGATCTTTTGAAAGAAAAATATCGAAATATTGGAGATGAATTATGACATTTAAAAGTCCCGTGTATAACGTAATATCAGTACCAATCGAAAAAATTGAACCTAATACATATAATCCTAATTCAGTAGCACCACCAGAATTAAAACTTTTATATGATAGTATAAAAGAAGATGGATATACAATGCCAATAGTGTGTTATTATATAAAAGAAAAAGATCGTTATGTGATTGTTGATGGCTTTCATCGATATCGAATAATGCTTGATTATCATGATATTTATGAGCGTGAAAATGGAATGTTACCAGTTTCCATTATTGATAAGTCTCTTGATCATAGAATGGCTAGTACGATTAGGCACAATCGTGCAAGAGGATCACATAATGTAGATTTGATGAGCAATATTATAAAAGAACTTCATGAATTAGGAAGATCAGATGCTTGGATATCAAAACATCTTGGAATGGATAAAGATGAAATTTTACGTCTTAAACAAATAACTGGGCTAGCCTCATTATTTAAAGATGTAAAGTTTGGGAAAGCTTGGACACCAGTAGAAGATGAAGATGATGAATTTGATAATGACAAAGAAAATATTGTTTAATATAACTTTATTATAATTGTGTGGAAGTAAATTGCTTCTAAAAAACGTAAAAAAATGATATAATATAAAGGATAGAAAATTCTATCAATTTATACAACTATATAGGAGGATCTCTAATGAGTAAACAAAATTATGAATTTAGAGCCTTAATAATAGGTGTTATCATTAATCTTATATCCGCTATTGTCGGATTCATCTTTTTTTATTTAACTACTAGTATGTCGATCTTATTAGATGGACTGATTTCCGCAATTCTTTGTGGCTCAACGATAGTTTCTATTTTTGTTTCTAATTATGTAAATAAGAATGATTCAAAAAAATATCCTTTTGGAAGATATGCAATAGAAAACGTCTTTCTATTATTTAGAGCAATTATGATGTTGGGAACTATTATCTTTACCATTTTGGATGGTGCTTTAACAATTTTAGATTTTATCAATAATCAAACGATTGATAATTTTAACGCTTCAAACTGGCAATTAATTGTATATGGTCTAAGCATGTGTGGTTTATGTTTGTTAATAACCTTGGTTTATTCAATTTTAAATAAAAAATCTCAAGTAAAATCGGAAATTATTAGAATTGAAATTAAAGCGAGTTTGTATGATGGATTGGTTACTTTAGTTGCTATCTCTAGTCTATTATTATTTTCCAATATTGAATTTTTAAGTGGAATTAAAGAAATTGGTGATTCAATTACTGTAATTATATTATCAATTATTTATCTTTATTCACCACTAAAAGAATTGATAGGACAAATTAAAATTTTAATTGATCGAAGAAGATTTGTTGAAACCGAAAAAGAATTAATCAATAATCTTCAACATAAATTTTTAATATTCAAATTTAATGATTTATATTTTGCCTTTTCAGGTGATCATTATCAAATTTATATCTCTTTATATCCAAAGCAAAATCTTAAAAGTGAAGAGATAACTAAAAAGTTTCAAGATATTAAAAATCATTTATTAAATATTTATCAAGATAGTAAAATTTATCTACTATTATCAAAAGAAATGATTCATAATATGTAGGTTGTGGAAACTGAATTGATAACACATTATTGAAGTTCTAATGTTTAACTTTATGTAAAATTAAAGAAAATGGCATTAGTTAAATATAAAAAGAAAGAAAAAGGAACAAGATTATTAAAATTAATCCTGTTCCTTTTTTATTAATTTAGAATACTTTAAAAAGGTTCCTCTTGTCATATTTAAAATTTCCGCAGCCTCTATATGTGTTAATTCTTTATTATGATATCGCACCACAATTTCAGTAAAATTATTTGGTAATTTATATTTTGGCCTTCCCATATGAACCCCCTTCTCTTTTGCAATTCTAATCCCTTCGGCTTGTCTTTGTCTAATATTTTCTCTTTCATTTTGTGCGACAAAAGATAATACTTGCAAAACAATATCACTAATAAATTTTCCCACTAAATTTGTATTTTCAGATCGCGTATCAAGAAGGGGGAAATCAATTACACAAATATCTGCTTCAATAATTTTAGTAATATCACTCCATTCTTTAATAATCATTTCATAGTTACGTCCTAAACGATCTATTGATTTAATAATTAAAAGATCATCTTTTTTTAGTTTGCTTTTCATTATTTGATAATTGGGTCGATCAAAATCTTTTCCACTTTGTTTATCTATATAAATAAATTCATCTGTAAGACCGAATTTATGCATTTCTTCCATTTGTCTATCTATATTTTGGGTAGTAGTTGACACTCTTACATATCCATATTTCATAAAAACCTCCAGAGAATAAAATTATTATATCAAAAAAAATTTAGATGGTAAAATGACTTGTCTTAAAATAAAATGGTAAAATATGTTTATAATTGTAGAAAAAATGTTTTTTTAAGAAGTAATTCACTGATAATAATAAAAAATTTGCTATTTTTCGTTTCTATTTTACTAATTAACCCATAAAAAATGGAAAAGTCATTTTTAGGGTTTTTTTATATTTTTTTATTTTGATTTCTACTTTTATATTGGTTTTTAGATAAAAATTTTTCTTAATTAATAGTTTGTAAAATAATTGTAGTCATACTTTAATTATGAGTATAAAATGTTGATTGAAACAAAAATAGTATAGCAATTAAATACTATATTTTAGCAGATAAGAATAGAAATCATTGATTTTTATAATAGGCTTTTGTAAAAACGAATTGATTTTTTAATTCATATTATAAATAAGGTGATATGATGAAGATATATAATAATATTTGTGAATTAATAGGAAATACACCACTTGTGAGATTAGAAAAGCTTGAGAAAAAATATAAAATTCCTAATATTTTAATTGCAAAATTAGAAAAATTTAATCCTGGTGGCTCTAGCAAAGATAGAATAGCTTATGAAATTATTTTAGATGGTTTAAAAAAAGGTAAAATTAATTCAAAAACTACTCTTATAGAGGCAACTAGTGGTAATACAGGAATTGGTCTTGCAATGGTTTGTGCATATTTTAATTTGAAATTGATTATAATAATGAGTGAAAGTGTAACAATTGAACGAATAAAATTACTACAATTATATGGTGCTACAGTGATTTTGACGAAAAAAGAAGATGGGATAGAAGGAGCAATCAATAAAGCTCATGAATTAGTAAAAGCAATCCCTAATAATTATTTTATCAATCAATTTAATAATAATATGAACCCTCTAGCACATTATCAAACTACTTCAAAAGAATTAATTCAAGATTTAGAGGGAAAAATAGATATACTTGTAGCAGGGATGGGTTCTGGAGGAACAATAACTGGAATTGCAAAGGGACTAAAGGAATTTGATGATAATATTAAAATTATTGGAGTAGAACCATCAGGCTGTCCATACTATTCTAAGCAATTGATTGGTAAGTATAATATTCCAGGAATAGGAACAACCTTTATGCCTAGCATTGTTGATATGAGTTTGATTGATGACATGATGGAAATAACAGATGAGGATGCTAAAAAATATATGGAAATACTTGCAAAAGAAGAAGGCATTTTAGCGGGATATTCATCAGGTGCAGTGCTTGCAGGAACTATAAAATATTTAAAAACAAATAAAATAAGTAACAAAATAATTGTTATGATTTTTCATGATACAGGAGAAAGATATTTATCTATGCTATAATATTTGCCTTATTTTTATATTTTTGGTATAATATGTAAAAGGAGTATAGTTAGATATGAATATTTTGTTTTTTCTAAAACCCAAAAAAGAAGTTGTATACATTAATAGTAATGCCACAATAAGACAAGCATTAGAAAAAATGGAGAGATATCGTTATACGACAGTACCCATTTTAAATGATGATGGAGAGTATGTGGGAACTTTATCAGAAGGGGATATTTTATGGGAAATTAAAAATCGCAATTCTTTTGATTTAAAAACCGCTGAATCAATAAAAATAGGTTCTATTAGAAGACATCGAGATAATTTGCCTATCAATATTAATGCTGATATGAACGATTTGATTATCAAAGCAACAGCAGAAAACTTTGTTCCAGTTTTAGATGATCGAAATAAATTTATTGGAATTGTTACAAGAACTGACATTATAAAATATTTTTTTGAAAGAAATAAAAGTATTTGAGCAAATAAGTAGACGTAGTAATAAAAATTTGATATAATATTTAGGCATTTTAGATATATAGCGTTTTGAAAAACTTATAAATTTAATACTTTAATTGAATTACTGGTGCATTTCCTTGACAAAAGGAAAAAGAAATGATATAATATAAAAGATGCAAAAAAGAAGAGAGATAGATCTTTGAAAACTAAACATAACAGGTGGAGCAAGGAAAGAACACATTGAGAGTTTGATCCTGGCTCAGGATTAACGCTGGCGGCATGCCTAATACATGCAAGTCGAACGAGAGTAGCAATACTCTAGTGGCGAACGGGTGAGTAACACGTAGGAAACCTACCTCAAAGACGAGGATAACTACTGGAAACGGTAGCTAAAACTGGATAGGATATACAAAGGCATCTTAGTATATTTAAAAGTCCTTCTGGGAATGCTATGAGATGGTCCTGCGGCGCATTAGCTAGTTGGTGAGGTAAAGGCCCACCAAGGCGACGATGCGTAGCTGTGCTGAGAGGCAAAACAGCCACACTGGGACTGAGACACGGCCCAGACTCCTACGGGAGGCAGCAGTAGGGAATTTTCGG